>Ga0209674_100022_pt1 | contig 563656 bp, 439 predicted proteins | sample AraplaCvi_mMS_r2_FD_184279 | JGI IMG/M metagenome (GOLD analysis project Ga0209674, IMG submission 184279) | Arabidopsis root microbial communities from North Carolina, USA - plate scrape CL_Cvi_mMS_r2 (SPAdes) (version 2) | ecosystem: Host-associated > Plants > Roots > Endosphere | place: USA... | reverse complement strand
GACGCACCGATTTCACATACGCCGCGACACCCGCCGCGAGTCCGCCGCCGCCGATCGGCACGAAGATCGCGTGAATCGGGCCCTGATGCTGGCTCAGGATTTCCATGGCAACCGTGCCTTGCCCGGCGATCACATACGGATCGTCGAACGGATGCACGAAGGTCAGCCCGCGCTCTTCCTGCAATTGCACCGCGTGGCCGTAGGCGTCGCTATACGATTCGCCGAACTGCACGACCTCGACGGTCGGGCCGCCATGCGCGCGCACCGCGTCGACCTTGACCTGCGGCGTGGTGACCGGCACGACGATGATCGCCTTCACGCCCATGCGCGCCGCAGACAGCGCGACGCCCTGCGCATGGTTGCCCGCCGACGCGGTAATCACGCCGCGCGTGAGCGCCTCGGCGGGAATGTGCGCCATCTTGTTGTACGCGCCGCGCACCTTGAACGAGAACACCGGCTGGTTGTCCTCGCGCTTCAGATAGACCGGATTGCGCAGCCGCGCCGACAGTTGCGGCGCGCGTTCGAGTTCGGTCTCGCGCGCCACGTCGTAGACGCGTGCGGTGAGGGTTTTCTTCAGATAGTCGTGTCGAAGCGCGACGCTGTCAGCCTTTTCGGCGATCTGTTCGAGTTGGTGTGACGGCAAGGCAAGCTCCTGTGCGGCAAGCGCGTAGCATCGAAAAGCGACCAGGAGGCGGGAGCAGGCGGACATAAAAAAACCCGCCTCGTGGGGCGGGTTATGTGTGACTGCTATCAGACGCGCGCTAACCCACCATTCGATGAATGATGCTAATAATCAGCGCAATACGGATGTCGAGGCAGTTCATGTGGCCGATCATCGTTGACTTGTCGAGGTTTGTCAATGGCGGTGCCGTAAGCTGCGATCTGCGATCTCTCAAGGACGTTGCGGTTTCAGCTTCCGTTGCAATTTTGCTCGTCGCTGTGGAACACGTAATCCACCGGCAAAAGCCGTTGATCCGGCGCGCGCGCCGAGTATGCGCTCGCGCAAAAACGAATCCAGCTGCACCATCATCGCTTCGCGCGCGCAGCGTGAAAAGAGCGCGTGATCTACCTTGCTGATCTTCTGCACCGAGAGATTCTTCAGCTTACGCAACCGGTTTCCGTCAGGGCCAAAGTGGATGTCGAGTTCGTCGAGGCCTTCGTCGAGCATTCCGTATAGCAGCGCGGTTTGCACGCCTTTGCGCTCCAGATCGAGCACGAGTCTGCGGATGGCGCTGCCTGGCGTGCGCTCGCCGACGAGCGTCTCAAGCACCGCACCCACGCGTGCGGCGACGCGCGCCGACCATCTGCGCGCAAGCTCGGCGGTGATCGCGCGAGTATTGGCCTGGCCGCTCAGCAAGCGCAGCCATTTGCGCGGATTGCGCATCGCCCGCCGATACACCTCGCTTGGCGCGACGTACTGCGCACCCGGCCGCACACGAGCGCCGCCCCACTTGAAAAACGGCAGATTGATGCACGCGCAACCGACCACGGCGGAATGCGCGAGCGCGGTATGCAGGCTCACATAAGCACCACTGCAGACGCCGGCCATGACGACCTTTGTGTAGCCAGCGGCTGTCAACCAGTCGACGCCCGCGCAGGCATCGTCGATCGAGTAGGTCGAATAGAGTGCGTCGAGCGTAAGCGTTGCGTCGCGGCGCAGGCTGTCGCCGAGACCGCTCAGATCCATGCGAAGCGATGCGATGCCCTGCGCCGCGAGCCGCCGAGCCATCAGCACGGTGAAGCGGCTGTCGCCGATCCGGTGCACACCACCCGTGTTGACGAACAGAACAGCGGGCGCTGCGTCGAGCGCGCGCTGTGGTTCGCACAGCACACCGACGTAGCCGCCGAACACGACCGGCGTCTCGCGCCCGTGCGCAAAAGCGATACTCGCCGATGCCGCGGCGTCCAGCACTTCCACCCTCGGAAGCGGCGCTGGCGCAGTGCCGGCGCCGAGCCATTGCAGCACGCTGTCGAACGCACGACGAGGCGGCTCGCTGTAGCTCGGATCGGTCAGAAACTTACTGTATTCGCCGAAGAACTGCACGTCCGCTTGCGCGCCGAGCGCCTCGTAACGAGCGGCGAGCCGCTTCAAGCGGGGGCTGCCGGCCATATCCTGCAACAGCACACGGCGTGCCGGAAGCGCTGTGCCAGCCGCGCTGCCGCACGGAGCGCCACACTCCGCAGCCCGTTCGAGATCGACTTTTGCAAGCAGTTCGAGCGTGTCCGGATAGAGCCTGAAGCCGTGCGCGCCGACGGTGTGCGGCAACTCTTCGTCGAGATGCAATCCGAGCGCGGTCTGGGCGGCGAGCCACGTATGCTGCTGAAGCTCCAGTTCGCGTATGTATGCCTTGCCGGAAATCACGGGCATCAACAGTACGAGGTTGTCGACACCGCCCAGCTCTTGCGCAGCGAGTGCGGCGAGTGTGGCGCCTACGCGCAGACCGCACAGCGTGACGCGCTCCACGCCGGTTTCCGCACGCAGAAATTCAACCGCGGCCTTGATGCTGTCGATCCATGCGCGCCAGCGCAGCGGGTCTTCCTCGTTGCCGCCCGAGTCGCCCGTGCCGGGATAGTCGAAGCGCAATGTGACCGCACCGCGTGCGGCCAGCACGTCCGCGAGTTCGCGCCAGCCGCGATATACGGAAAGCGCCTCATAGCCGAACGGATTGCACAGCACCACGCCCATGTCGGGTTGCAAAGCGGCCGGACCATGCAGCCATCCCGAACAGCCGTTGAATGCAACCGGTCTCATCGTGCTCGTGACCGTTGCGAGAGATTGCCGGAGTACAGCCTCAGCTTCGCGTTGCAATCGACTCCTCCGGCACGAGTTGCGCGATCACGCCGGCCAGCGCGGCGATGCTCGCGAACATGTCGTGGGTGATCAGCGCGCCCGGAATCTCGATCGCGAACGCTTCTTCGACGGCCAGCATCACTCGCACGGTGCCTAGCGACGACAAACCGGCAGCGTATAGATCGTCGTTATCGCCTAGCGAATCGATTTCGACATCGAGGCAGGCGGTCTCCTCGAGAATGCGGCGCACATGATGTTTCATCTATTTCCCCGATTGCGTGAATTTCTCGCGCGGCACTCGAACGTCGCCGTCGCGGATGCTGTGTGTCCGTAAGGTGAACGCATCGCCGCTCGCGCAATGAGCCGCGAGCGCTTTTCTATCGATCTTGCCGTTTGCGTTCAGCGGCATTGCGTCGAGCGCGATGACTCGCTGCGGCACCGCGTAGGCCGGCAGGCGCTGACGGCATGCATGCAGAATCTGCGCGACGTCGACCGGCGTGTGCGTCACGAACGCAATCAAGCCGTGAGCACGGCCTGCTTCATCGACGGGCCATGCGATCACCGCGCAAAGCGCGGCGCGGCTACTCGTCTGAACCACCTGCTCGACTTCCTCGATCTCGATGCGGTTGCCGCGAATCTTCACTTGCGTATCGAGACGCCCTTGAAAGACGATGCCTTGTTGCGCGATCTCGCGCGCGGCATCGCCGCTTCTGTACCAGTGCGATGAGCGCAAGCCCGCATAGCGCCTTGTGACGAAGCGGCAATTGTTGGGGTCGTCCGCGCGCAGGTAGCCTGCCGCGACCTGTGGGCCGCCGATCAGCAATTCACCGCTCTCGCCTTGTGCGACCGGCTGCAAAGCTGCGTCGACGATCAGCAGTTCCATGCCGGGCAAGGCCTGGCCAAGCGGCATGACGGCGTTCGTTGCATCGGCGAGAAATTGCGGCGTGGCTTCGAAAGCGGTGCACGCGACGGTCGTTTCCGTCGGGCCGTAGAGGTTAAAAATGCGGCTCTGCGGCGCCGCCTGCTGCCATGCCTGCGCGAGCGAAACGGGCAGCGGTTCGCCGCCGAAGCACGTCACGCGCAGACTCGCGAACTGGTTCGGCGTGAGCTTGCGCAACTGACGCATGAAGGCAGCCACCGAGGGCACGCTGTTCCAATGCGTGATCGCATGTTCGCGGATGAAAGCCGCGTTGTAGATCGGCTCGACCGTTTTCGGCACGTACAGGCAGGCAGCGTTCGCCCAGCACACGAACATGTCGTGCACCGAAGGATCGAAGGACAGTTCGCAAAATTGTGCATAACGTGCATCAGGTAGCCGGCCGAGCAATTGCAGTTGCGCGGCGACGTAGGCGCAGGCGTTCGCGTGCGCGATCGGCACGCCTTTCGGCGCTCCGGTGGAGCCCGATGTGAAGAGAACGTATGCGTGATCGTGCGGCGCGCGTTCAACGGCGCGGCACGGGTCGATGCACAATGAATCCGGTAATCGAGGCAGATCCGCCACGCAGCGATCCGCCGGAGAGTCGTCCATGCCGCTGGGATCTTCCTCATCGTCGATGAAAAAGATTTGGGGGCACTCGTCTATCAGCATGAGCACTTCATCGAGCAAAGCCGTGCAGCGGCGATCGACCAGCAGCACGGGCGCCTCCGACTGCTCGACGGCCGCCGCGATACGCGCGGCGGGCAGCGTCGGATTGAGCGGCACGTAGGCGAAGCCCGCCTTTAGGATGCCGAGCAAGCCCGCATAGGCGGCGACGCTGCGCTGTGCGAAAAGCAGACAACGGCGAACGCCGTCGGCGGGCATTGCCGATGTCAGTCCGGCCGCGATACGGCTCGCACGCGAAGCGAGTTCGCCATAGCAATACAGGTGTTCGTCGACCCAGAGCGCGGGCCGCTCGGGCTCGCTTGCGGCAGTGTCGAAGAAAAAGGAATCCAGCATTCACGGCCTCGCGTTGCACATGCACGGTCCCGCCGCGCACGGTCGGCAACCGGGCGAAAGCGGTTCTCCGTCATGTCGGACACACACTGCCGCGCGGACTCAGTGCGCGGTGGCGCACTGAGTTACCGCAGCAGAATGTCGTAACCAGGATGAACGAAAACGGCGCCTTGCAACGTCAGTTGCGCGAGCAAATACTCGTGCCGCCGGCCATTGAAGGATTTGGAATGATCATAGAATCCGGCCGCGCCCGTATATGTACGATAACGCTCGCACACCGCGATCGAGCGTGCGCGAGAACGCGCGTCGCGCTGGCTGCGGACGCGGCGGCGGCGTCATCGGGGGCGCGTCGCGTGCGAGCGCTGAGGAGAAAAACGCGCTGATGAACCGCGCGCGTTTTTGAAGAACCGGCAGCGATGGCTGCGGGGATATGTGAGGCGGACGCCGAGAACGGGACGCTCGAACGACGAGGCAGCGCAACGCTGATGAAACCTCGCTACAGCGTCGACGAAACACCCATGCAACAACGGCGCATGACGCGCCGTTTGAACAATCAGTCTTGCACGCCGCTCTGCTTCCTGAACGCGGCGAGAATGCGTCGTTCGAGCGCGTTGTAGTCGCCGCCGAAGTGGTGATCGCCCGACGTACGGATCACCTCGATGCCGGTCTTCGTTAGCGTGGGACACAACGTGTCTTCTTCGTCTGCGCCGTAGATGCACTGCACGATCGCGGGCGGCACGCGAGTCAACTCGGGACGCACCTTCAACGCCTTATCGCTTGCCGGCATGCCGAGCCAGCCGCCTACGCGGATCTGGAAGTCGGCGTCCGGCGCGAAGCCGAGCAGCGAAATCAGCGACACCTTCGCGCGCAACGCGTCGGGCAAGCGGTTGTAGGCGAAAGGCATTACGTCCGCGCCGAACGAATAGCCGATAAGCGCGACGTGCTGCGCGTGCCAGCGCGCGCCGTAGGTTTGCATCACGCGTGCGAGGTCGCGGCTCGTCTGCGCGGGCGGCTTCTCACTCCAGAAATAGCGCAGGCTGTCCCAGCCGATCACCGACACGCCGTCTTTCTGCAAGGCCTGCGCGATGGTCTTGTCGAGATCGCGCCAGCCGCCGTCGCCGGAGATCACGATCGCCATCAAGCCGTTCGGATGCGCCGCCGGCAACTCGATCAACGGCAGATCGGAGACGTCGTCGTCATGGGCCGATATGGTTTGCAGATGCGGCGCAATCAACGTGACGAGCCGCGCGCGATCGGCGTTGCCCGTCGAGGCTTTTTCGACGAAGCCAGGAATCTTGTCGCGAATGATGGTTGCATCCGGCGGGCAAGGCCGGAAACGCCGATCGAGCGTGGGTTCGGCATCCACGGAAACAGCACCTGCAATCGTGTTCGAAGGCGCCTGTTCGAGCACCTGCATGGCGAGCGTCGCGCCCTGCCCGGTGCCCGCGACGATCGGCGCGAAATAATGGCTCGACTGCGATTGCCGTTCCAGTTGATGGCTCAACGCTTCGGCGTCGCCCACCAGCTGATTGCAGGTTTCTTTCTTCTGCGCCAGATCCGTCGCGAGGTTCGCCGCATAGCGTGCCGTATCCACACCAACGGTCAATGCGCCGGCCTTGGCGAGCGCCTCGGCGCTTTGCTGATCGGCCGCGCTCCAGCCGCTTGCCTGCGAGTAAAGCACCACGAAGCCACGCAACGGACCCACCGGCTGCGTGACGGTGACGTTGCCGTAGCGGCCGCCGGGAATGGTGGTCGTCGCCGCATTGGCGAGCGTGCTGCAACTGACGAGGCCTGCTACGACAGCAAGCCTGAAAAACGAATGCAAGGTCATGAACGCCGGCCTCCTGCCAGCAATGACAGGTCGGCGAGCGTGAAAACCACGCCTACCGAACCCGACGCCGCGAGATAGCGCGGCTCCCAATGCGGCTGGAACTTGCTCTTGAAAGCGCGCAGTCCGCGGAAGTTATAAAAGCGGCCGCCGAAGCGCCACACGATGCCCGCAACCCGATGCCAGCGAGACGCGAGCGGCGTCGGCTGCATACCCGAGAGCGGCGCGATGCCGAGACTCAGCGAGCGGAATCCGGCCTGTTTCAGATGCAACGCGAGCTGCGTGAACAGATATTCCATTGCATACGGCGACGCGCTTTCCACGTGACGCATGACGCCGACAGTCGCCTCGGTGTTCAGGTCGGTCGTCATGAACGTGACGAAGGCAACCGGCTCGCCGTTCTGGCGCACCAGCATGACCGACTGCGCGGCGAGGTATTCGTCGGTGAAGGCTGCCACCGAAAAGCTCTTCTCACGCGCGTCGCGGCTGTTGAGCCAGCCGTTGGAAATGCCGCGCAACGTTTCGAGCGACGCCGGTACATTCGCCTGATCGATCACTTCGACGGTGAAGCCGTCGCGCTCGCCGCGCTTGAGCGCGTAGCGCAGATGCGCGCGGTGTGAACCCTTCAGATCGAAATCGTCGAGCACGACATGGGCTTCCTCGCCGAGCTTCATCAGCGAAAGGCCCGCGTCGAGGTACAACGGCAAAGCGTTGGCGCGCACCTGATAGAACGCCGCGCGTCCGCCATGCGCATGCGCGAGCGCGACGAACTTGCTGATGAGGCCCGCCCACTCTTCGCGCGGCCCGACCGGATCGTGCAGCGCGGCCCACGTGCGCCCATATTTGGCGTACATCAGGAAAGCTTCACGCGATTCCGAGAACAGAAAACTCTTGTCGCCCATCAGCGCGAGACCGGCGTCGCTGCGCTCCTGCGCACGCACGATGCGCGCCGCGTCGTGCAGATCTTCGGGCGCCGGCTTCACGAAGTGGCCCGGCGCGGGGCGCAGCAACTGCCAGAACGAGAACGTCGCCGCAAACAGACTCGCGGCCAGCGTCGCGCGCAGCGCACGCGGCGCGCGTTCGTCGAAAGCGAATTGCCACCACAGGTCGCGCGTATAGGGAACGTCGCGAAAAGCGAACAGCATGACCCACGTGGCGAGCATCAGCACCATCGCCACCGACACGAGCCAGCCGGCCGTGAAGCGCTCCGCAAACAGCGACGAATGACGATTGAAACGCCGGCGCGTTGCGAGCAGCAGCACGATCAGCGTGCACAGCACACCTGCTTCGACGAATGCGAGACCCTTGGTCAAGGACAGCGCGAGACTCACCACGGCGAGAGCCAGGGTCATCCACCAGGCGGCGTCGAGACGCCTTAGCAGACCGCGCGCGACGAACAGCAACAACACGCCGAGCACACTGCACAGCATCTGCGAGCTTTCCAGAACCCACAGCGGCAGCACGTCGCGCAGAATATGAAGACGCTGCCAGAACGCGGGCGTTGCGCTGGAGATAACCAGCATGCCGCCGACCACGAACGTGACGAGGCTCAGGAAGAGCGGCGCAAGTCTCGACGCGCCCGCGGCGTGCCGCAACGGCAGGCGGCCTTTCAACGCGCGGCCTTCGAAGCCGGCGAGCAGCGCAGCCGAAACGACAAGCGGCACGCCAAAATAGATCGCACGATAAGCGAGCAACGCGGCCACCATCTGCTGCGTGGCCACACTGCCGTTCAGCGTGAACACCATTGCCGCTTCGAATACGCCGACGCCGCCAGGTGTATGGCCGATCATGCCGAGCAGCATGGCCGCGGCATAGACGGTGATGAACGTAACGAAGCTCACGTCGGCGTGCGGCAGCAGCGCCCACAGCGCGAGGCCGGCGGCGACTACATCGACCACCGCCAGTCCCACCTGTTCGAGCAGATCGCGGCGAGCGGGAATGTCGAACGACAGCCACTGCCAGCGTGTGCGGACCGAGCGTGTTTCGACGCGGCATGCGGCGCACAGCAGACCGAGCGCAACCAGCAGCAACGCACCCGCCCAGCGGACGGTGGCGGGCGACAGATGCAGCATCGGGGCAAGCCTGCCGCCTACGCACACCATGCCGAGCGCCGTCATCAGTACAAGTGCGAGCGCGAGCGAAACGCTCGTGAATACGGTCATGCGGCCGATCTGTGCGGGCGTGATATTCGCCACGCCGTACACGCGGGCGCGCACCGCGCCGCCCGTCAATGCGCCGAAGCCGGTGGCATTGCCGAGCGCGGAGCCCGCCGTGGCGCCGATCCACAGCGCTGCGCGAGGCACGGCCGCGCCGAGATAGCGCAGGCCGACTGCATCGCGACCGACCAGTGCCACATAACTCAGCGCGGTGGCGGCGAGCGCGGCGGTCCACTCGCCGGCCGTCAGCCGGCGCAGCTCGTGCATGACCGAGCGGTAATCGACGGCCTGCGACAGATGCTGGAGCACGACGAGCAGCAGCGCGCAGATTGCAAGCGCGAAAACGGGCGAGAGTAATCCCCTGATGCGAGAGGTCTTCGATGCACGAACGAACATCGCGCCTATGCGGCCGAAATTATTCTTATATCGATGGAACATGGTCAATGCGGGCCTTGCGTGGAGCTGTCGCGGCGACGGGCCGTCTGCCGCAAGGTCGCCAGTTCGGCGATTACAACTGGATAACGGCAGACAGGTTAAAAGGTTGACAGTGCAGGCCTTGGCGCCGGGGTTTAACCTGGGCCGATTGTGTGCAACGGGCGGGCTTCGCGGAGCGTTCTGGCGCCCGGTCGGCGGGTGTTGAATCCAGGGGGCTGAAGTTTAAACGCTTATTCGGCGCCGCGAACGAAGATTCGCAAATTGCCGGAACGGAACGCTGCTGTAGCGGCTTTGCGCGCGCACTAGCGTGGGTTAAACGTGCATATCCGCCGGGTGGATCAGAGTGGGAAAACTTCGTGGGCGCGAATAGCGCCGGTTAAGCTTTTCGCCGCATCTGCCGTAATCGCAAGCATCAGCCTCACGAGATGCGACGTGTTAGCCGCAAGAACGAGGCACTTGACTGGAGAACGATGATGGCAGAACAGGATTGGATGATGGCGGGCTTGTATCTGGTCGGTCTGGTGTCGACCGCGCTCGTGATGAGCGCTTTGTCTGCGCGAGCAACGAAAGTGCGTCAAACGCTTGCGCGAGTACCGCGTCGCTCGGGTGAATGAGCGGGACACAAACTACGAATTAGCAGACGCACAAAGCACAAGCGGCGCAAATGCGCCGCTTGTTTCTGCTTGTTTCTGCTCGATTCCGCTTGCTTCTCTCTGATCGGCCTGCGAAGGCTATCGCTTTACCGAGCCGTATCGGCGGAAAGCGTCAGCGCGGCGCAAGCAAGCTTGCACCCGGCCTTTCGAGGCGCGGGCACCAGCGCGCGAGCCTTACTGCGGGCGGCGATGCGCTTCAGCAATAACAGCGCAGTTTTGCAGATGCAGATTCAGCGCGTGCAGCGCGAGCGCGCGCAGCTTTGCGAGCCAGTTGCCGTTGGCGGCGACGGTGTTGCGAGCGGATGCAGTGTTAGAGGCGGTGTTCATGGTCGGGGCTCCTGTATAGGGTTTCTACCTAGGGAATAACCCGATTATAGTCTTCTTATTGCGCAGCGCAACAAAAAACAAACATGTTGCGCAAGAGTCACGGATGGGATCTGACTCGCACGGCCGACCGGGGCAAAAAAGGGCGCAATGGCAGCGGGCAGTATTAACAAACCGCACCGTACAGGTGCAATAATGACCCTTTTGCCCGCGACAGCCCGCCGCGGCCTCCTCCATGACCGTCGCCGAGAAAGCCCTTATTGCGCCTCTGATCGTCGCGTGCGCGATGTTCATGGAAAGCGTCGACGCAAACGTGATCGTCACCGCCCTGCCCGCCATGGCGCGCGACTTCGGGCGCGACCCCGTCACGCTCAAAATCGCGGTGACCAGCTACGTGCTCGGCCTCGGCGTATTCATTCCGGTGTGCGGCTGGCTCGCCGACCGCTTCGGCGCACGCACGGTATTTCGCACCGCTATCGGCATCTTCGTCACGGGGTCGCTGTTGTGCGCGGCCTCCAACTCGCTTGCCACCTTTACCCTCGCGCGTTTCGTGCAAGGCGTCGGCGGCGCGATGATGGTGCCGGTCGGGCGAATCATCATTTTCCGGGTCGTGCACAAAACCGATTTCATCCGCGCGATGAATTATCTGAGCGTGCCCGCCATGCTCGGCCCCGCGGCCGGCCCGCTGCTCGGCGGCTTTATCACCACGTATCTGCACTGGCGTCTGATCTTTTTCATCAACGTGCCGATCGGGATTCTCGGCATCTATCTGACGAACAAACACATTGCGAACACGCGCGAGCCGCACCCGGGTCCGCTCGACTGGATCGGCTTTTTTCTGTCGGCGGCGGGCGCGGTGCTGCTTCTGCTGGGATTGTCGCTGATTGGCGGCGAACTGATTTCCAACCTCGACGCGTTCGGCATGTGCGCGGTGGGCGCTGTCCTGCTCGCCCTGTATGTCGCGTATGCGCTGCGCGCACGGCTGCCGCTGCTCGACTTGCGCTTTTTCAAGGTGCCGACGTTTCAGGCAAGCGTGCTCGGCGGGTCGTTGTTCCGCATCGGCCTCGGCGCACTGCCGTTCCTGTTGCCGCTGATGCTGCAGGAAGGTCACGGCATGAGCGCGTTTCAATCGGGGCTGATCACCTGCGCGTCCGCATTCGGCGGAATGTTCATGCGCACGGTTGCGTCGCGCGTGCTGCATCGCTATGGCTTTCGTTCCGTGCTGGTGGCCAATGCCGCGCTGTCGGGCGTTTCGATCGCGGCCTGCGGACTGTTTTTTCCTGGTACGCCAACGTGGATCATCTGGGTGGTCGTGCTGCTTGGCGGCTTCTTTCCCGCGCTGCAATTCACGAGTCTTAATTCACTGACCTATGCCGAAATCGCGAGCCGCGATGTGGGACGCGCAACGAGCCTGGGCAGCGTCGTGCAGCAGATGTCCCTCGGCCTCGGCGTGACGGTCGGCGGCATCGTGTTGCAGATTTCGCGTTTGCTGCACGGCCATGAAGCCATCATGTGGTCGGATTTCTGGCCTGCGTTTCTGGTGGTCGGACTGTGCTCTTTTGCGTCCATTCCCGTTACGCTGCGCCTGCCGCCTCGCGCCGGCGAGGAAATCTCGCGCGGCGGCCGCGGCTGACACCGGAGCATCGGCCCGCCTGCTCACTGGTCCTTATGGATCACGCTGACGTCGCCATTGCGTTCGAGAATGGCGGCCGCCACTTTGTCCATCGACCGCGAGCCGGTTTTCTGGCGCACGCTTTCGCATACATCGTTCCGTGTCATCAGCGCAGCTTTCATTTCCCGTTCGTCGAACGCACCGTTGTGGTAGACCTCGCGCTCGACGCCGCCGATGAGCCGCTCAACCGTGGAAGATCGCACACACGCCCATGCAAGGACGCGATGACACACCACGATCATCAACGACGCGAGAACCGTCGCGACGAACGGAGATGCGCCGACGATCGCACGGCCCAACGTCGCGCCGAGCAGAATCACCACGACTGAATCGAACGGCGAGCGTTTTCCGAACGAACGCCGGCCTGAAATCCTGATCAGCACAAGCGTGACGAGAAACACCACGAAGGCGCGCAAGCTCATCTGCAGCGGGTCGAGATCCCTGCCTTGCCCGAATAGCAGATAGATCGCGTCCATCATTGTTTGTCCTCCTTGTAGCGGTCTCGCGCCGCCTGTCTTTTTGAGGTGTTCTGTGAAACGGGTGACGACGCCACGTGAGAGGGTCGAGCGCACGTAGCTTGCTGCGTCAAACCCGACGATCAGACAGTTGAATGCACGGGAGTAAAGCCAGGCGGCATCGGCAACTTCTCCGCGCATGTCTGCGTTCAGCAAACCGCATGCCGTTCGCAACGCCGCAGTTCGTGAGATGACCGCGTCGCATCGCGATGCCGCGCGACACATCGCGCCTCTGCCGTGATGTTCACCAATCTTTTGCCCCAAGCTTTCGGACCGCTGTCACTCGTCAGGTCCCGCAATTGCTTGGACCACTTACGATTGGATCAACAACACAAGGAGCTTCCATTGAAACGCGCATCTCTTGCCACGGCTCTCGTGGCGTCACTCGCTTTCATGCACACTGCAGCGCACGCCGAAGGCTGCACCAAGGGCGCGGTTGTCGGCGGCGTCGGTGGCCATGTTGCGGGCGGTCACGGCGTGGCCGGCGCAGCAGCAGGCTGTGCGATAGGCCATCATGAAGCCAAGAAAAAGGACAAGGCCGCGAGCGCCGCGGCTGCCGCAAGTCAGCCTGCGGGAAAATAGCGCGTCGTGATGTAAAAAAGACCCGGTGCGATCCAGCGATCGCAACCGGGTCTTCTGCAAGCGTGTGCGCGGCGTTATCCTGCCGCGCTGACCTTCTCCGCAAGTTTTGCGTCGTAACTCGAATGAACATGCACGCGTTTCTTGTCCGGATACGCGTATGAATAGGCCTTTCTCAGCGCGAGCGACGCCTCGTGAAAGCCCGACAAAATGAGCTTCTGCTTGTTCGGATAATTGGCGATGTCGCCGACCGCAAAAATGCCTGGTCGCGAGCTTTCGTAGTTGGATGTATCCACGTCCACACGGCCGCCGTGAATGCTCAAGCCCCACTGCCCGATCGGACCGAGATCGGCGACCAGTCCGTACAGCACGACAAGCTGTTCGGTTGGCAGTTCGGTTTCACCCTCGATATGTCGCAATGTGATGGATTTAAGCGCATCGGCTTTCTCATCGCTTGCGACGGTCAGCCCCGAAATCGCGCCGACGATAAAATCCATCTCCCCTGCTTCCACTGCGCGCCGCATCAACTCGACGCTGGAGTCGGCCGCGCTAAAGCCATTACGACGATGCACGAGCGTGACGCGCCGCGCGACCTTGCGCAACGCAAGCGCCCAGTCGAGCGCGGAATCACCGCCGCCTGCCACGACCACGGTCTTGTCGGCGAAATCGGCGAGACGCTGCACGCTGTAATGCACATAGCGCGATTCGAGCGGCGCGGCTTCCGCAAGCGGCAGCTTCTGCGGCACGAAGGCGCCGTTGCCGGCCGCAAGCAGAATTGCAGCGACGTCGAATACGAGGCCGCGATCGGTCCGCACGGTCCAACGGCCGTCGCTGCGTTGTTCGACCGATTCGACCCGTTGTTCGAGATGAATGGGAACATCGAACGGCTTGCATTGCGCGAGCAGCCGGTCCACCAGTTCGCGCGCGGTACAGGACGGAATCGCGGGAATATCGTAAATCGGCTTGTCCGGATACAACTCGGTGCATTGACCGCCAATCTTGCCGAGCGCATCGACTATCTGGCAGGACAGCCCGATCACCCCGGCTTCGAAAGCGGCAAAGAGGCCAACGGGGCCCGCTCCGACGATTAGCACATCGGAACGGATGGATTCAGAGGGCGACTCCGATACCGGCTCGGAGGCAGTCTGTGAAACTGGCTGCGGATTTGACTGCAAAGCTGATTCTGAGCCCTTTAGTGATGGAGGCTCGGCGGCGGACGTCATTCAGTATCTCTTCGATGGGACCAGTGATCCACCATACCGAATCGCCGTAGGCGCGGCAACGATGCCATTACAGTGAGCAAGGACGCTCGGCGAGGCGCCCACCGGTTGTCACAACGCAAAAGTGGTTACCTGAAAATCGCCAAAAATGGCCATTTTGCAAAGCCAGTGCCGCGACTAGAATTCACTCATCGCATCACTGATGCGTTCCACTAAACGCCAAGGAGTGAATCATGCAACAACGTCTCGATTTCTACAAAGCCGGTCCCGCCGCTATCAAAGCCATGCTGGGTCTTGAAGAACGCATCGGAAAATCGTCGATAGAAAAGTCGCTCGCGGACCTGGTTCGCCTGCGCGCGTCGCAGATCAACGGGTGTGCTTTCTGCGTCGATATGCACACTGCCGACGCTCGCAAAGCCGGCGAAACGGACCGGCGCCTCGCCACAGTCGTCACCTGGCGCGAAACGCCGTTCTTCACCGATCGCGAGCGCGCCGCGCTGGAATGGACGGAAGCCCTCACGCTCGTCTCGCACGACCATGTGCCCGACGCCGTGTGGGAAGCGGTGCGCCCGCATTTCGGCGACGAAGAACTGGTCGACCTGACGCTGCTTATTTCGGCGATCAACGCGTGGAACCGCTTCGCCATTTCGTTTCGCAAGATGCCTGCATGAGCACCGGTTGCGCGAATGCATTGCACCGCGCTTCGCGTTCTTATCTGGCTCAGTGAAGCAGTGAATCAAGCAGTGAATCGCAACGCGAAGCGTGAGCGGGCAGCCGCGGCATCAATGGCATCAAGCGGTATCAAGCGGTTTGCAATGCGCTCGCTTCGCACCACATCAAGGCAATCAACGTAATTCAAGCGAGCGCGACCTTGAACGCCCCAGTCAGTTCGCTCAACTGCCGCGCCTGATCCGCGAGCGAGTTCGCGGTCGCCGCGCTTTCCTCCACGAGCGCCGCGTTCTGCTGGGTCACCTCGTCCATCTGCGTGACGGCGAGACTCACCTGTTTGATGCCTTCGCTCTGTTCCTTGGAAGCCGCCGCGATTTCTCCGACGATGCGCGCCACGCGCTGGATCGCGGCTTCTATTTCCCGCATGGTGCTGCCCGCGCGATCGACAAGCGCCGCGCCGCTTTCCACGCGCGAATTCGACTCGGCGATCAGCGCGCCGATTTCCTTCGCGGCGGCCGCTGAACGTTGCGCGAGACTGCGCACTTCGCCGGCCACGACAGCGAAGCCGCGTCCTTCTTCGCCCGCACGCGCCGCTTCGACCGCCGCGTTCAATGCCAGAATGTTCGTCTGGAACGCAATGCCTTCGATGGCAGCGATGATGCCCGTCATCTTCGCGGCCCCGGCATGAATCGCGTGCATCGTCTCCACCATGCCTCCCACTGAATCGCGCCCCTGGACGGCCATTTCCGACGCGCTGGTGGCCAGCTCGCTCGCATGGTGCGCATGCTCGGCATTGAGCTGGACGGTCGAGGTCAACTCTTCCATCGCCGCGGCGGTTTGTTCCAGCGACGCCGCCTGCTCCTCCGTGCGCTGCGACAGATCGAGATTGCCCGCCGCGATCTGCTGTGTCGACGACGCGATCGAATGCGATCCCGCGCGCACGCTCGTCACCGTCGCGCGAAGCTTGTCCTGCATCGACGCGAGTCCGCGCAGCAGTGTCGCCATTTCGTCGTTCGAACGGATCGCGACGCGCGTCGTCAGCTCGCCTGCGGCAATCGCATCGAACTGGCGAAGCGCGGCGTGCAGCGGGTCCATGATCGCGCGGCGCAACGTGCGCCAACTGAAAAATGCGACTGTGAGACCGATCAGCACGCTGCCGATGCTCGCACTCAACAAACCATGAAAGAGCGCGGCGGAGCGCTCGTTGGCGTCGGCGGCCTGCTGGTTCAGATAGGCCTCCAACGCGCCCTGACTCGCGTTCATCGCGGTGTACAAAGCGATTAGCCGATTCGCGCGCGTCTCGTCCATCCAGCTCGCGTCGCCGGTGCGGATTGCGTCGATCAACAGGTCGATGCCGTCGCGACGCACGGCGGTACGCTTCGCGTCGAGGTTGTCGGTGAGGCGTTGCAGTTCGGGCGTCTTCGGCAGATCGCGGAAACTGCGCCACCAGGTATCCGATTCGCCGAGCAACATGCGCGCGCGTTCGAGTTGCGCGTTCAGTTGCGGCGAGTGCGGATTGCTCATTGCCCAGTCGAGCCCGAAGCGCGCCCGCGACATGGCCGTGCCCGACTTGCCGAGCGCCACCACTGACGCGAAATGTACGTTGTACGCCTCGCGCTGTGCCTGGTTGCTTTCGGCCATGCCGAAAATGCCGAGCGCGCCGATGACAACGAGCAGCGCGCCGAGGAATGCAATCGTGATTGCGATGCGTAGATTGATGGTGAGCTTTCTGGTCATGACGGTGTCTCTTCCCCGGTGATCGTTATTTTCCTCAAGCGGCATTTGTTCCTTATATGAAACAACGTACCGTATATGGAAAATTATAACGATGCGGGTTCACGTCAAAAAACAAAATCGACACGGGTGGCGTGGGCGCGACACTGCCCGGCTCACGCGCCGCGCCGCCGTCAGGAAAACTCGCCGGACTTCCCGCGCCGTCGCGATGCCCATATCATTGAAGCGTTTGCTGACAAAACCTCAGACAAGGGCGCCGTGCGCCGACCATTCGCCATCACATGACCAGGGATTCGTCGCATACCGCGCTACTGTGGATCGTCGCCGCCGGCTTCTTCATGCAGTCGCTCGACACCACGATCGTCAATACGGCGTTGCCGTCGATCGCGCGCAGCCTGCACGTCGCGCCGCTTGCGATGCAGCCGATCGTGGTCGCCTACACGTTGACCATGGCGATGCTCACGCCCGCATCCGGCTGGCTCGCCGACCGCTTTGGCACGCGGCGCGTCTATTTCGCCGCAATCCTGATTTTCGTGATCGGCTCGGTCTGCTGCGCGAGCGCGCATACGCTCGGCCAACTCGTGATCGCGCGCGTGCTGCAAGGCGTGGGCGGCTCGATGCTGCTGCCTATCGGACGCCTTGCCGTGCTGCGCAGCGTCTCCGGCGAACAATACGTCTCCGCGCTCGCGTTCATTTCGGTCGCGGGACAACTGGGCCCGATCGCCGGGCCGACGCTCGGCGGCTGGCTCGTCGAGGCGATCACATGGCACTGGATCTTTCTGATCAACGTGCCGATCGGCGCCGCGGGTCTCTACGCGGTGCAGCGCTTTCTTCCATCGCACGGTGAGAGACAGGCGCCGCCGTTCGATTTCATCGGCTGCGGGTTGCTGTCGCTATGCATGATCGCCTTTTCGCTGGCCATCGACGCCCCCGCGCCGACCCACCAGGCTGCGTGGTCGGCGGCATTGTTCGCGCTGGCGGCAGTGAGCGCGCTCGCTTATATCCCGCACGCAAGACGGCGGCGCAACCCGCTCTTCAAGCTCTCGCTCTTCGGCGAGCCGAACTTCAGCGTGGGTCTGATCGGCAATCTCGTATGCCGCATCGGCTCGAGCGCCGTGCCGTTCCTCGTGCCACTGCTGTTGCAACTGGAACTAGGCTATACGCCGCTGCATTCCGGTCTGATGATGCTGCCAGCGGCCCTCGCGGGCACGATCGTGAAACGCTGGATCGCGTCGCTCGTGCGACGCTTTGGCTACGACCTGTTTCTGCTGGTCAATACGCTGGTCGTGGGTTCGTCCATTGTTGCCTTCGCCTTGATCACGCGCGGCACGCCGCTTTTCGTCGAGATAGTGATTCTGGCGGTGTTCGGTGCGGCCAACTCGATGCAGTTCGCCGCGATGAACAGCGTCACGCTCAAGGATCTCTCGCATGAAGACGCCGGCAGCGGCAACAGCCTGTTTTCAATGGTGCAGATGCTGGCGATCGGCCTCGGCGTATCCATTGGCGGCGGCCTCGTGAAACTCTTTTCCGCGCAATGGGGCTCGGCCGCGCTCGGCTTCCGCCTGAGCTTCGCGTGCGTCGGCGCGATCACGCTGATGTCGGCATGGGTGTTTCGTCACCTCGACACCGCGCCCCGCGTGCGTGCGCCGGCCAGCCAGGGCGTCGGGCGTTGAAGCGAGCGTCACTGCGGGCTCGTCGTGTTGCCTGGCGACTTCGTTGTTGCATGTTGATGCGATACGCATAAGCGGATTCCGCTCTGTTCTCGCTCGGGTTCCGGCACGGCGTTTCGCGTTAGCATGGACGCCGTTCACGAATAAGAAAGGACTTACAGATGCCATTTGACGAGCGCATGCTGAACGGCATGGGCGTGCTGACAGCGATCGTCGACTGCGGAAGTTTCGCGGCGGCAGGCGTGGCGCTCGACATGTCGCAGTCGGGTGTGAGCCGCTCCGTCGCGCGGCTCGAGGCGCGCCTGGGTATCCGGCTGTTCGACCGCACCACCCGCTCGGTTACGCTCACCGACGAGGGCCGGCGCTTCTACGAACAGATCGTGCCGCTGCTAAGCGGTCTCGAAGAAGCGGCAGCCTCGGCCGCGCAAGGCGCGACAGCAGTGCGCGGCCGCCTGCGCGTGAACATGGACCCGTTCTTTTCACGGCTGGTGCTCGGACCCAGACTAGGCGGTTTCGTCGACAAACACCCGGATCTGCAGCTCGAACTGATCACGCGCGACCAGTTGGGCGATATGGTCAGCGACGGTTTCGACGTCGCGATCCGTTTCGGCGAGCCGCCGGTGTCGTCGCTGATCGCGCGCAAGGTGCTCGACACGCGCATTCTCACAGTCGCCGCGCCTTCGTATCTGAAGAAGCACGGACATCCGTCCAACCCCGCGGAACTCGAGAGCGGCGCGCATGCGTGCATCAAATTTCGCGATCCGCTCACCGGTTATCCGTTCACGTGGGAGTTTCATCGCGGCCGCAGGAAAATGGTCGTCACGCCTCAGGGCCGGCTGACCGTGAACGACGTCGGCACGCTGCACAGCGTATGCACCGCGGGCCAGGGGGTCGCGCAGATTCTCTCGCTCGGCGCCGAGTCGCTTGTGACGAGCGGAAAGCTCGTCGAACTCTTTCCCGAGTGGGGCGACGAGGTTTATCCGCTGTATGCGCTGTACCCGTCACGGCACCATCCGCCGGCCAAGGTGCGGGCATTCCTCGACTTCATTATTTCGCTGACGGGCGCCGGACAGACCGACTGAACGCGCGCAGGCCCGGGCTTTGCTCCACATGGTGAGTCTTCACAAGGAGAAAGCCATGGCCGACACCAAGCAGCAAACCGGCGATAAGCCGGACGACATCGCCCATCCGCAGCCGGCAGTGCATAGCGACAACGAGAAAAGCAAGCTGCCGGAGCGCGGCGACGAAGGACGCGATCAGTCGCCAGCCGATCGCCCCGGCCAGAAGCCGGGCGAAGGCGAACCGTCAGTGGGTTGAAATTAAGCGTGGGTCTACAAGCGGCTTTGCTGCATTTGCGCGGCAAAGCTGCATAAATTTTTCCCTTCCACCGCCTTTCATACGCCAGACATTTTTTCCGTTTTTTTACCGAATATTTTTTCGGCGTGATGAACTATTTTTCTGCTTGCAGCGACGTATGCGACCAGGCAGACCGGCTGCCGCCCCTTCAACAGATAACAAAGGCGACGCCCATGTTCATCCCCTCGCCCTCTTTTCAGTCCGCCATCCAGTCCGCCAGAGTGTCGATCTGCCTGCCGACGTACAACCGGCCGGAGCTGGTCGTCGAGTGCATCGACTCGTGTCTTGCGCAGACCTACGGCAATGTGGAAATCGTGATCGGCGACGACTCGACCGATGCGCGCACCGAACAACTCATCGCGTCGCGTTACAGGAACGAGCGGCGCATCCGCTATACGAGGAACGAGCCGCCGCTCGGTCAGGCGCGCAATGTCGCGAGCCTCTTCCAGCGCGCGCGCGGCGACAGGATTATGCTGATTCACGACGACGACCTGCTTGCCACCGACGGCGTGGAGAAACTGGTGTCGCTCTGGCACCTGCATCCGCGGCTCGATGCCGCGTTCGGCGCGCAGTATGAGGCCGATCATTCCGGCGCGATCGACGTCGAGGCGAGCACGCGGCTCAATGCGGCGTTCCGCCGTACAAAGGACGCCGAAGGGTTGCAACCGCTGCCCGGCAGGACCGGCCTCATTCAGATGTTCCCGAACAACGGCTGGATGGCCGACGCGCGGCTCGTCAAACGCATCGGCTACAAGGAACAGTACGGCGTGTGCTGCGATTTCGTATTCGGCACCGAACTTTGCCTCGCGGCGCGCGAGGTGTTTTATCTGCACGATTACGTGTCGGTGTATCGCAAAACCGCGACGTCCATTTCGCAGAGCACGCGCGGCACGTCGTCGGCGGCCACGCTCAGTGCTTACGCGTTCGTCAAGATGCTGAAGCTGCCGCCGCAACTGGAGCCGTCACGCAAGCTCGCGCTGCGGCGGCTCGCTCCCATCGTGGTGTCGGTACATGCGAGGAACCGTCAGGCGCGGCTCGGCTTCAAGATCGCGCTTGCTCATCTGTTTGCGTACCACTATGGCTTGAGCGCGCGGCTTTACTACCATTTGCTGATGCTGTCGCGAGCCGCGATGAGCGCGCGCGATCGGGCCGTGGCGATCGCGGCCTCTGCTGCGCCTGTCGCGCCTGTCGCGGCTGTGGGTTCGGCCGCTCTTGTCAGTCCGCTCGCTCCTGTCGCGTCGGCGGCCTTGAACGGCGAAACCGGCGCGGTAGTGAGCGATTTCGTCGCCGAATTGGCCGCCGATACGACCGAGCCCGGCTGACCGTCCGCGTCTCGCGGGCATGCGCGGTCAGCGTTTTTTCTGCTAAGCATCCTCTGCTTAGCAAACACGTATTTGTTGCTTGGACTCGCGCACGCTGCTGATTACGATGATCCGGACACGTCATCAGCTTCGAGGTGATTCGCCATGTCCGACAGTGCCTGTTTCAAGCCGCGCGTGATCGAGCCGGTTGCCGTCAATCAGCCGGAGGGTTTAGGGCTTGCGGTGGAGTTGTGGCTCGCCCAACCCGTTGACGGAATTGCCGGGCGAGCCGTGCGGATCCATTTGCGCAGCGACGCGAAAATGGCGCAGGCCGAAGCGCTGCGCGATCTGCTGCACGTGCTCGGCACCGAAATCGTGGTGTCCTGAGCGGGTGCGCGGCGCGCTTGTGGAAAGCGCGCGCGTGGGTCGGGAGACTTACGGTTCGTGCCGCAGATAGCCTTCTTTCGACGGATCGCGCATGCGCAACGCGACGAGCCCGGCAATGGCGCACAGCAAGGTGACATACCAGTAGAACATCGACTCGCTGCCGACCGACTTGAGCCACAGCGCCACGTATTCGGCCGAGCCGCCGAAAATAGCATTGGCCACCGCATACGAGAGACCGACGCCGAGCGCGCGCACTTCCGGCGGGAACATCTCCGCCTTGATCAGGCCGCTGATCGACGTATAGAAGCTCACGATCGCGAGCGCCAGCACGACGAGCGCGAACGCCGCATAGGGGCTCGTCACGTCTTTGAGCGCGTGCAGAAGCGGCACCGTGCCGATGGTCGCGAACAGGCCGAAGCACAGCATCGAATTGCGGCGGCCAATGCGGTCCGACAACGCGCCGAAGGCCGGCTGGAGCACCATGTAGACGAAGAGCGCCGCGGTCATCACATTGCTTGCCGTCTTGGCGCTCATGCCCGCCGTGTTCACCAGATACTTCTGCATGTACGTGGTGAACGTATAGAAAATCAGCGAGCCGCCCGCGGTGAAACCGAGCACCGTCATAAACGCGACGCGGTGCTTCCACAGGCCGCGCAGCGTGCCCGCTTCCTTGCGCTGACGCGTCGCGGCGGTGGTGGTTTCATCGAGCGATTTACGCAGATACAACGCAATCAACGCGGCCACCGCACCGATCACGAACGGCACTCGCCAACCCCATGCCTTGAGCTCCGCGGTGGAGAGCGTTTGTTGCAGCACGACCAGCACGAGCAGCGCGCACAGCTGGCCGCCGATCAGCGTCACGTACTGGAACGACGCGAAGAAGCCGCGCCGTCCCTTGAGTGCGACTTCACTCATATAGGTCGCACTCGTGCCGTATTCGCCGCCCACCGACAGTCCCTGGAACAGGCGCGCCACTAGCAGCAGCGCAGGCGCGAGCGCGCCGATCTGCGCGTACGTGGGCAACACGGCGATCACGAGCGAGCCGCCGCACATCATGAACACCGACACCATCATTGCCATGCGGCGGCCATGTTTGTCGGCGAGACGGCCGAAAAACCAGCCGCCGATCGGGCGCATCAGAAAGCCCGCCGCGAACACGCCGGCCGTGTTGAGCAATTGTGTCGTAGTGTTGCCGCTCGGAAAGAATGCGGGGGCGAAATAAAGCGCGCAGAACGAATAGACGTAGAAGTCGAACCATTCGACGAGATTGCCCGATGACGCGCCGACAATCGCGAAGATGCGGCGCCGTGTGTCGTGGGCGGAGGCCACGCTGTGGTCTGTGAGGTCGGTCATGTTGTGTCTTCCTTGTCTCTTGAACGGAGGCGGCGGTCATGGCGCCGCCTTCAGCACGCGGTTTTCAGCGTGCGCGAATTTTACAGAATCGCAAGTGGAAGTTGGGGGTTTGTTGGCAAGCGCTACGGCGGGCACCGTCGGCAGTCCGGTCCCCGCCCGTTTTGAGTTAGTTTTGCGATTTATCCCTCGTGGTTGGATCGTGAGGTATAAATTTGACGCCGATGTATTTATACCTTAATGTGCAATCACAGGGTATAAGGAGACGCCAGCCATGGCCAGCTTCCACAACGACGCACTGCAAACGCTGTATTCGTCCGTCACCGAGCGCGCGAGCGCACAAGGCCACATTCCCCTGCACTCTCCGGGATCGGCCGCCCAGAAGACCGTCGACGGGAAAACGTACACCTACTGGCGCGTCTATCTGGCATCGGGAAAGCACAAGGAAACGTCGCTGGGCCGCGCCGGCGAGCCTGCTACCGAGGCTGCGCTCGAGGCGAAACTACTCGAGAGCGCGGAGATGCGCGTGCTTGCCGCCGAGGTCCAGATACTGCGCAAGGCCAATTTTGCCGCCGCGGACAACTCTTCGGCGCTCACGCTGGCAACGCTCTTCAACGCCGGCATTTTCAGCCACGGCGGGGTGCTGGTCGGCTCCCACGCCTTCGGCGCGCTTCTGAACAGCCTGGGAGTCCGGCTGCCTGCGAATTACAGGACGGAAGACATCGACATTGGCAGCACCGGCAGCATTTCGGTGGCTATCCCCGAAGAGCGCAGCTTTCTCGACATTCTTCGTGATAGCGGTATTCCGTTTCTCGAGGTGCCGGAACTGGACTCGCGAAAACCGTCCACGTCGTTCAAGGCGCGGGGACAACCCCTCAAGGTGGACTTACTCGTGCCGGGTACCGAGGCTTACGAGACGAAGGCCTTGCCGCACTTGCGCGCCCACGCGACAGGGCTTCCCTACTTCAGGTATCTGGTATCGAACCCGACGCGCGGCTTTATCCTCGGCAAGGAGCATGTGGTACCGGTGATGCTGCCCGATCCCGCCAGATTCGCGCTTCACAAGCTTATAGTCAGCACGCTTCGCGATCCGTCGCGTGCGCTGAAGGCAGATAAGGACCGGCGGCAAGCCGCGGTATTGATCGACGCGCTCGCGGAAAAGTTTCCGGACTGGCTGACGACAGCCGCCGACGAACTGGAGGAGAGCGCGCGCACTCGGGTCGCAGCGGCGGCCACTCAGGCGTTGAACCTCGCCCCGGGCTTGTCGGAGCGGGCGCGGGATTTTCTGGCTGATCTGGGCGCCCAGGCGTAAGCCATAACCCGTGACCAGATCGGCGCGCCGCCTGTCACGACTCACCCGTCGGGAAAGCCAGGCTCGACTTCGGACTTCACAAAGAGACAGGCGCGCCGGCCACAACAGTGGCGGGCGCGCCCAAGAGACCCATAAGCGCCCCTAAGCGCCCCTAACCGCCCCTTTACGCCCTCACAGCCGGCGGCACGTAGCGGCACTCGTAACGCTTCCTGACCGTGCCGTTTTCATCGACGCTTTCGAGATACACGTCGAACTGCCACAAACGCGCCATGTGCTTGAGCACTTCGTCGCTATCGGACGAAAGATGCCGGTTGTCACTCATGAAATGCCGCAGCGTCAGACTGCGGTCGCCACGCGTATTCACCGACCACACCTGGATATTCGGCTCGCGATGATGCATGTCGTACTGCCGCGACAACGCCTGGCGCACATATTGATAGCCGCTGTCGTCGTGAATCGCGGAGACTTCGAGCGCGTCGCGCATGTCGTCGTCGAGCACCGAGAACAGACGCATTTCCCGGATCAGATGCGGCGACAGATACTGCGCGACAAAACTCTCGTCCTTGAAATTGCGCATTGCGTAGTGCATGGCGGGAAGCCACGGACTGCCGGCCAGTTCCGGGAACCACTTGCGGTCTTCGTCGGTAGGGTTTTCGCAGATGCGGCGAATATCGCTCATCATCGAAAAACCTAGCGCGTACGGATTGATACCGCTGTAGTAAGGCTTCGTGACGGGCGGCTGATAAACCACATTGCTGTGCGAATGGAGAAACTCCATCATGAAGCCGTCTTCCAGCTTGCCCTGGTTGTACATCGTGTTGAGCAGCGTGTAGTGCCAGAACGTGGCCCAGCCTTCGTTCATGACCTGCGTCTGCCGCTGCGGGTAAAAGTACTGTCCGACCTTCCGCACGATGCGGATCACCTCGCGCTCCCACGGCTCCAGCAACGGCGCGTTTTTCTCCGCGAAATACAGCAGATTTTCCTGCGGCTCCGGCGGATAACGCTCCTCGATTTCCTCGGGCAACGGCGTATGGCGCGTGGGCAGCGTACGCCACAGTTCGTTGACCTGCGACTGCAGATACGCCTCGCGCTCGCGGCGCGCGGCGAACTCCTTTTCGAGCGACAGCTTCTGCGGACGCTTATAGCGATCGACGCCGTAGTTCATTAGCGCATGACACGAATCGAGCAGTTCTTCGACACGGTCGAGCCCGAAGCGCTCTTCGCACTCGGCAATGTAGTTCTTCGCGTAGACGAGGTAATCGATGATGGCATGCGCATCCGTCCACAGCCGGAACAGATAGTTGCCCTTGAAGAACGAATTATGCCCATACGCCGCATGCGCGATGACGAGCGCCTGCATCGTCATCGTGTTCTCTTCCATCAGATACGCGATGCAGGGGTTCGAATTGATGACGATCTCGTACGCGAGCCCCATCTGCCCGCGACGGTAGCTTTTTTCGGTAGAGAGAAAGTGCTTGCCGAACGACCAGTGCCGGTAATTCACCGGCATGCCGACGGACGCGTAAGCGTCCATCATCTGTTCAGCGCTGATGAGTTCCAGCTGGATCGGATACACGTCGAGCTCATATTGCTCTGCAACACGGGCAATATGCGAGTCGTACTCTTCGATCAACTCGAAGGTCCAGTCGGACGGGCACGGCAGAGGCCGTCTATCGGCTACGTTCATACGGACTTCCCTTTGCCCCTCAATGGGCGTTCCGGTGTGTCCCCGTGCTTCAGCGTTGTCGACTGCTCCGGCTGCGACGGGTCGGACCGCGTCCGCCGCTGCCTCGGCATGCCCCGACTGACGCTGCGGCACGCCTTTCCCACGCTCCGGCTGATAGCCGCGCGCTTCGTTGTGCAAGTGCTTGTCCGTCATGACGACGCCACCTGCTTTTCGAACAACTCGCGAAACACCGGATAGATGTCAGCCGCGGTTTCGACTTTCTTCATCGCCATATGCGGCTGGCTCAACGCCAGTTGCGCATACTCGAGCCACAGATTCTGCTCTTCGGGCGTCACCTGAATATACGCAAAATAGCGCACCTTCTCCAGGATGTCATCCGAGAGTATCTTGCGGCACTTCGGCGAGTCGTCGGTCCAGTTGTCGCCGTCCGACGCCTGCGCGCCGTAAATGTTCCATTCAGTCGGCGAATAGCGCTCGTCCATGACCTTCTGCATCAGTTCGAGCGCGCTCGACACAACCGTGCCGCCGCTTTCCGTCGAATGGAAGAAAGTGTCTTCGTCGACCTCTTCCGCGCGCGTGTGGTGGCGGATGAACACCACCTCGATCTTTTCGTAGTTGCGCTTGAGGAACAGGTACAGCAGGATGAAAAAGCGCTTCGCCAGATCCTTGCGCTGCTCATCCATCGAACCCGACACATCCATCAGACAGAACATCACGGCCTGGCTGGACGGCGTCGGCTGCTTCACGCGGTTCACGTAGCGCAAATCGAACGGATCGATAAACGGAATGCGCCAGATGCGCCCGCGCAAGTGGTGGATTTCCTCTTCGAGCAGTTTGATGTCTTCGCGACGGTCGTCGGGGTCCGCTTTCATGACCTCGAGTTGCCGCTCCATCTCGTGCAACTGATTGACGAGCGGTGCGCCGAGTGCGATGCGGCGGCCCAGCGCGCTGCGCAACGAACGGACCACGTCGATGTTGTTCGGCGTGCCTTCGGCAGCCCAGCCGGCGCGAATGCTCTTCCACGTGGGCACGGCCATCAGGTGAGTTTTGACGAGCCGCGGCAATTCGAGGTCGTCGAAGAAATACTGCATGAACTCTTCGCGGCTCAGTTCGAACACGAAGTCATCCTGCCCTTCGCCTTCGTTACTGGCCTGGCCGCCACCGCCTCCGCCGCCACCGCCTTGCGGACGCTGAATCTTGTCGCCGCGGATGTAGTCGGAGTTGCCCGGATGCACCATTTCGCGCCGGCCGCCCGGCCCGTGACGGAACGACGGCTCTGCGATGTCCTTGCGCGGAATCGTAATGCTCTGCGTGTTCTGTATGTCTTTGATGCTGCGGTCGCGCACCGCTTCCGAAACGGCGCGACGAATATAGTTCTTAACGCGACGCAAAAAACGCTCGCGATTTGCAATGCTTTTGTTCTTGCCTGCTAACCTGCGGTCGATGATTTGATGAAGCACGCCTCGTCTCCCTTGTCGACTCGTCGCGAGACGTACGCTGCATGGTCCAGTGCTATGTCCATGCAGCTTGCGCCTCGCAGGGTGCCCGCGCGGTCGGACCGCGCGGGCGGCACGCAATGCGGATCATGACGACTTGCGCACGCGCAGATACCAGTCACAGAGCAAGCGCACCTGCTTCGGCGTATAGCCCTTCGCCACCATCCGGTTGACGAAGTCTTCGTGCTTGCGTTGTTCTTCCGCCGAGCCTTTGGCGTTGAACGAGATGACAGGCAGCAACTCCTCCGTGTTCGAGAACATCTTCTTTTCGATCACCACGCGCAGCTTCTCGTAGCTGATCCACGCAGGATTCTTCCCTGCATTCGCAGCTCTCGCGCGCAACACGAAGTTCACGATCTCGTTGCGGAAATCCTTCGGGTTGCTGATGCCGGCGGGCTTCTCGATCTTCTCCAGTTCGGCGTTCAATGCCGCGCGGTCGAAGCTCTCGCCCGTGTCGTGATCGCGGAACTCCTGATCCTGAATCCAGAAGTCGGCATACGTCACATAGCGATCGAAAATGTTCTGCCCATACTCGGAGTACGACTCCAGATAAGCGGTCTGAATCTCCTTACCGATGAATTCCGCGTAGCGCGAGGCAAGCACGTCTTTAATGAACGACAGATACTTCTGCTCGGTTTCCGGTGGGAATTGCTCGCGCTCGATCTGCTGTTCGAGCACGTACATGAGGTGCACCGGATTCGCCGCGACTTCGGTCGAATCGAAGTTGAACACGCGCGACAGAATCTTGAACGCGAAGCGGGTCGACACGCCGGTCATCCCTTCATCCACGCCCGCGAAGTCGCGGTACTCCTGGTACGACTTCGCCTTCGGATCGGTGTCCTTCAGATTCTCGCCGTCGTAGACCTGCATCTTCGAGAAGAGGCTCGAATTTTCAGGCTCCTGCAAGCGCGTGAGCACCGACATCTGCGCCATCATTTTCAACGTGCCGGGAGCGCATACCGCATTGGCGAGCGACGAATTGCGCAACAGCTTCTCGTAGATCTTGATCTCTTCCGAGTAGCGCAGGCAATACGGCACCTTCACGACGAAGATCCGGTCGAGCAATGCTTCGTTGTTGCGGTTGTTGCGGAATGCCTTCCACTCCGACTCGTTCGAGTGCGCGAGAATCACGCCGTCGAAAGGGATCGCGCCGAAGCCTTCCGTGCCCTTGAAGTTGCCTTCCTGGGTTGCGGTGAGCAGCGGGTGCAAGACCTTGATCGGCGCCTTGAACATTTCGACGAATTCGAGCAGGCCCTGATTCGCGAGACACAAGCCGCCCGAGTAGCTGTATGCGTCAGCATCGTCTTGCGCATACTGTTCGAGCTTGCGGATGTCCACCTTACCGACGAGCGACGAGATGTCCTGATTGTTCTCGTCGCCAGGCTCCGTTTTGGCGATACCGATTTGCCGCAGGATGGACGGATAGCGCCGCACCACACGGAATTTACGGATGTCGCCGTTGTACTCGTGCAGGCGCTTGACCGCCCACGGGCTCAGAATGCTTTTCAGGTAGCGGCGTGGTATGCCGTATTGCTCTTCGAGGATCGGACCGTCCTCGTCGTAGTCGAACAAACCGAGTGGCGATTCGTTCACGGGCGAGCCCTTGATCGCGTAGAACGGCACGCGCTCCATGAGCTGCTTCAGGCGTTCCGCGATCGACGATTTACCGCCGCCGACCGGGCCTAACAGATACAGAATCTGCTTCTTCTCTTCGAGCCCCTGGGCCGAGTGCCGGAAGTAGGCGACCACCTGCTCGATCACCTCTTCCATTCCGTAGAACTCACGGAATGCGGGGTATACCTTGATGACCTTGTTCGCGAAGATACGCGACAGACGCGGATCGTTGCGAGTATCGATCTGTTCGGGTTCTCCGATTGCCGTCAACATGCGTTCGCCAGCCGTGGCGTACGCGGCGGGATTGTCTTTGCAGAGCGCGAGATACTCCTCGAGCGAGAGTTCGTCCTCTCGTGTTTTCTCGAAGCGGGTCGCGAAACTGCTGTAGATATCCATGCTACCTCCTCGCCGAAGTCTAGACCGATGTCGTGCGCGGCGCGCTATTCGGAAACGACATCGCTCGAATTCATCCTAAACCCTTTTAAATTTTTTTTCACGAACTACGTTGCGAAAATCGCGCCGCATTCGCCTCCCAACATTCATCACTTGGAAAGCTTGTTTCGACGACCTACAATCTTGCGCGTCGAACGATCGAACAGCTCGCTCACCAAGCCACTCCAACACTTGCGTTCACGCGATGGCTGCACACGCACACCGCGTACCTTGAAGCCAGCGCCTTGCAAAATTCGCGCTACGTCCCCGCTCTTTTTGCTATCGCACTTTCCTTCCTAACGCATGGACATGCGTTTGGTCTACATGTCTTCGCATCTGTTACATGTCTGTCGACCGCCGTTGCATGTGCGGCTCGCCGGCGTACTTCCATGCTGTTCGTCCATGTACGCGAGCTTTTGTTCCATCGCGATTCACATCGACTCAGAAATCGTTGTACCGCTCTCCATGCTTCGCTATCGAGCCACGCTTTCCCTGCTTCGCCGCTTTGACATAACCGCGTCGACGACATGGTTGCCTGCATCGCTCGCACTCATTCACACTCTTGCAGAATGTGCGCCACCGGTGTCGCGCATGTATGTTTCTTACCGCTCGCGGCCGCTCAGTTCGCTCGCTGTTCGCTCTCTCTTCGCTGTCCCTTCGCTCTCCGTTAACTGGATAACGGCGCGGCATTCAAACGGTTCAATAGGGTATACGGCTAAGCAGTAAGCGAAGACGCATCAAATGTAAAACGGCCGCCCATGGCAGCCGTTAAACGTGGTGTTTGTAATGCGCCGTTACAAGAACGACATCGGATAGAAACGGGCACCGTGTCACATCACACAGTGTCACGGCTTCAGGTCAGTTCGATCTCGACCTCTCCGAGTCCGTCGATATGGCCGCGCACAACGCCGGGTTTGCCCACATTGTGCGCACCGACATAAGAGCCCGTGGTCAACGTCCACTCCGGCTCGATCGTGATGCCCATGGCAGCGCAATGGTTGACGAACCACACTAGCAGTTCGCGCGGGTCGCCCGCGGGATTACCGGTCGCGTCCGGCACGAGCGAATTGCCGTCGAAGCTCAGCTCCAGTTCCGGCGAAACAAAATCGAAACCGCGCGCGAGTCCGGCGTAAGGCACCGGGTGGCCGGTGATCAACGCTCCGTTATTCTGGGCATCCGCGAGTTGGGCAAGAGGCGCGATGTTGGGCCATTCCGCAAAGCGGCTATCGACGATCTCGATGGCCGGCAGCACTTCGCCGACCAGCGCGAGAACCTCGTCGCGCGCGTAGGCACGGCCGCGGGGCTCGATCGCCTCGGAGAAGCGGAACGCGATCTCGAGTTCGAGCAGCACGCGAAAGAAGCCCGCGCGAGCCACTCGCGCGGGCGAAGGCAGCACCAGCGAAGCGGGGATCGGCGCGCCAGAGGCGGCTCCGCCGGGCACCTTCGCGCCGATCTTCCACGCACCGGTGGAGTCGCCGAGACCCTCGATGACCGCCTGCTGGATCGCGTAAGCGGTGGCGGCGTCCGGCGGCATCTGTTCGGGCACGAGCCCGTCGATCGGGCGATGCTGCCGCCGTGCTTCGACGAGGCGGTGCGCGAGGTCGTGTGGCGTCATGTCGGTCCTTTGTGGCTGGCGCATTTAACGGCTACTGCAGCGCGGTGGTTAGCGATGGTGAAGAGTAGTAAAGCGGCGACGAGACGTTGCTGGGCGACACTTCGCCGCGCGGCGGTTTGCGCGGCAGCGCCCCTCGGGGCCGGACAGCCGCAGCGTCGCCGACAGCCGACAGCCGCGATCCAGTCACGAATTACCGTAGCCGCGCCCGTCAATGTACCGGATCGTGAAGCCCGCCAGGGCGTCGGCCGCTCGACAAACGCGACTTAATGCACACGCCATAAAAAAACCGCGCTTACATAAGCAAGCGCGGTCTTATTTACAGTCGGCTCAGTCGCCACGGCTTCCGCAGTTGACGCGTCGGGAACGATCATTGCAGCGCACGTCCCCGCGGCCCGGGCGGCGTACAGGCCACTACCTTGGACGTCCGGTCAGAACGTTTCCCAGTCCTGATCGCTACCTGCGCTCGCGACGGCCGCAGCCTTGGCGGGCGCACGCGGCGCGGGAGCGGCTTTTGGTGCTGCAGGCGCGGGTGCCGGCGCGGCTGCAGCCGAAGGCGCGGGAGCAGCGCTTACATGCTGAACCGGCGCCGCTGCGCTTGCGCGCGGGGCTGCACGAGGCGCCGACCGCGGCACCGCTGGGGCAACCCGTGCCGGCGTCGGCAGATGCCGCGACAGCGAGCCGCCCGGCATCTGCGCGCCACCGTCTTGCAGTTGAAACACGGCGACCGCGCCGCGCAGCTTGCCGGCCTGGTCTTCCAGAGAAGACGCCGCTGCGGCCGCTTCTTCGACGAGAGCGGCATTTTGCTGCGTCACTTCGTCCATCTGGGTGACGGCGCGCGCCACCTGGTCGATACCGCTGCTCTGCTCTTCAGAGGCCGCGGCGATTTCGCCCATGATGTCGGTCACGCGCTGCACCGCGCCGATGATCTCGGTCATCGTGCGACCCGCTTCGTCGACGAGCGCCGAGCCCGACTGCACGCGGTCCACCGACGTATCGATCAGCTCCTTGATTTCCTTGGCCGCCGCCGACGAGCGTTGCGCAAGGCTGCGCACTTCCCCTGCGACGACCGCGAAACCGCGCCCGTCTTCGCCGGCACGGGCGGCTTCCACGGCCGCATTCAGCGCGAGGATGTTGGTCTGGAACGCGATTCCTTCGATGATCGAAATGATGTCGGCGATCTTCGCGGAACTCTGGTTGATCTCGCCCATCGTGCCGACCACCTGGCCGACGACCGCACTGCCCTTGTTGGCGATTTCCGATGCATTGGCCGCGAGCGAGCTTGCCTGGCGGGCGTTCTCAGCGTTCTGCTTCACGGTGCCGGTCAATTGTTCCATGCTCGACGCCGTTTCTTGCAACGCGGACGCCTGCTCTTCCGTGCGCGACGACAGGTCAATGTTGCCGGCCGCGATCTCGCGCGTCGCGGTAGCAATCGACTCGCTTCCGCCGCGCACCGCGCGCACCGTTTCGGTGAGACTGCGCTGCATCTTCCCGATACCTTCGAGCACCTGCCCCATTTCGTCACGCGACGTGATGACGACCTGACGGCGCAGATCGCCCGCGGCGATCGCGTCGAAATGACCCAGCGCCTCGGCGAGCGGGCGGGCGATTGCCCGGCTGAGCGCCACATACGACAGCAGCGCCGCGAGGACACCGGCGACGAGCGCGCCGAGGCTAACCATGCGGAACATCTCGAAGCTCGACTGCGCGGACTCGAAACCCTGCCGGGCCTGATCGAACTGATATTTGCTGAGCGCCTCGTCGGCAGTCGCGAGTTCGTTGTAGGCCACCTGCATGCGTTTCGCGCCGTCGATCAACTTGCTCTGATCGCCAGCCGTAACGATGGCTGAGAACGCTTCGGCTTGTTGATGCAGTGCATCGCGCTTGCCGACCACGACTTGCGTGAGGCGTTCTTCCTCCGGCTCACGCGGCAGGTCCATGTACTTTTTCCACCACATGTCGGACGTGGCACGCATGCCGCGCGCGCGCTCCAGCGTCGCCGTGACTTCCGGCGTACCCATCATGAACGCTGCGCGGTCGAGCGCGAGACGCTCGCGCGCCGCGAACAACTCGGCGTTGCCGATGTTGACCGCGCTCGGCATCGAGTTCATGAAGGTATCCTTGTACGCGTCGTTAGAACGGCCCATGCCGAATAGACCGAACGCGCCGATGCCGACGAGCAGCGCCGCGAGAAAAGCCATCGTCAGGCCGATCCGCGCCTTGATCGAAATTCCTTTGTTCAACATGCTTGTTCCTGTAGTAGACGGATGAGAGCGCGCGCTTAGACGCGTTGCTCTATTAGCCTCGTTTACGGCACGTAACCAGGATACTTGAAGCGCTTGTAGTATGAAGAAAGGCGGTTGGCGGAAGTTAGCAAGAAATGCAAGGAAGATCGCGCGGGGGCGTGGTGCAGGAGATGGGATGTGGTGCGTGCAGCCGGGTTGACCGAGGCTGGGGTTTGATAGCCGTGGGTGCCGGCTGAAGCGGGGAATGGTGAAGTGGTGACTGGCTAGCTGCTAATCATTTAATCGGCCGACGGGCTCGGCACTCGGCTTTTGGCCCTCGCTGATTCGGCCGCTCGGCGGATTAGCAGATCCGCGCGAGCAACAAACCGGGGCGGCGTGAAAGCGTGCCAAGCGCGGGTGCAGGGCATACTCAACAAGCGCCGCACGCGCCGAACATCGCAGCATGGCATGCAAGGATCGACGCCAGCAGCCCGGCGCCGCCCTCATCCCAACACTCAGCCCTCCACCTCTGCCCACGTGGGAATCGACGGCTGCGCGCCCGCGCGCGTAACCGACAGCGCCGCCGCGCGCTGCGCGAAGCGGATCGCCGCATCCACGCTCGCACCCTGCGCGAGTTGCGCGGCGAAACCGCCGATGAACGTGTCGCCGGCCGCCGTCGTATCGACGGCTTTGACCTTCGGCGCGTCGTACAAGGCCGGCGACACGCCTTCGAGCGCCGCCTGCACACCGCGCGGGCCGAGCGTCACCAGCACGTTGCGCGCGCCGGCCGCGCGCAACACGGCAGCCGCAGTGGCCGCTTCTTCGGGCGAGCCGACGGGCAAGCCGGTCAACGTCGCCGCTTCCAGTTCGTTCGGTATCAGATAGTCGATGAGCGGCAGCCACTCGGCGGGAAGCGGACCCGTGGCCGGCGCCGGATTCAGAATGACCGTCTTGCCGAGCCGCCGCGCCGTGGCCAGCGCCGCTTGCACCGTGTCGAGTGGTGTTTCGAGCTGGCAGATCACCACGTCAGCGGCGGCCAGAACCGCTTCATGACGCGCAATAGTTTCAGGCGTCACTTCGCCATTGCTGCCGGCTACGATCACAATCGCGTTCTGACTCGCATCGTCGACGATGATCAGCGCGACGCCCGTCGCCTCGCGGCCGGTCTCGACCGCCGCGCAGTCGATGCCTTCCGCTTCGAGCCCCGCACGCAACTGGGCGCCGTTCGCGTCCGCGCCGACACAGCCGAGCATCGACACCTGCGCGCCGAGTCTGGCCGCGGCCACCGCCTGGTTGCCGCCCTTGCCGCCCGCGACCTGCGCGAACGTGCGGCCGGCCAGCGTTTCGCCGGGATGCGGCAAACGCGGCGCGCGCGCGACCAGATCCATGTTCAGACTGCCGACTACTGCCACGCGTGCGCGCGTTTCGTTACTTGACACTCGCTTCTCCCTAAATCCAGCTTTCTGAACCTGCAGAAGTGCATGGCGGCTCGACACATGTCCAAGCCGGCCACCCGCGCTCAAGCCGCGAGATCGCGTTTTCCCGCGCCCGCCCATGCCGACGTCGATTCACGCACGATGAGCCGCGGCGAGACCACACGTCGACGACCGGCTGGCCGCGCGCTCGCCGACGACTTGCCCGCGATCCGTTCGATCAGCGTCTGGGCAGCCATGTCGCCGAGCGCGCGCACCGATTGCCCGACGGTCGACAGCGCCGGATACGTGAAGCGTCCGAGTTCGATGTCGTCGAAACCGATGATCGAACAGTCGCGCGGCACGCTGATATTGCGCTCCGCCGCGGCGCGCAACGCGCCGATGCCCATCATGTCGTTGCACGCAAAAATGGCCGACGGCTTGAGCGTGTCGAACAGTTGCGCGGCCGCGCGATGCCCGCCGGTGCCCGAAAAATCGCTTTCGACGATCGCATTGGGCGGAATTTCGATGCCGCGTTCGGTCATTGCGCGGATAAAGCCGTGCACCCGCATCGCGCTCACCGCCGTCTCGACCGGCCCGCTGATGCAGCCGATCTGCACATGTCCAAGTTCGAGCAAATGACGGGTAGCCAGATACGCACCCTTTTCATGGTCGATCTGCACGAGATCGGCGTTCACGCCTTCAATATTGCGATCGACGATCACGAGCGGCTCGCGCGCGTCGGCGAGAGTCTGCGCGAGTACCGCGTCGTCGCCGGCAGACGCGACGATCAGTCCGTCGATCCGCTTTTCCTGAAGCACGCGCAAATAATTGCGCTGCTTCGCTGGGTCGTCGTCGGAATTGCAGAAGAACACGCAGTAGCCGTTGCGGGCGCAACCGTCCTCGATGCCGCGCGCGAGCTCCGCAAAATACGGGTTCGTACTGTTCGGCACGACGAGTCCGATGGTCGCGGTAGCGCGCGCCTTCAGCGAACGGGCCACCGCCGACGGCACATAGTGAAGCTGGCGAATGGCGTGCTCGACCTTCGCGCGCACGTCTGCCGACACGGGACGCGAGTTGTTCACCACGTGGGACACCGTGGTGAAGGACACGCCCGCCACGGCCGCTACATCCTTGATCGTCGCCATAACCTGTTGCTCTCCCGCCTGTTTTTCCCGCCGGTCATGCTTACTGCCGACCTGCAAGACACCCTTATCGAAGGCACGTCACACTCGTCAATTCTTACGCTTTACCGCAAACAGCCCTGCAACCGCCCGACACGCGCTAATCTTCCGGCGTCAGGCACGCTTGCGGCGGCTGCGGTATGTATCCAGCACCACTGCCACCACGATCACCGCGCCCGTAATCATGCGTTTGGTCGGCTCGTTCGCGCCGATCTGCGCGAGCCCGGCCGCCAGCACCGAAATGATCAACACGCCAAAAAATGTACTGATAACCGAACCGCGCCCGCCCATCAGACTGGTTCCGCCAATCACGACCGCCGCGATCACCTGGAGTTCCACGCCGACACCCGCGTTCGGATCGGCCGCCTCCAGACGCGAAATCTGGAATAGCGACGCGAGGCCGGCGAGCGCGCCCATCAGGGCGAACACGATCACCTTGTAAGGCCGCGGATTGACGCCCGCGAGCCGCACGGCCTCCTCGTTGGTGCCGATACCGACCAGATAGCGGCCAAATACCGTGCGCGTCAGCACGAGTTGCGCGATCACCATCACCGCCACCGCGATCAGGAACGCCGGCGAGATGCCGACCGCGATCGGGTTCGACAGGAAATCGAACGCGTCGCCGATGTACGCGGTGCGCGAATTCGTCATCTGATAGGCGAGGCCGCGCGCGGCTTCCAGCACGCCGAGCGACACGATGAACGACGGAATCCGCCAGCCGACCGTGACCGCGCCGGTAATCGTGCCTGTCAGCGCCGCGGCGGCGACGCCGAGCAGCGCCGACGGCAACGGGCCCCAGCCCCACTTCAGCGCCGCCACACTCACCACCGACGCGCCAAGTGCGAGCACGGAACCGACCGACAGATCGATGCCCGCAATGATCAGCACAAAGGTCATGCCGACCGACATCACGACCAGATCCGGAATCTGATTGGCTATCGTGCTGAACGTGTCGTACGTCAGAAAGTGCGAACTGAGCAGCGAGAACAACACGATCATGCCGAGCAATGCGCCGGCAAGACCGAGGTAATTCGAAAATCCCAGCCGCGTGCCGGCCGGCTTGCCGCTCGCGAGGGGCGCGGATGGATCGGCCGGGACCGCGTTCACGTTCCCGCTTGCATTGGTGTCGCCGTTTGCAGCCGCTCCGCCCTGCTTTGCGCCCGACGTTTCGCGCAACGATTGATCGGTCATGACAAACTCCCTGCTTCGTTGGTATCGAGTGTGTGCAACAGCGCCTCGCGGCTGCGGTAGCCGGCAAAAGCGGCCGCCAGCAACGCGTCCTGCGACCATGTATCGCGTTCGAACACACCTGTCAGGCTTCCTGCGGACATCACGCCGATCCGGTCGCAGATCAGCATCAGCTCACGCAGGTCGCTCGACACCACGACGAGCGCGCGTCCTTCACGAGCCAGCGCGCCCATCAAGCCATAAATATCGAACTTCGCGCCGACGTCGATGCCGCGCGTAGGTTCGTCGAATAACAGCACGCGGCAATCGCGCGCGAGCCAGCGGCCGATCACGACCTTCTGCTGGTTGCCGCCCGACAGCTCGCCGACAATCTGCCCCGGTCCGGAGCTGCGAATCCGCATTGCGTCGATCTGCTTTTTCGCCAGCGCGTTTTCGCGCTTCGCATCGACGATGCCGTGCCGCGCCACGCTGCCGATATTGCCGAGCGACACGTTGGCCGCAATCGGCTGCGGCAGCAGCAGACCCTCGCCCTTGCGGTCTTCGGTGATGAGCGCGATCCCCGCGCGCACCGCGTCCGTCGGCGAATCGATCCGCACCGGCGTGGGCGGCGCACCCGGCGTGGCGGCCAGCGCCACCGTGCCGCTGTCTTTCTGATCGGCACCGTAAATCAGCCGCATCAACTCCGTGCGGCCCGCGCCGATCAGACCGCTGACGCCAAAAATCTCGCCCGCGCGGACTTCGAACGACACGTCGCGCACGACCTTGCTGCGCGTGAGCCGATCCACTTTCAGCAGCGGCGCGCCGATATTGCGCACGCCGAGATCGATCTGCTCGCCCAGTTCGCGGCCGACCATCCACGTGACGATTTCGTCGCTCGTCAGATTGGCCATCGCGTCGACGTGCACGAGGCGCCCGTCGCGCAGCACCGCGATCTGCTCGGCGACTCGCGCCAGCTCCTCGAGCCGGTGCGAGATATAGACCAGCGCGACGCCACGCGCCTTGAGCCTGTCGATCTGCTCGAACAGCAGGTCGACTTCGCGCGCGGTCAGCATCGCCGTTGGCTCGTCGAGGATCAGCACGCGGCAATCGTCGATCAGATTGCGGGCGATCTCCACCATCTGCTGATGGCCGATACCCAGCTCGCCCACTAGCGTATCCGGATGGATCGCGTCGAGCCCGACCTGCGCCATCGCGTGCCGCGCGTCCTCACGCAGCTTGCGCCGGTCGATCCAGCCGAAGCTGAACGCGCCCGCGCGCGGCAAGCGGTTCAAAAACAGGTTTTCCGCCACCGACAACGTGGGCAGCAGGTTCAACTCCTGCATCACCATCCGCACGCCGAGCGCTTCGGCTTCGGTACGGCTGGCCGGCGCGTAAGGCTGGCCGGCGAGGCGCATGGTGCCGGCGGTCGGGTCGACGAGACCGCCGATAATCTTGGACAGCGTGCTCTTGCCGGCGCCGTTCTCGCCGGTGAGCGCCAATACCTCGCCGGCGCGCAACGACAATGACACGTCGGCGAGCACGGGTTCGGCGTAAGTCTTGCCAATGCCGCTAACGGACAGAATGGCAGGCAAGGCGTCGTGGTCGGTTGAATCCATCGCGATCCTGTTTCACCGCGTCAGGCGCGCCTCGTACGATTGGCTCGACGAGGGCGCGTCCGGCGCCGTGTGGTCAATGCCGGCCCAGTGCGCGGAATGCGCAGGCGCTAAGGCTGCGCTCCCTCCGCCGCGCAGCCGCCGTCATGACGCTTACCTCTGAATTAACGGCGGCCCGGCAGGTTTCTTGAGCGGCTATTGAGCGTCTATTGAAAAGTAAGCGCGGAGTCGTTGTTTTTGGCGGCGCTGGTGGCGTGGTTTGGCCTGGTCGTGGCCTGGATGTAGCTTCGTGGTGGCGCGGCTGCGGTCTTTGCTTCGGCCTTGCTTTGCCGTCGGCTTTGCTTCCGCCTCGGCTTTCACTGAGACCTGGCACACCCGCAGCCGAATTCACTGTCGTCATTCGCAGCCACCACTACAGCCACTACCAGACCCGTTCACGCCGAGATTCCACCCGCGTTTGCATCGCCTCGTCGGCGCGACTCCACGCGCCCTGCCAGTCGATCAGGGTCGGGGTCGGCGACGCTTACTTCGTCACCAGATCGCACGGCGTTTCCACCACGCCCGACAACTGCGATTGCTTCTTGTGCTCGCTCAGGGCTTTCAGCGCGGTATCGATACCGAACACCGCCTGCTTCGCGGCGTACTGGTCGGCGGTGGCGAGCACGCGGCCGTCTTTCAGCATCGGCTTGATCGCGTTGATGTTGTCGTAACCGACTACCATCACCTTGCCTTGCTTACCCGCCGCGCGCACCGCGGAGACCGCGCCGATCGCCATATTGTCGTTGCCTGCGAGCAGCGCCTTCAGGTTCGGGTACTCGTTGAGCATGGCCGACGCAACTGCATTGCCCTTGTCGATTTCCCATTCGCCCGACTGCACCGAGACGACCTTCGCGCCGACGGTCTGCATCGCGTCCTTGAAGCCAGCGGTGCGCTGCTGCGCATTGGTGGTGGTCGAGACGCCCTCGATGATGCCGACCTCGTCGCCCGCCTTCAGCTTCTTCGCGAGGTAGTCGCCGACCTTTTGCGCGCCCTTGCGGTTATCCGGTCCGACGAACGGCACGTTCAGGTCCTTCGACTTCAACACGTCCGGGTCCAGCCGGTTGTCGATATTCACGACGATGATCCCCGCGTCCACGGCCTTCTTGACGACCGGCACGAGCGCCTTCGAATCGGCCGGAGCCAGCACGATCGCGTCCACCTTCGAGACGATCATCTGTTCGACGATGCGAATCTGGTTCGCCGTATCGGTCTCGTCCTTGATGCCGTTCGTAATCAGGTCGAACTGCGACGAGTTGTGCTTCTGGTAATCCTTCGCGCCGGTTTCCATGGTCAGGAAAAACTCGTTGGCGAGCGACTTCATCACCAGCGCGACTTTCGGCTTATGCGCGGGTGCGTTCTGGGCATAGGCTGCGGAAAACGGCAAGGCGGTAGTAGCGGTGGCGAGGATTGCGGCCGCGACGATGCGGCGGCGAATGCGGTTGCTCATGCATATCTCCTGGGTTTGTTGGTTCAAGGTCGAACCGTATTTTTAGTTACGCGCAAACGTTTGCGGGACTCATTCTCAGCGCACTGCGACTGGATTGTCAACGAATCGTGGTGTTGCAGTGCACCGGCACGCACAAACTGCAGTGTGCTGCCAGCCAGACGCAGTCGGCCCCTCGCCTCGCGCCGAAGCGTGAGCCGTGCGTCTGTGCTGATGGTGTGTAGCAAAAGGGTCCTCGCTCGGTCCGCGCGTGACGGTTTTGCCGCCGGCTGCAACTTCAGCAGTCGGCGGGCCGCCTATGCTGGACTTTTATTGCGCCGCATGCAAGCGGGGACCGCACATTGGCGTGCGTCGGATCAGAGCCAGCCGGCCTTACGGAAACGCAAATAAAGGATGACGTCGACGGTCAGCATGATCGCGAGGCACAGCGGATAGCCGTAGCGGAAATGCAGTTCGGGGATGTTCTGGAAGTTCATGCCGTAGATACCGGCGATCATGGTCGGCACGGCAAACAGCGCGGCGAACGAACCGAGCCGTTTGGTCACTTCGTTCTCCGCCAGCGAGATCATGCCGAGGTTCACCTGCACCGCGGTCACGACCATTTCCCGCCGTCCGTCGATGATGCGCACGATCCGGTCAAGGTGATCGTAAACATCGCGAAAGTAAGCTTGCATGCCTTCGCACACGCTCGGAATGCGACCGCCCGTCAGCTTGCTGATCGCCTCCTGCAACGGCGCGATATGATGCTGAAGAATCACGAGGCGCCGCTTTAACGAATACAGATCCTGGATGATCGCGCGCGAGCCCGCCGAGTCGTTACGCTCGAAGATGCGGTCTTCAATCGCTTCGATTTCGGTGTTCATCGCCTCGACGATCGGAAAATAGCGGTCGACAATGTCGTCGGCGAGCGCATACAGCACGAACGCCGCGCCCGCCTTGAGCAGCTGCGGCTCGCGCTCGCAGCGCGCGCGCACATTCTGAAAGCCCGCGCGGGTGCCGCGTCGCACCGACAGCACGTAGTTAGCTCCGACGAATACGTCTACTTCACCGATCAGCAGTTCGCAATCCTCGTCCATCTCCAAGGTATGCATCACGGCGAACAGCGACTCGCCGTACTCTTCGATCTTCGGACGCTGATGACCGTTCTGCGCGTCTTCGATCGCGAGGTCGTGCAAGCCGAATTCGTGCTTCATCACCGCGAGTTCGCCGGGGCCCGGGTCTTTTAGCGCGACCCAGACGAAGCATTCGGGGCGGGCCACATAGTCGCTGATGCTATCGATGTCGATGTCTGCCAGCTTCCGGCCGTCCTGATAGGCGGCACAATTGATCAGCATTTTGATTACCCTGAAAGCGAACAGAACGGCGTTGCAACGCGTTGCGTATGCGTAGCCCGATCTGCATGAATGGAGTGCGATAGCCGCCATGTTAAGGGCTGTCGGCGGCTCTCATGTATCGAATTGTTAAGCGGCGCAAATATCGTGCGTGGGCGCTCGCATCCGACCTTGCGTGCCGCCGCGTTCTTCTTCATGATCGTCGCAAACAGCGAAACCAAGGAGACCGCAATGTGCTACATCACCTGGATTGCCGGCATGGATCCGGCGTTGGGCGTTGGCGTCGCCAATGCAATCTTGCTGCAAGCTAATAGCAAGTTTGCGCGCGAGTCGCAACGCACGGCAATCGAAGCGCAGGGTCAATTTTCGTGAGCCGTCTGATCTTTATTTGCGGTCACGCAGGCACGGGCAAGACCACGCTCGCAAAGAAACTGATCGGCCCGCTGATGAAAGCGACGGGTTCGCCGTTCTGTCTGCTCGACAAAGACACGTTGTACGGCAGCTATAGCGCAGCCGCAATGCACATGCTGACCGGCAACGCGAACGATCGGGACAGCCCGCTTTTCCTCGAGCATCTGCGTGAGCCGGAGTATCGGGGTCTCGTCGAAACCGCGCGCGACAATCTGGAACTGGGCGTGAGCGCGCTGGTAGTCGCGCCGCTTTCGCGGGAAGTCCGCGAGCGGCGGCTTTTCGATCGCGCCTGGCTCGGTATCGGCGAAGAAGTCAGCGTGCGGGTCGTGTGGGTGCAGGTGCCGGAGGAGACGGCGCATCAGCGGATCATGGCACGCGCCAATCCGAACGACGCGTACAAGCTCGCGCATTGGGACGAGTACCGGCAGCGGCGCTTCGTGCCGTCCGGCGACATGTGCCGCGATCTGCTGATGTTCGACAACACCGCGCCGAGCGCTGCGGATCACGACGCACTGCTCGCGCGCATTCTCGGCGAACCGCATGTGGCGTCGGCAACGGTGCCTCCGCTGCCTGTCTGATGGCCGTGCCGCGGCGCAACGTCAAGCAAGCGCAGCGTGGCGAAGCAAACGAAAAAACGCCCCGCATGCGGGGCGTTCGTTTCTGTCGACAGACGCAGTTTGTTAAACGGTCGCCGCGCTTTGCAGCGATTCCAACGCCTGACCTTCATACAACTGGCCGAAGCGGTTGCCAAGGAAGTCGCGCAGCGAGACCTGTTCCTGACGCACGAAACCGCGTTGCGGCAGCTTCTTCTCGCGGAATAGATCCAGCACTGCGCACATTGCGCCCGCCGTGGTGATTTGAATCGCGCTCATCGGCACGCCGCAAATCGTCTTTGCGAAGATCTTGCGCGTGAACACTTCCTGCACGAGTTGGCCATCACGCATGCCGCTCACCGTGATGAACACGAGCACCACGTCCTGTGCGGTCGACGGCACCGAGCGGCGCATGATCGTTTTCAGCGTGTCGCGGTCGCTCGAAAGACGCAAGTCCTCGAGCAGAAATTGCATCAGGTTGCGGTGGCCCGGATAGCGTACCGACTTGTAATCGAGCGACTCGACGCGGCCCGACAGCGTCTCGCACAACGTGCCGAGACCGCCCGACGTGTTGAACGCTTCGTACTCGGTGCCGTCGAGCGAAAAATGTTCGAGACCTTCGAGCGGCTGCACCCACTGCGTGCGGCTGTCGCGGATCGCTTCGCACGGCTGGCAGTATTCGTTGATGAGGCCGTCCACGCTCCACGTGAGGTTGTACTTCAGCGCATTGGTCGGAAACTGCGGCAGCGCGCCGACGCGCATCTTGACATCGCGAATTTCGGTGAAGCGGTTCGCCAGTTCGTGCGCGGCGATGCCGATGAAACCCGGCGCGAGACCGCACTGCGGCATGAACGCGTGATCGGCGTCGTCGGCGATTGCGCGGATTGCGTGAGTGGCGCGCACGTCTTCGGTCAGGTCGAAGTAATGGACGCCTGCGCCTTTCGCGGCAGCGGCCACGTTCACAGCGAGGTAATACGGCAGCGCGTTGATGAGCGCGTCGAAGCCATGAACCGCGGCACGCAGCGCGGCTGCATCGGCGGAATCCACGCGGCGGGTCGAAATTCCCTGCGCGGCTAGTTTGTCGAGCGCATGCTGATCGCGGTCGAACGCGACGACGTCATAGTCGCCGGTTTCGCGCAGCATATGGGCGATGGTGTGACCGATCAGACCTGCACCAACGATGGCAACTTTCATATTCTTCTCCATTGTCGATCAGAGTTGGTGCTATAGCGCTTACTCTGATCCCATGCACAGCTGTCGACCCGAGCCAGCGCTTCCGCGCCTGTCCGGCCTTTTCTGTGCGCTGTCTCCAGTTTCAGAATGCACCGCCCATGAAGGCGCGGCGCGCGGCGGGCTGAACCCTTGAGCGACAGTTTAGGGAGAAGCAAAAACAGTTCATACACGCAAAATGCTGCGCAATGACTACCAGCTTCGACGTTTTGACGAACCACGCCGACGAAACGTCGAAAACGCATCAAAACGGCGTAAAGACATGGAGCACTTCACACCATCCCGCGGTCGATCTTGCGCGCGAGAATGATCGAGGTCGTAGTCCGCTCCACGCCTTCCAGCCCGCCGATCTGATCGAGCAGATCGTTCAGACGATCCGGCGAATCCGCGCGCAGCCAGGCCACGTAATCGAACTCGCCGCTCACCGCGCATAACAGTTGCACCTCGGGCATCTTGCCGAGGCGCTTCTGCACGGCCGGCCCATGCTTCGGCGCAATGATGATGCCCACGTACGCGTAGATGCTGGAATCGAGCACGTCCTGGCCGAGCCGCACGCTGTAGCCCGCAATCACGTTGCTGCGCTCGAGCCGCGCGATTCTCGCGATCACGGTGGTGCGCGCCACGTCGAGTTGGCGAGCGAGATTGGCGACGCTCTCGCGCGCGTTCGCCTGAAGCAGCGCTACCAGATTGCGGTCGAGATCGTCGAGTTGATCGAGGCGCGGAGGTCTCATCGAGGGAGAAGAAAGTGGTCGCAGTGCTGCGGATTATCGCGCGTCTTCAGTGTCAGGCGGCAAGCATCATGCGCCGAAACGCTCGATCACGAAGTCGATGAAACTGGTGAGCTTCGGCGTGGCCCGCCGGTCGCGCGGATAGACGAGATGCACCGGCGCGCCTTCAGGCAAATGCTCTTCCAGCACCGACACCAGTTCTCCGCTCGCAATCTCGCGTGCGAGCAGCGCCTCCGGCTGCAACACGAGACCGAAGCCGCGCAACGCGGCCACCTTCAACGCCTGACCGTTGTTTGCGCGAAAGCGCCCGGCGCGCAGCGAGTTTTCGGCGGCGCTTTCACCGCCCAGGCGCCACGCGCCCTCGCGGCCCCAATGGAGAAAACCGAGGCATTCGTGATCCGCGAGATCGGCCGGTGTACGTGGAATGCCCGCTCGCGCGAGATACGCCGGCGACGCACAGGCGCGCATGCGATAGGGTTTTAGCGGCCGTGCAACGAAGCTCGAATCCTGCAGCTGGCCGATGCGCACGGCGGCGTCGAAGCCCTCTTCCACCAGGTCGGTCATGCGGTTCGACAGGTCGAGTTCGAGCGTGACCTCGGGCCACTCGTTCAGATAGTCGGTCATCGCGGGAGAAAATATCTCGACGCCATAGGTGAGCGGCACTGTGACCTTGAGCACGCCGCGCGGCGCGGCGGCCATGGACTCCGCGAGCGACTCGGCGTCCTTCACGTCGGCGAGAATGCGCCTGCATTGCTCGTAGTATTGCCGCCCGATCTCCGTGAGGCTTTGACGGCGCGTCGTACGCGTGAGCAAGCGCGTGCCGAGCCGGGCTTCGAGCGAGCGGATGTGTTTGCCGACCATCGCCGACGAAATCTCGAAGCGCTCTGCCGCCGCTGTCAGGCTCCCCGCCTCGACCACGGCCACGAAAATCTCCATGCTGACGAATTTATCCACCCGCTATTTCCTGTTCGTTTCGGTTGTAAGCGTTTGTCGCATAAGAGCCGCATTGTAGGGATAACGTGTTACTAATAGCGCCCACGGCCAGGTTGAGCGATCCGCACGTAGTGCTGTCGCGCGCAATGTGGCGCATTGCCGGGACCGCTCGCCACACGCCTTGTCCCACTTCCAATTCGAACAGACATCAGGAGTTTCGATGAAAAAAGCACTGGTCATGCTGGCCTCCGCAGTCGCGATGAGCGGCGCATTCGCACAAGCTTCCGCACCGGTTGCGGCGTCTTCGGGCGCAGCGGCTTCCGCAGCCGTCGCAAAAGGCGGTCATGAGCGCAATGTCGAAGACCGCATCGCCTATCTGCATTCGCAACTGAAGATCACGCCGGAGCAGGAAACGCAGTGGAAGGCGTTCGCCGACGTCATGCGCGGCAACGGCGAGACGATGGGCGAACTGTTCAAGCAGCGCCGCGCCGCCACGAGCGTGTCAGCTCTCGACGACATGAAGCAGTACGCGACCATCGCACAGGCGCACGCAGACGGCATGAAAAAGCTGGTGGACGCATTCGATCCGCTTTACAACAGCTTCTCGCCCGAACAGAAGAAGCTCGCCGATGTAACGTTCCGTCAACATGGCGCAGACGGCCGGCCGCGTCATCATGGCAAGGGTAAGAGCGACAAGTCGTCGCCGGCCGCAGCGAGCGACGCGACGGTCAAGCCGTAACTGCCTGGCCACGCGACTTATCTGGGACACGCCTGGCGCAACCTCGGCACAGGGCGCGTTGCGGTTCTTGCCGCACCGTGCCCGACGTGCCAAAAAAGGCCGGCAACTGGATGCGTCTGGCATGATGCAGGTCCGCGATAGCCGACGCGAAGTCGCGACGTCGCCATCAACAACCCTCTGCCTGCATCATGAACGATCTGAAAAACCTCGACCTGCGCGATGATCCCGCCGCCCGGCGTGTCGTCAAAGACGAAACGGTCAATGTCGAATTCGCCGCCACGCACGGCGAACTGATGAGCCTGGAAGGCCCCAATCGCTACCTGCCCGGCGACGCCTTGATCACCGGATCGACCGGCGACCGCTGGGTCGTTTCGCGCGAGCGCTTCGACGCCAAATACGTTCCGGCCGACGCAGCGCATACGCATACGCATGGTGAGGCCGGCGCGTATCGCAATCGCCCCGCTGTCGTGCTCGCAAAACAGATGAACGATGCGTTCTCGCTAGCCCGTTCGGCGACCGGCGGCGACGTGCTGCGCGGCGCGGCCGGCGACTGGATCATGCAGTACGCGCCGGGCGACTACGGCGTCGTGCAGGCCGCGCGCTTCGCGAAGGTCTACCGTTTCGCAGACTGAAACCGTCACGCGAACTCGTCGCCGGGATCCACCGTGACTTCGCGCGGCACCGCTTCGCCGTTCGCATACTGCTCCTCTAGCGAGCCGATGCTCGCCTCCACATACGCGCGCAACACCGCGAAGCTGCGGCCCCGCAAGCGCGCGGGCAACGCGCGATAACGCGCGAGCGCCGCCGGCGCGATTTCCACCGTCATCACGATGCGCCGTGCGGCCGCGCCGAAGCGCATCGCCACCCAGTGAATCGCAAGCGTCGGCGTACCGTCTTCGGCCGGCCGCTGGATAAACTGTGTCTGCTCTGGAAAGAGATCGCTGATAACGCGCGCCAGTTCCTCGAACTCGGGATTCGCGCAGTCGTATTGGTAAGCTTCCATGGATGTGCCGAAAGAGAGTGATCAGCCGTAGCAGGCGGCCGATTGTAAAGCAGCGACCGCGAGCGCCGGCTGTGAGCACGGGCTATGAAGCACGGCACCGCTAGCGAGGCAGTTCCGTCATGCGCTCGGCGCCCGGCCGCCTGAACGTCCGGAATAGCAAGCCTGCTACGACGAGCGCTCCCAATGCATAGACGGCATCGACCGCGGCGAGCGGCACGAGTTGCGCCTGGAACAGTGCGGCGGGCACGTCCACGAGCGCATGCAATACGATCGCGAGCGGCAGGATCCCGCGCCAGCCCGCCCGCAGGCCACGCCACATCAGCACCGACAAACCGATCTGAAAAATCAGCGCGGCCACGCGTTCGAGCGCAAAAATACCGGCTGTTTGCGGCGTCAGGCTGGCGAGTATCAGATGGATGCGCATCAACGATTCGGTCGGCAGGTTGCTCAGATAACCGTCGAGTTCACCGCGATTTTCCAGCACCGCAAACAGAATCCATTGAATCTGCACCAGCACGCCGACAAGCCACGCTTCCGCGCCGCCATGACCGAGGCCGTAGGTGAGCGCGGTGCCGTCATCGGTGCGCGTAGCCTGCGGCGTTGGAGCCGCTGCGGACGCACTGGCCGCACTGGCCGCCGCACGTTTCATCAGCAGGCGCATGCCGATGAAGCGCCCCACTTCCTCGCAGATGCCTGCCGCGAGCGCACCGTAGACGACGAACGCGAGCGGATTCGACAGAAACGTGGCCGTCGCCTCGTTCCGATGCAGCATGTAGTCGTTCAACGCGCGCTCGATCACCATGGCGAACAACGCGAACACGGCGATGCCGGCGATCGCGTCGCGCGGCTTGAGCGCGAGCGGCCGGCGCAGGCGGCGATAAAGGACAAAGGGCAAAGCGGCGACCAGCAGCGTCGCGAGGACGAGGCTCGACAGGGTAAGCGGTGCAACAACCATGAGTTTCCTTGCGATGACAGGCGCGCAACCGCTGCGCGCCGCAGCCCGAATCATCGCAGATCGGCGGAAAGTCGGCCTGGAAGCTCGCGCGGATGTCGGCTCAGGCGTGGGCCTTCACGTCAACCCGACGTGGACGCGCGGACGATCAGTTCGCCCGGCAACAGGCAGTCGCGCGCGCCGGTCTCGACGCCTTCGATGCGCTCATGCAGAAACTCGACCGCCCGGTAGCCAATGTCGTAAGTCGGCTGGCGGATGGTCGTGACGCCCGTCAATTCCGCCCAGTCCGGGTCGTCGATGGAAAGCAGCGCGACGCGTGCCTGCCAGCCCGCGCCGTAACGCGCCTTCAGATGCAACGCAAGCCGCAACGCGACGGGCGCATTCGCCGCGAATACTGCGACGCGCGCGGCATGGCCGACGGCGGCTGCGTGCTCGCTCGACGCGTCGATTGCGCGGTCCAGCGCCGCGAGGCTTTGCTCGGCCTGCTGTGCGTCCGCGAGATCGAGCACGAGCGTATGGCCGCGCGCGGCGTGCGGGCCCGTCGCGTCATGAGCGGCCATGGCCTCGCGGAACGCCGCCTCGCGCAGCCGCCGCGAGCTGACCTGCTCGAACGGCTGCACAACGAACCAGATGTCGCGAAACCCACCGTCGAGCAGATGACGTGTGCCGAGTTCCGCCGCCGCCCGGTTGTCGAGCCCGACGATGTCGGCGACGAGTCCTTCGACCGAGCGGTCCACCAGCACCGCCGGAATTCCGCCGCCGCCCACGGGACGCAGCGTTTCCTCGCGCACGCCGAGCGCATTCACGATCACGCCTTCGACGCGGTACGTGGTAAGCAACTGCAGATAGCGCCGCTCCATTTCCACTTCGTTGGCCGCGTGGCAGATGAGCGGCATCAGGCCGAGCGCGTGGCACGCGGCTTCGACGCCTTGCAGCACCTCGACGGTATAGGGATTGGTGAGGTCGGCGAGCAGCATGCCGATCAGCCGGTTGCGGCCACGCTTCAGCCCGCGCGCCATCTGGTTGGGCTGATAGTCGAGCCGTTCGATAGCGGCCTCGATACGCGCGCGCAACTCCGGCGACAACACACTCATCTCGCCGTTCAGATAACGCGAAATGCTGGTTTTGCCGGTGCCCGCTTCGCGCGCGACATCGGTGATCGTTGCGCGGCGCGGTGCGGCCTGGCGTGTCGGCGCAGTGCTCATTGGAGCCACGCAGTGCAGCACGAGACGCATGCGCCGGCAGGCAAACGCTTGTTCACGGCGCTCTTCACTTTTGCAGCACTTCGCGATTGACAATGTTCGTCGCGAGCGTGCCGTTCAGCGCGGCAACGAGATTTTCTGCAGCGTTGCGCGCCATCGCATGCCGCGTCTCATGCGTCGCCGAACCGATATGCGGCAGCGCCACCACGTTCGCCAGCTTGAGGAGCGGCGAATCGGCCGGCAGCGGCTCCGTCTCGAACACATCGAGACCCGCGCCGTGAATCGTGCCGTTTTGCAGCGCCTCGATCAGCGCCTTTTCGTCGACGGTCGCACCGCGCGACGCATTGATAAGAATCGCGCTCTTCTTCATCGAGCTGAGTTCCTTCGCGCCGATCATGTGCCGCGTTTGCGGCGTGAGCGGCACCTGCAGACAGACGAAGTCGGCGTTGGCGAGCAGTTCCGGCAACTCGACGCGCCGCGCGCCGTAAGCCTCTTCCGCCTCGCGGTTCGCACTGCGGTTCGTGTAGAGCACCTTCATGTTGAAGCCGAGCGCCGCGCGCCGCGCGACCGCGCCGCCAATGCGTCCGAGTCCCACGATGCCGAGCGTCTTGCCCTGCACGTCCACGCCGAATTGCGCAGGCCCAATGCTCTGCTGCCAATGCCCCGCCTTGACCCATGCGGCAAGTTCGACCACGCGGCGCGCTGACGCGAGAATCAGCGAAAAGACCGTGTCGGCGGTCGATTCCGTCAACACGTCCGGCGTATGCGCGAGCACGATGCCGCGCCGCGTGAGATCGGCGACGTCGAACTGATCGAAGCCGACGGAGATCGTCGACAGCGCCTTCAACCGCGTCGCGCCTTCCAGCATCGCCGGCGTGATTTTCACGCTCGCGCCGATGCCGCCGTCCGCGTCGCGCAAAGCTGCGACCAACGCGTCATGCTGGGCGGGATCCACCTGCACGACTTCCACGTGCTGTTGCAGGTACGCGAGCACATCTTCAGGCAGTGACTTCCAGGCGACGATCTTCTTCATCGGCTTATTTTCCTTGCAACGGTGTGGCGAGCTTGTGCGGCGTTTCAACGGTCTGCTGTTGCGGCTTGACGATCAGCGTAAGGATCACCGCAGCGATCAGCGCCACGCTCATGAATGCGTACGATGCCGCGGGCGACCCTGTCGCGCCGTTCAGATAGCCGACCACATACGAGCCGACGAACGAACCGAGCGCGCCCATGCTGTTGATCAACGCCATCGCGCCGCCCGCGACGTTCTTCGGCAGCAGCTCCGGCACGATCGCGAAGAACGGACCGTATGGCGCGTACATCGCGGCGCCTGCAATCACGAGCGACGCATACGAGAGCCAGAAATGCGTGGAGCCGAGCGCATACGACGCCGCGAACGCGATCGCGCCGATCAGCAGGAACGGCCAGACGAACACTTTACGGCGGTTGAGTTTATCCGATGCCCACGACGCCGCAAGCATCGCGATGGTCGCGGCGAGATACGGCAGCGCCGACAGCCAGCCGGTTTCGACCATGCCGAGCGTGGAGCCATTCTTCAGGATCGACGGCAGCCACAGCACGAAACCGTAGACGCCGATGCTCCAGCAGAAGTACTGCGCGCACAGCTTGATCACAGCCGACGAGCGGAACGCTTCGCTGTAATTGCGCACCGGCTTGATCGCGGCCTGCTCGGCTCGCAGTGTCTGCGCAAGGTCGTCTTTCTGCTGCTGCGTGAGCCAGGACACCTGCTGCGGCTTGTCCTGCACGATGAACCACCAGCACACCGCCCACAGGATCGCGGGAATGCCTTCGGCGATGAACATATTGCGCCAGCCGAACGAATGCACCAGATAGCCGGACACCACCGACATCCACAGCACCGTAACCGGATTTCCGAGAATCAGAAACGTGTTGGCACGCGAGCGCTCGCTCTTCGTGAACCAGTTGCTGATGAAGATCAGCATGGCCGGCATCACCGCGGCTTCGACCACGCCGAGCACGAAGCGGATCACCATGAGCGACGGAATATTGCTGACCATGCCGGTCAGCGCAGCGCAACCGCCCCACAGCACGAGGCTCCAGAACACGAGCTTCTTGACGCTGCGGCGCTCGGCGTAGATCGCGCCTGGAATCTGAAAGAAGAAATAGCCGAGGAAGAACAGCGCGCCGATCAGCGAAGAAAGTCCCTTGCTGATGCCGAGGTCCTGATTGATGCCGGCCGCTGCCGCGAAACCGTAGTTTGCGCGATCGAGGTAAGCGAGGCTGTAGGTGATGAATACGATCGGCATGATCGTCCACCAACGGCGAATGGCGAGAGATGAAGTCATGGGTGTCTCCTTAACGGCTTCCCGAAACAATGATGAGCTGAGCTTGTGCGGCGCTTGCCAAGCGCTCTTGCTGTTATCGATGCAGCCCGGCTTGCGGCTCCGTTTAGAACCGCGATGCTGCCGGGCTACGTAATGCTTTTTTGCAGTGGGGCCTGCCGATATCTGCAAGCGCCCGTTAGTGCATGTGCCTCAAGCCGCGCGTGTCAGGCTCGCGTTCGACAGGTCGGCGCGTTCGAGCGCATCGAGTTCGGCGCGAACCGGCAGCCCTTCGGAATCGCCGATCACCTGAATCGCCAGCGCGCCGATGCGGTTGCCGCGCGCGACGGCCTGCGGCAACGTCCTGCCTTCGAGCAGCGCGCTGATCACGCCGACCGCGAAGCCGTCGCCCGCGCCGACCGTATCGACGACCTTCGCGACCGGCTGGCCCGCAATCACGCCGGCGTCATCGGCGGTGCGAAAGTACGCGCCCTCGGCGCCGAGCTTGACGATCACGCCACGCGCGCCCTGCTCCAGATAAAACTTCGCGATGTCGTCAGGCTTTGTATAGCCGGTCAGAATCTCACCCTCGCCGATGCCAGGCAGCACCCAGTCGGCGAGCGCGGCGAGCGCGTTCAGACCTTCCACCATCGCAGCGCGCGAGGGCCACAGCGTCGGGCGCAAATTCGGATCGAACGAGATGGTTTTGCCGGCCGCGCGCATTTCACGTGCCAGATGAAAAGCGAGTTCACGCGAACTCGCCGAGATCGCGGGCGCGACGCCCGTCAGATGAAGATGACGCGCGGGCAATACGTAGTCGGCCACATAGTCGGCGACCGAAAGATGGCTCGCCGCCGAGCCTCGTCGGAAGTATTCGACGGCGGGATCGCTGCCGTCGTCGTTCTTCGACTTCAACTGGAAACCGGTCGGATAGCGCTCGTCGGTGCTTACGCAGCGCTGGTCGATGCCTTCTTTCGTCAGCGTGTCACGCACATACTGGCCGAACGAATCGTTGCCCACGCGGCTCATCCAGCCGACCTTGAAACCGAGCCGTGCAAGACCGATCGCGACATTCAGGTCGGCGCCCGCAATGCGCTTCGTGAAATGGCCGACGCTCGCGAGCGGGCCGGTCTCGGTCGCCACGAACATGGCCATTGCTTCGCCGTAGGTGATGATGTCCAGTGCTGCGCTTGTGTTGCTCATGCTTCGCTCCTGCGTGTACGTCGGGCTTGTCGCTGGTGCCGGTTTCTTTCCGCGCTCGTTGCTGCTTCTCTCAGGTTCTACTCGCCGCTCACGCGGCAGCCAGCCACGCGACGCGGCGCGCCGCGTCTTCGTCGATACAGGCGGCGTCGAATGGAAACTCGATGCCGCGCGGTACGTCGCGCGGCAGTCGGTGCAGCACGTCGGCAAAGCGGGCGTCGTCGACGGCGGGCGCCGCCGCAAACCGCCGTGCACCCTCGCCCGCCGCAACCTTGCAGTGCACATACTCGACGTAAGGCGCCAGCGCCGCGGCTGCGCTCAGGGACGACACGCCGCACCACGCCCAGTTGCCGACGTCGAAAGTCATGCCGAGGACATCTGCGCGGCCTTCACGCTGGAGTGCCTCGAACAAGCCCACGAATTGCGACAACGAGCCACCCTGCGCCAGTTGCCCGTTTTCGACGACGAGCCGCACGTCCGCGCCTTGCAACTGCGCGGCGATTGCATCGCCGTGCGCCTCGCTAGCAAAACCGCCGAGTTGCAGTTTCACGAGGCGCGCGCCGAGCGCGAGCGCTTCGTCCAGCGCAAGGCGCAACGCGGCGGCGTCGAGCCGGCCGCCTTCTACGTACAGCGACGCCGGCGTCGAATACACGGACCACAAGCCAAGTTCCGCAATCTGCTTGCCCAGTTCCCGAAGGCGCGACAGCGAGGCGTCGGCCTCGTAACCGAACAACTCCCGGCGCACTTCGAAACCGGCCGCGCCGGCGCGCTTGCTCGCCTCCGCCCACTTGCGATGACCCGCCGTGCGCACTGCGTCGACGCCAAAGGCGCTCGCAACAATCGTTATGTCCACCGCATCTGTCATCTGTGGATACCGTCATTTGCCCTGCTTCTGCGTCTTGGAACCGGTTCCAAAGGCAGTTTTCAAAAAAGCGCCGAAGCGCTTGCGTTGCCCGAATATTGCGCCGAGGCTCGCGCTGCGCACCATAGTGGAAATCCCCAGGCGCGGCGCTTGGAGCCTGCCCACCGGTTCGATAACTCAAGCGCCATCTGCCAGACAAAGCGCAAGAAACTGCTGGACCACGCGCGACGGCGCGCTCGCGTGCGGCACGACGATAGACAGCCGCCGCGTCAACGGCTCGGGGCTGAGCGAAAACACGCGCAATGCGCCGTCTTCGTGCCGCATCGACATCGCCGAGACGAAGCCGATGCCCATACCGGCCCGCACTGCTTCCTTCACGCCTTCAACACCCGCTATTTCCAGCGCCACGCGCATCGGCACGCCTGCGCGGGCGAACGCGCGCTCGACAATCTGGCGCACGCCCGACCCTGCCTCGCGCACGATCAGCGGCTCTGCACCGAGCGCCGCGAGATCGACGCCAGCCCCCGACGCGGACGCTGCAAGCGGATGCGCGCGCGGCATGATCGCGACGATCTCGTCTTCGCGCCACGCGTGGACTGCGGTGTCCGGCGGCAGATCCGCGCCGACCGGACCTTCGATCAGCGCAATATCCACCGATCCCAGCGCGCCGACGATGTCGGTCGTATTGCCGTCGGCCGTATGCAGCGCCACTTCCGGATATCGCCGGTGAAAATCAGCGATCAGATACGGCAGCAGGTAGCTCGCAGGCGTCGTGGTCGCGCCGATCCGCAGCGTGCCCTGCTCCAGGCCGCGCAACGCGTCTCTATATGCATGAGCCTGCCGCCACGTGTCGCGTAGCCGCGCGGCATAGCTCGCCAGCTGCTCGCCGGCCGGGGTCAGGCGCACTCCGCGCCCTTCGCGCTGATAGAGCGGCTCGCCGAACTCGTCCTGAAGCTGGCGCAGCTGCCCGGACACCGCGGGCTGCGACAGATGCAAAGCTACCGCCGCGCGGCTGATGTTCAGGTGCTCGGCGACTGCGGCAAACGTTATAAGCTGATCGGGGGTCATGGTACGAAAATATCGGATTCGCTGATACTTGTCATTCTAAATGACGATTTTTCATATCCATATATCTAAATTAGGATTAGACCTATCCGATCCAGTCAGTCCCAGAGGCTGCAACCATGACCACCGCTCGACTCACCGCCGCTACCTCCGAACAGTCGTCAACCCGCGGGCAACTCAACGGCATCCTGTTCGTCGCGCTGTTCGCCGCAGCCGTCACGCGCATTGCCGAAATCCCGGCCGTTGCGGGGCTGGGCCTGAGCCCGCTGATCGTCGGCATCGTCGCGGGAGCAATCTACGGCAATGCACTGCGCGACGGCATGCCGGCAAGCTGGGCCGCCGGCGTCAATTTCTCGGCGCGCAAGCTGCTGCGTATTGCGGTCGCTTTCTTCGGACTGCGAGTGAGTCTTCAGGAGATCGCCCAGGTCGGCCTGCCCGGTCTTGCGGAATCGGTACTGATCGTCGTCAGCACGCTGCTGATCGGCACCTGGGCCGGCATGAAAATCATGAAGCTGGACCGCGACACGGCGCTCCTTACGGCTGCCGGCAGTGCGATTTGCGGCGCGGCGGCCGTGCTCGCGTTCGAGTCCACGCTGCAGTCCAAGCCGCACAAGAGCGCGATGGCCGTCGGCAGCGTGGTTCTGTTCGGAACGCTTTCCATGTTCCTTTACCCGGTTCTGTTCAAGGCTGGCTGGCTGCACCTCGACACGGTCGGCGCGGGGCTCTTTTTCGGCGGCACGATCCACGAAGTCGCGCAGGTGGTCGGCGCGGCGAGCAACGTGAGCCCGGAAGCCACGCATATCGCCACCATCGTCAAGATGACTCGCGTGATGCTGCTCGTGCCGGTGTTGCTTCTGGTAGGCCTGTGGGTGAACCGCGCGGCGCGCCGCGACGCGTCAGCCGCAGGTACGCAGCAAGGCGCTGCCGTTCACCAAGGCAAGCTTGCGATTCCCTGGTTCGCACTCGGCTTCCTGGCTTTCGTCGTGATCAACTCGCTGCATGTGTTGCCGCAAGCCGCCACTACGACGCTGAATACGCTGGATACCTTCGCGCTGACCATGGCCATGACCGCGCTCGGCATCGAAACGCGGCTCTCGCAGATTCGTCAAGCGGGCCCTCGCGCACTGACCACCGGCTTCATCCTTTACGTGTGGCTGATTGCGGGCGGACTCGGAATCACATGGACTGTCCAGCATTTCCTCGGCTGAGCCCCTCGTCTCAGAAGCCAACCCCGCCGCGCGCGGGGTTTTGTGCGTTATGCGCGAGCATGCGGCGCGCTCGCGCGGCATACTGGCTGCCCGAGCGGCGCACGAGCCGTGCGCGCTGCGTTGAGCGAGCGTTCATGCAACCGGAATGAGGACCAATCGATGAGCCTGGAACTTTACTACTGGGACGGCCTGCAAGGCCGTGGCGAATTTGTGCGGCTGGCGCTGGAAGAAGCCGGCGCCGACTATGTCGAAGTAGCGCGAGGCGACGCGTCCGAAGGTCTCGGCACCGGCGCGATGATGGCGGTGCTGAAGAGCAAGGACGAACCGTACCCGCCGTTCGCGCCGCCGTTCCTGAAAGACGGCGACCTGGTGATCTCGCAGACCGCGAACATCCTGTTCTATCTGGGTCCGCGCCTGAACCTGGCGCCCTCGGTGGAGAGCCTGCGTTATGTGGCAAACGGCTTGCAATTGACGATCGCCGACGTGGTCACGGAAGCGCACGACACGCATCATCCGCTCGCAAGCAACCTCTATTACGAAGATCAGAAAGACGCGGCGAAGGTGCGTGCGCACGACTTTATCGACAACCGGATTCCGAAGTTCATGAAGTACTTCGAGCGCGTGCTGAAGCAGAATCCCGCCGGCGATACATACATGGTGGGCGACTCGCTGACCTACGTCGATCTGTCCATGTTCCAGTTGATCGACGGGCTGCTGTATGCGTTCCCTCGCGCGTTGAAGCGCTTCGGCGAGCACTACCCGCGGCTCGCCGCATTGCACGCGGCTGTGAAGGAGCGGCCGAACATCGCCGCGTACCTGCAATCGGAGCGCCGGCTCGCGCATAACGAGGCGTGCATCTTCAGGCACTATCCCGAACTCGACAAGGCGGCGGCTTGACCCGCGTCGCGATTCCCCGCTCATGCCCGGCACCGCGCCCGCTTCGTCCAGCGGGCGCGCTGCTGTTGTCGTGTGCGCTTTTCTAACTTTCCATCACGCCCCGTACCGTCGACGTGCTCTCATTTCTGCTGAAGCTGCGTACCCGCGCTCATGACCTTTTCCGTCTCTCGGACGCCCATACGATGCTGGTCTGGTCCGTGGTCGTCGGCGTCGCGGGCGCCTTTGCGACGATCGCATTCCGTCAGGGCATCGAGTTGCTGCAACTGATGGTGGCCGGCAAGTCCGGCAGCTTTGTGGAAATGGCCCGCAGCCTGCCGTGGACGGTGCGGATCTGGCTGCCGGCGGCGGGCGGGCTCGTCGCCGGTTTCCTGCTGCTGATCGCGCAGCGTCACGCGGACAAATGCAATCACATCGACTACATGGAGGCGGTGGCGATCGGCGACGGCGTGGTGCCCGTGAAGCTGAGCCTGTGGCGCAGCCTCTCGTCGCTGTTCACGATTTCGAGCGGCGGTTCGATCGGCCGCGAAGGTCCGATGGTCCAGCTTGCCGCGCTTGCCGCCTCGCTGATCGGACGCTGGGTCCACTTCGATCCGCCGCGGCTGCGCCTGCTGGTCGCGTGCGGCGCGGCGGCGGGCATTACGTCGGCGTACAACGCGCCGATCGCGGGCGCGTTCTTCGTCACTGAAATCGTGCTCGGCTCGATCGCAATGGAGAGTTTCGGGCCGGTTGTGGTCGCCGCCGTCGTCGCCAATATCACCATGCGCGAGTTCGCTGGTTACAAGCCGCCGTACGAAATGCCGGTGTTTCCGCCGGTGGCGGGCATCGAAGTGCTGCTGTTCGTCGCGCTCGGACTGCTGTGCGGCGCGGCGGCGCCGCAGTTTTTGCGACTGCTCGACGGCTCGAAGAAATTGTTTCGCAAGCTGCCGTTGCCGCTGCCCGCGCGGCTCGCGCTTGGCGGGCTCGTCGTCGGCATTCTGTCGGTCTGGACGCCGGAGGTCTGGGGCAATGGCTACAGCGTCGTCAACTCGGTGCTGCACTCGCCGTGGACGTGGACCGCGCTCGTCGTCGTGCTGGTGTTCAAGCTGGTGGCAACGGCGGCCACCGCGGGCTCCGGCGCCGTAGGCGGTGTGTTTACGCCGACGCTTTTCGTCGGCGCGGTGGTCGGCTCGCTATTCGGCCTCGCCATGCATGCGCTGTGGCCGCACGGCACCTCGGCGCCGTTCGCGTATGCAATGGTCGGCATGGGCGCCTTCCTCGCGGGCGCCACACAGGCGCCGCTGATGGCAATTCTGATGATCTTCGAGATGACGCTCAGCTACCAGGTCGTGCTGCCGCTGATGCTGTCGTGCGTGGTCGCGTATTTCGTGTCGCGCGCGATCGGCAAGACGTCGATGTATGAAGTCACGCTACGCCGCAATCAGGAAGAAATGGAGCGCACTCGCCTGCGCGCCACGCAGATGCGCGAGCTGATCCGTCCCGCGCAAACCGTCGTACCGCCCAATGCGACCGTCCACGACATGACGCGGGTATTTCTCGAATATCCGGTGAAGTATCTGTATGTGGCGAACGAATCGGGCGCGTTTCTCGGCGTGGTCGCATTGAAGGACATCACCTCCGACCTGCTCGACAAGCGCGACACCTCGACACGAACGGCCGCCGACTATCTTCAGCCGCATTTCGACGTGCTCACGCCGGACATGCCGCTTGGCGTGGCACTTCAGCACTTCATGGCTTTCCAGGGCGAGAGGCTGCCGGTTGTGGAAAGCGCCGCGCATCCGCGCCTCGCGGGTGTGGTCTATAAGACGTCGCTGCTCGACGCGTATTTCCGCATGAATCCGACGCGCTGACGCCAGTCGGCGCGGGCGCGGGCGCTGGCGCTGGCGCAGGCGCGGGCCGCGCCATGCAAAGCACGACAAATTCTCTACAATGGGAAGACGCTGCGGTCACGCGCCGCAGCGCGGTTACGCGAGGACGGGCGCGCCGGGACGCCCGCCATTCGATCGGAGCGAAGATGAGCGAACCGTCCCTCGACGCCGTACGCCGCGACCAGGCGGGCTGGATTTTCCTGCATATCGAAGGCGAGCCGTACGATCGCGGCGAACAGCACGGCCAGTTGCTTTCCGCGGAAATTCACAACGCTATCCGAACCGCCCGCTACCTCGCTAAGTGGGACACAGGGGAAGATTTCGACACGTTCGTCGAAGCCGCCGTCTCCCAGTTCGCCAGCAAGCTCGACACCGAATTCGCCGATGAAATCCAGGGCATTGCCGACGGGGCAAAGCTGCCGTTTGCCGAAGTGCTCGCCTGGAACGGCTACATGGATCTACTTCAAAGCTGGTGGCCCGCGCACGCGGCCGAGCAGAAACCGAGCCTCGGACTCAAACCGTGGCGCGGCCGGCGCGGACATCATTGCAGCGCGTTCATCGCAACGGGCAATGCGACTCGCGACGGCCGCATCGTGATGGCGCACAATTCCTGGGACCGCTACGCCGCCGGCGACGCATTCAATGTCGTGTTCGACATCGTGCCGGATCAGGGCAACCGGATTCTGATGCAGGGCGTGCCAGGCTGTATTTCGAGCCTCACCGATTTCTGGGTGACGGAAGCCGGATTGATGGTGACCGAAACCACCATATCGAACTTCGTGGGCTACAACGCGGCGGGTGCGCCCGAGTTCTACCGCTCGCGGCGGGCGTCGCAGTACGCGAACAGCATCGGCGAATGGTGCGAGATGTTCTCGATTGCGAACAACGGCGGCTACGCGAACAGCTGGCTGCTGGGCGACACGAAGACCGGCGAAATCGCCCGCTACGAACTGGGGCTGCACTATTCCGGCTTCGAAAGCACGAAGAACGGGTTTTACAGCGGCTACAACACCGCTACCGATCTGAAGATCCGCAATCAGGAATGCATCGGCGAAGGCGAAGACTATACGGACGTGCGCAAAAACGGCGCGCGACGTTTGCGCTTCATGCAGCTGGAGGAGATGCACCGCGGCAAGATCGACGCGGAACTCGCCAAGGCGATGATCGCCGATCATCACGACGTCTATCTGGATCGCAGCGACAACCCCTGCTCGCGCACGATCTGCGGGCATCTCGAACTGGATGACGCGCGCTTTGGCGGCTCGGATCACGGGCCTTTCAACCCTTGGGGCGCCAACGACGGCAAGGTCGTCGACAGCGAGATGGCGCGCGAAATGGCGTTCGCCGCGCGCTGGGGTCATCCGTGCGGGCGGCCGTTCGACGCCCAGGCGTTCATGAAACGGCATCCGCAGTGGAACTGGCTGAACGGCTATATGCGGGACCGGCCGTCATGGCCGTGGACCCGGTTTGAGATTTTGCGCTAGCGGGACACTAGTTGCGGCTCGGGTTGGCGCTTGGGGGCGAATCCGCAATCGGGCTGCCATTCCCGCGCCATTATCGGCGATCTACAATGAGTGGTCGCGAAGCGCGCGTTGCAGGATTTGCGCGTCGGGCATGACGAAAGCGCGCGGCCTGCAAGCCCGGGCCATGCGCGGCTTGCGCCATTCTTTGGTGCGTGGACGGCACAGCACTTGCTCAACCGTTAGCGCCGCATGAGCTTAGGAGGTCGGGCATGAAAACCTCGACACTGTTGACCATGGTGACGCTGTCCGCTTCGTGCTTTGCCGCGCCGGTTCATACGGCGCCGGACGGCATGCCCGCGAACGCCCTTGCCGAAACTGCCAACGCCGCACCCGTCGCCCCGCCGGCGCCGGAGGTGGCGGTCACGGACGAGAATCGTCCACAGGAATGGCAGCATATCGTGTTGCCGAAGTCGCGACATCCCGAACGAGGCTTCGCGGCGCACAGCGAGCGGCTGCAGACCTGAGCGCGGCGTTTGAGCTGTGCGCTTGTCTGGCTGGTCGTGAGAACCGCGAAAAAGCGTGGCTGGGCGCGGCTAAGCGGGACTGGGCGGAACCAGGCGCGCTAAGGTTCAATTAGCGTCCCGCTTGACCGTGTTTGACAGCCTCCGAGCGTCCCGAAGAGTTCGAGTGAACTCAATAAGACGCGAAAATCGCGGGCTTTCGAGTGGCAAGCAGCGGCAGTCACCCGCCAATCCGGCGACAATACGCAACAACAGACGCCGATCGAACGCCAACCGAACCGGCACCCGACCGCCGCCAATCCCTCCCAACCGTACCAACAGGAGCTTGCATGACGACATCGTCCATCCCCGGAGAATCCATCGACTTGCAGATCTCCGACGTGCTCAGCGACGTCCACTTCCCGGCGAACAAGGACGCTCTGGTCGATGCCGCCCGCGAAGCCGGCGCGAGCAACGAGGTGCTGTCGATGCTCGACGGCCTGCCTGAACAGGATTACGCCGACGTCGCGTCGGTCACGAAACTGATCGGCGGCAATTACGGGCCGGGTCTGAGCGCGTGAGCGAACTCGCAAAGGCGCCCCGGCGCCTCGCCGCACCGCTGGAACGGCGCGGCGCGGACTGGATCTATCGCTCGCCTCAATCCGGCAGCACGGGTGGGCCGTCCGGCGGCTCGGGGCGCGGCGACATACACGGCGCAGGCGGCGCAGGCGGCATCGAAAGGATCGAGGCGTTTTTCCACGGCGCCGGCTACGCGATGCACCGTCACGATACCTACGCGATCGGCCGCACGCTGGCCGGCGTGCAAAGCTTCCGCTATCGCGGCAGCCTGCGCCACAGTTTGCCCGGCGGCACCATGGTGCTGCATCCGGACGAACCGCACGATGGCCAGGCCGGCACCGGCGAAGGTTTCCGTTACCGCATGGTCTATGTCAACCCGGCTCTCTTCCAGCAGGCGCTCGGCGGCAAGCCCCTGCCCTTCGTGCATGGCGGCTTGTCGAACGACCCGCGTCTTTTCGCGGCCACGGAGAATCTGCTGCGCAGCATGGATCGCGCGATGGACCCCTTGGAACAGGACGACGGGCTCTACGAACTGGCCACGGCGCTCGACGCGGCAGCGGGCACCCGGTCCGTGCGCCGCCCGGTGGATTACGCCGCTGCCCGCCGTGCCCGCGAGTATCTGCTGGCGTCGCTCGAACACACGGTGACGCTCGATGAACTCGCGGCGGCAGCGGGACGCGACCGATGGAGCCTGTCGCACGATTTCCGCGCGCTGTTCGGCACGAGCCCCCACCGTTACCTCACGATGCGGCGTCTCGATCTCGTGCGCCAACTCGCGCTGGCCGGCATGCCGCTCGCCGACGCCGCCGCCGCAAGCGGCTTCTCAGACCAGAGTCACATGACGCGGCACTTCAAACGCACATGGGGCGTGGCGCCCGCACAGTGGCTCAACATGCTCGGGGCTACATCGCCAGCCACGCGCTAGGCGCGAGAATGCCGCGCGTCGCGCGAGGCGCTCGCCCACAAACGTTCAAGACTCGCCGGCATTTCGCGCAGTACGCTCGTTCCAGAGACGTCAATCATCTTTGGAGAAGGAGCACAGCATGTCGGACATTCAGGCAACCCAGCAAACCTACCGCGCGATCAATTTCGCTGACAAGCTCGCGCTGTTCAGCGATCAATGGCAAGCGCGGGTCGTCGCGGAAATGAACGACTACCAGTTCAAGGTCGTGCGCATCGAGGGCGATTTCGTGTGGCATCAGCACGCGGACACGGACGAAACATTCATCGTGCTGGACGGCCAGTTGCGCATCGACATGCGCGACGGCTTTGTGATGCTGTCGGCGGGCGAAATGTTCGTCGTGCCTAAAGGCACCGAGCACAAGCCGTTCGCCGAACGCGAGGTCAAGCTGCTGCTGATCGAGCCGCGCGGCGTCAAAAATACCGGCGACGAAACCAACGAACGCACGGCCGCCAACGACCTGTGGATCTGAGCGCGACTAGCCGCTATGCGGGCAACGGCGCCGACAGCGGCGCATTCGCAGGCGGGCGCGGCCACGGCTGACAGACCGCGCCGGCGGTTGGGCGCGCAGGCTTCGCGCGTCGAGAATCGCGCGCGGGCGCCGTCGCGTCCGACTGGAAATGCTCGACGAGGTGATCGACGAAAGTGCGCACCTTCGCGGGCAGGTGCAGACGGCTTGGATAGGCGATCGTGATCTCGATCTCGGGCAGACGGTAGTCGCCGAGCAGTTCGACGAGCCGTCCAAACGCGAGGTCGCGCGCGATCAGATAGCTCGGCAGAATAGCCACGCCCATGCCGAGCAGCGCGAATTGCCGCAGCATTTCGCTATTGTTCGCGGCAATCGCGGTCGCGGGCCTCACGCGGACGAGCCCTTCCGGCCCGCTGAACACACGCTCCTCGCCGCCCTGCTCGGGTGGCCGGCTCAGGCACGGATGATCCAGCAGATCTTCCGGCCGCGTCGGCGTGCCATGCTGCGTCAGGTAGGCAGGCGTCGCGCAGACGGTCAGCTGACAGGTAGTCAGCCGACGCGTGACGATACTCGCGCTGCGCGCCGGGCGCCCGGCCAGAATACCCACGTCGAAGCCCTCTTCGACCAGATCGGCGTGACGGTCGGCGAGCGTCACGTCGGGCACCACCTCGGGATAGCGCGCGGTGTACGACTGGACGGCCGGCGCGAGGCTCTGCAACCCGAAGACGACCGGCGCCACGATGCGCAGCGTGCCGACCGGTTCGTGATGACGCGCGACCACCATCTGCTCGACGCCGTCGAGGTCGTCGAGAATGTGGCGCACGCGCTCCAGATAAGTCGTGCCCGATTCGGTCAACGAAAGACGACGAGTGGTGCGATTCAGCAGGCGGGTGCCGAGACGCGCCTCCAGATCCGCCACATGGCGGGTGACAACGGCGGTAGAAAGATCCAGCGCGCCCGCCGCGCGGACGAAACTGCCGAGGTCCGCCACCTTGACGAACACGCGCATCGACTGCAATTGATTCATGGGACGACTCCTGCCTCGAGATGCCGGGCCGGCGCAGCGCTGCCGCCTGTATCACCCCGCGCGGCAACGCTCGCGCGGATTTGCCCAACGAATCGATTGTATCGACCCGACCTGTCCCAACCCTGACCTGTACATGACAATCACGTCAGCTTTACCGATGCGCGCGCACCATTGTTTCAAGCATTATTGCGGTTTTCGGCTAGGTATAAACCCTTAGCCGCTGGTAAGATGGCGACCGGAAGAAATTCATCGCTATACCGTTCGCCAACTGCCATGCCACATCGTTTCCAACTTTTCGAAAAAATCGCGTTTTCTCTGGTCTGCTGGTCCGCCGCGGCCTGCTCGGCTTTCATCGCTTATGAGCGCTGCCCGGATATTCAGGTCGTCCTGCATGCGGGCGAGGAAGTTTTGCGCACCAGCGGGGAGTATTCGTTCGTCTGCGCGAGCCCGGTTGCGGATAGCTGCACGCAACTCGCGACCAACTGATTGAGCCATCGTCGCGCGCAAGGCGGCCGCACCGGCCGCCTCGCGGCGTTATGCGCTGCGGCCGAACACCACGCGCGAAAAGAATCCCGCCAGCACCGCTTCTGCCATTTCACTCGGCACATTCTGCGGATCGACGGTATAGAAGAACTGCACACCGTCGCACAAGCCCATCAGGCCCATGGCCAGCATCTCCGGCGGCAATAGCAGCGGCGTGCCGACCCGCGCCGAAAATTCGCGGACGTAAGCGGCCAGTTGTTCGAGCTTCTCGTGCAGGAACGCGTTGAAACGCAGCCTGAAGCGCCCGTCTCGCGCAGCCAGGAGCTTCGCCTCCACCCACAGCAAAAAGCATTTGTTCTCACGATGCAGGTTGCTGTAATAGCGCATCACGCGCTCTTCCATCACTTCCCGTGTGGCCGCGTTCTCGAAAATGGCCCGCAAACCCGCCTGCATGGTTTCGTGGTCGCGCCGCAGTAGCTCGAGAAACAGCTCGTTCTTGCTGCGGAAGTTCGAATAAAACGCGCCGCGCGTATAGCCTGCCGCCCCGGCAATGTCTTCGACACTCGCCGCGACAAAGCCCTTCTTCATAAAAATTGCTTGCGCAGCGTCGAGCAGACGCTGACGTGTCTGGTCTTTGCTTTGCTCGCGTGTCAATCGTTGCCGTTTCATGGGCAAGAGTCTAGCACCTAAAAGAATTCCAATTCGCCTCCACATTCAAATACAGGTGTGTATTAGAATGCGAATCATCATTGGAAGTCAGACACGTATGCCAGTTGCATGAACCGGCATGCGCTCTTCGCTGGCGAGCCGCTGCGGCTTGCCGTGTTCGTTCGCTGTCTCCTGTTGGGGTAATTGTGAAGCGTCCCGGTTTTCCCGCATCGTCGGCGATGCGCGAGCAGTCCCATCGTCTCGCGCGGCCAAGGCCTGTGCGCCGCGCCGCGTTCGCGCTCGCTCTTGCAGGCGTCGTCGCGTTGAACGCATGTTCGAAGAAAGAAGCAGGCGCGCCCGAGCCGCGTCCCGTGGTAGCCGTCGCGGTTCATGCGGACGGCAATACGGCGCCCGTCACGTCGCTGCCCGGTGAAGTGCAGGCGCGCTATTCGACGCCGCTGTCGTTTCGGGTCGGCGGCAAGATCGTCGAGCGGCGCGTGCGTCTTGGCGACGTGGTCAGGAACGGCCAGATCGTAGCGCGGCTCGACCCGGCGGATGCGCAGAAGAACGCAGCCAGCGCGCAGGCCCAACTCGCCGCCGCCGAGCACAGCTATAAATACGCGAAGCAGCAACTGGACCGCGATCAGGCGCAGGCAAAAGAGAATCTGATCGCACCCGCGCAGCTCGAGCAGACCACGAATGCGTATGCATCGGCTGACGCGCAGCGCGATCAGGCGGCGCAGCAGGCGGCCTTATCGAAAGACCAGTTGCAATACACCACCCTCGTCGCCGATCACGCCGGCGTGATCACCGCTGAGCAGGCCGACACGGGCCAGAATGTGTCGGCAGGCCAGGCGGTGTACAACCTCGCGTGGAGCGGCGAAGTCGACGTAGTCTGCGACGTGCCGGAAAGCGCGCTGGCCGGACTTGCGGTCGGGCAGACGGCAAACGTCACGCTCGGCGCGCTGCCGGGGCGCAAGTTCACGGCGCGTGTGCGCGAGCTCTCGCCCGCCGCCGATCCGCAGAGCCGCACCTATCGAGCGAAACTCACACTCGACAATCCGGGCCCCGACGTACGCCTCGGCATGACCGCGGACATCGCGTTGTCCGCGCCGGCGCCGTCGTCGGCAAGCGGCGCGCAAGGCCAGCACGGCTTTATCGTGTTGCCGGCCACTGCGCTCTTCCATGACGGCACGCAGCCGGCCGTGTGGGTCGTGCGGGCCGCGGACAGCATGCTCGAACTGCGCCGGGTCACCGTCGCGCGCTATAACGAACGCACAATCGTCATCAGCCAGGGCCTCAAAGACGGCGAACATGTCGTGCTGCAAGGCGTGCACACCGTGAGCGCCGGCGAGAAAGTCCGTGCAATCGCACCGCTGCATCCCGAGGACTTCGCTTCATGAGCACGACGCATGAAGAGGGACGCTTCAACCTGTCCGCGTGGGCGCTGCGTCATCAGGCGCTGGTCGTCTTCCTGATCGCGCTTGCTACCGCATTCGGCATCCTTGCCTACACGCGGCTTGCGCAATCCGAAGATCCACCGTTCACGTTCCGCGTCATGGTGATCCGCACGTTCTGGCCCGGCGCGACCGCGCGGCAGGTGCAGGAACAGGTCACGGACCGCATCGGCCGCAAGTTGCAGGAGACGCCCGCAATCGACTTCGTGCGCAGTTACTCGCGCCCCGGCGAGTCGCTGATGTTCTTCACGATGAAAGACTCGGCGCCGGTGAAGGACGTGCCCGAAACCTGGTATCAGGTGCGCAAGAAAGTCGGCGACATTGCGGCGACCTTGCCGCAAGGCATCCAGGGGCCGTTTTTCAACGACGAGTTCGGAGACGTCTACACCAACATCTACACGCTCGAAGGCGACGGCTTTTCTCCCGCGCAACTGCACGATTACGCGGATCAGTTGCGCACCGTTCTGCTGCGCGTGCCCGGCGTTGCCAAGGTCGATTATTTCGGCGATCCGGATCAGCACATCTACATCGAAATAACGAATACGCAGTTGACGCGTCTCGGCATTTCGCCGCAGCAACTCGGCCAGGCGATCAACTCGCAGAACGCGGTGTCGCAAGCGGGCACGCTCACCACGACCGACGACCGCGTGTTCGTGCGCCCGAGCGGCCAGTTCAAGGACGTGGCCGCGCTCGCCGACACGCTGATCCGCATCAACGGCCGTTCGTTCCGTCTCGGCGACATCGCGACGATCAAGCGCGGCTACGACGATCCGGTCGTCACGCAGATGCGGGCGGGCGGCAAAGCGGTGCTCGGCATCGGCGTGACGATGCAGCCGGGCGGCGACGTGATTCGTCTCGGCAAGGCGCTCGACGCGGAAATGGTCCGCCTGCGCAAAGCCTTGCCCGTCGGCTTGCAACTGACCGAAGTGTCGAGCATGCCGCACGCGGTCGCCCATTCCGTCGACGACTTTCTGGAAGCCGTGGCCGAAGCCGTGGCCATTGTGCTCGTGGTGAGTCTCGTGTCGCTCGGCGTACGTACCGGCATGGTGGTGGTGATCTCGATTCCGGTCGTGCTCGCCGTCACCGCGCTGTGCATGTATCTGTTCGACATCGGGCTGCACAAGGTGTCGCTCGGCACGCTCGTGCTCGCGCTCGGCCTGCTCGTCGACGACGCGATCATCGCTGTGGAAATGATGGCGGTGAAACTGGAACAAGGCTGGAGCCGCACGCGTGCCGCGGCGTTTGCCTACACCAGTACCGCGTTTCCGATGCTGACCGGTACGCTCGTCACCGTGTCCGGTTTCCTGCCGATTGCATTGGCCAAGTCGAGCACGGGCGAGTACACGCGCTCGATTTTCGAAGTCTCCGCCATCGCGCTGATTGCGTCGTGGCTCGCAGCCGTCGTGTTGATTCCGCTGCTCGGCTATCACCTGCTGCCCGAGCGCAAGCGTGCAGCGCATGAAGCCGACGACCACGAGCACGACATTTACGACACGCGTTTCTACTCACGTCTGCGTGGCTGGATCGGCTGGTGTATCGAACGGCGTTTTATCGTGCTCGCCATCACCGTCGTATTGTTCGTGCTCGCGATGGCGGGTTTCACGCTCGTGCCGCAACAGTTCTTCCCGAGCTCCGATCGGCCCGAATTGCTGGTTGACGTGCGGCTGCCCGAGGGCGCCTCCTTCAATGCCACGTTGCGCGAGGCGCAGCGGCTCGAAAAAGTCCTGGTGGGCCGGCCCGAAATCGATCACACGGTGGATTTCGTCGGCACCGGTGCGCCGCGTTTTTACCTGCCGCTCGACCAGCAGTTGACCCAGCCCAATTTCGCGCAGTTCGTGATTACGGCGAAATCCGTGAAGGACCGCGAGAAACTCGCGCAATGGCTCGAACCCGAATTGCGCAACAACTTCCCTGCCATTCGCACGCGCCTGTCGCGCCTCGAAAACGGGCCGCCCGTCGGTTATCCGGTGCAGTTCCGCGTGAGCGGCGACGACATCGCGACGGTCCGCTCAATCGCGGAACGCGTTGCCGCGACGCTGCGCAGCGACCACGGCACGCGCAACGTGCAGTTCGATTGGGACGAGCCCGCCGAACGCTCGGTGCGCTTTGAAGTCGACCAGAAGAAGGCCCGGGAACTCGGCGTGAGTTCCGACGACATCTCGAGCTTCCTTGCGATGACACTGTCCGGCTACACCGTCACCCAATACCGCGAGCGCGACAAGCTGATCAGCGTCGATCTGCGTGCGCCGAAGGCTGAGCGTGTGGACCCGGCGAAGCTGCTTACGCTCGCCATGCCGACGCCGAACGGCGCGGTGCCGCTCGGTACGCTCGGGCATCTGCGCAACGATCTGGAGTATGGCGTGATCTGGGAACGCGACCGGCAGCCCACTATCACCGTGCAGTCAGATGTGGCGCCGGGCGCGCAAGGCATCGACGTCACGCATGCTGTCGACAAGGCGCTGGGTCCGATCCGGGCGAACTTGCCCGTTGGTTACCGCATCCAGATAGGCGGCTCGGTCGAGGAAAGCGGCAAGGGCCAGACCTCGATCAATGCGCAAATGCCGATCATGATCATCGCCGTGCTGACGCTGCTGATGATCCAGTTGCAGAGCTTCGCGCGTGTGCTGATGGTGGTGCTCACCGCGCCGCTCGGCCTGATCGGCGTCGTGTTCACGCTGCTGCTGTTCGGCCAGCCGTTCGGCTTCGTCGCAATGCTCGGCGTGATTGCGATGTTCGGCATCATCATGCGTAACTCGGTCATTCTGGTCGACCAGATCGAGCAGGACATTGCTTCGGGGCATAAGCGTTTCGATGCGATCGTCGGCGCCACGGTGCGGCGTTTCCGCCCGATCACGCTGACCGCGGCGGCCGCCGTCCTCGCGCTGATTCCGCTCTTGCGCTCCAACTTCTTTGGTCCGATGGCGACCGCGCTGATGGGCGGCATCACGAGCGCGACCGTCCTCACCTTGTTCTATCTGCCGGCTCTTTACGCCATGTCGTTCACAGTACGCAACGACGAGCGCGAGCCGCAAACGCCGTCCGCGTCCGGCGCGGCGCATACGGGGAATTGAGCATGATCCACTTCGCACGTTCCTGCGTCGTTCGATGCTTCGGCGGTTTGAAGGCCGCACACCTGCCGTCGTGCGTTGCGCTCGCGGGCTCCGCTTTTGTATTGGCGGCCTGTTCGTTCGGGCCTAACGGCCAGCCGCCGGCGATGCCGCAGCCGGTCCACTACGGCAGCGAAGCGCAACCGGCGCAGACGGTCCTGGCGCAAGGCGTCGCGCAGCAGTTCGTGGTCGGCGCGAAGCCGGTACCCGAATGGTGGAAGCTGTATCGATCGGACGCGCTGAATGCGCTCGTCGACGAAGGGCTGCGCAACAGCCCGACTCTCGCGGCGACCGAGCAGAGTCTCGCCGCCGCGCGCGAACAGCTGCGCGGCCAGATTGGCAGCTCGATGCTGCCCACCATCGACGCAGGCGGCCAGGCGACGCGCAATCGCGCGCTCGCGATTCCGGAGATTGGTCCCAACACGTTCCTGTACAACATCTTCGTAGGCCAATTGCAGGCGCATTACACGATCGACCTGTTCGGCGCCTCGCGCCTCGCCGACGCCGCGCTGGCCGCACGCGTGAATGTGCAGGCATATCAGCTGGACGCTGCCCGTCGCGCGCTCGCCGCGAACATCGTGAGCGCCGCGATTACGAGCGCCGCGTTGCGCGCGCAGATCGACACTACCGAACGGCTCGTGACGCTTGCCGACGATCAGGCACGCGACACACAACGACGCTATGCGCTCGGGGCCGTCTCGCACGCCGATCAGTTGAGCGCGCAACAGAGTGCGGCGAGCTTGTCCGCGAGCCTGCCGGGGCTGCGGCAGCAATGGCAGACCACACGTCACGCGTTGGCCGTGCTGCTTGGCCGTACCCCGGACGCCGCGCCAGCCGATCTCGAACTCGCGGGCTTGCATCTGCCCGAGCAGGTGCCGGTGGTTGTGCCGAGCGAACTGTTACAGGCTCGGCCCGACATTCAGGCTGCCGACGCCGCGCTAAAAGCTGCGGCCGCCGATGTGGGCGTAGCGACCGCGCAGATGTACCCGAGCCTGTCGTTAAGCGCATCGATGGGACAAGGCGGCTTCAGCTGGCCCGTCGCGCTCTCCGGTGCGGGCGCCATCTGGAGCATCGGCGCCTCTTTATCGCAGCCGTTATTTCACGGCGGCGCGCTGGTTGCACAGCGCCGCGCGGCCATGAACACCTATGAGGCCACGGTGTCGCAATACAAGCAGACGGTGCTTGCCGCGTTCCAGAATGTCGCCGACACGCTGGCCGCGCTCGAACACGACGCGCAGGCGCTGGACGCCGCGAATACAGCGACGCGTTCCGCTCAGGGAATTTTCGATGAAACCTCCGGCCGCTATCGGCTCGGCGCCGTACCTGTATCGTCTGCGCGCACGAGCGAGCAGCAATTTCGCAACGCGCAACTCGACGAGATTCGCTATACGAGCGCGCGTCTGACGGACACGGCGGCGCTATTTCAGGCGATGGGCAATCCGCCCGTCGAGGCGACGGGCTCGGGAGCAGGTCAAGGTGTGACCGCGCAGGCAACATCAAGGGCAACTGCGCACGCGTCCGGGGCCGAACCAGGCAATCCGAATTGACGCCCCGCACTTATCCCCAGTTGATGTTGAATAGGCTGTTGAAAACTTTCTGACAAGCGGGCTAACTCATTGAGCCGGCTGGTGTTATGGGTGGCGGCGTGGAATGAAGCATGGGTCGACAGGATGGGAAGCGTCCGTCGGATCAGACGTTGGTGGCCCATATGATTTTTCGCCCCATGCCTTGCGGAACCAATCTATCCACAGACTTTGTTCACAGCTTTGTGGATAACCATAGGACACAACAGCCAAGTGCTTGAACGCACAAGCGTTTGCCCTTGTGACGCGTTTGCCGCCACTGCTCGCGCAACGACAGCACGCACATACAGGCGCACGCTGCATCAATAAACGCCCGCCTCCCCTTCCGGACGATTCTTGAAGCGCTTGTGCACCCAATAATATTGATCAGGAATCCGTCGCACCTGCGTCTCGAGAAACTCGGTGATCCGTCGTGCGTCCACCGTTACGTCGTTCGACGGAAAACCGGCTAGCGGCTCGAAGATGCTCAGCTTGTAGCCGCGATAGCCCGGCAGCACCTCCGTCACGAACGGCACGACCCGGGCGTTCGCCGCGCGCGCCATCCGCGAGACCGATGTGAGCGTGCAGGCCTGGACGCCAAAGAACGGCACGAACACCGAATCGCGCAAACCGAAGTCCATGTCTGCCGCGAGCATCACCGGCGTGCCGTCGCGCAAGGCACGCAACGCGCGCCGCACACTGTCGCTGCGGGGAATCATCTCGGTGCCGAAACGCCCGCGCTGGCGCCTCGCCATCGCGTCGAGCAACAGGTTCGACATCGGCGTGTAAAGCGACGCCACCGGATGCCGCGTCGAATACATCATGCAGCCGGCCTCGATGCCGACAAAGTGGAAGCCGACGAAGATCGTCGGTTGAGACCGAACCTCCGCGAGATCGATTGCGCTTTCCACTTCGACGAGACGGGCCAGCGCCTGCGCATTGCCGAACCATTGCGGCCCACGCTCGACATAACTGCGGATCACGTGGCAGAAATGCGCGCGCGCAAGACGTTCGCGTGCCGCGTCGCTCATGTCGGGGAAACACAATTTCAGGTTGGTATGCACCACCCGCCGCCGCGTGCTCGGAATCCGGTACAGCAGAGCGCCGACGCCGTTGCCGAACCGCGCGACGAGGCCATACGGCAATATTGCGAAGGCGCGCAGCAGCCCCGTCATCAGACAGATGAGAATTCGACTTTTCAATGCGGAACCCGGTGGATGCTGGAAGGCAAACACGTCGGCGGCTGCGGCTCTTGTGCCGCCAGCGCTCAACGTGGCATGTGCGCGCATCCGGCCGGGTCCGGGCGCGCTTGAGGGATGGTGACGCCTTGCTCGCCGCAAGACGCAGCCATGCTCGAGATAGAAACAGCTAACGAATCCAGCCTGCTAATGGACCCCGATCGAGCATCGCAGGCGTGATTAAAACACAGCGTGCGTCTCGCAAACAGAATCGGCAGGCTAGCTACCGGCCGAGCGCCGCCGGAAAGCGTGAAACCCGCACGGTGTCACCGCTGCGGACACCGCGTTGCGCGCGCGGCCGATCGGCCAGCACGCGCATTGTTCATCAAGGCTTGTTCGATTCGAACAGATCCATGATCTGCTTCTTCTCATTGGACGACACGCTCGGCGGCGGCACCGCCGGCGGCGTCAAGCCCGCGGGCCCCACGCCTCCGACCGCGTCGTTTACACCCGCCGTCGGATTAGCCGAATCGAGACCGATGCTGGCGACAAAACCGTTGCCCGGCGTCATGTCCGAGTAGAACAGTTCGCCGTCGACGGAAGTTACCCCCTGGGGCTGCGCCGGCTCGCTCTGCGGCACGCCGCGCAACGCGCGCTGCATGTACTCGACCCAGATCGGCAGTGCGAGCTGTGCACCGAATTCGCGGCTGCCGAGCGTCTTCGGCTGGTCGTAACCCATCCATGCGACCGCGACGAGCGATTGCTGATAGCCGGCGAACCAGCCGTCCTTCGCGTCGTTGGTCGTTCCGGTCTTGCCCTGCAGGTCCGACCGATGCAGCACGTTGGTGCCGGCGCCCGTGCCCGCGGTCGCGACCGAATGCAGCAGGCTGTTCATGATGTACGCGTTACGCGGCTCAAGCGTGCGCGGTGCGTCGCGACCTGCGGTAAGCGGCTGCGCTTTCGACAGCGGCTCGCCGCGTGCGTCCGTCACTTCGTTGATCAGATACGGGTTGATGCGATAACCGCCGTTCGCGAAGACCGAATACGCACCCGCCGACTGCAACGGCGTCACGAGCCCCGCGCCAAGTGCCATCGGCAGGTAAGGCGGAGTCTTGTCGGCGTCGAAACCGAAGCGTTGCGTAACGAAGTCTTGCGCGTACTTCGTGCCGATATACGACAGAATCCGGATCGAAACCAGGTTCTTCGACTTCTGCAACGCGAGGCGCATCGGCATCGGCCCGTCGGGCTGGTCGTCGTCCTTCGGCTCCCACGCGTCGCCGCCCGGCGTGCTCGACGGGAAGTACAGCGGCGCGTCGTTGATGATCGTGGCCGGTCCGAGCCCCTTGTCGAGCGCCGCGGAATAAATGAAGGGCTTGAAGCTCGAACCGGGCTGACGCCAGGCTTGCGTGATGTGATTGAACTTGTTCTTGTTGAAGTCGAACCCGCCGACGAGCGCGCGAATCGCACCGTCCTGCGGCGTGAGCGACACGAGCGCGCCCTCCACCTGCGGGAGCTGCGTGATCTGCCAGTTGCCCTTGGCGTCGTTCATCACGCGCACAATCGATCCCGGCCTGATCTTCGTTGCCGCCGCGCCGCGTGCGCTCAACGCACTGGCGGCAAAGCGCAAGCCATCACCGGCGATAGTCACCTGCGTGCCGTCCACCAGTTGCGCCTTCACCTGCTTCGGGCTCGCGTCCGTGACGACCGCGGCGATGATCTCGCCGTTATCGGGATGATCGTTGAGTGCGTCGTCGATGGTCTGATCGCGGTCGTCGCCAGGCGCGGGCAATTGCACGAAGCCTTCCGGCCCGCGATAACCGTGGCGCCGCTCGTAATCCATCACACCCTTGCGCACCGCGCGATACGCGGCGTCCTGGTCGGCGGAATCGATGGTGGTCGTGACATTCAGGCCGCGCGTATAAGTTTCGTCCTTGTACTGCGCGTACATCATCTGGCGAACCATTTCGGCAATGTACTCGGCGTGCACGCTGTATTCGTTGCCGGGGTTCCGCGTGTGAATCTCTTCCTTCACCGCCTGGGCGTACTGCTCCTGGCTGATGTAGCGCAACTCCAGCATGCGCCTGAGAATGTATTCCTGACGGATTTTTGCGCGCTTCGGATTCACGACCGGGTTATACGCGGACGGCGCTTTCGGCAGACCCGCGAGCATCGCGGCCTGCGCAAGCGTGATGTCTTTCAGATCCTTGCCGAAGTACACGCGCGCTGCCGCGGCAAAGCCGTAAGCGCGCTCGCCCAGATAGATCTGGTTCATGTACAGCTCGAGAATCTGGTCCTTCGTCAACGCGCGCTCGATCTTGTAGGCGAGCAGCATTTCGTAGATCTTGCGCGTATAGGTTTTCTCGCTCGACAGAAAGAAGTTGCGCGCGACCTGCATCGTGATCGTGCTCGCGCCCTGCGACGCGCCGCCGTGCGCGAGGTCGGCAAAGCCGGCCCGCAGAATGCCGAGGAAGTCGACCCCGCCGTGCTCGTAAAAGCGATAGTCTTCAATTGCGAGCACTGCTTTCTTCATCTGGTCGGGAATGTCCTGGAAGCGCACGAGACTGCGCCGCTCCTCGCCGAATTCGCCGATCAGCACATGGTCCGCAGTATAGACACGCAGCGGCACTTTCGGACGATAGTCGGTCAGCGCGTCGAGCGAAGGCAGTTGCGGCCCCATCACGACAAGTGCGTAGCCGACGATCAGCGCGCCCACCACGGCGACAATCGCGACGAGGCTCGCGAACCAGATCGCAACCGTCGCGCCGATCGAGCGGCCGCCCTCTTCGGCGTCGCACGAAGCGGCGTTGCGTCCCTGCGTGCGGTGGTAGGAGTCCCGGTCTTGACCGGCCGGAGATTGCGAGGAATGCGGTCGTTTGATGATTGGCATGACTGGAATAGTGGGCGCGTAACTCAACGCCTTGTTCTCGCGCGTCAGGCGCGCATGAATCGTGAGCGGCGTAGTCTGGGCGCAGACCGCCGTGCGACTCTGTGCCCCGGCGAGTCGCCACGGCGCACCCGGGACATTGTCCGGCGCAACGTAACAACGCATTTTAAAGAAATCAAGCGGCGCTCAACGGAGTTTTTTTGTAAGAATTCCCTTCGCTTCCACGCCCGGCGGCAGACCGTGGGTAGATTCGGCAGGCTTGCGAGGCGCTTGCGCACGTTCGCAAAGTTATCCCCAGTTTTTGTTGAAAGGCCTGTGGACAAGACCACAAAAAGCGCGACAACTCGTTGATGTCACGGCATTTTCATGAAGCGCCCGTTTGCGATCGGCGCAACTCGTCATATGATGGACTCCGCGCATGCCGATGTGCGCCGATGCGCGCCGTCAGGCGCCATGCCAACAAGTATGCGAGCCGATCATGACAAAGCCCAGCGAACGCATCGTCGTATTCGTCACGCCCGCGCAGAAACGCGCGATCGCCGCCACTGCGGACGAACTCCGCATCAGCGTCAGCGAGCTCATGCGGCGCGCAGTGCTGAGTTTCAGCGCGACCAGCGAGCAGGTGAAAGCAGCGAGTATCGTCGATCGGCTCAATGTGCCCCGCGCGCCTGACGCGCTCGACGCGGCGCTGCAGCGCGTCGCGCACGACGCGAAGGTTGCGCGCGACGCGCTGCCGGCCGCGTTGCAAACGCGCGTGAGCCTTCGGGCCGGTTCGGACGCCAATGGTGCAAGTGTCGCGGGCGATTCGACAGCGTCGGCCGCGCCAACTCCGGCTGAGAATGTGCCACCCGCGCCTGCACCTGCCCCGCTGCTGCCTGCTGACGTGCTGGCGGCGCTTACCGCCGAAGTCGACGAAGACGCCGTGGCAACCGCCGAGGCTGTCGCAAGAATGGCGGCGGCACGCGCTGCCGCGATCGAGGAACTGCTGCCCGCCGCCGTGACGGTGCAGACTCACGTGAAAAGCGTGCTGAAGCGCCCTCGTCTCGACCCCATGCGCGATGAAGACGATCCGCACAGCGACCTTGGCCCCGAAGGCGGCCGCTTCGCGTAACCATAGCGATAGCGGGCAACAATGGAACGTGCAACGTCGATGCAAGCGGCTTGCACGGGTTTGTAAGCGGTCGACTGCGCACATTGTCACTCGCTTGCTTATTAGCGACGCGTGCGCCGTTCACGTTCGCGACACTCGCCGCGAGCACACTGAGCAGTTCGCTCATCGCGCCCCTTAAGCCCATTTTAAGAGAGCCCGTGGTGTAATATCCGCGAGCTACTGAGGGACAGGTCGGTGCGCTCATCGCCGAAAACCTTTCGCTTTGTCATGCGATACGTGCACAGGTGAAACCGACAATTTGCTGTTGCGCTATTGCAATCGGCGAGCAAGCCCCGACCTCCGGTCCGAACGCTGCGCAGCTTCTCGCGCGGCGGCGTAAAGTAGTAGTGACAAGCAGTTGAGTGCGCAGGAATATTCAGCGCCGACACCATTCTCTGGAGGTTTTCATGTCGCTTTTTGACAGCATTTCGCGCACGCTAAAAGGTCTCCTCAACGACGCTGCGGACTCGGTGCAAGACCCGTCGCGCGATTCGCGCCAGATCGTACGCGAGCTCGACGAGAGCATCGGCCGCGCCGAGAATTCGCTGATCGAGATCCAGGCGCAAGTGGCCACACAGCAAAGCAAGCGCGATGTTGCCGCCGACAAGGCGAAGAAGTACGAAGACGGCGCAAAGCGCGCGCTGCAATCCGGCGACGAAGCGCTGGCTCGCGAAGCGCTCGGCGCGCAAGCCACGGCCGAAGCAGAACGCGATGCGCTGACCAAGGAACTCTCTACGCTGGAGCCGTCGGTCGCGCAGCTCAAGAGCCAGATCGAAGACATGCGCAGCCGTCGCAACGATCTGAATGCGCGGTCGAACATTCTGCAAGCCAAGCAACAGATCGCCGAAGCGAAAGACGTCGCTGCAACGGCGTTGGGCGGCATCGGCGGGAAAAACCTGTCCGAGGATTTTCAGAAGCTCGAAGACAAGGTCGCGTTGTCGAATGCCCGATCCGACGCACGTCTGAACTCCGCCGATGTCAAAAGCGGCAAGGCGCTCGACGACAAGCTGGCAGACCTCAACCGCGGCCCGTCGGTGGAAGACCGGCTGGAAGCACTGAAAAAGCAGATCAACTCGCCGGCTCAGTAATTGCGTCGCAGTGTGCGGTAAGGCGGCCTCCGGTTAGCGGGCCTCCGGTTGGCCGGCCCCCGGTTAGCCGGCCTCCGGTTGGCCGGCCCCCGGTAAGCCGGCCTCCGCAATCGACTGAAGGAGACGGGCGCGTGGCGCCCGGTCTGCAAATGAAAAAAGTTATTGCAAGTGCGTTCGTCTCGCTGATGCTCGTATCCACGGCAGCGTTTGCCGTGCCCACGGTGCAGCAGATCGAATCGGCAATGTCGCAAGGCAACTGGCAGCAGGCCGATGCCGGCCTGTCCGAAGTGCTGAAGGCGCATCCCAACAACGCACATGCGCACTACCTGTACAGCCAGGTGCTCGACCGTGAAGGTCGTTATGGCGACGCGCTCGCGCAAGTCCAGCAGGCCAAGACGCTCGATCCGCAGATTCGTTTCACCGACCCGACGCGCTTCGCGCAAGTCGAGGCACGCATTCGCCGCGACGCCGAACGCACTGCGAGCACGAGCGGCAACGGCGGTGAAAGCGGGATTGGCACGTTGACGAACCGCACGACCAATCCGTTCGGCCAGCAGAACACGCCGGCCGTGCAGCAAGCGCCTGAGCGCCATGGTCCTGGCATCGGCATGTGGGTCGGCATTCTGATTCTCGTCGGCGTGATTGCGCTGGTGCTGCGTTGGACCTTGCGCCGTGCGCGCTCGCAGGACGATACGCGCGCGGACGACGACCGTCGCGTGCAACTCAAGCGTGCGACCGAGTTGCTCAACTCAGTGCGCTCGCTCAAGCTCGACGTAAAGCTTTCCACCGCGCCGGGGCACGAAGCATTGGAGAAAGAAGTCGAAGCAACGGAGGACCAGTTGCGAACGCTCGTTGAAGCGCTATCGAACAGCAAGAATCCGGTGCCGCCGTATCAACTCGACGAGTTGGAGCAGCGCATCGGCAGCTTGCGCGCGCGAGCCGATGGCCGGCCCGATCCGAATGCAAGCGCCGCGGCTGACAGCGCGCAATCGCCGTATGCACGCGAAGCCGAGCGCTTTGGCAATCCGCAGCAAGGACCGTATCCGTCGCAGCCGCCTTATCAACAGCAAGGTCCTTATCAACAGCAGCAACCGCCGGTTATCGTGCAGCAAGGCGGCGGTTTCGGCGGCGGCATGGGTGGGCTGCTCACCGGCGTTCTGCTTGGAGAAGCGCTGAACTCCGGACGTGAACGCGTGGTTGAGCGTGACGTGATCGTCGACGATGAAACGCGCCGGCGCGGCAACGATGTCGACAACGGCGGCGGCCTCGACTTCGGCCAAGGCTCGAACGACTGGAACGATAACAGCGGCGGCGGCATCGACATGGGCAGCAGCGACGATTCCGGCGGCTGGAGCGACAACACCTAGCCCTCGCCCGCCGCGCCGCTCAAAGCGCGGTGCACCGTGGTGCACCTGACAATACGATGCAAAACAGGCTCCCTTCATGGAGCCTGTTTTTTTGCACACTCGACGAATCACGCACGCTTCGATACGGCCGCCTGCACTTCCTCGTGCCGCGCGAGCGAACTCGCGCCCGCAAATAGGCGCACGACAAAGCGCTCGGCATAACTCACGAGCGCATCGCGGCGGGCGACGTTGGCGCTTGCGTTATCGTCGTCTTCTTCGTTCACGTCCGCATCTGCGCCGATGAACTCCGCTGACAGATGGAACAGTTGCAGCACGATCTGCGTGCACACTTCGTCGACGACATCGCGCGGCAGTGCCGGCATCAGTTGCAACTGCACGACGTCGTCCGCCATTTCCGCCGACACCGCATGAAGCGTCGCGCGCACGGCTTCGCGCAACGCAGGCGACGTGCCGTGATACTCAGCTAACGCGCTCAGAAACGCCTCGCGGTTTTCCAACGCGAACGCGAAGAACGCCACGGATGCGCGCCGTGGCACGCTGTGCGGTTCGTCGTGCGCGGCGAGCCAGCGCTCGCGGCGCAGCATCGGCCGCAACCGCCGGCTTACCGAATCGACGGCTTCGCGCGCGAGATCGTCGAGCGTATCGAAATGACGATAGAACGTGTTCGGGTTCAGCCCCGCCTCTCGCGCGAGTTCGCGCAGACCGAGGCTCGCGAAGCCGCGCCCGCCCGCGGTCAACCGCAGCGCGGCTTCAATCAGCTTGCGTTTGCCGGCCGGCAATCCCTGAGTGGCCGCAGTGTCGCCGGCATTCGGCACGGCTTCGAATACGGATGTCATGGCCTTGGTGATGGGTTTTGAATCACCGCGCAGCACGCGCGTTTAATAGACGTACTCTAAACGATCTTGACGCGAGGTGCACAGTTGTCTACCCTGCGCGTAACGTTCGAGCGGCCGCCTGTCCGCGGCCACGCCGCGTCTCCTGAATGTGGACACGGCCCGAACTTCCTTGCCGGAGATTGCTGTGACGCCCGCTTCATCCGCCGCATTCGCACAAGCCGCCGCGCCGCGCATTGCAATCGTGGGAAGCGGCTTCGCCGGCATCGGCATGGCCGTGCGTCTGCTAAAAATGGGCATTACGTCGTTCACGCTCTACGAGGCCGCCGCCGACATCGGCGGCACCTGGCGCGACAACACCTATCCGGGCGCTGGCTGCGATGTGCCCTCGCATCTGTATTCGTTTTCTTTCGAACCGAACCCGGCGTGGTCGCGCGAGTTCAGCGGCCAGGCGGAAATTCTCGCTTACCTCAAGCACTGCGCGCGCAAGTACGGCGTGGATCGTTACGTGCGTTGCAATGCACGCGTCGTGGCCGCGCGGTTCGATGAAGCGCGTCACGTGTGGCACATCGAACTGGATGTCGACGGCACGCGCGAGAACGTCGAAGCGGATGTGCTGATCGGAGCAAGCGGTGGACTGTCCCGCCCTTCCATGCCGCAAATTGCGGGGCTCGATAGTTTCAAAGGCAAGCTGTTTCATTCCGCGCGCTGGGACCACGCGTATCCGCTCGAAGGAAAACGCGTCGCGGTTATCGGCACCGGCGCGAGCGCGATCCAGTTCGTGCCGGAAATCCAGCCGCGCGTCGCGCAACTCGATCTGTTCCAGCGCACCGCGCCATGGATCATGCCCAAGCCCAACAAGCGCATTAGCGAACGCGCGCGCTGGATCTTCGAGCATGTGCCGTTCACGCAGCGAGTTGTACGCAGTGCGATCTACTGGAAGCTCGAATCGCAGGCCATTGCTTTCGTGAGGCATCCGCAACTGATGCAGCGCCCGATGAAGCTGTGTCTCAGCTACCTCGCACGGCGCGTGAAAGACCCGGAACTGCGTGCGAAGCTCACGCCGAATTACCGCCTCGGCTGCAAGCGGGTTCTGCTGTCGAGCAACTACTATCGCGCGCTCGTCGAACCCAACGTGAACGTGATTACAGCGGACATTCGTGAAGTGGTCGCGGACGGCATCGTGACACAAGACGGCGCGCATCACGCGGCGGACGCGATCATTTGCGGCACCGGCTTTCAGTTCAACGGCTTCGGCGCGCCGTTCGAGGTGACGGGCATCGGTGGCGCGGACCTCCGTGCGCTATGGCTGCGCGACGGTCCGGAAGCGTATCTCGGCACGAGCATCGCCGACTTTCCGAACTTCTTCATGATCGCTGGTCCGAACACCTTTCTCGGCCACAACTCGATGATCTACATGATCGAGTCGCAAGTGCAGTACATCGGCGATTGCCTGCGCGTGCTTCGTGAGCGCAACGTACGCGCGATGGACCTGCGCCCCGACGTGCAACGCGAATACAACGCGCGCCTGCAGAAGAATATGCAGCGCTCCGTGTGGTCGAGCGGCTGCCATAGCTGGTATCAGACAGGAAGCGGCAAAGTGACCGCGCTGTGGCCGGGCTTCACGTTCAGCTTTCGCAAACGGACGCGGCGCGTGCGGCCGCGGGATTATCGTTTCTTGCCTTGATTCGGTGGCGGCTGAGGTTGGCTCGATGTCCGTTTGCAGTTTCGATTCGAACAAATAGGGAGACGCAAAACATGGCAAGCAGAGAACCTCGGTCGTCGGCCTCGTCATCTACGAGACCATCGAACTCTGCCGCGCTGCCGCCGCGCTCGCTCGCCGCTCGCCTCGGCATTACGAGTGTGCCGCGCGACGAATTGCGGCGACGCTACACGCAAAGCGGCTCCAGGTTCGTCCGGATCATGGGCGCGGACGTTCATTACGTCGACGAAGGCAGTGGCGGCACCATCGTGATGATTCATGGTTTCGCGTCTTCGCTGCACACCTGGAACCGTGTCGCCGATGAGCTCAAGCACACCCACCGCGTGATTCGTCTCGACCTGCCGCCGTTTGGCGTGACGGGACCGCTGCGCTCCAGTACCGGCGTCATTGAAACGATGAACCTGCCGACCTACCGGCGTTTCATCGACACGTTCCTGCAGGCGCTCGGCGTCTCACGCGCGATATTCATCGGCAATTCGCTCGGCGGGCTTATTTCGTGGGACTACGCGGTGCGTCATCGCGACGCGGTCGAGCGACTGGTACTGATCGACTCGGCCGGCTTCCCGATGAAGCTGCCCATCTACATCGATCTTTTCAATCACGCGCTGGTCCGCGCGAGTTCGCCGCGATGGTTGCCGGAAATCATCATCAGAAGCGCCGTGCGCAACGTGTATGGCGATCCGCGCAAACTCGACGCCGTTACGCTGCGGCGCTACGTCGACTTTTTTCACGGCGAAGGCACGCGCGCCGCGATCGGCAAGATGGTGCCGACGCTCGATTTCGAAGAACTCGATACAGACGTACTGACTACGCTCGCGGTTCCCACGCTCATCTTGTGGGGCGCGAAGGACCACTGGATTCCCACTGCGCACGCCGCCGAATTCGCCCGGCGCATTCCGGGCGCGAAGTCGGTCATGTATCCGGGTCTTGGACACATTCCAATGGAAGAAGCGCCCGAGCGCGTGCTTGCCGATTTGCGGGCTTTTCTTGGCGGGAATGCGAGCAACAGTGAAGAGCTGCCGCTCCGGGAAGAAGGCTCGCGACGCGCGTCGGTGTAGGGGCAGCGGGACGGCGCGCTGGGGGGAAACGGGATGGGTTGGACTGGGGTTAATTGCCGAATCAAGGCCTTGCTGACAAATTCGGTCATGCGTCTGTGACGCGAAGCCCGATCAACTGGACTCGGCGGATTTGTGACGCGAATTGGTTGGGTTTGCCGGAGTGTGAGAGCGGGTTGCGCCGGTTGGTGAACGGCTGAGTGCGGCCAGCTACGGACATTGGGCACAGTTTCGCCTGGACATCCGAACGTCGAGTTGGTCCAGACAACTGACGTTCGCGCGCGGATTGCCAGATAGAATACCAACCAACAACTTCCAAAAAAGGCGATCGGGAAAATGAGCGACAAGGCGAACTTCGCAGTCAGGCCCAATGCATTCGGCGACACCACCGCCGAGAACGACCATCGCATGCTCATTGACGCTTTTGTGCCAACGGCGGATTTTCGGACATTAATCGAATCCGATGATCGAACGGTCGTTGTTGGTCGGCGAGGAACCGGTAAAAGTGCACTGTATTTTCAGTTGCAACGGCACTGGGGAGACGACAAAAAAGTCGTTGTTTTAAGTTTTTCGCCCGATGACACTGAAATTATAGGATTCCGCTCGCTACTAAAGCCATTTTCTACATCATTTAACTTGGCTAGAGCGTCGACCCGGCTCTTGTGGCGCTACGCCATGCTCATGGAAATTGCCGACTATCTAAGCAAAAACTATAAACTTGCACACTTAGTTGAAAACGACGATCTTGTCAAAGAACACCTGCACAGGTGGAACTCAGCAAAAGGCAACTTTCTAACGAAATGCCGATCAATCGCAAAATCTTTTTTGTCGAGCGAGTCCCCCGAAGAGGCGGTTGGAGATTTGCCGGGCAACCTAGATCTGGGGCGGGTTGAAGAAAAAGTGCTTGGGCTCGCTGCAAAATCTGATCGTCGCTTTGTGCTCTTAATGGATCGGTTGGATGAGGGCTACGAACCGGATGCAATAGGTATTGGCATTATCACAGGTCTTGCTTATGCATCAATCGAATTGAACAAGCGATCGGATAAAGTCAGGCCAATTATTTTCCTTCGAGACAATATCTACCGAGCACTTGCCAAAGAGGACCCCGATTATTCGCGAAATATTGAAGGGCAGGTTATTCGTCTTCACTGGGATTGGGCGCAACTATTACTTTTAGCTGCGTCGCGGATGAGGGTTTCCTTCGGGCTCGACCTAGAAAAGGACCAACGTATATGGGATCGTTGCACGGCCGGCGAGATGCAAGGACGGGATGGCTTCAAACGATGCCTGCAATTTACTCTCTATCGACCGAGGGATCTGCTTTCTTTGTTGAATGAAGCGTTCTTTTGCGCGTCACGCCAGCAACGCTCCACGGCGGTACTCTCGGACTTGGAGTTCGCCGCGAAATCAATCTCGGTTGCTCGTCTTGAGGATCTATGGAAAGAGTATCAAAAGGTGTTTCCGTCTATCCAGCTGGTAACGAACGCATTTGCTGACGCAGAGCCGGAGTTCCAAGCGGGAATGGCTTCTGCTCTCCTCGGAGACGTAGTTTCTCGATTAAACGATACCGAAGCGCAAGATGTCGTGCGCGACGTTCGGCTGCTTGAACCAAGCGGTATTCTTCAAGGTCTGTACAGCGTTGGTTTTCTTGGCGTGCATGAAGCGACAACGGCAGCGTTTACCTTTTGCCACGACGGACGTACGCCGGACAAAGCCTTTGAAGATTTTGAGCGCCTTCTAATTCATCCCTGTTACTGGCTTGGCCTAAATCTAAGTCGCAATGCATTGATGCCGGACGAGGCTGAAGAGATAACGGACGAATATGACATAAAAGTCCACTCGTCAACTCCGGAGATAAGAAAAGTTCGAATTGGGCAGATAATCTCTCAGTTGGACAAGATCCCTCTAGGGAAGGAGGGGGAGAGAGACTTTGAGCATTGGTGCCTCGACGCCCTGCGGATAGTCTTTGCTTCGCACTTGACAAACATCGAACCCCATCCGAACGGCTCGGCGGTCCAGCGTCGTGATATTGTTGGTCGAAATCGCGAGGAATCCGAGTTTTGGAAGAGGCTCCGGTCAGATTATCGCGTCCGCCATGCTATTTTCGAAGCAAAGAATTACACCGACCCGGGGCCGGCAGAATATCGCCAGCTCCAGTCCTATCTAACAGGGATGTACGGCTCACTGGGATTCATGATTACGCGGGACATTGATGAAAACCTACGCAGTGGAAAAGATCTCGATTGGATCAAAGAAATGTATCAATCGCACCAGGTCGTTTTAATGAAATTGCCAGCCCGTTTTATCTGCAAGCTGCTGCAAAAATTGAGAAGCCCGGAGAAACATGATGCGGTTGATCACCAAGTCGGAGCGCTACTTGATACTTACGAAAGGAACTATCTCGGTATAAAAAGCACTCGGACTAAAAAGCGCTAGTTTGAATCTCTCGCGGCAGGTTCGCTTAGAACGACGACGTCCGACTAAGCGGTGGAGGAGCATGGCCGTTCGTATCCCAAGAGCGGACCCGTCTGGGGTGTAAGCTCGAAGGGCGCCAATGGGTCGATTTGAGTCGGTCCGACACCGCACGACCCACATCCGCGAGCACGTCACTGCCCTGCTGGTCATGTACCAGCAACTTGGAGTCTTCTAATACCAGATGAATCGCCCTGCCGTCGATTTTCCGCAAGGACAATCCCGGCAGTCATCAGTCTGGTCTTCCCACTCTCACAACCTCCGCTCCCCCCGCACACCCCTACCCCCCACCCCCAAGAAAACGCAACAAGCTCCAAAGAAACTTGCAGAGCATGACGAGCAGCTCCCACAAATGATAGAGCTGTTGCCAGCCCGAAACGCGCGCCAAGGAGTCGTACATCGTTACCGTCGAAAAAAGGGATGGCCGCGGCCGCACGCCTGATTGCGGCTGTCGCGACGCCAAACCGCACATGATAGCGACTGCGGGATACCCCGTATCAAGTCCACCGAAAGCCAGCCGTAAACGCGTTGAGAAGACGCTGTGCGCCATCTGCCAGCGCCGTTAGCGTCAAAGGAGACATCCATGTCGCGTTTCAGCTTTCGCCGGCCGGCCCGCTCCGAGGCGGTGGTCGGCGATATTGCCTCGCAGGCGGGCAAACTGGGTATCGAAATTTGCGATGTGTCCGGCCACGTCGATGAAGTCGCCGCGCGCGTGCAGCATCAGGCCCAAGTCTGCAAGGCGTTGCGCGAGTCCGCCGCGCAGACGCTCGCGGGCAATCATCGGATAGCGACCGCTGCGCGAGGCATGCGCGAAGTCTCCGCGCATGCGGCAACCGGCGTGCAGGAATCGCAGGAAACGCTGGAGGCATCGCTCGCCGACATCCACGGTCTGGTGGAAGGCGTGACGGTAATCGAAAGCCAGATCGGCGCGCTGCGCAGCGCGCTTGCACACGTGAGCCGCGTCTCGGAGGAAATCTCCTTGATCGCGCGGCAGACGCATCTGCTCGCGCTGAACGCCGCGATCGAAGCGGCGCGCGCCGGCGAGTCCGGTCGCAGTTTCGCCGTCGTGGCGGCCGAGGTAAAGAACCTGTCGGCAAAGACCGCGCAGGCAACCGGTCAGATCGAGACGACGCTCGCGCAACTCACGCAGCAGACCGAACAGCTGATCAACGAAGGCTCGGTGAACACGGAGCGAGCGCACCGGGTGCGTGAGGGCACGCGCAAGATCGGCGACGTCGTGCATGCAACGGGCGACGCCATCGCGCATCTGAACAACGAGGCGGAGCAGATCGCGGCATTGACCGGCGAGATAGAAACGCAGTGCGACGGACTCGAGGCGCAAGTGCTCGAAATGGCGACCGGCGTCGAAGATTCGAGCGAGAACTTCGTGCAGGCGAAGAATCGTCTCGGCAACTTGCTGGGCGTATCGGAGACGTTGATCGAGTTGACAGCGGCGGCGGGCGTCGAAACCGCTGACACACGCTTTATTGAAGCCGTGCAGGAGGCAGCGGCCAAAGTAAGCAAGGTATTCGAGGCGGCTGTCGCGCACGGCGATATTTCTCTCGACGATCTTTTCGATCAACACTACGTGCCCGTGCCGGGCACTAATCCGCCACAGTTCATGACGCGTTTCACTGCGTTCACCGATCGCGTTTTGCCGGCGATTCAGGAGCCGTTACTCGATCTCGATCCACGCGTGGCGTTCTCTGCGGCAATCGACGTGCGCGGTTACCTGCCGACACACAATCTGAAGTTCTCCTTGCCGCAACGCGACGATGTCGTTTGGAACATGGCCAATTGCCGCAACCGGCGCATTTTCAATGACCGGACGGGACTTGCTGCCGGATCGCATACAAAGAAGTTTCTGCTTCAGACTTATCGGCGCGATATGGGAGGCGGAGAGTTCGTTTTAATGAAAGATGCGTCGGCGCCGGTTTTCGTCCGTGGACGGCATTGGGGCGGAGTCAGGATCGGGTATAGGGTCTAGGATTCAGGCGCCTTCGCTTTGTGCTTACCGTTGTTCCCGGCCTTTCCTTGTCTTCAAGGAAAGGCCAACAAAAAATCAGACACAGGCAAACGCTAGACGGCCACCTGCACCCTCCTCCTCTCCGCTCTCTGCATAAAATAATTAACCGCTACCACCCCAACGGTCACGACGGCGATAAACAGCGTCGCCAACGCATTCATCTCCGGATTCAAGCCGAGCCTTACGCGCGAGAAAACCACCAGCGGCAAAGTCGTCGACCCAGGCCCCGACAGGAACGCGGACAAAACCAGATCGTCGATTGACAACGTAAACGACAACAGCCACCCCGACACCAGCGCCTGTGAAATCAACGGCAACGTGATCGAGAAAAACACGCGGAGCGGCGTCGCCCCGAGATCGAGCGCCGCTTCCTCCAGCGAAGGATGCAACTCCTTCACGCGCGACTGCACGATGATCGCCACGTACGAAATGCACAGCATCACGTGTCCGATCCAGATCGTGAATATGCCGCGCCCGGCTGGCCACCCGAGCCACTTCGCCATTTCGATAAACAGCAACAGCAACGAAATACCCTGAATCACCTCCGGAATCACCAGCGGCGCGTTGATCATGCCGGTATAAAGCGTGAAGCCGCGAAACCGCCCCATGCGCGCGAGCACGAAGCCCGCCCATGTGCCGATAATCACCGACGCAAACGCCGTCAGCACCGCCACCCTCAACGAGAGCCACGCCGCAGCGATCAACTCGTCGTCCTGCAATAACGCCGCGTACCAGCGCGTCGAAAAGCGCGTCCATACGGTGACCAGTTGCGATTCGTTGAACGAGTAGACGATCAGACTCACAATGGGCACATACAGAAACAGAAAGCCCAACGCCAACGCAGTGAACTGCAGAATCCGGTTCGGCTTCATTAGCGTCTTTCCTCCATTGCCTTCGCCTGCGCATACTGGAAGAACGCCATCGGCACCAACAGCAGCAGCACCATTGCACACGTCACAGCGGAAGCCATCGGCCAGTCCGCGTTGTCGAAGAACTCATTCCACATCACGCGGCCGATCATCAGCGTATTCGCGCCGCCCAACAATTCTGGAATCACGTACTCGCCCACCGCCGGAATAAACACGAGAAGGCAACCGGCGATAATGCCGTTCTTCGAGAGCGGCAACGTAATCTGCCAGAACGCTTTCCAGGGCTTCGCGCCGAGGTCGTATGCGGCCTCCAGCAAAGTCATGTCCATTTTCACCAGGTGCGCATATAGAGGCATCACGAGAAACGGCAGATACGAATACACCATGCCGATATAGACGGCGGTATTGGTGTGATACAGCTCAATCGGCGAATGAATCAGACCGATCGACATCAGGAAATTATTGAGCAAGCCGTTGTTCTTCAGAATGCCGATCCACGCATAAACGCGAATCAGGAACGATGTCCAGAACGGCAGCATCACGGCCATCATCAGCAGATTGCGGCGCGCCGGATCCGAACGCGCGATGTAATACGCCATTGGATAGCCGATCAGCAGGCACAGCAGCGTCGAGATCGCAGCAACCACCACCGAATTTACATACGTCGCAAAGTACAGGCTGTCCGTGACGAGAAATGCGTAATGCGACAGGTCGAGCTTGAGGTTGATCGCGCCGTCCACGAAACTCGTCAGTTCGGTGTACGGCGGAATGCCAAGCTGCAGATCGGCAAAGCTGATCTTGACCACCAGCAGAAACGGCACGAGAAAAAACAGCAGCAGCCAGACGAACGGACCGGCCACGACCGCGGTGCGGCCAGTCAGGTTGAAGCGCCGCACCGGCCAGTTGACCAACGAGTTGAACTGGCGCTTCATGACGTGAGCACCACACCGGCCGACGCGCTCCAGCGCACGTACACCTCGTCGCCCCAGGTCGGCGGATCGATCTCGGTGAGCGCGAGGCTCGTCACATTGGCGATCACCGTTTTGCCGCTGTCGAGCTTTACGTGGTACAGCGAATAGCCGCCCATGTAAGCGATATTGGTGACGACGCCCTTGCCCCAGTTGTATGCGCCCTCAGGCGGCTTACGCGTCAGCGCAATGCGCTCCGGCCGCACGGAAATCGTCACCGGCATGCCGAGCGGACCGGTAATGCCGTGATTGACATACAGGCGGCAAGTGAGATCGGGCGTTTCGATAAAGACGTGATCGGGCTCGTCTTCGACCGTATGTCCTTCGAACAGATTCGTCGAGCCGATGAACTCCGCCGAAAAGCGGCTATTCGGATACTCGTACACCTCGTGCGGCGTGCCGAGCTGCACGATCTCGCCTTCGCTCATCACGGCGAGACGCCCCGCCATCGTCATGGCCTCTTCCTGATCGTGCGTCACCATGATGCAGGTCACGCCGACCGTGTCGAGAATGTTGACGAGCTCAATCTGCGTGCGTTGACGGATCTGTTTGTCGAGCGCGGACATCGGCTCGTCGAGCAGCAAGAGCTTGGGCCGCTTCACGAGAGAGCGCGCCAGCGCGACACGTTGCTGCTGTCCGCCCGAAAGCTGATGCGGCTTGCGGTTCGCGAAGCGGCCCATCTGCACGAGTTCGAGCGCAGTCTGCACGCGGTCCTTCAATTCCGCCTTGGGCACGCCTTCCTGCTTCAGACCGAACGCGACGTTCGATTCGACCGTCATATGCGGAAAAAGCGCATACGACTGAAACATCATGTTGACCGGCCGGCGATACGGCGGCAATTGCGCAAGGTCCTCGCCGTCGATCAGGATCTTGCCGGAGGTCACGGTTTCGAGTCCCGCCAGCATACGCAGCAACGTGGACTTGCCACAGCCGGAACTGCCGAGCAGCGCGAACAACTCGCCCTTCTTCACCGAAAGATTGACCTGCTTGACCGCCACGGTCTCGCCGAATTTTTTCACGACGTCGACGATCTGCACGAAGTTCTCGGCTGCGTCGTTCATCGCGGCGTTGCCGCCAGCGGACGGCGCGGCCACCCGGTCCAGCGCGCCCGACTGCTCACTACTCATCACAATGCTTTACTCCGGCGTTTGACGAACAAAGCCCCCGGTGGACACCGAGGGCTTCTTGATGATGCTTACCCATTCACCCGGCCGGGTTAGCGGCCGGACTTGAACTCGGTCCAGAGCCGCGTCTGCAGCCGCTGGACTTCAGGCGGCAGCGGCTTGAGCAGGAACAACGTCTTGATGACGTCGGGCGGCGGGTACACGGCAGGATCGTTCGCGACGTCCTTGTCCACGTACTTGCGCGCTTCGAGATTCGCGCTCGGATAGTAGACCGCGTTGGTGATCGCGGCGTGGACCTGCGGCGTTTCGATGTAGTTGATCCACTCCAGCGCGGCTTCCTTGTGCTTCGCGTCTTTCGGAATCGCCATCACGTCGAACCACACGGGCGCGCCGCCCTTCGGAATGTAATACTCGATCTTGTACGCTTTCTTCGCTTCGATCGCGCGATGCTTGGCGATCACGACGTCGCCCGACCAGCCGTATGCGAAGCACACGTCGCCGCCGACCAGGTCGTTGATATAACCCGACGAGTTGAACTGCGTGATGTACGGACGGATCTTCTTGAGCATGGCGAGCGCGGCGCGGTAGTCGGCCGGGTTCGTGCTCATCGGATCCTTGCCGATGTAGTGCAGCGCGGCGGCGAACATCTGATCCGGCGCGTCGAGCACGGACACGCCGCACGCCTTCAGCTTCGAGATGTTTTCCGGCTTGAACAGAATGTCCCAGTTATCCAGCGGCACATTCTTGCCGAGGATCTGCTGTGCCTTCGTGACGTTGTAGCCAAGTCCGGTCGTGCCATAAGCCCAGGGCACCGTGAACTTGTTGTCCGGATCCGCGCCCGCGACGAGCGACATCAGCGAAGGGTCGAGATATTTCAGGTTCGGCAGTTTCGATTTGTCGAGCGGCGAGAAGATGCCGGCTGCGATCTGTTTGCCCGCGTAATTGCTCGTCGGCACGACGATGTCGTAACCGGAATTGCCGGTCAGAAGCTTGGCTTGCAGCGTGTCGTCGCTGTCGTAGTTGTCGTATTTGACCTGGATGCCGGTCTGCTTGGTGAAGTTCGGAATGGTGTCCTTGGCGATGTAATCGGACCAGTTATACACGTTGAGCTGCGTATCCTTCGCTGCCGCCGTCAGCCACGGCGCCGCGCACAAGACCAGCGCAGCCACTTGCCCCACTACCCGTCTTTTCATCCCGTTCTCCGATCCTGACCGGTCCGAACCGGCCGTCCTCACGCATGCCGCGGCGCGGTGCGAACGCAGCGCCCCACGGCTCCCCTGAAAAACCCGAAAACTACCACCAATTATTGCGCGGTCCAAAAAAAACGCCGCATTGTCGCGCAAACGGTACAGCGTATGCCGCGCCGCCGGAAAATGGGCGCAATTTTAGCGGGTTATGAGCGCGTGTCTACCCGAAAAAAACCCCGGCGCGCGGCACGCTGCGAAGTTGCCGCCGGAGTGAGGCTGCGGGCCGGCCAGCGCGGGCGCTTCGCGCCGCCTGGCCGGACGCCGCAATGCCGCCGGCTTTACGGCGGCATTGCCCGGCGGCGCAATGCCATTCGACGGAGCACAATGGCTGACAGGCGCAGATCGCGACGGCCCGAGCCTCGGTAGCGTGCGTGCGGCCGCCCGCGAGACCCGGCAGCGCCCGGCACGGCTTTCCCCGCGCGGCGCGCCGCGTTGCAGGCCGGGGTTCACATCGGCCCCGCGGGCACGGCCCTTGCGGAAACAGGCAGTCTTTGACCTCAGGCATCCATGAACACCAATCCGTTCGCGCTGCGCCCTAACCGCCGTCGACGTCTACCCGAAAAAGGACCCGCGCACTGGTTCTCGTTCGTCGGCGCCGGGGCGCTGATCGCGGTCGGCTATATCGATCCCGGCAATTGGGCCACGGCGCTCGGCGCGGGCGCCGGCTATGGCTATCAGTTGCTGGGCATGGTCGTGCTCGCGAGCATGATGGCGATGCTGCTGCAATGGCTGTCGTCGCGCCTGGGCGTCGTAACCGGGCGCGACCTCGCACAGGTTTGCCGCGAACATTCGGGGCGGCGCCGCACGATCTTTCTGTGGCTGACGAGCGAGGTCGCGATCATCGCCTGCGACGTCGCCGAGGTCGTCGGCAGCGCCGTCGCGCTGCAATTGCTACTGGGAGTGTCGCTGACTGTCGGTGTGCTGATGTCGGCCGTCTGCACATTCGCGCTGCTCGCGCTTCAGCAGAAAGGCGGCCGCAAGCTGGAAGCGGTGATCGCGGCGCTGATCGGTTTCGTCGGCTTGTGCTTCGTGATCGAACTGGCGCTCGCGCGACCCGACTGGCATGCGGCGCTGGCGGGCACGGCGCCGAGCATCGAGCTATTGCGCAACGCGGGGATGGTGTGGCTCGCGGCGGGCATCGTCGGCGCGACGGTGATGCCGCACAACCTCTATTTGCACTCGTCGCTCGTCAAGCATCACGCGCCCGACAGCAGCGACGCGCAGATCAAGGCCGCGTTGCATGTCGTCAACATCGACACCATCGGCTCGCTCCTCTTTGCCTTCGTGATCAATGCGGCGCTGCTGATCGTCGCGGCGGCCGTGTTTCATGCGAGCGGCCATCGCGACGTCACCGATCTGGCGGACGCTCACCGCCTGATTGCGCCGCTGCTGGGCACGCACTGGGCCGGCATTCTGTTCGCTTCGGCGCTGCTGGCATGCGGCCTGAGCGCGACCGTGACCGGCACGCTGGCGGGCCAGGCAGTCATGGAGGGATTCCTGCAACTGCGCCTGCCGCGCTGGAAACGCGCGCTGCTCACGCGCGCGCTGGCCATCGGGCCGGCGCTGGTGGCCGTGACGATGTACGGCCAGGAGGGCTCCAACCAGTTGCTGGTCGCGAGCCAGGTCGTGCTGAGCCTGCAATTGCCGCTGGCGGTCGTACCGTTGATCCGTTACGCATCGGATGCACGTCTGATGCGCGGCTGGCGAGTGCACGGCGTAGCGCTGGTGCTGGCGTGGATGTCGGCCACCTTCATCATCATGCTCAACGGAGCGCTGCTGTGGCAGGTCGCGTTCGGCAATTGAGGGCGCCTCTCAGCTTTAACCCCGCTTGTGATGCAAATTCGCCGACGGTTGCAGTCAACTTGTAAATAATCTTTTAGTATTTCAACCTGTGCGACGCCGCCGATTGCCGAGGCGCCGCGCCGTGCTGCTGTGAATCACGGTGGCTGCCTGCGGTTCTCGTAGCCGCCCGGCAGCCATTCTTTTGCCACCTCCTCGCCTCTCGCATCGACGCGGCGGCGAAGCAGGCGCCGCGCTTGATCTCATTCGAGACGCGCCGCGTCGTTTCGCTCGCAGCCTCGCTCCTGGACGACAGCCCATGCACCTTGTTGCTTCATTCGACCGCTTTGCTCGCCGCATCTTCGTGACGATTCGCCGCGCTCATCTCTTTCCTCGCCGCAACAGACTCACACTGGCTTTCGCCGTCTTCGCATTGTCAGGCGCGTTGCCGGGCGAGGCTGCCGCCACGGTCGCGATGCTGCAACCGGCGCGCATCGCGGCGGCCCGTGAGCCGTTGCAGCTCACGCTGCTCTATTCCGCCGACGACGGCCACCGGTTAACCGTCACCGTGCCGCAAACTTTGCGCGTGAATCTGACCGGCGGCGAACAAGCGCCGCAGCCCCTCGAGCTCGCGCGGGAAGCGGGCGTGCCCGACACGCTGCGTCTGCGGCCGGGGCAGTTTCGTAAAGTGCGTTTTTCAGCGCCGTGGCCGGAATCGGCGCGCGGCGAGATGCGTATCGATCCGGTCGGCTTCGATGCATCGCCGGCGCTCGTCGTGATCAATCGCGGTCCGCAGCAGGAGGCGATTGCGCAGGCCGAGCGCAGCGAGACCCAGGCGAGCACGCCCGCGCAGGCTGCGGCGACGGCGGCGGCGCTCGACGGCCCCACGGGCGACGCCATCTCGCCGCCCGGCGACTCTCTGTCGACCACCGGACGCGGCGTGTTCGCGCACGTCTCCTACTACGAGCCGATGTACTTCGCCGTCGGCCACAACGGCGACACCAACGCGCGGCTGCAACTGAGCTTCAAGTATCGATTGCGCATTCCCGACGACCTGCGCTCGAAGGCGTTCATCGACAACCTGTACTTCGCGTACACGCAGACGTCGATATGGGATCTGTCCGCCGAATCCCGGCCGTTCCGCGACACCACCTACTCGCCGCAACTGTTCTACTACGTGCCGGACACAGGCTGGCGCAGTCCGCTCTTTACGCGGATGGGCTTCGCCGCAGGCGTCGCGCATGAATCGAACGGCAAGGGAGGAGCCGATTCGCGCAGCATCAACATGCCGTTCATCCGCCCGACGTGGGAATTCGGCGATCTGACGGCCAACCATCTGACGGTGTCGCCGAAAATCTACTATTACTTCGGCAAGGAAAGTAACCCCGACATCGCGGACTATCGGGGCTATGTCGATCTGCTCGTCAAGTACGGCAGCCCCGACGGCTGGCAGCTTGCGACCACGCTGCGCAAAGGCACCAAGCACTGGTACGGCAGCGTGGATACGCAATTCACCTATCCGCTCGCAAAGTTGCTGAACAGCGCGTGGGGCGGCTACTTGTGGATCGGCTACTTCAACGGCTACGGCGAAGACCTGCTCGACTACAACAACCGTCAGCACTGGATGGCGCGAATCGGTTACAGCATTGCGCGGTGACACTGTGGATCAGGCAGCGGCGCGCTTGGGCCGCTGTGCTTGTCGATACGCTTGTCGACGTGCAACTGACTGCACTTTTCGATGCGCTGCCCGGCTCGGCGGGTCTCATGCTTCGTATCGGTTAACATAGCGGAACTCCGCTTCCCTGCTGCAAGGTTTCCGATGGCTTCCAATCTCCACGCTCTTCCCGACAGCCCGTGCATCGGCGTGTGTTCCACGCTGTTCGACGACATCTGCAAAGGTTGCGGCCGCACCGCCGGCGAAGTGTCGAACTGGGTTTTTCTCAGCGACGAAGAAAAGCGGGCCGTGTGGGTACGCATCGAGCAGGAAGGCACGGCCATGCGCTTTCAGAACGACAAGCTTTGAAACTTCGCCGGAATAGTCATGCAGAATGTTCCGGCAAAGCTCGCTCGATGCCGGCACGATGCGACTGGAAGTGCCCAGAAGCGACTAGAAGCGCATACCCACACCTAGCCCCACCACCACCGGATCGATGCTCACGCGGCCAAGCGGCTGACCATTGAGCGACGCGTCCGTGTGCATCCAGATTTTCTTGATGTCCGCGTTCACGAAGAACGACTTCGTCACCTGGACGTCGACGCCCGCCTGCAACGCCGGACCGAAACTGTGATTGCTGATCGACACCGGCTGCGCGCCGACATGCAGACCGTTGTTGTAGAACAGCGTGTAGTTCAGACCCGCGCCGACATACGGACGCACGCGCCCCGCGTGATTGAAGTGATATTGCAGCAGCAATGTCGGCGGCAATACGTTTACGCCGCCCAGACCGCCGACGCTCGACGTGAGCTGATGACGCGACGTGCCGAGAATCAATTCGACGCCGAGATAGTCGCGAATCATGTAGGTCAGATCCAGTTCAGGCACGGTTGCGTTGTTGACGCCGACGTTCAGCGCGGACAGCGTGCCGGTCGTGTCTACGTTCGGCACGATGCTGATCGCGCGTAGACGCACGAGCACATCGCCGGCGTGAATGCCGCTCAGTGTGTCGTCGTCGGCAGCATGTGCCTGGGGCGCTACTGCGGCCGCGCATAGCAGGCTCGATGCAATGGCGGCGGTCCTGATCCTGTTGAGCGAGAGTTTCATCTACTTCCCCGATTGTTGGTCATGTGCGGGGATTGTCGAAGCTCTAGCCGCGCGGCAAGTTGACTCCCGTCAACCGGGCGAGAAAGCGCAGCGCCCTGCGACAGCCGGTCGCGTCACGCCGGTCAGCAGCAATTCGAGCAGATCGTGTACGCTGCGAATCGCCGGGCCGAACGGCAGCGCTTCTTTACCGCGGAAAAAGAGGCCATTCGCTACGTCGCCGCGCAAGGCCGCCGCGAGCCGCGTGTCGATGCAGAAATGGCCGAACTTCTCCACGCCGTCGCGCCAGCCACACACGCTCAGACACTCGAGCGCCGTCGGGCACGCGTGTTTGAGCGCGCCGACCTTGTCGCGAATCCTGCTTTCATGCCGCAAATAGCGCGTGAGCCATGGCGTTTTCACCGCACGGGCGGGCAAGCCGGTCACGCTGACGAATTCGACGATATCTTCCGGCGCCGCATCGGCGAGCACGCGCTTGAAATTCGGATGCGCGTCGCCTTCCTCGGTCACGGCGAACGGCGTGCCGAGTTGCACACCGTTCGCCCCCGCGTTGAGCAGCGCGCGCACGGCCTCATGGCTATTGATGCCGCCCGCGAGGATCAAAGGCACCTGCTTGCGATCGAGCCCGAGAGAGACGAATACGGCGTCGAGCTCCTGCAGAATCCGCATGAAGTCAAAGCGCTGATCGTTCATATCGGCGATGTTCGCGACGCCCAGATGACCGCCCGCGTGCGCCGGATGTTCTATCACGACAGCGTCGGGCAAGCGGCCTTTTTTCATCCACCTTTTCAGCACGAGCGCAACGCCGCGGCTGTCCGACAGGATCGGAATCAGCGCGATATCGCGGCCTTGGGTCATCTCCGGCAGGTCGAGCGGCAGACCCGCGCCCATCACGATTGCATCGGCGCCGCTTTCGCAAGCCACGCGCACGTAATCGGCCTGCGCGCTGACCGCCTTCATCACGTTGACGGCGATCATGCCGCGGCCTTCGCTGAGCGCCTTCGCCGCGTGGATTTCGCGTGCGAGCGCCGTGAGGTTGGCCTGTTCCAGCGTGGCGTGATCGGCCGACCGGCTGCAACGCTCGACGAGGTCCGGATGGTGATGGCGCAGATCGATGCTGGCAATGGTGCCGAGCGCGCCCTCGCGTGCGACGCTGCCTGCGAGCCGGTGCGCTGAGATACCGACGCCCATGCCGCCCTGCACGATCGGCAGTAGCGAGCGGCCGCGGATAACTAGCGGTGAAAAGGAGTGAGACTGGAGCATGACTGATCCGACGGACGATTAGCGAATCGCCGATCATCGTCCGTCGGGCGCAGCCGGGGTTGCGTCAGGTCAAGCAACGCGCGAATGACGTTCGCGCGCGCGCCGGCTGTTTGACGCCGGTCATCCGGATCAAACTTTGAACTGCATCGATTTGAGTTCGAGGTATTCCTCGAGCCCGTAGACGCCGTTTTCGCGTCCAAAGCCCGATTGCTTGAAGCCGCCGAACGGCGCGGCCATATTCCATGCGCCGCCGTTGATGTCGATCTGGCCTGTACGGATGCGGCGCGCAACACCTTGGGCGCGCTCGTCGCTGCCCGCCCACACCGCGCCGCCCAGTCCATACGGCGAATCGTTGGCAATCCGAATCGCCTCTTCTTCGTCCTTGTAAGTCAGAATGGACAAGACCGGGCCGAAGATCTCCTCTTGCGCGATCGTCGCTTTGGGATGCACCCGGCCGAACACAGTAGGCTTGACGAAGAAGCCTTTCGACACACCGTCGGGCAGCCCCGCGCCGCCGGTCACCAGTTCGGCGCCCTCCTCGATTCCTTTCGCGATGTATTGCTGCACGCGCGCCTGCTGCGCCGCCGATGCCAATGGCCCGAGGCGCGTTTTCTCATCGCGCGGATCGCCGGCTGCATATGTCTCGGCCACCTGTTTCGCGAGCGCTCGCGCTTCGTCGTAGCGAGCCTCGGGGACCAGCATGCGTGTGTGTGCGGAGCACGTTTGCCCCGAGTTCAGGAAGCACGCGCCGACGGTGCCTTTCACCGCGGCGGCGAAGTCGGCGTCGTCGAGAATCACCGAGGCCGACTTGCCGCCCAGTTCGAGCGCGACGCGCTTGATCGTCGCCGACGCCAGTTCCGACACACGCTTGCCCGCGCGCGTTGAACCGGTGAACGACACCATATCGACCGATGGATGACTCGCGAGAATCTCGCCGACGACCGGCCCGTAACCGCTGACCAGATTGAACACGCCGGCAGGCAGCCCGGCTTCATGAATCGCCTCGGCGAGCACAAAGGCATTCAAAGGCGCGATTTCCGAAGGCTTGAGCACGACCGTGCAACCGGCGGCCAGCGCCGCCGCCACCTTCAGCGTGATCTGATTGAGCGGGTAATTCCAAGGCGTGATGGCGGCGACCACGCCGACCGGTTCGCGCACGACAAGCGAATTGCCGACGCGCGTCTCGAATTCGAACTCGCCGGCGAGTTTCGCATACGCGTTCCAGTTGTACACGGGGCTGCCCACCTGAATGGCGCGCGAGAGCTTCAGCGGCATGCCTACTTCGCCTGCGATCAGCGCAGCCAGTTCATCGGTGCGCGCTTTCAGGTTTTCTGCAATGCGCCGTAAATACTCGCTGCGCTGCGCAGCGGGCGTCGCGGCCCAGCCGTCGAAGGCCACGCGGGCGGCGGCAATCGCGCTTTCGGCATCGGCTTCGACGCCCTCGGGGATGCGCCCCATGACTTCCTCGGTGCCCGAATCCACCACGTCGATCGTGCCGGTGCCACAGGGCGCAATCCATTTTCCGTCGATATAGAGTTTGTCGTAGGTCTTCATGATGGTCGGCCTCTGTCTGCGGACTTTGATGGTCCTATTGTAATCAGCGTCGCGACGAACGCGCCGGCGCCCTGGTCTGGAAGCCGGGTAGCCAATAGCGCCGCGCTCGCTTACTATCCGGCTTCAAAAGAAAGCGCCCGCTCCGTGGCGTTAGACGTCGAGACCAACATGCACCCCACACGACATCCGAAACTTTCGCTGATCGCCGCGCTGATGGCTATCGCCGTGACAGCAGGCACCGCGCGCGCGGCGGAATCCGCGCCGGACGCGGCATCTGAAGCCGAACTGGACCTCACGAAAGAGGCCGCGCATCCAGTGGCCGATCTTCCCGCCGGTCTTGGCAACTTCTGCTTCTTTGCACGGCTGCCGCCGGCGAGTCAGAAGTACAAGGTCATCAAGAATGTGAAGATCGGCAAGGGCACCTACGGCGGCGTCGCGGACATCCTTCCGAAAATGGCGGAGTATGCGCAACTGCGCGGAGCCGATGCGATCGTCGAGTACAGCGGTTCGCAGCGCTTCGGCTTCTGGCCGTGGCGGATGGTCCGCCCCGTAGTGCGCGGCGTCGCCGTGCAATGGACGGAACTGAGGCAGGCGGATTGCGAATCGATAGGTGGCACGAAACTAAGCACGATCCTGTCATCGGGCCAGCCGCCGGCCAAATGAAAAACGGCGGCCCGGCATGCACAGGCATGCCGGACCGCCGTTCCTGGAAGCCATGTTTCCGACGGGCACACCCGACGGTCAATGGCTTCGCCAACCCTGCTTGTCAGACGCTTACTGCACGCCCTGGCTCGCCAGGAAGTCTTCGTAATTCCCGCCGAAGTCGTTCAGCGTGCCGTCGGTCTTCACTTCGATGATCCGGTTGGCCAGCCCGCTCACGAACTCGCGGTCGTGCGACACGAAAATCAGTGTGCCTTCGAACTTGTCGAGCGCGATTTGCAGCGACTCGATCGATTCCATGTCCATGTGGTTGGTCGGCTCGTCCATGAGCAGCACGTTATGGCGGCCCAGCATCAGCTTGCCCCAGATCATGCGGCCCTTCTCGCCGCCCGACAGCACCTTGACTGACTTGCGGATGTCGTCGGCATTGAACAGAAGACGGCCCAGCGTGCCGCGCACCATCTGCTCGTCGTCGCCTTCCTTGCGATAGGAGTCGATCCAGTCCATCAAGGTGACGTCGTTCGGAAACTCTTCGTACGTGTCCTGCGGCATGTAGCCGACGTTCGCGTTCTCGGCCCACTTCACCGTGCCGTGATCGAGTTGCAGATTGCCGAGCAGCGAGCGCAACAGCGTGGTCTTGCCTGCGCCGTTCTCGCCGATGATTGCTATCCGCTCACCAGGCTGCACGCTGATGCTGAAATTGTTGAAGATGGTGCGCTCGTACTTCTTCGAGATGCTGTCCGCGACCACCGCGATGTTGTGCAGCTTCTTTTCGAACTCGAAGCGAATAAACGGATTCTGCCGCGACGACGGCTTGAATTCCTCGATCTTGATCTTGTCGATCATCTTCAGACGGCTGGTTGCCTGGCGCGCCTTCGACTTGTTCGCGGAGAAGCGGCGCACGAAGTCCTGCAGGTCGGCGACACGCTCCTTCGCCTTCGCATTCGCGTTCTGCTGACGCTCGCGCGCCTGCGTGCTGGCCAGCATGTAGTCGTCGTAATTGCCCGGATAGACCTTCAGCGTGCCGAAGTCCATGTCGGCCATGTGCGTGCAGACCTGGTTCAGGAAATGTCGATCGTGCGAGATGATGATCATCGTCGAGTTGTACTGGTTGAGCACGTCTTCCAGCCAGCGGATCGAGTTGATGTCCAGGTTGTTGGTCGGCTCGTCGAGCAGCAGCACGTCCGGCTTCGAAAACAGCGCCTGCGCGAGCAGCACGCGCAGCTTCCAGCCAGGCGCGACGTTGCTCATGGGGCCGTTGTGGTCTTCAATCGCGATGCCGATGCCGAGCAGCAGTTCGCCCGCGCGCGCCTCGGCGGTGTAGCCGTCGTATTCGGCGAACTTCGCTTCGAGTTCGGCCGCGTGCATGTAGTCGTCGTCGGTCGCGTCGGGGTTCGCGTAGATCGCGTCACGCTCGGTCATGGCGGCCCACATTTCTGCGTGGCCCATCATCACGACGTCGAGCACGCGCACGTCTTCATACGCGAACTGGTCCTGGCGCAATTTACCGAGGCGTACGTTCGGCTCGAGCATCACGTTGCCCGAGCTCGGCTCCAGATCGCCACCCAGGATTTTCATGAAGGTGGACTTGCCGCAGCCGTTTGCACCGATCAGGCCATAGCGGTTCCCTCCCCCGAATTTGACCGAGATGTTCTCGAACAGGGGCTTTGGCCCGAATTGCATGGTGATGTTGGCAGTAGACAGCACGGCGCGTCCCTTTGAATGTGATATCGGCGAAAAACCCAATATTTTAGCAGGTTATCGCGAATCCAGCCCACGCGCGATGCGTGGCCGGCCGGTGACGGCGCGCGGCGTCTGCAAAATGTCGATGAACGCCGAAATCCGGCTCGCCTCGGCGCTGTCCGCGAGTCGTTCAACACGATCAGCTGGCGCCAGGCACGCGGCAAATAGCGGCATCGGCCCTTCCGGCCTCGTTGAGCGGGCACGCGCCGTGCAACATCGGATCGTCACGCGACTGACGTTTTACCCGTGCGCGTTACCTATACTTCCTGAACGCCAACGAAGATCAAAGGAGAGACCTCATGTCAGACCACGTCTACAAGCAGATCGAACTGACCGGCTCATCGCCGAAATCGATTGACGACGCCATCAGCACCGCCATTGCGAAGGCGTCGAAAACGCTGCGCAATCTGCACTGGTTCGAAGTGACGGAAACCCGGGGCCAGATCGAAAACGACAAAGTCGCCTTCTGGCAGGTGACGATCAAAGTGGGCTTGCGCATCGACGATTGATGCGGCTAGCGCCGGCGACGTAGAGCCGCCGGACAGCGCCCGACTGAAACCGGAAGAGCCGCGTCCGTAGCGGACGCGGCTCCGGCAGTCTTTTCATGCGGCGGGGGCCCGCCGCAATGTAGCGCGTTATTTCGGCAACGAACCGTCCACGCCTTCCACATACCAGTTCAGACGCTGCAGTTCCGGATCGGTCAGCGTCTTGCCGGCCGGCACCTTCACCGTGCCGGACTGGTCCTTGATCGGACCGGCGAACACATCCCACTTGCCGCCCGCCAGTTCGTCGCGCTTCGCGGCGACCTTCTTCTGCGCGTCAGCCGGAATCGCCGACGTGTTCAGGTCTTCCAGATCGACGGCCTTCTGCGGAATGCCCCACCACACCGGGTCGTTCTTCCATTTGCCGTCGAGCACCTGCTGGATCGCCGCGTTGTAGTACACGCCCCAGTGCGCGACCACCGAACCCAGATGCGCGCTCGGGCCGAACTTTTTCATGTCCGAATCCCAGCCGAACGCATGCACATGTTTCTCGGATGCGGTCGCGAGCGTCGCGCTCGAATCCGTGTTTTGCAACAGCACGTCCGCGCCCTGGCCGATCAGCGTTTCGGCGGCCTGCTTCTCCTTGCCCGGATCGAACCAGCTATTGATCCAGATAACCTTCGTATGCACTTTCGGATTCACCGAGCGCGCGCCGAGGGTGTACGCATTGATGTTGCGAACCACTTCCGGAATCGGCACCGAAGCGACGAAGCCGAGCGTGTTCGTCTTCGTCACGTAACCGGCGGCCACGCCGGCGAGGTATGCGCCCTGGTACATGCGCACGTCATAAGTCCCGAAATTCGGCGCCTTCTTGTACCCGGTTGCGTGCAGGAAAACGGTGTCCGGAAAGTCCTTCGCGACTTTGAGTTCGAAGTCCTGATAGCCGAAGCTCGAACCGATGATGATCTTGTTGCCCTTGTTCGCCAGATCGCGGAATACGCGCTCCGAGTCGGCCGATTCCGGCACGTTCTCGATACGCGTGATCTTGACCTTGTTGCCGAACTTCGCTTCGGCTTCCTTCGAACCCTGGTCGTGCGCGAACGTCCAGCCTGCATCGCCCGGATTGCCCAGATAGACGAACGCCACGCCCGGCGCGTCCGCGGCTTGCGCGGCCTGCGGCAGCGACGCAACCAGCCCGAGCGACGCCGCGCCCCAGGCAAAAGCGGTCAGCAGATTTCTTCTCTTCATGTTTTCTCCTGTCGTGTTTATCGATTGATTTGAGATTTGGGGACCACTTGCCGACGATCCTCAGCCTGCCGAGAAAAACGGCTTGCCAAGCGATGCCGGCGCGTTCAGGCGGATCGTGTTCGGGTTGCGCGAGATCAGCACCAGGACGACGACCGTCGCGACGTACGGCAGCATCGCGAGGAATTGCGTCGGCACCGGCACGCCGATCGCCTGCGCGTAGAACTGCAGGCCGGTCACGGCGCCGAACAGCAGCGCGCCGATCAGCAGGCGCCCCGGGCGCCACGTCGCGAACACGACAAGCGCGAGCGCGATCCAGCCTCGGCCCGATGTGAGTTGCTCCTGCCACAGGTGCAGATTGACGATCGAATAATAGCCGCCGGCCAGTCCCGCCATGCCGCCGCCGAATGCGACCGCGCCATAGCGCACGCCCACCACCGGGAAGCCTACCGAATGCGCGACCTGCGGCGACTCGCCGACCGAGCGCAACACGAGCCCCGCGCGCGTGCGATACAGAAACCAGCCGATTACCGCGAACATCAAAAACGCGAGGTAATCGAGCGGCGTGAGACTGAAAAGCGCGGGACCGAGCACCGGAATCTTCGAGAGACCCGGAATGGTCCACGTGTCGATGGTCGCGCGTACCGCCGCCGACGTGTACGGCTTGCCGACATAAGCGGACAGGCCGATGCCGAAGATGGTCAGAGACAGGCCCGTGGCGACCTGGTTGGCGAGCATTGTCAGCGTGAGAAACGCGAACAGTAGCGACATGGCGAGGCCCGCGCCGATCGCGGCGAGCACCCCGAGCCAGGGATTGCCGGTGATCGCGGTGACTGCGTAGCCGGTCACGGCGCCCATCAGCATCATGCCCTCCACGCCGAGATTGAGAACGCCCGACTTTTCGGTGACGAGTTCGCCCGCGCCCGCGAACATCAGCGGAATCGCGGCGGTGACGGCGCTCGAAGTGAGCGCGCTGGCTTGTTGAATATCCATGGATTGCGGCAGCGAAGCGTTAGACGGGTCAGTGGGCTTGCGCGGCAACGGAGCGCCGGCGTACGCGGTAATTTACGAACAGATCGGCGCCGAGCAGGCAGAACAGCAGCAGTCCCTGGAACACGCCCGAGAGCGCCTGCGGCAACTGCATCGAAGTCTGCACTGCTTCGCCGCCGAGATACAGCAACGCCATCAGCAGGCTTGCGAGCACGATGCCGACAGGATGCAGCCGTCCGACGAACACGACGATGATTGCCGTGAAGCCGTAACCCGGCGACCACGTCGCCTGCAACTGGCCGATAGGCCCGGCGATCTCGCCCATGCCCGCGAGGCCCGCGAGTCCGCCGCTGATCAGAAGCGACATCCAGATAGTCTTCTTGTCGGAAAAGCCTGCGTAACGGGCGGCAAGCGGCGCAAGACCGCCGACGTTCATCCGGTAGCCGGCAAAGCTTTTGCGCATGAAGAGCCAGACGAGCGGGATCGCAATCAGCGTGACGAATACCGACGCATTCAGACGCGCGCCGCGCAGCCATTTCCAGTGCCAGTCGCCGTAAAACGTCGGATAGAGTGCGTCGCCGCTGAACATTTCCGACAGCGGGAAATTCATGCCCTGCGGATCGCGCCAAGGGCCGCTCACCAGATAGATCAGCAGTTGCGTGGCCACGTAGGTGAGCATGAGGCTCACGAGAATCTCGTTGGTGTTGAAACGGCTTTTCAGAAGCGCGGGGATCGCTGCCCACAGCATGCCGCCGATTACGCCGGCGATCATCATCAGCGGCAAAATCCACCAGCCGGTCGCCTGATCGAAATAGATCGCGACGCCGCTCGCGGCAATGCCGCCGAGCAGCATCTGCCCTTCCGCGCCGATGTTCCATACATTCGCGCGATATCCGATCGCAAGCCCGAGACCGATCAGGCACAACGGAGATGCCTTGAGCAGAAGCTCCGACCAGCCGTTCACGCTCGACAGCGGTTCGATGAAGAACGCGTGCATCGCTTGCAGCGGATCGCGGCCGACGAGGCCGAAAATTACGAAGCCAATGGCGAGTGTGAGCAATGCCGCGATCAGCGGCACGGCGAGTTGCATGGTGCGCGAGGGCGTCGTGCGCGCTTCGAGTCGATACGGAAGAATCATGGGTAGCGTGTGTTTTTTCGGGTTCTGATAACGGACGCGGAGACAGATGCCGGGAGATACCGCGGCTCAAACATGCGCCGGCTGTTCCGCTGAAGGCGCCGTGCCCTCGCGGCCACCGAAAAGGCCCGCCATCCAGCGGCCGATTTCCTCGGCGTTGGTGGCGCCGGTTGCGCGCACCGGCGAGAGCCTGCCGCCCGCAAGCACCGCAATGCGATCGCAGATGTCGAACAGTTCTTCGAGTTCCTCGGAAATCACGAGGATCGCTACGCCGCTTGCCGACAGATCGAGCAACTGCTGGCGAATGAAGGCCGCCGCGCCGACGTCGACGCCCCATGTGGGTTGCGCGACCACCAGCACCTTCGGCGCCTGCAGAATCTCGCGGCCCATGATGTACTTCTGCAGATTGCCGCCCGACAGGCTTTGCGCGAGCGCCTCGGAGCCGCCACATCGCACATCGAAGGCTTCAATGCAGCGCCGGGCAAATGCACGCATCGCGCCCGAGTTGATCCAGCCCGACTTGACCATCTTCTGACGATGCGCGGTGAGCAGCGCGTTTTCGGACAGCGTCATTGCGGGCACGGCACCCCGGCCCAGGCGCTCTTCCGGCACGAAGCCGAAGCCGAGCGCGCGCCGGCCGCCTGCGCCAAGCCGCCCCGCTGGCTTGCCGCAAATGGTGACGGCGTCTGCTCGCAGGCCGCGCTTCTCGCCTGAGAGCGCCGACAGCAATTCCGCCTGACCGTTGCCCGAGACGCCCGCAATGCCGAAGATCTCGCCCGCGTGAACCGCGAACGACACGCTCTCGAGCGACGTGCCGAACGGGTCGTCGCTCGTCACCGACAACGCCTTTACATCGAGCAGCACCGCGCCCGGATTATGCTCACGACGCGTGTAGTCGGGCAGCGAATGGCCGACCATCAACTGCGCGAGCGACGCATGCGTTTCCTCTTTCGGCTTTACGTGTCCGGTGACACGGCCGCCGCGCATCACCGTCGCCGTGTCGCACAGTTCCTGGATTTCATCGAGCTTGTGGCTGATGTAGAGAATGCTGCAGCCCTCGGCCGCGAGCCGCCGCAGCGTCGCGAAGAGTTTGCGCACCGCTTGCGGCGTGAGCACGGACGTGGGTTCGTCCATGATCAGCAAACGCGGGTTCTGCAGCAGGCAACGCACGATTTCGACGCGCTGCCGCTCGCCTACCGTCAGGCTATGCACGTGACGCTGCGGGTCGATGTCGAGGCCGTAGTCGGCGGAGACTTCGCGGATGCGTTTGGACAGCGCTTTGAGATCGAAGGGTTCGTCGAGTGCAAGCGCGATGTTTTCGCCGACCGTGAGCGTTTCGAACAGCGAAAAGTGCTGAAACACCATGCCGATGCCGAGCTTGCGCGCGGCCGCGGGGCTCGCGATGTCGACCGCTTCGCCTTCCCATTGAATCTCTCCGGCATCGGGCCGCACCGCGCCGTAGATCACCTTCATCAGCGTGCTCTTGCCCGCGCCGTTTTCGCCGAGCACGGCGTGGATCTCGCCCGGCGCGACGATCAGCGTGACGTCGTCGTTGGCCCGCACGGCGGGATATTGTTTGGTGATGCCCTTGAGCATCAACCGGGGCGCCGCCTGTTCCGGCCTCGTTGCCGGCTGCGCGGCGGCGCCGTCGCTATAAAAAGAGTCGCTCATGTGATTCCGTAGTGCGTCGGTGACTGCGGTTGTTGCGCGGTCGTCCACCTTGCCGGCGGTCGATCCGTCACCACAACCGGATGACAATACCTAATTCGACCCGCTCAGTCGAGCGGCCAAAATTCCCGCAAACCCGCGCCACAGCAAGCTCTGCGGGTATGTCTCTCTTGACGCCGTTTTTCGTTCATATTAAAACGCATATACCCACGCCCCCACTCGATCAGCCAGAACATATATTTCGGAGAAGTCATGAGTCAGCAACGCGAGGCGATCGATACCTACCTTCTGCGCGTCTTGCACACCTTGTTGATGGAACGCAGCGTCACGCGCGCGGCCGTCAAACTGAACCAGTCGCAACCCGCTATCAGCGCCGCGCTGCGCCGGTTGCGCGACATTACCGGCGACCCGCTGCTCGTGCGCGGCAAATCCGGCATGGTGCCCACCGAATACGGCCTGCGCCTCCTCGAACCGGTGCAGAACGCGCTGCGCGAGATCGAACGCATCAAGTTCCAGCAACACAATTTCGACCCGGCCACTTCGATTCGCTGCTACCGCATCGGCTGTCCCGACTACCTGAACGTGCTGTTCGTGCCGACGGTGGTCGAGCGGTTCCGTCAGGCGGCGCCGAATGCGACGCTCGAGTTTCACTCGCTCGGTCCCGCGTTCGACTACGAACTCGCGCTCGAAGACGGCAAGCTCGACATCGTCGTGGGCAACTGGCCCGAGCCGCCTGAGCAACTGCATCTGTCGAACCTGTTCGTCGATCAGATCGTCTGCCTGATGAGCAACGCGCATCCGTTCGCCAAACGCGGCGGGCTCACACTCGACCAATACCTGAACGCCCCGCATCTCGCGCCGACTCCTTACTCGGTGGGTCAGCGCGGCGCGATCGACGTGCACCTCGCGCGCGAGCGGCTCAAACGCCACGTGGTCGTCACGCTGCCGTACTTCAATCTCGCGCCGTACGTGCTGATCAAGTCCGACCTGATCTTTACGACGACGCGCCTCTTCGCCGATTACTACGCCAAGTTCCTGCCGCTGACCGTGGTGCCCGCCCCGCTCGACTTTCCGCCGATGCAGTACTACCAGCTGTGGCACGAGCGCGTGCATTACTCCGATGAAGTGCGCTGGCTGCGCAGCCTCGTCGCCGAAGCGACCAGGACACTGATCGACAAGCCTTGAGACGTTAGACGTTTGACGTTTGACCACTGGCGGCGCTTGCGTGTGTGATTGTGCGCAGGCGCCGCTCCGCTTCATGTCATGCCGCAGCTTCGTAAAGCGTCTTTGCCAGCCGGTTATGCCGCTCGATCACCCGACCCAGTTCGAGCGTCGCCAATTGCCCGTCCCTCACGACGACGTTGCCTCCAATCACGCTATGGCTTACCTGCGACGGCGCGCAGAACACCAGCGCCGCGACCGGGTCGTGCAACGCGCCGGCAAAGAGCGGCTGACGCAAGTCGAACGACACGAAGTCCGCCGCCATGCCAGGTGCGAGCGCGCCGATGTCGTCGCGGTTGAGCACCTTCGCGCCGCCGAGCGTGGCGATCTCCAGCGCTTCGCGGGCCGTCATCGCGTCCGGACCAAAGCCGACTCGCTGCAATAGCAGCGCCTGGCGCACTTCGGCGACCATCTGCGCGCCGTCGTTCGACGCCGAGCCGTCCACACCCAGCCCCACCGGCACACCCGCAAGCCGCATCCGCTTGACGGGCGCAATACCCGACGCGAGCCGCATGTTCGAGCACGGACAATGCGCGACACCCGTGCCGGTACGCGCAAACAGTTCGATGCCCGCGTCGTCCAGTTGCACGCAGTGCGCATGCCACACGTCGCGTCCGACCCAGCCGAGGTCTTCCGCATACTGTGCGGGCGTCATGCCGAACTTCTCCTGGCTATACGCGACGTCGTTCGTGTTCTCGGCGAGGTGCGTATGCAGAGACACGCCGTATTGCCGCGCCATCGCAGCCGATTCGCGCATCAGATCGCGGCTCACTGAAAACGGCGAGCATGGCGCGACGACGACGCGCAGCATCGCGTAACGCCCTTCGTCGTGATACGTCTCGATGAGGCGCTGCGTGTCCTTCAATATGTCCGCTTCACGCTCGACCACCGAATCGGGCGGCAAGCCGCCGTCTTTCTGACCTACGCTCATGCTGCCGCGCGCCGCATGAAAACGCATACCGATGCGCCGCGCCGCGGCGATGCTGTCGTCGAGCCGGCTGCCGTTCGGATAGATATACAGATGGTCGCTCGACGTCGTGCAACCGGACAGCAACAACTCGGCCATTGCCGTCAACGTGGAGACTTCGATCATCTCCGGTGTGAGATTCGCCCACACTTTGTAGAGGCTCGTGAGCCAGCCGAACAACTCGGCGTTCTGCGCGGCCGGAATCGCGCGCGTCAGGCTCTGATACATGTGGTGATGCGTGTTCACGAGACCGGGAATCACCAGATGCCCGCGCATGTCCAGCACCTCGTCGGCGGTTTCCGGCAAATCCACTGTCGGACCTACCGCGACGATGCGGTTGTCCTCGATATAGAGACCGCCGTCGCGCAGTTCGCGCCGTGCGCCGTCCATCGTGACGAGCACGTCTGCGTGCTTGACCAGCATTGTTCTGTTCGGCTTGCCCGCTTGTTGTGCTGCGTGTTCCATCGTCATCCGTTTCTCCGCCTGATTGCTTCCGTGCAAAGTCGTCCGAACGCGATGTGACGGCGCGTAAGCCGCGCCGCCGCGTCCCGTCGAACGCCGTTGGCCCGGTTACCCAGCGTATTGCGCCGTCTTCGGGACGTGTGCCGCGCTCAAAGCCTCTCGGGCTTGCCGTTGCTGCGGCGCACAGGCGTAACCTTCGGCCGTCAAAATAACGCTGACAACACGCGCCGTTGCGATAACCATCTTCAGGCTGCCGATATAGTGGGGCATTTTTGACGCCGGTACGATCGAACGGAAGTGCTATGAGCGGCAACGGCTGCGCGAGATTGCTCGCTGCGCCTTTCGGCAGACTGTCCGTCATGCGCCAGCTATTATCTTTCTTATCGCGCCCGCGCTGGACGGAACAACTTTCTACAATGGCTGCAACGGCGCTCGCTTCAATTCGCCGACGGGTATGTAGCCACTGACGTGGAGCCTCGATCCGCCGCAAACGTATCTGGATCGGGCTGCCGCCGAAACCTCGCAAACACACAAGGAAAATTGCGAATGGGAAAGCTCACTACCCATGTGCTCGACACCGCGAACGGTCGTCCCGGCGCGGGCATCAAGGTCGAACTCTTCGCGCTCACGGGCGACACGCGCCGCGCGCTGAAAACCACCATCACCAACGACGACGGCCGCTGCGACGAACCGCTGCTGCAAGGCGACGCGCTCGTTGCAGGCGAGTACGAACTGGTGTTCGCCGCCGGCGACTACTTCGCTTCGATCGGTACCAAGGTACCCGAGCCGCGTTTCGTGGATCGCGTCGTGTTGCGCTTCGGCGTCGCCGACGCCGCTGCGCACTATCACGTGCCGTTGCTCGTGTCGCCGTGGTCTTACAGCACGTATCGCGGCAGTTGACAGGTATCGCCGAACGGCGCCGCTCAATAACCCCTAACAACAACGACGTCGTGCGAACTGAGCGCACCGCGTCTTTCACCCCGCAGTCCGCGCGGTGACGCTCTGCCCGCCCCGATCTTTTGGCCGGGCACAAAAGGCGTCGAACGTCGCCGCGCGTACAACGAATCAGAAGTGGAGGAGTTTCATGGAAGGCTTTATCACCGACTGGTTGAATCTTGCGATTCGCTGGTTCCACGTCGTCGCCGCGATTGCATGGATCGGCGAGTCGTTCTATTTCGTCGCGCTCGACAACAGCCTGAAGCCGCCGCACGACCCGAACCAGCGCAAGCGCGGCGTGTTCGGCGAACTGTGGCACGTACACGGCGGCGGCTTCTACAACATGCAGAAGTACACTGTCGCGCCGCCTGAAATGCCCGACGATCTGCACTGGTCGAAGTGGCCGTCTTACACCACGTGGCTGTCGGGCTTCGGTCTCTTCACCGTGCTGTATCTGTTTTCTCCGTCCACGTATCTGATCGACAAGAATGTGCTCGATATGGGCCCGGTGGTTGCCGTCGCGTCGGCACTCGGCTTTCTGGCTGCCGGCTGGATCGTGTACGACTCGTTGTGCCGCATTCTCGGCAACAAGGACAAGGTACTCGGCATCTGCGTCGGCGTGTACGTGCTGATCGCGGCCTGGCTCGCGTGTCACATCTTCGCGGGACGCGCGGCGTATCTGATCATGGGCGCGATGCTCGCGACGATCATGTCGGCCAACGTGTTCTTCGTGATCATCCCCGGCCAGCGCAAGATGGTCGACGCGATGCTCAAGGGCGACACGCCGAACCCGATCTACGGCAAGCGCGGCAAACAGCGCTCGGTGCACAACACGTATTTCACGTTGCCGGTGGTGTTCGCGATGTTGTCGAACCACTACGCGATGACCTACACGCATCCGTACAACTGGGCGGTGCTCGTTGTCATCATGCTGGCCGGCGCGCTGATCCGTCAGTTCTTCGTCATGCGTCATCGCGGCCAGGTGCTGTGGTATCTGCCGCTCGCCGGCATTGCGCTGATGTTCGGCGCGCTCTTCTGGACCATGCCGAAGCCGATGGTGCCGCAAGCCCAGGCGGCCAACGCGCCGACGCTGAAAGTGGCCGACATTGCGCCAGTGCTGCAACAGCGCTGCGTGGCATGTCACTCCGCGCATCCGACGATGATGGGCAGCGCCCCCGCCGGCGTGCTGCTCGATACGCCGGATGAAATCTCGCAGAACGCACAGCGGATCTATCAACAGGCAGTGACGCTGAAGGCGATGCCGCTTGGTAATGTAACCCACATGACCGACGACGAACGGATGAAGATCGCTGCCTGGTTCCAGGGTGGCGCGGCGAAATAGTCGAACTCTGGCCTTTGCTGGGCCGGGTGTAGTCGAGCGCCACGAAGCGGGCTTTTCGCTGAAGCGGGAAGCCCGCTTTTTGTTGGCGGGTTCTTATCTCTTTGCTGGTTGCCGTTTGCCGGGATCAAGTGCGCATGGATAGCGGGCTCGCCTGCCCCGCTGAGGTGTGCGTCGGTTAGTGCGGCAGGAGAACGTCATTCTTTTCGGCCTTGCACTCGTCCCGCGCGTGCAGGCGGGACGTACATGTGAGGACGCACCACGCCAGGGTACGCAAGCACGCAAGCTGGCATTGCAAAAGCAAAAAGCCCACGACATTGCTGCCGTGGGCTTTCTGAACATCGGCGGGTCCTCACGCCGAAAAGCGAACCTTAAACCGTCACCGCGCTCAACGCATCTTCGGTCAGCCAGAGCGACTCCGTCAGATCCTGCTCGTTCAGATTAAGGCCCTCCCCGCCACGATCCACGACAATGAAGTCGCTCACGTCGCCCAACGCAATCAGCGGATGGTGCCACACGCCCTTCGCGTAATTGACGCCTTGCCAGCCGCTCGTCACGAAGGCGCGGATTTTCGATTCGTCGAGCTCGCCGGCCGGCGCGACCACCACAAGATACGGCTTGTCGTTCAGCGGGACGAACGCCTGGCTGCCGAGCGGATGGCGTTCGAGCATCTTCACCTCGAACGGCAGCACACGCGGCTGTCCACGAAACAGGTTCACGAGCGCGCGGCCGTTCTCGTCGGTCACGTCCACGTTGGCCAGATCGTGATAACGGATCGTCGTGCCGAGGTTGATCGGAATCTGCTTCGCTCCTTCGAGTTCGATCACATCGCCGAAGGCGGCGAACGATTCTTTCGTGAGCGGTTCGATGGCAAGCGTCTTCATGATGCGAGCGTGCCCCACAGGCGCAAACGCGACACGCCGCCGTCCGGAATGATGTTGAAGCGCACGTGCGTGACCGGCCCGAGCGCGGCGATCTCGCTTTCGAAATAATGCTGCTTGTCCATTTGCAGCTTTTGCTCACCGAGCAATACAGGCCAGAACATCGCTTGCGTGATCAGCGAACTGTCGGTGCCGCCGGTCACATATGCGGCCTGAATTGAGCAGCGGTCAGGATAATTGCCCTTGAAGTGCGCAGTGTCCACTTCGATCTTGGAAATGACGCCCGGTTGGGCAAGCGCGACGATCGCCCAATCGTTGCCGGGTTCGCGGCGGCGCCGCGTTTCCCAGCCGTCCCCCATGTTGACGCCGCGGCCTGGCATCAGAATGGTCGATGCAGCGCCGAAGTGCTGATTATTCGCCGCCACCAGGTACGCACCGTTTTCCATCGCGGCGAGGTCGAACTGTTCCGTGCGGCTCGCGCCGGCCCAGTCGACTTGCGGCTGACCGTACACGCGCAGACGCGCGATGCCGCCGTCCGGGTAGATGTTCACGCGCAAGTGCGTATAGGCGTTTGCGTCGCTCACGTCGAGGTAGTGGTGGCTGTTGCCTTGCAACGTGGTGGACGGAACGATCTCGGTCCATTGCGTCGACTGGTTTGGCACGCCGTCCACCACACGCGCCGCTTCCACCGACGCCGCCGGCGGAAAGTTACCCGTGAAATGGCTCGTGTCGAGGTCGAGCCCCTTGATCACGCCGGGGCGCGCCAGCTTGACGATGCACCAATCGTAGCCGCTCACGCGTTTGCGGCGTGTTTCCCAACCGTCCATCCACTTGCCGTGTTCGTCGTACTTGCCCGGAATGAAGACGGCCGGCTCCGGGTTCAGCATGCGCTCCTTCGGGGCGAAGAAGTCGTCGCTGGCCTCGAGCGCCTGCGCGCCCAGGCGCGGGTCCGCCAGGTTCACGTAGCGGCGCGTGAATTCGGGTGCGTTGGGGTCGAGAATCGGGAGTGCCATCTGTGTCTTCCTTGATGTTTGTTAGTGCCAGAAATTTTCCGGCGAAGCCGCAGCGCAAAGCTGCAACGTAATGCCGAAGCTCGAAGCGCGGCGGCGATCGTCAGTTCGGCGATCGTCAGCTCATTGCGCTTTCATTGCGCATTCGTCACGCGCCAATCAGGTCTTCCAGCCGGAAACGCGCGATACGGTAGATCTGATCGAGGCTCGCGCGTAGCTCGTCGGCGCGGCTATTGTTCACGCGCGCCTCGAAGTTCGCGATGATGCCGTGACGGTCGTAGCCGCGCACCGCGAGAATGAACGGAAAGCCAAACTTCTCGCGATACGCGGCATTCAGTTCGAGCAGCTTGTCGAACTCTTCCTGCGTGCACTGCGAGAGACCGGCGCCGCTTTGCTCACGCGTCGATTCCGCCGTGAGTTCGCCGCGGACAGCAGCCTTGCCCGCCAGCTCCGGGTGCGCGTTGATCAGCGCAAGCTGCTTCTCTTCGCCCGCCGTCTCGACGATCTTAGACATCTTGCGATGCAGTTCGTCGATGCTCGCAAACGGCCGCTCATGCGCCGCAATTGCCGCGACCCAGGGCGAGTGCTCGAAGATGCCCGACAGAGCCGCGACGAACGCGTCAGTCGAAATGGTGTTGAGTTGGTCCAGTGTGTATTGCATCGCCTTCATGCCGCAGCCCCGCGGTTATGTTGCTGATAGGGATGATGTTCGCGCCAGTGCCGCGCGATATCGACGCGCCGGGTCACCCACACGCGATCGTGCTGCTCGATATGGTCGAGAAAGCGCTGCAGCGCGCGAAAACGCCCGGGGCGTCCGAGCAGCCGGCAGTGCATGCCGATGGACAGCATTTTCGGCGCTTCGTCGCCTTCTTCGTAAAGCACGTCGAACGCGTCGCGCAGATACGTGAAGAAATGGTCTGCCGTGTTGAAGCCCTGGGGGCTCGCGAAGCGCATGTCGTTCGTGTCGAGCGTGTACGGCACGATCAGTTGAGGCACAGTCGTGCCGCCTGTCACTTCAACATCCATCCAGAACGGCAGGTCGTCGCCGTAGTAGTCGGAGTCGTACAGAAAGCCGCCATATTCGGCGACCAGCCGATGCGTGTTGGGACTGTCGCGGCCCGTGTACCAGCCAAGCGGCCGCTCACCCGTGACACGTTCGATGGCTTGCATGCCGAGCCGCATATGCTCGGCTTCCTTTTCCGGCGATACGTCCTGATAGTGAATCCAGCGATAGCCGTGACACGCGATCTCATGACCGAGTTCGACGAATGCGCGCGCGAGTTGGGGATGCCGTTCAATCGCCATGCCGACGCCGAAAACCGTAAGCGGCAGCCCGCGCTTTTCGAATTCACGAAGAATGCGCCATACGCCTGCACGCGAGCCATATTCGTAGATCGACTCCATGCTCATGTGACGCGCCGGATACGCCGCTGCGCCGACAATCTCCGACAGGAACTGCTCCGAGCCAGGATCGCCGTGCAGCACGCAGTTCTCACCGCCCTCCTCGTAATTGAGGACGAATTGCACTGCGACGCGCGCTCGCCCTGGCCAGTTCGCTTGCACCGGGTGGCGGCCGTAGCCGATCAGATCGCGTGGATAGTTGGGGTCGAGTGCCATGGTTTGACGAATGCGTGGTGACGATACGTTGTGCTGGCAAGGTGCGTTGTGAAAGCTGCCGGAGGCCGTGCTTCGAGTTACAGCGGCAAAAGCCGGGGCAGCGTCGGAAAGCACGTCGGGCAGCCCGCGCCGAGTTGGACCAGTGTAGCGAAAACGCCCGGGTGCGCCCATACACCCGGGCAGATAGTGCGTGTCAGACTGAATGTATGTGCGGCTCGGATTCGCTGGTGTTTACCCGCAGCGAATCTGCATTGACGACACGCGGCGGCGCAGGATTCGGATCCGTCGCGCCAGGACTGAACGATTCGAGCGCGCCGTCATAGCGCTTGGGCAAGGGCCGCGCGTAGTCGCCGCGCTTGGCCGTCGAAAGACGTAGCGAGATCAGCGCCTCGGTCCATTTGACGGCTGCCGTCACGCCTTCGATTACCGGCGCGCCGAGCGCGTCCTCGATCTCCGCGCACAGCTCGGCCATGCCCGCGCAACCGAGCACGATCGCGTCGGAGCCGTCCTCGGCAAGCGCGCGCCGGCACTCGTCGAGGATGATGCGGCGCGCCGCCGAGCCGGGCTTGTCGAGGTCGAGCACCGCGACGTCGGTCGCCCGCACGTTGCGGCAGAAACGCCGCATGCCGTAGCGCTCGGCCAGATGCCACGCCATCCCGCAGGTGCGCGCGAGCGTCGTCACCACCGAGAAACCGGGTGCCAGCACGCTCGCCGCGTGCATGGCCGCCTCCGCGATGCCGATCACCGGCCCGCGTGCCAGCTCACGTGCGGCGTACAGTCCCGGATCGCCGAAACAGGCGATCACGTAGCCGTCGCAGTGCTCGCGCTCACCCGCCATCACTTCAGCGAGCAGACCGGGCGTGGCAAGGGCTTCGTCGTAATAGCCTTCGATGGACGGCGGCCCCATCGTCGGACTGACCGCAATCACTTCGGTACCCGGCGCGGCCACTTCTCGCGCGCAACGGCCCATTGCGTCGGTCATGCGTTGGGTCGTGTTCGGGTTGATCAGTTTGATGCGCATCTTGTCTCCTTTTCGACTGCGATGACCACGGCGCTGTCACCGTCGGCCGCCACCTGTCACTGCTGTCACAGCATGGCCCGCGCCTCGATGCTCAGCGAGCGAGCACGCGATAGAACAGTGCCCCGAGGCCTGCGCCAATGAACCACGAAAAATTCGCCATACCGTCGAGCGACGGCACCATTACGCACAACACCGCGATGACCGCAGCCGGCAGCAGTGCAGCAACCGCGCGGTAGTTCACGCCGTTGCGATACCAGTAAGTTCCCGTCGGCGCCACGGTGTACAGATCGTCGAGGACGATTTTCTGGCGCTTCACCAGGTAGTAATCGACGATCAGGATTCCGTACAAAGGTCCGATGAAGCTGCCGAGCACGTCGAGCGTGTAGTGAATCACTGCCGGATTGTTGAACAGATTCCACGGCGTGATGAAGATCGAAGCGACCGCCGCGAGCATGCCGCCCGCACGCCAGCTGATGAGCTTCGGCGCCACGTTCGAGAAGTCGAAAGCCGGCGACACGAAATTCGCGACGATATTGATGCCGATGGTCGCAATCGTGAAAGTCAGCGCGCCGAGAATCACCGCCGTCGGATAGTCGATGCGCCCCACCGTCTCGACCGGGTCCGTAATCAGTTGACCGAACACCGGCAGCGTCGCCGCGGTCGTGATCACCGTCACGAGCGAAAACGCGAGGAAGTTGACCGGCAGCCCCCAGAAATTGCCGCGCTGTACGCTGCGAAAACTCTTGCCGTAGCGCGAAAAGTCGCCGAAATTCAGCATCGGCCCGGAGAAGTACGACACGACCAGCGAGGTCGCCGTGATCATCACCGGCAATACCTGCATGCCGTGATACTTGACGCCGCCCAGGTTGATGCCGATGTTGCGCCAGCCGGCCCGATACACCATGTAGCCGGCCAGAATGAACATCACGACATAAACGGCCGGGCCCGCGAAGTCGATGAACTTCTTGATCGTCTCCATGCCGTGCCAGAAGACCAGTGCCTGCAGCACCCACAGCAACATGAAGCCGCACCAGCCAAGCGTAGACAGGCCCATGAAGCCGTGTCGATGAACGTCCGCATAGGGCAGCAATTGCGGGACGAACTTCAGCACGACGATCACCAGCGCGCTCGAGGCCAGATACGTCTGAATGCCGTACCACGCGACCGCGATCAGACCGCGAATCACCGCGGGAACATTGGCGCCGAGCACGCCGAAAGTCGCACGGCACGCAACCGGATACGGCACGCCGTTGGCCTGGCTCGGCTTCGCGATCATGTTGCACAACAGGTTGACGATCCCAATGCCCACCAGCAGCGCAATCAGCACTTGCCAGCTCGTCAACCCGAGGGCGAAGAGACTGCCGGCGAACACGTAACCGCCGACGCTGTGCACGTCCGACATCCAGAACGCAAAGATGTTGTAGGCGCCCCAGGTCTGGTGATGCAGCGGCGCCAGGTCCTTGTTGTATAACCGCTCGCTGTAACCGGCCGGCATGGACACATCGCCGGTTGCGTCACCGTCTGCATAAGGGGGGATTGCGGGACTGCCGGGCGCTGCGCTGAACTGAGCCATGATTCCTCCTTGTGATGGAACCGTCGATTGCGAATCGAAGGGCATTGCATTGGCCATGCCAGTTGCGGCTCTGGCGTCTCGCTCGCGCTTCGCGTCGTTCTGGACGAACGAGGCTTGAGCCGCCGCCATGGCCACGCCGCGGTTGTCTCCGTGCTGAAGTACTTGTGGTTATCGCATTGCCGCCCTTCCGCGGATGTCCGGCAATGCGTTACTGCATTCGAGGCCCGTCGCGCAGGCGACGGACGTGCGCGCGCAAGCCGGCAGCGGCCGCGCAGGGCCGCCTTGCAACGCTCGATCAATCCGTTCAGTTCAGTGCGGCGCGCACCAGCAACGGGCGCACGCTGGCCGCTTGCCTCAGCTTGGCGCGGACCTGGCTTTGAGTGATGCTTTCGGTGATGCTTTAGATGACTCTTTAGATGACTCTTCAGGCGAGTCTTTAGATGACGCCTTGCCGGCGCCGTTAAGCGCGCCGAATACCTCGTGCAGATCGGCTGCGCCACGCGCGGGCCGCTCCAGCATCTTCAACTCGACGCTTTGCAAATGGCGCGACATGAGCGCCGCCGCCTCTTTTGCATCGCCGGCGTCGAGCGCGGCGAGAATCGCTTCATGGTCTTCGAACGAACACGGGCTTCGCCCCAATGACTCGTACAACGCCGAAATCAGCGTGGAACGCGCCACGAGTCCGTTCAGGCAGTCGCACAGCACCGTGTTGCCGGTCAGCTGAGCGAGTTCCGTGTGAAACTCGCCGGACAGACGAATCCACGACGAAAAGTCGCGTGTTTCGAACGCCTTGCGTTCGCGGCCGATCATGCTGCCAATGCTCTTCAACCGCCGCATGCCATGTCCGCCGCAGATCTTTTCGACGACCGCCAACTCGATGATGCGGCGCATCTCGAACACCTCGTGCACCTCCTGAAGCGACGGACTTGCCACAAACGCGCCGCGGTTCGGTTCGAGATCCACCAGATGATCGGTCGCGAGTTGCGCTAGCGCTTGCCGGATCGGCCCACGCTTCACACCGAACACTTCGCACAACTGCGCTTCGGTCAGCTTCGCGCCCGGCGCCAGCCGATGCTCGAGAATCGCGGCGCGAATGCGCTCGGCAATTGCTTCGGGCTTCGAACTATTTGCGTTGACTGATTCGGCGTCGGACATGATATGTGTCTCGGTATGAAGGTCATAATAGGATGGACATAAAGATTGTCAACAATTTTTGTTGGCATCATCGACAATCTTTGCGGCACCGCGTGCGGCGACGACAGGCTGCCTGGCTGGAAGCCCTGCAGCAACTGGGGGAACTGGATTCGATATGACGATTGGCGTCGCTGGCGCGGCGCATTTTGTCGACAAAATAGTCGAGCGCGGTGGTTTTCGGCCTTCACTGAAAAGCCGTAGTTGCCGACCTGGGCTACGCAAAGGACCGGCGGAAAGGCGGCCTCACCTGCACCGCTTCGTTAGCGGTCGTTCAACGCAGACAGGGATAATTCGACAAGGTCAGCTTGAAGCCGTTCGCATCTGCAACCAGGTGCGCGTCGGCGCCCACAGGCAGCGTAAGCATGTCCGGCACGTGGCCGAACTGCAAGCCGGTGACGATCGGAATGCCGATCACCGACCTCATCTGATCGATCATGGCTTGCAGGTCATAGCCGTTGTCGTAGTCGTACGACTTGCCGCCCGAAAAATCGCCAAGCACGAGCGCCTGCTGCTCGCCGAGAATGCCCGACAGGTGCAGTTGATAAAGCATCCGCTCAATGCGAAACGGTTGCTCGTTGACGTCCTCGACAAACAGCACCCCGCCCTGCACCGACGGAATATAAGGCGTGCCGACAAGCGACGTGAGCACCGCCAGATTGCCGCCCCAGAAGGTGCCCGAGACGTCCACCGCGTGCGCTTGCGGCACGTTTCTCGCAATGGTTAGCGTCGGCTTTGTCAGCGCGGACCAGAAGTGCTGCATGGTGAAGTCGCTGACATGTTCCGCGCCGAAGTCGCTCATGAGCATCGGGCCGCTGAACGTTTTCAAGCCGGCGCGCGCAAGCAGAGCGAGCTGAATCGCCGTGAAGTCGCTGTGGCCCACCAGCGCAACCGGCTCGCCGCTCAGACGACGTTGCAACCCATCGTAATCGAGGCCGTGCAGAATCCGCGCCGCGCCGTAACCGCCGCGCACGGCAAGGACGATGTCCGGCAACGCGCGGGAAGCATCCGCGAGCCGGTTCAAATCCGCCGCGCGCTCGCCGTCGGTGCCGCCAAAGCGTTGATAACGACGCCGCGTCGCATCTACTCCTTCCACGCGATGCCCTTGTGCGCGCAAGCGCTGCAACGCGCGGTTGAGCACGTCCGCCTCTTGCGGATAGCCGGAAGGCGCAATCAGGTTGAAGGTACGGTGGACGCTCATCGATAGGCTCTGGTCTAAGTGTTCCGCGCGGTTTGGAGAGCGTTGCGATTCAGGGTGTGCCGGACGGGTCTTTTTCCACGACGACGGCTGCACGTGCCGCCGCGCGCGCTTCGCGGCTCGCACGCCGCCGCTCGGCAAAGAACGACTTCAGCGCAGCGCCGCATTCGCTTTCGAGCACGCCGCCGGTCACCTGAGTGTGATGATTCAACTGCGCGTTTGCGAATGCGTCGACGACGCTGCCGCACGCGCCCGTTTTCGGATCGCGAGCGCCGAACACGACGCGGGCAATGCGGGCGTGCATGATGGCACCTGCGCACATCAGGCAAGGTTCGAGGGTCACATACAGTTCGCAGCCCGGCAAGCGATAGTTCTGCGCGATCTGTGCCGCGGCACGCAACGCGACCATTTCCGCGTGCGCCGAAGGATCGTGCGCGCCGATCGGATGGTTGAAACCTTTCGCGATCACTTCGTCGCCACGCACGAGCACTGCGCCGACGGGTACTTCACCAGCCGCCCGTGCTTCTTCGGCGGCAGCTTGCGCCAAGGCCATGAACCGGCGGTCGCGGTCGGAGACGGTGGGGTCGGCGGTTGGGTTGGCGGTTGGGTTGGCGGACGGGTTGGCAGCAGCTGCGAGCGGCTCGGGGGGATTCGACGAGGCGATGGGCGACGCGGCAGCGACGCCCGGCTCGCCATTTGCGAAGTCACCGACGATGGTGACAACACCACCGACAGTAACAGGCGGCATTTCCGGCTCCTTTCCTGCCTCGATCCAGTCCAAGTTCAAGCCCAAGTTCGAGCCCATGGCCCCGCGACCAACGACGGGCTCGCTCACTGTGTCCCCGAGCCGGCGACATTCGCGGGAGAGCCTTCCACCGCCGACATATCGCTGTTGGAAGCCCGCTCGGACAATCGCTCTGCAATCCGGCGGCAATATTCGCGCGGCAGCACCAACGGGCCTCCCCGTAACGATTCCAGCGCCATATGGAGCGCCAGCATGCGAGCCTGAAGACGGCACCGCGTAGCCTGATCGCTCACGGCATTCAGTTCGGCCTGCAAGTCACGCAACGCGCGCAACTGCTCCATTGCGGGGGGCACAAACCCCGCGTTTTTCAAAATCCGGTTGGCGACGCGCACTTCTTCCGGGACCAGAGCATCGTCGTCCAGGGTGAGCGGCGCGCCTGCGCCCGGCAAATCGTCGAATTCGCCACGTGCGGCGGCGGCGGCAATACGCTGTTCGACTAACGCATCAAGCAATCTCATCTGCAATCCACTACGTTGCGGCCCAAGCATTCTATCAGGGACCGCACGAGGGTTCCTTCCGCCGGATTCACCCGACCCGCCGGCTTTTCGGATTTTGCGGATTGGAGTCCTGGATGGATGCAAGCTAGGCTTCGACACTTTGTGCGAGTCACGCTCGCGGCGTGCTTTGGCCGCCTGCTCGGTTCCCTTCGTTTGGCTACCTCGCTCAGTTCCTTCGCTTCTCTGTTTCCTGCTTTTTTTGCCACCGATCATGCAATTGCAAATGACACACTCACGCGTTGACAACGCAGCACGAATCACTGCCACAAGCACTGCCCCGCAGCCCGCAGTCCGGGCGTGCGCGGGCTGCGCTTCAGCGCTCGCGAGCCGCGCCCGCGTTGACAGGCGCTCATTCAAGACAACCCTACGCGGTGTATGTGTAGCCGCAGCGATGTCCGCCTTGCTTTCCGGCTGCGCAGTATTCTGCGCCGGAGCCGGCGGAAGCGGCGGTGGTTTCGGCGGCGTTTGCGCTACTGGTATGCGCTTCTAGACGCACGCCAGATCCCCCACAAAATCGAAAGCCACAGATGACGCGTCGCTGCCCACCCTCCTTTCATGTTCCTCTTCACGACCAACTAATCGTCGCGCCAATGCCACTAGGGCGCGGCCCCTTCAAGCGTCCAGCGCGCAAGCACAATATGCCGGGTACGCCCCAATAAGCTGTGTATCAACGCAAAACCACGCACATTCCAGCAGACCGGCTCAACCGGACGCGCGGCGGCCCAAGGCAAGCCGTAAGCCAACGTGACATGCGGCGTATAAGTCACTGCCGCGGAACCGGCGCGGCTTTCAATGCCCTTGACGTGCAGCGCTTCCGCCAATGCGTCATGAAGCCGATGCAGACCCACCACGCCCTCACTCCCCGTCAACACTAACGGGCCCGGCCGCGGTTTCGACGCGAAACTCTCCGCCGTATTGAATTCGACGCTGAACGGCGCCATGCGAACCGCGGCAGCCGCTTGCATTGCGGCCTCCACATGTGCCGGTGGGAGACCGCCCGCGAAATTGCCGAGATGACGCAGCGTGACGTGCAAACGACCGGCGGCAAGCGGCTTACTGCGGGCGCGCGCCTCCCCGCAAAGCTCTTGCGCTAGCTTTGAAATGCTGGCCGCGGTATTCGCATCCGGGAAGACAGCGAAAAAGAGTCCGTCGGTTGGCGTTGGCGGCGCCTCGAGCCCGGGCAACCACAGTTGTTCAGGCATCTTGCTCCTGCGTGCTGAAATCCGGCATCTACACGAATCCCCCTTCACATGAACCGAACTGGCGGACGCCAGCGGAAAACCAGCAACCAGGCAGTAACCAACAAACAACCAGGCAGTAACCGCACCGCACGCCAGCAAGCACCCAACCCCGCCGCCGGCCCTGCCAAAAAACGCTTGCGCTTACGAACTGCCCACGTACAATACTGTACATCCATACAGTATCGGCGGCAACGTGGAATTGCAGAAAAAGCTCGAAGTATTGGCCGACGCGGCCAAATACGACGCATCGTGCGCCAGTAGTGGCGCGCCTAAGCGCGCGTCGCGCGGCACGGAAGGTTTGGGCGCCAGCACCGGCGCCGGTATCTGCCATAGCTTCACACCAGACGGGCGCTGTGTGTCGCTGCTGAAAATCCTGCTCACCAATTTCTGTCTGTATGACTGTCAGTACTGCGTCAACCGGCGCTCGAGCAATGTGCCGCGGGCGCGCTTCACGCCTGAGGAGGTCGTGGACCTCACGCTCGACTTTTATCGGCGCAACTACATTGACGGACTGTTTTTGAGTTCAGGCATCATCCGGTCGTCGAATTACACCATGGAGCAACTGGTGCGGGTAGCGCAGTCGCTGCGCGAAGATCACCAGTTCCGCGGCTACCTTCATCTGAAAACCATCCCCGACGCCGACCCCGAACTCATCGCCAAAGCCGGCCGCTATGCCGACCGTCTGAGCGTGAACATCGAACTGCCGACCGAAGGCAGCCTCGCACGCCTTGCACCTGAGAAAGACGTGCGCACGATCAAGCTCGCCATGGGGTCGATCCGGCTCGCGCAGGAAGAGGCGCTGGGCGACGCAAAAGCGCCCCGGTTCACGCCGGCCGGCCAAAGCACGCAAATGATCGTCGGCGCGGATCAGACGAACGACAGCACCATCCTGCAGACCGCGGAAACGCTGTACGGGTCGTACAAGCTGAAACGGGTTTATTACTCGGCATTCAGCCCGATCCCTGACAGTCCTTCGGCGGTCCCCGGCGAGGCGCCGCCGCTGCTGCGCGAACATCGTCTGTATCAGGCAGATTTTCTGCTGCGCGGCTACGGTTTCAACGTCGCGGAACTGTTCGAACAGCCAGGCAATCTGCCGCTCGACATGGATCCGAAACTTGCATGGGCGCTCGGGCATCGCGACCAGTTCCCGGTCGACCTGAACCGCGCGCCGCTTCGCATGATCGCGCGGGTGCCGGGCATCGGCATGCGCAATGCCAAGCGGCTGGTCGAGTTGCGACGCTCCCGGCGGGTGCGCTATGAAGATCTGGTGCGCCTGCGGTGTCCGCTGGAAAAGATCAAGCCGTTCGTCGTCACGCAAGACTATCGGGCGGCCATGCACGATGCGTCGTCGGCTCATCTGCGGCGAATCCTGACGCCGCCAATGCAAACGCAAATGCAGTTGTGGTGACGTGTCGTGCTTCATTGCATCGAGATCGAAAACCATTTTGCCGCGTGGCGTGCAGCCACTCTCGTTGCGCTGGCTCAAGGGCTTGCGCCGGAGTCGATCGAGTGGCGCATTAAAGAAGGCGCCGGTGGTCATGGTTCGCTGTCTGGTCAAACGGCGCTCGATTGCGGTGACACGTCCGGCAACGCGGCGCTCGGGTCGGACGCCCCGGCCGTTCACGTCTCGAAAGAACTGTCGGCGCTGTTGCATGATGCGGCGCTGTATCGCGAGCCGGACCGGTGGGCATTCCTCTACAAGGTGCTGTGGCGCTGGCAATGCGGTGATCGCGCGGTGGCGTCGCCAGCCGACGTCGACGGCGCCCGGCTCTACCGGATGGCTAAAGCGGTGCGCCGTGCGAAGCACGACATGATTGCGTACGTGCGCTTTCGCAAGCAGAAGCCGGACGCCCAAACCCCAGAGTACGTAGCCTGGTACGAACCGGAGCACGACGTTCTCGCATGGGCCGCGGAACATTTCGCGCAACGCATGGGGCGCTCGTCGTGGATTATCGCGACGCCTCACGGCGCCGCGTTCTGGAACGGCGAGCAACTACATATCGAAGCGCGCCCTGCTCTGCGCCACGAGCATCGCTGCGACACTGAAGACGAGGCCGAGGCGTTGTGGCTCGCGTACTACCGCAGCACATTCAATCCTGCGCGTCTGAACGAAGCCGCGCTCGAACAGCACATGCCGGTGCGGTTCTGGAAAGGGCTGCCTGAAGGCCATCTGATTCCCGCCATGATCAGTGAAGCAAAGAGCGGCGCGCGGCGCGTTGCGCAAGCGAGCGGGGTCGCGGCGCTCGGCGGCAAGTCCATTGCTGTCGAAGCCGAATTCGCTCAGCCTGCCCGCGATCAGCCATCGTCGCTGGACGCCTGCCGGCGCTGCGACCTGTGGCGCAATGCGACGCAAGCCGTGGGCAGTTCGGGGCCTCGTGACGCGCGCATCATGCTGATCGGTGAGCAGCCCGGCGATCAGGAGGATCTGAGCGGCAAACCTTTCATCGGGCCGGCGGGACAGTTGCTAGACCTCGCGATCGTCCGCGCCGACCTGTCGCGTGAGCAGCTTTATTTGACGAACGCGGTCAAGCATTTCAAATGGGAACCTCGCGGCAAGCGCAGGCTGCACAAAACCGCCGCGCAGCGCGAGGTCGAAGCATGCTCGTATTGGCTGGAGCAGGAGTTGCAAACCGTTCGGCCATCGGTCGTCGTCGCGCTGGGCGCAACGGCGCTCAACGCGTTGCTGCGCGAAAAGGCAAGCTTGCGCGACTATATGGGTAAGCCGTTCGAACTCGAAGGCGGTTGGGGAATCGCGACGTATCATCCTTCGTTCGCGTTGCGTCAGCAGGACGACGCCGCGCGCGACAAAGTGCTGAGCGCCATCAGCGAAGCACTCGTCGAAGCGCGGAAACTGGCGGCATCGGTACAAGCCAAACCGCGCAGCGTGCCTTAACTGCTAGACTGCGCCGCACGTTCCGTCATGCGGTTAAGGGGAATCAATGACCGGGGGCAATGACCGGAACGTCAGTGACCGGAAAGCTGAAAGTAAGCAAGCCGGTCCTGAGTGGCGAATCGTCATCGCCCAAACACCCTTGAGACCCTCGCTAGCCAAAAGATACTTGCGACCGCTCGAAGCTCGCGCTCCAGCACGAGGCAAAACGAACAGGACCATTTGATGAAAGACGACGTCGCCCGCGTTCCGCTCTCCACTGCGTTCTGGTATTGGCTGCGACTCGGCTTCATGAGCTTTGGCGGTCCGGCCGGGCAAATTGCGCTGATGCACCAGGAACTCGTCGAGAGAAAGCGCTGGATTTCGGAAAAGCGCTTTCTGCATGCGTTGAACTACTGCATGGTGCTTCCCGGGCCCGAGGCGCAGCAACTTGCGACCTACATCGGCTGGCTTATGCATCGCACGTGGGGTGGCGTGATCGCGGGCGGGCTTTTCGTGCTGCCGTCGTTATTTATTCTGATGGGGCTGTCGTGGGTCTATCTGGTGTTCGGCAGCGTCCCGGCTGTGGCCGGCGTATTGTACGGAATCAAGCCGGCCGTGACTGCGATCGTCGTGTTCGCCGCGTATCGCATTGGCTCACGCGCGCTTAAGAACGCCTGGCTGTGGTCTATCGCCGCTGCGGCGTTTATTGCCATCTTCGCCGTGAAGGTGCCGTTCCCGTTGATTGTTCTCGTGGCTGGCGTGATCGGTTACGTCGGCGGGAAATATGCGCCCGGCACTTTCGTGATTGGCGGCAAGCACGGCGCCGCTGCGCAGCTTCACGGCCCGGCGCTGATCGACGACGACACGCCGACGCCTCGTCACGCGCTCTTTACCTGGAAGCGCTTTTTCATCGTCCTGGCAAGCTTTGTCCTCATATGGCTGGTGACGATCGGTACGCTAGCCGCTCTTTTCGGATGGAACGGCGCGCTCACGCAAATGGCCTGGTTCTTCACGAAGGCAGCGCTGCTTACATTCGGTGGCGCGTACGCGGTTTTGCCTTACGTCTACCAGGGCGCGGTCGAGCATCAGCATTGGCTCACGGGGCTTCAAATGATCGACGGTCTTGCGCTCGGCGAGACGACGCCCGGCCCGTTGATCATGGTCGTCGCTTTCGTCGGCTTTGTCGGAGGATGGACGCGAGCGATATTCGGTCCGGACGCGCTACTTCTGTCCGCTGTCGTCGCGTCAACGATCGTGACGTTCTTCACGTTTCTGCCTTCGTTCATGTTCATCCTGCTGGGCGGCCCGTTCATCGAGACCACGCACGGCAATCTGAAATTCACCGCGCCGCTCACTGCGATCACGGCCGCGGTCGTCGGCGTAATCGTGAATCTTGCCGTCTTCTTTGCGCTGCACGTTTTATGGCCGCATGGCCTGCATGGGAGCTTCGACTGGTTGTCGCTCGTCATCGGGCTGGCGGCTGCGATCGCGCTCTTCCGCTTCAAGGTCGGCGTGATACCAGTGGTGCTGGTGTGCGGCGTGGCAGGGCTCGCGATCCGGTTGCTGGTGTGACGCTCAGCAAGTCGTCGGCCTTACCGTGACGCTCGTGGGGGACCGTGGTCAGGTATTCGCTATTAGCAATTCCTCGGTATTGTCCGGCGGACGCAAGCCATCGCTTCTGTTGGCGAAGTAGCGTTGCGTAAGGTCGGCCGCAGAGACGTGCCGCGCCTGCGCGAAGCCGGCTTCGTGGGCAAGGGCCAGCATCTCGGCCGGCGTGAAGAAACTGAGAAAGGGCGTGCCGCTTTCGCGCGCGCCCTTCTCTGCTATTTTCAGTCCAGGACGCACTTCTGGATCCGCCATGTCTAGCGGCAGCAGAAACGTCGTGGCGAGCGTCGATCCGCGGGCGAAAGCCGCGATCTGGCGCAGCGTGGCCGCATTTGCATCGCGCGTGAGATACATGCTCACGCCCGTCGAGACCACGATTGCCGGCTTCCTGTCGTCGAAACCGTGCGCCATGAGCCGGTCCTGCCATGCTTCGCCAGCCTCGAAATCGACCGCCACAAAGCGCAGCCATGGCGGGATGCCGAAACCAAGCTCGTCGAGCCGCTGACGTTTCCACTCCTGCGGCCCCGGCTGATCGACCTCGAATACTGTGAGGCGCGAAGCAATCTCCGGCCTGCGCTGCGCAAAACTGTCGAGCCCCGCCCCAAGAATCACATACTGGCCGATCCCGCGCGCCGCCTGTTCGACCACCAGGTCTTCGATAAAACGTGCGCGCGCCACGATCGACGCACGAAACGGACGCGTGAACTGCGGGTCCATGTCGCCGCGCTGGCGCCAGTCGTCGCCGGGAGCTAGCAGTTCGAGGCCGATCGAGTCGTCGAAAACATGCGGCGCGGCGTCGACTTCCTTGTGCAGCGCCCGCCAGAGTGCAACGCGGGCCGCGGTGCTGTCGGGTGCCAGATATCGCTGATCGTTCATGAGCGCCGGTCCTTGCCGTTCGTGCTGTCTTCAAGCAATGAGGGAAGCGTCGCTGCCTTCGCAAGCACGGAGCAAACGCAAACCAGGCAACGAAAAGAATATCACCGAGCAGACAGACACCGTCAACACCATGCGCGCGGAACACCCACGGATCAGACCGAGCCCGACCACCTGTCCTATGCGATCATCGTATGAACCAGACCAACAACGGAGATCGCCATGAACAGCAAATGGTTTTCGAACTTCGCCAGCTATCTGTCGACAATGACCGGCCGTCCCGGCACTTTCGTCGTGGCTGCGTCGCTCGTGATCGTGTGGGCAATCACGGGGCCGTTCTTTCATTACAGCGACACATGGCAGCTCGTGATCAACACGTCGACCACGATCGTCACGTTCCTGATGGTTTTCCTGATACAAAACACGCAGAACCGCGACACGGCCGCCATGCAGATCAAGCTCGACGAACTGATCCGCGCAATCGAAGGCGCCCATAACGCACTGCTCGATCTGGAAGAACTGGAGGAGAAAGACCTGACGCGCTTTCGCAAGCAGTATGAAAACCTCGCCAAGGAAGCGCGAACCGCGCTGCGCGAAGGCGGCAGCGATACCGATTCACCGTTCGTCGCCAATCGCGAAGTGGGCGACGAAAAACGGCGTGATACAGACAACAACGATGCCGCCCATAACAAGCCCGCAAAACGTGAGCGCAAAGACTAGCTCGGGCCGGTTATCGCTTACAGAGTTTGCAATGATTGGACGCTGGAGTCAGCCGGCAATCAAAGGTGCCATGGCGCGTTGCCGGCCGCCTGGGCAAGTCCGCCAATTCCCTTTAAGATGGAACGGAACGCTCGACGCACTATCCTCGCATCAGCAAGATCCTCGAACCGTTTCTTCAACGCATACGGCCCGCGCATATCGGGAACACGTTGCGGAACACCATACGGGAACACCATGACCATCGATCAAGCCGTTGTCTCGTCGTTCACACCTGCCGGCAAAGTGCGGGCATCGATCAATCTGGGCAACCCCATTCTTGCTAACCAGGACCCGAAGACCGGCGAGCCGTTCGGCGTATCGGTCGACCTCGCGCGGGCGTTCGCACAAAAGCTCGGCGTCGAACTCGAACTGGTGGTGTTCGACGCAGCGGGCAAATCGGTGCAGGCCGTGAGCGAGGAGCGTGCCGACTTCGGCTTCTTCGCTGTCGATCCGTTGCGTGGCGAGACGATTGCATTTACCGCGCCGTACGTGCTGATTGAAGGCTTTTATCTGGTGCGCGACGACTCCCCCGTCCGAACGAACGAGGACGTCGATCAGCCGCATAACCGCGTCGCGGTCGGCAAAGGCAGCGCCTATGACCTCTTCCTCACACGCGAACTGAAGGCCGCGCAGATCGTTCGTGCACCTACCTCGCCGACGGTCGTGCAGACGTTCCTCGAACAGGGTCTCGAAGTCGCGGCCGGCGTGAAGCAGCAACTCGAAGCCGATGCGCGCAATACATCCGGCCTGCGGCTTCTTGACGAGCGCTTCATGGTCATTCAACAGGCAATGGGCACGCCGAAAAGCCGCGGTGAAGCGGCGGCTTCCGCGCTACGCAGCTTCGTCGAGGAAATGAAGGCGTCGGGGTTCGTGGCTGAATCGCTCGCGCGCCATCGGATTGCGGGCGCATCGGTCGCGCCCGCGGCCTGATCGCGCATGCTTAGCTATACGGGCGGCCTGGTCCTTTTCGCGGCGTTGCTTCACGCAAGCTGGAACGCGTTGCTGCACGGCAATCGCGACCGCTTCCTTTCCATGACGTGGATGAGCATCGCCATCGCGGCGATCTCCACGCTCATCATTCCATTCACGCCGTTGCCGGCGGCCGCGGCATGGCCGTATATCGTCGCGTCGGGCCTTGTGCATATCGGCTATAACGCAAGCCTCGTGCGGGCTTACCGCCGTGGCGATCTGGCGCAAGCGTATCCGATCGCCCGCGGCTCGTCACCGCTTCTGGTTACGCTCGGCGCAGCGCTCTTCGCGCACGAGGCGATCGGCCCGTTGCGTGCTATCGGGATCGTGATGATATCCGGCGGCATCATTGCAATCGCGCTCGAAGCGGGAAGCGTGTCGCGCGCCGGCGTGCTGGCCGCGCTCACCACCGGCGCGACGATCGCGCTCTACACCGTGATCGACGGCATCGGCGTGCGCCTGTCGGGCGGCGAAGCGCTTGCCTACACAGCATGGATGTTCCTGTTCTACTGGCTGATGCCGGTGCTGTTCGTCGCGATGCGCGGTGTGTCCGCGCTATGGACGCCGATACGCTCGTCGCCAATGGCGGTCGGCTCCTCGCTAATGGGCGGCGTTGTATCGGTCGCGGCATACGGCATCGTCATATGGGCGATGCAGTCGGGCGCGATGGGAACGGTGTCGGCGTTGCGCGAGACCAGCGTGGTGTTCGCGGTGCTGATTGGGCGCATGTTTCTCGGCGAAGCGGTGAGCGGCAAGCGTTGGCTCGCCTGCGTGGTCGTGGCGGCCGGTGCGATTTGCCTCGGACTGTGAGCCGGCCTTCGCTGGTCCGGCGAGCGGCAATGTGCTTGCCTGAGCGATTCGCCGGGTCGTTTCCCGGAATCTACCTGCGCTGCTTGCTGGAAGGCTGTACCCGTTGGTGACACACCCAATGCGCCGGCCTTCCATACCTGAGTGCGCTTTACATCGGCGGCGCAACGCCATCCTTCTCGACAACCACACGTTGAGCGACATACGTACCCTGCGACGCCGCCGTCGCCACGATGAACACCTTCTTGCCCGGCGTCAGGTCGGTGCGCGCGGCCGTCGTAAAGGTCACGATAGGTACATTCGGCGGCACCGTCACCTCGTTATTGCCGCCCTTGTACGACAGCTTCAGGTTCCGGCCGCTCGTGCCCTGAACGACCGTGTCGACGTTCGCATTGGTCATCGTGCTGTTCGGACCGAGGTCCCAGTCATAGTGGCCTTCGCCCGTGCCGCGCGCGGCTTCCGGAAACACCACCACCTCGGTTGCCGTCAGCTTGCCGTCGGTGCCGGTCGTGGCGGCCGTGCCGACGAACGAGCCCGGCTTGATGTCGGAAAGCTGCATCGCCTTGACTGCCGACACGGTAACGGCCGGTTTCAGTTCGATCGAGACCGTGTCGCCGCTGCGGCGATGCACCTTGAGGACGTCGCCGTCGAGCGCGACGATATCGCCACGGATGCGCGACGGTTTGGCGGCGGGCGTCTGCGCAAGCGCGGCACCGGCAAAAGACAGCGCCGCAAGCGTGACGCCGAGTTTCAGGCGAATAGACATGAATACTCCATGAGAAACGGTTGAGAGGACTGCAAAGCCCTGAACGGGCCAATGAACATCAGGAACCGCCGAACCAGTTGTAGCCCTGGTTCTCCCAGTAACCACCGGGATAATCGTTCGTCACGCTGATCGCGACGATATGCTTCGGATTCTTGTAGCCCAGCTTGGTCGGCATGCGCAGCTTCATGGGGAAGCCGTATTTCGGCGGCAGCGGGCCACCGTCGTAGCCAAGCGTGAGTTGCGTTTGCGGATGAAGCGCCGTCGGCATGTCGATGCTCGTCCAGTAGTTGTCCGCGCAATGCAGCGACACGTACTTTGCCGTGATGTCGGCGCCCGCCTGCTTCAGGAACGAGGCAAAGCGCACGCCGTCCCAACGGCCGATCGCACTCCACCCTTCGATGCAGATATGGCGCGTAATCTGGCTTTCCTGCGGCAACGCGTGCAGTTCGTCGAGCGTCCACACGCGCTTGCCGTTCGCGAGTCCGCTCACCTCCAGCCGGTAGCCGGCGGCGTCGACCTCGGGCACGTCGTCGATATCGTAGAACGCGTTGAACGGAAACGGCCGCGTGATCATCGACTCCGGGTACGTCGGCGCAAGCGTGTTCGGACTGAAGAGCAATGCCTGCACTTCGTCGTTGAAGGACGACATCTTGCGCAGCATCGTATTCACGGATTTGTCGTTGGACAGATCGCAGCCCGACAGCAGCGCAATGCCGCCGAGCGTGAGAATGCGCTGGCCCAGCAGGCGGCGTGCGGGATTCTTGAGTTCGCCGCGCGCATCCTTGATGATGGTCTCTGCATGAGACTGCGCAAACGCGCTGAGTTTTGTGGACTTGTTGCGAAGGGTCATGGTTAGCGTCCCCGAATCATCACGAGCAGCGAGCGCGGCACGAGCGCGACCATCGCAATGTGCACGACGAAGAATGCGACCAGCACACTCATCGCGACGAAATGCACGACTCGTGCGTTGTCGTATCCCCCCATCAGCGTGCGCAGCAGCGGAAACTGCACGGACTTCCAGATCGCGAGCCCCGACAGAATGACGAGCGCAATATCGACGATCACCACGAGGTAGGCGAACTTCTGCACCGCGTTGTAGCGCGAAAGGTCTTCATGCTCCAGCTTGCCGCGCAGCGCCGCCGTGAGATCTTTTGCGATCGACCTGATGCTCACCGGCAGCAGTTTGCGACGCAGGCGCCCCGATACGATGTTGAGCCCGACATAGACGAGAAAATTGACGACCAGCAGCCACATGACCGCGAAGTGCCATTGCAAGGCGCCGCCGAGCCAGCCGCCCAAGGTGATAGCAGAAGGAAACTGTAAGCCCGCAAAGATGGGCGATGCGTCATAGATTTGCCAGCCGCTCATCACCATCAGCACGACGGCGAACGCGTTGACCCAGTGTGCGATGCGGACCCAGGCGGGTTGAATCGTGGTGTAACTCAAAGCGGCCTCGTGGTTGGTAGCTGGAAGAAACGTGCGGGGTTACCGACGTAAACATCGCCGGCGGGCAGGTATTCCATCGCATGAGAAATTTATTTTTGCGGCGAATGGCTGCCCCGCTCGCCCAAGGCAAGCTCACTGCTTGCGCAACTACGTCACGGTGAGCGCGCCGTCGCGTTCCTCCGCCACGAAGTCGATGCTGTCGCCCACCTTCACCTGAGACAGCATCGCAGGGTCTTTGACCTTGAACACCATGTCATCGGTCCCATGCCGAGATTCTCGAGAGGCCCATGCCGGATGGTCAGCTTGCCGGCTGCCGCATCCACTTTTCCGAACTTCGCCATGCGACATGCGGCTCTTCGCGCCGCCGTGCTCGTGGGCACCGCCCGTCGTGCTCATGTCGTTCATATCAGGCCGGCGCCACTCAATTCCCTTCCCGACCGACGATGCGCACGAACACACGGACAAAAACTATTGGTTTTCTCTAGAGTTGATGGATCGTCGGCCAATGCGGGCTGACGAAGCCGCGCTGACTCGCAGCGCGGGTCAACCTAAGGAAAATCAAAGGAAAACCAAATGGGAACGTCTCTTTACAACGAAATATCGACCATTGACGACCGGCGCAGCACAACCAGCCTGCCCTCGTCCGGTGCGCCATTGGCGCTCAAACACACGATCCACCCGGAGCAGATTCGCGACAATCTGCCCACGGGCCAGGGCGGTGTCGGGTTTCTCTTTCACGCTACAGACTGGGATACGCTTTCCTTCTCTTTTCACAACGTAAAAACAAGGAACGAGTCGTTCGAAGAAGAGCTTTGGCGCACCAAGCCGTTCATTGCATCGCCAATCTATTCGGGCTCGCAGATGATCGGCGCGAACATCGCGTGTCCGGTGCCGCTCGAACTCTGGCTCGGCAGCCCTCGCGGCATCAAGCGGTTTCGCGAGACGCAGTTCTTCCCGGCGCTCGAACTGGCGCGTCAGGCCGGCTTGAACATGGTCGCGATGGGAGCGTCGACGCCCTACGCGTGCAACTATGGCGCGCTGCCAAGGCAAACAAAACCGCCGCATATCACGACCGGTCACGCGGCCACCGCGGCAATGCTCAAAGATTGGGCAATGCACTGCTGCAACGAGCTCGATCTGGAATTCGGCAACACGAAGCTCGCACTCTTCGGCGCGGCCGGACGGCTCGGCACGACGGTCGCCAAGTACCTGCTGTACAAGGAAGCGCCGAAGGAACTCGTGCTGATCGACTTGCCGGACAAGGTCAACCTGCTCGCGGACCAGGCACGCGAGCTGATGGCGGCGGACCTGCTCGGACGCACCAAGGTGTCGGTCCATACGTTCAGCCCCGACACCGCCTTACCGCAGTTCGACGGCGCGATCCTCGCGAGCAGCACCAGCGTGCCGTATCTCACCGCCTCGGACCTCAAGCGGGCGCGCTTCTGGATCGACGACTCGCACCCACGCGCGGCGAGCGTGGAAGCGGAACTCGCGTCTCGCGGACATACGCTATATATTGAATGTTTCGCGCGCGGGCCGGCAGGCCTCGATTCCAGATTCCCGTTCAGGCTGCCGAGCACGCGCGACTGCTATACCTGTTTCGCCGAGGGCTATGCCGCCTGGCAGGAAGGCATCGCTTCCGACTTCATCATCGGCAGCCCGCCTGTGTGGTCGGTCTCCTACACTCACAGCCTGTTGAAAAAGTACGGATTTACGGTCGGACCTTTTCACGGAAAGGACGGCTCGGCGATCAACCTCGATCTCGGTGTGACAGCAACTATGAATTGACGGGCTCGTAAATGTCACTGGAGGCCAGATGCTAATACCGCGCGAAAGCATGCAGGATGTGCTGGAAAGAAGCCGGTTTGCAATTCGATGGGGAGGCGCACTCGGCCTCGTGTGCCACCCCGTCTATTACCTGGTCTGGACTTACATCCTGCCGCAGCCGTACGACAATCTGCCATTGCGTCTGAGCGCGGCGCTCATCTGTGTGCCATTGATCTTTCAGGCGCGCTGGCCGAAGCGGTTCAATCAGTACCTGCTGATCTACTGGCACCTGTGTCTGATCTACGTGCTGCCGTTCGTCTGCACGTTCCTCGCGATCAGGAATTCATTCTCCACCATGTGGATGATGACCGAGGTCATGATGATCTTCATCATGGCGCTGTGCATCGACAATCCATTTCTGCTCATGGGCTGTATCGGCATCGGCATGCTGTCCGGCGGGCTGGCTGCGGTCGCCAGTTCACCGGCTCCAATCGTGCTGAGCACGGCGAATCAATCTGACCTCGCGGTGCTTCCGGTGGTCGTCCTGTGCAGTATGGCCTTCAGTCATGCGATCAGCAAAGGGCGCATCTTCGTCGAGAAGAACCGCGCATTGCAGGCGCTGGCCGGATCCATTGCGCATGAAATGCGCAACCCGCTCAGCCAGTTGAAACACGTTCTGGATCGCGTGGAAGAAACGCTGCCCGCCCTTACCGAACATGGCCGCGCACCCGCGCCGTCGGGTGCGGGCGCAGCGCTGCTTTACCGGCATCTCGCGCACGGGCAGTTGTCGATCGAGCGCGGCCTGCGCGTGATCGCAATGACGCTGGACGAAGTCAGTGCCAAACAGATCCGCTCCGACTCCCTCACGTACCTGAGCGCGGGCGCGACCACGCGCAAGGCGCTCGACGAGTACGGCTTCGCCGACAGGAAGGAACGCGGCAAGGTTCGCCTTGCGGTGCTGGAAGATTTCACCTTCAAGGTCGACGAAACCGTCTACCTGTTCACCCTCTTCAACCTGATCAAGAACGCGCTGCATCACATCGCACCGCTTCCATCTGCCACGCTGACGCTGACGGTGGACCGGCACTGCGTCAGCGTTCGCGACACCGGCAGCGGCATCGCCCCTGAGATCCTGCCGCATCTGTTCGAGCCGTTCCGCACCGCCGGCAACTCGGCGGGTACGGGCCTCGGGCTCGCTTACTGTCAGCGTGCCATGCGCGCGTTTGGCGGCAGCATCGCGTGCAAGTCGGAGCTCGGCAAGTTCACGCAATTCACGCTGCAATTTCCGCCCGTCACCGAGAGCGAGGTAGCGGCGCACGAGCGTGCAATCGTCGAGCGTGCCACGGGCGTGCTCAACGGCAAACGCATCCTTCTCGCCGACGACGACGCCGCTTTGCGCGCCCGCACACGGCGCACGTTGGCAAAAGTGGGCGCCGAGGTGAGCGAAGCCGAAAACGGCGCGGCCGCTCTGGCGATGCTGCGCGAAGCGTCGGCATACGACCTCGTGCTGATGGACGTCAACATGCCGGTGCTCGACGGCTATTCGGCCACCGAGCAACTGCGCGCCGACCGCGATCATCCGAACTGGAATGTGCTAGTTGCCGCCTACACGTCCGAGCCCGGCAACATCGCGCGCGTGCTGGCACGCCGGGCCGGCATGGACGACATGATCAGCAAGTCCTCCAGCGCGATGGAGCTGTTCACGTCGCTGCAGGCGCTTTTCGAGAACGGCAACCGGCGCCATCTGAACCAGCGGTTCGACGACTTTTCCGGTAAGTCGATTCTCGTTGCCGACGACGACAATTACAGCCGGCTCGTTGCCAAGGCCTACTTGGAGCGCTTCGGCGCGAGCGTCGTGGAGGCGGAACATGGTCAGGCCGTGCTGGACCGGCTGGACGAAGAGGTCGTCATCGACGCAATCGTGGTGGACATGAACATGCCGGGAATGGGCGGCCTCGAAACGGCGGCGGCAATTCGCGCCCGCACCGACGGCTACGCGAGCGTGCCGATCATCGCGTTGACGAGCCAGTCGGATATCGGCTCGGTGCAGGCGTGCATCAGCGTGGGCATGAACGAAGTCATGATCAAGCCGGTGCAGGTCGGCGCGCTCTATGCATGCCTGACGAGGCAGTTCGCGCAGCAGCGCAGCGGTAGTGGCATAGGCACCGGCAGTGGCGGCAGTGCGCCGGCCGAGGCGCCGCGCTCGCCGGTGTCGGCAAAGGTGCCATCATCGTCCAGCCCGGCAGGCCCGGCGGCGTTGCCTGCGCAAGCTGCGTCGGCAGGCTCGGGCGGGCTCGCCGTGGTGCGCGAGAACGATCTGCTCGACGCCACTCATCTTGAAGAATTGGCGGCACTCGGCCTGATCGACGAATCGTTCGCGAATGGGATTGAGCAGATCCGCGCGCTGACTTCGCAGCTTCGCGTGAACGCCGCCGACCGCGACATCGACGCCGCGCATGGCGCGTTGCACGTGCTGCTCGGCGCGAGCGGCAACGTCGGAGCGAAGGCGTTGCACCAGTTCACGCGGCACATCTATCCACGCATGCTGGAAGGCGAATGGCCCGCGGAATCGGACTGGCTCGAGCGGATCGATGCGTTGAGCGAGCGTTCGGCTGACGCGCTGTATCGCTATCTGGCGTCTGCAAACGCCGCGCGAGACCAGCCCGAAGAACCGGGCGACACTGCACGTAAGAGCATGAGTACGAGCACAGGCACGACCACACCGACGACCACGCCCGCGAACGGACTCGCCGTGCGCGAGAACTAGCGCTTCCTGCTCACGCGGCGTGACTGTCCGACGCCGCTTCGTTCACGCCGTCATGCACCCGGCCTCTGATGCCGGGGAAGCGCATTGTCACGGTGGTGCCCTCACCGACGGTGGATTCGATTCGCAGCCCGCCGCCGAACGACTGCATGATGCGGTTGCAGAAGATCATGCCCATGCCGTGGCCACCACGCCCCGCGTGGGTCGTGACAGGATCGAGCAGCAAGCGCGCCTTGATCTCCGGCGCGATACCCGGGCCATTGTCGTGCAGGCGGATTTCGGGCTCGGGCCCGTTCATCACTTCGATCCGCAACGAAGGCGCCGGGCAACCGTCGAGCGCACGCAACGCATTCGACAGCAGTGAAGAGAGTACGAGCGCCACGCAATTCGGCATAGCGTGAACGACAAAATCGCCTCGCATTTCCAGGCCGATCCATTCGCGCTGCGAACCGGCGAACGGATAGGAGTCGAGTAGCGTGGCGACGAGGCGCGTCGCCCTGACCTCGCGCGCGGCGCTGCCGGTCGCCGGTTGCGGGCCGCCGCTTTTGTGCACCGTCGCCCAGAACGACGAGATCAGCGTCAGGCAATACTGCGCGTTATTGAGCATCGAGGTAGCCGCAGTGCCGATTTCCTGTTGACGCTGCGGGTCGTATTCCTGGGCGACATCGTTTTCGACGGAGCGAGCAAAGAGCGATATCGCCGCCAGCGGCGTGTTGAGTTCGTGAGCGAGGAACGCAAGCGTCTCGTCCATTGCAAGCAGCCTTTGCTGGCGCGTTTCGCGCTCGACGTAGCGCGCCACCGCCTGCTTCAGCACCTCGCGCACCGACTCCATGCGAAGCGGTTTTTCGATGATGCGGAACAGGTCGCCGGTATTGAACGTTTGCAGCAGCATGTCCTTGTCGGCATAGGCGGTGACGAGGATGCGCACGGTCTGCGGATACGCCTGTGCAACCTCGCGCAGCAGATGACCGCCATCGCGCCCCGGCATGCGAAAGTCGGTGACGAGCACGGCGACTTCTGAACCGAATTCCTGCAATAGCGCCATGGCTTCGTCGGCGCCCTGCGCGAGGTGCACGCGGTAATCGTCACGCACGGCGCGCGCAAAGTGGGTGCGCGACATCTCGTCGTCGTCGACGAACAGGATGGAAAACGGCGCTTGTATCGTGTCACTCATCGTGTTTCGGGCGGTTCCATTGGCGGACGTCGACAGTCGGGGTTCGCTCGCATTCTACCGTCGCACAAGGCCGGACCGAAACCCGAAAGCCATCGGCCAGGCGTAAAACGACTAAGTCAATTCGACCGGCATAAAGGCACTCGGCAATAAATCCCATTACAGATTACCGACGCTCCTGCAGACATTCACAATACAATAATTACACTCAACCGACGATTAGCTTCGACCCTGCATTCAGCACGATAATTGCTCCCAGGATTAACACCGACAAAGCTGCGCTCTTTCCTGCAGCCGCTTAACGGCGAGCGTACACTCGCGCTCGAAGCCCATGCCATAGGGCGTACCGGGCACCTCGACATCGACCGCGGGTTATTGGAGACCAGGAGAACATCAATGAACTGGACACGGGAACAGAGAAACGTCACGATTGCCGCCTATCTCGGCTGGACACTCGACGCATTCGATTTCTTTCTAATGGTGTTTGTATTGAAAGATATCGCGGCGGAATTCAATACGAAAATCCCCGAAGTCGCATTCGGCATAATGCTGACGCTGATGATGCGCCCGGTCGGCGCGCTGATTTTCGGCTGGCTCGCGGACCGCTACGGCCGCCGGCCCACGTTGATGGTCAACATCGCGTGCTTCTCCCTGCTCGAACTGCTGTCGGGCTTTTCACCGAACCTGGCCACCTTGCTCGTGTTGCGAGCGCTATTCGGCATCGCGATGGGCGGCGAATGGGGCGTGGGCGGCGCATTGACCATGGAAACCGTGCCGCCGAAATCGCGCGGCATCGTTTCCGGCCTGCTGCAAGCCGGCTATCCGAGCGGCTATCTGCTCGCCTCGGTCGTGTTCGGTGTGTTCTATCAGTACATCGGCTGGCGCGGCATGTTCTTTGTCGGTGTGCTGCCCGCGCTGCTCGTGCTGTACATCCGCGCGCACGTACCGGAATCGCCGGCCTTCAAGACGCTCGAGAAGCAGGCGCGTCCTGGCCTTGTCGCAACGCTGAAGCAGAACGTGAAGCTGTCGCTATACGCGATTGTTCTGATGACCGCGTTCAACTTCTTCTCGCACGGATCACAGGACTTGTATCCGACGTTCCTGCGCGTCCAGCATCAGTTCGACGCACATACGGTGTCGTGGATCACGATCACGCTGAACGTCGGCGCGATCTGCGGCGGGCTCTTTTTCGGCATGTTGTCGGAGAAGATCGGGCGCAAGCGCGCGATCTTCATCGCCGCGCTGATCGCATTTCCGGTGCTGCCGCTGTGGGCTTTTTCGAGCACGCCGGTGCTGCTCGCGCTCGGCGCGTTCCTGATGCAAATCTCGGTGCAAGGCGCATGGGGCGTCATTCCGGTTCATCTGAACGAGATCTCGCCCGACGAAATCCGCGCGACCTTCCCCGGTCTCGTGTATCAGTTGGGCAATCTGATCGCTTCGGTCAACGGTCCGCTGCAGGCGAGCGCCGCCGAAGCGCATGGCAACAACTATGCGCTCGTCATGGCGGTCGTGATCGGCATCGTCGCCGCCGTTATTTGCGCGCTGATTCCGTTTAGCCGGGAGCGCCGCGGCATCGACATGACGCAGTCGGCGAGACATGTCGGCGCCCATCCTGCGCAAGGAAGTGCGGTTGGACGACAGGTTTAAGCACTAGAAGCCGACCACAGTTCTTCTTTCACGCGAGGCCGTTCCGATTTTTCGGAACGGCTTTTTTATTCCCGTCATGCAAACGCATAGCGAACGCATGACAGGCGCCACGCGTGAAGTCTTCTAGAGGAGTTAATCGACATCCGACCCTTGCCCAACTCGCCCTTCCTTCTTATCCTGAAAAAAACGGCTGTTTCAAATGCCTATTTGAATCGCCTGTTCGCAGAGCGGGCGCCGAGAACTGGGAGACGCAAATGGCAGGTCGCACAACAGGCCGGCACGCCGGCGATACGAAGTCACGCATCCTGGATGCGGCTGAGGCGCTCTTCATCGATTGTGGTTACGAGGCCATGTCGCTGCGCCAGATCACTTCGCGCGCCGAGGTCAATCTTGCAGCGGTCAACTATCACTTCGGCAGCAAGGAGTCGTTGATTCACGCGATGCTGTCGCGCCGTCTCGACCGTCTCAACCAGGAGCGTGTGAAGCTGCTCGAACGCTTCGACCGGATGCTCGGCGAACGTCTGACCTGTGAGCATGTGCTCGGCGCGATGTTCATTCCGGCGCTGCGGCTCTCGCGCGATCCGCGCGTCGGCGGCAAAGCTTTTCTGCGCTTGCTCGGGCGCGCCTATACGGACCCCTCTGCTTTCATTCGCGACTTTCTGAGCGCCCACTATGCGTCGGTGGCCGTGCGCTTTTTCGACGCGTTCCAACGCGCGCTGCCGCATCTGCCGCGCGAGGAACTGGGCTGGCGGCTGCACTTCGCCATCGGCGCGCTGTCGGGCGTGCTCGCGGGCGCCGACACGGACAGCCTGATCGCCGAGTTCTCGCAAGGCAAGTCGATGAACGATCTGCAACTGATCGCACGGCTTGCCTCGCTAATGGTCGCCGCGCTGAAAGCGCCGCTGCCCGACGCGTCGCAACTGGCGATGTTCGCCGCCGTGCTGGGCGATGCCGACGATACAGGCGCGGACAGCGCGCTCGACGGCAGCACGCATAGCGCAGGCGATGCGCCGAGTGAAGCACACAGCGGCGGCACGATCGAAGCCTGCTCGTTCCAGCAGGCGTTGCACGGCGCGTCGCAAACGTAGCGCAAAGACGCCGGGCCGCTCGCACAACATCGACAACAACGTGAACCGTCCACGCAACGTGGATGCGTTTGCACGCATCATGAAAACAGGGAGGAAACGTCATGCTGTGGTTCATCCTGCTGCTGGTTGCCGGCGCTCTTGCGCTTGTCTACGTAGAGGCGCGCGCATTATCGTGGCTTGCCTTCATGATCGTCTGGGTTGCGGCGGTACGAGTGAGCGGAGCGGCGGGCGTTGCTGCAACCACGCTTTGGGCCATCGTGCTGGTCCTCCCTGCCCTCGTGTTCGCCGGCAAGCCGCTGCGCCGCGCATGGCTCACCAAGCCGGTGCTCGACGTGTTTCGCAAGATCCTGCCGGAGATGTCGCCGACCGAGCGCGACGCGATCGAAGCCGGTACGGTCTGGTGGGACGCCGAACTCTTCTCCGGACGGCCTCATTGGGACAAACTGCTCGGCTACGGCCCCGCGACATTGACGGCGGAAGAACAGGCGTTCCTCGATAACGAATGCGACCAGTTGTGCGATCTCGCGAACGACTGGGAAACCACCATGGTGTGGCAAGACCTGTCGCCGCAAGCATGGCAGTTCGTCAAGGAGCGCGGCTTTCTCGGCATGATCATTCCGAAGCGCTACGGCGGCAAACAGTTCTCCGCATACGCGCATTCGCAGGTCATCATGAAGCTGGCCACGCGCTGCTCCGCCGCAGCCGTTTCGGTGATGGTGCCGAACTCGCTCGGCCCCGCCGAACTGTTGATGCACTACGGCACCGAAGAGCAGAAGAACCACTATCTGCCGCGTCTCGCGCGTGGCGAGGAAATCCCATGCTTTGCGCTGACGAGCCCGTACGCCGGTTCGGACGCCGCCGCGATTCCCGATGTCGGCATCGTTTGCAAGGGCATGTTCGACGGACGCGAGACGCTCGGTTTTCGCGTCACATGGGATAAGCGCTATATCACGCTCGGCCCGATCGCGACCGTGCTCGGCCTTGCGTTCCGGGCGCTCGATCCCGAGCATCTTCTCGGCTCGGCCGATGAACCCGGCATTACCTGCGCATTGATTCCAACCGACCATCCGGGCGTGAACATCGGCCGTCGTCATTGGCCGCTGAACGCCGTGTTCCAGAACGGCCCGAACTCCGGCAAGGACGTCTTCATTCCGCTCGACTGGGTGATCGGCGGACGCGCTCAAGTCGGCAACGGTTGGCGCATGCTGATGGAATGCCTCGCGGCGGGCCGCGCGATCTCGCTGCCGTCGTCGAATGTCGGCATGGCGAAGCTCGCCGTGCGCGGCACGGGAGCGTACGCGGCGGTTCGTCGCCAGTTCCGCACGGCGGTGGGCAAATTCGAGGGCGTGCAGGAAGCGCTCGGACGCATGGGCGGCAATCTCTATGTGATGGATGCCGCGCGCCGCCTGTCCGCACATGCGGTCGATCTCGGCGAAAAGCCTTCGGTGATTTCGGCAATCGCCAAGTATCACATCACCGAACGTGCCCGCATGGTGATCAACGACGCTATGGACGTCGCCGCCGGCAAGGGAATCTGCATGGGGCCGTCTAACTTTCTGGCGCGCGCGTATCAGCAGGTGCCGATTGCGATCACCGTGGAAGGCGCGAACATTCTGACGCGCTGCCTGATCATTTTCGGCCAGGGCGCGATTCGCTGCCATCCATATGTGCTGAAGGAGATGAGCGCGACCCGCGAGGCGGACCGCGCCAAAGCGCTGCGCGATTTCGACGACGCGTTCTTCGGCCACGTCGCCTTCACGCTTTCGAACGTGGTACGCAGCTTCGTCTACGGCATCACGGGCGGCGCATTCATTGCGAAGCCGCGCGCCGCGCATGCGCCGCTTCATGCGTATTACCGCGCGGCCACGCGGCTCGCCACCGTTTTCGCGCTGCTCGCGGATGTCTCCATGTTCGTGCTCGGCGGCGACCTGAAGCGCCGCGAACGCATTTCGGCGCGCCTTGGCGACGTGCTCTCGCAGCTCTATCTGATCTCCGCAACGCTCAAGCGTTTCGAGGACGAAGGCCGTCAGGAAGACGATCTGCCGCTCGTGCGCTGGGGCGTCGAAGATTCGCTCTATCGCGCGCAACAGGCGCTCGACGGCGTGCTCGCGAACTACCCGAACCGCTTCGCCGCAGGCCTCGTGCGTGCGCTGGCGTTCCCGTTCGGACTGCCGCATCGCGAACCGTCCGACCGCCTCGGCAGCGACATCGCCGAATTGATGCAGACGCCTGGCGCCGCGCGCAACCGGCTGGTGTCGGACTCCTACGTGCCGCGCCCGGACGTCGACGCGCTCGGCTTCGGCGAACTCGTGTTCGAGCTGAATCCGCGCTTTACGCAAATCGAGCAGAAGCTGCGCGAAGCGGTGAAGGCGCGGCGCCTCGAGCCAATGCCGCAGAGCGTCGTGCAACTCGCTGCGTGGGCCGACGCCGCGCTGCAACAAGGCCTGATCGACGCCGACGAGCGGCGTGTACTCGGCGACTACGCGCGCTATGCCGCACAGGTCGTTAAAGTGGACGATTTCTCCGCCGATTTCGACATCCTCGCCAAACTGCAACAACGCAAGGAGACGCTCGAAAAGGTGATGGAAGCCGCGCTGTGATTCCAATGGACGCCTGTGCGAACGCATGAAAAAACCTCGCTGCGCGACACGCCGATGCGCCAAACTCAGTGCACACTGACAGACGTGCGGGCGTGTCCAGCGGAGCAACGAACAATATGAACGACTCTTACCTGAACTTCGTCAATTCGCCGTTCGGCGCGCGCGTTGCGCGTTCTCTGGGCCTTCCGAAGCCCGAGGTGCTGCGCCGTTATCGCGCCGACGAGCCCGAGTTCGGCGGCCTGGTCGCGATTGGCGCCGGGCGCGAGCCGCATCTGCTCGATTCGCTGGCGGACCTGGTGGCGAGCATCGGCGTGACGAGCGTCGCGCATGAAAGCGCCGGATTGTGGATGCCCCTCGCACATCGTCACGGTCTGCTGACCGGGCGCTTCGAACCCGCGGAGTCGGGCTCGGCGGCGCGCGTCGGCGCATTGATCTTCGACGCGAGCGGTATCGACGACAGCAGCCAGATGGAACCGCTGCACGCGTTCTTTCACGACACGCTGCGCTCGCTTGGGAAATGCGGGCGCATCGTCGTGTTGGGACGGCCGCCCGAAGCATGCGCGAGTCCGCGTCAATGGACTGCGCAACGTGCGCTGGAAGGACTCACGCGTTCGCTTGGCAAGGAAGCGCGGCGCGGCATCACGGCGAATCTGGTCTATGTCGGCGAAGGCGCCGAGCATGGGATGAAAGCCACGCTGCGCTTCTTTCTGTCACCGCGTTCGGCGTATGTGTCGGGCCAGGTGGTGCGGATCGCCGCAGACGGTCTGCATGGCGTCGTGAATCGCGTTGCCGTAACCGATGCCGGCGGTAACGCCGCATCGCCGTTCGACTGGAACCAGCCGCTCGCGAACCGGCGCGCGGTCGTGACCGGCGCCGCGCGCGGCATCGGCGCGTCGATTGCAAGCGTGCTCGCGGCGCAGGGCGCGCACGTGATCGGCATCGACATTCCGTCCGCGCGCGACGCGCTCGAAGCCACCATGCGCCAGTTGAACGGCACCGCCCTCGCCTTCGACATTGCCGCACTGGAAGCGCCCGCGCAGATCGCCGCCGCGCTCGACGATCACGGCGTGGATATCGTCGTGCACAACGCCGGCATCACGAAAGACAAAACCATCGCGAAGATGACAGGCGGCGCGTGGCAAAGCGTGATCGACATCAACCTGTGCGCGCAGGAGCGCATCGACGACGCGCTGCTCGCGGCAGGCATTTTGCGCGACGGCGGGCGGATCGTCGGCGTGTCGTCGATCAGCGGGATCGCGGGCAATCCCGGCCAGACCAATTACGCGACGTCGAAAGCCGGGGTGATTGGCCGCGTGCAAAGCATGGCGCCGCTGCTGCGCCCGCGCGGCATCACGATCAACGCAGTCGCGCCGGGTTTCATCGAAACGCAGATGACCGCGAAGATGCCGCTGACCCTTCGCGAGGCAGGCCGCCGGATGAATTCGCTCGGCCAGGGCGGCCTGCCGGTCGACGTCGCCCAGACCATCGCGTGGCTCGCGCATCCAGGATCGGCCGGCATCAGCGGCCAGGTCGTGCGCGTGTGCGGACAAAGCCTGATCGGAGCATAAGCATGGATGAACCCGGGGATCCGTTTGGCGGGAATCATGCATCGCAGCTCGCGCCGCACAACGCGGTGCGGCCGAGAACTGTCGTCGTCGAAACCTTGCCGACGCCGGCGAAGCTCTATGCGCGAGCTTTGTCGGGCATCGTCAAACGCGCACGCCCCACGCAGTTGCCCGCATTGCGCCTCGTGCGCCCCGCTGTCGCGCTCGACCCGGGGCCCGCGTGGCGTTATGCACGCGTGTGCGGATTCATCCCGGAACATGGCGTGCCTCTCACGTATCCGCATCTGCTCGCGTTCCCCTTGCATCTGCTGATGCTGACCGACCCGGCGTTCCCGTGGCCCGCGGTCGGCCTGCTGCATCTGGCCAATCATGTGCGTCTGCGCCGGCCGCTCGCGTACAAGGACCTGCTGCGCGTCGAGGTCGAGTTCGGCGCGCTGCTGCGTCACGACAAGGGCCAGGCGTTTTTGCTGCATACCCGCATTTACCGGCGCGGCGAAGCGGTGTGGGATGGCGACAGCGTTTATCTGAAGCGCGGCGTGCCCGCGAGCGGCGCGCAACTCGAACCGCTTCAGGTCGATTCGGCAGCGCTGCAACGCATCGCGCGCTGGCAGCTTGCCTCGCAACTCGGCCGCGATTACGCGAGCGTGTCGGGCGACTACAACCCGATCCATCTGAGCGCGCTCTCTGCCAAAGCATTCGGTTTCCCGCGCGCGATCGCACACGGCATGTGGACGCTCGCGCGCGCGGCATCGTCCTTGCAGCCGCCCAAGCCGCTGGCCGAAGCGACGCTCAGTGCCGAATTCAAACTGCCGATGCTGCTGCCCGGCGAAGCGTCGTTGTGGAGCGCGTCGTCTTCGCTGATCGAACGCGATATCGAGGTGCGCGACATCGCCGGAGAAAAGCCGCATTTGCGCGGGCGCATGCAATGGAGATTGCAATGAGCGCGCGCCGTTTGCCCGATAACGGCGCACTCGTTCCACCGACCATGAAACATACGCAACCAGAAGGAGCCAGGCATGTCCCACCCGCTGCCACCCGTGCGCCGCGTCGCGATAATCGGCGGTAACCGGATTCCGTTCGCACGCTCGAACACCGCGTATGCGAGCGCGTCGAATCAGGACATGCTGACCTTCACGCTGCAAGGACTGATCGACCGCTATGGCCTGCACGGCGAACGTCTCGGCGAAGTTGCGGCGGGCGCGGTCATCAAGCATTCGCGCGACTTCAATCTGACGCGCGAATCTGTGCTGTCCACCACACTCGCGAAGGAAACGCCCGCGTACGATGTTCAACAGGCCTGCGGTACGGGGCTCGAAGCCGCCATACTCGTCGCCAACAAGATCGCGTTGGGTCAGATCGAAGCGGGTATCGCGGGCGGCGTCGATACGACATCGGATGCGCCCATCGGCGTCAACGAAAAGATGCGCAAGATTCTGCTCGAAGCGAATCGCGGCAGGAGTACGGGCGAGCGAGTGGGCGCGCTCGCGAAGCTGCGGCCCGCCATGTTTTTCAAGCCGCTCCTGCCGCGCAACGGCGAACCGCGCACCGGCCTTTCGATGGGCGAGCACTGCGAACTGATGGCCAAGCGCTGGAACATCTCGCGCGAAGCGCAGGACGTGCTGGCTTACGAGAGTCACCGCAAGCTGGCCGAAGCTTACGCGCGCGGTTTCGTCAACGATCTGATGACGCCGTATCGCGGCCTCGCGCGCGACAACAATCTGCGCTCGGACCTGACGCTCGACAAGCTCGCCGCGCTCTCGCCCGCCTTCGATCGCGACGCGGGCACGCTGACCGCAGGCAATTCGACACCGCTCACCGACGGCGCCTCCGCGGTACTGCTTGCAAGCGAGGAGTGGGCCGCGCGCCACGGGTTGCCGGTGCTCGCCTATCTGAGCTGGTCGGAAACCGCGGCAGTCGACTTCTTCGACAAGAAAGAAGGCCTTTTGATGGCGCCCGCCTACGCGGTGCCGCGCATGCTCGCGCGAGCCGGACTCACGCTGCAGGACTTCGATTTCTACGAGATCCACGAAGCGTTCGCGGCGCAGGTGCTGTGCACGCTCGCGGCGTGGCAGGATGACGAATACTGCCGCACGCAGCTTGGCCTCGACGGGCCGCTCGGTTCGATCGACAGCGCGAAGCTCAACGTGAACGGCGGCTCCCTCGCAACCGGGCATCCGTTCGCGGCGACGGGCGGCCGCATCGTTGCGGGTCTGGCGAAAATGCTCGCTCAACTCGACAAGCCGGCGGGCACGGCGCGAGGACTGATTTCGATCTGCGCGGCGGGCGGCCAGGGCGTGGTGGCGATCATCGAGCGCTGAGATTCATGGTGGCCGTAGCAAATGCAGCAACATGCTGGACCGCTTCAACCAGCACACAAACCATTGAAGCCAAGGCTTCAGGAGACGACCGATGACCCAGCCCACTCAAGCCTCGCTCTCGCCCGCCGCTGCGAATCAGGCAACCGGGCCAGCTCACGCAGATGCGGCGGCAACGCCTCATGCAATGCAAGACGCAACGGGGCACACTAACCACGCCCCCAACACCGACGGCATCTGGTACGCGTCGTATCCCGCCGACGTGCCGCATGAGATCGACGTCGGCAAATACGAATCTGTCGTGCATTTCTTCGACGAATGCATTGCGCAATTCCGTGAGCGCGTTGCGTACGTCAGCGTCGGCGCGAGCATGACCTATGGCGAACTCGGCCGCAAGGCGACCGCCTTCGCCGCGTATCTGCAAAGCATCGGCGTGAAGCCGGGCGAGCGCGTCGCGATCATGCTGCCCAATACGTTTCAATACCCGGTGTCGCTGTTCGGCGTACTGAAAGCCGGCGCGGTGGTGGTCAACGTCAATCCGCTTTACACCGTGCGCGAACTCGCGCATCAGTTGAAGGACAGCGGCGCGCAGACCATCATCGTTTTCGAGAACTTTGCGAAGACGGTGCAAGACGCGTTGCCGGGCACCAAAGTGCAGAACGTGATCGTGACAGGACTCGGCGACCTTCTCGCCGACGGCCTGAATCTGAAGGGACGTGTGCTCAATTTCATGCTGCGCCACGTGAAGAAGATGGTGCCCGCGTACAGTCTGCCGAACGCCGTTCCGTTGCTGAAGGCGCTTGCCAATGGTTATACGCGGCCGCTCACGCCTGTTCGGCCGACGCATCACGATATCGCGTTTCTTCAGTACACCGGCGGAACGACCGGCGTCGCGAAGGGCGCGATGCTCACGCACCGGAACATCATCGCCAATCTGCTGCAAGCAAAGGCATGGGCCGAAGGTCAATTGAGCGGAGAAGTGGAAACGGTACTCACACCGCTGCCGCTCTATCACATCTATTCGCTGACGGTGAACGCGCTGATTTTCATGGGTCTCGGCGGACGCAACATTCTGATCGCCAATCCGCGCGACATGAAGCGCGTAATGATGATCATCCGTCACGAGAAATTCACCGGCATGACGGCGGTCAACACGCTCTACAACGCGTTTCTCGAGAACGAGGAATTCTGCAAGCGCGATTTCTCCGACCTGAAACTGGCAATGGCGGGCGGCATGGCAACGCAGCGGTCGGTAGCCGAGCGCTTCAAGGCCGTCACCGGCAAGCCGATTATCGAAGGCTACGGCTTGACCGAATGCTCGCCCATCGTGTCGATGAACCCCGTCGACATCTCGAACCTGCGCGACTTCGAAGGCTCGATCGGCCTGCCCGCGCCCTCCACGCAAGTCCGCTTCAGAAAAGACGACGGCAGTTGGGCCAACATCGGCGAAGCGGGCGAATTGTGCGTGAAGGGGCCGCAGGTCATGAAAGGCTACTGGAACCGGCCGGAAGAAACGGCGAAGGTGATCGACGACGAAGGTTGGCTTGCGACCGGCGACATCGGCGTGATGGATTCGCGCGGCTTCATCCGGCTGATCGACCGCAAGAAAGACATGATTCTGGTCTCGGGCTTCAACGTCTACCCGAACGAGATCGAAGATGTCATCGCGGCGCACCCGGACGTGCGCGAGGTGGCTGCAATCGGTGTGCCCGACGACGCCCAGGGCGAACGCGTGAAGGTGTTCATCGTGAAGCGCAATCCGTCGCTGACCGCCGAGCAGGTGATCGCACATTGCCGCAAAAATCTGACGGGCTACAAGGTGCCGAAGGTGGTCGAGTTTCGCGACGAGCTGCCGCAAACCAACGTCGGCAAGATTCTGCGCCGTGCGCTACGGGACGAGGAACTCGCGAAGCAAAAGACTGCCTGAGAGGCAAGGCGCTCGCATGATGTCTTGCGCCACCCTTTCGGAGAGTTCGATGACGCACCGCCTGTTCGCACGTCAGCGCATTGCCCGTTTCGTGCGGCCCGACGCTCACGTTATCGCCGGCGGCACCACGCCGGCGCTCGCAGCGTCTCACAGCGCATCGCACCGGTCCAGTTTCCGCAGGCTGCTGCTGGGCGCGTTGATGGCCGGCGCGGCGAGCACCGCGACAGTGCCCGCGTTCGCGCAAAACGACGACAAGCCGCCGCCGCTCGAAGCCGCGAGCGCTGTCAAGGCGCCTTCCACGCCCGCGTCGCAGGTCGGCAAGCTGACGCTCGATCAGCAGGTCAAATGGCTGCGCGCCGCGCAACAAAGCGGCGCGCTCGAAGCGCTCGGCGACGCGCAGCTTGTCGCGCTCTTCAAGTCGCTCGATCCGCTCGCGCTGCCGCGCTATATCAAGGAAGGGCCGAACGGCTACGCGTCGTATGAAATGACCATGTCGCGTTCGGAACGCATTCGCGGCCAGTGGCCCGACAAGCCGGACCATATGCTCGTGCGGGTCGCGCACGACCCGCTTCGCATCTACGCGAAGTGGCTGCCCGACGGTGCGCACGCCGGCCAGGAAATCCTCTACGACGAGTCCAAACGCGCGGACGAAATGTACGGACATCTGGGCGGCATCATGAACGTGATGCCGTTATGGACGTCGTTGAACGGCGCCCTCGCCCGCTCGCAATCGAATCACGACGTGCGCGATCTCGGGACCGAATACATTGCAGAGCAATACCTGGCCGAGGGCAAAAAATTTACCGAAGCCGGCCTGCCTCGCTCGACGCAGATCGAAGTGAAGACGATCGACGGCGTGCGTGTCGTCGCGTTCACGTTCGAGACGCCCACCGGCCAGCCGCAGTTCTACGCAAAGCGGGAAACGCTCGGGCTCGATTTGCGGCATCCGTATTTCCGCACTGTCGAGTCTTATGACAATGACGGCCGCATCTTCGAAAAGATCGTGTTCGAAACGATCACGCCGAAAACTTTCGACGATTCCACTTTCGATCCTAAGAACAAGGCATATAAGTTCTAGCGCGGCGCAAAGACGAAGCTAACGTGGGCTGACTGCGTGCCTTGCTCGTCGCTCCGTTCGTAGCCGTGCTCAATGCGATGCGTTGCATGCGTGGCGAGTTCTTTGAGCACGAAATAGTCTGATGCGCGCGTTACGCCGATTAGCCACGGCGTCGGCTGCTCGCTAGTCGACGCCCGCAGCATCGGTGCAAGCGCCGTGTGCCATAACAGGCCGATGTCGTCGCCGGTTTCGAATACCGGCAACTTCATCGCCGCCGCGTAGCGGGCAAACGCAGCGCTGAACGCAAGCGTCGAATCGGCGATCGCCAACGTGTCGCGACGCGCGGCGGCGTGCGTGAGCCATGGCCACGCAGAACCTGCCGTGGTGGAAAGCCATGCGCTCGTCATCATGAAGGTGCGCCGGTCCATGTGCTGGTCCGCCTCCTCGTTTGGTCAGCGAGCGCAATGCTCGCCGGACAGTTGCGCCATGCCCGACCGACGTCGTCTGACGCTATGTATAGCCGCGCCGATCGCGCCACGCCGCAGGCCAGATGCCCTGCTTGCCCGGCGCGAGAACGCCGTTCGGGTCGAGCGCGTCCTTGATCGTTTCCGACAGTCGCAGCAATGCGCCGTCGTTGAAGTTGTACTGAGCGGCCGCGAAATCCATATACGCGAGGTGCGTGCGATATTGGCCGTAGCCGGCCGCGCGTGCATCGCTCATCAACGAGCGCAACAAGGCGCCCGCCTGCTCGACCTGGTTCGTATCGTCGCGATCGAAAATCGCCGCAAAGATGTGATGCAGATGACGCACGCCCGCTGTAAAGCCGCCGTAGTAGTCGAAACCGTACTCGGCCGCGCGGGCCTTCACCATCGAGTATTGGCGCAGCGCGTCGCGTCCGGTTGCCGGACACACCGGCGCAAAGTCCACATGCGCGCCCGCGCCGCCGCGCCAGTCGAGCATGCGGAACGCGCTCATTGCGGGAATGCCGGCGAGATTACGATCACCGCCCGCGCTGGGCTGCGCGTCGCCCGCATAACGCTTCGGCAGAAGCCGCGCGTGAGGCGCGCGCGCGAACGCGCGCTGCACGATTGCGTAGTGTGCATCGACCACCTCGGGCGTGCCGTACAGCGCAAAATGCAGATTCCAGCGGCCCACATCGAGCTTGTCGAGCATCGCGGCGACCGCGCTTTCGGGCATTGCGCCGGGCCCGTCGTACCATTGCGCGCGCGCCGATAATCCTGCCGCGCGCCGCAAGCCGCCCTCGATCACCGCGTGATTGCGGATAGTTTCATCGAGCCGCAACGGCCGCAATATGTCAACGATGGTCTCCAGATCCGCCTCTTCGCGGAACTGGATTTCGCCGAGCAGATACGCGGGCGGCGCGGGCATCAGCCAGACGCCGAGCTTCGTCACGATGCCGTAGTTCGACTGCATGAACATAGCGTCGAACGAAGGTCCGTAACCGGGCTGGTAAAGCTGCCATGCGGTGCTGGTGTCGATTGCGCCCATGCCGGTTCGCAACACGTCGCCGTTTGCCAGCACCACCTCCATTCCGCATTGCGTCGCTGCATGATCGCCGTACGGCGTGTAGCCGAAGCCGCGTTCGAGCGTGTTGCCGACCACGCTGCCCCAGCCGGCAGCCGGCGGATCGACCCACAGCCTGTAGCCCTTATCGCGCAGGTGCGCATGAAGATCGAAGTAGCTCACGCCCGGCTCGACGAGCGCATAGGCGAGTGTCTCGTTCACTTCGACGATGCGGTTCATCCGCTGCAGATCGAGCACGACCGAACCGGTAAGACGCGGCGCCGCGCCGCCGTACGCAAAATTGCGCCCGGTCGAGACGGTCCATAACGGAATGCGATATTGATTCGCCACGCGCAGCACCGCGCGGATTTCATCGACAGATGCGGGCAAGAGCGCGGCGCTCGCCGCGAACGCTTCGCGCTCGCCCGGGGCGAAGGGATCGAGATAGGTGGAGAGTCCTACCGCCGAATCCACGACATGCGGCTCGCCGACAATCGAGCGCCAGGCGGCGAGCGCCCGGTCGAACTGCGCGGCGGAAACTCCCGGCGGCAAGTGGCGGATCAAGGGTTCTCCTTCAGCGGGGAAGGCTTGCGTGGCGTTCGCCCAGCAACAGCCGCTCTATTGTCACGCTACTGCCACGCTTCGGGCTTGCCACCGAGCGCACTGCAGACGTCGACGGCAATCGAGCGTAGCTTGCCTTCCGCGATCGGCCCTGACAACGCATAACCCATGCCGTCGCTGATCCAGTAGAAGGTGCGCCGATTGCCGTCGCGTAGCAGGCGGAACGCGGTCTCGTCGCGCGCAGTGCCGGTCACATACAGCGTGAGCCGCGCGCCGGCGCGGTTCTCGTACATGAATTGCGCGGCCGGACCCGCTTCGCCGGGCAACAGACGGCCGCCTACGAGCGAATAGCCGTATTCCTGCAGCGACGGCACGGAAAGCGACCGGTTCAGACGCTTGGAAAGCCAGCTGATCAAATGCTCTTCTTCGCTCGCCGCGACTTCTACCGGATGACGCCGCTCAGGCGTATAAACCGCATACGCTACGTCGGCGCGTTCGGCGAAGCTGGGCGCCTGCGCACCGAGACCGTTCCACGCGCCGCCGGTCAGACGCGGCGCCAGCGGCCCCAACGCCAGCGTGAGCCCGGCGCCCGCCGCGAGCCAGCACGCAGCGATCCCCGCGCGCCGCCACCACGGCGTGCGCGGACGCAGGACGATGACGGTGGGCTCATCGGCGTCGTCGGTTCTGCGCGCCGTATCGGCAGCCTGGCCAGCCGGCGCGCGACGCGCGTCGTCCTGCGGCGCGCCGCACAACACCTGCAGCGCTGCTTTTTGCGCCCGCCATGCGGCGACGCGCGCAGCGGCTTGCGGATGCGCGGCGAGCAGCGTTGCGATGCGTTCGCCTTCCGCATCCGACAATTCACCGTCGACAAACGCCGATAGCGCTTGCAGATCTACCCCGTCGGGCAAGCTGGAATCGTGGTCGTCATTCATCGCGGGTTTCTCACTACTTTCAGCGGCGGCTTAAGCGCCGGCTCCTGAGCGGGTCCTTCCAGCAACCCGCGCAGATGTTCGCGTGCGCGCGACAGTCGCGACATCACCGTGCCGACCGGCACGCCGAGCGCCTTCGACGTCTCCTGATAACTGAGCTCTTCGACGCAGACGAGCAACAGCACCTCGCGCTGCTCGATCGGCAGACAATACAGCGCGCGCTGCAGATCGCGCAGCACGAGGCCGTCGACCTCGCGTTGCGGCGCTTCGAGGTTGCGCCAGGGCGCGCTTTCTTCGTCGACGGCAATCTCGCGGCGGCCGCGCAACTGATCGATATAAAGATGCCGCAGAATGGTGAGCAGCCACGCACGCAGATTACTGTTCGGCCGGAACGCCGCCCAGCGCGCAAGCGCACGCTCCGCCGTATCCTGAACCAGGTCGTCGGCCCATGCGCGGTCCCCCGTCAGCGCGCGCGCGTAGCGGCGCAGCTGCGGGAGCCACGAAATCACTTCTGCTTCAAAGCTCACGCGGCGCGTGGCTCTCAGTAGCCGCCGCCGCTACTATTGCCGCCGCTGGAGCTGGACGCGCTATTGTCGGCGGTGGAGGAGCAGGCGCTGGTCGCGAGCGACGCCACTGCGAGTGCGAATATCATCGCGACGATGCTGAGAGTTGCTTTCATACGAGTCTCCTTTGTCGACCGGAGTTAGCGCTTTAGCGCTTAGTCCGGTCCCATGCACAGCGGTCGACCGGAGTTGGCGCTTCAGCGCTTAGGCCGGTCCCATGCAAAGCGGTCGACTGGAGTTAGCGCTTCAGCGCTTACTCCGGTCCCATGCAAAGCGGTCGACTGGAGTTAGCGCTTCAGCGCTTGGTCCGGTTCCATGTGAAGTTATCGACCGAAGTTGGCGCTTCAGCGTTTACTTCAGCCCCATGCAAAACTGTCTCGACCAGCGTTAGCGCTTCGGTTCCTGCTTCTCAGTGCTTAACCCTGTCCTTGACTAAACGCGTTGGGCCCGGAATTTATTCCACCGACGCGCTCGCAATGCCGGCATTTTCCGCCATCGACGGGACCAAACGCGGGCCGTGGCCGAAGAAGCCGGCCAATGGTCGGCGGATTTCGTAACTCAACGTTACAGCCAATAGTTATCAGGTGCTTATGTGAGCGCAAGCCGTTATAGTGGACGCAGTTCGCCCGTCGACGCGTTCTGCCCCCACACAGGGTAGAATCGCGGCGAACAACCGTCTTTCTAACCTGAATTGTCCATGGCTTCCGCAGAATCGCATCCGCAAAACGACTTCATGAACGCTGCGCGCAAAGAACGAAAGCGCGTTGAGATTTACCTTGTCAATGGCATCCGCCTGACAGGGTGCATCGAGTCGTTCGATCAGTATCTGGTGATGCTGCGCACGCCCGTCGGCTTGCAAGGCATCTACAAGCGCGCCATCTCGACGATCCAGCTCGATACCGGAACCCGTCCGGCTCCGCGCGCGGGCCGTCCGTCGCATGGCGAGCACACCACGCGCGGCCCGCACGGCTCGCGGGAGCCGCGCGAGCATCGGGAACCGCGTGAACCGCGAGAATCGTACGGTGCGCCGTCATCCGACCGCCCTGCGCCAGAGCGCGGCAGCGCGTCAGACACGCCCGTAGTGGTGACGCGCCGCCGGCGCCTGTTCGGCACGGGCGGCGACGGCGGCAACCACGGCAATCATGGCGGCGGCGGTCACGCGTAAGCGTCGACGTGCCCGCGGTGCGGCGACGGTCACTTCGCGAGAGGACCGAGCCGCTGCAGAATTTTTTCTACCCTCGCCACCTGCTGGTCCGTCAGCTCGAACTTGCTTTTGACCGCCAACACGCGACGCCGCCAGTAGCCGGCGTCCAACATCCGTTGCGCCGGCTGCTTCGTTGCCCAATCCAGATGTTCCAGCTCTGCCTCCACCACGTGTGAAGCGTTGAAACGCTTGGCGCGCACGGGTTTCTTGTCCATGGTGTTTGCTGCCTTGTCGTTCGCCGATCGTGTTTGCGCTCCTCCCGAGCTGAGCATTGCAGGTTTGGCGCAGGCGGTCTGATGGGCCGGTCCACGCGACCGGTCATTGTTCTATTTTTCCGCACTGCATTCCTGCGACACTCGGAAAACGAGCGGGCAGGCTCACGTTTGAAGTTTTTATTTATTCCGATTGGCGCGCACCCGCCGCATGTCGATCCTCGCGTGCTCTGGCGAGTGCGCACGCGCGTCCTATACCGTTCGGCCGATGTCGCCGATGCTCCCTTTGCGTTATGCTCAACCGTCGACTTCGTTCATTGGGAGCCTGTCATGACGAGCAAGAAGCACACTGCGTTGCCCGCTGCCGGAAAGCAGGCGGAACCGTCGATAGACTCGACGGATAGTCGCCTCGACGAGGCGTTGGAAGAGAGCTTTCCCGCGAGCGACCCGATCGCCGTCCACGAGCACGAGCCGCGTCGCGCATCGGAAAACGAGCAGCCGGTGACAGAAAAGAAGCGGCGCTAGCGCGCGCGGCAAGAAGGAAGGCGCATGCTACGAAGACCAGCGCAGCCCGCGCGAATGGGATTGCCGGCGCGTCGCAACGCGTCGTTTCGGCGGGCCGGGCTGCGGTAAAGCACCGCTACGCCCGGCCTTGAGATGGGCCGTTCGACCCAGTCCCGGCTAGTGCGCGGGCAAGCCGCTTTCGAGTTGGCGCTGCAGGTCGCGCACCTGGCGCTGGGCGACGCGCAGCTGCTCTTGCGCGGCAGTCTTCTGCTGAGCCAGTGCCAGTGCTTCCGCGCGCGTTTGCTGCTGCTGGTTCGCAACGATCGTCTGCTGCTGGCGGGCTACGTCAAGATCCGCTTGCAGACGGTTGGCGCGGCCCTGTGACAACGCGATCATGCGTTCGGTGAACGCCTTCTGCGCTTCGAGTTGCGTGCGGCGAATCTCTACGTTCGACAATTGCACAGTCTGGCGCACGAAATCGCGATAGATCATTTCGGCGCGCGCCGCGTCTTGCGTCTTGATCACGCGCCAAAAGTTCTTCTGCTGGAAAAGCGCCACGTAGTACGTCATTTCCTTGCCGTGGAATAGCAAGCTCGTTCCATAGCTGGCGTTGTACGTGGTGCGCAACTCGCTGAGTTCAGAGCCCTTGATCAACTGCTGCAGTTCCGCGACGTTCCCCGCGGCGGATTGCTTGACCTCGTCCGGCGTAAGCGCGGATGTTTGCACTTGCGTCTGCACTTGGGCCTGCGCCGGCAGCAAAGCGGACGCCAGTGCGATTGTTGTGGCCGGTTCGGCTACCAACCCGGGCGTTGCGCTGTTATCGGCCTCCGGCTGAGCCTGTGCGCACGCGACTTGTGCTGCCCCCAACGCCATGATCGCGGCGACGGCGATCAGTCGTAGTTTCGACTTTTGGTCCATGTCATTCCTGCTTCGATAGTTTTAATTTTAGTTCCTGATCATCTCATTATTACTCACTTTCGCGAACTTCGGGCTGTTCGTCGAAAAATTGTACCGACCGGTGTTCTTGAGTTGGGCCTTCCGGCGGAGGCTGTCTTGTAAATTGGTGAAGATGCGGCCTCGTCTGGTTCTAGGGACGGCAGACGATAGGAGGTTGCAATCGCTGCGTCAGGAGCGGAGGTCGCCGCGCGGGGCATGCGCTTTCAACGTGGACTGCTGCCCCGCCGTGTCGCACGGTTCGGCGCAGATACAGTCGGGCGTTTGATCCAGTCAGCGCCCTACTGTTGGAACTGCCGGGCGTCTGGGGTGTGGTGACGGTCGACTCAGTCAGCTCCAGCGACTCCAGAACTCTTGAACACGTTGACGAGCCGGTTCATGACATCGCCATGCAGCTTCGGAACCCGTAATTGATAAGGATTCCGCATTAACGCGATTAACGGACGGAGCGATCGGACCATTCGGGCCCGGGCCGATTTTGCAGATGAACCTGCGTTCACACAGGCTTCACGTGACTGCGCACAATGTCACGCCGTGCGTTTTGTTCGATACGACGCACGTTCGTCTGCATGCGGGATCTCACGCGCCGTTGAGACCTTAATCCGATCATTTCAGCCCTCGGACCGACGACACGAAGTACTACAGCATGCGACCTGTAGGTGCTACAAGCGATCCGGCAAAACACTCGCCGAAAGCGCGTCGCTCAGGCCGCGTATCGAAGCCATGCTCTGGTATCAGTTCAATACAGCCGCAAAGTGCCGCATCTTGATTAGAGGTTCCACTATCAAACGGTAGCCGCACTTTGACGCACACTTAACGTATTCTGCGCTGACAACATGAAGCGGCCATCCGAAGCCGCGAACCGGGCTCGCGCCGCTGGCGTCAGGAGAACCCGAAGCATCACGCGAGATCGCGAGTCCAACGTCTCGTGATACGGCTTCACGCGATGCCAAAAACGCTGCGCGACCATGATCGCGCCGTCTTTTAACAAGGAGGAAGACAATGATGCAGTTCACTCAACGCGTTCGCGCGGTCGCGCTTCGCACAGCGAAACATGCAGCGTTTGCCGGCGTGCTTCTCGCCAGCGCTGTCACCGCGATGGCGCAAACGGACACTCCGGTAGGCACCTGGCAGACTATCGACGATCACACCGGGCAGCCAAAGGCACTCGTGCAGATTTCCCAGGACGGCAGTGGCACGCTAAGCGGCAAGGTAATCAAAGGTCTCGGTCCGAACGACCAGCCAGATCGCCGCTGTACTGCATGTACCGACGCGCGCAAGGACCAGCCAATTCTCGGCATGACCATCATTAGCGACATGAAAAAGGACGGTGAAGCCTGGGATCACGGGCAGATCCTCGACCCCGAAAATGGCAAGCTATACAAGTGCAAAATGCATCTGGAAGAAGGCGGCAACAAGCTCGTAGTGCGCGGATACATCGGCGTGTCGTTGCTTGGCCGATCGCAAACGTGGGTTCGTCAGCAATAGTGAATGAGCGCGGCCCGCGCTGATCAATCCAAAAGACAAAGACAAACGGCCGACGATATTATCGTGCGGCCGTTTTTACGTGATCTCGCGTGATTGAAGTCGTCATGCAGCGTGTTTGAAGGGCGACGCGAAAGCAAACGGGGAAGACGGCAAGGGCTTGGCCGGTGCCGGCTTTTGCAACGTGGGCGACGTATGCGCCGTGGGCGCTGCCGGCACCGGCGCCTTTTCTACTGCGACCACGCTTTTCTGTTCCGCGCTCAGGTGCGTGCGCATGCGCGCCTCCATCATTGCGCAAAGTTCTTCACTCGCTGTGCCGAACAACTGCTCCATGACGCGCTTTAATACGCCTGATTCGTACCAGGCCTTGAAGCGGCGATGACAGGTTTGATAAGACGGGTATTTGCGCGGCATGGCAGACCAGGTAGCGCCGCTATACATTACCCACAACACGCCGTTCAGAACAGAACGGGTATTGGCAAGCGGGCGTCCGCGTAGCTCAGAGCGCGGGCGCAGTTCGGGCAGCAACGGCGCAATGCGTTGCCACTCTTCGTCGTTCATATCGCGGTAGGGGTTCATGGTTTCTCCTTTGTCAGATACTCGACAAAGATAGCCAGTCGCCCAAACACGGAACATCAGAGCAATCCGAATCCTGAAAATACGCCTTTCGACCTAGTCCGCTAGGCCGAAGCGGCGTGAGCTATCGCAAAAGGAGCGCCCGCGGGTTTCCAAAAACAGATCGGGCCCTGCTCAGGTCAGCGACGTATCGACAATCCGGCGCGGCGCATCGAGATACTCTTTGCTCTGCATTTCGACGATCCGGGACACCGTGCGAGTGAATTCGTTAGCCATGGGTCCATCGACGTAAAGCTCCTCGGGCGGCACCGCAGCCGACATCAGCAGCTTCACCTTGTGGTCGTAGAACACGTCGATCAGCCACGTGAAGCGGCGCGCCTCCGACGCCATGCGCGCCGACATCTGCGGCACCGCTGACAGAATCACCGCGTGGAAACGGCTCGCGAGTTCAAGGTAGTCGTTCTGCGAACGGGGACCGCCGCATAACGTCGCAAAATCGAACCAGACAACGCCGTCTGCCTTGCGCAGCGCCTTCAACTCGCGCTTTTCGATATGCAGGATCGGGCTTTCGTCAGGGACTGCGGCGAGGCGCGCGAACGCGTCGCGCAACGCCTTGTCGGCGGCCGCGCCGAGCGGCGTGTGATACACCTCCACCTGAGCGAGGGTGCGTTGCCGGTAGTCGATGCCTGCATCGACGTTGATCACGTCGAGCTTCTCCTTGATAAGCTCGATGGCCGGCAGCATGCGGTCGCGGTGCAGGCCGTCAGGGTACAGCGTGTCCGGATCGTAGTTGGACGTCATCACGAACTGCACGCCGTTTTCAAAGAGCTTGTCGAGCAGGCGGTACAGGATCATCGCATCGGCAATGTCCGACACGTGGAATTCATCGAAACAGATCAGCCGGTAGCGCTTCGCAACACGTCGTGCGAGTTCGTCGAGCGGATCGGCCTGGCCTTTCAGTTCTTCCAGTTCGCGATGCACTTCGCGCATGAATTCGTGGAAATGCAGCCGCGTTTTGCGCTGCACCGGCACGATCATGTAGAAGCTGTCCATCAGGAAGCTTTTGCCGCGCCCTACTCCGCCCCACATGTACACGCCGCGCGGCGGGTCCGGACGGTTGATGAGCTTCTTCAACGCATTCGAGCGGCGCGACTTGTACTCGACCCACTCTTCGTAGCACCGCTGCAGACGGTCGACCGCCGCGCGTTGCGCCGGGTCGGATTGGTAGCCCCGCGTCTGCAGTTCTTTTTCGTAGTATTCGGTGACGTTCATCGTGTTGCTGCGAAAAGAAAGGCGGGAGGGAGTGAACCCGCCCGCCTTTGTGGTGATGCCAGAGTACGTTCAGTCAGGCGTGCGCGCGATTACATATTCAGTGCGCGCTTGTCCACGGCGAGTGCCGCTTCGCGCATGACTTCCGACAGCGACGGGTGCGGATGGCAAATACGGCCGATGTCTTCCGACGCCGCCTTGAATTCCATCGCCACCACGGCTTCCGCGATCAGGTCCGATGCGTTTGCCGAGATGATGTGCACGCCGAGCAGTTCGTCGGTCTTCGCGTCGGCGATCATCTTGACGAAACCGTCCGCCTTGTTGATGCCGAGCGCGCGGCCGTTCGCCATGAACGGGAACTGGCCCGTCTTGACTTCGCGGCCTTCCGCCTTCAGTTGCTGTTCCGTCTTGCCGACCCACGCAATTTCCGGCTCTGTGTAGATCACCCACGGAATGCAGTTGTAGTCGATATGCGGCTTCTGACCGTCGATGATCTCAGCGACCAGCACGCCTTCGTCTTCGGCCTTGTGCGCGAGCATCGGTCCACGAACCACGTCGCCGATCGCGTAGACGTTCGGCACGGCCGTCGCGCAATGATCGTCGACATCGATAAAGCCGCGTTCGTTGGCCTTCAGGCCGATCGCTTCGAGACCGAGGTTGTCGGTGTTCGGTACGCGGCCGATCGACACGATCAGGCGGTCGGCTTCGAGCTTCTGCGCGTTGCCGTCCTTGTCCGTGTAATTGATCGTGACGCTGCTCTCGGTTGTCGACACATCGCCGACCTTCACGCCGACGTGAATGTCGAGACCCTGCTTCTTGAACTGCTTGGCCGCTTCTTTCGCGAGCGCCTGGTCAGCCGCGCCGAGGAATTCCGGCAGCGCTTCGAGCACGGTCACTTCCGCGCCCAGACGACGCCACACCGAGCCGAGTTCGAGTCCGATCACGCCTGCGCCGATCACGGCGAGCTTCTTCGGTGCCGTGTCGAAAGCGAGTGCGCCTTCGTTGTCGGCGACAATCTTGTTGTCGACCGGAATGTTCGGCAGATGGCGTGCTTTCGAACCCGTGGCGATGATCACGTTCTTCGCCGTGACCACTTCCGTCTCGCCTTCCCCGCTCACCTCGATCTGCACGCCGGCGTCCGTCTTGCCGGTGAACTTGCCGTGACCCTTGAGCCACGTGATCTTGTTCTTGCGGAACAGGAATTCGATGCCCTTCGTCATCTTTTCGACGATGCCGTCTTTGCGGGCCATCATCTTGGAGATGTCGACCTTCACGTTTTCCACCGAGATGCCGTGGTCAGCGAGGTGATGCGATGCGTTTTCAAATTCTTCCGACGACGCGAGCAGCGCCTTCGACGGAATGCAACCCACGTTCAGACACGTGCCGCCGAGCTTCAGCGTGCCGGCCGGGTTCTTCCATTTTTCGATACATGCGACGGTCTTGCCGAGCTGCGCTGCGCGGATGGCGGCGATGTAACCGCCAGGGCCTGCGCCGATCACGACGACGTCAAATTCTTTGGACATGACAATCCTTTTGATGACGGAACGGCGCGCGGCCACACTTCGTGGCGCGGATCGTTCCTGTACTACGGAATGCGAAAGACGTGGTGCTTGCCTGATGCTTTATATGGCGCCGGCTTGCGCGATCGCAAGCCGGCACCGATAAAAGCGGCGCTTACAGGTCGAGCAGCAGGCGCGCCGGGTCTTCCAGCGCATCCTTCATGGCGACGAGCGACAGCACGGCTTCACGGCCGTCGATGATCCGGTGGTCGTAGGAGAGCGCCAGGTAGTTCATCGGGCGGATCACGATCTGGCCGTTTTCGACCACGGCGCGTTCCTTCGTTGCGTGCACGCCGAGAATCGCGGACTGCGGCGGGTTGATGATCGGCGTCGACAGCATCGAACCGAACACACCGCCGTTCGAGATCGAGAACGTACCGCCCGTCATTTCCTCGATCGACAGCTTGCCGTCTTTCGCCTTCTGGCCGAATTCGGCAATCTTCTTCTCGATTTCGGCGAGGCTCAGCTGATCTGCATTGCGCAGGATCGGAACCACCAGACCGCGCGGCGAACCGACAGCGATACCAATGTCGAAATAGCCGTGATAGACGATGTCGTTACCGTCGATCGACGCGTTCACCAGCGGGAACTTCTTCAGCGCGTGAACAGCCGCCTTCACGAAGAACGACATGAAGCCGAGCTTCACGCCGTGTTCCTTTTCGAACTTGTCCTTGTACTTGTTGCGCAAGTCCATCACCGGCGCCATGTTCACTTCGTTGAACGTGGTCAGGATGGCGTTGGTTTGCTGCGACTCGAGCAGACGCTCGGCGATACGCGCACGCAGACGCGACATCGGCACGCGTTGCTCCGGACGGTCCTTAAGCCACTGGTCGGCCGATGCCGGGCCCTTGACGTCCGGCAGCGACGGCCGGGCGGCCTTCGGTGCCGCAGCCGGTGCAGGCGCGGCGGGCTTCGCAGCCGGAGCGGCCTGGCCTGCCGTCAGCACGTCGCCCTTGGTGATGCGGCCGTCGCGGCCCGTGCCGGCGACGTCGCCCGACGACAAGCCCTTCTCCGCCATGAGCTTGCCGGCAGCCGGCGAAGCAGCGGTGTTCGCACCCGTTGCGGATGCGGCTTGAGCAGCCGGCGCCGGTGCGGCGGCCGGTGCGGGCGTGGCGGCCGGAGCCGGTTTCACTTCCGCTTCGACAGCGGCGGCGCCTGCCTTGCCTTCCGTGTCGATCTTGGCGATGACCTGATCGGCCGTGACGGTGTCGCCGTCGTTCGCGATGACTTGCGCGAGCACGCCGGCCGAGGGTGCCGGCACTTCGAGCACGACCTTGTCGGTCTCGATTTCGATGAGAATTTCGTCCTGGGCAACAGCCTCGCCGGGCTTCTTCTTCCACTGCAGCATCGTGGCTTCCGAGACCGACTCGGACAGCTGGGGAACCTTGACTTCAACAATAGCCATTATGAATATCCTGAATACGTATCGGGTGACGGCGCGGTGAACGACGACCGCCTGCGAACCATGTCTACCGCGTCTGGACCTTTATGCGGTCGCTGAACGCGGCGCGGGAAAGCGCGCTGCGCTTTCCCGGTTCGTCTGTTCTCTTTATTTAGCGATCGACGCGCTCTTGAGGCGGCCGAAAGCGCCTTCGACCAGCGCTTTCTGCTGCTCGTAGTGCTTCGCGTAGTAACCGACTGCCGGCGAAGCCGAAGCCGGACGGCCGCTGTATGCCAGCTTCTGTCCTTCCTTCATGCCTTCCTTCAGATGGTGCTCGATGTAGAACCACGGTCCCTGATTCTGCGGCTCGTCCTGCACCCAGACCACTTCCGTCGCGTTGTCGTACTTCTTGATCTCCGCTTCGAACTGCTTGTGAGCGAACGGATACAGCTGTTCGATACGCACGATCGCAACGTCGTTCGCCTTCGCTTCGCGGCGATGCGCGACGAGGTCGTAGTACACGCGGCCCGAACACACCAGCACGCGCTTGACCTTCTTCGCGTCGATGGTTTCCTCGACTTCGCCGATCACCGGCTGGAACGAACCCTTCGCCAGTTCCGACAGATCGGAGACGGCTTCCTTATGACGCAGCAGCGACTTCGGCGTAGCGACGATCAGCGGCTTGCGGAACAACCGGATCATCTGACGGCGCAACAGGTGGAAAATCTGCGCCGGCGTGGTCGGCTGGACCACTTGCATGTTGTGGTCTGCGCACAGTTGCAGGAAACGTTCGATACGCGCCGACGAGTGCTCCGGACCCTGGCCTTCATAGCCGTGCGGCAGCAGCATGGTCAGGCCCGAGACGCGGCCCCACTTTACTTCGCCCGACGAAATGAACTGGTCGATCACAACCTGCGCGCCGTTCACGAAGTCGCCGAACTGCGCTTCCCATGCGACGAAGGTGTTCGGTTCAGCCGTGGAGTAACCGTATTCGAAGCCGAGCACCGCTTCTTCCGACAGCACCGAGTCGATCACCGTGAACTTCGCCTGACCTTCGGCGATGTTCTGCAGCGGCACGTAAGTGCCGTCGTTCCAGCGCTCGCGGTTCTGATCGTGCAGCACCGCGTGACGGTGCGTGAACGTGCCGCGGCCCGAATCCTGGCCGGTCAGGCGCACGGCATAGCCGGAGGCGACCAGCGACGCGAACGCGAGGTGCTCGCCCATACCCCAGTCGAGCTTCGCTTCGCCACGGCCCATTGCGCGACGGTCGTTCAGAACGCGCTCGACGAGCGGGTGAACCTTGAAGTTTTCCGGGACGGTGGTGATGCGCTCAGCGAGGCGCTTCAGTTCCGCGAGCGGCACAGCCGTGTCGGCCGCGTCGGTCCACTTGCGGTTCAGGAACGGCACCCAGTCCACCGCGTACTTGCTCTTGTAGTTCGAGAGCACCGGGTCGACCGTGTGATGGCCTTCGTCCATTGCCTTGCGGTAGGCCTTGACGAATTCCTCGCCTTCTTCGGCCGTGATCACGCCTTGTTGCACCAGCTTTTCCGCGTACAACGCGCGCGTGCCCGGATGCTTCGCGATGGTCTTGTACATCAGCGGCTGCGTGACAGCCGGCGTGTCCTGCTCGTTGTGACCCAGCTTACGGAAGCAGACGATGTCGACCACGACGTCCTTGTGGAACTGCATCCGGAAGTCGATAGCCAGCTGCGTGGCCAGAACCACCGCTTCGGGGTCGTCGCCGTTCACGTGCAGCACCGGCGCCTCGATCATCTTGACGACGTCCGAGCAGTACAACGTGGAGCGCGAGTCGCGCGGGTCCGACGTCGTGAAGCCGATCTGGTTGTTGATGACGATGTGCAACGTGCCGTGCGTGCCGTAACCGCGCGTTTGCGCGAGGTTCAGCGTTTCCATCACGACGCCCTGACCGGCAAAAGCCGCGTCGCCGTGAATTTGCACCGGCAGCACTTGCAGGCCGCTGTCGTCGCCGCGACGGTCCATACGCGCCTTCGCCGAACCTTCTACCACCGGGTTGACGATTTCGAGGTGCGACGGGTTGAACGCGAGCGACAGGTGAACCGGGCCGCCTTCGGTCGAGACGTCCGACGAGAAGCCCTTGTGGTACTTCACGTCGCCGGCCGGCAGGTCGTCGACGTGCTTGCCTTCGAATTCGGCGAACAGGTCAGCCGGCATCTTGCCGAGCGTATTGACCAGCACGTTCAGACGGCCACGGTGAGCCATGCCGATGACGATTTCCTGCACGCCGCGGGCGCCGCCGTGACGCACGACTTCGTCCATCGACGCGATGAAGCTTTCGCCGCCTTCCAGCGAGAAGCGTTTCTGGCCGACGTACTTGGTATGGAGGAAGCGCTCGAGGCCTTCAGCGGCCGTCAGGCGATTCAGGATGTGCTTTTTCTTCTCGTTCGAGAAATTCGGCGTGGAGCGGATCGACTCCAGCTTTTCCTTCCACCAGCGCTTCTGTTCCGGATCGCTGATGTACATGTACTCGGCGCCGATCGTGCCGCAGTACGTGTCGCGCAATGCCTTGACGATCTCACGCAGCGAAGCGCGCTCGAATCCGAAATACAGATTCGTGGCGCTGAATTCCTCGTCCATATCGGCTTCGGTGAAGTCGTAGAACGCGGGTTCGAGTTCGGGGATTGCGGGACGTTCGCGGCGCTTCAGGGGATCGAGATTGGCCCATTGCGAGCCGAGGAAGCGATATGCGCCGATGAGGGACTGCACATAGACTTGCTTTCGCGCGGTAGCGAGGTCTTCGCCGCCGGTTGCCGTGCGCGGGATGAAGGCGTTGGCCTTGGCCCGTTGTGCAAACGATTCGACGATCGGGCCATGGGCCACGTCGTTGGCATTGGTGCCATCCGATGCAGGTACGTTCTGCAACGCGTCGAAATAGCTGCGCCAGTTCTCGGGCACTGACGCCGGGTTGTCGAGATATGCTTCGTACATTTCTTCTACGTACGGAGCATTGCCGCCGAACAGATAAGAGTTCGACTGGAATTGCTTCATCATTTTTACGCTCACCTTTCTTCGAGTTTCTCGAGAAATAGCGGGTTACAGAACCTTCCGCGACACGGCCTGACCGTTTAGCGGATTGCGCGAATCAAGTCTTGCTTGGAAGGACCTAAAACTTTGCACCCGGGGAGCATATCACATAACGGATATCGCAGATAGCAGACGGATCGCCGCCCGGGCCTTCAGCGACGGGCTTCAGCGGCAATTTCCAATAACGCGAATGCGCTCCGGAAATGTAAAAAGCCACCCGAAGGTGGCTTTTTACTAACAGCTCAAGCGAAGGCCAGAGGCCGATGCGCGCTGCTTAATCTACCGCGCCCTTGCGGCTCGCGCTGCGACGCTCGTGCTCTTTCAGGTAGCGCTTACGCAGACGGATGGATTGCGGCGTGACTTCGACCAGTTCGTCGTCGTCGATGAATTCGACCGCGTATTCCAGCGACATCTGGATCGGCGGCACGAGGCGCACTGCTTCGTCGGTACCCGATGAACGGACGTTGGTAAGTTGCTTGCCCTTGATCGGGTTCACGACCAGGTCGTTGTCACGGCTGTGAATGCCGATGATCATGCCTTCGTACAGCGGCTCGCCCGGCGACACGAACATACGGCCGCGGTCCTGCAGCTTCCACAGCGCATAAGCGACTGCTGCGCCGTCGTCCTGCGAAATCAGCACGCCGTTGCGGCGCTCGCCAACCGAGCCTTCCTTGACCGGCTGATACGAGTCGAACGTGTGGCTCATCAGGCCCGTACCGCGCGTGAGCGTGAGGAATTCCGACTGGAAGCCGATCAGGCCGCGCGCCGAAATACGATATTCGAGACGCGTGCGGCCACGGCCGTCCGACGCCATGTCGAGCATTTCGCCCTTGCGGCGGCCCAGTTCTTCCATGACGCCACCCTGATGCGCGTCTTCCATGTCGACGGTCAGGTTCTCGTACGGCTCGTGCTTCACACCGTCGATTTCCTGCATCACCACGCGCGGCCGCGACACGGCCAGCTCGTAGCCTTCACGGCGCATGTTTTCCACGAGAATGGTCAGGTGCAGCTCGCCGCGGCCCGCCACTTCGAACGTGGTTTCGTCACCGGTTTCTTTGACGCGCAGCGCGACGTTGTGATTCAGTTCCTTCATCAGTCGGTCACGAATCTGACGGCTCGTGACGAACTTGCCTTCGCGGCCGGCGAGCGGCGACGAGTTGACGAGGAAGTTCATGGTCAGCGTCGGTTCGTCGACGGTGATCATGGGCAGCGCTTCCGGCTGTTCCGGCGAGCAGATGGTCACGCCAATGCCGATTTCTTCGATACCGTTGATCAGCACGATGTCGCCGGCTTCAGCCGACTCGACCTGCACGCGCTCGAGACCCTTGAACGACAGGACCTGATTGATCTTGCGGTTCAGAATCGCGCCATCGGGACCCGAACGCACGGCAACGGTCATGCCCGGCTTGATGCGGCCGCGCGTGATACGGCCCACGCCGATACGGCCGACATACGACGAGTAGTCAAGCGAGGTGATCTGCAGTTGCAGCGGGCCTTCCGGGTCGGCCGCGCGAACCGGCACGTGCTCGAGCACGGCTTCGAACAGCGGACGCATATCGCCTTCACGCACGTCCGGGGTCAGACCGGCATAGCCGTTCAGGCCCGACGCATAGACGATCGGGAAGTCGAGCTGTTCGTCGGTCGCACCCAGCTTGTCGAACAGGTCGAACGTCTGGTTGATCACCCAGTCGATGCGCGCGCCCGGACGATCCACCTTGTTGATCACCACGATCGGCTTCAGACCGAGCGCCAGTGCCTTCTTGGTCACGAAGCGCGTTTGCGGCATCGGGCCTTCGACGGCGTCCACCAGCAGCAGCACCGAGTCGACCATGGACAGCACGCGCTCCACTTCACCGCCGAAGTCCGCGTGGCCCGGGGTGTCGACGATGTTGATGTGCGTGCCCTCATATTCGACCGCGCAGTTCTTCGAAAGAATCGTGATGCCACGTTCTTTTTCGATGTCGTTCGAGTCCATCACACGCTCGGCAACCTGCTGGTTGTCACGGAACGTGGCGGTCTGGCGGAGGAGCTGGTCGACGAGCGTAGTCTTGCCGTGGTCGACGTGGGCAATGATGGCGATGTTGCGTAGGGCGCGGGTCATAGGAAACCTGGAGACAGTTGAGTGCGCCGCTTGCTCATGCCGCTTCGCTCTTCGTATAAGAGCAATGTGAGGATAAAAACCACGACAAGCCCAATGCGCACTTTTGGGAACCCAACATTATAGCACGCACCAATGACGCTTTCTGGTATTCCCTGATAGGAAGCGCTGCGGCCCCGCTCCCGCGTGAGTAGATCTGACGTCCAATTGTCCTCACCCCTACGCGAAAACGCGCCGATTCTTGCTTGAGCGCGGATATTTCCTTGCCTAAGCTGTAATAACGCTTGCCGCGTCAATCATCCGACTCTTATAATTGTGCCTAGTCAACCATTGCATTCGCACGAGAATCATGACGGAGCCGTCCACCACCCCAGCGCCTGAGATCAGCGAATACCAGCTAGGCGAAAGTGTCGGCTATCTGCTGTCGCGCGTGAAATCGACCATGTCGAACCTGGTTACCCAGCGCAGCATGGCGGAGCTTGGCATCACCAGTCAGCAAGGCAGCATCCTGTTCATGGTGGCGAGCGGGAAATGCCTGCTGGCGGCCGAACTCGCGCGCGAATACGGCATTGACGCAAGCGCCGTCACGCGCCTGATCGATCGCCTCGAAAAGCGCGGCCTGCTCACGCGGGTGCGCAGCAACGAAGACCGGCGCGTCGTACGTCTTGCACTCACGCCGGAAGGGCATGCGATCGCGGCCAAAATGCCGAAGATCTTCAACGGTGTACTGGATGACCTGCTCTCCGGCTTCACCCCGGAAGAAGTGGGCTTTCTGAAGAGCATGCTGCGTCGCGTGCTGCTCAATTCTGGCGAACAAACGGGACTGACCCGTGATGCGGCAAGCAATTACGACAGCAAATCGTAAGAAATTGCTTGCAGCGTCCATCATTACATTCCACTCAAAGAGTCGAGCGATGAAATCCCTTTCCCTGTCCGCGCCCGCGTTTTCGAGCCGGGCCGCTGTCGCCGCCGCGGTGGCAGCGCTCGCCCTCACTGGGTGCGCGAACTACTTCGGTGTCAAAAGCGACAAGCAGATTTCGTCGCCGGCGCAATATGAGTCCACCCAGAGCCTCGCGGGCCAGAGCGGCCAGTGGCCGTCGCTCGACTGGGCCAACCAGTTCGGCGATCCGCAGTTGCCCAAGCTGATTGCCGAAGCGCTGGAAGGCAGCCCGTCGATCGCGCAGGCGCAGGCGCGTCTCGCAAAGGCGTCGTCGTACATCGAAACCTCGCGCTCGGCGCTTTACCCGAAGGTCAACGGCAGCTATTCGTGGACACGCGAACTGTTCTCGGGCAACGCGCTCTACCCGCCTCCGTACGGCGGCACCTGGTATAGCGAGAACAACGTGCTCGCGAGCGCTTCGTGGGATCTCGACCTGTGGGGCAAGAACCGTCAGCGCCTCGGCCAGGCTGTGTCGCAGGAAAAAGCGGCCGAGGCCGACATGCAGCAGGCGCGCGTGACGCTCGCGGCGTCCGTGGCGAGCACGTATAACCAGCTTGCCCAGCTCTATGCGCTGCGCGACATCGCCGCACGCGAAATCGCCAACCGCCAGGATATCGGCCGCATCACGAACGGTCGCGTTGCAGCCGGTCTCGATACGAACGTCGAGCGTCAGACCGCAACGGGCAATATCGCGTCGAGCCAGGCGAGCCTTAGCGATCTGGACGGCCAGATCACCGTGGTGCGTTATCAATTGGGCGCGCTGCTCGGCAAGGGCCCGGATCGCGGCCTGCAAATTGCACAGCCTGCGCTCGGCGTCGGCAATACAGTCGCGCTACCGGACAATCTGCCGGCCGATCTGGTCGCGCGTCGCGCGGATATTGTCGCCGCGCGCTGGCAAGTCGAAGCGGCGATGCATGACGTCAAGGAAGCGAAGGCGGAATTCTTTCCGGACGTGAACCTCGCAGCCGGCTTCGGCTTCGACGCGTTCGGCTGGGGCCGATTCCTCACAGCCGGCAGCCGCCAGATCCAGTTCGGTCCGGCGATTCACCTTCCGATCTTCGACGCAGGCGCGCTGCGCTCGCAATTGAAGGGCCGTTATGCGGATTTCGAGCTGAACGTGGCGAACTACAACCAGACGCTGATCAGTGCGTTGTCGGATGTCGCGACGCAGGTGTCGTCGATCCGCTCGATCGACCAGCAAGCGGGCGACGCTCAACGCGCACTCGACGCATCGACGAAGGCATACGAACTGGCCGTGATCCGCTACAAGGCCGGCCTGTCTCCGCAACTGCAGGTGTTGACCGCCGACCAGAACCGCCTTTCCGCCGAACAGACGGTTACCACGCTCAAGATGCGTCGCCGCGACATGCAGATCGGGCTCGTCAAGGCGCTGGGCGGCGGTTTCGACGCGACGCAGACAGGCCTGGTTGTGCCGACTGACGCGCCGGCACCGGCCGCAGCAGCATCGAGCTCAGCGGCACCGGTCTCCACGTCGGCGGCGGGCGTGTCATCCGCCCCGGCTACGACCGCCGCTGTGAACTGACGCGAACTGATCGCGCCGTCACGCAACCGTATCGACCGCAACAGACCACACACGAACATCCAAATAAACGACGACGTTTGAGAGAACCCGGAGCACATCAATGAGCACCCCCCAACAGCCCGCGGCTAACAACCAACCGGCACAGCCGAACAAACCGGCACAACCGGCGAACAGCGGCAAACGCAAGCGCATGATGACGCTGCTCGTCATCGTGATCCTGATCGCCGCGATCGCCTATGGTCTGTACTATTTCCTCGTGGCGCGCTTTCACGAAGACACCGACGACGCGTACGTGAACGGCAATGTCGTGCAGATCACGCCCCAAGTCACGGGCACCGTGGTCGCGGTGAACGCCGACGATACGCAAACGGTCAAGGCCGGCGACCCGGTCGTCGTGCTGGATCCGGCCGACGCCCGCGTCGCGCTGGATCAGGCAGAAGCCAATCTTGCGCAGACGGTGCGCCAGGTGCGCGGTCTCTTCGCCGACGACAACCAGTACCAGGCGCAAGTTGCACAGCGCCAGTCCGACCTCTCGCGCGCTCAGGACGACTTGAAGCGCCGTCTGACGGTTGCGCAAACCGGCGCCGTGTCGCAGGAAGAAATTTCGCACGCACGTGACGCCGTCAAGAGCGCGCAAGCCGCCGTCGAAGCCGCTCAGCAGCAACTGGCATCGAACCGCGCGCTGACCGCCAACACCACGATCGCGAATCACCCGAACGTGCAGGCCTCCGCCGCGAAGGTCCGCGACGCGTATCTGAACAATGCGCGCAACACGCTGCCGGCACCGGTCACCGGCTATGTCGCGAAACGCTCGGTGCAGGTCGGACAGCGCGTCTCGCCGGGCACGCCGCTCATGGCCATCGTGCCGCTCGGCGCCGTCTGGGTCGACGCCAACTTCAAGGAAGTGCAGCTCAAGCACATGCGCATCGGCCAGCCGGTCGAACTGACGGCCGACGTCTACGGTTCGTCGGTCGTCTATCACGGCAAGGTGGTGGGTTTCTCGGCGGGCACGGGTTCGGCGTTCTCGCTGCTGCCCGCGCAGAACGCCACCGGCAACTGGATCAAGGTGGTTCAGCGTCTGCCGGTGCGAATCGCGCTCGATCCGCAGGAACTCGAGAAGCATCCGCTGCGTATCGGCCTGTCGATGCAGGCCGACGTGAGCATCAAGGACGAGAACGGCGGCCAGTTGGGCAACGCACAGAACACCGTCTATCAGACGGACGTGTTTGCTAAATATGGCGACGAAGCCGACGCGGAAATCGCTCGCATCATCGCGGAAAACGCCGGTCCGAATGCAGGCACGCATAAAGCCGCGCAGTCCGGATCCAGCAAGCCCGCATCTGCAAAATTGATGTAAGCCGCGCGGCGACTCATACAAGGCTTTCTGAATGGCTCAGGCTCAGGCGCAAGCCCCTCACCCGCCGCTCGAGGGCGCGCAACTGGTGATCGGCACCATCGCGGTGTCGCTCGCCGTTTTCATGAACGTGCTCGACACGTCGATCGCGAACGTTTCGATTCCGTCCATATCAGGCGACCTCGGCGTGTCGGCCGATCAGGGCACGTGGGTGATCACGTCGTTCGCGGTCGCCAACGCGATCTCCGTGCCGCTCACGGGCTGGCTCACTGACCGCATCGGCCAGGTGCGCCTCTTCATGGCGTCGATCGTGCTGTTCGTGATTTCGTCATGGATGTGCGGCCTCGCGCCGACTCTGCCCTTCCTGCTCGCCTCGCGCGTGCTGCAAGGCGCGGTGGCCGGCCCGATGATTCCGCTGTCGCAAACGCTGCTGCTCGCGAGTTATCCGCGCGCCAAGGCGCCGATGGCGTTATCGATGTGGGCGATGACCACGCTGATCGCGCCGGTCGCCGGCCCTATCCTTGGTGGCTGGATTTCGGACAACATCTCGTGGCCCTGGATCTTCTACGTCAATATTCCGGTCGGCGCGATCGCCGCGCTCGCGACGTGGATGATCTTTCGCAACCGCGATTCCGTCGTCAGAAAGGCGCCGATCGACGGTGTCGGTCTCGGCCTGCTGATCGTCTGGGTCGGCTCGTTGCAGGTCATGCTCGACAAGGGCAAGGACCTCGACTGGTTTTCGTCTACGACCATCGTCGTGTTGACGCTGGTCGCGGTGATCGCGCTTGCGTTCTTCATTGTGTGGGAACTGACGGCCGAGCATCCGGTGGTCGACCTGTCGCTCTTCAGCAAGCGAAACTTCACGGGCGGCACCATTGCGCTGTCGGTCGGCTACGGGCTTTACTTCGGCAATCTGGTTCTGCTGCCGCTGTGGCTGCAAACCGATATCGGCTACACGGCTACCGAGGCCGGTCTCGTCATGGCGCCGGTTGGTCTCTTCGCCGTGCTGCTGTCGCCGATCACAGGCAAGGTCCTGCCGCGCACCGATCCGCGTTATATCGCGACGTTGTCGTTTCTCGTATTTGCGCTGTGCTTCTGGATGCGCTCGCGTTATACGACTGGCGTGGATACCTACTCGCTGCTACTGCCCACGCTGATTCAAGGCATCGGCATGGCCGGCTTCTTTATTCCGCTGGTTTCGATCACATTGTCCGGTTTGCCGGGTAATCGCATACCGGCGGCATCGGGCTTGTCGAACTTCGTGCGAATTATGTGCGGCGGCATTGGCACGTCGATTTTCCAGACGGCTTGGGACCATCGGACGATCATGCATCACGCGCAACTGACCGAGCGCGCCAACGCCTACAACCCAGTGTTCGATCAGTCGATCCGTGAGATGGGCGCTGCGGGTTTCAGTCAGCCGCAAGCATATGGATTATTCAATTCGATGGCCACGCAACAGGCCGCACAACTCGGCGTGAACGACATCTTCTTCATTTCCGCCGGTATTTTCGTGGCGCTGATTGCGCTGATCTGGGTCACGAAACCGGAGAAGGCCGGCGGCGACGCCGGTGCCGCTGCCGCGGCGGCGCATTGATCTCGCGTTTCATTCCCTGAACGACGAGATGCAAAAAAGGCGGGGCCGCTTTATAACGGTCCCGCCTTTTTCATTGCAGCGGCGCAATCAGCTCGATCGAGTTGCGTGCCGGAACGCGTATCTGACGCGCTTTCGGTTTGCGTGACGGGACTAGTTCGCCGTCGTCACGACGAGGCGTTCAGGCGCGAGCACGCCCTCACCCTGTTTTGCGACGCCCAGCAGACGCCCTTGCGCGGCGTAGACCCTCACGCGCTGCGCATTCGCCGCTTCGCCGCTCAGACTCAGTTCGGACAGCTTCAGCCGTTGACCGTGCAAAAAGCGCCGCGTCGCGTCTTCGTCCAGATACACCGAGGGGAACGTCGACAGCAAGGCGTCGACCGGCTGCAGCCACGCGTCACGCTCGCTTTCCGTTGCATCCGAAAGCGCGTCGAGCGTCACCGCATGCTCAAGCGTCAGCGCGCCGACGCCGGTGCGCCGCAGGGCAACCAGATGAGCCCCACAACCCATCGCCTCTCCGATGTCCTCTGCCAGCGTACGCACATACGTGCCCTTGCTACAGGTGACGCGGAACGTCACATCGGGCAGCGCGCAAGCGAGCAACTCGAGCGAGTGAATCGTCACCTGGCGCCCTTCCCGCTCGACTGTCTGCCCGGCCCGCGCGTATTCGTAGAGCGGCTTGCCGTCGCGCTTGAGCGCCGAGTACATCGGCGGAACCTGAACAATCTCGCCCACAAATGCCGGCAGGGCCGCGAGGACAGCCGCCTCGTCGCACGTCACCGCACGCGTGTCGACCGGCTCCCCTTCGGCGTCGCCAGTGGTGGTGCGAACGCCGAGGCGCATGGTGGCCTCGTAGGTCTTGTCGGCCTCGAGCAGATCTTGCGAAAACTTGGTGGCTTCGCCAAAACACAGCGGCAGCAGGCCGGTCGCGAGCGGATCCAGCGTGCCGGTATGTCCAGCCTTTTTAGCCAGATAGAGGCGCTTCGCGCGAATCAGTGCGTCGTTGCTCGACAGGCCGAGCGGCTTGTCGAGCAGCAGCACGCCGTCGAGCGCGCGGCGCGGCACGCGGGGGCGTTGAGGTGCGGTCATGTGGGAAGACGGGTTTCTATGGAATCCGGAACAACATATGCGCCGTGACGACCCAAGCCTTGCCGCACGCAGCGTGGCGCGGCTCGGGACGCGTGCGCCGACTGCGCTTAGTCGTCTTTCGCGCGATTGGCATTCGCCTCGTCAATCAGACGGGACATTTCAACGGCGCGCTCGATCGTCTGGTCGTAATGGAAATGCAGCGTCGGCACCGTGTGAATATGCAGGCGCTTGAACAGCTGATTATGCAGATGACCCGCCGCATGCGTGAGCGCCGCGAGCGTCTGTTGAGGGTCGCCCGTCAACGTCGTGAAATAGACCTTAGCGTGTGCGTAGTCCGGCGTCAGTTCGACGCTCTGAATCGTGACGATGCCGATGCGCGGATCCTTGACCTCGCGCAGCAGTTCCGACAGATCGCGCTGGATCTGATCGGCGATCTGCACGTTGCGATTGGGTGAAGAACGTTTTTTAGGCATGGTGTTGTGTGATCCGTTTTGGCGGATGCAAAAAATTGGTTCGCAGCCGCGAAACTCGAAAGATTGCGGCATTCGCGCGGCGCGACGGCCGCGGACAGGCGAAACGGCGGCTCCAAAAAACAACGGGCGGAGTGGGCGTTGATGCCCGCTCCGCCCCTTGGAACCGTGCCGCGTGACTTACAGCGTACGCGCGACTTCGGTGACCTCGAAGACTTCGAACTGGTCGCCTTCGACGATGTCGTTGAAGTTCTTGATCGACATACCGCACTCGAAGCCCTGGCGAACTTCCTTCACGTCGTCCTTGAAACGCTTGAGCGAATCGAGCTCGCCCGTGAAGATGACGACGTTGTTGCGCAGCACGCGCACCGACGACGAGCGCTTGACGTAGCCGTCCGTGACCATACAGCCGGCCACCGCGCCGATCTTCGGCACCTTGAAGACCTGACGCACTTCGACCGTCCCGGTGACGACTTCGCGCTTCTCCGGAGCCAGCATGCCGGACATCGCGGCCTTCACCTCATCCACTGCGTCGTAAATGATGTTGTAGTAGCGAATGTCGACACCGTTGGCTTCCGCCAGCTTGCGAGCCTGCGCGTCAGCACGGGTGTTGAAGCCGATGATAACCGCCTTCGAAGCCGTTGCCAGGTTGACGTCGGACTCGCTGATGCCGCCCACGGCGCCGTGCACGATCTGCACGCGCACTTCGTCGGTGGAAAGCTTGAGCAGCGACTGCACCAACGCTTCCTGCGAACCTTGCACGTCGGCCTTGACGATGAGCGGCATGTACGCCACTTCGCCTTCGCCCATCTGCTCCAGCATGTTCTCGAGCTTCGCGGCCTGCTGCTTGGCCAGCTTGACGTCGCGGAACTTGCCTTGACGGAACAGCGCCACTTCACGCGCCTTGCGGTCGTCCGGCATGACGATGACTTCTTCGCCCGCCTGCGGGACTTCCGACAGACCCTGGATTTCGACCGGGATTGACGGACCGGCGGACTTGGTCGGCTTGCCGGTTTCGTCGAGCATGGCTCGCACACGACCGTAAGCGCTACCTGCCAGCACCACGTCACCGCGGTTCAACGTACCCGACTGGACGAGGATCGTTGCAACAGGACCCTTACCCTTGTCGAGCTTCGCTTCGATAACCAGACCCTTGGCCGGGGCTTCGACCGGTGCCTTCAGTTCCAGCACTTCGGCCTGGAGCAACACGTTTTCCAGCAGGTCGTCGATACCCGCGCCGGTCTTGGCCGACACCGACACGAACGGCGAATCGCCACCGTATTCTTCCGGCACGACGCCTTCTGCGACGAGTTCCTGCTTGACGCGGTCCGGATTCGCATCCGGCTTGTCGATCTTGTTGATCGCGACGACGAGCGGCACGCCGCCTGCCTTCGCGTGAGCGATCGCTTCCTTCGTTTGCGGCATCACGCCGTCGTCGGCGGCGACCACCAGAATGACGATGTCCGTTGCCTTCGCACCGCGGGCACGCATGGCCGTAAAGGCCTCGTGGCCCGGCGTGTCGAGGAACGTGATCACGCCACGCGGCGTTTCGACGTGGTAAGCGCCGATGTGCTGCGTAATACCGCCGGCTTCGCCCGCTGCAACCTTCGCGCGGCGGATGTAGTCGAGCAGCGAGGTCTTGCCGTGGTCGACGTGACCCATGACCGTGACGACCGGCGGACGCGGCAATGCTTCGGCATCCGACACTTCGCCTTCGACCAGCATGGCTTCCGGATCGTCCAGCTTGGCCGCAACCGCGTGATGGCCCAGTTCTTCGACGATGATCATCGCCGTTTCCTGGTCCAGCATCTGGTTGATGGTGACCATCTGGCCGAGCTTCATCATCGACTTGATGACTTCAGACGCCTTCACCGCCATCTTGTGCGCCAGATCGGCCACGGTGATGGTTTCCGGCACGTGCACTTCACGCACGATCGGTTCGGTCGGCGCCTGGAACGTAGTGTTCTGGTCCTGATGCTTGCCGCGACCCTTCGGGCCGCCGCGCCAGCCGCGGTCGACGCCGCCGCTCGTATCGCCGCGCGTCTTGATTCCACGGCGCTTGGCTGCGTCGTCCTGCCAGCCGCCCTTGCCTCCCGGCTTCTTCTTGTCGCCAACGGACGGCGTGGTCGTGGCGGCCGGAGCCGCGGCAGCCGGCTTCCTGGCAGCCGGACGTGCCGGCGCTTCGCCAGCCGGACGCGCCGGCTTGTGCAGCGTGCCCTTGGCTTCAGCGGCCTTGGCCGGCTCTGCGGGCTTCGGTGCCGGTTCCGGCGCCTTGACCTGCGCCTTGCGCGGCGTGTTCATCATTTCGCGAATCGCGCGCGCTTCGGCTTCGGCCGCCGCGCGACGCTTGGCAATCTCTTCCTGCTCGGCGCGCGCCTTTTCCGCAGCTTGACGCGCTGCATCTTCTGCCTTCTTGGCGGCTTCGCGTTGCGCGGCGCGCTCCGCAGCGGCTCGCTCGTCGTCCTGCTCGGCGTCTTTCGCGACGACCGGCTCCGCCGGTTTGGCAGGCGCCGTTTGGACCTTCGCAACTTGCGGTGCCGGCTGCGCCTTCTCGCGAGCTGCCGCCTCGGCCGCAGCCGCTGCGCGCTTCTTCGCTGCCTCTTCTTCGGCGCGACGGCGCTCGGCTTCCGCAGCCTGCTCGCGTGCCTGGCGCTCAGCCTCTTCGCGTTCGAGCTGCTCCTGACGCGCCTTCAGTTCCTGAGCCTGCTGCTCGAGCAACTCGGCTGCGTGACGCGCCTCTTCTTCACGACGCTGAAGTTCCAGATCGTCAACTTCGGCGGCTTCGGCCACATGATTCGATGCATCTCCGCCATCAGCGGAGGTTTCGTCGCGGCGGACGAAAGTGCGCTTCTTGCGCACCTCGACCTGAATGGTGCGAGCTTTGCCCGTCGCATCGGACTGCTTGATCTCCGACGTATGCCGTTTCGTCAGCGTGATCTTGCGCTTGTCTGCATCAGTCGAGCCGTGAGACTTGCGCAAGTGGTCGAGCAGACGCGCCTTGTCCGTTTCGGACAAGGAGTCGGCTTCGCTCGCTTTTGTGACGCCTGCCGCCTGCAGCTGCTCGAGCAGCACGCCTGCAGGCATTTTCAGTTCCGCGGCAAATTGGGCTACGTTGTTACTCGCCATTCATTCCTCTTAATGCAAGGACCGATTCCTTGCGGTTAGCATCGGGTCATGCGGCCTGACGGCCGCGTTCAATTTAGTGCGCCATGGTCATTTCTCACTGGAACCAATGTTCACGTGCTTTCATGATCAACGCCTTAGCGGCATCCTCTTCCATTCCGGTCATCTCGACCAGTTCATCTACAGCCAGCTCCGCGAGTTCGTCGCGCGTCTGGATCTGATGTTCGGCCAGCTTCGCGAGCAGGTCGGCGTCCATACCGTCCAGGCTCTTCAGGTCGAGCGCCACATTTTCGACCTTTTCTTCATTCGCGATTGCCATCGTCAACAGCGCGTCGCGCGAGCGGTTACGCAGTTCGTGGACGGTGTCTTCGTCGAACGCTTCGATTTCGAGCATTTCGTTGAGCGGCACATAGGCAATCTCTTCGAGGCTCGTGAAGCCTTCGTCGATCAGGATGTCGGCAACTTCCTCGTCGACATCGAGACGCGCCATGAACAGGTCACGCAAAACGCCACGTTCCTGATTCTGCTTTTGTGCAGATTCGTCCGGCGTCATGATGTTGATCTGCCAGCCGGTGAGTTCGCTGGCAAGACGCACGTTCTGGCCGCTGCGGCCGATCGCGACCGCCAGTTCGTTTTCGTCCACGACGACGTCCATCGAATGCTTTTCTTCGTCGACGACGATCGATTGGACGGCTGCCGGCGCGAGCGCGCCGATCACGAACTGAGCGGGATCCTCCGACCATAGCACGATGTCGACGTTTTCGCCACCGAGCTCGTTACGCACGGCCTGCACCCGCGAACCGCGAATACCGACGCAGGTGCCGATCGGATCGATGCGCTTGTCATAAGCGACCACACCGATCTTCGCGCGCACGCCTGGATCGCGCGCCGCCGCCTTGATTTCGAGAAGTCCCTGTTCGATTTCCGGCACTTCCATCTCGAACAGCTTCATCAGGAATTCGGGCGCCGTACGCGACAGTTCGATCTGCGGACCGCGGGCGGTGCGATCGACCTTGGCAATATAGGCGCGCACGCGGTCGCCCACGCGCAGGTTTTCCTTCGGGATCAGCTGGTCACGGCGCAGCAGTGCTTCTACACGGCCGGTTTCGACGATGAAGTTGCCCTTGTCGAGACGCTTCACCGAGCCGGTCATGATGTGCTCGCCGCGCTCGAGGAAGTCGTTCAGGATCTGTTCACGCTCAGCGTCCCGCACCTTCTGCAGGATCACCTGCTTGGCTGCCTGCGCGCCGATACGGCCGAATTCGATCGACGGCACCGGTTCTTCGATGTATTCGTCGAGCTGGATTTCGGGCTTCTGCTCGCGTGCTTCGAACAGCAGGATTTCCTGATCGGGCTCTTGCAGACCGGCTTCGTCAGGCACCACTTTCCAGCGACGAAACGTTTCGTGCTCGCCGCTTTCACGGTCGATATGGACGCGAATATCCGCGTCTTCGTCGAAGAGTTTCTTGGAGGCCGAAGCGAGGGCCGCTTCGAGCGCGGCAAATACCACGTCTTTATCGACGTTCTTCTCGCGTGCCAGCGCATCCACCAGCATCAACACTTCGCGACTCATTGTTTGCGGCTCCTAAAGTCAACTTTCGGAACGAGGCGTGCTTTGTCCATGTCCGCGAGCGTGAAATCGAGCATCGCGGCGCCTTCCTTCCCTTCAAATTCCAGACCGATGGTCTCGCCTTGCGGAGCATGCAAAATACCCCGGTACGATTTCCGTCCGTCCAATGGCTTTTTCAATGTGATTACCACTTCGCTGCCTGCGAAGCGTTCAAAATCCGCCAGTTTTTTCAGCGGACGGTCGAGCCCCGGCGACGATACTTCGAGCCGCTCATAATCGATATTTTCGACCGTCAGTACGTGCTGGAGCTGACGCGTGACTTTCTCGCAGTCTTCGATCGCGATGCCGGCCGGCTGGTCGATATAAATACACAGCATGCCGCGCCCGGTGCGCTCGAGATCGACGAGCTCGTAGCCGAGTCCCACGACCGTGGTTTCAATCAGTTCCGTCAGTTGCACAGTGCCCTCTTAGATGTTCGCGCAGCGAGCCTGCCGCTTGTTCTGCAAACAACCAATGCGGGCCGCGCGCCTGGCCGGCGCACGTTCGTGCTACCCGAGATGACGAACCACGATGAACTGAGCGGCAAAAAAAAATGGGCTAAACGCCCATCATCTTATTACCGGTGGTCGCACCTGAGCCGCACATGAAAAGCCGCACGCCCAGCGACTTCGCGATTGTAGCCATTTTTCAGGACAAACGCAAACCGCAGAACGCCGTGCCAAGCGCATTTCCGCCTGATTTCATGGGGATCTTTGGACGATATGGCGACGCCTCGCGACTTTTGCAAGCTGGGGCGAGACAACCTGCCCCTACTTCCGCCTGCACAGCCCTCGTGCGTCACGTGTCCAAGCGTTTCCAGGCAACGGAAGACGTACACCGAGTCATGACGGCGAGCGTTGCATATCGTTATAACGCATGCGCAACGCCAGCCGATGCCTCGCGATTACCGTCCGCGCGAACGGCCGCGAGGCGCGCCGCCACCTCGGTTCGCACCGCCCGGGCTGGCGTTGCCGCCACCCGCGCGGTTGCCGCCGCCTGAATTCGGGCGATTGCCGCCCGGCGCACGATTGCCGCCGCCGGGATTCGGGCCATTGCCGCCGGCGCGCTTGCCGCCGCCCGCCGCCCGATTGCCGCCGCCGGAAGGCGCGCGATTGCCGTCGACGTCACGGCCGCCCCGCGCACCACCGGCACCACCGGCACCACCTGCGCCGCCGCCGGAACCGCCGAAGCCACCAGCGCCACGACCAGCACCGCGATTGCCGTAACCGCCGCCGAAACCCGCCCCCGCGCCGCCGCCAAAGCCGCCGCCCGCCGCACCGCGCCGGCCTTGACCGCGCGGCTGCTGTTCGAAGCGGCTATGCGACATCAGCACCGGTTCGCGGCTGATGAAGCCCATCGACGTCTGCATCGGATCGGGCTGCTTGCGCTCCGGCGCGGAGCCGCGGCTACCGCGCTCCTCGCTCGGCGCCTTGAGTCCCACCGACGCCATCAGCGCACGCACCTGGTTATCTTCGAGTTCTTCCCAACGGCCGCGCTTCAAGCCCTTCGGCAGCGAAATCGGGCCGTGACGCGTACGGATCAGGCGGCTGACCATCAGCCCCGCAGCCTCGAACATACGGCGCACTTCGCGATTACGCCCTTCAGCAAGCGCGACGTGATACCAGTGATTCGTGCCTTCGCCGCCGCCATCGCGGATACGCAGGAAGTTGGCCGGACCGTCTTCGAGTTCGACGCCGTGCAGCAGCTTCTGACGCATGCCTTCGGCCAGTTCGCCGACTACGCGCACCGCATATTCACGCTCGACGCTGTAGCGCGGGTGCATAAAGCGGTTCGCGAGATCGCCCGAAGTGGTCAGCATCAGCAGACCTTCGGTATTGAAGTCGAGGCGGCCGACCGCGAGCCACTTGGCGGTCTTCATGGGCGGCAGCTTGTCGAACACCGACGGCCGGCCTTCCGGATCGGCGTGGCTCACGATCTCGCCGGTCGGCTTGTGATACAGCAGCACGCGCGGCGGCTTGTTGGCGAGCTTGCGCTTGACCGGCTTGCCGTTGATGCGTACCTGATCGGTCGGCATGATGCGCTGGCCGATGTGAGCCGGCTCGCCGTTGACCGACACACGGCCTGCGACGATCAACTCTTCCATATCGCGTCGCGAACCCATGCCGGCTTCGGCCAGCACCTTGTGGAGCTTCGGCGCGTCGTCGTCGGCAGCGAGCACGCGCTTGGGCGCGGCCGGCTTGCCACCGCGCAGCATGGGTGCGCGTACGCCGCCCGTCGTGCTGTTGTCGGCGTCGAACGCGGGCGACGTCACATACGAGAACAAGTCGTCCTGAGTCGCGTCGGCGGCTGCCGTCGGGGCTTCGCCACCTCGACGGTTCTGGCGCTGACCGCCTGCACGCGGCTGGCGTTCGCGCTGACCTTCGCGCTGACCTTCGCGAGCAGCGGTCTCGCGGGCGCCGCCTGCGCGAGGCGCGCCTTCGCGCTGGCCTTCGCGTTTCTGACCGCCCGCATTGCGGCGCGGCCCTTGACCTTTCGCACCCGCCTCTTTACGCGGCATGCGCACCTTTGTCACGACTTCGCCGTCCGGCGGAGCCTCGGCGACGACCGGCGCGGCCTGCCCAGGCGCGCCTTCCGCGGCCTTCGTCTTGGCCCCGGCGCGGCGCCGGGCGATCAGGCTGCGCGGTCCGCGACGCAGGCCGCGGCGCGGACGGTCCTCGCCGTCTGCTTCCGTGGTCTGCGCCGGGCGCTCGCTCTCGCCTGCCGACGCTTGCGTGGTGCGCGTTTCGTCAGCGCGCGCCGACGGCACGGCGCGCTCGGATTCGGACGAATCGGTGTCGTGGGTATGTGTCAAAACAACCTCAAAATGTCAGGTCGCGCGCGCCCATTGCGGGCGCGGCAAAAAAAGTTCGGTTACGTCAGGCGCTGCGCGACTCGGGTTCGTCGTCGGTCAGAATGCCTGCGTCCTGTGCAGCATCGCGACGATCTTCCTGATCGCCGCGCGCCGCCGTGGTCGAGTTCGGTTCGGCGGCGTGCTCCGTATCGCGGAGTACGCCCGAACCGTGCGCGGGTATTGCCGGATCGGCCTGGGAGACCGGATCTTGATTCACTTCAGACTCTGCGGCGCCGGATAGCGGTGCAACGTTCGCCGCTTCGGTGGGCGTCGGCGAAGCCGCCTCGCCCTGTTCGCCCGCCGTTTCAGGCGCTGCCTTTAATTCGGGGGTGACGTGATCAACGCTCTCGTGGCTGTCGACGCTCGCGGTTCTCTCAGCCGCCGCTTCCAGCCCTTCAGCGGGCTCGAGCTCCACACCATCGACATGCTGCGCCTCGTGTGTCTCACCCTTTTCCGCAGCGATTTCCGTTCCTGCCGCCTGCTCAGCGTCGCTTGGTGCTACTGCGCCGGTCGCCTCAGGCTGTTCGAGCGCGATGTGCTCGTTCGCTTCGTTCGACGCCGGTGTCTCCGCGGATTCGACGTCGGAAAACTCGATTGCATGCTGGCCCAGCAGATCCGCATTCAGTTGCGCCGACGGGTCGGCGAGCGGTGGCAACTCGTCTAGCGCCCGCAGCCCGAGGTCGTCGAGAAACTGACGCGTCGTCGCGTACAGCGCGGGACGCCCCGGCACGTCGCGATGCCCGATCACCTCGATCCAGCCGCGGTCTTCGAGCTGCTTCACGACCTGCGTGTTCACCGTGACGCCGCGAATCTCTTCGATGTCGCCGCGCGTAACCGGTTGCCTGTACGCAATGATCGCGAGCGTTTCGAGCACCGCGCGCGAGTATTTCGGCGGTTTCTCGGGATGCAAACGATCCAGATACGAACGCATCGCGGGCTTGCTTTGAAACCGCCAGCCCGACGCCAGCCCGACCAACTCCACACCGCGCCCCGACCAATCCTGTTTCAGGTCTTCGAGCAAAGTCCTAACGGTGTCTGCCGACACGCCGTCGGCAAAGAGCTTGCGCAAATCGCCGAGTTTTAACGGCTCCTGCGCGCAGATCAAGGCTGTCTCGAGGACGATCTTCGCCTCTTGGGTATTCATGCAGCTAGGTCAGACCCTGTGGTCAAAGAACCGGATCAAACAGACGATGTGGAACTGAAGACGCGCTCGCCCGATTCTGATCGGTCATATTGATGGGAGCACGCACCGGGGGGAGGCGAAACAGACTATCGAGCCAAACCCAGCCGGACGGAGCAGCGATATTCCGGACAGGAATCGCGTGACTGAGCGCCATATTACGCAAAAACAATCGGTGCGTAAAGCCGAACCCAAGGACAAAATGCCCGCCGCATCGGCGCGTAATGCGTGAGCCGGCGCCTGCCTGCGCAACGCGCCTGCATTTGCCGGAGTGCGCTTGTCATCGAGGTTCTTCCGCGCGCCACGCGCAGACTACGACGTTCGATGCAATGCCAGAAACCGCTTCAGGCGCTCGACGCCGGCGTCGAGCCGCGCCACGTCGCACGCGTAGCACCAGCGCAGGAACCCCTCGCCCTGCGGACCGAATGCGCTGCCCGGCGCGAGCCCCAAGCCCACTTCCCGCACCATGGCTTTGCAGAGTTCCAGACTGCGCGAGGCGCCCGTCATCGAGAAAAAGAGATACATGGCGCCGGCGGGCGCCTTGACGTCGATGCCGGGCACGGCCGACAACGCGCGCACGAGATGGTCGCGCGACGCCTTCAATTCGCGCACCAGTTCCTGCGTGAAGCGCTCGCCCTGCTCGACTGCAGCGATTCCCGCCTGCTGCACGAAGGCCGGCGCGCACGACGTGTTGTACTCCACCAGCTTGCCCAGATCGTCCATCAGGCTCACCGGTGCGACAATCCAGCCGAGCCGCCAGCCGGTCATCAGCCACGCCTTTGAAAACGAGTTCACGCAGATCACGCGCTCGTCGCGCGTGGCGAGATCGAGAAACGACGGTGCGGTGCGCGCGCCCACTGCGCTTTCGCCGTCGTCGGAATGGTCCGGATAATAGAGACGCTCGTAGACTTCGTCTGCGACGATCCAGATACCGTGCTGTCGGCAATGTGCGAGCACCGCCTGCTGCTGCTCACGGGTCATCACCCAGCCGGTCGGGTTGTTCGGTGAGTTGACGAGCAGCATGCGGGTGTCGGGCGTGAGCGCTGCCAGCAATTGCTCCACGTCGAGCTGCCAGCCATGTTCGCCGTAGTCGAGCGAGACTGTTTCGACATGCGCGCCGAGAATTTTCGGAATTTCGACGAGATTCGGCCACAGCGGCGTGACAGCGACCACCCGGTCGCCAGCACCCACCACCAGTTGGGCCGCGAGCATCAGCGCGTTCACGCCCGCGCTCGTCACGGCGATATGGTCCGGCGTCGTCTTGCCGTGAAGTTCGCTCACGTAGTCCGCGAGCGCCGAGCGCAGCGGCGCAATGCCGAGATTGTGCGTGTAGAACGTCGCGCCCGCGGACAGCGCGGCGCTTGCGGCGTCGCGGATGAAGGACGGCGTCACGCGGTCGGATTCTCCGAACCAGAAAGGCAGCACGTCGGCGACGCCAAAGCCGGCGTTGGCCACTTCACGGATCTGCGAGTGACGCAGCGCGCGCACCGCATCGCGCGCGTTAGGGACGGATGGCACGGAGAATTCCGATTCGCTCATCGAGGCTTCCAGGTGATGTCGAGATAGATAAGGGCTAAGCAAAGGGCTAAGCGTCAACGGGAATGTCAGCTAGAGCGCTCCGGGCGGGCACAACCGGCAGCGAGCGCAGACGGGAGTTTAGCCTGGCGTCCAGCGTCCAGACGCCGAGCCACGCACACGTCGCGGGCACCGAGCCACGAAGGCGACGGTCACGAGCATCCGAGATTCGTGCCGCCGCAAGCCTCGAAAGGGTGCTGTCCATTGATCAAATCAGGTCAGATCCTCGGCCCGCGCCGGTAATTCGCGGATCAAATCCCATACTGCCTCAGCTGCCGGCGACAACGAGCGATCGCGACGCCGCACCAGTTCGACCGTGCGCTCAGCCCGCGGCACCAAGGGCCGCGCGGCCAGTGCGGCGCCCGCGGGCAACGGCAACGCGAGCCATGGCAATACGCTCACGCCAATGCCCGCCTCGACGAGCCCAAAAACCGTCGCGGAATGCCCCAGTTCCTGCACCACGTTGGCGTTCACACCGTATTCGTGCATGACGGCATCGATGATCGGCCGGCTGCCGGACGCGTAATCGAGCATGACGAGCGGCTGGCCCTCGAGATCGGCCCAGCCTATTTCCTTCTGCCGCGCGAGCGGATGATCGTCGCGACACACGAGGCAGAAAGAGTCGGTCATGAGCGATTCGCTCAACAGATCGTCGGCGGAAAACGGACCGATGACCATGCCGAAATCCACCTCTCCGGATTTGACCTTGCGCACGACGTCGCTTTGCACGTCGTCGCGCAAGCCGAGCGCAATGTGCGGAAAGCGCTCGCTGCACGACGCCAGCACGCCAGGCATCAGCCGGCACGCGACGGTCGGACTTGCGGCCACGACGACGCGCCCACGACGCTGCTCGCCGATTTCACGAATTTCGCGCAATGCGTCGTCCAGGTCGATCAGAAGGCGCGACACGCTCGCGACCAGATTGCCGCCCACGTCGGTGAGCTGCACCTCGCGGGTTGTCCGGTCGATCAGTTTCAGGCCGATTTCCCCTTCCAGTTCACGCACACAACGGCTCACCGCGGATTGCGTCAAGCCGATCTCATCGCCCGCGCGACTAAAGCTCTGCAGGCGCGCGACCTCGATGAAAACCCTTAGCTGGCGCAGCGTGACATTCATTTAGTCGGCTCATCAATGGCATTGTTTGATGCGCATTGTACCCGTCCGTGGCCGCCCAGCACCCCATTTCACGACACCGCTGCAATGCAGCAATAAGGCGCAAACGCACGCGCTGCGGGCCTGGCTGCACAAGATTGGTGATTGTCCCGATTTGCGAGATGGGTTTTTTGGATTCTCATACGGCCCTAGCTAGCGCCCGCGCTGGCCCGCTGTCACGGGGCTTTCAGGCGGTTGGACTCAACTTGGCACACATCCTGCATTTACATGCTCACAGGGTCGGCGCCATGACTTCTGACTGCATAGCAGACCGTGGCAAACCCGACCCCCTTGGCACTCGCCTATCGAGTGCGTGGAGAGTGCGCGGCGCGGGGCAGCGCACCGGAGTTAGCTTCGCTGAGGTGAAACATGATGCTGTTCGACGATTTGAGAGACAACGAGTGGGCGCTGGTCGAGGCGCTGTTCTGTGCGGAGCCTGCACGGAGCGAGCGTCGCGGTCGACCGCGCGTCGAAGCGCGCGCCGTCGTCAACGCCGTGCTGTGGGTGCTGTCGACAGGCGAAGGCTGGTCCAAACTGCCGGGCCGCTATCCGTCGCCGCCGACCTGCCGCCGCCGTTTCGACGAGTGGCAAGCCGATGGTACGCTCGCCGAAATAGTTAAGCGACTGGGCACGAGCGGACGCGAAATCTCGCTGCGCGGACGCATTGGCGCGACCGCGGCGAAGCCGCCGGCACCGCCGAGCCGTGACCGTCTGCGCGGCGCATTCTGGACCAATCCGGAATCGTGGCGCGCGCCGGTCAAGATGGCTTAAGCGAAATCGTCTGTCTCCGGGCGCCTGCGGGCGCCCGAAGCATATCTGGAACCGCCCGGCGACTGCCCGGCGGGTTTCTTCGACGGCCTCGGTTCGGCGGTTTCATTCACGACGACAGTGCTTCGGACGGTTTGCGTTCCGGTAGCTTCGTTGCGGGGACTTCGGTTCCGACGGCTTCATTGCCGGCAGGCTGACTGCCGACCTTCCGCCGACCCTTTTCGCACGCCTCTTCACGACAGCTGCGACAGGCTCCCCTTCCCTTGGCAAAACACTAACGCGACGAGCGTGCTTCCACTGCCGTTGCGACCACCTGTTCGACTCCGCCTGCGCCTGTCTCAGACGTCTGAACCAACCCGGGAGTTGCGGATGAAACATCCATTTACCATTACTTACAGCGTGCTTTCGTCTGCGGACATACCTTATGGGTATGCAAACATGCCTGGTATGCACGGGGCTTGGACGGGAGCTCAGCATGAAACCAATGTCACTGCTTTTGTGCGGCATTGTGCTTTCATCAATGGCCGCATCGACGCTCGCGCAAGAACGCCCGCAAGGTTGGAATTGGCGCCCTGATCGGACGGCTTCGATGGAGGCATGGCAGCAAAGCGCTGCGCGTAGCCGCGAGTTCACGCCGCCCACGCCGCGGGGCGACTTGCGCGGCGATATCGCGAGCAATGTGCGCGCGCGGCCTGAAGCGCCGCACGGTGAACCGTCGCGCCGCCGTTAGGTCGCGCCGTTAGGTCGCGGCGTGCGCAGCGCGCCAGCGAGCGCACAAGTGAAAGCGAAAGCGCCGCGAATGGACAGCGAATATCCGGGAACCACGGCTCGCGTCACCGGTCTGACTTAACGCCATTAGCACAGCGTGGCAGCAGTAATTCCGGTACGCCCGTATCTTCGTGATACGGGCTTTTTTTTGCTCGCGCCGGATCTGCGCTTGCAAGCCGGATGGATTGAGGATTCAAGGAAGACATGACAGGTCTCCGTCCGCGTGGCGCGGCCGGAGACCGGAAGCATAGGAGGCCGACTAGAGCGTGTAGCCGCGCAGGCCAGCAAGCCATTCGGTCAACAGGACGTTCTCGCCATGAAGGATCGTAGAGGCCTGCTCCAGCTGCGCTGAACAGCTACGTGCGAGCTTCGAGCGGCATCGGTGAACGGCTCTCCACTGCGGCAAGAACGTAGTCGTTCATGCGCTGCGCGGTCCAGGTGAGAAGGCCCTCGTCGTGTGAGAGCCGGGCGAATTCTGCGCGGCCTCGCTCTGTGAGGACGGCAATGTCGACAGGGGCATGAAAGCCCGGCGCCGGCGCGACAGTGCGCTGCCGAACTGTGTCCATGAGGCCTAGCGCGCGAAGATATTGGAAGACGCCGGGCCGTCTGGCCCATGGCACCTGGCGATATTGCGCTCGCCGCAGCGCTTCGAGTACCGCTTCGTTGGAATACGTGGTCATCTCACTTCTTTCTTAAAGTGCAGCTATGACACATCTATGCCAACACGTCACCGCGCCACCAGTGACGCGCCTGGCACCCGCCCGTGGCTGGAAGCTGGCCGCAAGTGCTACGGCCGAATTCCGCCAGGTGCTGCCTTGGTCTTGATTCGGAACCCCCGTCAGAACGGCATGTTAGCGTTCTACCTGCGAGCCGACGATGCAACCGCTGCGGCGCGATAGCAGGCTCGAAGATTTAATCCCGAAAGACATACGTTACCCCATCTAAATTGATTCTATTCATTTTATTAGCGCTTTTTTTTGCAGCAATCGTGATATGGAAGCGCGCTCGACGCCCTCTCGCCTTTTGCACAATTGCCTTCTTCTGGCTGGTTTCGGCCGGGTGGCTAACAGCACCCTTACTGCGCCTCGCCCAGCCGCAGGCGCAAACCAGCACGCCCGCACAGTTCGCCCCGCGCACCGCGATCATCCTGCTCGGCGGCGGCACCGTGTACAACCGCGACAAGGTGCTCGTGCCGCCGCGCGACGTGATGACGCGCATCGACGTCAGCGCTAAGAACTACGCGGCGTGCAAGCGCGCCGCAAGCGTCTGCAGCGTGATTATTAGCGGCGGCAATCCGCAGCGGCATCCCGCGACGGAAGCCGACACCTACCTGCCGTACCTGCTACGCGAACAGGTGCCGCGCTCTGACATCGTGCTGGAAAACCGTAGCCGGACGACCTACGAAAATGCGCGCAACGTATCCGCTATTGTCGGCCAGTCACGTTACGATTCCTTGATACTCGTCACTTCGGCGTACCACATGCCGCGCGCGATGCTCGACTTCCAGCATTTCGGCCTCTTTCCACAGCCGCTGATCTCCAGTTCGCGCCGCGCCCATCTCGGCCTGCTGCCGCGCTACTCCAACCTGGTGAACGCGGAGATCGCGCTGCACGAGCTTATCGGCATCGCGCAATATCACGTGTACAGCGCCATTGGTCTTTTCTGACGCGCGGTGCTTGCCGATCTGCCCCGCGACGCGAACACCGCGAAGCGTCGAGCGCAGATCCAGGCGCTATGCATACGCGTCAAGTAACAAGATGTAAGCCCGCGCGTTCGCGGTTACAAAGCACCCCGCTGGAGCGCATATTGCTGACTAGAATGAACTGTCCTTCCCATGGACAGACACGTACCTGGGTCCACAACCACTCTGCGGAGGTAGCAATGAAGAAAGTGTCCCTCGCGATCCTGATTTCCCTCGGTGCCGTAACCGGCGCGGCTTACGCGCAGGAAAGCGGCGTGACGATGAGCACCGACCCGGCACGGGCAGCCGACGTCGAGCAGCGCGCGCAGGAATTGCAAAATCGCCCGCAAACCATGGAAAGCGCGCCTGCACCCATGAAGCATCACAAGAGCTCGCCGCATCATAAGAAAGGCATGAAGGCGGACGCGTCGAGTTCGTAAGCGGGCGTCAGACACGCCGGTAGCCGGCGCTTTCTGGCGCACGGGGTGAGTGCCCCTGCAGCCTCGCCGCGAAGGTGAAAAGCCGAAGCCGGCACCGCCGGTTTCGGCTTTTTTATTGTCCGATGCACCGGCCGGCGCGCGATGCCCGGTATGCTAAAGTCGCGCACCGACCGGCGCCCTGCCGGAATCTAACCGTGCGCACCCTGGTGCGGAGGACAGCATGAGCAACATCCAGCTTGATATCGAATGGACCGAAGCAGCATCCCGCAAAATTGAAAAACTGATGCCGCGCGGCGGTCAGGAAGCGTTCCTTGCGCTGCCTCCCGTCGAATGCCTGCCGATGGAAGGCGACGTGCTGTTTCTCGGCCCGGACGGCAAGCAGCAACCGTTTATCGTCGCCGAGCGCCAATATCATCACGATGGCGAAGCAGACTGGACCATCATCCTGATTCTCGACGTGCCGCAAGCCACGCATTAACGTCGACGGCGAGCGTCGCTCGGGCCTCTACCGGCCCGGCAATCACTCGCCGTACGAACGTGTCGCGCCCTGTCAATCTGCGGGTGCGCGGAAGACTTACAGAATCTTCGTCACAACGCGAATTTCCGCGTGTTCCACCCAGTCCGCCACTGCCGCCTTGTAGGCCGTGATGTGCGCGGATCTGGCGTGCGCGGCCAGCGCCTCCTGACTTTCCCAACGCTCGAAAAATACGAAGCGGCGCGGCTCCTGAACGTCGCGATGCAAGTCGTACTGAAGCGCGCCCTGCTCGTTGCGCGTCGGTCCGACAATACCTTCGAGCGCCTCGCGCAACTGCTCTTCATAGCCAGGTTTCGCCACTGAAATTGCGACCACCGCGATTTCCGACATCCTTTCTCTCCATCTCACGAAAAGCAGCAGCATACCCGCCGCTCGCCGGTGCTGCAGGCGATCCCGCAACGTGCACAGCGTGCGATCAAGGAACAGCCCAGGAACAGCCGCGCCCGAATCGGTCCGATATGCAATAAGCATCAGGAACTGAAGTTTGGCGGGCATACACGGCCCGCCCTGCTACCCTCGGCTCATGCAAGCTCACGAATGCCGGATGGCCGTCGGTCCGGATTGACGCGAGGCGGCACAGCCCGGAACGGCGGCGAGCCAAACCCGGCGCCGCGGCCTGCGTCATCGGGGAGTGGCCACGTCATCTCGCAGGTGGCCTGGCTGGTTCGCTCCTCTGTGACAGCCCGCACATTCATGCAATTTGCAAGCTGCTAGACTCATTTTGACCACTCCGCGGAGTTCGCATGGCTGGCACTGCTCTCAGCGTTCCAGGGTTCGTCCCACTGCGCGGTGCGGGCGTCCGCGTTGAGTATTACGTTGCGCATCCGCTGTGCGCCGAGTCTGCGTGCGCACCCCGTCACCCGATTGCCGCGATGCCACCATGTCCGCTCTCTCGCCCGTATTTATGCCATCCGTCAGCGACGTCAGTCTGAGCGGCCTGCTTCCTCATCTGGTCCGGGACGAATCGGGCTGGACCGCAACGTGGCGCGCGCTCACGCTGCATAGCGTGTTTCAGCCAGTGCTGTCGGTCACGCATCAGTGCGTGGTCGGCTACGAGGCACTGCTGCGCGCATTCGATCCGGTCGGCCTGCCCGTTTCGCCCGAGGTTCTCTTTTCGGGCACCCGCTCGGCGGCCGACGCGCGCGAACTCGACCGCATCGCGCGTTGCCTGCACGTCGCCAATTTCATGGAGCAAGGCATCAGTAGCGGATGGCTGTTCCTCAATACGCGGCCGCAGGTGTTCGAGACCGGCTGGCCGCAGCGCACCTTCATCGACGAGTTGTCCGCGCACTTCGGCCTGCCGCAGGAACGTATCGTGATCGAAGTGCTCGAGCAGCCCGCCGACGACGAGTCCGCCGTCGCCAGCATGCTGGCCGCCTCGCAGCCTCGCGATTTTCTGATCGCGATCGACGACTTCGGCACCGGCTTCTCGAACTTCGACCGCGTGTGGCGCTTCCGGCCGGACATCGTCAAGCTCGACCGCTCGCTCGTTGCGCGGGCCGGCAAACGCGAAGGCGACGACTCGATGATCGGCCATCTGATCGCGATGCTGCATCAGTCCGGCACGCTGGTGCTCGCCGAAGGCGTCGAAACGGACGAGGAACTGATGATCCTGATGCAGGCCGACGTCGATTTCGTCCAGGGTTTCTGGCTCGGCCAGCCCAATGGTTCGGTCGAGGCGGCCATTGCGAGAGTGCCGGCGCAGATCGAGTCGATGTGGGGCAAGTTCGCGGAATACGAGCGCGCGCATGCGCGTCACAAGCAACTCGGCTTCGAAGGTTTCGCCGAAGCGGTCATGGCCGCCGCCGAGGCTTACCGGACGACGGGCGACCTGCAGCAGGCCGCGCACAACGTGTGGCACCTGGGCGAGGCGCGCCGGGTGTTCATCACCGACGAGCGCGGTCAGCAGACCCAGGCATCCGTCACCGCCGCCTTCGTGCCGCCGCCGCCCCAGCGGCTCGCACCGATCGCGAGCAGCGCTTGCAGCAACTGGTCGCGGCGCGCCTATCTCAAGCACGCGCTGGCCGCACGCGGACGCGTCGCGATGATGGGTCCGCACTACTCGCTCGCGGACGGCGAAGACTGCTATACCGCGGCGCTCGCCTTCGACCGCGACGGCAAGACGCACGTACTGTGCGTCGACTTCGTGCCGACGATGCCGGCCGGTCCCGCAATAGGGTTGCGCGCGGGCGGACGGCCTCGCTAGTCATCCACGCGGCTGCGGCCCGATTTGATCTCGCTGCGCCTTAGCTTGCTCTCGAGACGCCGTACATTCGATGCGCGTGTCGGCCGCGTCGCAACGCGCGGCTTGCGCGTCACGCTGACGCTTTCCACGAGTTCATCGAGCCGCGCGAGCGCCGCCGCACGATTCAGTTCCTGAGTCCGGTGTTCCTGCGCCTTGATGACCACCACGCCCTCACGCGTGATCCTGCGATCGGATAACGCGAGCAGGCGCATCTTGAGCACTTCGGGCAACGACGAAGCGCGCACGTCGAAGCGCAGCTGGATCGCGCTCGACACCTTGTTGACGTTCTGACCGCCCGCTCCTTGCGCACGCACTGCGGTCAGCTCGATCTCGTTCGGCGGAATGAAATAGCGGGATGTCATGACGCTAGATTGAAGAAAACACTCGAATGCAGATGGCGGGGAGCGGCGCGACCTTTGCGCTCTGGCGCGCGCGATTCGGGAGGTGCCGGGGCATCTGCAGCATCGGCTAGCGCAGCCCGAACGGTGCGGCGTGAACGGACAGACGCATGTCCCGCGCCTGGCTGGCGATGCAGCAGTCGCCGGCGGTATCGCGATTCATCGGCTAACGGCCGCGCGATGCCTCCTCGATTCTCGCAGCAAGGCCGGAGTCTCGCTGAGTGGGCGTGGCGATGGCCTGAGCCAGCACCGCGCTAGCGCCGATCACTTCGACGCGCTCGCGAGCGCGGGTGATCGCCGTATAGACCAGCTCGCGCGATAACACCCTGCTGAACGTGGACGGCAGCATTAATACCGCATGCTCGAACTCCGAGCCTTGCGACTTGTGCACGGTCAGCGCGAACGCGGTGTCATGCGGCGGCAGCGCGGCCGGCGACACCGCGCGCAGACCGCCGTCCGCGGTACGGAAATAGACGCGCAGCGCGCCGCCCGCACCGGGCAACGCGATTCCGATATCGCCGTTGAAAAGCCCCAGCGCGTAGTCGTTGCGTGTGACCATCACCGGCCGCCCGGCGAACCACTGCGCGCCGACCGCGAGCGTCACGCCGGCCGAGCGCCGCACCTGCGCGGCCATTAGCGCGTTCACCTGATCGACGCCGCGCGGTCCCAGGCGGGTCGCGCATAAAACCCTGAAGCGATTCAACGCGTCGAATAGCGGCAGCGGGTCCGGAGTGTCCGCGGCGAGCGCTGCGGCAAGCGCATTGGCATAGGGCGCGAAACCGGCCGCGAGGCGCTCGACAGTGCGTTCGGCCAGCGCAACATGGGCGTCTTCGTAAAGCGACGCGGAGTGTTGGGTGGCGTCGTCGAGCAGCACGTCGAGCGCCGCGCTCGCCGCGCCGTTGCGAATCGCCAGCGACAAACGGCCAATCGGCGATTCGAGCCCGAATCGATAATTGCGCTCCAGCCAGACAACGCAATCCGCGAGTGGGCTTTGCGTCTCGTGGCCAGGCGTTCCGAATCGCGCACTGGCGGCTGATGCGTCGGCGCCGTGCGGATCTGCGCTGCGAGGGTCGGCGACGTTGCTGCCTGAGTTGCTGACTGAGTTGCTGGCGACGTTGCTGCCTGAGTTGCTGACTGAGTTGCTCGCTGAGTTGCTGACTGAGTTGCTGGCGACGTTGCCGGCCGCGTCGGGCGCGGCGAACAGGTCGTCGGGCGGCGCATCGAAAAGATCCGACGCGTAATCCGCCGAACGACCGGTTTGCCAAAAGCGTTCTGGCTGTTCGTCGACGTCTTCGGCCAGTCGTGGCAGCGCCCGCGCGAGTCGCGCCTCGCCGATGCCGAGCGCACCGGCGATTCGCTTCACGCCCTGCGCGCTGAACGCCGGCCGCGCGCTGAGTTCAGCGAACACAGCGCCGGCCTCTACCGCTGCGAGCTGATCTTTATCGCCAAGCATCACGAGCCGCGTGTGCGGTGCAATGGCGTCGAGCAGATGGGCTGCCATCGCAACGTCGATCATGGATGCTTCATCGATCACGACCACGTCATAAGGCAGAGGATTATCCCGATGATGCCGGAAGCGCCCGCCGGGCCCTGTGCCGAGCAGACGATGCAGCGTGTACGAAGTTTGCGGCAAACGCGCGGCGAGTTCAGGCGGCAAATCTCTGGCGCGCGCCAGCAGCGCTTCCTGCATGCGTTGCGCCGCCTTGCCGGTGGGCGCCGCGAGCGCGATTCGCAGATCGGCGCGCGCGTCGAGCAGGCACGCGAGCACGCCGACCACCGTTGTAGTCTTGCCTGTACCCGGACCGCCGCTAACGATGGTGAGACGCCCCGACAACGCCATGACAGCGGCCACGCGCTGCCAGTCGACTTGGTCGTCTTTCGGGGGGCCGAAGTAGCGCACGAGCCGTTGATGGAGGGCTTGGGTTGTGTCGGCGTTCGCGCTCGTATCGACGGCGGCCTCACTATCGAAGGCCGTGCCCTTTTCCCCGCCGGCTCGGCCGCGAACGCTTGCTGGCAACGTGCCGGCGGCATGCTCCGCAAACCGCTCGCCCGCGTCGCCAACGCCCCGTGCGCTCTCCAACCCACTCGCACGCATCGGTGCACCCGCATGCGCGACCAGCGCCCGCGCGAGACGCCGCTCGTACTCGTAGTAACGCGCGAGGTACAACCGCCCTTGCGCGTCGATCACCAAAGGACGTAGTGCGGACGCCGCTTGCGACCCGTCGCTCGCCATGCCGCTCGCAAACAAGGCCATCCGCACTTCGCCGGTGGCCGCCTCGAACCGACGCGCGAGCGCGGCCAGCGGTACGCACACGTGCCCTTCCGCGGTCGCGCGGCTCGCCGCGAACGCCGCGCGCGCTGCCCATCTGACGGCTTCCGTCGACGCCCCGCCGCGTCGTGCCAGGACACCGATGCGCCGGGCGAAGCCTTCCGCCAGCGCAATGCTGAAGTCCGCCGGCGCGGGCAGATTGACACCGAGATCGTCGAGTTGAAGCGGCGCCGACACGGTCTCATTGAACGTGCTCATGCGGCACCTCCGATCATCGCCGCATCGAGCAGCGCAACGAGTTCGAACGCAGGCCGCCTCACGTGCACACCGGCTTGGGATTCCGCGTCGCGCCAATGCGGCCGAACGCCCCGCACGAACAGATACAGATAGCCGCCGATATGCGTCTCGTACGAATAATCGCGCACGCGAGTCTTCAGATAACGATGCAGCGCGACCGTATAAAGCAGCGCCTGCAGGTGATAGGCATGGCTCGCCATCGCCGCTTCGACCGGTGCGGCGGCGTAATCCTGCTCGGTATCGCCGAGATGGTTGGATTTCCAGTCGACAATCCAGAACCGTCCGTCGTGCTCGACGATCATGTCGATAAATCCTTTGACGAAACCTCGCAGCACACCGGGCTCGAGCGCGACGTCCGGATAGCCGTGTGCGACCAGCAATTCGCGCAGCGCGGCGAAGTCGAGCGACGGTGCCGCGAACAGGAATTCGAGTTCGTTCAGGCGCCGCCGCGGATCGAGTCGCGCCAGCGTCATGCCGGGCACGAGTTCCGTGCTGACGACATCTGCGAGAAGTTTGTGCATCATCGCCGGCAAACGCGGAGCAAGCTCTGGTGACGCCGGTGCGGGACGCTCGTGCAACGCGCCGCGGATCGCATCCGGCCAGCTTTGCGGATCGCTGAAATCCGCGAGTTCGAACATGCGATGCAGGCACTCACCAGCTGCGGCTCCGCGCGGAAACGCGAGAATGTCATCGGCGGCAAGGGGCTGCGCCTCCAGCGCCGGCTCGGACACCGTGACCGGCGTGGCGACGAGCGCATCGGCGATCTCATCGTGATCGGGCCGCACTTCTTCCACCGGCGGCTGCGCGTCTTCGGCCTTACTGCCCGCGACAATCAGACCGCTGAAACTCGCCATGCGCCACTGATCGCGCAAGGGCCGGCGATTACTGCGCGCTCGCTTGTCAGCGCTGCTTTCATGCATGCTTTCGAGCGGCGCGCGGCGCTCGACCTTCGGCAACGGTTGCAATGCGATCGGACCACCCGCCAGCGCTTGCCAGCGCGCGGACAATGCGGCCTCGTCGGGCGGCTCGGCGAGCCAGCCTTCGAACTCGTAGCCACCGCCCGCCACCAGCCAGTTCAGCACGCTGCGTCGCGACTCTTTCGTGGAGCGCGACGACAGGTACGTGCCCGCGACGAGATAACAGCGATACACGGCGCGAGTCAGCGCAACGTAGACGAGCCGCGCACGTTCGGCCGCCTGCTCGCGCGCCGCGTGACGGGTCGCGCGTTCGGCCTCGTCGTCGTCACAACCGTAGTGCAGCACCGCGTCGCCGCCGGCATCGTGATACTCGCGTGCGTCCGGTAAGCCCGACGACGGCGGCTCGCGCAAGCCGCCGTCGTTCAGGAACGGACAGAACACGACCGCGTATTCCAGCCCCTTCGACTTGTGCACGGTAACGATCTGCACGAGATTGCGGTCCGACTCCAGCCGCAGTTGCGCCTCCTCGCCGCCGCCCTGGGTGCGCTGCGCGGCGAGCCAGCGCAACGTCGGCGCAATGCCCGGCTGCGAGGCCGCCCGCGCCTGCACGAGTTCGGCAAGGTGATTGACGTTGGTAAGACGCCGCTCGCCGTCCGGCGCTGCCACGAGCCGTTGCGCGACGCGCAGTTCGCGCATCAGGGTGCGCCACATGACGGCAAAGCCGCGCTCATGCCAGAGCGTGCGGTAGCGCGAAAAACGTTCGACCCAGCCCATTGCGTCCGCCGCGTGCGCGGGATCGTCGGCGACAGCGGGTGCGTCGGCGACCTGTTCCAGACGCCACAGCGCCGCGGCGTCCAGACCAAGCCAATCGGTCGCGAGCGCGGCGCGCAAGCGCCGCAGGTCGCCAGGCGTATCGACGGCTGCGAGAACCCGCTCGATCTGCTCTGCATCGAGCGTCGCGAATACCGAGGCCTGGGCCAGTTCCACACTGCCGACACCCCATGCCGCCAACACGCGTTTGATCAGACTGCCCTGCTTGTGCGTCTGCACGAGCACTGCAATGTTGCCGGGGGCGAGCGGCGCGTCGCCGATCGTGACGGTGCCTTCGCGAGCACCGCGCAGGAGGCGCACGATCTCGGCCGCGCACGCTTCACTCGCTTCGCGCTGGGCCTGGCGTTTGGTCAATGCGCTCTCGCCTTGCGGCAACGTCCAGACGCGGAAATCGCCAGCATCGGCGTCCGGGTCCGACAACGGCGGCCTGCGCCGTTCGCCGGCTCGCACCGGTTGATAGTCGAGGCCGTCGAGCACGAACGCCTGCGGGTTTGCCTCGAAGACCCGATTGCAAGCTTCGACGATCGGCGCCGTAGAGCGCTGGTTGACGGCAAGCGTGTAGCGCGCCGAAGCCGACGCGCGCGCTGCCAGATAAGTATGCAAATCCGCCGCGCGAAAACTGTAGATGGCCTGCTTTGGATCGCCGACCAGAAAGAGCGGACCTGCCGGCGCAAAAATGCGGCTGAAGATTGCGAACTGCAGCGGATCGGTGTCCTGGAACTCGTCGATCAACGCGGCGGGATAACGTGCTCGCAGCGCATCGGCGAGCCACGGATGCGCTGCGAGCGCGCGGTAGAGATTGGACAGCAGATCGTCGAACGAAACGACGCGGCGCGTGCGCTTGCGCGCCACCAGTTCGGCGGGCGCATAGTCGAGCCAGGTCTGCATCAACGCAAGCCAGCGCGCGCGTTGCGCCGCTTCGGCTGCAACCACAGCTGCCGCCAGCGCCTCTGCATGCTCGAAGAACGCATGCTCGGGCGGTTCGAACTTGACCTTGGTGGCTTTCTTCAACGCGGAAGCCGTCAATTTGAGCGCAGCCCGCGGCGGCGGCGCATGGCAATCGCCCTGCGCGAAGTACTCGGTCCAGGCGGCGATCGCTGCGCTCACATGGTCTGGCTTGTGCGTGGTCTTGCTCAAACGGTCTTGCGCCTGTTCGAGCAGCGCCATGATCGCATCGCGCTCCGCATGCCACAGCTCGCATGCAGCGTCGAAGCCGCCTCGTGGATCGGCGCTCGCCTCGGCGTCTATCACGCCCCAACGCAGTTGCGCCAACGGCTTTTTGAGGCGCCGCGCGAGTTGTTCGTCGAGCGACGCCGGGCCGGCTCGCTTCGCCACCAGCCAGGCCGCGAACGCCGGATGCGCATGCGCGACCGGTTCGACCTGCTCGCGCCAGAAATCGGCCGCCAATTCGAAGCGCAAAGCGGCGTCGTCGGCTTCCATTTCGAACGCGAACGGCATTGCAGCGGCGAACGGAGCTTCCTGCAACGCCCGTTGGCAAAACGCGTGGATCGTGTGAATCGCCGCCTGATCGAATGTGCGCAGCGCTCGACGCACCACCTTCAACGCCGCTTCACGGTCAATGCCACGCTCCGGGGCGAGCGTCGTTTCGAAGAGGCGGCGAATGAACGGATCGCCGCCGTCGTCGTCCACTTCAATCGCGCGGTGCAACTCGGCGAGGCGCCCGCGAATGCGCTCGTGCAATTCGGCGGTCGCGGCCTTCGTAAAGGTCACGACGAGAATCTGGTCAGCGTTCAGGTTCTTCTCAAGCAGCAATCTCACGTAGAGCGCGCAGATGTTCCACGTCTTGCCCGTACCTGCCGACGCCTCTATCTGATTGACGCCGTCGAGCGAACACGCGAATACATCGAGCTCTTCAGCGGCTAGCGCATGACGATGCAGCGCGCCGCTCATGACACGCTCCGCAGATGCTGCAGCAACGGCTTGAAAACGATCGACGCGAGGCTGCCAAACGGTTCGTCGAGCGTAAGCGGCGTTCCTCGCAGGGCAATGCGCAATGCAGGGTCGTCGGACTCGCCGCGCACGCGGTCGTTGATCCATACGCCCTGCGCCGCCGAATCGCTTTCGCTCACCTTCGCCCACGCGCTCTTCGGGAAAAAACGCAGCGACAGCCTGCGCCCCGACCTGAACAGCGCGGCGAGCGGCGCGAGTTCTTCGAGCGGGGCAGCGACCGGCGCGAGCTCGAAGCTCTCACCGCTGCCGTGCCAGACAGTGCGACGCGGACCGTCGGGGAGCGCCGCGCAATAGGCGAGATGCGCGAGCCATGCAGAAAGATAGTCGCGTGCGGTAGGTTTGGCGTAGCGAAAAATCACTTGTCCGGTTTCAGTCAGCAGATTCAACGTGCCGTGCAGTTGCAGCGGCGTCAGCGCGGCCTCGCGAAGCTCGGCGTCATGAGCGCCGAAAAGCTCACCCGCAATGTCCGCGTTATCGGGCCAGCGCGGCGTGATGTCGAGCACGAACGGCAAGCGTTCGACGCCCGATGCCACTTCGCGGCGCACACTGTCGGCGAGCTGGCGCAACGCGCCCAGCTCTCGCGCGCGCCACACGGCGCCGGTCGCGCCGCCTGGTAACTCGGGACTCGCCTCGGCCACGCGCCGAACGCGGTCGAACATGAGATCGTCGTCTTCTATGTCGGCGTCGAGCAGCACGGGCAACAAGCGGCCGGCCAATGCATCGCGTCCGGTGTAATCGAGTTCGAACGGCTCGGTGTCGAGCAATTCGCCCTGGGCGTCCGACAACACAATGCCGAGGCGGTCACGCAGCAGCGCGCGCGCCGGATGACGCCAGAAGCGCACGAATTCGTCGAATCCGACGGGCGCGGCATCTTCAGTGGGCAACGGTTGATCGAAAAATGGCGCGGCTGCTTGCTGCTGCGGCGCCGCGAGCAAGGTGGCAAGTTCCGCGCGATCGGCGTCGTAGGTAAATAGATCGGGCTGCGCGGTGAAGTACTCCGACGCAAACGCCTGCAACGGGTGATCGACGATAAACGCCTGGCGCGCTTCTTCAAGCTGCGCGGGACTTGCGCCCTCGCCCGCCGACACCTGCGCGAGGTGGTCGAGCAGTTCGTCGACGAGCGCGGCCGGCGGCAACGGCGCATTGTCGCGGATGCTGCGGCCGGTATAAGCGATAAAGAGCCGGCTGCGCGCGGCAAGCAGCAGATCGAGAAAGAGATTGCGCTCGTCGTCGCGGCGCTGCCGGTCGCCGGCTTTGCCGAATGCGGCCATCAGATCGAATTCGTCCGCACGGGCGAGGCTCGGCAATACGCCGTCGTCCATGCCGAGCAGACAGACCACGCGGTACGGCAAACCGCGCAAGCTCGTCAGCGACGAAAACGTCACGCTTCCCCAGGGCACGCCGCCGCGCGCGGGGTCGTCGAGTGCTTCGGTGAGCGCGACGCGCACGACTGCCGCGGGCATCGCGACGTCATGCGCGCCCGCCTGCATAGCGTCGCTCATCTTGTCGATCGCGTCGCGCACGGCGGCGAGCGACTCCGCGAATTCGACGCCTCCGTCGAAACACTGAGCAAGCGTTTCGAGCAGCAATTGAGTCCATTCGGCCGGCGTCTGCTCCGTCGCGCAACGCACCGCGAAACTGTCGATGTCGTCGACGAAACGCGACAGGCGGCCGAGCAACTCCGCGTCTGAACCGTCGGCGCCCTCGACAGGCAGCCACGCGTCGACCGGCTCCCCGCCCTCCGGCATCGCATAGCCGAGATACAGACGGGTGAGCGCATCCGCGAAGGTATGTCGCGCGACCGGCACGTGTTCGCCGCTCGGCTCCGCAGGCGATAGCCCGCGCCGCGCGCCGGCCGCCGCGAGCCATTCCTGCGCGGCTTCGAGCGAGCTCGCGTCGATGCCGTAACGCACGGCGACCGCGTCGACGCGCAGCCATTCGATCAGGTCCGGTGCACCGACGCTGCGCTCGGGCAAAGCCAGCCAGTCGAGCACGAGGCGCGCGACGGGATTGGCCTGCGAAGGCGGTAAGCCGGTGATCCGATATGGAATGCGGCGCATATCGCCACTGGGTGTAGTGCCGAACACCGCGTCGATCAACGGACCGGCAGCGGCCAGATCGGACACGGCGACGAGCACGTCGGACGGTTGCAGATCGTCGAATTCGTCGAACCAGCCGAGCAGACGGTCGTGCAGCACTTCGAGCTGCCGCGACAGGCCGTGACACACGTGAACTTCAATGCCGCGCTCGTACGGCAACTCGTCGGCTTCGGTCTCCGGGCGCAGATCGAGAATGCCGTTTTGCACGGCGGCGAGCCAGCTCGGTTCCGGATTCTCAGAGAACTCGCCGGTCTCGCCCGAAGCCGCGCTTTCGGTGAGTTCGTGCAGCATATGCAACTGCGCCTGAGTCTGACGACCCCACTCCGCAAGCAGCGGATGACCGACTTCCTGATGGTCGAGCTGTCCTGCCGCGTCGAGCGCCTGAACGCGGCCTTCGCTCACCACGTCGAACCAGAATTCGCGGCACGGGTTCATGACGTAGAGACGCACGTCGACCCAACGCGACAGCGCACGCAGCAAGGCGACGTGCAGCGGCGGCATGGTGGGCAGCGCGAAAACGCTCACCGCTTCCGGCCAGTTTGCTTTTGCAATGGCGTCCAGGTCGAGCGTACCGATCTCATCGAGAAAACGGTATGCGGGCGGCAACGCGGCGTCGGGCGTTTGTTCGTTGCCGGCAAGCTCGGTCAGCACAGCGCGCCACAATGCGGCTTGCCAACGTTCGTCCTCGCGCGCCGCATCGCTCGCGCCGACGAGTCGCGGGCCTGTGTCGTCCGCCCCGCCGCCTGCGAAGATGGAGCCGCCCTTCTGCCATTGCAGCAGCCATTCAGGACGATAGGTCAGATAGTGGTCGAGCACGGTTGCCACACGCCGGGCCAGTTCGTAGCGCATCGACGGGTCTGCGGCATCGAGATAGGTGCGAAGACGCGGTGACGCGTTCCACGGCAGAGACTCGTGCGCATCGCCCAGCAGACGATAACAGCGCCACACAAGCCTGTCCGGCGCGAACGGCGAATGGCGCGGCACTTCGATCACGCCACCGATTTGCGCCCACAACCATTGCGCGAGATAGCCGAAGCTCACGTTCGCGCAGACGCCCTGGCGCCCGGCGATATCGAGCTCGAGCCTGCGCCGCACAGCGGCGCTCGGGACGATCACCGGCTGCGCGGTCCAGGCGTCGGACGGCGCTTGCGCGAGGTCGTCGAGCAGCGCGCCGACAAGCGTTTCGTAGCGGTTCGAGTAGAAGAGCTGGAGCATGGATCCCGGACAAGGCGGTGTGGCGTTGCCGCATTTGCGACAAGCGCGCGAACCGCGGCAGACATTGAAGCGACAGCATAACAAAGCCGCTCGCTGCGCAGAACCTGGCCGAATGGACGAGGTCAGATCAGGTGCAAAATCAGTTAGACTCGTCGGCAGTTTTGGGCTGTCCCTGGGCTCGTGCCTTCAACCGCTTCTTGTCAGTGAATGGAAATCAGGCAGTCGATGCGCTATTCGGTTGAAATAAAAAAATTCCTTTATAGCCAGTACTTTTATGGCGGCCTGCGCATCGCGGTCGGCGTGTCCCTGCCGGCGATGCTGTGCCTGATCGTGTTCCACAACCGCGAGTTGGGCTTCACGATTGCAACCGGCGCGCTCGGCGCCTGTGTGGTCGATATGCCGGGCCCACTGAAGTACAAGCACAACGAAATGCTGGCGTGCTCGGTAATCGGTTTTCTCTCCGCGCTTGCCACCGGTCTTGCCACCGTGAACCCGGTGGCGCTGTGGTGCACGGTGGTGCCGCTCACGTTCGTGCTGTCGTTGATCGTGGTGTACGGCAACCGCTGGCCGCAGATCAGCTTTGCCACGCTGTTCATGATGATCATGACGCTGGAAGAGCATTTCACGCCGATGCAGGCGCTTGTCAACGCGTCGTGGATTCTTCTCGGCGGTCTCTGGTACACGTACTGGTCGACTGCCGTCAGCCGCTGGATGATGCATCGCATCGAACAGCAGGCGCTGGCGGAGAGCGTCTTCGCCTGCGCCGATTATCTGCTCGCGCGGGCCGCGTTCTACGACCTCGACAACGACCTGGACGAGTGTTATCGCAATCTCATCGACAAGCAGATCGCCGCGGTAGAGCGGCAGGATGCGGCGCGCGACATCGTGCTGCGTAATCTGCCGAAGTTAAAGAGCGGCAAGCTCGAGCCACGCCGGGCAATGCTGTTCAATCTGTTCATCAATACGGTCGACCTGCACGAGTTGTTCGTCGGCGCGCATACGGACTATCCGCTCGTGCGCAATACCTTCGGCGGCACCGACCTGCTGGTGTTCTACCGCGACCTGATTCGCAAGGCCGCGAGCGATCTCGAAGAGATAGGACTCGCTGTCCTGCAAAACCATGCGCCGAGGGCGCGCGTCAACGTGAAGGCGGAGCTGCGCGCGATCGAGTTCGAGATCGAACTGATGCGCAAGCAGGAACTGCCGGCGAAGAACCCCGAGGCGTATTCAGCGGTGTCGTCCACGTTTCGCCGTGTCTGGAGCGCCACGCGTCTGATCGACAAGATGCGCAGGAGTCTGTCGAGCGATCCGAGCACGACGGAAACCGAACTGCGCCTCGACCAGGCGCTGAACCGTTTCGTATCGAGCCGGCGCGTGCCGTTCGGCCAGATCTTCTCGAACCTGACCATGGCCTCGCCGAGCTTCCGTCACGCGCTGCGCGTGACGATCGCGGTGGCGGTCGGCTTCTGGCTCGGCCGCCTGCTGCCGCTCACCAACGCCTACTGGATCGTGATGACCACCGTCATCATTCTGAAGCCGGGCTACTCGCTGACCAAACAGCGCAACGGACAGCGGATCGTAGGGACGTTGATCGGCTGCACGGCGAGCATCGCGCTCATGATCTTCGTGAAGGAACCGCACATTCTGCTGGTGGTGATGTTCGCGTCGATGGTGATGAGCTATAGCCTGCTGCTGTTCAACTACACGGCGAGCGTGGTGTTCACTTCGTCGTATGTGTTGCTGATGTTCCATCTGCTCGCGCCGGGCAGCATGCGGATCATCGGTGAACGCGCGATCGACACCGTGGTGGGCTGCGCGATTGCGATTGCCGCGAGCCACCTGTTTCCGTACTGGGAATATCGCCTGATGGGCAAGCTGGTCAACAACATGATCGGCGCCACGCGCCAGTTTCTCGAAGCAAGCTGGTGGTGGAGCGGCAAGCCGGCCGCCGCCTCGGTCGCCACGGTGACAGAAGCCGGCGCGCGGGCGCCGGCCGCGGCAATGGCCGATCCCGCCATCGAATTCGGCAAGCCGGTGCTCGCGGTTGCCGGCCAGGTACTGGAAGGCGCCGGTCAAGCCAGTTTGCAGAGCGGAGAACCGGCCGGCACTCCCGCAAACACGGGCAAGGAATCAAACGGGTTGGCCGGCTCGGGCGTTTCGACGCTCGGCAACACACCGGCAAAGCCCGTTGCAGGCGCGTCGCCAGCGGCCGCGGCTGCGGCAACCGCACTCGATCGCGATTACCGTTATCGACTCGCGCGCAAGAACGTGCACGTGGCATTTGCGAATCTGGGGCAGGCGTTCCAGCGCATGATGCTCGAACCGAAATCGGCGCAAAAGTTCGTGCCCGAACTGAACGACCTGCTCGTGCGCAGCCATGTGCTCGCTTCGCAGATCACGGCGGCCGCGCCGCTGCTGCGCACGTCCGCGCAACAGGCCGACGGCGTGTCGCTACAACCGCTGCAACGGGCGTTGAGCCTCGTGCGCGACAATCTCACCGAAGCCGAGGCCGGCACTGCGCCGCCCCCGGATCAGGCCGAGCAGATCAGGCAACTCACCCGCGAGCTCGACACGATGGTGGTCGAAGCGGAGAAATCGAAGGAATACTCGGCGGAAGCAGTGCACGACATGAAACTGCTCGTGCATCAATGCAAGCAGATGCTGGCGGCGGCGGCGCTGATTCGCAAGGATGCAAGTGTGATTCGCCTGCCCGATGAGTGACGCGGCCGACTGAAGTTCAACATTGGCTCGCGCCGGGTTCGGCATGGCTTCGGCGTTGGCTTCGGCATGACTCCGACGATGCCTACGACACGCGAATCGCGGCTTTTCCGTCTCGCGCGACTTGCCGCGCCATAGCCAGACCGGCGCTCAGACACGCTGAGCGCCCTAACCTCACTGTGCTGTGCCGCTCGCAGGCTTCATGGCGGTGGCCGCCGCGCTCGTTGCCGTCGCTGCAGCCGCGCCCGATGAAATAGACACCGCCGGCGCATTGCTGCTGTCGAACTCGCGCTTTTCCTTGATCGCGTTATAGAACAGCGTGGCAATCACCAGCAGCACCGCGACCACGATGAATACGGCGATGCCCAACGTCGGATTTTTCTTGCGCGGCGGTTTGTTCATGAGACGGCTCGGACCGCGAGGCGAATCGCGGAAGATAGCGGAGAAGGCGGCATTCTACGCCGACCCACCTTGCACTCGCCTTGCAGCCGACAGCGCGGAAAGAGTGAGCGGGCCGCCACGGCCCGTACGCGGATAACGCGCACTCGCCCGAGGCTCGCCTTACACGACTGCGGCGGGCCGCACCGGTAGCGCCGTCGAATACTTGATCTGCTCCATCGCGAAACTCGAACTCACGTCGTACAGCGGCACCGCCGCGATCAACTGCTTGTACACGCGGTCATAGTCGTCGATATCCGAGACCACCACGCGCAGCAGGTAGTCCGTTTCGCCGCTCATCCGGTACACCTCGACGACCTCGGGAATGTCCTGCACCGCCTGCGTGAAGCTTTGCGCCCACGCCTGCGTGTGCTGATTCGTGCGCACCGCGACGAACACTGTCGTGCCGACCCCGAGCTTGCGCGCATCGCACAGCGCCACCTGCGCGCGAATCACGCCGGTCTCCTTCAGACGCTGCAGCCGCTTCCAGCAAGGCGTTTGCGACAGATTCACGCGCTGTGCCAGTTCGGCAATCGGCATGGTCGCGTCTTCCTGCAACAGCTCCAGCAACTTCCGGTCGATGATATCCATTCCCACCGTCTCGCCCCTTTAGGAAATTATTCTACTTTTCAAACTGCACGGGGAATTATATGGAAACTCTTTCTCCGGACAAAACGGTATAAATGTTCCAACCTTAAAAACGTCGGCAAGCCACGCCGCTCAACGAAATTGGACCACGACCTCCGTTCCCCCGCCCGCCTCCCCGATCAGTTCGCGCAGCCTCACGGACACCATGCTTCGCGGCACGCCGGGCATCACGAGCCTCTCGCACGACTGTGCAATGCACTCGACGCGATGTTCGACGCCTGCACAACTTCTGCGGAGCCTTCGCATTCCAGTTTCTTCGCACGCAGCATACGAATCGCGCTCGCGCAAGCCGCGGCCGACCCCGCAATGCTGAAGCCAGGGCAGCGTGAGGCATCGCTCGATAACTACCGCCGGCATCTGCTCGCCGCCGATCCGCAAGGCCGCTACGCCATCGCCGCACTCGTCTGGTTGCCGCATCAGGCGAGTCCAGTGCATGCGCATCACACGTGGTGTGGATACGCGGTGCTCGACGGCACGTTGAACGAAACTGTTTTCGAATGGAACGGCCCGGAGGACTTCGCCATCGCGACGCGCTCGCATGCGCGCCCGCGCGGCGCGATTTCTTTTGTGCGCAGCGGCCGGAGCAACATTCATCGGCTGGGCAATTGCAGCGATGCCCCCGCGGTGTCGTTGCACGTGTATGGCGTGCCGGGTGCTTGCATCGGAACCCATGTCAACGATGTAGTGCGCGTCGCACCCGCGCTTGTCTAGCGCCTGAGAATCAAGCCTTGCCCTCGCCCGCCGTGGGAATCTGCGGCGGAATCGGCGCGGTCTGTCCCGTCGGCGGCGGCGCCGGCCGCGGCTCATGCGACACATCGCGCGCGACGACAGCCGGATGCGCGCCGCGCATCGGCGGCGATTTCTCCTGATGCCCGACTGCATGCTCGTGCTGACCCGCACGTGCTTCCGCGTGGGCATCAGCCCGGGCATTCGAGTGTGCATCCACATGCTCATGCGGCCTGGCCCCGAGCACGTCTTCATCGTGCAGCGGCTGCCCCTCGCTGTCTTTAGACGACGTGAACAAGCGCATCTGCGGCACCGGGATCTCAATGCCGGCCTCGTCCATCTTGCGTTTCAGCCGCAGATTGAACGCGCGCGCCACGCTCCATTGCTGCAGCGGCCGCGTCTTGATCTGCCCTTTGACCACCATCCAGTTCGGGTCGAAACGGTCGAGCCCCCACACCTCGATCGGCCCCAGCATCTCGCGACGGTAACGGAAGTCGGCCATCAGATCGGCACCGACTTCGCGAATCAATTGAGTAATTTCATCGACGTCGGTCGAGAACGACATCCGCACTTCGAACACTGCGTAGGCAAAGTCGCGCGACAAATTCTTGACGATCTTGATCTGCGAAAACGGAATGGCGTGGATCGCGCCCTGGCCGTCGCGTAACCGCACGGTGCGGATCGACAAATGCTCGACCGTGCCTGCATGGCCGCCGTCCACGTCGATCCAGTCGCCCACCGAAATCGTATCTTCGATGATGATGAAAAGGCCCGTGATCAGGTCGGTCACGAGCGACTGCGCGCCGAAACCGATCGCGAGGCCGATCACGCCGGCGCCCGCGAGCAGCGGTGTCACGTTGATGCCGAGATTCGCCGCCGTAACGATGCCCGCTATCGTCATGATGCTGACGAGCAGCACGTTGCGCACGAGCGGCAACATCGTTCGCGCCCGCATGCTCGGACCGCGCGACTTGTTGCGTGCACTGCCGGGGTTGAGCGCCTCGGTGATCGCGGTGTCGACGAGAATCCACAGCAGCCACGCAATGAACACGGTGGCCACGATCGCTGTCACCGCATGCGCGATACCGCGTGCGGCCACGTTTTCCTCGACGACCGCCGCGAGCGAAACGCCCCACAAGCGGGCCGCCAGCTCGAAGAAAAACAGCCAGATGAACAGCGTCAGCAAAGTGCCGCAAAAACGCAGCAACCGCGTCAGATAGGGGGAACGCCGCCGCGCGCGTGCGCTGCGTGGACGCGTCATGCGTAAAACGATGGCCGACAGGAAAAACGCCAACACCAGCAGCAGTGCAGTCACCACCGAAATTTGCAGCACGTTCTCGCTCGAACCCGAGCCGCCGAGCGTGGCGACGACCGAGGCCGTCGCCAGCACGAGAACGGGCACGTGCCAGAGCGCGGCGAGCACGTCGAAAGCATCGGTCGCGGCTTTATGATCGTTGCGTTGGTCGTAAGGCCGGTTGCGGATCAGATGGGCGACTGGCCTGCGAAACGCGAGCGCGAAATAGCCGGTCAGCACGGCGGCCGTCATGTTGGCGGCGGTCGAAACCAGCGCGGCCAGATTCGAGCCCATCTGATGCGCGACGTCGTAATTGACGGCCGCATCGCCGAGCGCGCCGCAGACGCCGACGGCAAACAGCAGGCGCCGCGCATGATCGATCAGCAAACGTACCGCGGTTCGGCGGTGTCCCGAGCCGAACAGCGAAAACATGATCAGGCAGATCGCCGAAAACACGGCGCCCGCGACAATCGCATACGCGACGACCATGCCGAGCGTGCGGCCGAGCGCATCGGGCATCGCGCGCACGAACAGCAGCGCTGCGACGAACGCGATGACCCACGGCCCGACGCGCCGCAACGCGAAGATCAGCAACTCTCGCGTGGTGGGATTCGGATTGAGGCCGATCACGATGCCAAGTCGCCGGTAGAGCCTGTGCTGCAGATAGATCAGCGCGGCTGCGCATGCGCCCCAGCCGGCCAGCATCGCGAACATCGAAAAGAGGATGCGGCCGAGGCTTTCCTGGCCTTGGCCCGAAATGATCGTGTAGAGCTCGTTGCCGGCCGCGTTGAAGCGTCCGCCCCAGTAGCGCACGGGCGTGCGGCCTTCATGCACGTCCGATTCGAACGACGCAATGCCCGACGCAATCGCGCCGAGCAGACCAGGGCTCTGCTGCGCTGGCGCGGGCGCGAGCGGGCCGACGGTTCGGGAGACGTCGCGCAGTTTCTTCAACTGGGCGACGAGCGCGCTGCGCTGCCGGTCGTTGTCGAGCGTGGCGATCACGCTGTCGAGCGAACGCGCGATTTCCGCCTGGCTAGCGGGCGACGGCGCCGACGCGGCTTCCGCAGCCGACGCGCCGGACGCCGACGAGGCGGGCGCCACGGTCGCGCTGTTGATCAGGCTTTGCAACGCCGGGATGACGGGCGTGCCGGCGCTCGCGTCGGCCGCATGCGCGCTGGTCGGAAGCCACGCGGTCCAAAGAAAAAGCGCGACGAAGAGCGCGACCGGCCATGCGCTGAGCCGGCCCGCGCCGGGCGGGCACGCGCCGCGACGGATCAGGAATCCGATCCGGGCAAAAAGACGAGGAAATGCAGCGTGAATCGCGAAAAGCCCGCCGTTTGACGGCGCAGCCTCAGACTCACGCCGCGGCGGGCATGACTGCATGGCAATCCGTGAGAAAACGGGAGACGCCAGTGTAGCCCCAGTTTGCCCGCCTGCAACCGGACATGCGTAACCGATTGTTAGGACGCTTGCATGCGTTCTGGTGTGCCGCGTGCGCGGCGCCGGTCGGGCTGACGCGCGTTGCGGCCGTTGCAGGCGGCACCGAACCGCCTATCGCCTGCTGTGCGGCGTGCGTTTGTTGCGCAATGCCGCCGGTGCCGCGCGACAAAACTCACGCCCACGCTCAATCCGCGACAGTTGCGATCTGGCGGACGAAACGGCCCTGCTCCAGTTCGTCGACGAACGCGATTGCGTAATCCTCGGCGGAAATCCGGCTGTTGCCCTGGGCGTCGGCAATCAGCGAGTCAGTGCCGGTGCGGAACGTGCCGGTGCGCTCGCCGGGAGCGATGATCGCGGCCGGCGAGAAGAACGTCCAGTCGAGATCCGCGACGCTGCGGTAGTAGTTCAGCGCCTCGCGGTGAGCCAGCGCGACAGCTTTATAGGCGTCCGGGAAACCGTCGGTGTCGACGAGTTGCTTGCCCGGAGCGACTTCGAGCGAACCTGCGCCGCCCACCACGACGAGACGCTTGAGCCCCGCCGCGCGCACACCTTCGACAAGCGCACGGGTCGCCTTGTCCAGCGAGCCGACATCGGTTTGCGGCGGCGCATACGCGCTCGCCACCACGTCGTGACCGCGCACCGCCGCGCCGACGCTCGCCGCGTCGAGCAGATCGGCTTGTGCCGCTTTCAGGTTCGGCACGTCGGCCGGCACGCGCGCCGGGTTGCGCGACAGCGCCGTCACCTGATGCCCGCGACGCACTGCTTCTGCCGCGATCCGCGAACCGATCATGCCGGTGGCGCCAAACAACGCGATCTTCAACTGTTTGCTCATTTCAACTGCTCCTGTCATGGTTTATATGTAACCGTCTTGATTACATATACATCGAAAAAAACAGGGGTTTGGCCCCCGGGGTTCCTGCAAAACATTCATTCCGAATCGACGCTCGCCGCAGAAAGCGCCCGCGTCACGCAGGCGGTCGCCGCTTGCGCTCCCTCGTACGCTCGGCACGCAACAGGTCCGCTGTCGCATCGGCCAACGTTCGTTGTGCGAGCGACGCCTCCATGGCCTGCTGTGCTTCGTCGATGATTCCACGCAGCACGACCTGAATATTGCGCCCCACCATGCATGCCGGATTCGGCTCCTCGCGGTGAAGCGCGAACAGCTGCGAGTCGTCTACCGCGCGGTACACGTCGAGCAAGGAAATCTGCTCGGGCGCGCGAGCCAGCAGCGCGCCGCCGCCCGCGCCGAGTTGCGACGTGGTGAGGCCCGCCTCGGCAAGCATGGTCAGAAGCCGCCGGATGAGTGCGGGATTCGTATTCACGCTGCCCGCGATCATTTCCGACGAAAGCGGAGCGCCCTCCTGAAGCGACAGCAACGCGAGCACATGCACCGCAAACGCAAACCGGCTACTCGTGTTCACAACAACCCGTCCTGCGACGACAATATGTAACCATGGTAATTACATTTATGGACGCTGTCAAACACGTTGTCAAACACGCTGCTGGACGCATGGTTATCGCGGCCGAGCAGGCCCACGTGGTTCAGCGTGCTCGTGCGCATCTCACTTGTCCATCTGCTTTTGCGCGTCGCCGCCATAGTTCGAACCAGACGACGAAGCAGCGGCGTTCGTCGACGAAGCCGTGCTCTGCGCCGACCATTCCTGCAACTTGCGCCCGGCGTTCTCGAGGCTCTGGCCCGTCAGCGACGCCGCTTTACCGAGTTGCAGGTTGGCTGTACTGGCCGCGTTTTGCAGGTTGGCTTGCGCGCTCGAAGCGAGCGCATTGGGGTCGATGGTGACCGTCGGCGCCGAGGCCGATTCGAGGTTCTGCTGCGCGGCGGATTTCGTCTCGTCGACCTTCTGGCCGACGTAGCTCGCCGCCTGATCGAGCTTCTGGCCGGCGGCCTGCGCCGCGTCGTTGAGCTTGCCGGCGACCTGGCCCGCCGACGCATCGTTCTTCTGGCAAGCCGCGAGACCGCCGAATACGAAGAGGACCACGGCGGTACGGCGCAGCAACGGAGAACGGAAAGATGAAGTCATGTGTATTTTGAACCGCAGGAGGCGGCGTAGCTGACGAAAACGCGCCCATCATACGCCGTTGCCGCGAAGCGCCCCACAAGCAGTCATGCAGGACGGATCGACGCGGCTCGCGGGCCGCGGCAGTCGCCGTTCTGTCAAACGTTGTGCGGTAGACTGGCTGCGGGCAATCAAGGTCCGTCCAGGGTTAGCTGTGTTCCATTGATCAATCGGAGGCATACGATGGCGGCAAAGAAGATTCTGTTTCTCACCGGCGATTTCGCCGAGGATTACGAGACGATGGTGCCATTTCAGGCACTGCAGGCGGTCGGCCATGTCGTCGACGCCGTGTGCCCCGACAAGAAAGCAGGCGATCGGATCAAGACCGCGATTCATGATTTCGAAGGCGATCAGACGTACACGGAAAAACCGGGCCATCTGTTCGCGCTGAACGCGTCGTTCGAAGACGCCGATCCGCGTCAATACGATGCACTCGCTATCGCCGGCGGGCGCGCACCCGAGTATCTGCGGCTCAATCCCAGAGTGATCGAACTCGTGCGGCAGTTCGCGGAAGCCGGCAAACCGATCGCCGCCATCTGTCACGCCGCCCAACTGCTCGCCGCCGCCGACGTGATCCGCGGCAAACGCATTTCCGCTTACCCGGCCTGCGCGCCCGAGGTCAAACTCGCTGGCGGCGAGTTCGCCGACATTCCGGTCGACGCCGCCATCACCGACGGCAACTTCGTGACCGCTCCCGCGTGGCCTGCTCATCCCGAATGGCTTCGCCAGTTCCTGGTTTTGCTGGGCACGCGTATCGAGCTTTGAGCCGGTTCAAGCGCCGCGCGGCTATCGCTGGTAAGCGCGGCATTTGAGAGTCGTCCTATAGTTCGCGTTGGAGGGCCTTCCTATAGTCACGGGCTGACTTGGGAGCGCTCTTCGATGGAACTAACCGACTGGATTGTGATTCTCGCCATCACGCTGATGACGATTGCTTTTCGCTGCGCGCACACGCCGGCCGGCTGGTCGCGAGAGAACCGCGCGCGGCGCCTCGCGGGAACGAGGATGCTGGTGCAAGCCGCCTGCTCCGTGTGGGCAGCTTTGCTGATCGTGGCGCGTTGTGTGTTTGCGCTCGACGGTTTGCTCGGGCTGCGTCCAACGTTTCAGGAAGTGCTCGCCGTCGTCGCAATTCTGCTTGCGTGCGGCTGCTACTGGTCGGTGCGCGGCCGGCGGCTCCTGAAACCGCGCCGTCTGTTTATCTCCTGCTAACCGGCGACGGCGCTCGAATTGCGCCACACGCCACACGCCGCGCTCACGGGCTACAGGCTTCGCGACGAAACCTGCAACCCGCCTCACCGCCCCATCCGCAGATTCCCTTGTTCATCGGCCATCGCCTGATCGTTCGCGGCATGCGCCCCGGCACGGACTTCGGCAGCCGCCAATGCCGACCGTGCGCCGGCTTCGGGCAGCGACAAATAGAACGTCGTGCCCATACCTTCCGTCGACTCCGCCCACACGCGTCCACCATGCCGCTCCACGACGCGCCGCACGAGCGCGAGGCCGATGCCCTCTCCCGCCACCGCCGTGCCGTGCAATCTCTGAAAAGCGTTGAATAGCCGGGGCAGCGCGATCGCCGGAATGCCCAGCCCGTTGTCGCGCACGTAGAAAATCCGCAGCGATTGCACGCCGGGCGGCGCAGGCGTCGTACCAATCTCGATCCGGCCTTCTCGCGACTGATCGAGATAATTCACCGCATTTCCGATCAGATTGGCGAACACCTGTTCGAGCGCGGTCGGGTCGCCCCACACAGCCGGCAATTCGCCTACATGCACTTGCGCGTTGCGAGCGCGAATCGAGCCTTGCATTGCGTCGATCACGCGCTGCACGATATCGCGCACTTCGACTTTCTGCTGCCGGTATTCGACACGACCAATGCGAGAGAGCCGCAACAACGCATCGATGATGTGCGACGCGCGCAGCACCGCCGTCTGCAAATAGTGGAGCGCTTCCCCGATATCCTCGTCGACTATCCGTTCGATGCGCTGCCGGGTCTGCGCCGGGAGCGACGAGTCGCTGACGGCCGCTCGCAGTTCCTCGCAGGCGCGGATCAGTTCCTTTGAAAAGCCCTGCAGATTAACAAGCGGCACGCGCAGGTCATGCGACACGCTGTAAATGAACATCTCGTTTTCCTGCGTCTGCTGCCGCAAGCTTTCGTTGATGCGCGACAGTTCGTCCGCACGGCGCGCAAGGTCGGCCTGAAAGCGCGCCTGGATTCGCTCCGCTTCCAGCAGACGTCGACTGGTCTCATGCAGCGTCAGATCGAGGCGCGCGATTTCATCGTGGCCCGGCTCGATGGGCGCAAGCGGCTCGTTGCCTGCAAGGCGCCCGGCGTTGTCGGAGAGAAGCGCAAGCCGTCCGCGCACCCCACGCGTGAAAAGCCATACGGAGAGCGCCACGAACAGCAACGAACCGAACACTGCCGCTACCACGAGCGTCTGCTGCCGTTCGCGGGCGGCATCGGCGTCGCTCGCACGCTGCGCTTCCAGACGCCGTTCCTCCGTCTGAAAGGCGGCTAGTTGCTGGCGAAAGCGATCGAGCACGTCGGCCTGAGCCAGCTCGCTGAACCGGTTGACAACGTCCTTGCGACGGCCCGAATGCAACATGTCCTGCGTGCGATCGGACCATTGCCGATAGGCCTGCACCGCCTGACGCACCTGGACCACGCGTTCGACCTGCGACGGATTGTCCGACACGAGTTCGGCGAGTTGATCTATGCGTCGATCGACGTCGACCCATACGGACAGCGGCGTCACGAACCGGTTGTCGGCGGCGAGCACCGCGCCGCGCAACGCGACGGACTCGCCCAGCACCGGATCCAGAATCGCCGTGGTCTGGCGCATCACCTCCTGGCCGTGAGCGGCCCTGCGCTCGGCTTCGGCCGCGTCGGACTGCGCCTTGACCAGGCCGGACAGAAGGGCCAGTTCGAAGACAGCAGGAATCGCAATCAGCAGCAGGCCTTTAGTGGTAAGTCGCATGCGCACGCGTTGGAGGTGTGGGCCGGCAGATGTGCGCGGTACGGCACATTATGTCGGCGTTTGCTTACGAAACAAAGCGGCGCGCCACCGGCTGAGCGTCACCTGCTAAGGCATCGAGGAGCCGGTAACGAGACGTGGGGGCGCCTCGACATTCTGCAGCATCCGTAAGCAAGTCGAAAAATTACGAACCAACTTGGTTCATGCATTGCCAAAACGGAACGCTTACGCACATCTATTGTGCTTTCAATGTGCGCCAGAGGTGCGGATCGAGAAGGCAAACGACGCAACCGCGTGCGTGCAGCTCCCTCACAGTGCTCACTGCACCGGCAGAGCGCTAAACAGCACCGTTTTGGCCCGCTTCTTGCATTCTTGCGCGGCTTTTTGGCACAAGCGGAAATAATCGATGGAAAGCTTCAAATCCGGGACCGATACCCTCTTTCTCCTGCTCGGAGCCGCAATGGTGCTCGCGATGCACGCAGGATTTGCGTTCCTTGAACTGGGCACGGTGCGCAAGAAAAACCAGGTCAACGCGCTGGTGAAGATTCTGGTGGACTTCTCCGTCTCGACGATCGCCTATTTTTTCATCGGTTATACGATCGCGTACGGCGTGCAGTTCTTCGGCAACGCCGAATCGCTTGCGGTTCACAACGGCTACGCGCTGGTGCGCTTCTTCTTCCTGTTGACGTTCGCCGCCGCCATTCCGGCGATCGTCTCCGGCGGCATCGCCGAACGCTCGAAATTCAATCCGCAACTCTTCGCGACTTTCGTTCTGGTCGGCTTCGTCTATCCATTCTTCGAGGGCATTGCCTGGAACGAGCGCTTCGGTGTGCAGAACTGGATTAGCCAGACGTTCGGTGCGCCGTTCCACGACTTCGCGGGCTCCGTCGTCGTTCACGCGTTTGGCGGCTGGGTCGCGCTGCCCGCGGTGTTGCTGCTCGGTGCGCGCCACGGCCGCTATCACCGCGATGGCGGTATTGCCGCGCATCCGCCATCGAATATTCCGTTTCTCGCGCTCGGCGCGTGGGTGCTGGCCGTCGGCTGGTTCGGCTTTAACGTGATGAGCGCGCAGACGGTCGACAAGATCAGCGGCCTCGTCGCCGTCAATTCGTTGATGGCGATGGTCGGCGGCACGTTGACCGCCTGGCTAGCGGGACGCAACGACCCGGGCTTCACGTACAACGGGCCGCTCGCCGGGCTCGTCGCCGTGTGCGCCGGCTCGGACCTGATGCATCCGCTCGGCGCGCTCGTCACGGGCGGCATCGCCGGCGCGCTGTTCGTCTACATGTTCACGTGCGTGCAGAACCGCTGGCGCATCGACGACGTCCTCGGCGTCTGGCCGCTACACGGTCTGTGCGGCGCGTGGGGCGGCATCGCAGCAGGCATCTTCGGCTTGCGGGCGCTCGGCGGCCTGGGCGGCGTCTCGTTCGGCGCACAGGTGCTGGGCACGCTGGGCGGTATCGTCGTGGCTTCGCTCGGCGGCACGCTCGTCTACGGCGCCATCCGCGTGACGGTGGGCCTGCGCCTCGATCAGGAGGACGAGTACAACGGCGCCGACCTGTCGATCCACAAAATCTCTGCTACGCCGGAGCGCGAAAGCCTGGGCTGATGGCATGCGCCGGCCGCGCCGGGCCGGCTCGTGCGACCTGTCCCCATGGAATAGCGAATGTTAGACTTGCGCGCTGCAGACTGAACACTCGAAAGGGTTGCCATGCGCTCGGCATGGCATGCCGATCGTGGCCCCCTCTCGAACGATGCCTGCTTCCCCGGAACAGAGCCGACTCGACATTGCGTCCCGCTCCGCCCGGTTTGTTGAATCCCACGTTTCGCCTGGCACTCTCATGTATTGGTCGATACTCGCGGTCGCCGTCGGCGGCGCACTTGGCTCGTTATTTCGCTGGTTTCTCGGCCTGCGTCTGAATGCGCTCTTTCCGTCGTTGCCGCTCGGCACCTTCGCGTCAAATGTGATCGCAGGCTACATCATCGGCGTGGCCGTCGCGGGCTTCGCGCGCGCGCCGCAAATTGCACCCGAGTGGCGGCTTTTCGTGATCACCGGAATGATGGGCGGACTGTCCACCTTCTCCACCTTCTCGGCCGAAGTGGTGCAGCACTTGCAGGACGGCCGCCTCGGCTGGGCCGCCGGCGAAGTCGCGATACATGTGGGCGCGTCGCTCGTCATGACGATTCTCGGCATTGCCACGGTTACGCTGCTGTCGCGTTAAGTATCGCTCGCCACAGCCCGCTATCTCGTTTCTTTCATCTCTTTCTGGTGCTGGCTTTGCCCCTGCGGGCCGCAGTTCACGCGCTCTTCAGCGGGCACACCGCTTGCGCGTTTCAAAGCGCACCCTTTCCATAAAGGAGGTGAAAGATGGGCTCAATCAATCCGCAAGGCGCCTCTAGCGGCGGAGCGAAAATTGTCGGCGGCGGAATCGGCGAAGGTCCGGGGCCCGACGTCATGGCTGCGGCCACGCTCGACGGCACGAAGGTGATGTCGTCGGATGGTGAGCATGTCGGCAAGATTTCCGACATCATGCTGGACGTCCGCAATGGACGCATCGCGTACGCGGTGCTATCCGAAGGCGGGTTCCTCGGCATGGGAGCGAATCTGCACGCCATTCCCTGGAGCGCGCTGACTCTCGATACCGATCAGAAGTGCTTCTTCGTCGACATCACGGCGCAACGTCTGAAAGACGACCCGGGCTTCGACCCGGACCACTGGCCGTCAATGGCCGACCCGACCTGGGGCGAATCGACCTATAGCTACTACAACCGGCAGCCATACTGGACGGCGACCCGCGAAGTCGTCGAGGAAGATCCTGCCATCCGGCCCAGTGAGCACTGACGCGAGCTAGCACTCAAGCCGTAGCTGACCTCTGAGTGCCCATGTCACCGCGTTGTACTGCGGTGACATGGGGCGCATTTCGTAACGCGCGTTATCGAGCCGCCAGCATTCCGATGATCAGGCCGCCGATCAACGCCATCGTTACCGCTTTCCACGGACTGTCGTGGACGAAGTCGTCGGTAGATTCAGACACGACGCGGTATTTCGTTTTGACAACGTCCTGCGCGTCGGCAAGTCTGTCCTTCAATTCGGAAAGTTTCTGTGCGCTGCGGGCACGCAGTTCGTCGCTGCCGTTCGGCCTTGACGCGAGGCTGTCGTCGCGCGATGCATCGGCGGAACCCGAACTGGTGGCTTGAGTAGACTCGGCCATTTGAACCCTCCCTGTCTCCGTTAAGTGGACAAGGTTCAGCAAACCGCGTGCCTCGCCGAATGCTTCCGATAAAGTCCCGTTCGAACCGACGTCATTAATTAGGATGGCGATGTAAATCGCCGCACCAATGCAGTTCAGAAGTATGACGAGTGACATGACACACGCTTGCTCGTAACTTCAGCAAGTCCGCACAGGCACGAGCGTTGCGCGCCCCATACGCCGGCCGCAGTGACCGGCGCGAACCAGGAGCGATAAATGAGCATTTTTTCGACGATCCTCAACAAGATCTTCCCGCACGATCATCCGGCGAACACGGGCTCGGGCGGCACCGCCGGACCGGCAGCCGCGGCGACGGCGGCACCGGGCAGCGCAACTGCGCCGGCTGGAACGCCAGCAACACCTTCCACTGCCGCCGCCGGTAATTCACAGCCTCCCGTTACCCCTATGCCGACGGTCGACGTCGAAGCGGTACTGATAAAAATGCAGGAAAGCAGCGGCGAAACATTGAACTGGCGTACGTCCATTGTCGATCTGCTGAAGCTGCTTGGACTTGACAGCAGTCTCGCGGCCCGCAAGGAACTCGCATCCGAGCTGCACTACACGGGCAATACGGAGGATTCAGCTTCGATGAACATCTGGCTGCACAAGCAGGTGATGACGAAGCTCGCTGAAAACGGTGGCAAGGTGCCCGACGATCTGAAGAACTAAGCCGGTCCCACGCAGCAATCTGGCCGTGGCAAGGCGCGCGGCTTCCTCGTCGAGCCTCGTAGACTGAAGAGACCCGAGCGCCAGCGCCTTGTCGGCAGCGGATTCCAGGCGGTGTGCACGACGATGGCGCTTTAAGCGTTTCGCGGTCAGTCTCCGAACGGGTTGCCCGTGTCTTTTACTTCAGTACTGAGGTTGTATTCGGCGCGCACGGCTTTTAGCACGCTCTCGATGTCGCGCTCAAAGCCGATCGCGTTGCCGAAATTGGTCATCGTCCAGTTGCAGCCTGTCTTGTCGGCCTCCTGCAACTGCGGTCGCGGCACGCGAATCTTGACGCCGTCTTCGACGATTTCCGGCAGCCGATGGAGTCGCCGGTTGACCTCCTGCTGAAGCTGCGACGCATTGAGCATTTTTCGTATCATGCAAGTCTCCTTCCGATTGTTCGAGCCATCTGGCGCAAATGACGCCACATCGATCCGGGCTGGTTGATGGCGACCCCAAGCAGGAACAATTGGGCGCGTCACCGCTATGCCGCCAACCTATGCTCATAGTACGGCCGGTCCCTGTCATCGAGAATTGCGTACATTGCCTCCAGATTGTTCGGGTTTGGGTTGAGCCATGCATCTACGTTTTCCGGCTTGATAGGAATGATGCAGCGGTCGTGACCGGTCGCCGCGACTTCCGGTGGCGGCTCGTCTGTTATCGCCGCAAACGACAGCAGGTCCGGCTCGCCCGGTGCGGACCACCGCGACCACAAGCAGGCAACATGCATCAATTCCCCGTTGCCCGGACGAAACTCCAGCACGACGTTCTCATCACGCTCGTGAGTTTCCAGTAACGTGCCTTCGTACTTCGCCCGGCTGACGTTCTCATAGAAGACTTCGACAAGCAGGACGGCATGCGTGTACCCAAAGCACGGAGCCCAGAAACCTTCAAGGCTATCCCGGCGCGCATTGTATGTTCCGGGATACTTCGTATCGTACGACGCAGGTTTTCCAGCAATGCGGCATTGATACCGCATTGGCTTGACGACCCGTTGCCCGCCTTCCATCACCATGACCGGCGCGTAGTTACCGGGAAAGATGCGCGAGTCCCGCGGCTGTAATGCGGTTCGCTGCAGGTCTTCAAGTTTTCCCTTGACCCATGCAATTTTGTCGGTGGCAATGCGCTGGCTTTCCGTTGCCGCTTTCGTGACCTTCGTCTGCAGCGTGCGTTCGGCGTCTGCAAGCCGTGTGCGCTGTTTGAAAAGATCCTGTTCCAGCTTCGTCACTTGCGCCGACGTGAAGCGCGCTATAAGAGCATTGATCTCACGCGTTGCTTCGTCCTGCGGATCGGCAAAGGCGTCTTCCATGGCTTTGGGTATCTTCGCTTTGCCGATGCCCTCCGTTCGTTCAAAAAACAAACGCGCAAACTCGTGGATGTCGATGATTGCGCCAAAGGTACGCACGAATTTTCGATAGTCCGCCACGACTTGAGCCGAGTAGCACATGGTGCCTCCAGTTTGATGTGGTCATGATATGCGAGCCGGCTTTGACTTTGCGATCCGCATGACCTGCTTTCTTGGCTTTCTTGGCTTTGTTGGCTTTGTCGGTGCGCAGCGGCAAGATGGGCGGATAATCGCAAGTTCGACGATTCGGCGCGACCAGCCTTGGCCTGCTATTGCGAAGAGGCCTTCAGCATGTCTCATGGCGCTCAATGCCTGGTAGTCGCCATTCTGCTGAGAACAATATCCGTGCGCATTGACCCATACAGTCTTGAACTTTTTGTTGCGGTGGTGGAGGAAGGTTCGATAGCCCGAGCGGCCGCACGAGGTCACATATCGTCGTCCGCTATCAGCCGGCGGATTGCTGACCTGGAGACCTCGCTTGGTGCGCTTTTACTGACGCGTTCACCGTCCGGTGTCGAACTGACGGAGGCCGGTGCCCATGTTTTTTCGCGGGCCCGCGCACTGAACGACCAGTTGCAGTCATTGGTGGGCGAGGTACATTCGCTGGCAGGTCAGGTTTCGGGAACTGTCCGGCTGTATGCAAATGCGTCCGCCATCGTCGGATTTCTCCCTGAACTACTGACCACTTTCAAGGCGGAGTATCCGCTGGTCGAGATTGCTCTCATCGAGCAGATCAGCAGCGATGTACTGCGCGCATGCGTGGACGGCCGCGCAGATGTGGGAATCTCGTCGGCAGTTGTCGCGCCAGACAGCCTCGACTCCTGGCACTTTGCAGACGACCCCTTGCTGGTTGTCGTTCCACGGCAGCACGAACTCGCATCGGTGACCGCCCCGACCTTTAGTGACGTGTTGGACTTCTCACTCGTTGCACTGCAGGCCGGCGGAACGCTCGACCAGGAATTGCGCGAGCGCGCGGCCGCCATGGGAAAGCCGCTCCAAGTATCGGTTACGGTCAATAGCTTTGACGCCCAGTGCCGGATGATAGAGGCTGGCTTAGGCATTGGCATCGTGCCGACCAGCGCGGCTTCCGCGTTCGCCGGGTCGGGAAACTTCATTCGTCACCCGCTCGACGCGCCGTGGGCGGCGAGCAGGACGCTGCGGGTGCATGCCGTCAAAAGGTCAGCGCGCCGCAAAGCCGTTGCGGCCTTGATATTTCATCTAAGTTCACATAGCCACCAGGGTTAATGCGGACGTCGTGATTGGTAATGCCCCCCCTGCGATTCCAGCACTTCGTCCCGGTGCCGAAGACAGTCTAGATTTCCCGCAAGGAGACTAGACATGCCGATTTTGAAGCTGGATGGCCGGGTGCTTTTTCTTTCCGCAGACCCGGACATCATCGACCGACAGTTGAGCGGCGAAGATCTGACCGAGACCACGGCCGGCACGCTGAGAGACGACGTGTCGACCGATGAAATCACACCAATGAGCGTGCTCACCCGCTTCGACGAGCGGCTTGCGCGTGTTCCGTATGTTGGATTTACAGCAGGTGAACGCACGCCCATTGGTCTGGACGCTGTTCGCGCCGGAGGCTTTTGTGTGACGGTTGCCGGCAACCGGTACGGCAAGGGGTCGTCTCGCGAGCACAGCCCGGTAGCGGAATATCGTGCCGGTATCCGGCTTGTTATCGCAAGAAGCTTCGAGCGCATTTACCGGCAAAATGCCGACAACGTAGGACTCTTCACGTCGACAGATTTTGGACTGCTCGAACGTATGGAGCGTGGTGAAGAAATCGACATCGACGAACTGGTCGCATCTCGCGACGCGCTTGCGTCAGCGATTCTCCGCAGCGGGGGCCTTCTGCGGTACGGCGCTGCGCACATGCAGCACGTCAGGACGACCACTCAGGCCCGCGACGGCCGCCCACGCACGCTCGCTCAAAAAATCATCGAGAGGCACGCGTTGGAAACCGAGGCCACGGGAGACTCACAGAACCCTGGAGAAGGAGCCTTCGTCCGCGCGGACTGGCGTTTCATTCATGAGTACTACACCGGCATGGCAAGTCACATGCTGCATGCTACATTCGGTCGCCCACTGAAATTGCATTCGCCTAAGACGATCTTGATGTTCGAGGACCACCTGTCCTACTCGCATAAAAGCGAACTGCACATCCGCAACGGGCTACTTCCGGATGTGCGCGCGCTGTCTGAAGCGCACCGTGCTTTCGCCCGCGATTATGGTCTACGCAATCATGGCTACCTCGGCGAAAACGGCAGTGGCATTAGCGAGGGTTCGGAAGGCATTTCGCACGCAATGATGGCGGAGAGGTACGCGCTGCCAGGCCAACTGGTGGTAGGCACCGATTCGCACACACCGCATAGCGGAGCGCTCGGCTGCGTTGCATTTGGGGTTGGCACGACGGACATGTCCAATGCGTTCATCACCGGCGCGGTACGGATGACCGTTCCGGAGTCGCTGCGAATCGATTTCCGCGGACCGATTCCGTCAGGAGTGACAGCTAAAGACTTAGCGCTCCATCTTCTTGCGGACCCCCGCATCCGTGCCGGCGCAGGCGTCGGCAAGGTGTTCGAGTTTGCTGGCTCGGCCATTTCGCAGCTAACCACCGACGAGCGCACCACGCTCACCAACATGACCGCAGAGCTTGGCGGTTTCACAGGGATCGTCGCTCCCGATCAAGAGACGGTCCGGTTTCTGAAGGAACGTCGCGGTGTGGACTTCGAAATCGAGCCCTGGATGCGAAGTGACGACGGCGCTCCTTACGCAGCCACCATTGAGATCGACTGCACTCGGCTCTCCCCTATGCTTGCGGCACCCGGAGACCCTGGAAACGGCATCGCGCTGGATCAGTTGAGTGACAGGCCGCAGATTGATATTGCGTACGGCGGCTCATGTACTGCCGGCAAGCGCGAAGATTTCGACCATTATCATGAGGTTCTCGCCTGGGCTGCCGACCGGGGAATCCGGGTCCCTGAACACGTGCAATTGTTTCTACAGTTCGGCACGTCAGACGTGCGGGACTACTGCATCGAGCGCGGATATCTCGATGCTTTCGAGCGCGTTGGCGCAGTTCTGCTTCAGCCCTCATGCGGCGCATGCGCCAACTGCGGTCCTGGTGCATCCACTGACGCGTCGCAGGTCACCATCAGCGCAATCAACCGGAATTTCCCGGGTCGTTCTGGGCCAGGAAAGGTCTGGCTCGCCAGCCCACCAACTATCGTGGCAAGCGCACTGGCCGGCAGGATCGTCTCCTTCGCCGAACTCAAGGAGCAACGCCAGTGAAGATTGCTGTTAATAGCTGTCGTTAGCTGACTTTTGCACGGCAGCATCAAAAGCAAATACTAGACGGAGACAACCATGACCACTATGGAAGGCGCTTCACCCTTAGGCGCCAAAGAAACCAGCGTGCCCGGTGAGGATTCGCTCGTCGATAGAGCCGCAATATCTGCACGTCTTGACCGACTTCCCGTCACGCGGAGCGTCTGGAAACTGATCGTGTTGCTTAGCCTCGGCTTCTTCTTCGAACTGTACGATTTGCTTTTCACCGGGTACATCGCACCTGGTCTCGTGAAGGCAGGAATTCTCACTGCGACGACGCACGGGCTTTTCGGAACGTCGGGTGTCGCCAGCTTTATCGCATCTCTCTTTAGCGGTCTGTTCGTCGGAACCATCGCCTGCGGATTCCTCGCTGACCGTTTTGGCCGGCGTGCAATCTTCACGTATTCATTGCTCTGGTACGTAGCGGCCAATACGATAATGGCCTTCCAGGATACAGCGACAGGACTGAACTTCTGGCGCTTCGTTTCCGGTCTTGGTATCGGCGTCGAACTCATCACCATTGGCACTTATATGTCCGAACTCGCACCGAAGCATATGCGCGGGCGTGCGTTTGCAGTCTGCCAGGCAATCGGCTTTTCCGCGGTCCCGGTCGTAGCCTTCCTGTCTTACCTGCTCGTACCGAAATCCTATCTGGGATTGGACGGTTGGCGGTGGGTCGTATTGATTGGCGGCATCAGTGCGGCGTTCGTATGGTATTTCCGTCGAAACCTGCCGGAAAGCCCGCGTTGGCTCGCCAGCAAGCAGCGATTCGCAGAGGCCGACGCCGTGCTCTCCCGGCTCGAAGCGCAGGTTGAAAGCCAGTACGGAAGGCCTCTTCCTCCGCCAGGACCATCCGAGCCGATCGCAATTAAAGGCGGCTTTTCTGATATGTGGAAGGCGCCGTACCGCAAGCGAACCGTCATGCTGATCGTCTTTCACATATTCCAGACGGTCGGCTTTTACGGTTTTGCTAACTGGGTACCCACGCTGCTTGTGAAGCAGGGAATCACCGTGACGTCGAGCCTGCTCTACACGACAGTCATCGGGTTGGCGGCGCCTCTTGGACCTTTGCTCGGCTATCTCATTGCTGACCGCTTCGAGCGAAAGCACGTCATTGTTTGCATGGCGGCGCTCAACATTGTGGCCGGACTTCTCTTTAGCCAAACAACGTCGGCCGTGGCGATCGTGATGCTGGGCGTTTGTCTAACGCTGGCGGGCAACATCATATCGTTCACCTACCATGCCTATCAGCAGGAGCTGTACCCCACGACGATTCGCGCACGGGCGGTAGGCTTCGTTTATTCATGGAGTCGTGCATCCGCGGTGTTCAGCTCGTTCATCATTGCGTTCATGCTGAAGGACTTCGGCGTCACTGGCGTGTTCGTTTTCATCGCCGGCGCGATGATGCTGGTCATCCTCGCAATCGGACTGATGGGGCCTCGGACGCTTGGAAAGTCGCTGGAGGACATTTCTCGCTGAACTTTTTGCAGAGGCGCGCTAACTCCAAGCGGCGGCAGAAACTACAGTTGGGGACGAACGATTGTATGACGCCGCGGAGGCGATAACTTCAGTCGCGGCCGCGCCGTCCAACGAGCGGAAGGTCGTGTCGATTTTGCCTCGCTGACGGACCGGAAGAAAACAGTCCGTCAGACGGTCAGGGTTGGACCTTGAGCGACATCGACCCACTCTGCCCCAACCAGTTCGATAAGGCGCTGGGGCGCGATGCGGAGTGCCGCGTTCGTTGCGCCCGCTGCAGGCAACACGACATCGAACTTCTTCAACGTCACATCCGCAAAGACTTTCATTTCGCGCGGCAGTCCGAACGGACACACCCCGCCCACCGGATGACTGGTCCATTCAACCACCTCCTCGGCATTGAGCATCCTGGCCTTGCCTTTAAACTGATCCTTGAACTTGCGGTTGTCAATCTTCGCGTCACCTCCAAGCACCAGCAGGATAACTTCGTCCTTCAGCCACAAAGACAGCGTCTTCGCGATCTGCCCCGGGGACACGCCGTGGGCATCGGCGGCTTCCGCGACAGTGGCGGTGCTCGTCTGCTTTTCCAGAATTTCGAGGTCGGGAGCATGCTGTGAAAGAAATGTACGGACGGATTGCAAACTCATGTTCGGACTCGCTGATATGACATTGTGAAGTTGATGTGGCCTGGATCGGCTTACACATTAAGACGGTTCATCAAGCTGCCAAGGCGTACTGACGGCGGTTAATACCCGTGAGGGCGATCGATAAAGTGGTCAAAGCGTAGGAGACTCATCCAACCGTTTGTACCCGACGACGCTTGCTATAGCGATCGCCCTCGTTCTCATCGGCAGACCGGGATACCGGTCTGTCTTTGCTACGTGAGCAGGCCAGACCAACGACGATCGCGGCCATGCCGATCGCGTGATAAACGTGCAGCGTCTCGCCCAGAAACGCGATTGACATCGACGCGCCGTAGAGCGGAATCAGGTGAATGAAGAGCCCCGCCCGAGCTGGACCTACGCGGGCAATGCCAAACATATACAGGAGGTTGGCGATCAGGGAGGGTGCGAGCCCTACGTACATGATTTCTCCAAGAGACGCGATGTTCCAGGTTGCACGTTCCCCCGCGATGTACTCCCACATGAACAGCGGAAAGAGCACCACTACCGCGATGACGAGTTGTGCGCCAAGTAGCCCGAGACGGTCCATGTCCGCCGGAAAAGAACGCAGCCAGACCGAGAAGAGAGCAAACGCCACCATCGCGCCGAAGACGAACAGGTCGCCACGGGAAAACTGAAGCGCTAACAGTCGCGCAGTGTCGCCGTGCGAGATGATGGTCAAAACGCCGACGCAGGATAGAACGAGTCCGAAGCTCTGGACGGCGGTCAGCCGTTGCCCGAAAAACGCAGCACCGATCAAGATGATCAGTACGGGAATCGCAGAGTTCATCAACTGCGCATTTGATGCCGTCGTCGAATGCAGCCCTACATAGACGAGAAGATTGAAGGCGACCATACCTGCGAGGGATACGCGCACGAGTCGCCAGCGAAGCGCCCAATACCGACTCATGTCGCGCTTCATCGCGGCCCACCCAAACGGCAGGAGACACACCAGCGCGATGAGATGCCTGCCGAAGGCCAGCGTCATAGGTGGCACGTCGTTACGTGCGAGCCTGCCGACCACGAAGTTTCCGGCCCACAACAGCGGAGGCAAAACGAGAATTAGCAAGCCTGCCAGCCGGCCGCTACTGCTCACCGGAGCACGCACATCGGGTTTCATGGGAGGTTCTCCGCAGTTGCCATTTAGTGGCCCGATTGTGAGACGCTACAACTTCAGTAACAATAGAGCACCGAACAAAGTATATTTACGGAATGCGCAAAGACCTCCTTCAGACAGGCCTCTTCCATGCGATTCGCGCGTTCCTGCGTGTGGTCGATAGCGGCAGTTTCACTGCCGCAGCCGAGCAGATGGATCTCACTACGGCGCAGGTTTCGCGGCTCGTGTCGGACCTGGAGAAGCGGCTTGACGTCAAGCTGCTTCAGCGCTCGACCCGCCATCGGATACTCACCGATGCAGGCGCCGAATACGCCGAGCGTTGTCGCGAGATCGTTGCGCTTATGGACGAAGCCGAAGCGAAGGCCTCCGGGACGGCATCCACTCCGTCTGGCCGGCTGCGCGTGCAATGTATGACCAGTTTCGGCCACCACTATGTCGCGCCTGAGCTCGCCGATTTCTGTGCGAGTTATCCCGAAGTCATCGTCAACTACAGTACTTCGCAGTACTTTCCTGATCTGCTCGCCCGCGGTGTAGACGTGAGCTTTTATCTGGCGGAGTCGCTGACTGACTCGGGATTGGTGGCGCGTCGGCTGGGAACGACATTCGCGGTGGTGTGCGCGTCGCCCGAATATCTGCAACGCTTCGGCGAGCCTACGACGCCCGCCGCATTGAGCGAGCACTCATGCCTGCGTCTGATTAATCCTTCCACCACTCCTGAATGGCGACTGACAGACGGGCAAGGCCCGGTGCAGGAGTTTTCCCCTCAAGGGCCGCTGGTGGCGGACACGCCAGAATTGCTGCTCGATGTTGCCGTGAGGAGCGCCGGAATAACGCTGCTTCCGCTTTTCTCGGTCATAGACGCGATCCGCGATGGCCGGCTCCGCCGGGTGTTACCAGCGTGGCGGTCGCCGGACATTGGAATATATGCACTCCTGCCTTCCAGGCACTTCATGGACGCCAGGACCCGGGCGTGGTTGGAGTGGGCGGAGAGACGAATCGCCCCGAGGCTCAGAGAGGATGCCGCGTTCTTTACGTTATGAGCGCGGACCGGCCCGTTTTCGCAGTGTGGATGCCCGCATTGTCAGTCGCATTCGTCTTCGCACGTGTCTTCGCACGTGTCTTCGCATTCGCCTTCGCGTCTGTTAACGTCAGCCGTCAAAGTCGGCCAGCAAAACTAAACCTGCCTGGCGCGAGTCGCCGAGCGAACGGACGACTCGCCGCCTGACGGCGGTGCCAGCTCTCGCGAAAACTGTCGTGGCGAGAAGCGTTGTGATTGAACACGTTTCTTTATATGATCGTTATCATACTATGGTCGGGACCGGTCAATGCGATATGGCGCTACACACAAGGACGAAACGCGTCAAAAGCTGCTGAAGGTAGCCGCGGATGCAATTCGGGCACACGGGCCACAGCAGATTGCTGTTGCGCGGGTTATGGAGGGCGCCGGACTGACTCATGGTGGCTTTTATGCTCACTTTCGTTCGAAAGACGAGCTTGTGACTGCTGCCATTGCCACGATGTTTGAAGAGAGTGAAGCCCACTTTCTCCATCAAGTATCCGGTCGATCGCCTGCGCAAGGCCTTTGGCATTACATCCGCTTTTATCTGTCGCGCGCGCACCGGGACGCAATTCCGGTTGGTTGTCCGGTTGCTGCGTTAGTTTCTGAAATGACGAGGGTATCCCCTGAAGCACGCGCGGCCTTTGCAGAGGGAACGACACGGCTGCGAAAGCGGCTTGCAGGACTTTTGTCGGAGCTTGGAGACGCAGAGGCGAACCCGAACGCGGAGTCGCTGTTGTGCGAGATGGTTGGCGCGCTAATGCTTGCCAGAGGGGAGCCAGATCAAACGCGCTCCGACAAAATATTGATGCGCGCGAAGACAGCGCTTAAACAACGCTTCCATCTGGAGTCTTGCAAATGAACCTTGTCGAACAGCTGCCACCCAATCTCTCCGGCTTGGAGCAGCTACACAAATTAATGCAATCGGGGGGACGGCCACCGATCGGTGATACCTTGGACTTCACGCTGGTCGAAGCGTCGGAAGGCTTCGCAGCTTTCGAAAGCGTACCGTCACTGCGCGCTTATAACCCTATCGGGACGGTACATGGAGGATATGCAGCCACACTGCTCGACTCCGCATGCGGCTGCGCCACCCATTCCCGGCTATCGCCAACGCAGGCCTATACAACGCTGGAACTCAAGGTTTCGTACCATAAAGCGATAACGCATGAGACCGGCACGCTTCGGGCGGAAGGCCGGGTGATTAGCATTGGCCGCCGCGCGGCGTTCGCCGAGGCCACGCTAAAGGACAGCACCGGAAAGTTATATGCGTCCGCCACTTCAACATTACTCGTCATCGACAAGCTAACGTGAACAATGCCGCCTGCGAACTGAAGTCGGCGAATTGCAGGCGGTATCGAGCCAGAAACCCACTGCTAAGGATTGAACAGCTTACGGAAGTGCTCGACGTATGCCCGCTCACCCTGCTGACGGTGGCTCACATGGGCAGGCCCACACCCGAAGAAAAAGAACGAACTACGGCCCTGTTGCGCAACCGGTTGCTGGCAATCATCAATTGCGCCCCACCCGTAGGCCAGCGATTGCGTTGCTGCGCCTTGCATCCAGTTTAAGCGCAACTGAGCATTCTACAAATCTGCGTGTGCGACCGGGACGCGGCACAGACCTATCACACCTATCAGACAGTCGCGCCGGGCGACGCGATCGAAGCCTGGCCGCGTTTCCACGGATCGCGACTCGCCGCTCCAGCGAGTCAAGTCGATGAGTGCGCCACATAAAATGCTGCGCAAGGCACGCCAAACGCAGTGTTCATACTCTTTTGAAATATTTTTCGAGCGTCGCAGAGTGACATTGCCCACGTACCATAAAGACTCTACCGGCCCGGCCCGTATAGCGCGCTTGAAGTCTTGCTGATCCGTGGGCTCTTCGAGCCGGCAGCAAGCATCTCGGCACTGGCAGGTCCACGGCTGATTGATCCAGGACACACAGATGGTACAGGCTGCACGAGAACACGTTGCCACGTCAGCAACGACACCGTTAACTCTGTTCGACTTCGACCGCCTTGGCCTGTCGAACTGCCCGACGGTGAGTGGACGCGTCATGTGACTGCCGCCGATTCCCCTCCGCTTCCTGAACTCGCGACACGCGCTTCGGACCTTGAACGAAAGTCGACGATGTCCGCGTTGCTGAAGAGGGGCGAAAACATGGTGCTGCGTCGACACCACGTTGAAGATGGTGCACAACGTGCCCGCCGCCGCGCATCAAGGCGCACCCGATCCGGTCTACCGGTCGTACCGGTTCTGTGCGTTGCAACTGGCAAGCTCGCCGACAGACATTTACCCGACACGCGACTCACGAAGGAACTTTCATAGATGCGCGTACCGTTGACCCGCATTGATAGCAGCCCGGCGCTGCCCGATAGCGCCGACGTCGTCGTGATAGGCGCGGGCATTGTCGGCGTATTCACTGCATGGTTTCTCGCGAAGCGCGGCGTCAAAGTCGCGCTGATCGAAAAAGGCATCGTAGGCGGCGAACAATCCAGCCGGAACTGGGGCTGGTGCCGTCAGCAGAACCGCGATGCGCGAGAATTGCCGATTGCGACCGAAAGTCTGCGACTGTGGCAGCAGTTCGAAGACGAATCCGGGGAATCCGCCGGCTTTCGCCGCGGCGGTCTGCTGTATCTCAGCAACGACGACGACGAACTCGGCGGATGGACGCGCTGGTGCGAATTCGCCCGCACGGCCGGCGTCAGAACCGAAGTGCTCGGCAGCAAACAGGCCAACGAGCGGGCGGCCGCAACCGGACGCAGCTGGAAAGGCGGCGTGTTCGCGCCGACCGACGGCACGGCCGACCCGGCCAACGCCGCTCCGGCCGTGGCACGCAGCATCATCAAGCTGGGCGGCACCGTCCATCAGAATTGCGCGGCACGGGGCATCGAAACAGAGGGCGGCAGGGTCAGCGGTGTCGTGACCGAGCACGGCGTGATCCGCACGAAGATCGCGGTGCTGTCGGGCGGCGCATGGGCCTCGACGTTTTGCCGGCAACTCGGCATCCGCCTGCCCCAGGCGACCATTCGCTCGTCGGTCGCGTCGGTCTCGCTGCCGCGCGGCACGTTGCCGGATGCGCTGCACACGAAAAGCATCACGATCACGCGTCGCGGCGACGAAACCTATTCGCTCGCCATCAGCGGATTGGCAAAGTTCGATCCCACGTTGCAAAAACTTCGCTATGCGAAGGACTTTCTGCCGATGTTCGCGCGTCGCTGGCAGAGCCTCAGTCCCGGCGGTCTGGAAGGCGTGCGCTCGGGCCATGAAGGCCTGAACCGCTGGCGGCTCGATCAGCCGACGCCGATGGAAAAAAGGCGCGTGCTGGACCCCAGCGCCGATGAAGCCACACTCACGGAAATTCGCAGGCGTGCCATCGATCTGTGTCCAGTGATTGGCGAAGCACGCGTGACGGCCTCCTGGGCCGGCTATATCGACATGACGCCTGACGGCATCCCCGCCATCGGCGAAACGCAGTCGCTGCCAGGCTTCGTGCTGGCCGCTGGCCTGAGTGGCCACGGCTTCGGAATCGGGCCTGGATGCGGTCATCTCGTGGCGGATATGGTCACAGGCGCGACGCCGATCGTCGACCCCGAGCCTTACCGTCCCGAACGCTTCGACAAATCGGCGTGGGGCAAGGTCGCCGACTTCTGACAACGGTTTCGTTTCGACTTCTATCCGTGCGCTTTCGCCTGCTACGAGCGCACGGTATCGACGCAAGGACAAGCAGCAATGAAATCCCCTGTGCTTCATCTGATGCAGGCTGGCCATCTGGACCGCTTCTTTATCGACGGCGAATGGGTCGCGCCTATCGGCACGGAACGCACCGCCGTGGTCTGCCCTTCCACCGAAGAGACGCTTTGCGACATCCCGTTAGGGAACGCCGGCGACGTGGACCGCGCGGTGCTAGCCGCGCGCAAAGCGTTCGCGAGCTGGTCCGCGACTTCGCCCAAAGAGCGCGCCGCGCTGCTCGACCGCGTTCATGCCCTCCTCCTCGAACGAGCCGAACTGTTTGCGCTTGCCCTGTCGATGGAAATGGGCGCGCCGATCAACTATGCGCGCAGTGCCCATGTGCCGCTCGCAGCCGAACATATCCGCGTCGCACGCGACAACCTCGCGACTTATCCGTTCGTCGCCCAGCGTGGCGCCACCGCCATCGCGCGCGAGCCGATCGGTGTGTGCGCGCTCATCACACCGTGGAACTGGCCGATCTATCAGATCACCGCGAAAGTCGGGCCGGCACTGGCTGCCGGCTGCACCGTTATCCTCAAGCCCAGCGAGTTGTCGCCGCTGAGCGCCCTGCTGTTTGCCGAGGTCGTCGCCGAAGCGGGCATTCCAGCGGGCGTGTTCAATCTCGTGAGCGGCACGGGGCCGGAAGTGGGGACGGTGCTGTCGGGCCATCCGCAAGTCGATATGGTGTCGATCACCGGTTCGACGCGAGCCGGCGTGCTGGTCGCCCAGGCGGCCGCGCCGACGGTCAAGCGCGTTGCGCAGGAACTGGGCGGCAAGTCGCCCAACATCGTGCTGCCTGACGCCGATCTGCCGCGTGCGGTCACGCTCGGCGTAGCGGCTGCGTTTCGCAACATGGGCCAGTCATGCAGCGCGCCGACGCGCCTGATCGTCCCACGCAGCGTCATGGCCCAGGTGGATGAACTCGCCGTGGCGGCGACGAAACAGATGATCGTCGGCGATCCGTTCGTCGAGACGACGACTCATGGTCCACTCGCGAATCGCGCACAGTTCAACCGGGTGCAGCAGATGATCGAAGCGGGCGTGGACGACGGCACGAAGCTGATCGTGGGCGGTGCAGGCAAACCCGTCGGCTTGAGTCAGGGCTTCTATGCACGCCCGACAATCTTCTCGGATCTACGCACGGACATGCCGATTGCCCAGCAGGAGATCTTCGGGCCGGTCCTCGCGATCCTCGCGTATGACACGGTCGAAGAAGCGATCGCCATCGCGAACGACACCGTGTACGGACTAGGCGCACATGTGCAGGGCACGGACAAAACGCTGATGCGTCGGGTCGCCGCGCGCATCGAATCAGGCCAGGTGCATCTGAACTATCCGGCGTGGGACCCGCAAGCTCCGTTCGGCGGATACAAGCAATCCGGAAACGGTCGCGAGTACGGGATCGAAGGAATGGAAGAGTACATGGAGGTGAAGTCGATCCTCGGGTACTACGATTAAGCCATCGCGAGACGTCACGCCGTGATGTCGCCGACTTGATGCTGCCCGCTTTAGAAAGGTGCCGAGATTGGAAACCACCGATATTCCCGAAACATCGCTAACCGCGCATCATCCGCATTGGGCAAAGTTGCGGCGCGACCTTCACGCGCATCCCGAGTTGCGCTTTGAAGAACACAGGACCGCTGACGTCGTCGCGCGTGAGCTTGAGGAACTCGGTTATACGGTATCGCGCGGACTGGGCGGAACAGGCGTCGTGGCAAGCTTGCCGGGCGCGAATCCGCATTGGGGCATCGTGCTTCGTGCGGACATGGATGCGCTGCCCATCCAGGAAGCCAACGATTTCACGCACGCGTCGTGCACTCATGGAATCATGCACGCGTGCGGGCACGACGGCCACACGGTGATGCTGCTCGGCGCCGCGCGCATTCTGAAAGGCATGCCGCAATTGCCTGGCAGCGTTCATTTCGTGTTCCAGCCAGGAGAAGAAGGCGGCGCGGGCGCGCGAAAGATGATCGACGACGGTCTGTTCGAGCAATATCCCACCGAGGCAGTGTTCGGCATGCACAATTGGCCGAGTTTGCCGGGTGGACATTTCGGCTTGCGGGTGGGCCCGATCATGGCGGCGGGTTCGCGCTTCAGGATCACAGTCACCGGCAAGGGCGCTCATGCAGCGCAACCGCATCTCGGCCTCGATCCGATTCCGCTGGCTTGCTCGATGGTGCTGCACTGTCAGACCATCGCTGCGCGACACAAGGACCCGGTCGATCCCGCCGTGATCTCCGTGTGCATGATCCACGCCGGCGACACCGACAACGTGATTCCGGACAGCGCCGACTTGCGCGGAACGATACGTACGCTTTCATCGGAACTGCAGCAGAAATTGCAGCGCGACATCCAGCTAATGTGCGAAGGGCTGGCGGCCGCGCACGGCGCTCAGGTCGAAGTCACGTTCTTCCAGTACTATCCGGCGACCATCAACACGCGGGCCGAGACCCAACTATGCGAGGCCGTCATTCGCGAGACTTTCGGCGATGAACGTACGCACGCCGACGTGCCGGCCAACATGACATCAGAAGATTTCGGCTTCATGCTGGAAGAGCGACCCGGCACGTATGTGCTGATCGGCAACGCCCATGTCGGCAAGACTGCACCGGGTCTGCACAACCCGAAGTACGACTTCAACGACGACATCATTCCAGCAGGTGTTCAATACTGGATTTCGTTGGCGCAGCAATACTTCCAGACTCGTCAGCCTGAAAGACCAGTTCAAAAGCCATGATGGAATCGAACAATGCATGCTGCTTGTGATCGCCACCGCGTATGTCAATTCCCCGAGGCCAACGGTTGCGATCCAATTGACCTCCGAATCGTCGCTGGTTGCCGATAACCGTAGACTCCATGCATCATACTGATGGCACCGGGATTGGCACTCCAGCTCCCGAATACAAACCCGGATAGCTTCCTGACCTCGTCGTGGCTGTGGTTGAAGCGGTCCTTTCTACCTGGAATGTTCGTCATGGATCAGCATCAGCAGAATGCGCAGTTCCCTCAAACGATGAACCCCGCTGGACTGGCAACGCCGGGTGGCCACTACAGCCACGTATCGGTCGCAAATGGCCTGGTTTTTGTGTCCGGCCAACTTCCTATCGACGCGAACGGCGCCAAGCTTACGGAGAGTTCTTTTGAAGCCCAGGCCGAGCAGGTGTTGGCAAATCTGGCTTCCGCGCTTGCCGGTGCGGGCAGCGATATCAAGAAACTGGCGCAGGTTCGTGTCTATATCGTCGATGTCGCGCACTGGGCGAGCTTCAACGAGATCTACGCGCGTTGGGCGGGCGATGCGAGACCCGCTCGCGCCGTAGTGCCGGTCCCGGCGCTCCACTTCGGTCTGAAGATCGAGATCGAAGCGGTCGCATTGGTATAGCGTAACCAGTCGGGATTCGGAAACGATGTTGCGCGTCGCGCTCAAGACTTATAACGGCGCGCGCGCAAGGAGTCGATCTTTTGAAGCTGTTCGCGGCTGATGCACGCTATCGGCATTCGCGTGATCAGCCGGCGATCGCTTATGCTCAAGCAGCTTTGTGCCCGAGCTTGAACACGCTCACTGCCTGCCGAAGCGACGTCGCCTGATGAGCCATTGCTTGCGCAGCGGCAGATGCCTGTTCGACGAGCGCGGCATTCTGCTGTGTCACCGCGTCCATCTGTCCAACAGCAACGTTCACCTGTTCAATTCCCGTTCCCTGTTCGTCCGACGCCGACGCGATTTCCCCCATGATATCTGTCACCCGCCTGACCGACTGAACGATATCGGACATGGTCGTGCCCGCTCTCCCAACCTGCTCCGAGCCTTTAGCCACACTTTCAACTGAACTCGTGATGAGGTCCTTGACCTCTTTCGCCGCGCTCGCGCTGCGTTGTGCCAGCGTACGGACTTCACCCGCTACGACTGCAAAGCCGCGGCCTTGTTCTCCAGCACGCGCGGCCTCCACTGCTGCGTTCAGCGCAAGAATGTTGGTCTGGAACGCGATGCCTTCGATCACGGTAATGATGTCGGCCACCTTACCGGAACTGCTCGATATGTCGCGCATGGACTCGACCACCTGGTTCACTACTTCGCCGCCGCGCGTTGCCTCCTCGCGGGCATTCGCAGCGAGGGCGTTTGCCTGTTTCGCGTTCTCGGTGTTCTGACGGACCGTGGAGGTCAACTCCTCCATACTCGCCGCGGTTTCCTGCAGTGACGCCGCCTGCTCTTCCGTGCGCTGCGACAAGTCCAGGTTACCTTGCGCGATCTCGCCCGCCGAGGTCGTAATGGCTTCCGCCGTGGAATGAATATCGGAAACGATAGCGCGCAGTTGCTGGCGCATTGATTCGAGTGACGCCATCAGGCTGGTCTGGTCGTTCGGCGCAAGCGCAACGGCCGCCTCCAGATCACCTTCCGCAACGCGCTGTGCCGCCCTCGCAGCCTCGGCCGGCTCCCCGCCCAATGCGCGCATGATGCCGCGGGTGATGAAGACACCAAGAACGATGGACACAAGAACCGTGATCGTGCCGGAGAGCCCTAGCGCCAGCTTGGTCGATGCCGTCATGCTGGCGACTGCGCCCGAACGTTGATCGAGCAACGACTGCTCGGCGTTGCCGAGTTCTGCCGACACCGAGCGATAGCGGTCCATGAACTGCTTGTCGTTCCCCTGCTTGAAGTAGTCGATCAACCCATCGGCAGGCTGCTTGCCGGCGTTGACATCGCGCCGCATGGCAATCAGCTTCTCGTCGATTTCTGCCACTCTCTGGTGCATGTCGCGCAGCGTTTCGAGGCGCCCCTGCTGGCTGGCGTTGTCCGCCGTCAGGCTGCGAACGAGGTCGAAAGACTTCGCGAAGTCCCTGTTTCCAGCCGCATACGGCTCGAGGAACCGATCGTCGCCGGAGGCGACAAAGCCGCGCACGCCGGTCTCCATGTTCACCATGTTGGTCAGCATGTCGTCGTTCGCCCGAAGTACCTGATAGCTGTGGACGTTCCAGCCATTCGCCTGATTAAGGCTGAGAAAGTTAATCAGCGATATCGCGCCGCCAACCAGTGATATGAGTACAACAAGGCCAAACGCCAAGCCGAGTTTTCTGCTGACAGTCATCGATTTCATGCTTCGTTCCGTTACGTGTGTGGATATGACTTATGTCGGCACGAATCCAGCTCCCTGAAACTCCGCTCTTCCTGCTCTTCTTCAACAACTCGCGCGAACAGCGGGGCTTTGGGCGGAAGCCGCTCAAGGATTTTTGTCTCGGAAAAGCGTCCCTTTGCGCAAACGATAAGCGAGGTGAACTATTTCTTTTTAGACATGGAGTTAACGACAACGATAAGGGGCCGATAGAAGGCTCGATTAAATATTCAAAAGTCCTGCATATTTACGGTGTCGCCATCCTGGATGCTATCGGCCTTTCGCGGCTCAACCTGAGCCTTGGGCATCTTGTGTGTCTTCTCGTCAGGCAGCTCCGCGATACCGCTCCAGGCGCTTCGCGACTTCGTCTATTACCTTGACGGGAGCGGCTTCCAGCTGCGAATCGTGGGTCGTCAACACTTTGGCGAAGAGACGGAATGCGTCGCCATCGAAATAGAAGCGCCCTTGCGCACCGGAGGAAAACGAATTATTCGCGATTTTTTCCAGGTCTTTGTACGACGCGTTCTGGATATCTCCGTACCCGAACTCGCACAGAATTCCTGTCGCAATGACCGCCCTCATCACAACCTGAAGGGCCATCAAAGAGCCCACACCCGCGTGCAGCGCCTCGAGCTGAAGATGATATTCCAGTGACAAAGCGTCGCGTATCGGCTTCGGCAAGGGCAGCAATTCCGTTTTCGCTTCGCGTTGCTTGCGGCTGGACTGACTGAGACGATGGGCCCATTTATTCACTTTCTGTTCAACCGGTGTCGCACTACCTCCACGGCATGGTGGCTCCAACGGCATCGTCAAGATGCAGCCGTCGCGCACGAAACGCCAACGACTTCATGGTTCGTAAGCGCCACTCAGGACCGGCAACTATCGACTCGCCGCGATCACGTGAATCGAATGGCTGGTGCAAGTCGCCACTTCAGGACTGCTAGCCCCGACACTCACGCTGTACAGCCGCGTCTGCACGGGCGTACTTCGCGGCTATTTCGTCGTGGCCGTCGCCCTGGTTATCATCACGGCCGCCCAGACGATTCTTTTGCGGTACAAAAAATTGCGTCGCCCGCTACCTGTCAGGTTCGTAAGGGGCACAAGGACGGTTCTTCAATTTCGTCGCTGACTTCAAAAAGCCTCGCGCGCACACAATACTTCGCTCGTTCCCACACGAGACGTGACCCACGCAGGCACAACCTGAATTTACCAACATGACGTTCGATTTCCTCTTGCGGCTGCTCGCCGCCTTCGCCTGCGGGGTTGTCATCGGCCTTGAGCGCCAGATGCGTCAGCGCACGGCCGGTTTGCGGACCATCACGCTCGTCGCCTGTGGCTCCTGCCTGTTCGTTACGCTGGGAGTGCTGACCGGAAACGGGGCAACCGGAGTGACGCAGATTGCCGCCTATGTCGTCTCGGGCGTAGGCTTTCTTGGCGGCGGCGTCATCATGCGCGACAAGGGCTCGATACAGGGTATCAACACGGCCGCCACGCTTTGGTGTTCCGCGGCTGTCGGGGTACTGTGCGGTTCAGGCCATTTTGGGCCAGCGGCAGCCGGGACGGGAGTGGTGCTGCTCACCAACACGGTCCTCCGCGAAGTCAGCCGGGCCATCAATACGGCACCGGTCTCAGCGGCCGACCTTGTACGCCAATACACCTTGACGGTGGTCTGCCGCGAAGAGGACGAAATCCATGTCCGCGCGGTGCTTTCGAACGCAATGTCCTCGGCGCCGCTGTCGTTCCAGAGCCTGACCAGCCGCGACTACGAAGATACGCCGCAGCGCATCGAGGTCACTGCAACGCTGAAGTTGCATCCGAAGGACCAATCCAGGCTCGAACTGCTTGCCAGTCGCCTGAGCATGGAGAAGGGAGTATCGAGCGTGAGCTGGTCCGGTTTCGAGGCCGAGCCCACGCCTGAATAAGCGCGCTCCATCGCGTCCCCGGTGGAGCAATTGATAACCCGGGAGCGACGGCCACGACCTTCCGTCCCGCGTGCCGGCCAGCGCGCGGCCCTCCCCCCCGAACCGTCTGGCACCGAGTTGACGTCGACGGTGCGACGCAGAAAGTCCTGATTGAAAACGCCGCTGCCTTGTAAGCGCGTCCGCAGTACCGACCAGGTTCCGGCGCTGAGGTCGGCCGGCACTGAACCGAGCGAGGACACTTCTGAGTACCTGGAGCGCATGTGCCATTGCGCCAAAGCCATCATCTGAATGTTAGCCGTATCGGCCGCAACGTCCATTGCAACTTTAATTACGCTATTCGTTTCCCGTCGACTAAGGCAGTCTCAGCGTCAACGCAAATAGCGGCATCGCTGGCTCAAGTCGATGCCGCCCACCTGCCGCGCACTTTTAGACTTGTGCCATACCGCCATCGACGGTTAGTTCGATGCCCGAAATATAGCTGCTATCGTCGGATGCAAGGAACAAAGCCGGCTTGGCGATTTCTTCCGGGAGACCAATGCGGCCTAGTGGCACCTGCGAAGTAATGCCCGACTTGAAGCCTTCAATTTCTTGTTCGGTCAGGCCAGTCTTGCCGAAGATTGGTGTATCGATCGGACCCGGGCTGATCGCATTCACACGAATCTTGCGTGCCTTGAGATCCGTCGTCAACGTACGTGCCAACGAACGCACTGCAGCTTTAGTGGCCGAATAAACGCTGAACGCTTCCATACCCTTGGACGATGCAATCGATGCGTTCAAAATGATCGATCCACCGTCCGGCACTAGCGGAAGAAGCTTCTGCACCGTGAAGTAAGTACCCTTCACGTTGACGTTGAAGGTTTCATCGAATTGCGCTTCCGTGACCTGATCGATCGGTGCGAGCGAACCCAAACCTGCGTTCGCGAATATGACATCCACGCGGCCGTATTTCGCTTTCACGTGGTCGTGAAGTTTGTCCAGATCCGACAGCCTGGAGACATCGCCCAGCACGCCTTCCGCGTTGGCACCGATGCTTTCCACCGCTTCATCCAGTTCCTTCTGGCGGCGTCCCGTGATGATGACCTTCGCTCCTTCCTTGGCAAAAAGTTGCGCCGTTGCCAGGCCCATGCCGCTGTTTCCGCCCGTGATTACAGCGATCTTTCCCGATAGTTTCGTCATGTCAGTCCTTGATCGAATGTGTTGACTGGACCAGGCCCGTTCTTAAGCTCTGTTCAGTCGCTGATGATTAGTGGCTCCCGTAACCGTTGACATCGGTTGCAGGCCTTGGACTGACTATAGGCGCGGTGCATCGCGGGACATAGTAGGTGGCGACGAATACACTCGCCGGTTGAAACGAATAATCAAAGTTCTATCGATATGACGCCAGCAACCAGGCGCCTAACACGTCGGCGACGGCGCGACGCGCCACGCCCGTCAACTAAATTTGTTACCACTGTGTCGTCCGGCCGTGACCAGATCTGCAGGATTTGAGCTGCGCGCCAGGCAGTGCGCGCGCAGCCGAGCATGTGAGGTCGCTTTAGCCTGCCGTCTTGCCACCGTCGACAGTCAGGATCTGACCGGTAACGAATGCAGCGCCGTCGGTAGCGAGATAGAGCACCGCTGCGGCAATATCGTCAGGCTTGCCGATACGCGCGAGTGGCACCGTGGCTGCGAGCGCTGCCTTGTTTTCCGCGGTGCTGGTGAAGCGGTCCAGCATGCCCGTATCGGTCGGCCCGGGTGCGACGGCGTTGACACGAACACCCGTCGAAGCAACTTCAAGTGCGGCCGATTTCGTAATGCCTTCGACGGCGTGCTTGCTGCCTGCATAGACCGATGCGAATGCGGCGCCTTCATGACCGTAAGTCGACGAAATGTTGACAATGCTGCCGGCCTTCTGCGCAGTCATCACGCGCAGTTCGTGCTTGAGGCTCAGCAGCGTTCCCAGCACGTTGGTGTCGAACGTGTCGGCATAGCTGTCGGCGGTCTGCTCGACGACAGGTCCGGGCCGGCCTTCCGTGCCGGCGTTGTTGACGGCTACGTCCAGACGGCCGTAGCGGGCGACGGTCTGATCCACCAGATTGAGGACTTCTTCGTCGCGGCGCACGTCAGCCAGGACGAAGTGAGCTTCGGCGCCTGCTTCGCGCAGTTCGGCTTCGAGCGCGGCGCCTTCCGTTGCGCGGCGACCCGATACGACGAGCCGTGCACCCGAACGCGCGAACGCGAAAGCAGTTGCGCGGCCGATGCCCGTGAGGGCGCCAGTGATGAGGACGACGGGGTGGGACATTTGAGGCTCCTGTCAGTAAGGTTCACGACACGTTGCTCGTATCGCACTGCTCGGTGAGCATGACGGAGCTAACTTTAGGCGTCTCTTGCGGCTGTGAAAAAGACTTTCCAGGCTGGAGGGCATGCCTGCGAGGCATGCGACGAGACGCGCGTCGCTTGTCCACAACGTCTGGACGATCTCGCACCTCTATCCACAAGGCGGCGCGCGAGTTTGAGCGCATCAAAGCTTCGATCCGCCGTCGACGCGCAACGTGTCGCCCGTGACCCAGCGCGCGTCGTCGGAGGCGAGGAACACGATGGCGCCGGCAATATCGTCGGGCTGCGCGACCCGTTTGAGCGCCTGCATGCCGAGCGTGAAATCGCGGCCCGCGTCCGTCTTCGCGAAGTTCGACATGTCCGTTTCGACGACACCCGGCGCAATCGCGTTGACGCGAATGCCACGCTCGCCGAGCGCGGACGCGAAGTGGCGCACGAGTGTATCGACCGCGCCCTTGGTCGCGGCATACGCCGACAGATTGTTCACGGACGCGCGTGCCGCGAGAGACGACAGCAAGACGACACTGCTACCGTCGCCCAGTACGGACAGCAATTGCTGCACGAGGAAAAACGGCGCGCGCACATTGACGGCGAACAGGTCGTCGAAATCCTCGACGGTGGTTTCTTCGATCGGCGCGGCCTTCGAGATGCCCGCGTTCGCGACGAGAATGTCGAGTCGTTCGCCTGTCAGTGAGCGCGCGCGCTTCGCCAGTTCATGCGGTCCGTGCGCATTGCGCAGATCGGCGGCGATCTTGTCGGCCTGTCCGCCTGCTGCGCGAATTTCCGCAACGACAGAATCGGCGGCCTGCTCTGCGTTGCTGTAATGGACCAGCACGCGCGCGCCTGCTTTGGCGAGCGCAATGGCCGTGGCGCGGCCGATGCCGCGAGAGGCGCCCGTCACGAGCGCGGTTTTGCCTGTCAGATTGGTCATGATGAAATTCCGTTCGATGTCGAGCGAGAGTGCGTTACGCCTCGGGCGCGTCCGCTTCCGAGAGGAACCGATCGACGTGCGCGACGAAGCGCTCCGGGTATTGGTACAGCGAGCCGTGATTGGCGTCGGGATAGAGGATCAGTTGCGCGTTCGGGATGTGTTGCTGCAAGTGCCACGAATTGATCGAATAGATGATCACGTCGTTGTCGCCGTTGACAACGAGCGTCGGCTGTTCGAGTGCGCGCAGATAGTCGTACGGGTTCTCGCGCGGCGCGCCCCACTTCGCGAGTGCGGCGAGTTGCGCGGGCGCGACCGTGTCGTTCGCTTCGGGATCGCGATTGTCGCTGCGCAGACGGAATCGCTCGATAAAGCTACGGCCCGCCGCCTGGCTCGCGTCCGAAGGCGAAAAGTGCACGCGCAGCCACAGGTCGTCGGGATGCGCGTATGACGCTCCAAAAATTTCTTGCGCTTCAGGCGTGAGCGTCGCCATGCCTTCGCCGCCGCGCGGACCCGTGCCGACGAGAATCACGCGGCGCACGAGTCGCGGCTTCGTGATAGCGAGTTCCTGCGCAATCAGTCCGCCCATCGAAAATCCGAGTACGTCGACCTGTTTCAATCCGAGTGCTTCGATGAACGCGCCGGCATTGGCGGCCATCTCTTCGATCGACTCGGGGACCGTGCCGGAACTGCTCGAAATGCCTGCGTTGTTGAACAGGATCACTTCGCGGTTTTGCGCGAGACCGTCGGTGACGGCTGGATCCCAGTGGTCCATCGTGCCCGTGAAGTGGATGTTCATTACGAGCGGCACGCCGCCGGGATTGCCGAAGCGGCGATACGCGAAGCGGATGCCGTTGGCTTCGACGAACCGGGTCGGCGCGGTCTGGTGAGTGTGGCGGGTCATGGCAGTTGTCCTCTTAAAACCGGTTGATGGTCATGCGACGCGACATAGCTGAAACGTATGCACCGGGTCGGGCTTGCTGCGTCAACTCGGCCCGTATTCGTTTCGCGTGATGCCGTCCTGACAGGTAATGTAGGTGCGTCGGACAAAGAGGAAAAAGACTTTATAAGCTGTGCGCCATGCCTGAGAGGCATGGCCGGGAAGCATGGCTTACGATGCCGTTCGACCGCCGTTCACACGCAGCACTTTGCCCGTCATGAAGCTGGCCGACGCCATGTACACGATCTTCGGCGATTTCATCGGGTGTGCCGGCGCGCTTGCGCGGCGGAAAAAGACTTTGTAGGCTTGCTCGCATACCTCGAAAGCATGGTCACCCGGGCGCGGCAGAACGGGAACAGGAGAAAACATGGAGCTACGCCATCTGCGCTATTTCGTTGCAGTCGCGGAAACAGGCAGCCTCACCGTCGCCGCCGAGCAGCGGCTGTTCACTTCACAGCCATCGCTGAGCCGTCAGATCCGCGATCTTGAAGACGAAGTGCGGGCCGAACTGTTCAGCCGCAGCGCGCGCGGGGTTGAGCTGACCGCGTCGGGGAAGGCGTTTCTCGACCATGCAAGACTCGCGCTTGCGCAGGTCGATGCCGCCATCGAAGCTGCGCGCCGCGCTTCGAGCCCCACCAAACAGGTGTTCGCACTCGGCTTTCTGACGGGGCAGGAAATGACGTGGCTGCCGCGCGCGATGCAGGTGTTGCGCGACGAATTGCCGAACATCGACGTCACGGTGTCGAGCGGCTACTCGCCCGATCTCGCGGACGCCGTGGCGCGAGGCAAGCTCGATCTGGCCTTCGTGCGCACGGAGCCGGGGCTGGATCTCGATTATCGCGTCGTCTATCGCGAGAAACTCGTCGTGCTGATGCCGAGCGATCATCGTCTGACGGCTAAGAGCGCAATCCATCCGTCTGACCTGAAAGGCGAGACGTTTGTGATGGCGTCGAACAAGGCACGCGTGCTGCACGATGTGGTCGCCCGATATCTGGATGACAATGGGCTCGATCCGAAGCCCGAGCACGGCGTCGACAACCTTGCGATGGCGATGTCGCTCGTTGCATCGACACGAGGCTTGTCGCTGATGCCCGAATATGCGAACAATCTGCTGCCGTGGTCGGTCGTGAGCCGTCCGCTCGAAGGCGAAGCGCCAACCGTCGATCTCGCGATCGGCTACAGTCGTTCGAATGCATCGCCTGTGCTGAAGCTGTTTCTGTCGAGAGCGGACGAACTGATTGCCACCAACTGAGTGAGGGAGAATCGCGATGGACCGTCTCGCGGCGATCGAAATTTTTATCCGCGTTGTCGATACCGGTTCGTTTTCGGCGGCGGCTCGACACTTCGATATCGGCCAGCCGGCCGTATCGAAAACCATTGCGCAGCTCGAAGAATGGCTTGGTGTGAAGCTGCTGCTGCGCTCGACGCGCGCGCTCACGCCGACGGAAGCTGGCCAGAACTTTTATCTGCGCGCGCGCCGTGCCGTCGAAGAAGCCGACGAGGCCGTGCTCGCTGCGCGAGGCACCGCGGCGGGACTGACTGGCAAGATGCGCGTGTCGGCCGCTGTATGCTTTGCGCGGCTGCACATTGTGCCGCGCTTGCCGGCGTTCCTTGACCAGCATCCGGACCTCGATCTCGAACTCGTGCTCGACGACCGCAATATCGATCTCGTCGAAGAGGGCATCGACCTTGCGCTGCGCATGGGCGAGCTGGCGGATTCCAACATGACGGCGCGCCGCATCGGCATCGCGCGGCGGCGCGTACTCGCGACACCTGCCTATTTCGAACGGCACGGCATGCCCGAAGCGCCTGCTGATTTGCCCGCGCATCGCGCCGTCGTCTACACGCGCGATCTGGGCGGCGGCGAAGAATGGACCTTTCGCAGCGAGGCGGGGGAGTCGTCGGTGCGGCTGCAAGGCCGCGTGAGAATCTCCGCGACAGAAGGCTTGCGCGCGGCCGTCTTCGCGGACATGGGGCTTGCCGTTGCATCGGAATGGGCTTTCTGGCCGGAACTCAAATCGGGCGCGGTCGTTTCGGTCATGGACGACTGGATGCTGCCGCCCATTTCCTTGTCCGCCGTGTATCCGACAGGACGCCTCGCCAGCAGCAAGGCCCGCCAGTTCACGGCTTTCGTCGAAAGGTGCCTCGAGCCCGAGTTCGCGCCCGAGTCGATGTCGGGGCACGGCAGGCCGAAAGCCGCATGATGCGCGAATCGATATTCACGAACGCACCCGGGGCCGTGAGACGGCTCAGGCGTTTTCGGCTTCGTCTACGGTTGTACGCGTTTCCAGCGCTTGCGACTCTTCATACGTGAGGAAATCGGAATACGCTTTTTCCGAGCCGCCCCAGAATGCCGCGCGCACATAGGGTGTGAGCGGAAGATCGTGCTTCAAGCGATACGGCAGATCCGGGTTCGACGAAAAGTGGCGGCCGAATGCAACGAGATCGGCATCGCCCGATTCGACGATCGCGATGGCGCTCTCGCGATCGAATCCGCCCGCAGCGATAATCGGCCCGGAGAAGTGCTCGCGCAGATACTTCGTCGCGACGGGCGCGTGATCGTGGTGCAGCGTGTCGTCGCCCTTGACGCGCGGTTCGATTACATGCAGATACGCGATCTTGTACGAATCGAGCACGCTCGCGACGTAGCTGAACGTGGCTTCGGGATCGCTGTCGGAGATGCCGCCCCATTCTCCCGAAGGCGAGATGCGCACGCCGACGCGCTCCGCGCCCCAGACCGAGATCAGCGCTTCGAGCGTCTCGCGCAGAAAGCGCACGCGATTCTGGATCGGGCCGCCATAGGAGTCGCTGCGCTGGTTGGTGCCGTCCTGGATGAACTGATCGACGAGATAGCCGTTTGCCGCGTGCAGTTCGACGCCGTCGAATCCGGCGTCCTTCGCACGCTGCGCGGCGGCGCGGAAGTCTTCGACGATGCCGGGAATTTCATCGATACCGAGCGCGCGATGCGGCGAGGCGGGCACGAAGCCATCCTTCGTGACAGCGACACCATCGAACGGCACGACGGAAGGCGCAACGGGATCGACGCCGCCCGTCATTTCGACGTGGCTCTGCCGGCCTCCGTGGATCAGTTGAAGGAATACCCGGCCGCCTTTCGCGTGCACGGCCTTTGTGATGGCTTGCCAGCCTTCCATCTGATCGTCGTGGTAGATGCTTGCGGCGCCGAGATAGGAACGCGCCTGCACGGACACGCTTGCCGCTTCCACGATTTCCAGACCGCCGTCCGATGCCCGCTGGCCGTAGAAATCAGCCATCATCGCGCTCGGGACATCGCCGGGCTGGGTGGTGCGCAGACGGGTCATCGGCGCGAGCGTCACGCGATGTGAAAGTGTATATGCACCGACTTGTACAGGGTTGAACAGCTTTGCCATGATCTTTCCCTAAGTGAGCCAGAGCGCCGGGGGATCCGGCGCTCTCTCGCGATTGCGTTGAGTTGCAATGTAGCCATTCGCAACCGCTGCGGGAACTGGCGGAAAGGAATATGGCTCATTCCAGATCGGGATGGATGCGAGGACGCGCTCGTGCTTTCCGCCGTTCAACAAATCGCGATGTGTCAGTCAACGATAGCGTGTTGCTTAAATGTGATCCGCCATCTGCGTGCTTGGAACGGCTTCGGCAAGCACAGGCGCTACACTGCGCAGCTGCACCATGCGATGCACTCATTGCCTCTTGATGTACAGCCGGCGGTATGCGACTGTCCACGCCATCAGGCCGCCATACGTGACGTACCGGATGCATAAGGAAAGCCAGTGTGGATCGCGGCCATCCAGCATGCTGGCGATCCCGAGGCGCATGGCGTTTTCTCCGACGAGACCGATGCCCCAAACCGCCGTCATGAGCCGGATCGATCTCGCGAGCGCCGGGCGGCTTGCCCACATGGCGTCGAATTCGAGTTCGCGCCTCTCGTGCTCGCGCGAGAGCGTCGAGCGTGCGAGATAGAACACGAGCGGCCGACGCAGCGCAAGCGAGCAAAGAAACAGTACGCCGATGACGCCACTCACGAGCGGCTCGCGAGCCGCTCGCAGCCATGCGGCGGGTTGCGAGATGAGTAACAGCAACGAGAGCGCGATGCCGGCCAGCACTATGGCACTCAACGCGTCGACATGGCGAGAGCGCAGGAAATCGACACCCATCCACGCGATCAACGGCAGCGCCGACGCGAGCAGCGCAACGGCCAGGCCGACATGCGGCAGCATCGCGCGGTAAGCCGCCGTCGGTAGAACGACGTTGATGACGAATGCCACGACGTAGCGATGGGAGGGAATCATGGTGATCGTCTTGAGTCGACACGCAAGCGGAACGGGTGCGACGCTCGCAGGAAGTCCGTCCAGTGATTTGGAGACTGTGAGGCCAGAGTCGGAATGCTAATGCGACTGTGTCAGCGATCTGGGTGTTGCCATCACGATGCTCATCAAGAAAACGCTGACTTTTTTCGGCGAAATTCACGGCCGACCGGGCTTATCCTGGCCGAATCCGGGAGGGGACATGGACGCTTTCCGTCTGAGATTGTGCACTCTGTAAAGTGCTGCGCGCGCGTCCTTTCACTTTCTGCGCCACATAGGCTTCCGGACCGCGCCATTGCAACTGAAAAAAGGAACGAAGTCCAAGGGTGAGTTGTCACTAACTCCCTTTCCGTGTTGAAGCGGCCGGCCATGCATGAGTCAGTAAGTACTCGAGTGCACTAGAACATTGGATGGGCCGCCGGATAGACAGCCGTTCTCAGGGCAAGTCCACCGAGCACAACAAAGATCCGAAACGCAATTTTGCGTTCTCGCACTCTTTCTTGTGCACTCGTAAGAGCAAAAAAAAGGCGTCACGTTACCGTGACGCCTTGAAAAGTTCTAGCCATTCCGAGGGCCGTGCTAGAACCTGAGAGAAGGTATTTCGAAAAATTGGCTGGGTGACCAAACGCGCTTGAGCGGTGTCGAACACAGACGGCGCCAAGCGACGAGTATCAAAGTAGGCAGACCACTACAGTCTCCGAGCCGCCAAAACTGCAAGGCAAAAACGCGACCCCTGACACCCGCTTTCGAAATGAGGTTCCATTTTTTCCGGTAATGCTGACTTAGTCAAGCAAAATCTCGGAACCTTCGGCGCGGCGTCGGAAATTATTTCGCTACAATGATCAGATGAAGAAAATACGGGGCGTAGCAACCTTGTGCGATGGGCGTTTCAAACCGTACGCCTCACCGTTAAGCGCCCCTCTGAGCCATTAATCTGAAATAACGTTTCACAATTCACATGAACCCACGCACGCGACTCAATACTCTCGCCGACCCCGTCAAGGAAAAAGACGGCTCCGGCGACGAAGTCACCGCGCTGGCTCGTGGTCTGACAGTGCTCCGCGCGATTGCCGCCGCAGACGCGCCGCTCAGCAACCGCGAGTTGACCGAACTTACCGGCATCCCGAAGCCGACTGTCTCGCGTATCACCGCGACGCTCGTGGGCACCGGCTTCCTGTTCCGGTTGCCGGACAGCGAGCGCTTCGTGCTGACTTCGTCGGTGCTGGAACTGAGCAATGGCTTTCTGCGCAATTTCGACATTCGCGCGCGCGCCCGCCCGTTTCTGATCGAACTCGCGGAGCGCACCCGGCTCTCGGTGCATCTCGCCGTGCGCGACCGGCTCGACATGGTGGTGATCGACGTGATCCGGCCACGTTCGGCCGTGCTCGTGTCGCGCCTCGAGGTTGGCGCGCGGATGAGCCTGAGCCGCACTGCCATCGGCCGCGCCTACCTGGCGGCGCTCGACGAGCCGGAGCGCATGAAACTGCTGACCGGTTTGCAGGCCGCCGAGGGCGACGACTGGGGCCATGTCGGCGGCCGGCTCGAAACGGCGCTGCAGGAAACCATGGAGCGCGGCTTCGCGATCGCGACCGGCGAATGGCACGACGGACTGAATGCGATCGCGCTCGGCTTCACCGGGCCGTCTGGCGAGCGGTACGCGGTCAATTGCGGCGGCTCCGCCGACCAGTGCCCGCGCGACTGGCTCATCAACCGTGCCGGGCCACACCTGCTCGATTGTGTCGCGCGAATCGTGCTGGAGATCGGGGGGACGCCGGGGCGCCGTCTCGACAACTGAACAGCAGGAGTGCCGCAAACGCACTGCCCGCCCCGCGCAGCGGCGAGCCATTCCACATCGTGTAACCGGCGTAATCAAACGAAAAATACGCGGGTGGACTGTTACAGAGCGCGGGACGTAGGATCATGCATTCCTGTCGCGGAGCCGCCCGCGCGGTCGGGCTTCGGGCCGTCCGGCACGGTGCGCCGAATCCCCGAGCGCACGCGTGTCCCGCAGCACTGTGCATGCATCGTAGGCCACGTCTCAGGTAGCATCGCGCTGAACATTTGCGGACCGACCGCTGTCGAAACCGCCTGTCGTGCGATCCGCACGCATCGGGCGCCACGCGCCGATGCGGCACAATCGCGCGAACGCCTCACTTCCAAGCCAGTCACTGACCGAACCGATGGACGAACAACAACAGCATTCGGAAACTTCACGCCCCACCGCTCCGGTTTCCCCGACGCCCGCCAGTGGCGGGCCTGACCGTCCGTTGCACGACCGCGAGAAGCGGGACACGCCGCCCGCCGCCGTCAAATCGCATCGCGGCCGCAATATCGCACTCATCGTCGCCGCGCTCGCGATTCTCGGCTTCGTGCTGTGGCGCTGGCATCCGTGGGGCTCGCCGGACGGCGCCGCCGCACCGGGCGCGAGCGGCACACATAGCGGGCGCTCCGGCCGCGGCGGCCCGGGCGGCATGGCAAACATGCCGCAACCGGTCCATGTGGCCACGGCGACGCAAGGCGAGATGCCGGTTGTGTTGACTGCGCTCGGCACCGTCACCCCGCTCGCCAGCGTGACGGTATTGCCGCAACTGAGCGGCACGCTGCAAGAGGTTTATTTCAAGGAAGGCCAGATGGTCAGGAAGGGCGACCTGCTCGCGCAGATCGACCCGCGTCCCTACCAGATCTCGCTCAGCAACGCCGAAGGCACGCTCGCGCGCGACGAGGCGCTGCTGCAAACCGCGCGTCTTGACCTCAAGCGCTATCAGACGCTGCTTTCGCAAGACTCGATCGCGAGCCAGCAGGTCGATACGCAGGCATCGCTCGTGCGCCAATATGAAGGCACCGTGAAGTCCGACAAGGCCAACGTCGACACCTTCAAACTCGACCTGGTTTATGCGCGAATCACCGCACCGGTGTCGGGGCGCGTCGGCTTGCGGCAGGTAGATCCCGGCAACTACGTGACGCCGAGCCTGACCAACGGCATCGTCGTGATTACGCAATTGCAGCCGATCAGCGTCATCTTCACCACCTCCGAAGACAACCTGCAGCAGATTCTCGATCAGGCGCAATCCGGCACGAAGCTCTCGGTCACCGCTTACGACCGCAGCAACACCACGTCGCTCGAAGGCGGCACACTCGAAACGCTCGACAACCAGATCGACACCACGACCGGCACCGTCAAGCTGCGCGCGATCTTCCAGAACAACAAGAACCTGTTGTTCCCGAATCAGTTTGTGAACACACGCTTGCTCGTCAATACGATCAAGGACGCAGTGATCGTACCGACATCGGCTGTGCTGAACGGCTCCATGGGTCAGTTCGTGTACGTCGTGAAGCCTGACAACACCGTCACGGTGCGCCCGGTTAAGGTCGGCCCCGTCGACGGCGAGCGCACCAGCATCAAGTCGGGTCTGCAAGTGGGCGAGCGCGTCGTGATCGACGGTTCGGACCGCCTGAAGGAAGGCGCGAAGATCACGATTCCGGCGGACAAGCCGCGGGGCGCGCGCGGGGCCAGCGGTGCAGCCGCAGCTGTGGCCCCGGGTGCCTCCGGTGCCTCGGCTGCACGCCCGCATCACGGCAAGCACGCAGCGCAAGCTTCGCAATAAGGGCACGGCACTTACCGCATGAATCCATCCCGCGCCTTTATTCTGCGCCCCGTCGGCACCGCGCTGCTGATGGCGGCGATCATGCTGGTCGGTCTCGTCGCGCTGCGCTTCTTGCCGCTCTCAGCGCTGCCGCAGGTCGACTATCCGACCATCCAGGTGCAAACGTTCTATCCGGGCGCGAGCCCGGACGTGATGACGTCGTCGGTCACCGCGCCGCTCGAACGTCAATTCGGGCAGATGCCCTCGCTGAATCAGATGTCGTCGCAAAGCTCGGCCGGCTCGTCGATCATCACGCTGCAGTTCAGCCTCGACCTGCCGCTCGATATCGCCGAGCAGGAAGTGCAAGCCGCGATCAACGCGGCGGGCAACCTGCTGCCCTCCGACCTGCCCGCGCCGCCGATCTACGCCAAGGTCAATCCCGCCGACGCGCCGATCATCACGCTCGCGATCACGTCGAAAACATTGCCGCTCACGCAGGTTCAGGATCTCGCCGACACGCGTCTTGCGCAGAAAATTTCGCAGGTCGCGGGCGTGGGCCTCGTGAGTCTGTCGGGCGGCCAGCGGCCGGCCGTACGAATCCAGGCGAACCCGCGCGCGCTTGCCGCTTATGGGTTGAATCTGGACGACTTGCGCACCACGATTTCGAACCTGAACGTCAACACGCCGAAGGGCAACTTCGACGGCCCGACGCGCAACTACACGATCAACGCGAACGACCAGTTGACCGACGCCGACGCGTACAAGAGCGCGGTGGTCGCGTACAAGAACGGCCGTCCCGTGATGCTGACCGACGTCGCCACCATCGTGCAGGGCGCGGAAAATACGAAGCTCGGCGCATGGGTCGACGGCACGCCCGCGATCATTCTGAACGTGCAGCGCCAGCCGGGCGCGAACGTGATCCAGGTCGTGGACAGCATCAAGAAACTGCTGCCCCAGTTGCAGCAATCGCTGCCGGCCGCACTCGAGGTGCAGGTCGTCACCGACCGCACCACCACGATCCGCGCTTCCGTGCGCGACGTGCAGTTCGAACTGGCCATGTCGGTCGTGCTCGTCGTGCTCGTCATGTACCTGTTTCTCGCCAACGTCTACGCGACCATCATTCCGAGCCTCTCGGTGCCGCTCTCGCTGATCGGCACGCTCGCGGTGATGTATCTGTGCGGCTTCTCGCTGGATAACTTATCGCTAATGGCCTTGACGATCGCGACCGGCTTCGTGGTCGACGACGCAATCGTCATGATCGAGAACATCGCGCGCTATGTCGAAGAAGGCGAAGCGCCGCTCGAAGCCGCGTTGAAAGGTTCGAAGCAGATCGGCTTCACGATCATTTCGCTGACCGTCTCGCTGATCGCCGTGCTGATTCCGCTGCTCTTCATGGGCGACGTCGTAGGCCGCCTGTTCCATGAATTCGCGATCACGCTCGCGGTGACCATCGTCATTTCGGCAATCGTGTCGCTCACGCTGGTGCCCATGATGTGCGCAAAACTGTTGCGCCACACGCCACCGCACGAGAGCCACCGCTTCGAGGCGCGCGCACACCGCACGATCGACTGGGTGATCGCCCGTTATGCGGTCGCGCTCACGTGGGTCCTGAGCCGGCAGCGCGCCACGCTGGTCGTCGCGGTGCTGACGCTCGTGCTGACCGCGCTGCTCTACGTGTTCATTCCCAAGGGCTTCTTCCCGGTGCAGGATACGGGCGTGATCCAGGCGATCACACAGGCGCCGCAGTCGGTGTCGTATGCGTCGATGGCCGAGCGCCAGCAGGAACTCGCCGCGCAGATTCTGAAAAACCCGGACGTGGAAAGCCTGACCTCCTTCATCGGCGTGGACGGCAGCAACATCACGTTGAACAGCGGCCGCATGCTCATCAACCTGAAGCCGCGCGACGACCGCAGCAGCACCGCAAGCGAAGTGATCCGGCAACTGCAACGGGACGTCGCGCATATCGCTGGCGCGTCGCTGTACATGCAGCCGGTGCAGGATCTGACGATCGATTCGACCGTGAGCCCCACGCAGTACCAGTTCATGTTGACCGACCCGAACATGAGCGAATTCACGACCTGGGTGCCGAAGCTCGTCGAGCGGTTGAAGCAGTCGCCGGAACTCGCGGACGTCGCAACCGACCTGCAGGACAACGGTCAGTCGGTCTACATCGAAATCGACCGTGCCACCGCGTCGCGTTATGGCATCACGCCCGCCACCGTGGATAACGCGCTCTACGACGCATTCGGCCAGCGCATCGTCTCGACGATTTTCACGCAGTCGAACCAGTACCGCGTGATCCTGGAAGCGCAGCCCTCGATGCAGCACTACACCGAGTCGCTCAACTCGATCTATCTGCCCTCTTCCACCTCGTCGGGCGGACAAGTGCCGCTCTCCTCGATCGCGAGATTCATCGAAAAACCGGCTCCGTTGCTCGTCACGCACCTGAGCCAATTCCCTGCCACGACGGTGTCGTTCAACCTGGCGCCGGGATCGTCGCTCGGCGCGGCCGTCAAGGCAATTGGGCAGGCGGAAAAGGACATCGGTTTGCCGGCCTCGTTCCAGACGCGCTATCAGGGCGCGGCGCTCGCGTTCCAGGCGTCGCTATCCAACGAACTGTTCCTGATCCTGGCGGCCATCGTCACGATGTATATCGTGCTCGGCGTGCTGTATGAGAGCTTCATCCACCCGATCACGATTCTTTCGACGCTGCCTTCGGCAGGCGTGGGCGCATTGCTCGCGCTGCTGATCACGGGCCACGACCTGGACATCATCGGCATTATCGGCATCGTGCTGCTGATCGGCATCGTGAAGAAAAACGCGATCATGATGATCGACTTCGCGCTTTATGCGGAACGCGAAGAAGGCAAGGCGCCGCGCGAAGCCATTTACCAGGCGTGCCTGCTGCGCTTCCGGCCGATCCTGATGACCACGCTCGCCGCACTGCTCGGCGCGCTGCCGCTGATGCTCGGCACTGGCGCCGGTTCGGAATTGCGTCGTCCGCTCGGTATCGCGATCGCGGGCGGTCTGATCGTCAGCCAGTTGCTGACGCTCTTTACCACGCCGGTGATTTACCTCGCGTTCGATTCGCTGGCCCGCCGCACGCGCGAGCGCTTCAACCGCGGTGGCCCATCGGCGGGCGCAACGCCGCCGGCCACGGACGCGGGGAACTGATGCGATGAACCTGTCGCGTCCGTTTATTTCGCGCCCCGTCGCCACCACACTGCTGGCAATCGGCATTGCGCTGTCCGGCATCTTCGCGTTCACGAAGCTGCCGGTTGCGCCGCTCCCGCAGGTCGATTTCCCGACCATTTCGGTCCAGGCATCGTTGCCGGGTGCAAGCCCGGACACGGTAGCGACCAGCGTGGCGAGTCCGCTCGAACGGCATCTCGGTTCGATCGCCGACGTCACGGAAATGACGTCGACGAGTTCGGTCGGCTCGACGCGCATCACCATGCAGTTCGGTCTGAACCGCAACATCGACGGCGCAGCGCGCGACGTGCAAGCGGCAATCAACGCCGCACGCGCCGATCTGCCCGCGAGCCTGCGCAGCAATCCGACTTATCACAAGGTCAATCCGGCTGACGCGCCGATCATGATTCTCGCGCTCACGTCGAAAACGCTCACCGCCGGTCAGCTCTACGACTCGGCGGCCACGGTGCTGCAGCAGTCGCTGTCGCAAGTGGACGGTGTGGGCGAAGTGGACGTGAGCGGCTCGGCGAATCCGGCTGTTCGCGTCGAACTGGAGCCGCAGGCGCTCTTTCACTACGGCATCGGTCTCGAAGACGTGCGCGCGGCGCTCGCCGCGGCCAACGCGAACAGTCCCAAGGGTTCGATCGAGTTCGGCCCGAACCGCGTGCAGATTTATACGAACGACCAGGCGAGCAAGGCGTCGCAGTATCGCGACCTCGTGATCGCCTATCGCAACGGCTCGGCGGTCAAGCTGTCGGACGTGGCGGAAGTCGTCGATTCCGTCGAAGATCTGCGCAACCTCGGGCTCTTCAACGGCAAGCGTTCGGTGCTCGTGATCCTGTACCGCCAGCCGGGCGCGAACATCATTGAAACGGTCGACCGCGTCACGGCTATGCTGCCGCAACTGCATGCGTCGCTACCCGCCGACGTCGACATCTCGCCCACGTCCGACCGCTCGGTCACGATCCGCGCGTCGCTGAAAGACACCGAGTACACGCTGATGATCGCAGTCGCGCTCGTCGTGATGGTCGTCTTCCTGTTCCTGCGCAACTGGCGCGCCACGCTCATTCCGAGCGTGGCGGTGCCGATCTCGATCGTCGGCACGTTCGGCGCGATGTACCTGCTCGGCTTCTCGATAGACAACCTTTCGCTGATGGCGCTGACTATCGCGACGGGCTTCGTCGTGGACGACGCCATCGTGGTGCTGGAAAACATCTCGCGTCATATCGAGAACGGCGTGCCGCGCATGAAGGCTGCATTCATCGGCGCGCGCGAAGTCGGCTTCACGGTCATGTCGATCAGCATCTCGCTCGTCGCCGTGTTCCTGCCGATTTTGCTGATGGGCGGCATCGTGGGCCGGCTGTTCCGCGAGTTCGCGTTGACGCTGTCGCTCGCAATCGGCGTGTCGCTGATCGTCTCGCTCACGCTCACGCCAATGATGTGCTCCCGCCTGCTTCGCGAGCCCCGGGAACAGAAAGAGGAAGGCCGTTTCGGACGCTGGCTCGAACGCGGTTTTGCGTCCATGCAACGCGGCTACGAACGCACGCTGGGCTGGGCGCTTCTGCATCCGCGCCTGATCCTCACCATTCTGCTCGCGACCATCGGCCTGAATATCTGGCTGTATATCATCGTGCCGAAGGGCTTCTTCCCGCAGCAGGATACCGGGCGGCTCATCGGCGGCATTCAGGCGGACCAGAGCACGTCTTTCCAGGCCATGAAGGGCAAGTTCGCCGAGATGATGGAGATCGTCAGCAAGAACCCGGCCGTGGATAGCGTGGTCGGTTTCACGGGCGGGCGGCAGACCAACTCGGGCTTCATGTTCGTGTCGCTCAAATCGAAGGGCGAGCGCAAGCTTTCCGCCGATCAGGTGATCCAGCAACTGCGCGCGCCGCTTGGCGACGTGGCCGGCGCACGCACGTTCCTGCAATCGGTCCAGGACATCCGCGTGGGCGGCCGGCAATCGAATGCGCAGTATCAGTTCACACTGCTCGCCGATTCGACACCCGACCTGTACCTGTGGGGACCGAAGCTCACCGAGGCGCTGCAGGCGCGCCACGAACTGACCGACGTGAATTCCGACCAGCAGCAAGGCGGCCTCGAAGCGATGGTGACCATCGACCGCGCGAGCGCGTCGCGACTCGGCATCAAGCCCGCGCAGATCGACAACACGCTGTACGACGCCTTCGGTCAGCGCCAGGTATCGACGATCTACAACCCGTTGAACCAGTATCACGTGGTGATGGAAGTCGCGCCGAAATACTGGCAGAGCCCCGACATGCTGAAGCAGATTTACGTCAGCACGTCGGGCGGCAGCGCGAGCGGCGCGCAGACCACCAACGCGCCTGCGGGCACGGTGACGAAGGCGACCACCACGTCGTCCACGAGCGCGTCGGCGGGGGGCACCGCGGGCACCACGGCGTCGAGCGCCGCGACGATTGCCGCCGATTCCGCGCGCAACCAGGCGATCAATTCGATCGCCGCGAGTGGCAAGTCGAGCGCTTCGTCGGGCGCGGCCGTGTCGACTTCGAAGGAAACCATGGTGCCGCTGTCGGCAATTGCGAGCTTCAGTCCGGGCAATACGCCGCTGTCGGTGAACCACCAGAGTCAGTTCGTGGCCTCGACGATCTCGTTCAATCTGCCGCCCGGCGTATCGCTGTCCACGGCAACCCAGGCGATCTACGAGACCATGGCGCAGATCGGCATGCCGGCGACGATCCACGGCAGCTTCCAGGGAACGGCGCAGGCCTTCCAGCAATCCATGTCGGACCAGCCGATTCTGATTCTGGCCGCTCTCGCTGCGGTGTACATCGTGCTCGGCATCCTGTACGAGAGCTACATTCACCCGCTCACCATTCTGTCGACGCTGCCCTCGGCGGGCGTGGGCGCGCTGCTGGCGCTGCTGCTCTTCAAGACCGAGTTCAGCATCATCGCGTTGATCGGCGTGATTCTGCTGATCGGCATCGTCAAGAAGAACGCGATCATGATGGTGGACTTCGCTATCGAAGCGTCGCGGCAGGGCCGCTCGTCGCGCGATGCGATTCACGAGGCGTGCCTGCTGCGTTTCCGTCCGATCATGATGACCACGTTCGCGGCCATGCTCGGCGCAGTGCCGCTCGCGTTCGGCCGCGGCGAAGGCGCCGAGTTGCGCGCGCCGCTCGGCATTGCGATTGTCGGCGGGCTGATTGTCAGCCAGATGCTGACCTTGTACACGACACCGGTGGTCTATCTTTACATGGACCGGATTCGCGTTCGCTGGGAGTCGAGGAAAGCGCGCAGAAGCGGGATTGCTCCGTCTGCGTGATGCATGGCGTTGTGCCGCTGTGGCGTTGTGTGGGCACAGCGTCGCGCATGCGCGGGGGCACAGCGGTGAAGCGGCAGTACGGCCGCTTCACCGCTGCTTCATCGCCTCTCCACCGCCCAAAACGGCCTCAAAGTTTCTGGTCAATAGCGAGCAGAAAAATGCGCCGCCATTGCTTTGCTTGCCCTTCGCTTTGCATCGGCAAGTGCCACACGCCATGTGCGGCATCCTTCACTTTCAGCGCAACGTGCCATTGCGCGCCGTCGCGCTTCATGTCGGCCCCAAGAAGATCGGCAAAGATATACGCACCCTGCTCCGAGCCCAGATAGATCTCACACAGACGCTTGCCCGACGCAAGCCGCACCGAGCCCCAGGTGCCGTCGAGCCGGTGCGTCCAGTCGCCGTCGCGAATATTCGGTGCAACTTCCTTGCGGCGGCGCAACCAGTACGCGACGGCGGCAATCAGCAGCACGGCGGCCAGCACCGCCGCGCCGACGGCGACCGTCGTGCCGAAGGCCGACTGCAACCCATAGAATGCGCGCACCGCGCCATAGACCAGCGCAATCAGCGCCAGTAGCGCAACAATAATCGGCATGGCGAGTTCCCGACGATGAGCCTTAAGGCTGCTTGTGCGTCGCGGCCCAGTCCTTCACGGCCTTGAGCGTATTCTCGACGTGCTTTTCCGGCGACAAGCTCGTGTATTCGTAGATGATCTTGCCGTCAGGCGCGATCACGTATGAGACGCGATTGGCCATCGAACTATGCATCGGCAAGCCCGCGTCGTATGCGCCAATCACTTTCGACTCCGCGTCCGCGGCAACCGGGAATTTGCTGCGGCACTCGCTCACCGAGAATTTTGTCAACGTGTCGATGTTGTCGTGCGACACGCCGATCACCGTCGCGCCATATTTCTTGTATTCGTCGACGGCCTCGGCGAATTCATGAGCCTCGATCGTGCAGCCCTTCGTGAAAGCGGCCGGGTAGAAGTACAGCACCACCGGTCCCTTCTTCAGCTCGTCGGCAAGCGAATACGTGTACGTCTTGCCGCCCAGCGACGCCTGCGTGGTGAACTGCGGTGCCGCGTCGCCCGGCTTGAGTGTCGCGTTCGCCGCCAACGAATACGCGGCGAAGGCCACCGACACGGCAGCGGCCAGCGCCGCCGGTATGAATTTTCTTGTCATCTGCTGATCCTTTGAGCGTTGATGCACACGATTCCGGCGACGAGTCTACGGCCTCGCCGTCCGGCGTGACCACGGTCGGCCCGGCACGATCCGGGCGCCTTCCAGGCGGCAGCCCGGAACAGACCTAAGCGGCAAAGCCGGACGTGACCGACCGGCCCTGCACTATTGGACCACGTACACGCAGAATACGTGCGCCGCCCCTCGCAGGATGCAAACAACGGCGCGGATCAGGCGGCCGCTTCTTCCACGTGCGCGCCGAACCACGCGGCCGCGGAGAGGTTGAGCTCGGCGAGTACCTCGGGCGTGAGCGCGGCGAATTCCGGCGGCGCATCGGGTCCGAGCGCGATCGACGCCGCGTCGCCCCCTTTGCCCGCCAGCTCTGCGATGCGCAACAGCGTGCCGAGCGCTCCGTGATGCGTGACGATTGCCTCGCGGATCTGCGGCGCAAGGCCGAGCTTTTCCAGCACCGCCTTCGGCGTGCTGCCGAGCAGCACATGTACGAGCGAAAAAATCCCGGTCATGAACGCGGCATCGGCGAATTCGTCGTCGGCGGGACGCATCCAGCCTGCCGCCAGTTCCATGAAGCGCGAACGGGTACCGGCCAGTTGCACGAGCGGATCGGCGCGCCACGGCAGATCGCCGCTGTCGGCATAAAGCAGCAGTTGCGCCCAGCGCGCGATCTGGCGCGTCCCCGTCGCGATGATCGCCTCGCGCAACGACGCGATATTGCGCCCAAGACCGAATGCGCTCGAGTTGACGAGCCGCAGCAACTGGACGACCACGCTCGGGTTCAGCTTCAGTTCGGCTTCGAGCTCGACGATACCCGCATCGCGCGACAGTAGCGCGAGCAGTCGCAAAAGGCTCGGACGCGGAGACCGGTTGCGCGGCGCGGCCAGCACTTGAGGCCGAGCGAAGAAGTAGCCCTGAAACAGATCGAAGCCGAGATCGCGGGCGAGCGCGAAGTCTTCGCGTGTCTCCACTTTTTCGGCTAACAGCGTTTTGCCGTAGCCGCGCATGGCGGCGGCGAGTTCAGGCAGATCCGCTCGCTTCGTCTGCAAAAAATCGATCTTGACGATGTCCGCATGCGGCAACATGGCGAGCAGTTCGCCGGACAGTTCGCTGACGTCGTCGAGCGCGACCTGGAAACCGCTGCGCCTCAGTTCGTTCAGCCGGCGCGCGAGTTGCGCGTCGAACTTCACTGTTTCGAGGATCTCGAGCACGAAGCGTTCGGGCGGCATGACGTGAACAATGTCGTCGAAGAGCATCGCCCGATCAATATTCACGAAGCCGCGATGCCGCCCGAGTACCGCGGGCACACCGATTCCGCCGAGGGCGCGCGCCACGACCTGCGCCGTCGCCTGAGCGTCGTCGGTAATTTCCGCATAGTTGTGGGCGCCGGCCCGGAACAGCAGTTCATAGGCGTTGAGCGCGCCCTGTCGATCGAGGATCGGCTGGCGGCCAAGATAGACGAACTGAGGCGTGGACGCCCGCTCGGCATCCTCGCTGGACGAGTCACGCGCCTCGATGCGCCGGGCAGTGGCACGGACCAAATGAAGTTCAGACATGGATCATCGGTGCAGCTTGTCGGAGTGTGGCGCGGCAGCGGCGCACCGCCACCGCACAAGGGGTTTGCCGTATTAACGGACGCCGGGTCGCCGCACTTTAACCCAATCGCCGAAACGCCCGGCCATAGCGGCTCGCCGCGCCTTACGAAAAGTTTTTCCCGTTCGCCGGCTAAAGATTTCAGGGCACGGGCCGTTATCTTGTTCTGATGGGGCGGCCTGATACCTTTTGACCGCCTTCACCAGGCGAAAAGCAAGCCGCTCCGCCTGCAGACGAACACAGGTTGCCAGCGACAAACATGGAAGCGAACAGGATCACCGCGCCCCGCCGGGGCTCCTTGCGCACGGTCGTCGACCGGCTTCTTGCGCTTGGCCGTCGCGTGGACGACACCCCGCAAGCAGCCCCGCCTCCGCCGCCGCAACTTGAACAGGTGGTGGGCGCCGTCGATCTGCTCGCGCACGTGGACAGCGAACTGCGCTTTATCTATGTGTCCGACGCGAGCCTGCGCTTTATCGGCTATCACCGCGAATATCTGGAAACGATCACGCTGCATGAACTGGTGGCCCAGGCCGATGTGCCGCGTCTCGACGCGCTGCTTGCCCGCGCGGCGGCTTCCGGCAATGTGGAGAAAGCCACGCTCGGGCTCATCAAGTCGCTCACCTATCCGATCACCGTGGAGTTGCGCGTGGTGCGCAGTAGCCACAACGGCATCGGCGGCTATGCGATTGCCGGCTTCGACGTGTCCGCCTGGCGTGCGAGCGAGGAGCGCCTCATCCAGGCACTGCATCTGGACCGCCTGACCAACCTCGCCAATCAGTCCGCGCTGATTCCCGCGGTGCTCGAGGCGCAACGGCAAGCCGACGCGCACGGCACGCCGGCCGCGCTGCTGCTGCTCGACATCGACGATTATCAGCGCGTGAACCGCGCGCTCGGCTACGATGCCGGCGACGAGATGCTGCGCGACACTGCGCGGCGTCTGATGAACATGACGAGTCCGAGCGAAACCGTGGCGCGCGTGGCGAGCGACGAGTTCGCGATCCTCGTCAAGCCCGCTGCGAACCGCACCGACGCGGCCGCCGCCGCTGAAACGCTGGCCCGGCGCCTCTTGACCGCGATCCAGCAACCTTATGTATTCAGCGGCCAGCAGGTGCATCTTTCGGCGAGCATCGGCATCGCGCTGTATCCGGATGTGCGCCACGCCAACGACACCGCCGCGCACGACACGCATCTGCTGCGCTGGGCCGACCACGCGTTGTTGCAGGCCAAGGCGGCCGGCGGCAATACGCTCGCCTTCTACGTGCCCGACGACAATCCAGCCGACGCGGAGCGCCTGAAGCTCGAAGCGGACCTCTACGACGGCGTGCGCAACGGCGAGTTCTCGCTGCATTTCCAGCCGATCACGAGCAGCCGCACGCACGGCGTGGTCGGGGTCGAGGCGCTGATCCGCTGGCTGCATCCGGTGCACGGTCTCGTGCCGCCGTCGATGTTCATCCCGCTCGCGGAGTCGATCGGCCTGATCAACTTTCTCGGCAACTGGGTGCTGAAAATCGCGTGCATGCAGTTGATCCAGTGGGACGCCAAGGGCATTTCGCTGCAATACGTCGCCGTGAACGTGTCGCCGCAGCAGTTCCGCGATCCGCGTTTCAAGGACGCCGTGCGCGAAGCGATCAACCTGACCGGCATCGACCCGCGGCGCCTCGTGTTCGAGATTACCGAAAGTCTGCTGATGCACGACCCGGCACACGCAAAGGTGTTGCTGGAGGATTTGACCGCCATGGGTATCCGCTTTGCCGTCGACGATTTCGGCACTGGCTACTCAAGCCTGGCTTACCTGCAACGGTTTCCCCTTGCAAAGCTCAAGATCGACAGGAGTTTTGTCGAGAATCTGCTAACCTCCCGAAACGACCAGGCGATTGTCAGCGCGGTGGTCGGCCTCGCCCAGACACTCGACCTGGAACTGGTCGCGGAGGGCGTCGAAACCGAAGCGCAGCGCGCCCTGCTGACCGAAATGGGATGCGACCACATACAGGGCTGGCTCGTCTGCCAGGCGTTGCCTTCCGACGAACTGGCGCAGCGTTTCGAAGCGCGCTCGCTTCACCTGCACAGCGCCTAGCAGTGCGGGTCAAGCGCTTACGCAGCGGCACAAGCCGGCTTCAGGCCGGCGTGGCATTCATTGGAACATGTATGGCTTTTGCGGGACTCACATGGTAAAGGCGGCTGTGCTCGACCGGCTGTGGACGCGAATGAGCGAGCGCGGCGATTTCCCCATGCTGTCGCAGTCGTTGCGCACCACCATGGCGGCGATGAACAACGACGACCTCGACTTCACCGGCCTCGTGCAGGTCGTGCTCTCGGACTTCGCGCTCACGCAGAAGGTGCTGCGGCTCGCGAACTCGGCCATGTATATGGCTTTCGGCGGCAATATCACCACCGTGTCGCGCGCGCTGATGGTGCTCGGCATGGACGCGGTCGGCCATCTCGTGGTCGGCCTGAAGATCGTCGATCACTTTCATCACAGCGCGCCGCGCCGCATCGACGCGAAGCTCGAACTGAACCGCACGCTGCTCTCGGGCTGCGTCGCGCGCAAGCTGACGGAGCGCGGCGATCTGCGTGCCGGCGAGGAAGCCGTGGTCTGCACGCTGATGCGGCAAATCGGCAAGCTGCTGGTGGTCTTCTATCTCGACGCGGAATGGGATCAGATTCGCCGCCACATCGACAGCGGCACGCAGGAAGCGGACGCTTGTGTGCTGGTGCTCGGCGTGACGTTCGACGAAATCGGCGCCGAAGCCGCAGTGCGCTGGCGCCTCCCCGACATGATCCGCTCCGGCATGGGCGAATTCGATCCGCAGGACACGGAGCAACCGCGGCAGGTCCAGTGGCTGCGCGCGATCACCAATTATTCGACGGCGGTCGCCGACGTCCTCACGCAGCAGAACGTGCCCGACTTCGAGCGCGAGGAACGCATCGCCGAACTTGCCCAGGAATACAGCCACGCGCTCAACACCGATCCCGAAGTGCTGCTCGAGATGAGCGTCGCGCTGGCCCGCGAGGAAGGCGGCGACGGCGTGATGCGCGAAATCGTCGAGCTGCGCGCGAATGCTGACGCGATGGCGCGCGAGGCGCTGAATCCGGAGGCGCGCATTGCAGCAGGTGTCGAAGATCTGCGCGCCCTCCCCGACACCAGTTCGCTCGCGCCGGCCCTCGGCATGGCTTCGGAAACGGTGCTCGCGGCGCTTGGCTTTGCGCGCACGGTGGTGTTCGTCAAGCACAGCAACGGCACCTTCCGCGCGCGCCTGGGTCTCGGCCCGAAAATCGATGCGGCGCTGCCCAAGCTCACGTTCGGTTCGGCCTTCGAGCCCGACGTGTTCCACCTCGCCATAGCGAATTCGGTAGGCATCTTCATCGAAAATGCGCGCGATCCGAAAATGGTCGCACGTCTGCCGGAATGGTTCCGCCGCTCTTTCGACGACGCCCGCGCCTTCGTGCTGTTACCGGTGGTGGACGAGACCGACCAGACGGTCGCGCTACTTTACGGCGACTGGTCTCACACTCAGGAGCCACGGCGCATCTCGCAGAAAGAGATGAGCGTGCTGAATGAACTGGCCAAGGAGTTAGGCCGTTTTTTCGGCCTGGGGCAGATGCGGGAAATGGAGACGATGTAAAAACGTGGCGTGATCGTTGATCACGGTACGTGAGTCTCCTGCTTCTGCATTTGCCCGACGCCTGATTTTGCAAGTCAGATTCGCGATGCCGGTTTGCGCTGCATGCCGGCATCGCTCGAATTTCTGAGCTTCAATCCTCGATTCTTTCCAGACCTTCCGCGCTGCGGTCCGCAACGCCCGCCCATGCGCCGGCGGCGAGTCCCATTTGAGCGACCTCTTCCACCGTCAACGGCGCAAGATGTGTGCAGAGTGCGGCAAGGTCGTCCCACGAGCCGTTTTCCAGCGCCTCGACGGTGTCGAGCAACAAACCGAGCGCGCCCTCGCGTTGCAGAATCGCCGCCTGGATCGGACGCGACAGCGTGAGCACATTCAACGTGCTTTCGAGCGAGCCGCCGAACACCGCGTCGACGAATGAAAACACACCGGTCAGAAACGCCGCGTCGGCTTCGTCTCGACCGGCTTCCGGCAAGCGTTCAATCGCCAGTTCCATGAAACGCGCGCGGGTCGCCGCGAGTTGCAGCAGGGGATCGTCTTCGAGCGCGACCTTGCGGCCGTCGGCATAGAGCAACAACTGCGTCCAGCGCGCGATCCGGTCGGTGCCGGTTGCGTTGATCGCCTCGCGCAGCGTGGTCACCTTATGACCGACTGCGAGCCCGCTGGAATTCGCGAGCTTCATCAGATGCATCACCAGCACGGGATTGAGCTTGAGCTCCGCCTCGAGTTGCGCGACCGTCGGGTCGCCCGCGAGCAGTTGCAGCAGATTCAGCAGCGCATGGCGTGGCGCACTAACGCGCCGGGTCAATGCGGTTTGCGGGCGTGCGAAGAAATACCCCTGGAAGCGGTCGAAGCCGAGGCCGTGCGCCGTTTCGAAGTCGGCTTGCGCGTCGAGCCCCGATGCGATCAGCAGCTTGCCCGCCGACTTGAGCACGCTCGTCAGCTTCGGCAATAGCGCGGCGGGTGCACGCATGATGTCGATCTTGATGGCCTCCGCATAGGGCAGCAGTTTCGCGAAGGTCTCGTTGGGCTGCGTCACTTCGTCGAGCACGAAACGGTAGCGACGGCCATGCAGGAGCACGATGCGCGCAACCAGTTCGTCGTCGACTTCCATATTGGGCGGCAGCTCGAACAGGAAGCGCTCGGCGGGCAACCGCTCGATTGCGTCGTCGAACAGCATGTCCCGGCTCATGTCGATGTATGCCGGATGCCCGGTCAGTGCGCCGCGCACATTGCTTTGCGTGAGGCCGCGGATGATCGCTCGCGCGACGCGTTGCGCCGGCGTGGGCGCGCGGCCTGCCCTGGCGCCTGCGCTGTCCGGGTTGCTTTCAGCGTCGGCGTCGAGGTCGTGATCGAGGTCGGGCAGCGGTTCCGGCGGCAATTCCGGCGCGCGTATCTTGAGCTCGTAACCGCACAGCATGCCGTCCCGATTGAGGATGGGTTGCCGTGCGAAGCTGGCGTTCAACTGCTCATCGTCCGTGGCGCCCGCATGGCCCGGATTTTCGACTGCAATGGTGCTCATTCTGGTCCCCCGCGACGCGCCGCCCCGGCGCTTGTTGCTGTTTTGGCTGTCTTATTGCTGCTGCTTATGTTGGTGCTTATTGCTGCTGCCGCTTTATGCCCGTCTTGCCGCTGTCCTGGCGTCGCCACCGTACAGATTGCGACTGATTTATCGTTTGCGACGGCAGCACGCCTGGCGATTCTAGCGCAGGCAGTCTTGCACGGGCATGTCGAGAAAACAATATCCGCAAAAATTTCGTAGGAGCGAAGAACTGGTTTTCTAACCCGAAATAAAAAACGGCCGCAACTAGCGGCCGTTCCTCTCAGGTGTTGCGCGGAGACGCGTTACTTGAGCACGACTTTCACGTCGAAGTACTTCGCCGCGAAACGGTCGATCGTGCCGTCTGCCTTCAGTTCCTTCAGCGCCTGGTTCAAGGCGTCCTTCAGCGCTGCATCGCCCTTGCGGATGCCGAAGCCCACGCCCGCGCCGAGCAGCTTCTCGTCGCTGACAGCGGGACCGGCAAATTCGAAGCCCGCGCCTTGCGGTTTCTTCAAAAAGCCCTTCGACGCCGCCTCAGCATCCTGGAACGATGCGTCGAGCCGACCGGACGCGAGATCCGCATAAATCTGGTCTTGCGTCTGATACGGCACCACGTCGACACCCGCCGGCGCCCAGCGCGCCTTCGCGTAGGTTTCCTGGATCGTGCCCTGGAGCACGCCGACATGCTTACCCTTCAACGATGCAGGCGTCGGCAGCAGGCCACTGCCCTTCTTCGCGATCATCTGATTGGGGATCGTGTAGATCGGGTCCGTGAAATCCACTGCCTGACGCCGCTGGTCCGTGATCGTCATGTCCGAGTTGATCGCGTTGAATTTGCGCGCCTGCAACGCGGGGATCAGACCGTCGAACGAATTCTCGACCCACACGCATTTGGCCTTCAGCTTCGCGCAGACAGCATTGCCCACGTCGATGTCGAAACCCTGTAACTCGCCCGAAGGCGACTTCGATTCGAACGGCGCATACGACGCCTCTACACCGAAGCGCACTTCCTTGATGTCCGCCGCCACTGCGGAGCCTGCCGTTACTGTCGCCGTTGCGGTCGCGAACAGCGCGAGCGCGGCCGTGTTTCGCCAATTCATCTTCATTGCGGGTGTTCCTCTACGGTATTGAACAAGACGGAGCCGAATCCGGACAGGCATGATTGCCGCGCCAAAAATGCGATTCAAACTCGTGCGGCCGATGTGGTGCAGCGCAGCAGCCGCGAGGCGGGGATTGTACAGGCGCGCGCACCGCGCCCGCGGACAACAGAGCCAAACCTCCAGGCGGATCGCAGAGTGAGGTACACATTCAAACCTGCAACTTGATGTCGCGTGCACGCAAAAACTTCTGCACCGATGCAGCCGCCGTTCATGCGGATCGCGCCGTTAGACGAGCTTGGCCAGCGTGTCGTGCGTGGTCTCTATCACCATCAACCCGGCACGCAAGCCGGGCTTGACCGTCGCGTTCGGAAACACGAGCCGCTCCTCGTCGTGTTGCACGACGTACCGATAGTCGCCATCACGCGCGAGCAACGTGCCCTTGCCGAACGGCGTGAAGTTGGCGACATCGGGCGCGACCAGCAATTCGAACGCTTCGCTCGGCTTTGTGATCTGGTCGATCACCGTGAAGGCGCGCGGCAATTCTGCCTGCTCGCGGCCACTCGTGCCCGCGAGCAGATGACGCAAGGCCTCGTCTGCGCCGGCAAAGCGCGTCAGGTCGTTCTGGCCGAACGGGCGCACTTTCCCCAGTTCGAGTGTGCATGCTTCGGCTTCGCACGCCTGCGCGGTGAAATGCGAATACGTATTGCCCTTCGTGGTGTGCAAAAGCACGGCACTGATGCGTGCCTCTGCAAGCCACTCGAACATCGCACGCGAAAACGGCCTGCCGGTATGCGGCAGCAACGCGAAGCGCTCGAACGCGGACGCGCGGATTGCCGTGTGCATGTCGATGTGCCACCGTGCTCCAGGCTGCCGCGATGCGGTGGCGAAGAACTGCGTCGCCGCATGTTCGAGCGCGGCCGCGCGCGGCGCTTCGTAACTGTGCGGCAACTGCAGATGCCGGCCGCTGAAGAGGCGGTTGAGATCGTCGTCGCGATAACGGCATGCGTCGCGCATTGCATCGACATTGCCGAGAATCACGAGCAACCGGCACGTCAGCGCAGCCTCGCCACGCGCTATGTCGCGCACGAGATAAGACAGCAGTTCGATCGGCGCGGTCTCGTCGCCATGCACGCCCGCCGACGCCAGCACGCTGCGCGTGTCCGCCGCAATTGCCGCGGGCTCCATCAACAGAACGCCGTCGTCGAGCCACGACCAGCGCACGCCGCCGCCACACGTGCCGTGTGTTTCGTTCGTGGAAGGCCGCGTGCCCCCGAGCGTGTACGCGAGGAAATCGTCCAGCATCGCGTGCTGCGCGTGGCGCTCAGCGCTGGAAGTCATAAAGCGACCCGAGTCGGAGAATCTGCGTCAGTTCGTCGAGCGCGCTGCGCGATTCGACGAGCAGTTGCGGATCGGTCAGATCAGCCGGGGCGAGACGGTCGCGATAATGCTTTTCGATCCACGAATCGAGCCGGCCGAACAACGTGTCGTCGATCCACACGCCTTGTGTGACCGCCGCGCGCTCTGCGTCGCTCAGCACGACACGCAGGCGCAGGCAGGCAGGACCGCCACCGTTCTTCATGCTTTCGCGCAGGTCGAACACGAGCACGTCGTCGATAGGACCCGTATGCGATGTCAGATCGTCCAGGTAAGCAGCCACGCGCGGGTTCTCGCGGCACTCCTGCGGCACCACCAGAACCTGCTTGCCGTCGGGCCGCGTCAGCAACTGGCTGTTGAACAGATATGACGAGACCGCGTCTGCCACGCTCACTTGCGCGTCGGGCACTTCGATCACATTGAACTGAGCCTTCAGACCGGCGAGCTTCGCGCGCAATTCGTCATACACCGCGTTCTGCTCGACGAACGCAAGCTCATGACAAAACAACGTATTGCGATTGCCGACCGCGATCACGTCGTTATGAAACACGCCCGCGTCGATCACTTCCGGGTTCTGCTGTGCGTACACCGTGGCCTCGTCTAGCAAACCATGACGGTGCGCAACCGCGCGGCTCGCCTCGAACGTTTGGCGCGCGGGGAAGCGCTTCGGCTCCGGCCCACGACGATACTCGCTGCGGCCATACACGAAGAATTCGACGCCACGGGTGCCATATTCGGAACAGAAGCGCGTGTGATTCGCCGCGCCTTCGTCGCCGAGCGCAGGCGTGCCGGGCAGCGCTTCGTGCACCGCGAAGCGATCGGCGTCGCTGAAAATGGCGCGCAACGTGCGGCGCGTCGATTCGTGCTCGATCGCGCGATGCAGCTTGCTGCACAGATTGGCCGGCGTGAAATGCACGCGGCCGTCGTGCGTGTCGGCGGACGGACTCACCGTCGCGGCATTCGCAGTCCACATCGCCGACGCGGAACTTGCCGCGGCCAGCAACTCAGGCGCGTTTTTCGCAACGCGTGCGATCGCCGTCGCGTCGTCGCCGGAAAATCCCAGCTCGCGCAACAGACGCATCGACGGGCGTTCCTGCGGCGGCAACACGCCCTGATGAAAGCCGAGATCGGCCAACTGCTTCATCTTGCGCAGGCCCTGCTTCGCGGCCGCCTTCGGATTCGCAACCGACTTCTCGTTGTTCTGCGACGCGACGTTGCCGAACGACAGCCCCGCGTAGTTGTGCGTCGGGCCGACCAGACCGTCGAAATTGGCTTCAGTGGCTTGCATCGTCGATCCTTAGAATTGGAGGCCCGGCGAGACGCTCGCGGGCATTTGCAGTTGCGCGCTTTCGACGGAAGCCATCGGGTACGCGCAGTAGTCGGCCGCGTAATAGGCGCTTGGCCGATGATTGCCCGAACGGCCCGGTCCGCCGAACGGCGCACCCGACGAAGCCCCATTAGTCGGCCGGTTCCAGTTGACGATACCCGCGCGGATGGTGCGCTGGAAGTGCGTCCATAGCGATTCGTCGTCGGCGAGCAGTCCCGCGGACAGGCCAAACTCGGTGTCGTTGGCTTTGTCGAGCGCTTCGTCAAAGCTGTCGTAACGGATGATCTGCGCGAGCGGTCCGAAATGCTCCTCGTCGGGCAGATTCTTCACAGCGCTCACGTCGAGAATGGCCGGCGTGACGAAACCCAGTTTCGGATCGCGTTGCTCCATCTTCAACAACGCGTGCGCGCCGTCGGCAAGCAAACGCTCCTGCGCGGCGACGAGCCGCGAAGCCGCGCGCGCCGAAATCACCGCGCCCATGAAAGGCTGCGGTTCGGCGTTGTATTCGCCGACGCTGATGCGCGACGTCACTTCGACGAGGCGCGCCAGGAAGCGCTCGCCGAACGCGTCGTTCGGCACAAAGATGCGGCGCGCGCAGGTGCAACGCTGTCCCGCTGACAAAAACGCCGACTGGATGGTGTGATGCACGGCGGCGTCGAGGTCCGCCACCGGCCCGATCACCAGCGGATTGTTGCCGCCCATTTCCAGCGCCAGCACGATCTCCGGACGTCCGCCGAACTGCTTGTGCAACAATGTTCCGGTGTCCGAACTACCTGTGAAGAACAGACCGTCGATCTGCCGGTGGTTCGCGAGCGCAATGCCCGTGTCCTTCTCACCCTGCACGAGATTGAGGACGCCGGCGGGCAGGCCCGCGTCGCGCCACGTCTGCACGGTGAGCGCCGCCACGCCCAGCGCGAGTTCCGACGGTTTGAAGACAACGGCGTTGCCCGCGATCAGCGCCGGCACGATATGCCCGTTCGGCAAGTGGCCGGGGAAGTTATACGGCCCGAACACCGCCACCACGCCGTGCGGACGATGCCGCAAAACCGCGGTGCCGTCCGCCATTGCCGAACGCTTTTCGCCCGTGCGCTCGTTGTATGACTGAATCGAAATTTCGACTTTCGCGGCCATCGAAGCCGCTTCGGTGCGTGCTTCCCACAGGGGCTTGCCGGTTTCGCGGCCAATCGCTTCGGCGAGCGCCTCTTTGCGTTCGGTGACGAGCGCGGCGAAGCGGCGCACTACCGCGCACCGCTCGTCGAGGCTCGATGCAGACCATGCTGCGAACGCGCGGCGCGCGCTGCGCACCGCGCGGTCCACGTCGTCTGCCGAGGCGCTATTGCCTTCCCACACCGTCGCGCCCGTGCCCGGATTGCGCGACGCGAATGCGGGTCCTGTGCCGGCGGCCCATTCGCCGTCGATGAAAAGCTCGCTCATGATCATCCTTGTTTGTGTTTCAGCGCCAGCACTCGAACCGGGTCGCCTGCTTTGACGCCCAGCGCCGCAGCTTCTGTCGCATTCATGCGGAACACGCCGTCTTGCGGCACGCCCGCCGCCACGCCGACGCGAAAATCGCCGAGGGACGTGTTCGATACCATCGAGCGCGGTGCGTCCTGCGCCGCGCCCTCCGGTACGTCGGCAATCTCGACCGGCACCAGCACGCTTTCGCGCACCGTGCGCAAGTCGGAGATGTGGCATTCGAGCACCGGACCGGCATCGAAAATATCGACGTGGTTTTCGTAGCGCAGCCCTTCCGCTTCGAGCATGCGGCGCGCCGGAATCGTGTCGTTATGTGTGAGGCCGACGCATTCCTGCGCCTCTTGCGGCAACAACTCGACATACACCGGATAGCGCGGCATCAGTTCGGCAAGGAACGCTTTGCGTCCGTGCGAGCTTAGATAGTCCGCCGCGTTGAAATCGATCTGGTAGAAGTGCGAGCCGACCGCGCGCCAGAACGGCGACGTGCCTTCCGCATCGAAATGCCCGCGCAATTCCGCGCATAGGCGCTGCGGAAAACGCTCACGAAACTGCGCGAGAAACATGAAGCGCGAGCGCGACAGCAAGCCGCCCACACCGCTCGTGCGATATCGCGGGCTCAAAAACAGCGAACATACTTCGGCATAACCGGTCAGGTCGTGCGAGATGTTCAGCGCACGCATGCGCGTCCAGATGCCCAGGTCCTGGCTCGCGTGTACTACGGTGCTCACGCGATAGTTGTAGAACGGCTGTTGCAGACCGACCGCCGTTTCGATTCCGCACACGCCGGCCACGTCGCCGGTTGCGGTGTCTTCCATCACGAAGAAGTAGCCCGCTTCATGCGGCTCGGCCTTGTCTTCCATCGTGCGGCGCGCGCGTTCGACTCGCGCCGCAAGTGCGTCGCGATCCGGCTTGAAAGTGGTGAGCCCCGGCCCGGTTTCCTGCGCGAGCCGCATCAACGCGTCGACATCGCCTCGTTGCACCACGCGAACGACGATCATTGCGCGTCTCCCGATTGTTCATTCGTTTCCGGTCGATGCAACGGCACGCAGCGCACCGTATCGCCGTCCTGCACGCCGAGCGCCGCACGTGCCGGCTGGGCAAGCGGCGCGCCTTCGTTCCTCGCCGTAGGCAGCTCGCCGAGCACACAGCGGAATTGACCGTCCGCGCCGTTGTGGGCGATCAGATATGTCGAGCCGTTCGCCCCGGCGGCCGCCTCATGCGCCACCCGTGTTTCATTGAGCGTCACGCAGGCACTGCGGTCCACTTGCGCGGTGAGCACCGGCCCCGCGTCGAAGATGTCGATGAAGCGATCCGTCTCGAACCCTTCTTCGAGGTGTATTTCATAAGCGAGCAGAGCCTTCGAATCCGGCTCGCCGAGTACGCGCTGCGCCGCTTCCGGCAGCAACGGCACGTAGATCGGGTACGTCGGCATGACTTCGGCGATGAACGTTCGACTACGCCCGCCGGACTCGATTTCGATGTCGGCGAAATTGCGGCCGAAAAACTTGCGCCCTACTGCTTCCCAGAACGGCGACACGCCGTTCTCGTCGGTGACGCCTAGCAGCAGCGAGAACACCTCGGGCGTGAAGCGCTTGCGATTGGCCGCGATATACATCATTCGTGCGCGCGACATGAGATGCGCGGCGGCGTCGCCGCGCAGCGACGGGTCGATGTAGTAGCCCGCGAGCCGGCTCTTGCCGGTCAGCTCGTGCGACATGGTGAGCGCGTGAATCTTGCGGTTCACGTGCAGTTCACGCGATGCGTGGATCAGCGCGTCGTTGCGAAACGCATAGAACGGATCGGAGTACCCCGCGGCGGCAACGATGCTCGCCGTGCCCATCAGCTTGCCGCTCTCCGAATCTTCGAGCACGAACAGATAGAACTCCTCGCCCGGGAAATCGACCTCCGCGCGAAACGAGTCTTCTGACAACGCGACGCGTGCTTCGAGCGCGCGCCGGTCGTGCGGTAGCGAATGCAGCACCGGTTGCGCGGTGCGCGCCATATGTTCGAGCGCATCGAGATCGGCGAGGCGGCCGGGGCGTACGAAGAGCATCATCGTTCCTGTTCAATGTGACGCATGAGCGAATGCGGAGCCTGGAACCGTTGGAACCGTTAGAACCGCTAGAACCGCCGTTCACCTGGACGCAGCTTCGGCCTTCACGCCGACCACGTCCGCAATAGCTTTGGCGAGACGCTCGAAGCCCTCGTTCATGTCGTCGAGCGGCATGATCAGCGACGGCACGAAGCGCAGCACGTCCGGTCCTGCCATCAGCATGATGACGCCATGCTGGCCAGCCGCCGTGACGAAGTCTTTCGCGCGACCCTTGTACGCGTCGGTCAGTTGCGCGCCGATCAACAGGCCCTTGCCGCGCACCTCGTCGAAAAGGCCGAAGCGCTCGTTGAGCTTGGCGAGATGGCCCTTCAGCACTTCACTGCGGGTGCGCACGCCTTCGAGCAGCTTCGGATCGCTGACCAGCTCCACCACTTTTTCCGCGATGGCGGAGCCGAGCGGATTGCCGCCGTAAGTCGTGCCATGCACGCCGACCTTGAAGTGCGCGGCGAGTTCGTTCGTGGTCAGCATCGCGCCGATCGGAAAGCCGTTGCCAAGCGCTTTCGCCGTGGTCAGGATGTCGGGCGTAACACCCGTGTCCTGATACGCGTAGAAGTAGCCGCTGCGACCCACACCTGTTTGTACCTCATCAAAAATCAGCAGCGCGCCGTGCTGGTCGCAGGCTTCGCGCAGCGCTTTGAGGAACGCGGGATCGGCGGGGATTACACCGCCTTCGCCTTGAATCGGTTCGACGATAACCGCGCAGGTCTTCGCACCGATCGCCTTTTGCGCAGCCTGTATGTCGTTGTACGGCAGGTGAACGATGCCTTGCGGTACCGGCCCGAAGCCTTCCGAATACTTCGGCTGACCGCCCACGCTGACGGTGAAGAACGTTCGGCCATGGAACGACTGCGTGAACGAGATGATTTCGTACTTGTCGGCGCCATGACGCTCGAATGCGACGCGGCGCGCGAGCTTCAACGCGGCTTCGTTCGCTTCCGCGCCCGAGTTCGCGAAGAAAGCGCGGTCGGCGAACGTCAGTTCTTCGAGACGCCTCGCGAGACGCAGCACCGGCTCGTTGGTGTAGCCGTTACCGATGTGCCAGAGCTTGCTACCTTGCTCGTGCAGGACTTTCAGCAGTTCGGGATGCGCATGACCGAGCGCGGTGACGGCGATACCGCCGGCGAAGTCGATATAGTCGCGGCCTTGCGTATCCCAGACGCGTGAGCCGAGACCGCGATCCGGCACGAAGGCGGCGGGTGCGAATACCGGCACCATGACTTCGTCGAAGGTCTTGCGTGTCACAGTCAGGTCGTTCATGGCAAATCCTCGTTACAGGTGAGAGGTAGTACAGATAGTGTAGGAAACCGCACGCGTTACGTCTTGCGCATACGCGACGCTTTCTATGAGCTTCCGCGCGGCATGCGAGGCCTCACGCATGCTGACCCGTTGCATCGCCAACCGACGCCGACACTTGCCGCCCGCTTGCCGCCTGCTTGCCGCCCTTCAGTTGCCCTTCAGTCGCCCCTATCCGGCGGCTCGATCAGCGCACCCGCGCGCGGCTCGCTGGCCGCGGCGCCGCTTGCGCCGGTCTGTTTGTCGATCCAGTTGCGGCGGTCCTCGCGCGGCGTCACGCCGAAGCGTTCGCGATATGCATTCGAAAAATGCGCCGCCGACGAAAACCCGCAAGCGAGACTGATCTGCACGACCGACTTGCTGGTGCGCTGCAATTGCGTGCGCGCCTTCGAAAGGCGCAAGCCGAGATAGTATTTGGACGGCATCGAGCCGAGATACTGGCGAAACAGGCGCTCCAGCTGGCGTCGCGAAACGCCGACGAGCCCCGCGATTTCGTCGGTGGTGAGCGGATCTTCAATGTTCGCTTCCATCAGCAACAACGCATCGTTCAGGCGCGGATGACGCTCGCCGGGCGCCGTCACGAACGGTATGCGCTGACGCTCTTCGCCCGCGCGCAACACGCCGACGCCAAGCGTATCCGCGATGCGATCCGCGAGCTCCGGGCCGTGCTCGCGGCCGATCATCGCGAGCATGAAGTCGACGGTCGCCTGACCGCCCGCGCAGGTGGCGCGATCGCGGTCGATTTCGAAAATCTGCTGGGTGACGATGGAGCGCTCGAACTGCTCGGAGAACTGCTGATACGTTTCCCAGTTCACGCTGACGCGATAGCCCGACAACTGGCCCGCCATTGCGAGCCACCATACGCCGTGATGAATGCCGGTGACAAGCGGCGTGCGTTGCCCGACGCGTGACAAACTTGCGAGAAACAGGCGGTAGTCGGCGAATTGCTGAAACCGTTCGCTGACCACGATCAGCCAGTCGCAGACCACCGCGTCGCCGAAGGCCACGTCGGCCGGCCATTGCGCGCCGCCCGCAAGCGGCACCGGGCGGCCGTCCCACGAGCACACCTGCACGCGGTACAGCGCGCGGCCGTCGATTTCATTGGCGAGATTGAGCGCGTCGACAATCGGCCCGACACCCGACATCGACACAGGCGGCAATGCCACGATTGCAACCTGCATGGTGCGTGCGGGGCTGGACGTGCGAGCCATCGATCAGATAGGAGACGGCGAGCGTTACTTGAGGCTGCCGGAGAGGAACTGCTTGAGCCGCTCGCTGCGCGGCGAACTCAGCACCTCGGCGGGCAGACCTTCTTCTTCCGTACGGCCCTGGTGAAGGAACATCACATGGTTCGACACGTTGCGCGCAAAACCCATTTCGTGCGTGACGACGATCATCGTGCGCCCTTCTTCGGCGAGCTTCTGCATGACTTTCAACACCTCGCCGACCAGTTCGGGGTCGAGCGCGGAAGTCGGCTCGTCGAACAGCATGACGTCAGGGTCCATTGCCAGTGCACGGGCGATCGCCACGCGCTGCTGCTGACCGCCCGACAGATGCGAAGGATATTGTTTTTCCAGACGCGGCGCGAGGCCCACTTTCTCGAGATATTCGCGCGCGCGCTCCTCGGCTTCGCGACGCGGCAGACCGAGCACATGAATCGGCGCCTCGACGATGTTCTCGATCACGTTCATGTGCGCCCACAGGTTGAAGTGCTGGAACACCATCGCGAGCTTCGTGCGGATGCGCTGCAATTGCTTGTGATCGGCCACTTCCAGGTTGCCGGCGCGGTCGGCTTTCGTCTTGACCGTTTCGCCGTCGACGACGATCTGCCCGGCGTTCGGCCGCTCGAGAAAATTAATGCAGCGCAGGAAGGTGCTCTTGCCCGAGCCGCTCGCGCCGATGATGCTGATCACGTCGCCCTTGTTCGCATTGAGCGATACGCCCTTGAGCACTTCGTTGTCGCCATAGCGCTTGTGGATGTCCTGCACGGCGAGCTTGCAAGCTTCGGTTTGCGTGGTGTGGAGCAAGATGCTCTCCCTGTGAAGATACGGATCGAACGTCGACGGCGCGCTTTTATCGCACCGCCTGCTGCAAACAAGGCGCGCTCAATGCGTGCGCACCGCCAGGTAACCGAGCCAGTGACGCTCGGCGCGGCGAAACAGCGCAACGAGGGCGAACGACACCACGAGATAAATCAGCGCGGCCAGACCGAACGCGTCGAACGATTGATAAGTTGCCGAGTTCGCGTCGCGCGTGACCTTCAGGATGTCCGGCACGGTGGCCGTGAACGCGACCGTCGTGGCATGCAGCATCAGGATCACTTCGTTACTGTACAACGGTAAAGCGCGGCGCAGCGCGGACGGTATCACAATGCGGCGATACATCGTGAACCAGCTCATACCGTAGGCGCGTGCCGCTTCCACTTCACCATGCGACGTCGAGCGGATCGCGCCGGCAAAAATCTCCGTGGTGTATGCACAGGTGTTCAACGCGAACGCCAGAATCGCGCAGTGAAAACCGCTGCGAAAGAACGCATCGAGCAGTTGATGCGAACGCACGAATTCGAGGCTGTACATGCCGGTATAGATCAGCAGCAATTGCACGTACAGCGGCGTGCCGCGAAACACGTAAGTGTAAAGACGCACCGGCGTGGAAAGCCAGCGCTTCTTCGACACGCGGGCCACCGCCAGCGGAATCGCGAGACAGAACCCGATACCGACGGACGCCACCAGCAGCCACAACGTGACCGCAAGGCCGGATATGCGCTGACCGTCCCAGTAGAGGAACGCACGCCAGAACTGATTGAGAATGTCGATCATGGTCTTAAAGCTCCGCGTGCCGCACGCCGATCGAATAGCGGCGTTCCAGCCAGATCAGCGCGAGGTTCGAGACAGTCGTCAGCGCCAGATAGATCAGCGCGGCGATCAGAATGAAGAAGAACATGTTGAACGTGCTTTTGCCCGCGTCCTGCGCAGCCTTCACGACATCGGCGAGACCGATGATCGACACCAGCGCCGTCGCTTTCACGAGCACCTGCCAGTTGTTGCCGATGCCCGGCAGCGCGAAACGCATCATCTGCGGAAACAGGATGCGTGCGAACACGCGGACGCCGCTCATGCCATAAGCGCTGCCCGCTTCCATCTGCCCGCGCGGCACCGCGAGAAAGGCGCCGCGAAAGGTCTCGGTGAAGTACGCGCCGTAAATGAAACCGAGCGTCAGCACGCCCGCGACGAACGGGTCGATGTCGAACTGCGGCAGATTGAGCGCGTCGGTCAGATTGTTGACCGCGATCTGGATGCTATAGAAGAGCAGCAACATCAGCACGAGGTCCGGCACCGAGCGGATCAATGTCGTGTAGCCGGTGGCGAGCGCTCGCAACGGCCGGTTGAACGAGAGTTTCGCCGCCGCGCCCGCGAGGCCGAGCACCACGGCGGCCGTGAGTGAAAGGACCGACAGTTCGACTGTCTGGATCGTGCCGGCCAGTAATACCGGACCAAAGCCGTATAGCACCACGCGTGTCTCCATCCAGGTTCGTTGAATCCCTAGGGATGTCGTCGGCTAAAGTCCCGACTCATCCTGCATGGCGCGGAGTCTCGCAAGCGAAAATTAAATTCTCAAAGGCCGGGGCGACATTTGCTGCGACGCAACAAACCGGCAATGACAACCTGGTACGGCTGACGGCGCTTGGTACGGGGGCGCCTTGGGCGAGATTGGCCGCCACGCGGGCAACCGTGGCCGCTGCGATTTCGCAAGTTTGAGGTCGCTTTTTCGATAGACGGGCGCGGGGTTCGCGCGGGGCGCATGGTCGCACTTACCGTAGCGCGAAGGCGTACCGCGAGCCGCCGCTATTCGATGCCGAGCCGGGCGCGAATCGCCGGCAGCATATATTCGACTGCCGCGCGCCCTTCCTCGATGGCCGGCGCCGCGCGGTGAAAGTCGAAAATGCCCATGCCGCCGAGACGCGGCTGGATCAGAATGTCCGCGGGCTCGCCGGCGAGACGGCTTCGGGTAATCCGAACCTGCATGATGTCGATGCTTTGCGCGATCGAACTCAGCATGGAAGGCACACGTGCGCTCGGTGCGGGCGGCACGCGAACGTCGTCGGTGACGCGCTCTTCGGCGGGCGCGAGCCAGCGCGGCCAGGGCTTGCCGTTACGGCGCAGCGACACAGGCGGCGGTGCGGTGGGATCGATAGCCGGGGTGTCCACCACCGCGCCGCCGAAATCGCGGCCGTTGAGAATGTCGTTGTTCAGATCGACGGCGATCACACAGTCCGCCCGCATGCCGCGCGCGACCGACACCGGCACCGGATTGCTGAGCCCGCCGTCCACAAGCCATACGCCGTTGTGCCAAACGGGCGTGAAGATGCCGGGAATCGCAATCGACGCGCGCACCGCGTCGACCACGCTGCCGTCCTGCAGCCAGCTCTCGCGGCCCGAATCGAGTTCGGTGGCGACCGCGGCGAATGGCATGTTCAGTTGCGCGATCGAGCGGCCGTCGAACTTGTCGGCGAAAAGCTGGATGACCTTGCGCCCGCCGAGCAGGCCGCCCGAAAGGCGCAAGTCGAGCAGTCGCACGACTGTCTGCCAAGTGAGGCGCGACACCCACTCCTCGAGCCAGTCGAGGTCGCCGTTCGCATAAACGGCGCCGACCAGCGCGCCGATCGACGTGCCGCACACCACGTCGGGCTTGATGCCCGCATCGTGCAGCGCCCGAATCGCACCGATATGCGCCCAGCCACGAGCCGCGCCGCCCCCCAACACCAGCCCGATACGGCTGTATCGACGTCGACGTATCATGATTCCCCGCCTTCCATTCGTCTGTCTTGTCGTTGCTTCTAGCGCCCGCGCATCACGTCCGAGCGCGATGTCGTGTACACCTTCCTGTTCTGGTCGAAGTGCACGTTGAAAATGCCTTCTTCCGTCACACCGCCTTCGCGCCACTTCCAGCTCCACACCGTCTCCGGCTTGAGGGGGAACACCGCGATTTCGCCCGGTTTGCCGAGCAGGCGTCGCACTTCGTCCTCGCTCATGCCGATGCGGATCTTGCCGAAGTTCGCAGCGGTCAGTACCTGCGTGATTGCTTGAAGCTTACCGTCACGGTCGATGTCCACCATGTACGTATTCAAACCTTGCGGACCACGTGGATACTCGAAGCGTTTCGAGCCGTCCGTATAGGTGCGCTCGGTTTCGGGCTTACCCATCTGCTCGCGGATCTGTGCTTCCGTCGTGACGCCCGGCGTCATGTTCTTCAGCAGCAGCGCGTCGGGCTTCACGGCGTTGAACAGTTCCTTGATTTTTTGCACGGCGCGCTCGCTCTGTTGGTCGTCGCACGCAGTGAGCGCGATGCACGCGGCCAGCATGGCGGCAATAGGCAATTTCAGGCTCACAGCGAAATTCCTGTATCGATGCGAGCGCGACTGTGCGCACCGCTCGTGTAGTGATTCACCAAAGGGAATCCTTTGGAACGCGCTACAGGATAACCGCGTGCGGCAAAAACCGCGAGCGCGCGCCGACGCGCCGAAACCGGCCTTTACCGGTGCCCGCATGCGAAAAACGCGGGACGTCAGGCGTTTTCTGGAGGATCAGGCTGTCGGAGCGAGGTTTATTGCAAACAGCAACAGACGCAACAGAAAGCAAACAGGCGACGCCGTGGAAAGCGTCGGCATGTCTCGTGGCGGCAATGAGGTGCTCGCGACCGATACGGGAGGTGACGCGGAGAAAAAAGGGACTACAGAAAATGCGAAAGACCGGGATGAGTGCGTGGACGACGCGCAGCGGTACGGTTCCAGCGCGGCGATGAACGACCTTGGCCGCTCACCTTGCGCCATCGCCGGAAGTGACGAACCGCTGCTTGTATGGCCGTCCTGGTCCCTCGATAAGCCTTCAGGTGACGTTAATCTAACGGGATCGGACGGTTTAGACGAGAGCGCGTTTACACCGAATTTGCAGAGGATTTCGTTGCAGGCGAGTACTCAGGGTAGAGGAAAACTGCGATCGAAACTCGCACGCACATCCAGATGCGCGCGAATCACGCTGGCTGCTTCGTAGGTGTCGGCGGTGCGCTGCTGCGCGGCCACGACGCCATCGTCGATGGCGACCGGATGCACCTGACCGCGCTGATAGACCGTCTTCAACACGTCGGTCGGCAAGCCGGTGACGCGCGACTGCATCGCCGCGACTTCATCGGGATGCGTGAGCGCCCAACGCTGCCCCGTCGCCACGCGCCGCAGAAAATCGGCTAACTGCGCCCGCTTGGCCGCAATCGCGGTCTCGGTAGCGACCTGATAGCTGAGCCCTTCCGATAGACCCACGCCGTTCGCGATGATGCGGTCGTGATCGCGCGACTCGCCAAGCGCCGTGTACGGGTCCCAGACCGACCACGCATCGACGCTGCCCGAAGCAAGCGCGGCCTTGGCGTCGGCCGGCGCGAGGAACACAAACGTGACGTCGCTCGCGGGCACATTCGCCTTCTTCAGTGCGGCGAGCGCGAGGTAATGACCGATAGAGCCGCGCGTCGTGGCAAGGCGCTTTCCCTTGAGGTTTGCGACCTCGGTGAGCGGCGATTGCGGACCGACCACGATCGCGAGATCGAGCGGATTGGACCGCGTCGCGGCGACGGCCCGCACGCGCGCGCCGGCAGCGAGCGCAAACACGAGCGGCGCGTCTCCGAGTCCGCCGACATCCACGGCACCGGCATTCAACGCTTCGCCAAGCGGTTGCGCTGCCGGAAAGTTGAACCATTCGATCTTGTACGGCAGGTCTTTCAACTGGCCCGAGGCCTCAAGAATGCCGCGCGTCTGCAGCGATTGATCGCCGACCTTGAGCACGGGCAGATCGGCGGCATTCGATGCGCTTGCGAATAGCAAAGCGGGAATCGCCAGCACTGGGGCTGTGAGCGCTTTGACAAGCGCGCGTTGCAGCGCAGAGAACGTCGCGAAAAGAGAACCGGGTAGCGTCATGTGGAAGACCTGCGAATGAGATTCCAGCGACGATAAGCGAGCGGCTCATATAAGACAAACGCCTTATTCTGCTATGCAAATATGCGAATTTTTATTGCGTGCGAGGTTTGAAAGAATGGCCACGCACGCGTTGTCAGACGCACGAAGCACCTCGCGGATCGTCATGAAGACACCCGCGGCTGCTTGATGAATTGCAGCAGCCGGTCGAGAGGTTCCGCGCAGCGATCGAACGGCACTTCAATGAGTGCGCGCACGCAACGCGCGTCTTGGGGCGCGCGGCGTGTCGTGGTTCTCACTGTGGCCGCTGGTTCGTCGCTAGTTGGTGGTTTAGCCCGCGTTACGGCAGCCGCAGCGCGGGCTTGAACGCCAACGTCAGATCACATGAAATCCATGTGTGCCGTCGCGAGCCAGTTGCGCGACGAGCCCATACTCCCACTCGAGATAGGCGTTCATTGCTTCTCGCCCGTTATCGGTGCCTTCATATGGACGCCGATATCGATCGATGCGCGGCGACGCCAGCCGCGTCTCGCCGCTCTCCACGGGCAGACCCGCTTCGATCCATGCCGCCGTGCCGCCCGTGAGCACCTGTACCGGCTTGCCGGTCAACGCCGCCAACTCGGGCGCCGCGAAGCGCGCGAGCAGACTGCTGCCGCATGTGAGCACATAACGCTGGGCGTCCGGCAGCTTGTGCACCGCCCTCTCCAGATCACTGCGAATGGCGAACCACGCGCCTGGAATATGACGCTTTACATAGTTCGCGCTGCTCGTGACATCGAGTACGACCGTGCCCGGCGACTGCAGGAGCGCGGCGAGTTCCGCCGGCGCGATTTCGTCGGCGGCGGGTGGCTGGGGCGCGAGGCGCGCGGCAGGCGCCTGACCCTTTTCGGCGAAGTCGGCGGCGGTCAGACCGTCCACCACGTACACCTCGATGTTCATCTGCGCGAGCCACGACGCCGTCATGTTCGCACGCACGCCGTCGCTGTCCGCGAGGATCACGCGCGCACCGCGCACCGGCGCGAACATCTCGGTTTCCTGCACGAGCTGGCCGCCGGGCGCGTGGCGAAAGCCCGGCACATGGCCCACTTCATATTCCTCTTGCGTGCGCACGTCGAAGCGGTACACGGTGCGTACCGCTTCGTCGGCCCAACGGCGCGCTTCGTCGCGCGACGTGCGCCCTACCTTCGCGCGATCGGCGACCGCCCGCGCGCCGTCGGCGGCGACGAGGCGCAGCGTATCGTCGACGACCGGATGCGGCCGGCGCGAACTGCCGTGCGCGAGCGGCTGCCCCGCCAGAGTCCAGCCGATGGTGCCGTTGCGCAGCGCGGCGACCGGGTTCGGCACGCCCGCGTTGATGAGCGACTGCGCGCCGATGATGCTGCGCGTACGCCCCGCACAATTGACGATGATCCGCGTCGTGGGGTCCGGCGCGAGTTCACGCGCGCGCAGCACCAGTTCGGCACCCGGCACGCTGATGCTGCCGGGAATATTCATCGTCTGATATTCGTCGAAACGGCGTGCGTCGAGAACGACCACGTTTTCTTCGCGATCGAGCAGCGCCTGCACTTGCTGCGCCGGCAACGAAGGCGTGTGGCGCACGCTTTCCACCAGTTCGCCGAACGCTTTGCTCGGCACGTTGACGTCCTGGAACAGCTCACCGCCGGCCTTGCGCCAGCCTTGCAAACCGCCTTCGAGCAACGCGACGTCGGTGTAGCCGAGGCTGGCAAAGCGCTCCGCCGCACGAGTGGCGAGCCCTTCGCCGTCGTCGAGCACGACAATGGGCACGTCGCGGCGCGGCAGGCGCACCGGTGCATCGAGTTCGAGCCGCGACAGCGGCAGGTTCGCGGCGAATAACGGATGACTGCGCGCGTGCGGATCTTCCTCGCGCACATCGACGAGCGCGATTTCCTCGCGTTCGAGCAGTGCGCGGCGCACGTCTGAATAAGATCGGGTACGTAAATCTTTTTCGAATGTCATGAGATCGGAGACTCCTTTGACACATTCCAGATGTTCGGCAACACGTCGTTCGAGTAGCCGGACACAAAATTTTTGCGGCCACCGCCGCACGGATAAACGGAGCGGCTTACCGCTCCGATATTTCCACCGTACACGTGAATGCTGATCGACGTACGGTCACCAAAAGCATTGCGCACGCGATGAATATCGCCGATGCGCGGCGACACCGCAGCCACGGCACCGGTATCGAGGCGCTGCGGTGCGCCCTCTTCGACCAGATCGCCATGCGGCGCGGCACGGTAATGCTGCGCAATTTCCGCGCCACGCAGCACGCCGATCAACCCCCAAACCGTATGATCGTGCACGGGCGTCGATTGCCCCGGCCCCCAGACAAAACTGACGATCGAAAAACGCTGCCGCGAGTCCGCATGCAACAGAAACTGCTGGTAGCGCTCGGGGTCGGGCTGCGCGAAAGCATCGGGCAGCCAGTCGTCGTGCGCAATCAGTTCGCGTAGCGCAACAGCGCCCGCTTCGAGCAGCGCGGCTTCGGGCGTTTCGTCGTCGACGAGCGATGCAATCCGGCCGACGAACGCGCGCAGCCGGTCATGCCTCAGAGTCTGGGTCATGGATAGCTTGACAGAATAATGTGGAAGTTCGGCGCGCGGGCGGCACTGGTCGCTTCGCGCACCTGCAGCGAGCGCCGCGTTGAAGATTGGGGTCCAAAGCGGTGCGAGTTCAGCACGCCGCTCGACTGTGGTTGCCCGCCCGTCGCCCGGCGTTGCGTACCTTAGCCCGCCTTTGTGCCATTTATCCGCGACATCGCGGCGGCGCCGCAGCAGCGCTGCGATCAACCGCGAGATTCCCGCGAAATTCCGGCAAAAGCGCTCAGGTCAGCACGTCGGGCTCCGCTTCCACGAGGCCTTCGAACAGGCTCTGAAAGGCGAACAAAGCGCCGTTCGCGCGGCCGACCTGCTCGTGCGTCAGCGCCGCCATCTCGTGAGGAATGGCTTGCGGCGCGCCGGCCGCTTCGGCGAGCAATTGCGCGTGGCAGGCGTTGTCGAGCGCGATGTACCACCAGGCCGCCGCTTCGACGCTCGGACCCGCCGTCAGGATGCCGTGATTCTTCAGAATCACCGCTTTATTGCCTCCGAGCGCCGCAGCGATGCGCGCGCCCTCTTCGGTATCGAGCACGACGCCGCGGAAATCGTCGAACAATGCGTGGTCCTGGTAGAACGCGCAGGAATCCTGCGTCAGCGGATCGAGCTTGCGGCCGAGCGTGGACCACGCCTTGCCGAACAACGAATGCGTATGCGCGGCCGCGACCACCTCGGGACGAGCCTCGTGAATCGCCGCATGAATCGCGAAAGCGGCCTGATTCACAGGCCCCTCGCCGACCACGATCTCGCCTTGCGAATTGACGAGCAACAGATCGGATACGCGGATGCGACCAAAGTGCTTGCCGAACGGATTGACCCAGAAGTGATCGGGCCATTCCGGATCGCGTGCGGTGATGTGACCGGCGAGTCCCTGATCGAAGCCGTAGCGTGCGAAGAGCCGAAACGCGACCGCGAGCCGCTCCTGACGGTAACGCCGCTCTTCGGCGACGCCTTCGCGCGGCGGCACGTCGTCGAACCAGAATTTACGCAGCGGCGCGTGGCGCCTGAATGTGGATGATTCGCCGTCGAACGCCGAGCGTTCGGCGGCCGGACGTGCGTGAGAAAGATCGGTCATCGCAACTCCGGTCATGCGGCCAAGGTCTCGGTCGTCGCGGCGCCCTGGGTTCCCTCGGCGCTACGCAAGCGCGCAATGCGTTCGCGCGTCGCGGGAATCAGCTCGCGGCCATAGTCGATCGCGTCTTCGAGCGGATCGAAGCCACGCACGAGAAAGGTGGAGACGCCCAGCGCGTAGTATTCCGCGAGCGTGTCAGCGACCTGTTGCGGCGTGCCGACCAGCGCGGTCGAATTCGACCGTCCGCCGATTTCTTTCGCGATGCCGGTCCACAAGCGTTCGTCGGCACGATCCGAATCGCCGGATGCCGCGAGCAAACGTCGCGCGCCTTCGCTTTGCGCGGGCCCGCCTACCCCGAGTCCTTGCGCCGCGCGCAGCCGTCTCGTTTCAGCGAGGATGTGATCGGCGCGCTCCCAAGCGGCAGCTTCTGTCGCGGCGAGAATCGGCCGGAACGACACCGAGAAGCGTACTGTGCGACCGTGCTTCGCGGCTTCGGCGCGCACGCGCGTCACCTGCTCGCGCACTTGCGCCTTCGATTCGCCCCACAGTGCGTAGACATCCGCATGACGTCCGGCAATTTCGAGCGCAGGCGCCGACGCGCCGCCGAAATACACCGGAATGTGCGGCTGCTGCACCGGCTTCACTTCGGAAAAGCCCTGTTCGAAACGATAGTACTGCCCGTGGTGATCGAATGGCTTCGCGTCGGTCCAGATGCGACGCACGATGTTCAGATACTCGTCGGTGCGCGCATAGCGTTCGTCGTGCGAGAGGAAGTCGCCGTCGCGGCGCTGTTCCGCGTCGTCGCCGCCCGAAATGATGTGCACGGCGAGCCGGCCGCCCGAATACTGGTCGAGCGTCGCCAGTTGGCGCGCGGCGAGAGTCGGCGCGACAAAGCCCGGGCGATGGGCAAGCATGAAATGCACCCTGCTCGTCACACTGGCGGCATGCGCGACGGTAAGCAGCGCATCGGGGCTCGTGGAATGGTGCGGCACGAGAATGCGGTCGAAGCCCGCCGCCTCATGCGCGCGGGCGAACTGCGCGACATAGCCGACGTCGACAGCGGGCCCTTGCGGCGCATGCGTTTCCGATACTTTCCGGGTCTGGATCATGCCGATGAATTCGATGGACACGCGAGTGCCTCCGTGAATGGTTGCTGCCCGGCGGGGCAGCGGCATCGCACGCGAAATGCCGTGCTCTCTGGAGGCGTTCAAGGTAGCAGCGCGTCATGCGCTTGTTAAATATCGATCGTCCATATCTATATCGACTTTGCATGTAACGGCGGCGCCGTCGCCTCGGTCCGCTTTGCACAGACAAACCCTTTCGCGAACGTGGGCATCGCGCCGCCATCAGCAGAAAGCCGAAAGCTTTGGGAGAATGTCCCATCGCGTGAAAGCGCCAGAAACAGCAAGCGAACAGACAATGATCCCTTTTTCGGTCCTCGACCTCTCGCCGGTCATCGCGGGCGCAACGCCCGCAGATGCCTTCAAGAACACCCTTGATCTCGCGCAGCATGCGGAACGGTGGAACTACCGCCGCTTCTGGCTCGCGGAGCATCACAACATGACCGGCATTGCGAGTGCGGCGACCTCGGTCGTGATCGGTTATGTGGCCGGCGGCACGAAGACGATTCGCGTCGGCTCCGGCGGCGTCATGCTGCCGAATCACGCGCCGCTCGTGATCGCGGAACAGTTCGGCACGCTCGAGTCGTTGTATCCCGGCCGGATCGATCTCGGCCTTGGCCGCGCGCCGGGCACGGACCAATCCACGGCACGCGCGCTGCGCCGCGATTTGCAGAACAGCGCGGACTCTTTCCCCGACGACGTCGCCGAATTGCAGCGCTATTTCGCGGACCCCGTCTCAGGCCAACGGATTCGCGCGGTGCCCGGCGCGGGTCTGCATGTGCCGTTGTGGCTGCTGGGGTCGTCGCTCTTCAGCGCGCAGCTCGCCGCAGCGCTCGGCTTGCCTTTTGCGTTCGCGTCGCACTTCGCACCGGATTACCTGCTGACAGCGCTGCAGGTTTATCGCTCGCAGTTCCGGCCATCGGAGACGCTCGACAAACCCTACGCGATGGTCGGCGTGAACCTCTTCGCAGCCGATACCAATGACGAAGCGCAGCGTCTTTTCACGTCGCTTCAGCAGCAGTTCATCAACTTGCGGCGCGGCACGCCGGGGCAATTGCAGCCGCCGGTGGAGCGGCTAGCGGCTTCGGAGATGGAATTGAACTCGGTCGCGCATTCGCTCGCATGCACGGCGATCGGCGATCGCGATGCGGTGCGCGAGGGGCTGAAGTCGATCATCGATCAAACCGGTGCCGACGAACTGATGCTCACCGCGCAAATCTACGATCACAAGGCGCGACTGCGGTCGTTCGAGATCGGCGCGGAAATTCATGAGGAACTCGCCGGCGGAAAGTAAACCGCAACTAAATGAACAAAGGGCGGCGCATACGCGACCGCCCTTTTTCTTTATTGCACTTTTCTTGTGACCCGTCGGGTCTGCTTCAACCTTTACCGGCTCAACGGTTCACCTTTAGCGCCGCCATTCCGTCGAGCAGCGCCTTATGAAAAGCCTGTGGGTCCTGCATCTGCGGTGCATGGCCCAGGTCGGCGAATTCAACCAGCGTCGCATGAGGGATCGCTTTGGCCGCGGCTTTACCCAACTCGGGATAGTGGCCGATCTTCGCACGCACCTCGGGTGACGCCGCGTCCTTGCCGATGGCCGTCGTGTCCTTCTGGCCGATCAGCAGCAGCGTCGGCATCTGCAACTGGCCGAGTTCGTAAACAACAGGCTGCGTGTAGATCATGTCGTAAAGCAACGCCGAATTCCACGCGACGATCTGCTTACCCGGTCCCCGATACATGCCCGCCAGCATCTGCACCCACGGCTCGTAGTCCGCGCGCCACTGGCCTGCGTAATAGGTCGACTGTTCGTACCGGCGAATGCCGTCGGCGGTGGTCTTCAACTCGCGCTGGTACCACTGGTCCACCGACAGCGACGGCACACCCTTCGCCTTCCAGTCTTCGAGACCGATCGGATTGGCAAGCACCAGTTGCTGCGTCTCCTGCGGATACATGAGCGCATAACGCACGGCAAGCATGCCGCCGGTCGAATGACCAATGATGGTCGCGTCCTTCACGCCCAGCGATTCGAGCAGCGCGTGCGTGTTGCGCGCCAGTTGCTGAAAACTGTACTGGTAATGCTCGGGCTTGCTCGACTTGCAAAAGCCGATCTGGTCCGGCGCGATCACGCGATAGCCGGCGTCGCTCAGACGATGAATCGTCGTGGCCCACGTCGCCGCGCAAAAGTTTTTGCCGTGCAGAAGTACTGCTGTGCGGCCGTTCGCGTGCGCCGGCTTAACGTCCATATACGCCATATGCAACGCAACGCCTTGCGAAGTGAACGCGTATTGCTGCACCGGCGCGGGATAGTCGAAGCCTTCCAGCTCGGGCCCGTAGGCCGGGCCGTCGTTGCCGACCGGCTGAGCGGATTCGCTGGCGACGCTGGCCGGTGCGGGTTGCGACATAACGGACGGGGCCGTCGGCGCATTGCTCGGGGATGCGTCGGAAGCAGCGCGTACCGCGACCGGTGCAACGCAGAACGTGGCGGCGCTCAATGCGGCAAGCAGGGAAAGGCGGTGATAGGTCATCGACATTTTTGCATGGTTGGTTTTACGTTCACGGGCCGCCGCAAGCACCCACGGGCTTGCTCGCCGGCCGCCGACGATTCTACGACGGCTCCGTCAGCCGCGCAGCGGCGCACGCAGCGCCAGCCGCGCCACAGCGCGCCGCCAAGTGGCACGCATATTGCGCGGCGAACCTCGCAGGCTATGTGGCGTGGCGTACGGAGCGCGGGCGCCCAACGGTCGATCGTTCGCAGTTGGGCGCGAGGCGCCTCGCGCACGACAAACGTCGCCCGCGCGAGGCGAATCGGTGCTAGAACTACGGGACGGGCTCGCCAGTGCAGCGACCCGGCAGTGGGACTGGATATGCAGAGCCGGGCAACCGGCATCAGCGGGGAACGGTGACAAGTAGCAAGTAACGGATTGCATCGCGCCGTAAAGAGGACGGGCATGTGACCGGAGTACGCAGAAGCGCGAAGTTTGGTCCATCGTGGGGAAAGCGCTTGGACCGGACTAAGCGCTAAAGCGCCAAGTCCGGTCGACCGCGATAAAACTGCATGGGACCGGACCAAGCGCTAAAGCGCCAACTCCGGTCGACCGCGATAAAACTGCATGGGACCGGACCAAGCGCTAAAGCGCCAAGTCCGGTCGACCGCGATAAAACTGCATGGGACCGGACTAAGCGCTAAAGCGCCAAGTCCGGTCGACAAAGGAGACGGACATGGATACTCCGGCACGGCTGAACGACCTTCAACGCACCACCCTCGCCATCGTCCTCGCCGGCGGACGAGGCACGCGGCTCGGACCGCTCACCAACAAACGCGTCAAACCCGCCGTGCACTTCGGCGGTAAGTACAGGATCATCGACTTCGCACTGTCGAACTGTCTGAACTCAGGCATCCGGCGTATCGCTGTCGTCACACAGTACAAGGCCCACTCGCTATTGCGCCACCTGCAGCGCGGCTGGAGCTTTCTGCGCGGCGAGTTCGGCGAATTCATCGACCTGTGGCCCGCGCAGCAGCGCGTTGAAGGCGCGCACTGGTATCGCGGCACCGCCGACGCCGTGTTCCAGAACCTCGACATCATCCGCTCCATCCGCCCCAAGTACGTGGTCGTGCTGGCGGGCGACCACATCTACAAGATGGACTACACGCGCATGATCGCGGATCACGCCGATAGCGGTGCGGATTGCACGGTCGGCTGCATCGAGGTGCCGCGCATGGACGCGGTGGCCTTCGGCGTCATGGCCGTCGACGAAAACCGTCGCGTGGTCGGCTTCGTGGAAAAACCCGCCGACCCGCCCGCAATACCTGGCCGCCCGGACACCGCGTTGGCGAGCATGGGGATTTACGTGTTCAATGCGGACTACCTGTACTCGCTGCTGGAGGAAAACATCTCGACCGTCGATACGGATCACGACTTCGGCAAGGACATCCTGCCGCGCGTCGTCACGCAAGGCACGGCGATCGCGCATCCGTTCGGCATGTCGTGCGTATCGTCGGACCCGAACGTGGAGCCGTACTGGCGCGACGTCGGCACCATCGACGCCTATTGGGCCGCCAACCTCGATCTCGCGTCCACAATTCCGACGCTCGACCTTTACGACCGCAGCTGGCCGATCTGGACGTATCAGGAACAGCTGCCGCCCGCCAAGTTCGTGCGGGACCTGAAGGGTCTGCAAGGTTCCGGCAACAATCTGCTCGCATGCGGCGGCTGTGTGATCTCGGGTTCGCAGATTTCGCGCTCGGTGTTGTCGTCGAATGTGAAAGTGAGTTCGTTCTGTAACATCAATGAGGCAGTCTTGTTGCCGCAGGTCACGGTCGGCGCGAGTTGCCGCTTGCAGAAAGTGGTGGTGGACCGCGGCTGCGCGATCCCGGACGGCACGGTGATCGGCGAAGATCCGGTGGCTGACGCCGAGCGTTTTTATCGCACCGACGACGGCGTCGTGCTCGTCACGCCCGAATCGCTGCGGCAGGAAGCGAGTTGAGTCCGACCGGCTGCGTGCCGCTTGCCGTAGCTTCACCCGGCGCGGCGCGCGGCCAGCAGTGCGAGCACTCCCCGACCATCAATCAAGGAATCCAATTTAGCCTATGACGATTCGCGCCCTGCACGTCGCAAGCGAGCTGTATCCCCTCCTGAAAACAGGCGGTCTCGCCGACGTCGCGGGCGCGTTGCCGTCCGCGCTGGTCGAGCGCGGCGCCGATGTCCGCGTGCTGCTGCCCGGCTTCCCGTCGGTGGTTGCCGGCTTGCACGACGTGCGGCCGGTCGCCCAGCTCGGCAGCCGTTTCGGTGCGCCGGGCGTCACCCTCGAACAGGGCACGCTGCCGTCCAACGGACTAATCGTCTACACGATCCGTGCGGCCTCGCTGTATGACCGGCCCGGCAACCCTTATCTGAACGACGAGCATGTGCCATACGGCGACAACGCGCAGCGTTTCGCACTGCTCGGCTGGGTCGCCGCGCAACTCGCGCAACAGCTCGATCCGGCCTGGTCTCCGCAGATCGTCCACGCGCACGACTGGCATGCGGGACTCGCCGCCGCCTATCTGAAAGCCGCCGAAAGGCAGCATGGCCGGGCGCTCGCGCGCAGCGTCTTTACGGTGCACAACCTCGCGTATCAAGGCGTTTTCCCCGCGCACCAGTTCGGCCAGCTCGGCCTGCCCGACGATTTTTTCAGCATGTATGGCGTCGAATTCTATGGGCAGCTGTCGTTTCTGAAGGCGGGGCTTTACTACAGCGACCGCATCACGACCGTGAGCCCCACGTACGCCCGCGAAATTCAGACGCTGGCTCAAGGCGGCGGACTCGACGCTCTTTTACGCAACCGCTCGCACGACCTGTCCGGCATTCTGAACGGCGTCGACTATACGGTGTGGAACCCGGCGAGTGACGCGCTCCTCGAGAATCGCTACACCTCCACGCGGCTCGCCGGGAAACTGGCATGCAAGGAGGCGTTGCAAAAACGCTTCGGTCTCGCGCAGAAATCCGACGCGCTGCTGTTCGGCGTGGTGAGCCGCCTCACCGAGCAAAAAGGCCTCGACCTGCTGCTCGAAACCGTGCCGGAAATCGTCAAACGCGGCGGCCAGCTGGTCGTATTCGGCACCGGCGACCCGGCGCTCGAGAACGGCCTGAAACGTGTCGCGCAGACGCATCCCGATTCGGTCGCGGTGGAGCTTGGCTTCGACGAAAAGCTAGCGCATACGATCATCGCGGGCAGCGACGTGGTCGCCGTGCCATCGCGTTTCGAGCCCTGCGGGCTGACGCAGCTTTACGCGCTCGCCTACGGTTCGCTGCCGCTCGTGCATTGCGTCGGCGGTCTCGCGGACACCGTGGTGGACGCATCGCTCGAAAATCTCGCCGAAGATCTCGCCACCGGTTTTGTCTTCGAGCACTTCCAGCCGCGCGGGCTCACCGCCGCGATTCGCCGGGCGTTCGCGCTCTATGGCCGGCGCACCGAATGGAAAGCGGCGCAGCGGCGCGCGATGCGCCAGGACTTCGGCTGGGGCGCTTCCGCAGACCGTTACCTGGCGCTGTATCGCGAGCTTTGCTGAGGCGGTGCCTGCCAGAATGGCCGGGCCGCAAACAGCGCGGCGCCGCGCATCTTTGGTGATGGTTCGGCGCAACAGCACGGGGACGGATCAACTGCCCCGCGTCAAACTCATGTATTGTTTCCTGACGATGCAGACCGTGCATTATTCTTGCAGCGTCTGAAGCAGTCCTGCGCGCGCGGCATTCGGCTCATGCCGAGGCACCGTCGCCGCGCATCCCTCCCGTTTTCACCGATCGCGCACGAACGACTGCGCGAGCCATACCATGACGAAGAACGTTCTGAGCATTCAGTCACACGTCGTTTTCGGGCACGCGGGCAACAGCGCCGCCGTCTTCCCAATGCGTAGGCTTGGCGTGAACGTGTGGCCGTTGAACACCGTGCAGTTCTCGAACCACACGCAGTACGGCCATTGGACCGGCACGGCGATCAATGCCGCGCAGATGGAAGAACTCGCCGAAGGCATCGGCGCCATCGGCATGCTGCCGCGTTGCGACGCCGTGCTCTCGGGCTACCTCGGCACGCCGGAACAGGCGCAATCGGTACTGGAAATCGTCAAGGCCGTAAAGGCCGCGAATCCGCGCGCGTGGTACTTCTGCGATCCGGTGATGGGTGCGGCGAGCGGCTGCAAGGTCGAGCCGGGCATCCAGGAATTCCTCGTGAACACCATGCCGGAGATGGCCGACGCCATGGCGCCGAACCATACCGAGTTGCAGCGGCTCGTGGGCCGCGAGATCGAGACGCTCGAAGAAGCCGTCACCGCGTGCCGCGAGATCATCGCGCGCGGGCCGAAGCTCGTGCTGGTCAAACATCTGCTCGACCGCAACAGTCCCGCCGACCGTTTCAACATGCTGGTGGTGACCGAACGCGAGGCGTGGATGTGCCAGCGCCCGCTCTATCCGTTCGCGCGGCAACCGGTTGGCGTCGGCGATCTGACGAGCGCGGTGTTCGTCGCTCGCACGCTGCTGGGCGATACGATTCGCGCGGCGTTCGAGCACACGCTCGCGGCGGTCAACGCCGTCGTCAAGCTGACCTGGCAAGCCGGGCGCTACGAGCTCGAACTGGTGGCCGCGCAAAACGAAATCGCGCAGCCCCGCGAATGGTTCGACGCATGGGTGGCGGAGACCGCATAGGCGCTGCGCTCGCCGCAGGCGGCAACGCGATGCTTTGCGCCGCACGGAACCTTGGCGGCCTGCCGGTCGTCCTATAATGCGTGCCGCGTGCGCGAAGCAATGCCTCACGCGCGCAGCAACTTTTTCAGGCACCGGCATTCAGCAGACGAGGCATCGATGGACGGTTATATCCGCAGCGAGCGGGAAGAGTATTTCGAGCAGTTGTGTATCAGCGTCGACGCGGACGAGGTGCACGAACAGGAAGCCATCGAGTTCTTCGAGAACCAGTTCGACCAGGCTGACTTCGATCCCACGCAGTGGCTCGACATCGCGCTTTACTACTCGCCAGCCGTGGCGCGCGGCATCATCGACATGGTGACACCCGACGACAAGGCGCGCAGCAACATCGCCGAAGTGATCGCCGACAACCTCGACATCTCCTATGGCGAAGACGAGTGCGAGCAGTTTGCCGAGACCATTGAGTTCGCGCTGAACAACGGCGTGCCAGTGGATCTCGACCTTGTGCTCGACGGCTGCCAGCGCGCGATCGACGATCTCGACACATGGGCTGACGACGAAACCAAGGCGCCCCTGCTGCGTCTGCGCGAAGAAGTGCTGCGCCAGCAAGGCGAGCGCTAGCGCCGGGCGCACCGCTCGACGCAACAAGCGTTGCATTGCGTTGAGTCTGTCTTTACTCACCGCCGCTGCATGCCGCCCACACGCGGCACCACACCCGCACATGCCCTGAACGTTTCCCCTACGTCTCTTAAGCATGTGCGGTAATCCGCATCCCCGCCCTGCCGCGCGTTACGCGCTCTGCCTGCACGCGCGCGGCTTATGCCGAAATTCTCATCCAAAGCGCAGCGAACTGCCAAGACGGCGGCATATTGGCTTTCTATATTCGCGCCACATGACCGGCGTGCAAACCCGAGTGCGCGTATTCCAGCATTGTGTATCGCGAGCCATCCTCTTTAGTCTCTCGTTGCAAGCCGGACACACATCACAGCCTTGCCGCTTTCATAACCTGGAACTGTCGAAGTAAGGAGAGACCATGAGTTTTAACAACACGCTCAAACCGCTTGCTCTGTTCGTTGGCACCATGATCGCAGCCGCGCCGCTCGCCAGTTTCGCCGACGACCTGCCGGTGAAGATCGGTTTCGCCGCGCCGATGACCGGGGCCAATGCCGGCTACGGCAAGGATCTCGAGAATGGAGTCCGGCTTGCTATCGAGGAAGCCAACGCGCAGAAGATCAAGATCGGCGACAAGGTCGCGCAGTTCCAGATCGTCTCGCAGGATGACCAGGCGGACCCTCGCATCGGCGTGCAGGTCGCGCAGAAGCTGGTGGATGCGGGCGTTTCGGTGGTGGTCGGCCACTTCAACTCGGGCACGACGATTCCCGCCTCGCAGGTTTATGAGCAGGCCGGCATCCCGGTCATCGACCCCGCCGCGACAAACCCGATCATTACCGGCCGAGGCTTTGCAAACACCTTCATGGTGATTTCCACGGACGCGCAAAATGCCGGCAATGCAGGCGTCTACGCGGTCGAGGTGTCGAAGGCGAAACGCATTGCGATCATCGACGACCGCACCGCATTTGGCCAGGGCGAAGCCGACGAGTTCGAGAAGGCAGTCAAGGCACATGGCGGCAACATCGTCGCGCGCGAATACACCGACAATCACGCAGTCGACTTCAGCACGCAGATCACCAAGATCAAGGCGGCGAACGCGGACCTGATCTTCTTCGGCGGGCTCGACACGCAGGCCGCGGGCTTCGCGAGGCGCATGAAGCAACTCGGCGTGACGGCGCAACTGGTGGGCGGCGGCGGCGTCGAGGATCCGGAGTTCATCAAGCTTGCCGGCGACGCAGCCGAAGGCGTGATGGCTTGGGAATACGGCCGTCCGCTCGCGCAACTGCCGGGCGGCAAAGACTTCTCCGCGAAGTTCAAGAAGCGCTTTGGCGGCGAGATCCTGTCGTATGCGCCGTTCGGCTACGACGGAGCGTGGGCCGCGATCAAGGCCATGCAGCAGGCCAAATCGACCTCGCCCGCCGATTACCGGCCGGTTCTCAAGGCAATCGACTTCGAAGGCGTGACCGGAAAGATCTCGTTCGACAACACCGGCGCGCTGAAAAGCGGCGCATCGACGCTCTATCAGGTCAAGAACGGCACGTGGGTTCCAATCGTGACCAAGAGCGGCTCCTGAGCGCGGCGCTACTTCGCGTTTGCGGCCCCCGCAAGCTTCGCGGCCTTGACGACGATTTGCGCGTCGAGGTCGCGCTCGATGCGCACGAGATCGTCTTTGATCTGGGCAAACTCTGCGGGGGAGCACATCTGGTGTCCGAAGGCGGCGTGCAGTTGCCGCCTGATCTGCAGCACGCGTGCCCCGCGGTCGAACACATAGCGCGACGAGAAAGTCAGAAACCGGTTCTGCACGCCGGTGTCGGCGGGCGTGTCGGTCACGTTGGCGAAGCGCGGCAGTGTGATTTCCAGTGTCTCGTCGAAGTCTCCGCCGATGCATGCCCACGGCTGCGTGCGCACCGGCTCCGCGAGCCACGCCTGCACCTGCGAGCCCATGCCGCCTGAGAAGCTCGTGAGCGTCGGCATGGCCGTGGTGCCGTCGGTCCATACGAAATGCTCGACCTTGCCTTGCATCCACGTCGCGAACGGCCCGTCGGTTACCGCAACCTCGCCGGTGCGTAACTGCGCGGTGCCATGCAGGCCGGTCTGCAACAGACGGTTGGCGGCAATCTGTTGCGTGCGCTGACGCGAAGCGCGTCGAAAGACATTGCGTTCGATCTCCGCAGTAAAGCCCGCGTCTTCGACCCGGTACGCGTAGTCGGCAGTGCCGTTTTCGTCGACGTCGATCTGCACGCGCGCGCGCCGCTCGCGCACCTGAGTGGTCGGCGTGCGCGATAGCACGCCCTCGCCGACCATCAGCACCGGCCTGTCCATCGCCGCCGCCGGCAGATAACCGAAGCCCACGCCGCCCGCCGTCGTGTCCGCGTACAGCGAAAGATCAGGAATCCAGACGATCGCATGATTGATCGCGCTCGCGCCATAGCCCGGCACGTCCGGCAAGCTGTAGTACGGCCCGAGATTGAGCAGCACAGCCTCGCTGCGGATGCCGACGGCGGCCAGCAACGCGCTGTAAAGCGCGACGTGATCCTTGCAGTCGCCATAACGGTTACGCAGGATGTCAGCCGCCTTGTGCGGAATCGCCGCCGTCTCGCCCAGAAAAAGCGCGACGTAGCGAATATTCATGCGTACCCAGTCGTAAAGGATGTGCGCCTTCTCGCGGGGATCGGCCGCACGCGCGGTGAGCGACTGTGCAAGCTGCACGATGGACGGATCGTTGAAGGTGGCGTCGGCCGCGGGTCCCCGGTAACGTGCGGCGAAGCTCGCGAAGTCGGGCACGGTCGACACCATCAGACGATCGCCCCAATTCGCGTAGCCGACGGCGCCCGCTTCGAGCCGCGCATACGGTCCGTGCCGGTAGTCGAATTCGTAGCGCGTGCGGCCGTTCGCCGTGACCGGCGGCAACGCGGTATAGCCACGCGCGTCGGCATAGAGCGGCACGTCGGCGGGAAGATCGAAGATCAGGCGCTGTTCCTCGACGGGTTCGCTCGTCGGCTCTACGAGGTAGGCGAACGTACCCGCCTGCAACGGCTTTGCGCGCGTCTTGCGAAACGTGAGATGCACGCGCGAGCCGGGCTCGACGCCGGGAAAAATCACGGTGCGCAACACGCCGTCCTGAAAGCTCGGCGCGCCCGCCGAGCGCGGCTCCTGAATATCGCGGATCGCTTCTGGACCGACCGCGTGCGTCGCGCCGTCGGCGTCGATCGTCTCGGCCGCGAGCAGTTGCACCTGCTCGATGTCCTTGTTGAACCACACATAGCGTTGCGCGATGTCGTCCACGCCGCTCGTCGTGTTCGCACGCAGCACGCTGTCGTCGTGTTCTTCGATCGAGCCGTCTTTCTGGATCGTGAAGAGATGAACGTCGCGCTCAGTGGTGTAAGGCGCACGGTCGTCGCCGGATGCGTCCGATCGCGTGTCTGCGGCAAAAGCGGTAGCGGCCGCCGCGCACAAGGCGAGCGCGGCGGCGATGTGCAGGCACGCCCGGTAGCGCATCATCAACAATGTTCCCCGCGCCGCCAATCAATCATCAATCGCCTTCACCGAGTTGGCCGAGCAGAGCCTGCAATCTCTCGACATGCCTGAGCAGCAGATGCCGATGCTTCTCGATCTGCTCGAGCCGCCCCGCAAGATCGGCCTGGATCGGATCGTCCGCATCGGCGGCGGCAATCACGTCTTCCACTCTCGATCGCAACGACGCGAGTTCAACCGGCGCATGCACGATGTGCCGCTCGAAACGCCGAACCTCCTGCACCGCGAGTTCACGAACCTTGCGAAAATACGCCTGGCGTCGATGCGCTTCGGCGTCGATGCTTTCGTCTTCGATGCGTCTGGCAGGCGACGCCTGGCCAAAAATCGGTTCGGGTGGCCGCAGCACCGTCTTCTTCCGCACGGGATGCGCGGTGCCGCGAAACCGCGCGAGGGGCTGCTCATTGTCGATCGCCTCGCGCGCGTTGGGTGGGATCTCGGCTTCGGTGTGCGGCGTGTTCATCCAGCCATTCGGCAGACCCGTCACCGCTTCTATGCCACGTACGAACTCCTCGCTGAATTCGCGCTGGCCGGACAACATCAACTTCAGGTAGCTCGCGGAGAAAGTCATCATGCGTGCGAGACGACTGGCCGCGCCGACCTCGCGCGTCAACAGCACGAGATTCGCGCGCCAGACCGGGAGCAGCAATTCGTCGGAATCTTCCATCGCTGGGTCTTCCATCTTTTGCCCGATGTAAAGACGACGCCATTGCGAGCGTCATCGTTTTGAAAGGGTAGCCGTTGCACGGCCTCACTGGCAAGCGGCGCACGTGATCGCACACGGAGCCGTGAATCGACCCGGCTCGCATCGCTCAATGTCAATGCACGTAGCCGTTTTGCCTTCGCCGCGCTGTTCGACACGTTGCATCGGGACGACGTTCCTGCTCCGCGCGCGCCGATGTGGCATGCTTGCAAACCGTGCGGCATAGGTCGTGCTGCACCGCGAGTTTCCCAACATTGATTAAGGGTTTTGTAATGAAGAAAATTGTTCTGGCCATTGCCGCAGCCGCCGCTGCTCTCAGCGCAATCGCTCCCGCACAAGCTTATGAGCATCACCACCACCAGGTGTGCCATAAGGTGCGCGTGCATCATCACTGGGAACGCCACTGCCGCTAATCGTTGCCCTCACATCGAGGCACACGACGGCCGCCGCGAACGCCTCGCATCGCGTCGCGCGCATCGCAAAGCCCCGCTACTTGCGGGGCTTTTTTTGTCGACGGATTCGCGCGGCGTAAAGTGATTCGTCAGATGCGGACGCCATAACGCCATACGTTGTGCGCGAAAGGCGCGGCGCGCAATCGCGGACACACGCTGTTACACCTTCGCGGTCTGGGCCGACGCGGGGAAGCTGCGCGAGGCTTAAGCGCAACTCCGCGAACCGCGTGGAAATGATGGATGAAGTAGGGTAAAACAGCAGGCCTGCAAGTGAGACGCCGCGGTCAACCCGCCTTGACGCGCTCCGATGCCGTTGCGACCAGTTGCTCGAGCAGCGGCTCGACCTTCGCTGCAAGCGCTTCGTCGTACGCGTACGGCGGCTGCTCCTGCATATAGGTGATCTGGGACAACTCCAACTGCACCGCGTGCACCCCTTGCGAAGGCTGCCCGTAATGCCGCGTGATGTAGCCGCCCTTGAAGCGCCCGTTAGCGACAGCCGAATAGCCGCCATGTCGCTCGACGACAGCCGCCAGTTCCTCGCCCAAACCCGCCACCGCGCTTGCGCCGTTCGAGGTGCCGAAATTGAAGTCCGGCAAGCGTCCGTCAAAGAAGCGCGGCACATGCGAGCGGATCGAATGCGCCTCCCATAGCAGCACCTTGCCATGGCGAGCTTTGAGCGCGGCAAGTTCGCCCGCCAGAGCGTCGTGATACGGCACCCAGTAAGCATCGCGACGGCGGGCCACTTCGGCCTCGTCCGGCAGATGGCCCTCCAGATACAACGGCTCCTTGTCGAAGGTATCGACGGGCAAGAGTCCCGTTGTGTCCTGGCCCGGATAGAGGTTCGCTCCGTCGGGCGGACGGTTCAGGTCGATCACATAGCGCGCGTAAGTAGGCATGAGAATCGACGCGCCCATGCGTTTCGCGAACGCATAGAGCCGGTCGAGATGCCAGTCGCAATCGTCGGTGCGAAACGCTACGGGCGTCATCGTTCCGGCGATGTCGGCGGGAATCTCGGTGCCTACATGCGGGATCGAGATCAGCAACGGCAGGCTTCCTCGATGCAGCGTGAAAACCGGCGGAGTATTCGAAGCAGTCATGTCAGTTCTCTTTCGCAGGATCTTTGCAGTGACGCAGCCACGTAATGCACGATGCGCTGCTTTACGTCATTTCAGCAGGTCGGCGAGCGCCACGCGATAGCGCGCGTAAGCGCCCTCTTCGTCGCGATGCCGGCGATTGTCGACCACCTTGTCGCCGCCTGCGTACACATCGCGGATGGGCGTCTCGCCGTGCTCGCAGAATACAACGCCCGAGAGCCACGCGCTCGGCGCATGCTCGGCAATGCTCGCATGATTCGGGTCGAGCACCAGCCAGTCCGCGCGATGACCCACTTGCAATGCGCCTGTCGCGCGGCCCGTTGCCTGCGCGCCGCCTTCGAGCGCCGCATCGAAAAGACGGTCCGCCACATACGGCGTTTGCGCGGACGCGAGCACGTTGCGCTGCCGGCGCGTCAAACGCTGCCCGTATTCGAGCAGACGCAATTCCGCGCGCCAGTCCACGCCGATATGACTGTCGGAGCCGACGCCGATGCGCCCTTTCGCGTCGAGATATTCTTGCGCGGGGAAAAGGCCGTCGCCGAGATTCGCTTCGGTGGTCAGGCACAAACCGGCCACCGCGCCGCTCTTCGCGAGCGCAAGCGTCTCGTTGGCATCGACATGCGTGGCGTGCACGAGGCACCACCGGCTGTCGACGTCGAAACGGTCCAGCAGCCATTGGACCGGACGCGCGCCCTCTGTTTCCACGCACGCGTCGACTTCGGCAGTCTGTTCGGCGATATGGATGTGAACCGGCGCACTGCCGTCCAGCCCGCCGAGCAGTTCGCGCAACGATTGCTCGGAGACGGCGCGCAACGAGTGCGGCGCCACACCGTAGCGCAGTGCCGCATTTTCAGGCCGCGCGGCGCGCAATGCGCCGAGCAGTTCGAGCAGGCTACCGGGCGTATTGATGAAGCGCCGCTGGTCGTCCCGCGGCGCGCGCGCGCCAAAGCCGCTGTATTGATACAGCACCGGCAACATCGTCATGCCGATGCCGCTCGCCGATGCTGCATCCACCACGCGTTGCGCGAGTTCCGCCGGGTTGCCATACCGCCCGCCGTCCGGCGTGTGATGCACGTAATGGAACTCGCACACCGACGTGTAGCCCGCCTTCAGCATTTCGATGTAGAGCCATTGTGCGACGCTGGCCAGGCCCTCGGGTGAGATACGCGCGGCAAAGCGATACATCAGATCGCGCCAGCTCCAGAAGTTGTCGGTGGCGCCTGTAGCTGATGAGCCACGATATTCGGTCAGGCCGGCCATTGCGCGCTGGAACGCATGCGAATGAAGATTCGGCATGCCAGGCATTACCGGACCCGCTGCTCTGGCCACGGACGCAGGCACGTCGCGTGTGTCGGGCTCGACCGTCGTCAGGTTTCCGTCGACGTCCCATTCCAGCAGTACGTCGCGGCGCCAGCCGCCCGGCAGGTACGCGTGCTCCGCGAATAGCGATTGTTTTGCTTGTGTCATCTCTCAGGTCCCGGCTCAGTTCGCGTCGCGTGTCGAAGGACGATAAACAGTCTCGCCCGCGCGCACGACCCGCGCGCACAACGGACGCCCTATCCAGTAAGCCAATTCCGCGAGCGAATCGACCGACCATACCGCGAAGTCGGCCGCGCGGCCCACTTCGAGCGAGCCGTGCCTGTCCGCCTTGCCGAGCGCGCGCGCCGCATGCGACGTCACGCCCTTCAGTACTTCAGGCACGGTCATGCGGAACAGCGAGCTCGCCATGTTCATCATCAGCAGCAACGAGGTGGTGGGTGAAGTGCCGGGATTGCTGTCAGTGGAAATTGCAATCGGCACCTCGTAACGCCGCAGCAGATCGAGCGGCGGCAGCTGCGTCTCGCGAATGAAGTAGTACGCGCCCGGCAGCAACACGGCCACCGTGCCGGCTTCTTTCATTGCCGCGACGCCGGCTTCGTCGAGAAACTCCAGGTGATCCGCGGACAGCGCCCGATGACGCGCCGCGAGGGCCGTGCCGCCGCCGTTGGACAACTGCTCCGCGTGCATTTTCACCGGCAGTTTGTAGCGCGCGGCGGCATTGAACACGCGCTCGCTTTGTTCGAGCGAAAAGCCGATGCGCTCGCAAAACACATCGACCGCGTCGACCAGACCTTCGTCTGCGAGCGCGGGCAGCATGGTGTTGCAGACTTCGTCGATATACGCGTCGGCACGGCCTGCGAATTCGGGCGGCAATGCGTGCGCGCCAAGGAACGTGGTGTAGACCGTCACCGGATAGCGTTCGCCCAGCTGGCGCGCGACGCGTAACATCTTGCGCTCGCTGTCCAGATCCAGTCCGTAACCGGATTTGATTTCGACCGCCGTCACGCCTTCGGCCAGCAACGGTTCGAGTCGCGCGGCCGATTGCCGGAACAACTCGTCTTCGGTCGCGGCACGCGTTGCGCGCACCGTGGACACGATGCCGCCGCCCTGCCGCGCGATCTCTTCGTAGCTGACGCCCGCGAGGCGCTGCGCGAATTCATCGGCACGCTGCCCGCCGTACACGAGATGCGTGTGGCAATCGACGAGCCCCGGCGTCACCCATGCGCCGTGCAGATTTTCGCGCGGCCAATCTGCGTATTCCGCAGGCAAACCGGCGGCCGCGCCGAGCCACACGATGTTGCCGTTTTCAACCGCGATGGCGGCATCGCGCAGCGTGTGTTCGGGATCGCCCTGAGGGCACAAGTTCAGTTGATGCCAGACGGTTTGCTTCATCGCGTGCTCTTGCAGCTCGTTGCGTGTGTAAGGAGGTCCCCGCGCATGCGCTGCCGTGCTACGTCACGCACGCGCGAACCATGGTCATCGTTGCGTGTAGCGAATGCTGATTGCGAGAAGCGCGCCCGTGCCTTCCAGGTTGCATCGCAACGCGCTCGGCGTGTCGATGCGCAACGCGTCGCCAGTTTGCAGCCACTGCGGGGGCGCATTACGGTTTGCATCATCGAGTGCATTGCCCAATGTGACGGCAAGCGGCCCATTCGCGCAGTAAAGCAGCACGACGTCGGCGGACAAACTCCGTTCGGGCTGCGTCTCGTGCGGGGCCGCGCGCCAAACTGCCAGCTCGCCCTGCGCCGAGTCGCGACGCACCATCAGATTGAAGTCGCGCGTCGCACCGTCGACAAGCCGCGCGTCGATCGCCGTCTCGCCACTGAAGCGCGCGATATCGAGCGGCCGGGTCAACGCGTGAGTCTTCACCGTGTCGTCCGGTTGAGTCTCGTCGAGCAACATGCCCGCGCCGGACAACAACACGAGCGTGCGATCGATGCCCGCGAATCGTGAGAACGGCCCCGCTTGCGCGACATCCGCCACACTCACGCGCCACACGAACGTGTCGAGCCCCGCATCCGCAGGAAACGCCGCGACTTCGCGTGTGAGCCCGCCGCCGTTTTTCCACGGTACGGCTACGAGCTCCGCACCGCGGATCAATGTAACGCCGCGCGCCGAGCCGCTTTCCACGGCGCCTGTGCTGCCCGCAAACGTCATGCTCAGCGGCCCAGCATCGGTAGATTGAGGCCCGCCTCGCGCGCGGTTTGCTGCGCGAGTTCATAGCCCGCGTCCGCGTGACGCATCACGCCCGTCGCCGGGTCGTTGAACAACACGCGGCCGAGGCGTTCTTTCGCGGCGTCCGTGCCGTCCGCGACGATCACGACGCCCGAATGCTGGCTAAAGCCCATGCCGACACCGCCGCCATGATGCAGCGACACCCACGACGCGCCGCCTGCCGTATTCAGCAACGCGTTGAGCAACGGCCAGTCGCTGACTGCGTCCGAGCCGTCTTTCATCGACTCGGTTTCGCGATTCGGGCTCGCCACCGAACCGGTATCGAGGTGATCGCGGCCAATCACGATCGGCGCCTTCAGTTCGCCGTTCTTCACCATCTCGTTGAATGCCTGGCCGAGACGGTAACGATCCTTCACGCCGACCCAGCAGATACGCGCCGGCAATCCCTGGAACGCGATGCGTTCGCGCGCCATGTCGAGCCAGTTGTGCAGGTGCGGATCGTCGGGAATGAGTTCCTTGACCTTAGCGTCGGTCTTGTAGATGTCCTCGGGATCGCCCGACAGCGCGACCCAGCGGAACGGGCCCTTGCCTTCGCAAAAGAGCGGGCGGATATATGCGGGCACGAAGCCCGGAAAATCGAAGGCGTTTTTCACGCCCATTTCGAGCGCCATCTGACGAATGTTGTTGCCGTAATCGAGCGTGGCGGCACCGCGTTCCTGCAGCGTTAGCATGGCTTGCACCTGCTTGGCCATAGACTCTTTCGCCGGCACGACGATCGAATCCGGCGCGGTCTTCTGACGCTCGCGCCAGTCTTCGACCTTCCAGCCTTGAGGAAGGTAGCCGTGAATCGGATCGTGCGCGCTCGTCTGATCGGTCACGCAGTCTGGGGTGATGCCGCGCGTCACGCACTCGGCAAACACGTCGGCGGCGTTGCCGAGCAAACCGATGGACACTGCCTTGCCCGCCTGCTTCGCTTCTTCGAGCATGGCGAGTGCTTCGTCGAGTGTCTTCGCTTTCTTGTCCACGTAACGCGTCTTCAAACGGAAGTCGATGCGCGTCTCGTCGCATTCCACTGCAATCATCGAAAAGCCGGCCATCGTCGCAGCGAGCGGCTGCGCGCCGCCCATGCCGCCCAGACCGCCCGTCAGGATCCAGCGGCCCGCCGGATCGCCGTTGAAATGCTGGTTGGCCACCGAGAAGAACGTTTCGTACGTGCCCTGCACGATGCCCTGGCTACCGATGTAGATCCAGCTGCCCGCCGTCATCTGGCCGTACATCATCAGGCCCTTGCGATCGAGCTCGTGGAAATGCTCCCATGTCGCCCAGTGCGGGACCAGATTCGAATTCGCGAGCAGCACGCGCGGCGCGTCTGCATGCGTGCGGAAAACGCCGACCGGCTTGCCCGATTGAATCAGCAGCGTCTCGTCTTCGTTCAGGTCCTTGAGCGAAGTAAGGATCTGGTCGAAGCAATCCCAGTTGCGCGCCGCACGGCCGATGCCGCCATAAACCACCAGCGCGTGAGGATGCTCGGCTACTTCGGGGTCCAGATTATTCTGGATCATCCGGTACGCGGCTTCCGCGATCCAGGTCTTGCAGGTCTTCTCAGCACCGCGCGGCGCACGGATCGTGCGGGTGGGGTCGAGACGCGGGTCGATGTGTTTCGGGTTGTTCATGGTGGCCCTCGGAATGCCTGAAGATGATCGGGATATGTCAGGGAAGAATCAGGGAAAGCGAAAATCAGAAATGTCCGGTGAAACGGTAACGGCTGCCCGGATGCCACAGATTCGCGATCGAAGCGACCTGGCTTTGCGACCAGGTTCGCCGATGCAGCACGAGGCAAGGCTCCAGTTCGTCCATGGTCAACAGCTCGCGGGTATCGCCGTCCGCCGCCAATGCCTCGATGCGATATTCGACGCGCTGCAACGGCGCGACCCGCACGAGATACTGGTTCGGCGTGGTGTTCGTGAAATCCTGCAACGCGTATTCGGGGGCGACAGCCGGATTGACCCAGCGCTCTTCAAGCTGCACCGGCTCGTCGTTTTCGAAATGAAGCACGCGCGAATAAAATATCGGACTACCCGCGCTTACCTGCATTTCTTCGGCGAGCGCCGCATCGGCGATGCTCGCGCCAATGTGCAGCACCTTCGCCTGATAACGATGACCGCGCGCGACGATTTCGTCGGAGATACTGCGGATCGCCACCAGCGTCGATTCGTACTTGGGACGGGCCACGAACGTGCCCGAACCTTGCACACGCGTCAGCACCTGCTCCGAGGTCAACTCGCGCAGCGCGCGGTTCACCGTCATGCGAGCGACGTTGAATTCGCGTGCAAGCTCGTTTTCGGAGGGCACCTGGTCGCCTTCGCCCCATTCGCCCGCGTGAATGCGCGCGAGGATGAAGTCCTTGATGCCCTGATATGCGGGTGCGTTCATTGGCTGCTGTGTCTCATGGTCCGGTCGGGGCGCCTAGGGGCGCTGGGTGCCGCTCAGGGATGATGAGCGGCACCTCATTGCGCGTCACCCCGCACGAATTCGCTTACTGTTCGGACACGAAGGAAAACGGGCTCAGCTTCGCGATCGTGCCGTTCTGCACGAGACGCGTAACGGCCGCGATGTCCGGCGCGAAGTAGTGATCCAGTTCGTAATGCGCGACGTCCTTGCGCACCACGTCCATCACTTTCTGCAAACTCGGGCTCGTCTTGTGCGGCGCGCGCAGGTCGACACCTTGCGCGGCGGCAAGCAATTCGATCGACAGAATATTGGCCGTGTTTTCGGCGATGTCGCCGAGCTTGCGCGCAGCGAACGTGGCCATCGAAACGTGATCTTCCTGGTTCGCGGACGTGGGCAACGAATCGACGGAAGCCGGATGCGCGAGCGTCTTGTTTTCCGATGCCAGCGCGGCAGCCGTTACGTGGGCGATCATGAAGCCGGAGTTCACGCCGCCATCGCGTACGAGGAACGGCGGCAGGCCCGACAGTGTCGCGTCGATCAGCAACGCGATGCGGCGTTCGGCCAACGCGCCGATTTCCGCGGCGGCGAGCGCGAGATTGTCCGCGGCGAACGCGACCGGCTCCGCGTGGAAGTTGCCGCCAGACAGCACTTCGCCAGTGTCCGGGAAAATCAGCGGATTGTCGGACACGGCGTTGGCTTCGAGCAGCAGCACGTCGGCGGCGTGACGCATCTGGTCGAGACACGCGCCCATGACTTGCGGCTGGCAGCGCAGGCTGTACGGGTCCTGAACCTTGTCGCAATCGGCGTGCGACACGTTGATGCCCGAACCTTGCAGCAGTGAGCGATATGCCGATGCCGCGTCGATCTGGCCTTGATGTCCGCGCAACTCGTGAATGCGCGCGTCGAACGGCTTGACCGAACCGGCCGCCGCATCGACCGACAACGCGCCCGCCACCAGCGCGGTGCGATACAGGTCCTCGATCGCGAACATGTTGTAAAGCGCGAGCGCAGTCGACGCCTGTGTGCCGTTCAGCAGCGCGAGGCCTTCCTTCGCCTGCAACGTGAGCGGCTTCAGACCGACGAGCGACAGACCTTCGGTGGCCGGCAGGCGTTCGCCTTTCGCGAAGACCTCGCCTACTCCGAGCAGAACTGCCGACATATGCGCGAGCGGCGCGAGGTCGCCCGATGCGCCCACGGAACCCTTCACCGGAATCACCGGCAACACGTCGGCGTTATACAGCGTGATCAGCGCTTCCATGACTTCGCGGCGGATGCCGGAATGGCCGCGCCCGAGGCTCGACAACTTCAACGCAATCAACAGACGCACGACCGGGCGCGACATCGGCTCACCTACCCCGACCGCGTGCGACAACACCAGATTGCGTTGCAGCAGTTCGAGCTGGTCATGCGGAATATGCGTGCTCGCAAGACGCCCAAAGCCCGTGTTGATGCCATACGCGGGTTCGCCCTTCGCGGCGATGTCCGCTACCGCTTTCGCACATGCGTCGATAGCCGCGTGGCTTGCGGGATCGAGTCGCAGCGGCACATGTTCCCGCGCGATCTGGCGCAGTTGCGGGAGAGTGAGGTGGCCGGGCTTCAGAGTCATCATGGTTGTTGTCCTGTCTATACAATTTGAGAGAAGTCTAGCCGCGCCGTCTTGTATATACAACTTTTTTTTAATGCTTTCGGGACCAGGGCTTTCCACTAAGGCCGTCTGCACCGCATCGCGAGGCGTTCCATAGCCGGCTCGCGCCGCCAGCGCGGACCGAAGCCCCTGCCTTCACCAACGGCTAACTTGTATATACACGTCCAATATAATGGCCGCCACGGGGACAAAAACCTTCCCGGCATCGATGAGCGGCGCTGAGAAAACCACCCCATAACGCAAGGAAGCCCGCCAACTCATGCGAGCCGCGGGCTTCCTCGACAACGGGTGACTCCGGATGCAGCGCTACAACTGCACGCGTGCCGCCATGAAATCCAGAAAACACTGCACGCGCCCCGCGAGCGACGCGCTCTGGTAATACACCGCGCTGACTGGCTGGCGCTCGTCGAGTAGCACATTGCCGAGAATCGGCACGAGGCGGGCGTCGCGGATATCGGCGGCTATCATGAATTCAGCGAGGCACGCGATACCCCAGCCCGACAGCGCGAGTTGCCGTAACGTCTCGCCGCTCGATGCGGTGATCGACGGCTCGATTCTGAACGGGTCTGCGTTGGCGTTGCGGTTGCCGTTGCGGTTCCCCTTCCCCTTCCCCTTGCCTGTGCTTCGCTCGCGCAACGGCCAGCGGTTCAGATGCTCCGGCGCCGTGAATCCGATCAGCCGATGCTCGGCCAAAGCATCGACCGATCTGGGCTCGCCGTGCCCGGCCAGATACGCGGGACTCGCGACCACGCGCAGTTTGCTGCTGCCGAGTGCGCGAGCATGCAGCGTGGAGTCCTGCAACGCGCCGATCCGGATGGCGATATCCACCTTCTGCTCCAGCAGATCGACGATCCGCTCGTTGCTGGTCAACTCCAGTCGGATCTCGGGATACAGCTCGGAAAACGCCGTCATATGCGGCGCAATGCAGTGAAGCATGAACGGCGACGCCGCGTCGACGCGCAAGCGCCCCGAAGGCCTGCGGCGCTTGCGCGTGACGGACTCCTCGGCTTCTTCCATCGCGTCGAGAATCGCGCGGGCGCGCTGCAGGAAGCCTTCGCCCTCTTCGGTCAATTGCAGACGGCGTGTCGTGCGCCTCACCAGCGCCGTGTCCAGCTTCTTTTCGAGGCGAGTGAGGGCGCGACTCACGCCTGACACGGTCTGCCCGAGCTTTTCCGCAGCCGCCGTGATCGAGCCGCTGTCGATCACGCTGACGAACACCAGCAACTCGTCGGTGGATGTTTTCATTGTTGATTCACAGTCAAGATTGATTTGAGACTAACACGCTTTTTGCGAGAATGAAGACGGCGGATACTGCTTGCCTGTCATCAGATTTCCACTCAGATTTCCACTCAGGAGAAGGTCTTGAAGATATTCATTACAGGCGCGGGCGGTTTTATCGGCGGTTCTATTGCGGCGCATCTCGTGCGCGCCGGTCAACAGGTGCGCGGTCTGATTCGCAAACCCGAACATAGGGACGAACTGAAACGGCTCGGCATCGAGCCGGTTATCGGCACGCTCGACGACCGCGCGTTGCTGATTGCCGAAGCGCAAGCCGCCGACGCTGTCATCAACGCTGCCAGCAGCGATCACGAAGGCGCGGTGAGCGCGCTGATCGAAGGACTCTCGGGCTCCGGCAAACCGTTCCTGCACACGAGCGGTTCAAGCATCGTCGGCGACGCATCCGGCGGCGAAGCGGCCGAAGCGCGCATCTATCACGAAGACGCGCTGCCGGAGCCGACCGCCGACAAGGCCGCGCGCGTCGCAATCGACCGCCGGGTCCTCGAAGCCGCGCAACAGAACATCCGCTCGGCGGTGCTGTGCAATACGCTGATCTATGGCCACGGTGCGGTAGCTGGCAGCGCGAGCGTTCAGTTGCCGCGCCTCGTGCGACAGGCTCAAAAGAGCGGCGTCGTGCGACACGTCGGCAGCGGCGGCAACACATGGTCGAACGTGCATATCGACGACGTCGCCGAGCTTTATCGTCTCGCGCTGGAAAAGAGCCCGGCCGGCACGTTCTACTTCGTCGAAAGCGGCGAAGCGTCGTTCCGCGAAATGAGCGCGGCCATCGCGCGCGCGATGAAGCTCGGCGAGCCGCAAGACTGGCCGCTCGAAGAAGCGCAAAAGGAATGGGGCTACGAAATGGCTTCGTACGGGCTCGGCTCGAATAGCCGCGTACGCGGCGAGCGCGCACGCAAGCTGTTGGACTGGCAGCCCAAACGCACGTCGGTAATCGACTGGATCGAGCACGACATGATGTCCGGCCACGCGGCGTAGATCCGCGGTTTTCGTCGTAATTTGTGTAAGCGCCGGCGTTGCGAATCCGTAAGCTCGGCTCGATAGAATCCTGCTCATCTGACCCGCGCGGCTCGATGCTCGAGCCGCACACGAGCCCGGATTTGATCGATGACCTTGGCGTTGAATTTCGACTGGCTGACCAACCTGCTGGCGATCCTGTTCGTCGTGGCGTGCCTTTACGATGCACGCTACGACGAATACGGCACGTTGACGCTGTCAGCAGCTTTAATGGGTCTCGCCGTAATGGCGATCGAACTGTTTCTCAAGCCCGCCTTCGACATGGCGCTGTAGGCAGGCGGCGCTCCATTCCTCCTCTCGCAACTCACTAACCACAAGCGGCACAACCGCCGCCGTGCGCCTCTTTCTCTTCATAGCGGTCGTGGTGCTTGACCCAATCGATAAGACTGCTCTTTTCATTGCGCCCTTTCGGCGTGACGTCCAGATGCGCGTATGTGTTGATGAACCGCTCGTCACCGCGGCCATAGCAGGAATACGTGTGATAAACGTCGCCGTTCGCGTCTTTATAGAAGACGCTATGGCCGTGTAGTTCGTCGATGCCGACGTCCTGCTCGACGAAGTTATAGAAGGCCTTCTTGCTCGCCAGTTGTTCGGGCGTGAACGACACATGATAGTCGAAATTGAAATCGCTTCCGTCGGACGACACCCACGGGAACGTCCAGCCCATGCGTTTTCTAAACGCTTCGATCTTTCCGAGCGGCGCATGCGAGATGGTCACGTACGAAACATCATGATGTTCCAGATGCGTGACGATCCCGGTCATGTGATCCGACAGGAACGAACAGCCAACACAACCCTCCTCCCAATCCGGGCCAAGCATGAAGTGATAAACGATCAACTGACTGCGCCCATCGAAGAGATCGGCAAGTGTCTTGCGTCCTTGCGGCGTATCGAACACATACGGTTTATTCACCTTCACCCACGGTAGTTCGCGGCGCTTGCGGGCGAGTTCGTCACCGGCGCGCATGTGCGCTTTTTCTTCCACCAGCAGCGCCCTGCTCGCCTCCAGCCATTCCTGCCGCGAGCCGACCCGGTGCTGCGGGTCTTGCTGCGATTGCTTTGGTGTTTGCATCGGTTCCATCTGCGGCTCCTTCACAATGACGTACACGGCATGTAAATACGCGGCATGTGCAACTCATCGACGACTCGCGCACGGCAGACCGGTCTGCGCGTCACGAGCCGCGCCGCTTTCCACGCGACGGCGAAGATCTGCGCGGCCCCGGTGTAGACAGTGCAGCGACACGGCGGGCGGGCTTTGACGCGCGCGGCGCTTCGTCTTCTTCGACGAAAGCGGCCAGACGATCGAGCGATTTCGCCCAGAAGCGCTCATAGCGGCCGAGCCACGCCATGGCTTCTTCCATCGGTCCGGCACAAAGCCGGCACGCGACCGTGCGGCCGTTCTTGCTACGTGTGATGAGGCCGGCCCCCGCGAGAACGTCGAGGTGCTTCATCACCGCCGGCAAGGACATGGCGAACGGCTCGGCAAGCCCGCTCACCGACAGTTCGGTTTCGGACAAACGCGCGAGCAGCGCACGCCGCGTGGGGTCCGACAACGCCGCAAAGGTGCGGTCGAGCAACGCTTCATTAAACTTAACCATGAGGTTAAGTTTAGAAACGAACTCGCGAATGTCAAGAACAGGCACGCAGTTTCTCCGGAGCACGCAGAAAACCGGCGCCCGCGCAGAGCAAAAAGAAACGCGGCACGTCGCAGATAGAACATTGCGACGTGCCGCGTCAGGGAGAACAACCGACTACGGTCCAGACCGCGGCACGCCGGGATACTCCGCCGTGCTCGCGTTACAGCAAATAATTCAGCGTGCCGCGGGTGCGCCGCGGCGTCCCGAGCGAATCAGATCGCCCATCCGCCGAGATAGAACCCGACCAGCACGATCGCAATCGCCACCGTGCCCACGTTCAGCTTGCGGTATTCGCCGCTCACCACGCGGCCGATCACGAGCGTTGCGAAACCGAGCATGATGCCGGTCACGATATTCGCGGTCAGCACGATAAATACCGCGCACATGAGACCGGACATCGCGTCGACCATGTCGTCCATATGCAGCTTGCTGACGTTGGAGAGCATCAGCAGCCCGACATACATCAGCGCGGGCGCTGTTGCGTATGACGGCACGAGGCTCGCGAGCGGCGAGAAGAACATCACACCGAGAAACAGCAGGCCGACCACTGCTGCCGCCATGCCGGTCTTCGCGCCGGCCGCCACGCCGACCGTCGATTCAATGTATGCCGCGGCTGGCGCGCCGCCGAGCAGGCCAGAGAAAATCGAGCTGACCGAGTCGGCCGTGAGCGCGCGGCCACCGTTGATGATGCGGCCGTTTTCATCGAGCTGGCCCGCCTGGCCCGCGACCGCGCGAATCGTCCCGGTGGCGTCGAACACGGCGGTCATCACGAGAGCGAGCACGCTGGGCAACACTGCCATCGACAGCGCGCCCTTGATGTCCATCGCACCGATCAGCGACTCGTGCCCCGGCGCGCTCAACGACGGCACGGCGAATACGCCATGAAACGACACGGCCGGATCGACGAGCAGCGCAATGGCCGAAATGCCAATGATCACGATCAGGATTGAGCCGGGCACGCGGCGGCGTACGAGCCCGAAGATCGCGGCGAGCCCCGCGACCGACATCAGCGCAGGCAGTGCGGTGATATTGCCGAGCGAGACCGGCAAACCGGCGCCCGGATTCTTCACGACAAGCCCCACGTCGTTGGCGGCGATCAGCAACAGGAACAGCCCGATGCCGATGCCCGTGCCGTGCGCGATGCCCGTGGGCAGATTGCGCAGAATCCACGAACGCACGCCCGTCACCGAGATCGCGGTGAACACGACACCCATCAGAAATACCGCGCCGAGCGCGACTGTCGGATGCAAGCCCTTGCCGAGCACGAGGCCGAACGCCGTGAACGCGGTCAGCGAAATCGCGCAGCCGATCGCGATCGGCAGGCGCGCCCACACACCCATCAGCAACGAGCCGAACGCGGTCGTGAGACACACGGCCACGAACACCGCGCTCGTGTCGAAGCCCGCTTTGCCGAACATGCCCGGCACGACGAACACGGAATAGACCATCGCGAGGAAGGTCGTGATGCCCGCGACGATCTCCTGGCGCTGCGAACTGCCGCGCGAGGAAATTTCGAAGTAGCGGTCGAGAAAGCCCTTGGTGTCGAATGACTCGGCGCCGGCTTCGGAAAGCGGCTGGGCGTGGGGTTCCATCATGATGAGTGCCTCCTTTATCAGCATGCTGAAACGGCCGTCGAAGTGGCCGTCATCAGGTTCGTCTCTTTGCGTTGGTTTAATGTGCGTTGGGCGCTTCGTGTCCCGTTTCTGTCTCGAAATGTAGGCCAACCCAAATATATCGCCCATCGCATGAATGGCATGCCGGGCATGTCGCGACAGTTATATCGTCCAAGCGACGGCAAAGCGCATGTGCGATCCGCGCGTTAACACCTACGGCTCGTCACGCTATCTCGTCCACATATGAAAGCGTTTTGAGAGCTTGATGGACGCTGCGAGATGCCCGCCGCGCGTGACCGTCGTGTGCGGCGCGGCATGAAGCGTGCTTGCGGCATACCCCTCACATGGCCCTCAAAAGCGGACCGCTCGACGTCGCGGGTTAAACTCTGGGCCGTACTGTTTAATCGCGGCGCTCTACAGCCGCACCGGTCCATGGAGTTCTTCCTGATGAGTGGCGGCTTTTCGCTCCCTGCCTGGCGTCATACGATCCTCGCGGCCTTCGCGCTGCTGGCGCTTCTTGCACTGTCCGGCTGCAGCAGCCTGCTGTGGGGAACGCAGCAGGCGCCGATCGTCGAAGCCACGGTCATGCCGGTCGAAGCCGCAAGCGCGCCCGTGGCCGCTTCCGCGCCCGAGCCGGTCGAGACCGAAGCCGCCGAACCCGAGCAGCCGAAGAAGCCGAAGAAGCCGGTCGTCAAGCCGCACAAAGTCGAGCCGCCGCCGCCCGTCGTCGCTGCGCCACCGCCACCGCCGCCGCCCCCGCCGCTGATCGTGCTGCGCACGATCGAGCGCAACGACGCGCATACGCTGCTCGACAGCGAGGTGCAGAAACCGGACGGCAAAGTGGTCGGGCGAGCAATCGACATGATTGCGGACGCGAGCGGCAAGCCGCGCGAAGTCGTGGTCAATCTTCAAGGTTTCCTCGGGGTCGGCGATCGCAAGGTCAATTTCGCGTGGAATGCATTCCGCTTCACGCCGACAGCGAAAGCCGCGCCGATCACGCTGAATCCGTCGGCAACTCCGGTGAATCCGGCGAAAGCGAATGCCGCGATGCAGTTGCCGGTGATCGACGCGACAGTTGAGCGCTCGAACGGCGCGAAAGTGGGCCGCGTGATCGACGTGCTGATCGACGCCAATGCGCAGCCGCAGGCAGTGGTGCTGGACGTCAACGGCATGGTCAGCACGGAGCGGCGCACGATTGCGGCGAACTGGTCGGCGCTGCGCTTCGTCGCGAAAGACAAGGAACTGCATCCGCAAATCGATTTGAGCGATGCGCAGATCAACGCGACGCCGCCCTACGCGAACGACAAGCCGATCCGCGCGGTATCACCCGCGCCGCCCGCGCCGCCCGCCCAGCCGGCGCCCGCTGCCGCTGCCGCGCCCGCGTCCGGGCCGACCGCCACGGCCGCTTCCAACGCACGGGCGGTCCGATGACAGGCCGCACTCTGGTTACTGCGCGAAGCCTGCGCGCGCTCGATTGGCTGAACTTCTTCGTCGCCAATGTGCAGACGGGTTTTGGACCGTTCATCGCGTCCTATCTCGCGTCGCACAAGTGGACGCAGGGCGAGATCGGCATGGCGTTGTCGGTCGGCACGATCAGCGCAATGGTGAGTCAGGTGCCGGGCGGCGCCGCCGTCGACGCGTTGCGCAACAAGAAGGGCGCGGCCGCTTGGGCGATCTTCGCGATCATCCTCAGCGCGGTATTGCTGGCAACCAGTCCGACTGTGCTGCCGGTGATCGCCGCCGAGGTCTTTCACGGCTTCGCCAGCTGCATGCTGACGCCGGCACTGGCGGCGATTTCGTTTGCGCTCGTCGGACGTGCGAATCTCGGCGACCGGCTCGGGCGCAATGCGCGCTGGGCGTCGATCGGCAGCGCGGTTGCGGCCGGCCTCATGGGCGTATTCGGCGAATACTATTCGCCGCGCGCGGTGTTCTGGCTGACCGCAGGGCTCGCCGTGCCCGCGCTGTTCGCATTGGCGATGATCCAGCGCACCGACACGATCCAGTTGCCGAAAGCCGCGCCGACGCCGCAAGAGACCGAGCGCCGCGAAAGCCTGCGCGAGTTGCTGCGCGACCGGCGCATGCTGCTGTTCGCTGCCTGCATTGTGTTATTCCATCTGTCCAATGCCGCGATGCTCAATCTCGCCGCCGGCGAAGTGACCGCCGGCATGGGCGACAACGTGCAGCTCGTGATCGCCGCGTGCATCATCGTGCCGCAGGCGATCGTCGCGATGATGTCCCCGTGGGTCGGCCGATCCGCCGAGCGTTGGGGACGCCGGCCTATCCTGCTGCTGGGCTTTTCGGCGTTGCCGATCCGCGCGCTGCTGTTCGCCGGAATCAGCAGCCCATACCTCCTCGTGCCCGTGCAGATGCTCGACGGTTTGAGCGCGGCCGTGTTCGGTGTGATGCTGCCGCTGATCGCCGCCGATGTGGCCGGCGGCAAGGGCCGCTACAACCTCTGCATCGGCCTGTTCGGGCTCGCTGCGGGTATCGGCGCGACGTTGAGTACGACCGCGGCCGGATTCATCGCCGATCACTTCGGCAATGCGGTCGCGTTTTTTGGACTTGCCGCCGCGGGTGCGCTGGCTGTCTTGCTGGTGTGGGCGGCGATGCCGGAGACGCGCGACGCGGCAGCGGCAAAAGACAGCGCGCCAGTGGCGGACGGCGGCGGGTCGGCGGTCAGGTAAGTCGCGATGGTTCTGCCTGCGGCGCTGTTGCACCGCAGGCAAAACCGGACTCCCGATTTAGTCGGCCCGTGCGCCGCCCGACGCATGCCGGGCCGTTGCGGCGACGCCGCTCAATCCAGAAACTCCGCCGCGCGCATGCGCAACACCGCGCTGAAGTCGTCCAGCCAGCCGATCGACAGGCGCCAGCTCTGCCAGTAGAGATCGACGTCGATATGCTTGCCTGGCGCCATGTCCACGAGTTCACCGCTCGCCAGATGCGACGCGATCATGCGCTCGGGACACATGCCCCAGCCGAGACCCGTCACGCACGCGCGCAGAAAGCCGGCGACATGCGGAATCCAGTGCAACGGCGGATCGACCTCCGCTCGCGTGATGCGGCGCATGAAGCGTTTTTGCAACTGGTCTTTCGGATTGAAGTCCACGCACGGCGTGCGCCGCAAACTGTCGCGCGTGACGCCGTCCGCGAAATGACGCGCGAGAAACGCCGGCGAGCAGACCGCGAGATAGCGCATGCGCCCAAGACGCGTCGAGCGGCACCCTTGCACCGGCTCCGCCTGAGTGGTCACCGCGCCCTGCACGCTGCCGTCGCGAATCCGCTGCGCGGTGTGGTCCTGATCGTCAATCACCAGGTCGAGCAGCATTTGACGCTCGGCGCAAAACGGCGCAACTGCGTCGATGAACCAGGTGCCGACGCTGTCGTCGTTCACCGCCACGCGCAGCGTCGGCCATGCTTCGACCAGACCGCCCGGCAGCGCGGGCACGCGACCGGTCAATTCCGCTTCCAGCAGTTGCACGCGTTCGGTATGACGGCACAGCAACGCACCAGAAGTTGTCGCGACGCACGGCTGACCGCGCTTCACGAGCACACTGCCCACACGCTCCTCGAGCAGCTTCACCCGCTGCGATACCGCCGAAGGCGTGACGTTCAGTTCACTCGCTGCGCGGTCGAAAGAACCATAACGCACGACGGCCGCGAGCGCGTCGAGCAACGCATAGTCGAGCATTAGCGTTCCTTAATCAGTGTTAGCTAAATTAGCTTCTCTTATGAAGCGCAGAACCGCAGACTAGCCATGTTAGCTTCTCCCGTCTACTGGATCCGCTATGAACTGGCTGTCTTTTTCTCACGGCGCTGCGTTATGTGCGTCGCTGATCGTGACCATCGGCGCGCAGAACGCCTTCGTACTGCGGCAAGGCATCATGCGCTCGCATGTGGGCAAGATCGTCGCGCTGTGCGCGGTGTCGGACTGCATTCTGATTAGCGCGGGTGTCGGCGGCGCATCGGTGCTGATCGAGCGTTATCCGGTGTTCGTGCATGTGATGCTGTACGTGGGCCTCGCCTATCTCGCGTGGTTCGGCATCAATGCATTGCGCCGCGCAGTGCGGCCCGGGCATGCGGTGATGGACGCCGACGCGAACCGAGGCGCACAGCCCGCGCAACGCGCGATGCCGATCGTGCTTATGACGCTCGCCTTCACGTGGCTCAACCCGCACGTTTATCTCGACACTTTTCTGCTGGTGGGTACCGCTGGGGCACGCGAACCCGACGGCGCACGCGTCGCGTTCGCCGTCGGTGCGATGGCGGTGAGTTGCGTCTGGTTCATAGCGCTGGGCTACGGCGCACGAGCGCTTGCGCCGCTGTTTCGCCGGGCAAGCGCATGGCGTGTGCTGGATGGCGCGATCGGCAGCATGGTGTTGTTGCTGGCCGTCACGCAGTTGCGTTGAAGCAAACTAACCTTCGCCCGCTCACTGCCTCACTGCCTCATTGCGCGAGCCGGCCCCACGCCGACCGTCTGCAGGCCGCCGTCCGTGACATATGGAACAAGGCCCGCAGCGCTGATCCTGTTGACGGTGTCGGCGGCGCAGACGCTGTCGGCCGGCGCGCAATAGTCGATTGCGAGGACCGGCAGCCGGTATTGCTCGCGAATCGTTTTCGCCTGCGCGAGCAGCCAGTCGCGATCGGCCTGCGCGATCTCGGTGTAGCGCTTCCCCGCCTGGTCCCAGCCTCGGTACAGCGATTCGAATGCGACCGCATATACGAGCGAGTGAACCTGCGGCAATATCTCGAACCCGCGATTGAAAATCAGCCGTGCACGCGGATAGCGCGCCTTGATCGCGCGGACCACGGCAACGAGCCCACGCTCCTGCCGCGCCCTCGCCGCGTCCGTCTTTGCGACGATCTGGTAAGAATCCAGAGTGTCGAGGAAAAAGCCGCGATAGCCTTTCTTCCATAGCGGAGCGATCACATGCTCCACGTAGAACGCGGGCCAGTCCGCCGCGTCCTGATCGATCACCTTCGCGCCCCACACCGTGTTGTCGCCCAGTTGCCAGGCCTTCGGAATGGCAGCGTAATACGGACGCTGCGGTTCCACCTCTCCCACGCTCACATAAGCGAACCACGCGGTGTCCGGATTCTTGTGCTTCAGTGGCTCGAAGCCGCTGTCGGGTTCGACCACCGCGACGTCGAAGTTGCGCAACTGGCTGACCGGCGGCTGCGTGCCATAAAAGAGCGCAATCGAGGGCCCCGCTCCCGCGTCGGCCCACGCGCGTTCGTGTGCGATCGAAGACAGCAGGCCCACCAGCACCAGACGCGCCGCGCATACTGCGCGCCGATAAAACGCACACATGTCGCGGCGCTGACGTTTTTCGATACTCATCCGCGAATCCCCGCCTAGTTGCGCAACATGTAAGTCTCGTACTCGAGCGACGCGAACTTGCGGTCGAGCAGCGTCACGGCCGCCATCACGACGAGCAGCAGCGCGAGCGCGAAACCGTAGCCGTACAAGTCAGGCCCGAGCCAGAGCGTGATGCCCGTGAACAGTGCGTTCAGCACGACGAACGCCGCCGTGAGTTTAAGCACGGCACGGCGTGCGTCGAGATAAAAGAACACGTTGAGCAAGCCGAGCAGCAATACTTGCAGACTGGCCGAGATCACATCCACGATGAGCAGCGGCAAATACAGCGTTGAAATTCCCAATGCTTCCAGCACGAGGTGCCCGAACGCGAGGATCAACAGCAGCACGACCGTCTGGACCTTCACGATCTCGTACAACCCTGCCCGCACGCTGCCGACCATCATGTCGCGCATGTCGTTGATATGGCGCAGCGTGGCGCCGCTGCGCACAGCGTCGTAGAAGCGGTCGTAGTACTCGACGAAATCCGCTTCGATCCGCACGAGAAAGGTTGCCATGCCGGGCATCACGCACACGTATGCAATGAACACGGGAATATCGTAGATCACCGACGCATGCAACGGTCCGATCACGCGCGCGCCGGTGTCCGGCGCGTACCAGAACATGAATTTGTCGATCCACACGCCAAGGTTGAACAGCAGTCCGACGAGCGCAAGACTCGGATACGCGAAGCGTTTTTGCAGCACCTCGAACGAGATGAAGCGCTCGCTGCGGTAGTTGCGATAGATCAGCCCGGACAGCCCGGCGAGCAGCACGACGTGACCCGCCACGAAGCCGCCGAGCAGCCCGGGCAGTCCATGACGGTTGAGCATCAACGCGAATGCCACGGTGCAGCCGTAGCCAAGCGCGAACACGTAGAGAATCTGCCGATACTGCTTGACGCTCGACAGGAAAATCACCGCGATCCAGATATTGCTGACGACCACGAATCCCGCCACCATCAGCAGCCGGTAGATCAGCGGCTCGCCGCGAAAGCCGAATGCGACCGCGATCACGCCGAGCACGCCCGAGGCTGCCGTTGAAATCAGCACGACGCCGTTATAGTTCGACAGTACCAGGTCGTCGCGCTTCTCGAACAGGCGGTCGGAGATAAAGCGCGTGAACGACAGTTGCAGCGGCCCGGTCAGAATCAGGCTGCACGCAACGAGGTACGTCACCGACACCTGGAACTGCACGATCGCGTACTTCGGAATCACGAACGCGAGGCTCAATACGCCAATAATCAGGATACCGAAGATCGACAGAATGAGCGGCCCGGAACTGATCAGCCCCGCGTACGCATAGGCGCGCGCGACGCCGAAGAGCGTCTGGTGCTTGAGTATCTTGCGGAGCTCGAAACCGATGCCGGCCATCAGCGCACCTCTCGCGGTTGGGTTTGCGCGTTGCCGTGATGCATCGGGCAGCCGCCGCGCGCAGCGGCCGCGTTGCCGCTCTCGCGTCCGTCACGTGTGGGCGCGGCCGTCAGGCGTTCATACAGCACGCGGTATTGATCGATCATCTGCTTCTTCGTGTAAAAACGCCGCACCCGCGCAAGGCCCGCCTGCTGCGCCGCGAGCCAACGCGGTTCGTCGCCGAGCAGATCGAGCACGGCCTGCGCGAACGCTGCCGGGTTCGCGATAGGCACGACGCTGCCCGCCGAGCCCAGCGCGCGGTCTTCGTCACCGTAACCGTCGATCAGCTGACGGCACGAGCCAACGTCCGTCGTGATGGAAGGCACGCCCGCTGCGAAGCCTTCCAGCACCACGAGCGGCAACGCCTCGCTGATCGACGTCAGCGCGATGACGTCCACTTGCGGCAGGATTTCGTCGATACGCTGGAAGCCGAGGAATTTCACGTTCTTCGCGAGCCCGAGACTTTGCACCAGCGCGCGGCACTCGAGCGCGTAGGCCGCATCTTCTTCCTCCGGTCCGACGATCCAGCCTTCAATATCCGGCATGGTTCGCGACGCGATAAAGAGCGCGCGAATAAAGGTCTTGATGTCCTTGATCGGCACCACGCGGCCAATCAGCGCGACTACGTTGCGCGGCCGTGCGACGCGTTGTTCGACGAGCGGCGCCAGTGCGTCGACGTTCACGCCGTTCGGAATGTTGCGCGTGCGCGAAGCGAGTGCGCCGTCCGCGATCTGCCGTTGCCGATTGGTCTCGTATAGCGCGACGATGTCGTCGGCGGCGTCGTAGGCGAGCTTGCCGAGCGCTTCAAAAAAGCGCACCCACAGTTCGCGGAAGTAACTGATCTTCGAGATGTCGCGCTCGAATGCGCCGCGGTTGTCGCGTATCCACTGGCTTTGCAGCAGATCGATCTTGCGCTCTTTCGTATAGATGCCGTGTTCTGACACGAGCAGCGGCCGACCGCTCCGGTAATGCAGCAGCGCGCCGAGAAAACCCGCATAGCCCGTCGACACCGTGTGATACACCTTCGCCGGCGGCACTTGCTCCGCGACGCGCGCAAGCTGCCACAACGGTTTGTGCATGATGCGCACGGTCCAGAAGTAGTCGGTAAACGACGGGTCTGTGCAATACCGATCGTACTGGTCGACGATAAAGTCCCATGCGGCGCGGCTCGACAGGAACTGCTCCTCGTTCAGCGGCCCCTTGTCGCCGATCATTTGCACCATGTCGGCCATCAGCGCGCCGGGGTCCGACGCCGCGTCGGAATTACCGCGGTTGCGCCATGCGTCGTGCAAGGCGGCCGAGCGCGCGAATGCCTGCGCGTCGCCGGGAATTTCACGCGACGCGTCTTTACCGGCATGGGCCGCTTCGTACAGATAGTGGGCTTCGAAATGGACCACGTTATCCGGCAGCGCATACGCCGCACCTTCGTAGTCTTCTTCGCGGCTGCCGACGAACACGATCGAAAAGCGCAGCTCCGGATACGAGCGGATCATGCCGTTGACCCAACTCGATACGCCGCCGCGCACATAGGGGAACGTGCCTTCGAGCAGCAGGCAGACATCGGCGTCCGCGGCGCGGCGCAGCAGTGAGGGTTTCATGTTGACCAGTAACGCGCAACAGGTTTGAGCATCGGCAGCGTCGCGGCATTGCCGAGCGACGCCAACAGTTCGGATACGCGCACAAAATTCCCGCGCAGGAATTCGACTTCGGCAAGCCACGGCACCAGGCGTTCGCGTGGGAAGCCCAGCGCCTGGGCACGCGCCATGTAGTCGGCCGCTTCGTCTGCGGCGCCGTTCGCAAGAGCGAGGCGGCCGCGAATCATCCATAGCGCGGCGTCGCCGTCGTCGATCTCGAGCGCCGCGCGTGCGTGGTGATCGGCCTGTTCGAGCGTGTGCCGGTAGACCGCGCCTTGCACCAGGTTCTGATAGATCAGCTCGAAGTACAACTCCGCAAGCTGACGATTGATCGCGTGACGCTGATCGTCGGTGCTCGCCATCTCGAGGCTTTGCCCGGTCTGGAAAATGCGCTGCGTCACTTCATTTTCCGCCTGGTCCAGCGTGCCGTAAGCAATCAGGCGCACGTCTTCAACCGGGTCCGCAAGCAGTTCGCGCAGCAGCGTGCCCGTGGTGCGCGTCGGCATGCTCTGGATCGCGACGAGCGCCGAAAGGCGATCCGACGCATTCACCTGCGTATTGACGATGCGCGCCTGCAAGCGCGCGCCGCCGCCATGCGATACGCGCGACATCAGGTGCGTAACGAATTCGGGCGCCGGCACGTCGTCCAGTTCCTCGCCGCTGTGTGAACGCGGGCAGCAGGCGGCCCACGCACAACTCACGAGTACGACGAGGCCGCCGAACAGCGGCACGAATGCGCATCCGAGCCACAGCAACAGCAAGCTCCAGCCGCGCGGCTCGCGATAGTGCTGCGGTAACAGCGCGCGAAACAGGAGCGCCTGCAATGCACCGCCGATCAGATTGATCGCGACGACGGGCAGCAGCGGGTCGAACGCCACCTGCCCGTTCGCGACGCGCCAGACCAACGCACATTGCACCAGCACGACGAGCACGATGCCCGCGGAAGCGGCGAAAGCGGCGAAAGCGCAAAGTACGCGCGACGCGCGGCCTACGGAGTGAGGGCGAACGGTTTCAGACATCGACGCCACTGCGCACGAGAAGACGCTTCAACGCCGGACCGGGCTCGCCGCCGAGATGCAGCGTATGCACGCCGATGCGCGCGCCTTCGAGATCGAGATTGAACTGCGCGCGCAGGCTTGCTTCGATCCGCGCGAGATAACCGTCCACGCCGGTCGCATCGGTCGCCGGCATCAGATTGATCAGCACCGACTGCCCCGCGGCCTTGACCGGCCACATCAGATCGAGAGCACGGCGGCGACGCATCACGTGTTCGAAGAACGAGTCGCCCTCGTCGTCGTGCGGGAACACCAGCGCGACGAGCGACGACGTAATGCCTGCCGCGTGTTCGAGGCGCGTGAGGCGGCTCACGTCGAGCGCGAACTCGTATGGGCAGTCGGGCAATGCATCGAGAATCGTGCGTACCTGCTGCGAGTGTTCGACGCCGTCGGCGTAATAGCCGAGCAGCACCAGCAGCAATTGCAGGTTGTCGAAGTTCAGCGACAGGAACGGCATGCGCTTGATCGCCAGCACGGCGATGAGCCGCCCGTCCGCCGAGATCATTGGCGCACACACGAGCAGGCCCGTGTTCGTGACAGGATGCTCGCCGCTCTTCAGATGCGCGACGGCCTGGGTTTCGAGCGCCCGTGCGACGAGTTCGTCGCGCGGGTCGACCTCGAACGCATCGCCGATCCGGGCGAGCGTTTCACGCCCGAGCTTGCCGCCGTGCACGGGGTACAGCGCGGCCACTTCGATCTGACATGCCTGCGCGACGAATTCGAGCAGTGCGTGCGCGCCCGGCAGATCGTGCGACCGCACGTCCTTCGCACTATCGAGCCCATGTGCGACCGACAGACGGCGCAGTTCGGTAATCGAATCGCGCAACGTGGTCGGCTTCGACAACAGATCTTTTTCGAGCCGCTCGTGCGACAGGCGCATCAGGTAATGGCTGTTCGTAATCGCGACGAGCCGGTCGTTCAGGTAGTCGTTCAACGCGTTCGCGCGTTGCGCCCGGTTGCCCCACGTATCGCCGAAGTGACCGGCAACGATGGTCTGCAACAGGCCGCCGGTGAAGAACAGCGTCGGCCATGCGTCAGGGCTGCCGTGCATCAGCACCTGCCATGCGCCGATCAGCATCGCGCAGGCGAGCAGGCCGAGCAGCGTGCCGTAGCGCAGCGCGACGATCAGCGGCGCGAACCATAGCCACGGAAAACCAGTATGCAGCAGGAACGGGTCGTTGCGGTCGAGCGCCCAGCTCAACGCGCCGGCCGCCGCAACGAACACGATCGTCTCGACAATTGAAAACGGCCGAGCCACCGCGGGCGCAACGATGCGCCGCAACGCGCTCAGGTTGCCGAGCGGATTCGAATGGCGCGGCTTCGCCGCACTGGCGGCGGATTGCGCGGTGACGGTATTCACAGCCGACTCCTCATGACATCTCGAGATACGAATGACAGCGTGCCTGCGCGGCGTGTGGATCAACCGCGCGAGCGCAGCGGCGACAACAGACTGCCGATCAACGACGAAGCAACGCTTGCAAGGCTCGAGCGCGTCCAGCCGCTCTTCGAACCCGTGGCGCTCCAGACCACCTGACCCGATGCGACGTCGATCAGTTCGAAGGTGACGCCCGCTACCGGCTCGCCGTCCACGCCCACCTTGTAGCGCCACTCTTCCACCGCGCCGGTCAGCACGTATTTCACATGCTGCTCACGCGCCCATGCGAGTTTCTTCTCGCCGAGATCGCGCTGCGCGGTGTCGAACATCGCGTTCGCCGATGCATCGGCGGGAGCGATCCGCACATCCGTCAGGCCGTTCGCGCGCAGCGTGTTGGCCGCGATCGCAGCCGCGCTGCTGCCCGCCGCCGGCGTTTCGGTGAAGTTCGCCATCGACACGACAGCAATCGAGTCCTTGGCGCCGAGCGCCGGCGAGCCCGTTTGGCGGATGGAACCGCACGCGCCGAGCACGAGTGCCGTCGCCGTCACCGCCACGGACCATTTGATGAGGCCTGACCATCTTTTCATGTTGTCCATCGAACCACTCCTCAGTAACGTCGTTATTCGTCGCAGGCGCGATACGCCCGCATTGTCAGTCGAACAGAATCGGTAATCAGTAGTACCAGCTGTAGCGCGCGCCCAGCACCGTGACAGGCGTGCCGATCTTCGACACGCGCTGGTGTTGCAGGAACACCGCGACATGATCGCCGCCGAACACGGTGCCCGCGATACCCACGCTCATTTGCGGCCCCCAGCCCTGTATCGAATCGTGCAGCAGGCCGACGTCGAAGAAAGGCCGCCAGCGGTGCGTGTACTGCTCGAGCAGATCGTTGCCCGCGCCGAAGAAGAAGCCGTATTGCGTATAGGTGTCGGGCATGAAGTCGCGCGGCGTGGCCGGTTGCAGCGCGACCGGCAACAGACGCGAGATCAGGCCATCGGCCTGGCCGCTTGCGCCGTAGCCGCCGTGCGTGATGAGCGCGCGCAGCGTGTAATCCGGGTACTGCGTGCGAATCCGGTAACTCACCTCGCCCGTCGACAGCACGCCGCTGCCCATATAGGTGCGCGCCTGGCTGTAGAAACGGTCCGCCTCCACGCTGCCCGTGAGCGTGATGTGCTGCGTCATGCGATACGTGAAATCGCCGATCAGGTTGTCTTTCATGCCGCCGACCAGCAGCGTCTGGGTTTCGTCCGCGACCTGATTGCGGCCCGCGCGGAGCCCGAGTGTCAGGGCCGAGTTGCGGCCCACTTCTCCCGCCAGATCGAGCGTGTAGAACGAGGCGGACGCAACGCGCCTGCCGCCCGTGATCGTGAACGACGTGTCGCGCGTGCGCCGCTCGCCGTAGATGTTGAGCCAACGATCCACCGAGGGCACGTTGACGAGTTGGGTGATGTCGGTCGAATGCTGAAAATGCTGGACCGCAGTCACGCCAACGAGATAACGCTCGGCGATCTTCCGGCTGCCGGCAAGCGTTGCCTCGACGTAATCGAGCGGATGCTCGACGTAGTTGGTGACATTCGCGTCGATCGATTGCGGCCAGTCGAGCGTCGTCTCCGTGACCCGTGTGTGCAGTTCGGTGTCTTCCGGCGCGCCGCCAAGGGCGTCGAACGCAAGCTGTTGCGCGCGATCAGGATGATCGACGGCGATGGTCGCGTCGATGCGGTCGTAGACCGGCAAGCGCGAGCGTTCCAGGTCGAGCAGCCGCTCCATCTCGCCCACGTTGTTCTCGGCGAGCGCGATGGTGAGCCGCGCGTCGGCGGGACGCGACAGGCGTTCGGCATACTGCTGCGCGAGCCAGCGCTTCGCAAGCGGATTGCTTTCGTGCGACAGCGCCCATGCAACCGCGACGTCCTTCGCAACCGCGCCGCGCACCTGCGCGTTTTGCGGCAGATCGGCGCCTTGCATCGGCGCACCGCCGGGCAAACCCTTCGCGTTGCCGATCAGGGTGCGGCGCAGTTGCGCGATGTCGGACGGCGTTGCGTGCGTGGACATGAGGTCGTCGAGCAATGCGGCGGAGACGTCACCCGTTGCAAACTCCGTCGATAACGTCACACGGCGGCCGCGCAGATCGGCAGCCGTCTCGGCGTCCTGCGCGGCGCGGCCACGCATCGACGCGCGCTGCGCGCCGTGGAGTTTCGCGAGCTTCGCCTGTTCGTCCTGCAGTTGCAGCCACACCTTCTTGCGGATGGTCCAGGCCAGCCCCGCGTGCCCCGACTGTTCCTGTGCGTCGGCATAGGTGAGGAGCCAAAGCGGATCGCGCGACATCATGCCTGCCTGCCGCCGCAGATAGTCGAGCGCGGCGACGGGCCGGTTCAGGCGCATTTCAGCGGCGGCGAACGGGCCCCACAACGCCGAGCTTTGAGCGGCATTGGCGCGCCAGCGCTTGAGCGCGGCGCGCAGATCCGCGTCGCTGCCGTAGTCGACGAGGGTCCACAGATACGCGGCGCTCACGTCGGAGCCTGCGCCGGGCAGGTCCACTGCCCGCTTCAGATCGGCGAGTGCGTTTTGCGGCTCACCCATCAGGCGATAGTATTCGGCGCGTACGCCGAGCAATACGGGCGATGCGTCGGCAGTCCTGCGCTCGTCCGGCGTGAGATTCGCGAGGAGCGTCGCGATCCGGTCCAAGGCCTGCGCGTCGAGGTAGTAGTAGATCGCGTCGCGCAACGCACGCGCCGTGTGTTCGCGATGAAAGCGCAACTCGGCAATGCGGCCTGCGTCGATCGGATACGGATCGTAGAAATCCGTCATTTCGCCGAGATCTTCCCGCGTCGCCATGCCGTTCGCGAGCAGATGGCGATACGCCTCGTTGGCGTCGCCGTCGCGTTGCTGCAGTCGCGCGAGTTCGGCGTAGTCGCGCCAGAAAACTTCGTCACCGTCTTTTGCGCCCGCTCGCGCGGCGGACAACGCGGCGAGCGAGGCGCGATAGTCGCCCTTGCGGTACAGCACACTTGCGGTGCGCAGCGCGGCTGTTGCGTCGTTCGGATGACGGGCCTGCACCGCGCGGTAGGTAGCGAGCGCCTCTTCGTCGTGCCCTGCCCGCTCGGCAAGCGCGCCTATACGCTGATCGATCGCATCGCCATTCGCGCCGCGCGGCAGCGAACGCAGGAACGCCAAGCCGTCGTCGGGCCGGCCAAGACGTTCATAGGTGGCGGTGACGCTGTCGACGAGTTTCATGTCGCCGGGCTTCGCGCGCGCCTGGTGAACCAGCGCAACGAGATATGCTTCGTCGTCGTTGAGCATTGGTGCGATACGCAGCACGTTTTGCCAGCCAACGGGATCGTTCGACACCTGCGCATATTCGAGCCACGACTTCAGCGCGAGCGAAGGTTCGCGATTCCATTCCGCCACTTCAGCGAGTCGCTTGACCCACACTGCGGAGCGCGGATCGCGCTGCACCTGCTGCGCGGCGATTTTCTGCGCGTTGGGCAGATCGCCGGATTCAACGAACGCCTGGAATACGGTGTTTGCGATGCCGGGGTCCGGGTTAGTCTGGGATGCAGCGGTGGCTGCGCTTGCCGGTGTCGCTCGGCTTGCCGGGGTCGCTGCAGTCGCAATGCGAACGACGTGAACCGTGCGCGGAGGTTGCGCCTCGCCGTGCATCGCCTCGCGCAGACTCGCGAGCACGAAGCCGCCGGGCCGCGCGACAGGTCCGTCCATATACGCGTATTGCGCGCGAGGGGAAGGCAGCCCTTGCGGCGGCATCTCACGTAATTCGTTCGACGAATAGCGCGCCAGCATCTTCGCGTAGCGATCGACCGCTTGCGGCCGGTTCGCGGCACGCGCGAGATTCAGCAGCACGACGAGCGTTGCCGGATCGTCGGCGAGCGCGCTGCCATGTGCATCCGCCGCGGCAAGCGCGTCGTCGAGCAGATTGCCCGACTGCAATGCGCGCAGGCCGGCCACGAAACAACGGCGCTGTTCGTCGCGCGTGCGAGCCGCAGCCTGCTGACGGAACCAGGCATCCGCGGCCGCGCGATAGTCGCCCACTTGCAGCGCGTAGCGCGTGATCTGCGTGTCCCACTTGTTGCGGCCATCGGGATCGTTAGCCGAGAGCCGCGCGTAAAGCTGCACCGCGAGATCGGGCAGGCCGACTGCAGCCGCGCGTTGTGCGAGCCATTCCAGGTCCTTCGGCGCCCACTGCAGCTTTGCCGCTTCCTGCAAATGCACGCGCAGATCGCTCAGTTCGCGGGCGCGGCGCGGATCGTCTTCGGGAATCGCAAAGGTGCGCTGCTCCGCCACCGAAAGACGCAGCATCGTCGCGGTGCGATGCATGTCGTCGGTGCCGAGCGCATCCATGCGTGCGGCGATCCGCTCGGTGTCGGCGGTGCGTCCCAGATACGAATACTGCGCGCCGAGCAACGAGAGAAACTCCTCGTTATCCGGCCGCACCTTCGACCATGCTTCCAGATACGCGACGCTCAGCTCGCTGGGCGCCCCGACCGACGCCACGCGCTGGCGCAAGCCGCCGCGAGGCGACACGCCGTATATCGTCAGCAGTACGACTCCCGCCATCAGACAGACGAGCCAGGTCGGTGCGATACGGGGACGTTTAGCGCTCACAGGAAATCTCGACGGGCTGATAGTTCACCTCCAGACCGGCGGAGGCCGGGGTGTCGAAGCGCAAGCCTGCGGCGTCACGGTGCACGGCGACGGGACGTCCGGCGACATTCACACTGCAACTTCCCGCGTGGGCAAGCCTGACGAACGGCTGGTAGTAGCCCCCGAATTCGAACGACATGCCGTTTGCGCCGCGCCTGAAGTTGCGAACGAAGCCGTTCGCTTCGGCGATGTAGGGCAATGCGCCTGCTTTCGAAAGCGCTCCCGCCGAGCTATCGCGAGCATCGGCACCGTTGAACGACACGCGAGCGGCGCCGTCGGCGATGTGGATATAAGTGCCGTCGGGGCCGGCCGAATAGCCGGTGACGCCGGCCGATGCGCGCAGATCCGGCGCCGTCGACAGCGGCCAGTGCAACTCCCGCACGTCCCCGTTGCCGCGCACGATCCAGTCGCCGTCGGCGCGCTTGCCGCCATCGGCACCTGCATCTGCACCGGCACCGGCACCTGCGTCCGCGTCGACGTCGCCGCGCACCGCGCGTGCGACAGCGAACGAACGCCAGTCGAGTACCTTCTGCGTGTAGTCGGTCATCTGCACGGGCAGCACGGCTTGCTTGAGCACCGCCGTGAAAATCTGGTCGAGCGCGCGCAGCGAAGCGACCTTGGTGCCGCTGTACATGTGGTAGTACAGGTCGATCGGCTTGAAACGCAACGGCTTGTCCGTCATGTCGAAGGTTTCGAGCACGCGCGTGAAACCGTAGAACGGACCGAGCCAGTCGTTCGTGTAGACGTTCTCGTCCTGATTCGGCGCGTACACCTGATACGCGCCCGGCCCTTTGTCGACGCCGATCGGCGCGATGTTGGTCCAGCTGCTCGCGCTCTTCGTGATGACGGTGTCGCCGCCGTTCACGTTCGCGACGCCCGCCGCATACACCTTGCGCACCACCACCGCGGGCGGCTTGCAGTTGCCGGGCCATTGCAGAATGGTCGTCTTCTTGCCGGGAGGCGCAAGGCGCGTGTTGATGTAATCGATCGAGCCGGTTACCTCCCGGTCGATGTCGAACGTGTAGTTCGGAATGTTCAGCGAGAACGCAGTATCGCCGCCGCCGCGGTCCACACGTTCGCCCGTCTTCGCGTCCACGCTGCCCCAGTCGAACGGATGCGAGTAGGTATGCGTGCCGATTGCCACATACGGCAGCGCGAACATCTTGCGGGCAATCTCTTCGAGGCGCGGCGAAATTTTCGGATAAAGACCCGTGGGCCCCACTTCACCCTCGATGACGGACAGCGTCATCGGCACCTTGTAGCGGGTAAAAATCTGCTGATACAGCGCTTCGCCCGAATAGTCCGCGCCGGGAAACTCCGCGCGCGACGCGAAACCGTCACCGTCGACGTGCGACATGAAAAGACGCCGCCCGTTTTCCGTGGTCACGCTCGGCGACGGCATCTGTTGCAGACGCAATGCGGCGGTGAGGAACGAAATCGGTTGAATCGCCCAGCGCTCCTGGTCGATGCCGTTGAGCGACACGACCGTGTACGGGCTCATTGCGAAGCCGCCCCATGGCGTGATCGCGACCGGGTCCAAGGTCGCCTGACCGCTCTTCACGCGCAGCAGCGGCCGGCTGGCTGCGCCGACCTGAACGCCCGTCAGGTCGCGCGGGCCGAGCTTGGGATCGATCTCGAAGCCGATCATCGGATCGCGCGAGACGACGTCTACCTTGTCGCTGAAGGGACCCGGCACTGCCTGCAGATCGAGCGCGCGCCCTTCGTCCTCGGCCGCGTCGAAACCGAACTGGCCAAGAAACGCAACGGGGACGTGCGCGGCGATGCGCGCATCGACCCATCTGCGCCACACGGCGCTGTCCTGCGTGCCGCTGCCCTGCAGCCACGCAACGACGCCCGCGTAGCGGTCGGGCGTGATGTCATCGGGAAGCGTGTCGTTGACGTTCGCGTACTCGACGTCATAGCCGAGATAGTTCAGCGGCATGGCCAGGTCGCGCACGCCGGGGGTTTCGTCGAGCAGCAAATCTTCGCCCGTGTCCTGCACGACGAGCACCTTGCGCGGCAGCACTTCGATTGCGCCGATGCCGACCACGTCGCGCGCCACGTCGGTCACATAGGGCGTGACACCCGTCGCCACCACCTGCGCCGCCGTCCTGCGCGCGCACGCGCGGTCATCGGCGGCGCAGTATTCGATCGACACGACGGGCACGCCCGTCTGCCGCATGAACGCTTGCGCCGCGGCGACGCGCGCCGCACGGTCGTCTGCGGAAACGACCATCTGCCCGGCACCGCTCGCGCTCGCGCCGCTGACGAGCGACGGGCCCACCACCGCATACAGCGCTTTGGCATGCGGCGCGGCGAGCTTAAGCGCATCGTCGCCGCCGATCACGAATCGCGCGTCGGGATGCGCCGCGCGAATCGCGTCGATCGATGCAAGCGCTTGCGGCGTGTCGAGCAGGAAGCCACGATAACCGCGTTGCCACAGCGGCTCGATTACGCTCGCGACGAATGCACCGGGCGTGCTGGCAGCGGCGTCCGCACCGGTGCGAGCGAGCCATACCGTATGGCGCAACGGATTCGCCGACGGATCGAAACCATGCGACGGATCGACGACGACGGCATCGAACGCTTGCAACAAGTCGACCGGCACATTGGTGCCGTCGAAAAACGCGAGATTGACTGACGCAGAGGCACCCGCTTGTGCAGTACGCGCTTCTGTCTGAGCTAGCGGTGCCGCGGGTAACGTAGAGGATAGGGATTGCGGCGCCGTCGACTGAGCGTTCGCGCTGCCGTAGACGATCGCGAGCGCCGCAAGGACAGCGCACTCGGACACACGCATGAGGCGCGGCTGGGCACGTCCTCGCTCGAAACGCGCTGGCGTCGCCTCGCCGCCCGGCCCGTTGCGAAGCGCCCGGCGCGCACCCCCGATCGTTTGAATCCCCAATGGCATGTGATTTCTTCTTCGGTTTATGCTCTTTTACCGGCCCGCATTGAACGCGGCTTTTTTTGGGCTTTACTGCAGCCCACTCGATTGACTGCCCCTCTTTTTTGACGCGCGCTGCGCCGACCTTTACAACGGCGTAATAAAACACAGCCACGGCCCCTCTGGCGTTAATAGCCGCCCCGCGTCCAGGTTGCGCATTCTAATAGCTGCTTTTTCAAATTGCACGAGTATTCTGGCGCTCGGGTCTTTTACCAACAATCGCCAAAAACGCCCGGAACATCAACGAACTACTGTGCTACCCAATCCTATATGACGGCGCAAACGTTTCACCTCTTCACCACCCGCCGGGTCCAAAATCGTTCGGTCTGACAACAATTAACAATCCACGAATGACTTAATCGTTTTCAGCAGGAATCTTTCGAGCAGGCTTAAGCGGGCAAGATGGGGCTCGGAGCGCCAGTGTCGTGTCAGGTGCCCTGCTAGCGGAATCGTCGCCGCCGCACGTTGTTATTGGCGCGCAATCCGGCGCGATAGAAGGACCGCCGGGGTTCCGCCGTTGGCCGTTTGGTGAAGTGATTTTCGATAAACCGCTTTAGCCGGAAACCGATCGGTGGACTTCCCCTGGAAATCGCTAAAACCCGATTTGTGCCAGCGCGCGACGGTTTGATACCGCTGATTTTCGGTGGTGAGTGGCGTTAATACGGTCATGCTTGGGGCGGATTTCGTTGAGCGACTCAACGGCAGCCGCACGACATCTTGTTGTTTCTGCCGCCATGACACCCCCGCTGCTTCACCCTTATTAAATGCGGATTAACTATTTTTCATTTGACACGCCTGTTTTTATGCAGCGCAAATCAACTGACACATCGATCCACTCGGCAGCATGCTTATTGACTCGCGCAAACGTTATCGTCGGTGGATATCCGTTTTTCACGGCATGAGGCGCTCCGCGACACTTAGCGTGTCGTTGCAGTGGGGCAACGGCAAGGTCGCCGCTGACGGTTGGTGGGCACCAGGCACAGCCATTGCTCAACATCGCTCGCCGGCAGATCGCTCGTTGCGGGACCTAACCCGAGGCGAGCCGCCGTTCTACTTTCAATCCAGTATTCATCGGTGGGAGGCCTCATGCTTCGATACGCTGCAATCTTCTTCGTCATCGCTATCATCGCCGCGGTATTCGGCTTTGGCGGCATCGCCGCCGGCGCGACGGAGATCGCCAAGGTGCTGTTCTTCATCTTCGTGGTGATTTTCCTCGTCACCTTGCTGATGGGCGTGATGCGGCGCTGATCACCGCATCGGCTGTATAAGCGGAGGAATACCCGCCCCGGCGCGTGCGAACAACCTCTTGCAATACCTGCCACGGTGTATTGCAATAGTTGCCGCTCACGCCGGGCTTCTCCGCAACGCAGCACGCGCATCGCGCTATACGTGTGCCGCCAGTCTTCAGCGTGTTCCACGCGCCACTCCAGCATTCCCTCGTCTGTATCTGCTTCATTCCTCCGACAGCACGCGCGAGTCGCTCTCCCGCATGCCCAGATGCAACTCCTCGCATAGAAAACCTTGCAACGTCTGCACGGCTGCCTCCTGCGCGCCCGCGACCTCGCGCGTGAACAGGCCGAAATCCGCAGCGGGCGCATCGGGCAAGCCATCGGCATGACCCAGAATTCTCATGGACTCCGAACGAATATTGCCTTCGAGCAATACCGACACACCGAGCCCCGCTTCGACCGCCGACTGCACCGCCGGCAAGCTCGTGCTCGTACACACAATGCGCCAGCCGATGCCCGCGCGGCGCAGCGCCGTCAACACATTCTGTTGCCACAGACATGTGTCGCCGAAAGCGACCAGCGGTAAGAGCGCTTCGGCGTCGCGCGAATAGCCGCGCGCGCCGACCCAGAACAGCGGTTGAGTCCATGTGAGCAAAGGCGTGCCGTTCACCAACGCGGGATCGGCAACGACCACATCGAGGCCGCCGTCTACGAGCCGCCTGGATAAGGCGGCGCTGCTGTCCACGACGATTTCGAGCGCGACCCGCGGATAGGCAATCGAAAAACGCCGCAACGCACGCGGCAAACGACCGACGGCGATGTCCTCGAGCATGCCGAGCCGTACCGTGCCCGACACCTGCCCCGCGCTCAACGCACGCCGCGCATCGGCACCCGCGCCGAGAATCGCGTGCGCGTACGGCAGCAGCAGATGTCCGGCTTCGGTGAGTTGCACGCCGCGTGGCGAACGGTCGAGCAGCCGCTGACCGACGTCTTCTTCAAGACGGCGCAACTGCATGCTCACCGCGGCCTGGGTGCGTGCGAGACGGATTGCGGCCACGCCCACCGCGCCCGTCTCCGCGACGGTGACAAATGTGCGAAGCAGACTGCTGTCGAGGTCACGGGTCATCACGATTGTTGAAGTCGGCATAAGAAATATCAACTTATCTTAGTAGCGCGGGAGCCGATAAGATAGCGTGAACATTCCCACAGCGACGCGAAAAAACCATGCAGGACACGACAATCAAGTGCGCAGCCGCGCCCGACCCGGCCGACGTCAAACCTGCGCGCGCCGCGGCCGGTGCAGCGTTGCTGTGCGTGCTGTCCATGTCGAGCGTCCAGTTCGGCGCCGCGCTTTCCGAACCGACCATGTCGGTCTACGGCTCGCTCAGCACCACCTGGCTGCGGCTCTGCTGGGCCGCCCTCGTGCTCGCAGTGCTGGTAAGGCCGCGCGTTCGCAGCTACTCGCGCGCGCACTGGTTCGCCGCGGGCGCGCTCGGCGCCGCGATGGCCGGCATGACGTTGTGTTTTTTCGCGGCGCTTCAACGCATTCCACTCGGCCTCGCGGTGGCGATCGACTTTCTCGGGCCGCTAACGGTCGCAACCCTGGCCGTGCGCCGTGCACGCGCGCTTCTATGGCCCGCGCTGGCGATTGCCGGCGTCGTGCTGCTTTCGCGTGATCGCGGCGGCTGGGTGGGCGAACCGCTCGGCGTATTCCTTGCGCTTGCCGCCGCTTGCGGCTGGGGCAGCTACATCGTGTTGATGAAAAAGACCGGCAAGCTGTTCGCCGGTCTTGAAGGCCTGTCGGTCTCGCTGATTGCAGCGGCGCTCGTGGCCACGCCTTTCGGTCTCGCACAAAGCGGCATACACGTGGCCGCAGGCCAACTCGCGGCGACCGCCGGCCTTGCGATACTCGTTCCTCTATTGCCCTATGCGCTGGAAATGGTCGCGTTGCGTCATATGCCAGCAGGTTCGTTCGGTATCCTGATGAGTGTAGAGCCAGCCATCGGTGCGGTGGCAGGCTTTGTCGTATTGCATCAGCCGATGGGTATTCTGCAGGTCGCGGGCACGTTGTTCGTGGTGGCCGCGAGTGTCGGCGCGGTGGTGGCCGCGCGGTAGCGACGGCGCATTGCGAGCCGTCGAGCGCGTCGTGCAGTAAGGACGACGCAACTGCGGAAGCGCATGCGCGGCTAAGCCATGTTCTCGGCTTCGTATAGACGCCGCCCGGCAGCGTCCTTCGCGCCGACAATCGGCTCGAAATCGATCGGCCATTCAATGCCGATGTCCGGATCGCTCCACAAGATGCAGCGCTCCAGTTCGGGAAACCAGTACTCGGTTGTTTTCCACAGACACTCGGCGACGTCGGAAAGCACGACGAAGCCATGCGCGAAGCCCGGCGGCACCCAGATCTGCCGATGGTTTTCCGCGCTCAGGTGCGTCCCGCACCACTTGCCGAAGTTCGGTGAATTGAGCCGCACGTCCACGGCGACGTCGAAAATTTCGCCTGCCACGACCTGCATGAGCCGGCCTTGCGGACGCTGGACCTGGTAGTGCAATCCGCGCAGCACGCCATGCACGGCGCGCAGATGCCGGTCTTGCACGAAGTCGAAACCGCGTGCGACGTCGGCGGTAAACTCGTCCGCGGCAAAGCTCTCATAACAGAAACCGAATGGGTCGCCAAACACCTCGGGCTCGATGAGTTTCACTTCCGGCAGTGCCGTTGCCAACACCTGGTTGCCCATGCCACTGTGCCCGTAAGAAACTGCTCGACAAAGAACGAGGACACCGCCGCGCGTCCGCGCGGCGGCCTTGAAACGCGCCTGCCCTACAGACGCGCTCTACTGTCAGAGCTCCGAGGAGGCAAGCCGGCTGCGGGCGCGATATTCGGTTGGCGATAGCGCCATGCGCTTGCGGAAGATCTTTGCAAGGCGGTCGCCGTTGCCGGTGCCGCTGCGCCGCGCGATCTTGTCGACCGGCAGTTCGGTTTCAGTGAGGAAGTTGCAAGCAATGCGCAGACGCACCTGCAACAGGTAGTCGGACGGCGTGACGTGCATCTCATGCTTGAAACGACGCAGGAAATTGCGCTCGCTCATCGCGGCGACCTGGGCTGCGTCGGCAACCGACACGGGACGATCGCAGTTCGCTTCCATCCAGCGCGCGGCCGCGCGGATTTTTTCCGCCACGCTCAGCGTGCCGCCCTCGGCGGGCAGCGGAACCCATGTTGCAGCCATGCCAGGCATCACGCGTTCGGCGACACTGCGCGCCAGTTCTGCGCCTAGATCGCGCTTGATGAACATCAGCGCGCTGCGGGCGCAGTCATTGCGATCGTTGGACGCGCTGAGGATAGCGTCCGCCCCGCCGCGGCCATAGCGGCCAATTTGCAGCGCCTCGGGGTCGCCCGGATTGGCCGCCTCCAGCACGAGCCGCCCTTCGCCGATGGTTTCGATTGCACGAGTGCGTGCCTGCACCGAGCGCAGCCAGCCAAGCAGGCGCTGGTCGCGGGCCGCCTCATGCGCGCCGTGACCGCCGGCAATGAAAAGGACGTCGAAGCCCGTTCCATAGCGTGTGTCGATACGATCGGTCCAGATGCGCGCGGCCGACGAACTCGGCACGCTGCCGCCGTCGAGCGACAGGAACTGCACTTCATACGGCGGCTCTTCGCCTGGGCGCGTACCGGAAAGTTCGTTCGCGGTCTGGAACATTTCGACGACCGTACCGGGGCCAAGCAACCAGAAGCCGTCGAACAACAGCACACCAATTCGCCGCGCCGCTGTGCGCACATTGACAGCGGGCGTGTGTAACCAGGTAACCCTCGCGGAATCGACGTGGATGTGGGACATGGTCTTCCTCAAAATGTCTACGTGGTTGGACGAGGACGCGCGTTACTCCGACGATATGGATCAACTGATAATCGCTATTCAACATCGGTGAACGCCGCTTCACGCATTATCAGCGATGTTAGCCGAATGAATCCCGTTAGTAAATTTGAAAACAACGGAATTAGCCAGGCATTTAACGTCTGACGAAAATTATTCTCATTTGATGCAAGTAATAATTAGCCGACGCATGAATCCGGGGCGGAAAAACCTACCGCGCGCCGCCGCCGAGCCCTGCGAGCCGCGGCTGAGCGGGGCGGCAGCCTGCCGCGCTTTCCCCGTGGAATGCCGTGTGCATACGCCCGGCGGCGTGTGCGGCATTGGAACGCTATCAAAACGTTTCAAAGCTGAACACACCGGCGCACCGCAATGGCCCTTTTAATTGGATTTGTTATTCGCACATTCGGAATGTGCCTTGTCAGCCGTGGTAATTAGCCCGCAACGATTCTAATCCAGCGATTATTCGTTTATGCGAACGTTTTAAAATCGCAAAAAATGTTTCATTTATGAAACATGATCTGTTTATTCTTCAGATTAATCGGCGCCACTGTAGAGTGGTTCCTTGCGTGAAACGCTAATTCTTCAGAAGATTGCGGATCGTGTGAAGCTTCCCGTTCGCGTACGCGGGGAAGCCGGCGCGCGACTCGCCTCGAACGGCGAGCCGCGTCGTAATGTTAAAGGGTCAGCTCGAATGACTTTGCAAGGATGCCCGGCAATTGCATGCCGCCCGTCGCCCGCTCGCCCCACGTCCCATCGCTCAGAAGCAATTCGGCGTGCGCGCTGATCTGTTCGAGTTCGCTGCCAAGCAGGCGATACAGGCTGTCGTCGAACCGCATGGCTTCGAGCGGCGCGGCGATCTCTCCGTTCTCCACCCAGAAGGTCGCGAAGCGCGTCATGCCGGTGAGCCGGCAATTCATCCGGTCCGAAAAGTTCACGTACCACAAGTTGCCGATGTAAAGCCCGGTGCCCACTTGCGCAAGCACGTCCTCGTCCATCAGGTCGCCAGGCTGCATGGCGAGCGACGCAGGCGATTCCTCGGCGAGCGCGCCGTTGGGCGTCAAGCCGTATTCCCTTGCGCTGCGTGCATTGGTCAGTTGCCCGGCACTGCGGCCCGCTGTGATCAGCGCAACGCTGTCGCGCAAGTAGCCGTCGTCGTTGAAGCCCGGTGTGATGCCAAGGCCGAGTTCTTCGCTAAGCGTGACGCGACGATCCAGCGCGATGTCGCCCACGTGCAGCTTGTACAACTCGCTGCGCGAACTGGCCTGCGCGCGTGCCGAAAAGCCGCGCCACGCCGTCACGCCCAGTAGCTCGGCAAGCGCCGCCGGAGCGAGCCATGCGCGATAGCGTCCAGGCGCGAGCGCACGAGGCGCGCGAGCGAGCACCGCGAGACGCGTGGCAGCCTGGTGCACTTTGCCGGCGAAGACCGCATCGCTCCAGTCGTCGCCGGCATATGTGGTCTTGATCGCGCGACCGCTCGGGTCATAGAGCGACCAGCTGAAATTGAAGTTGTCGACTTCGTACCAGCCGCGGCTGCCACCCGTCGACGCGAAGCCGCGCACGATGGTGCCGCCCGCATAAAAGCCCACGAAATCGAGGCCGCGCGCGCATTCGGCGACGACGCGCAACAAGCCGTGCGGATCCGGCAATCTGCCCGAACGCCGCGTGGTCCGCTGCCATGCGGATGTATCGAACAGCAGGTGCGGATCGTCGGCGGCATCGCGCAGACCCTCGCGCAACGTGGCCAGCGCGGCGCGCACTTCGTCGATGTCCTGCTCCATCTCGCCGCACACCGTCAACGTTGAATACGCCTGACGCGCGCCGTCAATCAGACGCAAGGTCAGCTTGCCTTGCGAGACGGTGCCGCTTTGCCGCACTTTGCCCGCGTTGAAGCGAATGAAGTCGGACTGCTCGCCGGCAAAAGAACTGAGCGTGGTTTCGCCGCGTTGCTGGAGACGCTCGATCGCATCGGCGAGCGACGTAAAGTGCCGCTGCCAGTCCACGGCATGCGCGGCGCGCGGTGGCATGAAGTCGCTCATCACGCTCCTCCGAATACGTCGACATTGCTGAACACGCAAGCGGGCGACGCGTGGCCCACGCGAATGATCTGCGCCGGCTCTCCCTTGCCGCACATCGACGTGCCATACACTTCGCGCGTGTCGGCGTTGCCGACCGCGCTCAAGCTGCGCCAGAAATTCGCGGAAATGCCGCGATAGTTCGGCTGCTTGACGATCTGCGTGAGCTTGCCGTTCTCGATCAGTTGCCCGAATTCGCAGCCGAACTGGAATTTGTTGCGATGATCGTCAATCGACCAGGACGTGTTGGTGCGCATCAGAATGCCGTGTTCGATGTTGCCGATCATCTCGTCGAGCGAACTGTCGCCCGGCTCGATATTCAGGTTCGCCATGCGGTCGATGGGCGGCCGGTTCCAGTTCGACGCACGCGAATTCGCCACGCCCGGCATGCCCGCGCGTTGCTGCGAGAGCGCGCCGCCAAGCGGCCGCTCCAGCACGCCGTTGCGAATCAGATATTCCTTGTGCGCTTCGGAGCCGTCGTCGTCGAATGCGTAGGCTGCAGCTTCTTCGCGCAACTCCGGGTCGAAAGTCACGTTCAGCAGTTCGGAGCCGTAGCGGTAAGAGCCGAACATGTCGGGCTTCACGAAGCTCCAGCCGGCGAAATTGCGCTCGTCGCCGAGAATCCGGTCGAGTTCCAGCGGATGGCCGATCGACTCGTGAATCTGCAGCATCATCTGATCGGGCATCAGCAGAAGGTCGCGCTTGCCCGACGGGCAATTTGGCGCGGCGAGCAATTGCAGCGCCTCGGCGGCGACGCGCGGGCCGCAGCCGTCGAAACCGAAGCGCGCCAGCACGTCCATACCGCCCTGCCCGAGCGTGCCGTAGTTGCCGCCGAGTGTGCGCACTTGCGTGTCGCCATTCGCATGCGCGGCCACGCTCAACTGCGGCATCACGAAGCGGAACCGCTGATCGATACGCACGCCGTCGCCGGTCATGTAAAGCTGATCGGTGTGAATGATCTGCATCGCGGCCACGCGCTCGACGATGCGAGCATCCAGCTTCGCCGCCGCGCATTCGGCGCCGAGCCGGTCGATCCATTCGGCGCGGCCCGGCAGCGTGTGCTGCGCATTCGGCGACACGTACTCGCCGCTCGCCGACGGACGCGCCACTTCGCGATGATCGATCAACGATAATGCCGCGCTCGCCTCGGCGCGTGCGGTGGCGAGATCGAGCGCCTGCTGCAAGCCCGCCGCCGACAGATTCGCCGTCGCCGCGTAGCCGGCGCCCGCGCCGACCCACGCGATGAGCATCGCGCCACGATCGCGCACCGTGCGCAGCGGTTGCGCGATATCGTTGCGAACCTCGTGATCGTCGATCTGTTCGTCGACAATGCGCAGCGACCAGAACTCCGCGCGGCTCTTAAGCGACCGGGCGGCCTGCGCCCAGCGTTCGTCAATCATTCACACTCCTTGGAGTTTGCGCGGAATCCGGCCGCGCCATCAGCAGCGACGAGGCCAGAAGCGATCGTGTATAGGGATGCGACGGCGCATGCAAAACTTCGAGCGTATCACCGGCCTCGACGACCCGCCCGGACTTCATGACGATCACACGGTGCGCCATGGCCCGCATCACCGCGAGATCGTGCGTGATGAGAAGGTAGCTTAGCTTGCGCGTTTTCTGTAAATGTACCAGCAGAGCGAGCACCTGCTGCTGGATCGACACGTCGAGCGCGCTCGTCGGTTCATCGAGCACCAGAAGTTCCGGTTCCACTGCAAGCGCCCGCGCAATCGCAATCCGTTGACGCTGCCCGCCGGAAAACTCGTGCGGATAACGCGGCATCGCGTCGGCGGGCAGCCCCACTTCCTCCAGCAGACTGGCAACGCGTGCACGCCTCGCCTTTGCGTCGATCTCGGACCGGTGCACGGCAAGGCCTTCACCGACGATCTGCTCCACCGTCATGCGCGGCGACAGCGAGCCGAACGGGTCCTGGAACACCACCTGCATGCGCGAGTACAACGCACGCCGCGAAGCAGCCGTCTTCAACACCGACAACGGCATGCCGTCGATATGCACATGACCCGCAGCAGCCCTGTTCAAACCGAGCACGGTTGCCGCGAGCGTCGATTTTCCCGATCCCGATTCGCCTGCAATGCCGAGGGTTTCGCCGCGCCGCACGCTCAAATCGACGTCATGCACCGCGCGAAACGTGGAGCGGCCGAACAGCGATCGCCAACCTTTGGCGGGCGTGCTGTAGTCGACGGAAAGCCCCTGCACTTCGAGCAGACGGCGCGCGCCTTTTTCGAGCGGCGCTATGGAGCGGCGCGGCTCGCTGTCGAGCAAACGCTGCGTGTACGGATGCCGCGGATCCTCGAACAACGCTTGCGTCGTATTCGTTTCGACCAGCACGCCCTTCTCCATCACCGCGACGCGCTGCGCGAAACGCCTGACGAGATTCAGATCGTGCGTGATCAGCAACACCGCCATGCCGCGCTCGGCGGCTTCCTGTTCCTGGAGTTCGATCAACAGGTCGACGATCTGCTGGCGCACGGTCACGTCGAGCGCGGTAGTGGGCTCGTCGGCAAGCAGCAGGCGAGGACGGCACGCGAGCGCCATCGCGATCATCGCGCGCTGGCGCTGGCCGCCTGACAACTGATGCGGAAAACTGTCGATGCGGCGCTCCGGCTCCGGAATGCCGGTGCGCCTGAGCAACTCGATGCCGCGCGAGCGTGCCGCATTCGGCCGCAAGCCCTCGTGCAGGCGCACGCTTTCCGCGATCTGCTTGCCGATCGTAAAAAGCGGATTGAGCGCGGTCATGGGTTCCTGAAACACCATGGCCACGTCCGCGCCGCGCAGCCCGCGCATTTGCTGCTCGGTCTTGCTCAACAGGTCTTCACCGTCGAGCAGAATGCGTCCGCTCAAATGCGCATGGTCGACGAGCCGCAGAATGGACAACGCGGTGACGCTCTTGCCCGAGCCCGATTCGCCGACGAGCGCAACACGCTCGCCACACGCGATGGAAAGATTAAGATCGCGCACCACGAGCTTGTCGCCGAAACGCGCGGAAAAGCGCTCGATTTCCAGCAGCGGCCGGTCGTTCGACGTGACGCTCATCGCGGCGCCCCCCCGAATGCTGAACCGCGCGAACGCGTGTCGAGCGCATTGCGCAGCGCGTCGCCGATAAAAGTCAGCAGCAGCAACGTGACCACGAGCGCGGCGAACGCCGACACCGAAATCCACCAGGCGTCCAGATTGTTTTTACCCTCCTGCAATAACTCGCCGAGGCTCGGCGTCGGCGGCGGCACACCGAGCCCGAGAAAATCGAGGCTGGTCAGCGACAGGATCGCCGCGCTCATCCTGAAAGGCAGGAACGTGATGACCGGCGTGAGACTGTTCGGCAAGACATGACGCCAGATGATCTGTCCGTTCGATAGGCCCATCGTGCGTGCGGCTTTGACATAGTCGAGCGAACGGTTGAGCAGGAACTCCGCGCGAACGTAGTCGGACAGCACGAGCCAGCCGAACATCGACAGAAGAATGAACAGCAGCCACAGCGTCGGCTCGAAGATCGACGCGAAGATGATGAGCAGATACAGGTCCGGCATCGAACTCCATATCTCGATCAGACGCTGGCCGATCAGATCGGTGCGCCCGCCGTAAAAGCCCTGTACCGCGCCCGCCGCTACGCCAATCAGCACGCCGGAGACCGTGAGCGCGAGCGCCATCGACACCGACAGCCTGAAGCCGTAAAGAAGCCGCGCGAGCACGTCCCGCCCGTATTGATCGGTGCCGAGCCAGTTCGACGACGTGGGCGGCGCCGGATACGGATGCGCGGCGAAATAGTCGATCGTGTCGTAGTGAAAGTGGTTCGGCGGATAGACCGCGAAGTTGCCGTTCGCCTCCAGCCGCGAGCGAATATACGGATCGAGGTAATTCGCGCGCGCCGGAAAATCGCCGCCGAAAAGCGTCTCCGGATAGTCCTTTACGATCGGGAAATAGTAATGCCCGTCATAGCGGACAACGAGCGGCCGGTCATTCGACAGCACCTCGCCGAGCAGGCTGAGAACGAACAGCGAAGCGAGGATCATTAGGCTCCAGTAGCCCAGACGCTGCCGCCGGAAGCGCAGCCACGTGCGCCGCCACGGAGACGGCACTAAGCCGCGTGGCGCGGCGGACGCGTCATCGGTCAAGCCGGTTGAACTGGATACGCGGGTCGACGAGGACATAGCAGACGTCAGCAATGAGTTTGGTTACAAGGGCGATCAACGTGAAGAGAAAGAGCGAGCCCAGCACGACCGGGTAATCGCGGCGAATCACGGAGTCGTATGAGAGCTGGCCCATGCCGTCGAGTGAAAACAAAGTCTCGATCAGCAGATTGCCGTTCAGGAACGCGCCGACGAACGCCGCCGGCAATCCGGTCAGCAGCGGAATCGCCGCGTTGCGCAGCACGTGTTTCCACAACACGTCGCGCTGGGTGGCGCCCTTTGCACGCGCGGTCAGCACATACTGACGGCCGATCTCTTCGAGAAACGTGTTCTTGGTGAGGATCGTGACGACCGCAAAATTGCCGACCACCGAGGCCGTGACTGGCAGCACGATGTGCCACAGATAATCGAGCAGCTTGCCGAATGTGCTCAGCTCACCGAAGTTATCCGATGTGAGACCGCGCATGGGGAATACCTGCCAGAAGGTGCCGCCGCCGAACAGCATCAGCAGCAAAACGCCCAGCACGAAGCCGGGAATCGCGTAGCCCGCGAGCACGAGCACGCTCGTCACAGTGTCGAAACGCGAGCCGTTGCGCACCGCCTTGGCGATGCCGAGCGGCACCGAAACCAGATAGGTGAGCAGCACCGTCCAGAGCCCGAGCGTGATCGACACCGGAAGCTTCGAGCGGATCACGTCCCATACTCTTGCGTGCTGATAGTAGGACTGCCCGAGGTCGAAGCTCGCGTAGTGTTCGAGCATCAGCACATAGCGCTCGAGCGGCGGCTTGTCGAAGCCGAACTGTTTCTTGATCTGCTCGATCTGCTGCGGATCGACACCCTGACTGCCGTGATAACCGCCGCCGCCCGCCCCCGCGTCTCCGCCACGGCCAGTGCCGTGGCGGAGTTGCGTCATCACCTGTTCGACCGGCCCACCCGGCACGAACTGCGTGACGATGAAAGTCAGCGTGACGACACCGAGCAACGTCGGCACCATCAACAGCAATCGTCTGAAAATGTACGCAAGCATGTCGCTTTCCGATGAACTCAATGTGACGCGGCCTGCCGTCTGGCGAACCAGTAGTCGATAACCCAATCCTCGTACTGGTACGAGGCCGGCACGATCTCCGGAAAACCGAGCGTGGTCTTGTAGCCAATGCGCGCGCCCGGCGCGTAATACTCGGGCACGAGGTAATAGGAGTTGATCAGCACGCGGTCGAGTGCGCGGGTTGCCGCCTGCAGATCGTCGAGCGTGGTCGCGGCGAGCGCGGCATGGATCAGCGAGTCGACTGCGGGCGAGCGGATCCCCGGGTAATTCTCCGAGCCCACCTGCGAGGCCGCCGCGCTGCCGAAGCGGCGTGCGAGTTCCACACCGGGAATGGTGACCGGCGGATAGATATACGTGGTCATGTCGAACTCGAAGTTGTCGATCCGCTTCTGATACAACGCACTGTCGATCTGGCGCAGATGCGCCTCTATTCCGAGGTTCGCCAGCGCCTGCATATACGGAAGAATCAGCCGGTCCATGCCGGGCTGATCGTCGATGATCTCGATCTTCATCGGCGTGCCGTTGGCGTCGCGCAACGCGCCGTCGCGATAGTGCCAGCCGGCTTGCGCGAGCAGATCGCGCGCCACGCGCAGATTGCCGCGCAGCGAATTCGGCGGCAGCGTGTCGGGCGGCTTCACCATCGGCCCGAACACTTCAGGCGGCAGACTCGCGCGGTACGGTTCGAGCAGCGCGAGTTCCTTCGCGCCCGGCATGCCGCTCGCACCGAACGGGCTCGCAGCGAAATAGCTGCCGGTGCGCCGGTACTGGCCGTAGAACATCATCCGGTTCATCCAGTCGTAATCGAACGCCATGGTCAACGCATGGCGCACCCGCACGTCCCGGAACATCGGCTTGCGCAGATTGATCAGCATGCCTTGCATCTGCGCGGGGCCATCCGCGAAATTGCCTTTCTTCAACACACCGTTGTCGAAGTTCTTGCCCACGTACTTGCGCGCCCATTGCGTCGCGCTGTATTCGACGATCGCATCGGCGTCGCCGGCCTTGAAGGCTTCGAGTTGCGTGTAGTGGTCGCGATACAGCTTGAACGTGATGTGCGCAAAGCGGTACATGCCGCGCCTCGACGGCAGGTCCGCCGCCCAATACGCCGGATTGCGCCTGTATGTGATCTCCTTGTCGTTCTTGCGCGATTCGACGAGATACGGGCCGCTCGAAACCGGCACCTCGTTCGCGATCTGGTCGAACGGCGCGCGCGTGCCGTCGGCACGCATCCCCCATTTCGGCGAGAACACCGGCAGGTCGCCCGCAATCAGCGGCGCGCCGCGCTCGGCATGCCTGAATTCAAAGCGCACGGTGGCCCGATCGACCACGACCGCGCGCCTGATCACCGCGAATTGCGCATTGAACATCGGCGACGCCTGCGGGCTCGTTAACGTGTCGAACGAATATTTGACGTCGGCTGCGGTAATCGGATCGCCGTTCGAGAAGCGAGCGGCCGGATTGATGTGAAACGTCGCCGACGACAGATCGGGCGCGACTTCCACGTCGTCCGCGATCAACGGATACTCCGACGCAAGCTCGTCCCAGCTTCGCTGCATGAGCGTGTCGAACATCAGGTGCAGCACGTCCGGCGCGGGTGCGCCACGCACGAGGAACGGATTCATCGAATCGTAGGTCTGCAACTCGTTGTAGTTCTGGAAGCTGAGCGTGCCGTCCGCAGGCGCGTTGGGATCCGCGTAGTCGAAGTGGGTGAAGTTCGCCGGATATCGGGGCTCGTCGTATTGCGATATCGATGGCCTCGCGTGCGCGGATGTCATGCCCAATGTGAGACCGAGGCCGAGCACGACCGCGCGCGCCCACAACGAGGCCACGCTCGAGCCCGGCCGCGGCAGATATGCGAGCATGCGCAACGCGCGCGGCCAGCGAAACTTCACAGGTCTCATTTCTTCGAAACGCTAAAAGGTCGCGCGCCGGCTGCGAGCCGGCGCGCGGTACGTCGAATCGCGCGAGGATGGTTCTGTCCATCGCCCGCGCTCCCTTCTCCACTGCGGTTGCGACCTTACTGGTCGTCGTCGCTCGGTGCGGTCTTGAACGAGAACGCAACCTCGCCAACGTACGGCTCGGCATTCTTCTCGCAACGGTACGACCTGGCCGCGGTGATGACCGCGTCGTTGAAGACCGAGGTCGGCGGCGTCACGCGCACAATCTTTACGTCGCTGACGCTGCCGTCGGGACTGATCGACAGATGTGCGATTACCGTCGCCGACAGTCCCTCTTGCAACGCGCGGCGCGGAATCTGCGGCTGCACGGCCTGGCAGTGACCGCGTCCGTCGACCACGCCGTGCAACGCCGGCGGCGCCACCGGCGCGGGCGGAGCGGCAGGCGCCGTGGCTGGACCCGGCGTCGCGTTTGCCGTGGCGAGCGCGGGCGCATTCGCGCTCGGATTCGCGGCGGGCGCGATGTTCGCGGGTTTGGGCGTCGCCGACGGCATCGCCGGGGGCGGCTTCGGCGTCGGCTGCGGCTTGGGTTGCTGCTGTTTAGGCGGCGGTTTTACAGGCGTCGGCGCGGGCGGCGGCTCGAGCTTTTTCACCTCGGGCGGCGGCGGCGGTGGCGGCGGCGCCATCGTCACTTCCATGATCTTGCGCGGCGCGGGCGGCTCCTGCCTGAAGCTCACCTGCGAGAGCCCCGCGACGATCAGCAATTCGACGACGAGCGCGGCAGCCAGCGCAGTCTTCATGGACATGCGGCCATGATGCGCCGGATTGGACGACGCCCAGAGCGCGCCGCTCAGACGGCTTTGCGGGTCTTTCATGTCGAGTACCGGAGAGCTCATGTCGTCGGATTGGTGGCGAGTGCAACCGAGCTGATGCCCGCCGCGCGCACCAGATCCATCACCTTGACGATGTTCTTGTAGCTCGTGCCTTCGTCGCCCGCGATCGCCACGTCGACCTTCTTCGAATCATGCACGAGCCCTTGCAGATGCGCGGTCAACTCCGTGGGTGTGACCGGCTTCGCGTCGAGATAAATCTCGTCGGTCTTCGTGACGCCGATCGACACCTTGACCGTCTGCTGCAACTGCTCCGCCGTGCTCGATTGCGGCAGATCGAGCTTGATGCCCGCGCCCTGAATCATCTTCAGCGTGGCAAGCATGAAGAACACGAGCAGGAACATCATGATGTCGATCATCGGAATGATCTCGATGCGCGCCTTCTCTTCCGCGCCCAGGTAATGGCTGCGATGGTTACGCATGATCCTTCTCCTTGGAAGCGGATGTTCAGGCGGCGAACCGCGACACGAGCAGCGACTTGATCAGATCGAACTGATTGACCGTCATCCGGATACGCTTGTTGAAGTAGTTCAGGAAGATCACGCAGATAATGGCGATCGTCAGGCCGCACGCGGTAGCCGTGAGCGCGTGGCCGATCCCGCCCGTCACGCCGTTCGGATTCGCGGTGCCGCTCGTGCCGAGCACGTTGAACGACTCGACCATGCCGATGATCGTGCCGAGCAGGCCGAGCAGCGGCCCGAGCGTCACCGCCGTGTCGAGAATCCACAGATTGCGGTCGAGGCGCGGCATCTGGAACATGATGGTTTCCTCCAGTTCGCGCTCCACCACCGCTTCGGGTTTGCCTTGCACCTTCAGCGCACTTTTGACCAGTTCGCCCTGCACGGTTGCTTTGTAGTGCTCGGCGACTTTCTGTGCGTCGGACAGATTGGCCGGCTCGACCATCTTCAGATCATGTTCGAGCGTCTTGCCCGCCTTGACCGCTCGCGAGAAGAACATGAAGCGCTCGACGATGATCGAGATGCCCAGCAGGAAGATGAAGGCCAGAACGGGAATCAGGCCCATCGATTGAACTGAATAGTTGATAAGGGTATTGAGCACGGGGAACTCCAGTTGCGTCTCTAACAAAGTTGGGCCGCTTCGGTCCCGAAGACGGGAGCCGAAGCAGCCGACCGACTAAACAGACTGCTTTTCAAAAACAGACATCGAGGACTTAGAAGCGGTACGTCGCGCCGACCTGGAAGAAGCGGCCGATGTTGGTGTAAAGCGACTGGTCGTAGCCGGTGATATCCGGTGTGGCCTGCCACTCGACGTCGAACGGCGGCTTGCGATCGAAGATGTTGTTGATGCCGCCGTAGATGGTCCAGTGCTTGAAGCCGCGATACGTGGCCATCAGGTTGAACTGGCTGTACGACGCCACCGACAACGTGCCGCCGTCGCCGAATTCGGACGCCACCGCATTCGTGTAAGGGCCCGTGTACTGCCACGTGAGCGTGGTCGTGAACTTGCGATAGTCCCAGCTCAGGCTCGTGTTGCCCTTCCAGCGCGGGTTGCTCGCGCCGAACGGTTGCAGCAGCGCAAGGTTGTTACCCGCGAAGTCCTGCGTCGGTGCGCCGGGGCTGTTCAGCTTGAAGTGCCACACATAGGCCCAGTCGCCGGCGAGCGTGAACGTGCCGTACTTCGTGCCGACCGACTTGCGGAAGTTCATGTCGAAGCCGTCGGTGTCGAGCGAGCCGAGATTGACGAACTGTTCCTTGATGTAGGCGACCGTGCCGTCCGCATTGCGAATCACCGTCGACGGGTCGTTCGCGTTCATCACCGCATTCGGATCGTTGGTGCCGATCACGCCGTCGATGTGAATCTTGTAGAACGCTGCGCCAATATCGGTCGACGAATCCGGCGAGAGCTGGAAGCCGATGTTGTAGTTCTTCGTATGCTCGGGCTGCAGGTTCGGATTGCCATTGACCTGTTCAGTCGTAAAGCGCTTGGTCGACGAACCGCTCGGATCGTTCGGATCGACCAGGTTCTGGTGCGCAAGATAGGTTGCCTGCGAGTTTTCGACGAGCGTCGGCGCACGGAAACCGCGGCTATACGACGCAAATGCCGTGAGCGCCTGCACCGGCTGGAAGCGCAGCGCAAAGCTCGGCGAGAACGCGCCGCCGAAGTCGCTGTAGTGGTCGTAACGGCCCGCCTGCGTGAACGTCAGATTGCGGATGATCGGAATGTCGACCTGGTAGTAGACAGCGGCCACGTTGCGCTCGCCGTCGACCGTCTGCACGTTGGCCGGCGCGGTGATGCCCTGCACAGTGTACGTGCGCGAATTAATCAGCGAACTCTCGTGGCGGAATTCCGTACCGAAGCCCACGCCGACCGGGCCGCCCGGCAGATTGAACAGATTGCCGGTCGAGGTTTTCGCCGTCACGCTGTCGAGCTTCGAGATAGCCTGTTCGTAGTCGTTCTGGAACACGCCGTTCAGCCCGTTAGGCGTGGCCGACGGATTCGCGAAATCGTACACGCCGTTCTGCAGAATGTTCTCGACACCCGCCACGTTCAACATGTTTCTGTAGGTCGTGTCCACGGTGCTTTGCGAATGACCGTAGTCCGCAGACCAGTCCCAGTCGCCGAACTTCTGCGTGGTGAACGAGCCCTTCACGCCGGTCATCGCGCGCCAGAAGGTGGAGACCGTATCCGCTGAAATAGTGTTGGGGAACGTGTAGTTGATCTGCGCCGGTGCGCCGAACGGGTTGTACGGATTGGTCCCCGGAACGGTGCGCGACAGCGGCAGCGCGGAACCGGTGGCCGGATTGTAGGCGTTGGTTATGCTCGAAAGTGCCGCGGGGCCTTCGTTCTGCACGGTTTCGTTGCGGCTCACCCATAGGTCCGCGTAGGCCTGCACGTCGTCATTGATCTTGAAGGTGCCTCGCACCTTCGCGTTCAAACGCGTTGTAGACGGAACCAGCGAGGTCGTGCTCGCGGGATTCGATTTACACTCCGCGCCGCCGTCCGCCGACACGCTGCCGGGAGGGCATGGGTTGAGCGCGGTCTTGGTGCCGTCAGGAGCCGTCCAGTACGACTGCTGGTTCGGCCCGAGCGGGCCTGCAAGGCCGCCGGGGAACTGGCTGAAGTCCTGGTTGGCCGTCATCGAACGATCGGCGAGCGAGGAACCGGTGTCGCGGTAATAGCTCGCCGCAGCCGTTACGTTGAAGCGGTCGGAATTCAGATCGCCGAAGCCGCCGAGCACGCCGAAGTTGCCCTGCGCGTCGCCCGGATGCTGCGCCTTGCCCAGTTGGCCGTCGAACTGCAAGCCCTGGAAGTTCTTCTTCGTGATGATGTTGACCACGCCGGCAATCGCGTCCGAGCCGTACACCGACACGGCGCCCGTCTTCACGATGTCGATGTGATCCACCATATTGAGCGGGATCGAGTTCACGTCGAAGAACGTGTCGGTGAAGTTCACCGCCTTGCCGTAATTGGCGACGCGCTGTCCGTCCACCAGAACCAGCGTGTACTTTTCGCTCAGGCCGCGCAACGCGATGCCCCCACCGCCTTGCGCCGAGCTGTTCATGGTCGTTTGGCCCCAACTGCTGCCCGAGTTGGCGGACGTGCCGCGCAGAAAATCAGCCACGGTCGTGTAACCGCTTTGCTCGATTTCTTTCGGCGTGATGGTTTGCACCTCGGTATTGCCGACCTTATCCGACGTGCGGATCAGCGAGCCGGTAACTTCCACGCGCTGCATCTTCGTTACGTTGCCCGAGTCCGTCGCTGCCGGAGTGGCTTCCGACGTCGTAGTGGCCGCGGTATTGCCGGTCGTCGCCGGCTGGCTTTGTGCAAACGCCGGTGCGGCCATAGCCGCCGACAAGGCGAGTTCTGCCCAAAGCATCCTTTTGATGGCCAACGCCAATGCCCTTTGTTTCATTTTCCCCTTCTCACTTGTCAGTAAGACCACACCTGTTGTGCAAAGAAAAGCCTTATGAACTTCCCTGCCCTTTTTACGACGACGGCGCACCACGCTTTACCGGATATGCCCAGCATTAGTGCAAATAAGTCCAAAACGATTAAATTGCGTTTAATCCAATCACTTTGCGAAAGGCGATACGAATCCAATTCAATCGATTGAATTGGACTACTAATTTACTAACAGAAATGAAAGCTTTTCTATTTCGTGCAATGTTCATGTCGAGGTGAACCAGCCCGCTTTCACGGCGCGCCATTTTCGGCGCGGCTCGACACATTCACTGAGACATAAACACTTTGGATGCCTAACTTTTCATCAACCCGCCAGCGTTCTGCCGAGGGCACTTCCGGTGCGAGCTTGCTTCTGCCCAGCCGATCTGTCAGTGAGTTGAAAGATTCACTGACTGGGGAACACTATTGCCACAGAACCCCGTGCGCGCAAGGCTCAGCTCAAATTGCGCTGCATGTCATGCGGTGGCAGAAACATAGCAAGTCAGAATCACGTAGTCAAAATTTGTTTGATATAAGCAAATATTGTTTCGCGCACCACACCCACTGCTCGTCCGGCTGCTATGTCGCAAAGCTGGACCACGCCTCAGACGGTCGTGGCAAGCGATTACCAATTTCCAGCGCGAGCGGAAGCGGCGGCCGAATTACGGACGCTTGACTTTCAAACAGGCTGGAAAAGCGTGAAGAAGAGCCCGGTGCGCGTGTCCCGCCAACGCACCAAGCGTTATGAAACACTCAATGGACAGGGACAATAACAAATCAAAATCGGTCGTCAAACTTTTTTTGATGGCATTGTTTCAATCTGGCACTGCCCGGCCTTTAGACGGGACGTTCTAAAGTTTTTCGAATTTGCCCGTGTGCCAACCCGGCTTGCGATATACGACGACGTGACAGTGCACTAAACAAAACATTGTCTCGAACTAAACACGCTCTAGGGGAATGGAAAGGGCCCGCATCGCCTGGTCGGCAATGCGGGCCCTCTCTTTTGCTACGCGACTCGAAGTTTCCGCTACCCGTTGGTGCCTTCGCCCGCTTCGACTTGCGCAGCGCGAGCGCCGCCATGTGCAGTACGGTCGAGCACAGGCTTCAACGCTGCGCCGGTGTGGCTCGCGCGAACCTGCACGATTCCTTCGGGGTCCGTAGCAGCGACGACTGTCCCCCCACCCACACCGCCTTCGGGTCCGAGGTCGATGATCCAGTCTGCCTCGGCGATCACATCGAGGTCATGCTCGATCACCACGACGCTATGGCCGCCGTCAGCGAGACGATGCAGCACGCGAATCAACTTGGCGACGTCGGCCATATGCAGGCCAACCGTCGGCTCGTCGAGCACATACAACGTATGCGGCGGTTTTTGACCGCGCCGCGTAATGTCGTCGCGCACCTTGCTCAACTCCGTGACGAGTTTGATGCGCTGCGCCTCGCCGCCCGACAAGGTAGGCGATGGCTGACCGAGCGTGAGGTAACCGAGCCCCACGTCTTTCATCAACTGCAGAGGATGGGCAATGTTCGAGATCGGCGCAAAGAACTCGACAGCCTCGTCGATTTCCATGGTGAGCACGTCGCCGATATTCTTGCCCCGCCACGTCACTGCGAGCGTTTCAGGGTTGAAGCGCTGCCCGTGGCAGACATCGCACGGTACTTTCACATCCGGCAGGAAGCTCATGCCGATGGTGCGCACGCCTTGCCCTTCACAAGCCGGGCAGCGGCCCTCGCCTGTGTTGAACGAGAAGCGCGATGCCGTGTAGCCCCGCGCGCGAGCTTCGAGCGTGCCGGCAAACAGCTTGCGAATTGCGTCCCACACGCCGATGTACGTTGCGGGACACGAGCGCGGCGTCTTGCCGATTGGTGTCTGATCGACTTCCAGCACGCGGTCGATGCTTTCCCAACCCGTAATCGAGTCGCAGCCCTGCCACGCATGCGTGACGTTCAGCGGAGCACGCGGCGCGGTGCGCGCGAGCACGCTCGAACGGCGGTTCGCGGCGGGCTTCTCTTCTGCCGCCGCTCGCGCCCGACGCGTAGCCGGCGACGACAACACCGAGCGCCCAACTGCGTCGAGCAGGTTCGCCATGAGCACGTCACGCGCAAGCGTGGACTTGCCCGAGCCGCTGACACCCGTCACCGCGACGAGTCGCGACAGCGGAATGCCCACGGTGACGTTGCGCAGATTGTGCAGTTTGCCGCCGTGCACGGTCAGCCAGTTCTCGGGCACCGCCGCCGCGCGCTTGCCTGGCGCGACGACTTTGCGGCGCGGCTGTAGCGGATGCACGATGGGCGTTGCGAGAAACTGCCCCGTCAGCGATTCGGGCTGCGCGGACAGATCTGCCACGCTGCCCTGCGCGATCAGCGTGCCGCCGCGCTTGCCGGCGCCCGGCCCGATGTCGATGATGTGATCGGCCCGCCGGATCGTGTCTTCGTCGTGCTCGACGACCACGAGCGTATTGCCCTTGTCGCCAAGCTTGCGCAGCGCGTTCAGCAGGATCTGATTGTCGCGTGGATGCAGGCCGATGGTCGGCTCGTCCAGCACATAGCAGACGCCCTGCAGATTGCTGCCCAGTTGTGCGGCGAGGCGAATGCGTTGCGCCTCGCCGCCCGACAGGCTCGGCGCTGCCCGGTCGAGGCTCAGGTAACCGAGCCCGACCTCTTCGAGAAACTGCAAACGGCTGCCGATCTCGCTGACTACGTCGCGCGCAATCTCAGCGTCGCGGCCTGTCATGTGCAAACCGTCGATCCACGCGCGCGTGTCCGACACGGTCCATTGCGCGACGTCGGTAATGGCTTGCGCGTCGAACGTGACGGCGCGCGCGGTGGGATTCAAACGCGTGCCCACGCAATCCGGACACGGTTCGTCGACGAGACCCTCAGGTTCCTGCTCTTCCGACGGCAAACTCTGTTCGCGGCCACGATTGTCGTCTACGACGATCGTGTCGTCGTACGCGGCGCGTTGCTCGCGTGTGAGCGCGAGCCCCGTGCCCACACAGGTCGTGCACCAGCCGTGCTTGCTGTTATACGAGAACATGCGCGGATCGAGCTCGGGATAGCTCGTGCCGCAAACCGGACACGCCCGCTTGGTGGAGAGCACCTTGACCGCGCCGAGCTTCGCAGTAGGCTGGCCGCCGTTTATTGCGTCATGCAGACCGTCGAGCGGCGCGAGCAGATGCATCACACCCTTGCCGACTTCCAGCGTCTGATCGAGCGCGTGCCGCAGTTCCGCTTCGTTGTCCGCCGACACGATCAGGTCGGCAACCGGCAGTTCGATAGTGTGCTCACGGAAGCGGTCGAGCTTCGGCCACGGGTCCACCGGCACGAATTCGCCGTCCACCCGCAGATGCGTATTGCCGCGTGCCTTCGCCCACTTCGCGAGATCCGTGTACACGCCTTTGCGGTTGACCACGAGCGGAGCGAGAAAGCCGACGTGCTGCCCCTTATGGTCACGCAGCAATTGCGCGGCGATGGACTCGACGCTTTGCGACGTAACCGGCGTGCCGTCATGAATGCAATGCTGCAAACCGAGCTTCACATACAGCAGGCGCAGGAAATGCCACACCTCGGACGTGGTCGCCACCGTACTCTTGCGGCCGCCGCGCGACAGACGCTGTTCGATCGCGACCGTCGGCGGGATGCCGTACACGGCGTCGACCTCAGGCCGGCCGGCGGGCTGCACGATGGAACGCGCGTACGCATTGAGCGATTCGAGATAGCGGCGTTGCCCTTCGTGGAAAAGAATGTCGAACGCGAGCGTCGACTTGCCCGACCCCGACACACCGGTGATGACATTGAACTTGCCATGCGGGATGTCGACGTCCAGCGCTTTCAAATTGTGCTCGCGCGCGTTGACGATGCGTACGACGTCTTCGCCTTCGATTGCACGGCGCGCGCGCGCCGCGCTCAGCGCCTTCTGCAACGGAATGCCTTGCGATGCCTCCTCGGCAGGCTGCGCAGCCGCGCTCATTGCGCGGTCGTAGTGCAACAGCGCTTCGCCGGTATGCGATTCGGGGCAGCCCTTGACGTCTTCCGGGGTGCCGGCGCACAGCACGCGGCCACCGCCGTCGCCGCCTTCTGGACCGAGGTCGATGATCCAGTCCGCCGCGCGAATCACGTCGAGATTGTGTTCGATCACGATCAGCGAATGGCCGCTTGCCAGCAGCTTGCCGAACGCCTGCATCAGCTTGGCGATATCGTCAAAATGCAGGCCGGTGGTCGGCTCGTCGAACATGAAAAGCCGTTTGGCGACTGCCTGCTTCGCGCCGCGCGCGGTGCGCGCCTGCGCGGATTCAGCGAGAAAGCCCGCGAGTTTGAGCCGCTGCGCCTCGCCGCCCGACAACGTGGGCACCGGCTGGCCGAGCTTCACGTATTCGAGGCCCACGTCGACGATAGGCTGCAGCACGCGCAATACTTCGGCGTCCTTCGAAAAATAGGCGGCGGCTTCGCTGACGGTCAGTTCGAGCACGTCTGCGATGCTCAACGCACGCGCGGGTTCGCCGCGCTCGATCTTCACTTCGAGCAGTTCGGCGCGATAACGGCGGCCATCGCAGTCCGGACAGCGCAAATACACGTCGCTCAAGAACTGCATTTCGATATGTTCGAAGCCCGAACCGCCGCACGTCGGGCAGCGCCCGTCGCCGGAATTGAAGCTGAACATGCCTGGGCCATAGCCGCGTTGTTGCGCAAGCGGCGCCTTCGCGAACAGCTTGCGGATTTCGTCGAACGCGCCGACGTAGCTCGCCGGATTGGAGCGCGCGGTCTTGCCGATAGGCGACTGGTCGACGAACACGACGTCGGTGACCTGGTCCGCGCCGGTCAGGCTGCGAAATGCACCGGGTGACTCGGTGGCGAGACCGAAGTGCCGCGCCATGGCCGGGTACAGCACGTCTTGCAGCAACGTGGATTTGCCGGAGCCCGACACCCCCGTTACGCAGACGAGCCGCTGCAGCGGAATCTCCACCGTCACGTCGCGCAAATTATGTTCGGTCGCGCCTTCGAGCACGATGCGAGGCGTGCTCGCGTCGACCGGGCGCTGCGACCAGTGCGCCGCGTCTGCTACGTGCCGGCGGCCGCCGAGATATTCGCCGGTGAGCGTGCCCGACGAGCGGATGGCCTCGGGCACACCGTCGTAAATGATCGAGCCGCCCCGCTCGCCCGGCCCCGGCCCCATGTCGATCAGGCGATCGGCCGCCAACATGACCGACGGATCGTGTTCGACAACCACCAGCGTATTGCCCGCGTCACGCAGGCGATGCATGGCTTCGACGATACGGTTCAGATCGCGCGGATGCAGGCCGATACTCGGCTCGTCGAGCACGAACAGCGTTTTCGTGAGCGACGTGCCGAGCGCCGTGGTCAGATTGATCCGCTGCACTTCGCCGCCCGACAGCGTGCGGCTTTGGCGGTCGAGCGTCAGGTAGCCGAGCCCGACGTCGCACAGGTATTTGAGGCGTGTGCGCACTTCCGCGAGCAGCAGCTTGAGCGCGTCGTCGAGCAAAGCGCTCGGCAAACTGATTTCGTCGAAGAAGCGGCGGATGCGCTCGATCGGCATCAGCATCAGGTCGTGCACGGTGAGACCAGGCAACGCTTCGAGTTGAGCGCGGTTCCATTCGACGCCGCGCGGCATGAAGCGCTGTGCGGGCGTCAGCACGTCGTCGGCGTTCTTCTTGCTGCCGAGGCGCCAAAGCAGCGATTCCGTTTTCAGGCGCGCGCCGCCGCAGGTTTCGCATGGCGTGTAGCTGCGGTATTTAGACAGCAGCACGCGGATATGCATCTTGTACGCTTTCGATTCGAGATATTCGAAAAAGCGTTTGACGCCGTACCAATGGCTTTGCCACTTGCCGTTCCAGTCAGGCGAGCCGTTGATCACCCAGTCGCGCTCGGCGTCCGTGAGTTCGCCCCACGGCGTGCCGCGGCGTATGTCGGCCTTCGCCGCGTAGCGCATCAGATCGTCCTGACACTCCTTCCACGCCGGCGTTTGCATGGGCTTGATCGCGCCGTCGCGCAGCGTCTTGCGCGCGTCTGGGATCACGAGCCCCAGGTCGACGCCGATCACGCGGCCGAACCCGCGGCAGACCTCGCACGCACCGTAGGCCGAGTTGAACGAGAACAGCGCCGGTTGCGGATCGGCGTAGCGCAGATCGCTCTCCGGGCTGTGCAGTCCTGTGGAGAAACGCCAGATTTGCGGCTCGGCTTGCTGTGCCTCAGGCGCCTGCTGGACCTCGGAAGCCGGCGGCAGCACGTAGATATTCACGCGCCCGCCGCCGCGCTTGAGCGACGCTTCGATCGCCTCGACAACGCGCTGCTTGTCCGCCTGGCGCAGGCGGAAACGGTCGGCGACGACGTCCAGCAGTTTGCGTCTGCCGGTAGGCGACTCGACCTCGCGCTGCGCCTGCACGCGCGTGTAGCCGCTCGCCGACAGCCATTGCTCCACTTCCTGCTCGGACGCCGACTCCGGCAATTCGACCGGGAACGTGACGACAAGCCGCGGATCGTCCTTTTCCGTGCGTTCGAGCAGCTCGGCATAGATCGTTTCAGGCGTGTCGTGACGCACCTGATGCGCCGTCTTGCGGTCGAACAGTTCGGCCGCGCGCGCGTAGAGCAGCTTCAGGTGGTCGTTGAGCTCCGTCATGGTGCCGACGGTGGAGCGCGAACTACGCACCGGATTGGTCTGGTCGATCGCGATGGCGGGCGGCACGCCGTCGACCCGGTCGACTTGCGGCCGGTCCATGCGATCAAGGAACTGCCGCGCGTACGCGCTAAACGTTTCGACGTAGCGCCGCTGCCCTTCCGCGTAAAGCGTGTCGAACACGAGGCTCGACTTGCCGGACCCGGACGGGCCGGTAACGACCGTCATTTCGCCGGTTTTCACGTCGAGATCGACGTTTTTGAGGTTGTGCTGGCGCGCGCCGCGAATCTTGATGATGCCGTTGGATGACAATTTTTCGACCGTCTGAATGAGTGGGCCACCTCTCACGGACGCCTCGCGACCGCGCAAGTTCAGTGCAAACGGGCGCTGAGGCGCTGAAGCCGCGCCCCGCTTGCAGTTGAACACTATACTGTATATTTATACAGTTTTCCACGACGCGCACCGGCCAAGTTTGGCGCACTTCGTGTCATAACGCCCCGCTACACGGCAGGCGCCATGCCGCGCGCGGCGTCAGCCGTCACGCGTCGCCGTCCTTGCGCTCCTGGTAGGCTGTCAGGAGCTTGTGAGCGACCATGTCGACGGCCGGTTTGACCAGGCCGTTCTTGTCCGTCCACACCTTAGGCGTAATTGCCCCGCTCAGCGCAACGCTGTCCGCGTCGCTCAACGCAAGCAGCGCGGTTTGCACGCCGTTATCGAACGCAATCACGTTGACGAAAATCGTGTCGCCGTCGTTGGTGACCGCGCGCACCTTGCAGGTCACGAAGCGCGTACCGTTTTGCCCCGTGCGAAGCTGCGCCTCGCCATACAGGCGCCCGCTCACCAGTCCATCGATCATTTTGCTGCTCCCTTGTTGCAGGTTCCGCACCCGATGTGCGGCGCACATCATCCCACGAGACCTTACACGGCGGCGCTTACGCCGTGCCCGCCGCCTCGAAGATATCGCGCAGCCACGTTGCAAACACGCGCACCCGCGACGACAGTTGCCGATTCTGCGGATACAGCACGGACACCGGCATCGGCGGCGGCGGAAAATTCGCGAGAATGATCTTAAGACGCCCGCTTGCCAGTTCATCCGACACGCGATAGCGCGGCACCTGGACCATGCCCAGCCCGGCCACCGCCGAACCCGTATAGAGCTCGACGCCCGTCACGGACACCGCGCCGGGCAACAGCATCGGCGTAATGCGGCCTTCGATGTCGAATTCGAGCGGCACCGGCTTGCCCGTTGCGCTAGACACATAGTTGACCGCGCGGTGCGATTCGAGCGCCGACGGATCGGCGGGCTCGCCATATTTCTCCAGATAAGCCGGGCTCGCCACCGTCACTTGCTGCAGTTGCGCGACGCGGCGCCCGACCATCGACGAATCTTGCAGCGTGCCCGCCCGCAGCACGCAGTCGATGCCCTCGCGCACCAGGTCGACCAGACGGTCGTCTTCGCCGATTGTCAGTTCGATATCGGGGTAGCGTGCAAGGAACGCCGGCAGCGTCGGCACGACGAAGTGCCGGGCGAGCGTGCCTTGCAGATTCACACGTAACAGGCCTTTGGGCGCCAGGTTAGAGAACGAGCCCTCGGCCTCTTCCATATCGGCGATCAACCGCACGCAGCGTCCGTAATATGCCTGCCCGTCGGGCGTCAGGCGAACCGTTCGCGTGGTGCGCTCAAGCAGCCGCGCGCCGAGCCGCTCCTCCAGACGTTTGATGAGGTTCGTGACCGTGGCGCGCGGAATCTGCAAGTCGTCGGACGCGCGCGTGAAGCTTTGCCGCTCGGCGACCCGCACGAACACACGCATTTCTTCGAAACGGTCCATATGGGCGCTATTGTTAAAGAAGATCGAATGATGATGGCGAGTCTAACCTGATTATCTCGAAGCACAATGCGTTCATCATTCACTCACCAACTCCATACCGAAAAGGAAACGCACCATGAACACGATCAGGAACGCACAAGTCGCTATCGTTACCGGCGCATCGCGAGGCATCGGCGCAGCCATTGCGCGACGCCTTTCGAGCGACGGCTTTGCCGTCGTCGTCAACTATGCGTCGAGTTCCAGCGAGGCCGACGCGCTCGTCGCCGAACTCAACGGCGCGGGTGGCCGGGCGGTGGCGGTGAAGGCCGATGTGTCGAAGGCTGCCGACGTGCGCCGCATGTTCGAAACCGCCGAGCAGCAACTGGGCAAAGTGGACGTGCTGATCAACAACGCCGGCGTGATCAAGCCGACGCCGCTCGCCGACACGAGCGACGAGTTGTACGACCGCACATTCGACATCAACGTGCGCGGCACCTTCAATACGTTGCGCGAAGCGGCGGGCCGCATGAACGACGGTGGACGCATCATCAACTTTTCGAGCACGACCGTCGCGCTGAACATGCCTGGCTACGCGATCTACAGCGCGACCAAAGCCGCGGTGGAAACGTTCACGCACGTGTTCGCGAAGGAACTGCGCGGGCGCAACATCACGGTGAACGCGGTGGCGCCGGGCCCGGTCGCGACGGCGCTGTTCTTCGACGGCAAGACCGACGAGCAGATTCAACACTTTGCAAAGATGCCGCCGCTGGAACGCCTCGGGCAACCGGAAGATATTGCGTCGGTGGTGGCGTTTCTCGCCAGCCCGGCGGCCGCGTGGGTCAACGGGCAAGTGCTGCGGGCAAACGGCGGATTGGCTTGAGGCGTGTCGGGCGCCGCTCCAGCAATCTGAAGCGGCTCAACGCAGTGGTCTAATCGAACTTGCAGCATGCGTGAGTCCGGGCACTCGTGACGAGCCGCCGGGCTCACGCGTTAGAACTCGCAGCGAACCGCCCGCCTATACCGCTTTGGGATTGCGCTCGGCGAATCCTTCCTGATGCCAGTACGGATAAGCCGGCCGCACGGCGCTCGCCGCATCGAGCCGCGCGACCTGCTCCGGCGTCAGGTTCCAGCCGACCGCGCCCAAGTTCTGCCGCAACTGCTCTTCATTGCGTGCGCCGATCAGCACGGTCGACACCGTCGGACGTTGCAACAGCCAGTTCAGCGCGATCTGCGGCACGGTCTTGCCGGTTTCCATGGCGATCTCGTCGATCGTATCGAGCACGCGGTACAAATACTCGTCCGGCACCGGCGGCCCCATGTCGGCGGTCTTGTGCAAACGGCTCGTATCGGGCAACGGCTGGCCGCGCTTGATCTTGCCGGTCAGACGTCCCCAGCCGAGCGGGCTCCACACCACCGCGCCCACGCCCTGATCGACGCCGAGCGGCATCAGTTCCCACTCGTAATCGCGCCCGACGAGCGAGTAGTAAGTCTGGTTCGCGACATAACGCGGGTAGCCGTAGCGGTCCGCCGTGTCCAGCGACTTCATCAGATGCCAGCCGGAAAAGTTCGACACACCCGTGTAGCGGATCTTGCCTGCGCGCACCAGGTCGTCGAGCGTGGACAGCACTTCCGTGACCGGCGTTCTGGCGTCGAAACCATGCAACTGAAAAAGGTCGATGTAATCGGTTTGCAAGCGCTTGAGCGCTGCGTCCACTGCCTGAATCAGATGAAAGCGCGATGAGCCGACGTTGTTCGGACCGTCGTCGAAACGGAAGGTCGCCTTGGTCGAGATGATCACCTTATCGCGCTTGCCTTTCAGCGCTTCGCCGAGCACCGACTCCGAAGCGCCGCGCGAATAGATGTCTGCGGTGTCGAACATCGTCACGCCCGCATCGAGGCAAATGTCGATCAGACGCCGTGCTTCATCGACGTCCGTCGAGCCCCACGCCTGAAAAAAATCACCCTTGCCGCCGAACGTGCCCGTGCCGAAACTCAGCACCGGCACCTTGAAACCGGATGCACCCAGATGTCTGTATTCCATTGATGAATCTCCGTGGCATAGCCGTCATTTAAACGGACGTTCAGTCTACGCCGGTCCACGTGAGCGCGTGGTCGGCGAGCGCTGCGCGCACGGTTTCCATCACGCTGTCCCAATCGCCCAGCGACGGTTGCCTGAAGAGCCTTGCGCGCGGATACCAGGGCGTGTCGCTGCGCTCCAGCATCCAGCGCCAGCAGGTGTCGAAGCGGTTGAGAATCCATACCGGCCTGTTCAGTGCGCCGGCGAGATGCGCGGTGGATGTGTCGACGGAAATCACCAGATCGAGGTTCGCGACGAGCGCTGCGGTGTCGGCGAAATCGTGCAGTTCGCCGGTGTGGTCAACGATATGCGCGGCGCATTCGCCGGTAGTCAATTGTTGCGCCGCCGGTCCTTTTTGCAGACTGAAGAACTGCACGTTGGGCACATCGAGAAGCGGCGCGAAGCGCGCGAATGTGAGCGAACGGCGCGCGTCGTTCTTGCGAAGCTCCGCTACGTGCGGACGGTTCCCGCCGGCCCAGACGAGGCCGACCTTGAGGCGGCCTCGTGCGTCAGCGTCGATACGCTCGCCCCATGCGCGCGCCGCAGCGGGCTCCGCAAAAAGATAAGGCGTGGTCGACGGAATGCTGCCGGGCGACGTGCCGAGCGCGAGCGGCAAGCTCAACAGCGGACAGTGGCAATCGAACGGCGGTAGCGGTTCGCCCGCTTCGACGATCTGATCTGCGCCGTCGAGCGTGGACATCAGCCGCCGCAATTCAGGCTGCACTTCGAGTATGACCTTCGCGCCGAGCTTCGACACCATTGCCGCATAGCGGCAGAACTGCAGCGTGTCGCCCAGCCCTTGCTCGGCGTGCAACAGAATCGTCTTGCCGTCGAGCGAAAAGTCGCCGAGCCAAAGCGGTTGCGCGATGACGCGCCGGCTCGCCTTGATGCGGCTACGCTCCCAGCGCCATTCATACTTCCGCCAGCCCGCTTCGAGCTGCCCCAATTGCAGCAGACACAGCGCTTCGTTCCAGTGGGTCTCGGCGGCTTCGGGATTGAGCGCGAGCGCGCGCTGATAGCTGGCAAGCGCCTGCTCATGCCGGCCCTGATCGATCTGCGTAAGACCGAGGTTATTCCATGCGTCGACGAAGCCCGGCGCCAGTTCAAGCGCGCGCTGATAGCAGCGCTCGGCTTCATGCGGCTCGTTCATATCGGAAAGCGCATTGCCGCGATTGCTCCATGCTTCGGCGTAACCCGGTTGCAGCGCAAGCGCACGGTCGCAGCTGGCCAATGCGTCGGCGGGACGGCCCAGATCGCGCAGCACGCACGCGCGGTTGTTCCAGGCCTGCGCGAAATCGGGGGCGAGCGCGATCGCCCGGTCGAAGCTCGCGAGCGCGTCGAGCGGACGATCGAGGCCCGCCTGCGCGTTGCCGCGATTATTGAGCGCGTCGGGAAACTGCGGCTGCAAGGCGAGCGCGCGGTTCGCACTGGCCAACGCCTGATCGAAACGATGCAGCGCGTTTAACGCATACGCCAGGTTGGAATGAACCGCGGCCTGTTTCGGGTTGACCGCGAGCGCCCTCGCGAGCAGATCGACGCCCTCTTCGATGCGGCCGCTTTGCAACGCCAATGCGCCCAGCAGTTGCAGCGCGTCGAAATGGCGAGGCCTAAGCTCGAGAATCTCGCGATAAAGTTCCTGCGCCTCGGCCAACGCGCCGTTCTGTTGAAGCGCGACCGCTTGCCTAAGCATATGGTCCAACTGTTGCGCCAGATTGGCAGGCTTCTTCATGCGATGAATCCGGAAAAAACGCGCGCCGCGCCGCTTTGTCCCAGCGAGGCGGCACGCGTGCAGTGCTTTACTGCGCCGCCGTCAGATGCTTGCGTTTGGCCAGTTCCTGCGCCATCGCGTAATGCTCCTGAATGGTCGGCAGCGCCTTTTTCGCCGCATCCTTCAACTGCGGATCGCGGCCCGAAGCGATTTCGGCCTGGAACGCCGACAATGCCTTCTGCTCGCCGGCGAGCGCAACCTGCTCGATATAAGCCTTGTCGAACTCGGCGCCACGCAGATTGTTGATGCTCGCGAGCACGGCAGTGTCAGGGTCGTTCTTCGGCACGTCGACGCCGCGCGGGCTCGCCGCGCGAAGCGCGTCCGAGATCTTAGCGTTATCGGTCGAGACGCGCTCGGCGAATGCCTTGACGTCGCGGTCCGTGGAACGCGAGTTGGCGATGCGCGCGGCATCGCGTTGAGTGGCGACGGCCCTGGTGCCGTCGGCAATGAACGTCTGGTCGGCAGCATGCAGACGGCCCGCGTCCGGCGCGGCGGGGCCCGGCGCCGTCTGGGCGCTGGCGGCCGTGGCGACGGTCAGCAGGCTCGCCATAGTGGCGCTGACGATAGTGGCGAGAGGCAAGCGGATCATACGTTCTCCTTGGATTGAAAGCGAAACGGCAACGGAGCACGGGGCGCCGCGTGGCACCGCCGTCCATCGCGGGAGATTCTAGAAGCGCGCCCCGGCGCGGTGTGATACGACGCTGTGGCTTGTGTAACGGCAGGTAACCTTCACACGAATGACGTTATCTCGTGAATGAGATCAGGTGGCTCACCCAGGGATTGCCAGCAGAAATCCGGCAAAGCGCTGAATTTTTCGGCAAGCGCGCCGATAACAGAAAGTAAGAGGCGCGACGGCATCAATCCACGCGAGCGCGCCACGCACCGCAATCCTGGAGAGATTCGATGGCAGCAGATAACCGGGCGCACGACGAACGCAGCAACCTGACGAGTTCCAACAAATTCGAACTGCTGCTGTATCGGCTGGGCTCCGTCCCCGGCAGTGACGCGCATGAGCTTTACGGCATCAACGTGTTCAAGGTCCGCGAAATTTCGACGATGCCGCCGGTCACGCCGATCGCCGGTTCGTCGCCGTTCGTGATGGGCGCCGTCGACATTCGCGGGCAGATCATTCCCGTGATCGACTTGCCGCGGCTCATGGGCTGCGAGCCCACGCGCGGCCTGAATATCCTGCTCGTCACCGAATTCGCGCGCTCCACCCAGGCGTTCGCGGTCGAGGAAGTGGACGACATCGTGCGACTCGAGTGGAATCAGGTGCTCTCCGCGGAAGGCGCGGCGGGCGGCAACCTGGTGACGAGCATTGCGCGGATCGACGGCAATACGGGCGATTCGCGGCTCGCGCAGGTGATCGACGTCGAGCAGGTGTTGCGCGACGTGTTCCCCTCGCAGCACCCGAGCGTCGACCCGACGTCCGTGGGCGATGCACTCGGCATTCGCCCGGGCGCGAAGATTCTTGCCGCCGACGACTCCGGCTTCGCCCGCAAGCTGATCGAGCAGGCATTGACCGCGATTGGCGCCGAATACGTGATGACCAAGACCGGCGAAGAGGCGTGGCAGACCTTGCAGCAAGTCGCCGACGAAGCACAGAGCAACGGCGCGCGCGTCAAGGACAGCATCGCGCTCGTTCTGACCGACCTCGAAATGCCCGAGATGGACGGCTTCATGCTGACTCGCCAGATCAAGGCCGACGAGCGCACCCGCGACATTCCGGTGATCATCCATTCGTCGTTGACCGGCGCGGCCAACGAAGCGCATGTGAAGAACGCCGGCGCGAACGGCTATGTCGCGAAGTTTCAGGCCAGTGAACTCGCCAGCGCGATACGCAGTGCACTGATGTCTGCCACAGAAGCCGCGGCCTGACGAAATCGCGCGTGTGCCGGGCGTTGCCCGGCACACGTCCTATCGGGACGCTTCGAGCGCAACCGAGAAGACCCGCCGGCCAGTGGCGACGCCCATGGTGTTGAGCATCCTGGGCGTATGGAAAGAGTCGAGCTTCGCGCGCTGTCCGGCGGTCCCGATGTCGAGTTGCGCCAGCACTTCCGCAACCACCGCGTACAGCACGCCGACATTGCCGTCCTCGATTTTTACGGCGATGCCGAGTGCGCCTTGTGTGCCTTGTGTGCCTTGTGCGCCCGCTTTCGACGTGTGCGCGGCAGTCTGACTCGATGCGCGCACGCCGATCCCATAACTGCCGTCTGCACCGAGCTTGCCGACGAGCGCGCCGCCAAACGCGTTCATCAATATCGTGCAGAAGCGGCCCTCGCCCCCGACCAGTTCCGGATAAGCCGTCATCGCGCGATAGATGCGCGCGAGCGCCGCTGTCCGCGTGTTGGGCGCTGCCCCGGACGACGAAACCTCGTCCTGCGCCGCGGCCAGCTTCGCAAAGAGCCGTGCGAGACGATCCAGCGGAAATGCCGGCGTGGGCAGATTGCAACCGTCAGTGGCCCATTGCACGCCGTCGTCCGGCAAGTCGCAAACGTCGGCCACCGCGTGCTTCACGCGGATCTGCAACGGATGCTCCGGCTGTTCGTAACCGCTCAGCGCCGCGCCGATCGATCGCGCGCCGGCCAGCATGCCCGCATGCTTGCCCGAACAATTGCTGCACACGGCACCCGGTTTGAAATCGCGCTTGATCCAGTCGACATATACCGCATCCGACAGCGGCGGATGACCGCCGCAGCGCAGATCGGTTTCGCTCGCCTGCGCTTTGGCGAGCATCTGCCGCGCACGTTCGATATGACGCGGCTCGCTGCTGTGCGAGGCGCACATCAGCGCAAGGTCGGCATCGTCGAAACCGAAGCGCTCGAGCGCGCCCGTTTCCAGCACCGCCAGCGCCTGCGCGGGCTTGGCGGCGGAGCGGGCCAACGTCACGCGCGACGGGTCGCCGAACGAATACAGCAGGCGGCCATTCGAATCGACGACCGCAACATGCGCGCGGTGCGTGTTCTCTACCGAATCGCCGCGATAGACGGTCGCCGCAATCGGCCCGGCCGTGTGCAAAGTCATGCCCGTTCTCCTCGTGATCGCGCAAATCGTTGCGCTGGCAATCAAGCGTTGTGCGCCACGATTCTACGTAACGAGCGCACGGGCATCAATTGCACGCGATCAGTCCGGCATGACACGCTGTCTCAGCGCGAGACGACCGCGCCGCGCTCGCTCACGACTTCGCCGCGCTGAAACACATACGCGAGACGCTCGCCCTGCCCGGTCAGCGTGCCGATATCGTCGAGCGGATTGCCGTCGACCACCAGCACATCCGCCACCGCGCCCGCTTCGATTGCGCCCAGCTTGCCTTCTTGCGCAACGATCTCAGCGGCGATCGTGGTTGCTGAGCGCAGCGCTTCGAGATTGCCGAGCACTTCTGCGCGAATGCGCAGTTCGTCGCTCTGGAACGTGTGCATTTCGCCGAGCAGGTCGGAGCCGAAACCCATCGGCACGCCCGCGTTCGCGTAGATCTGCAGCGAATCGCGTCCTGCTTGCCGCACGGTTTCGACCTTCGCGATCGAATCGGGCGGCAACCCGTAGTCAGCGCCGTGCTTCGCAAGCGCGTCGTAGGTGACGAGCGTCGGCACGACGAACGCGCCATGTTCGCGCATCAATTTCGCGGCGGCTTCGTCCACCAGATTGCCGTGCTCGATAGTGCGCACGCCGCAGCGAATCGCGCGCGAAATCGCGCGGCCGGTGTACGCATGCGCCATCACATAGGTGTTTGCAGCTTGCGCTTCGGCGACGATCGCGCGGATTTCGTCCTCGGAATACTGCGTGTTGCCGATTGGATCGGTTGGCGATGCCACGCCGCCCGATGCCATGATCTTGATCTGCGTCGCGCCCTTCTGGATTTCTTCGCGGACGGCGAGACGCACGGCATCCACGCCGTCCACCACGCGCGCAATTGCGCCAGCCCGAAAACAGCACGAACACGGCTCGAGCATATCGCCGCGCGGACGGAAATCGCCGTGGCCGCCCGTCTGCGAAAGCGCCTTGCCGGATGGGAAAATGCGCGGCCCCGGAACCAGGCCGTTTTCGAGCGCCTGCGTCAAACCCCAATCCGCGCCGCCCGCATCGCGCACGGTCGTGAAGCCGCGGCCGAGCATCGCCTTCAGGATCGGCAGCGCGCGGATCGCCGTCAGAATGTTGGGCTGCGTTGCGTTCGCACCGAGGTTCGCACGCGAAGCGAGCACATGTACGTGACAATCGATCAGACCTGGCATCACCGTCTTGCCGCGCGCGTCGATCACGCGTGCGTTCGGCAGATCGACGGGACGATCGGTGACTTCGACGATATGGCCGTTCTCGATCACGACATGATGATGTTCGAGCAGAATGCCCTGCTTGAGATCGAGTACATTGCCGCCATTGATTACCGTAATGCTCATGGGAATTGTCCTGACTTGCTGACTTGATGACTTGATGAGAATCCGTGCGGCCGGAAGCGCACCGCACGCGCTGCCCGATTCAGTGCCGCTGCGGATCGCGCACGAAGAACGTGCCCGTCAGGCTGATCGCGGCGGCGATCATCACGTAGAACGCGGGTGCCATGTTGCTGCCTGTCGACGCAATCAGCCACGTAATGAAGAACGGCGCGAAGCCGCCGAAGATCGTCACAGCGAAGTTGTAGGCGACCGACAGTCCCGTGGACAGCACCTTGGTTGGAAACAGTTCGGAGAACGCCGCGAGAATGGGTCCGGTGTATGCAGCGATCAGCAGACCGAACACGCCTTGAAAAACCATCAGCGAAGCGAGGCCCGGCGCCCGGTTGATGTACGCGAACATCGGCCAGGCCAGCACGAGAATCAGCACGGCGGCTCCCGACAGGAAACGGCGGCGCCCGTAGCGGTCAGCGAGTTTGCCCACCACCGGAGCAAAACACATGATCATCGAGCCGCCGAACATGCCCGCGAGAAATCCCGTGGATTGCGGCAGATGCAACGTGCGGACCGAATACGTCGGCATGTAGAACAGCAGAACGTAGGTGCAAACGGTCCACAGAATCACCATCGAAAAGCTCGCGAAGGTTTCTCGCGGGAAGCGGCGAAACACTTCGGCGAGCGGCGAATCGTCTTTCGCTTCGTCGGCCACTGCGCTGAAGGCAGGCGTTTCGTCCATGCGGCTGCGAATGAAATAGCCGACGGGTCCGATCAGCATGCCGATCAGGAACGGCATTCTCCAACCCCACGAATGAAGCGCTTCGGTGCTCAGACTGCTGGTCACGAACGTGCCGACCGCTGCGCCCAACAACACCGCAAAGCCGATGCTCGACTGAATCCAGCTCGAGTAGTACGCGCGCTTGTTAGCGGGCGCGTACTCGGTGAGAAACGCCGTCGCGCTGCCCATCTCGCCGCCCGCCGAAAACCCTTGCAGCAATCGCGCGATCACGATCAGTACGGGTGCCCACACGCCGATCTGCTGATAAGTCGGCGCAATGCCGATGAGCGCCGTGCCGCCCGCCATCAGCAGAATGGTCAGCGACAGCGCAGCCTTGCGCCCGACCTTGTCCGCATACACGCCGAGCACGATGCCGCCCACCGGACGCATGAAAAAGCCCACGCCGAACGTGGCGACGGCAAGCAGGAGCGAGGTCAGGTCATTGCCGGTCGGAAAGAACAGCTTCGCGATAATGACCGCGAAAAAGCTGTAGACGGTGAAGTCGAACCATTCGAGCCCGTTGCCGAGCACGGTCGCGATAATGGCGTGCCGCCGCTGACGCGCGAGCGTGTCCACGGAGAGCGGTACGTTGGATGAAAGCGTTCCTTGCATGGTCTCTTTCCTCATCTGGCTGCCTGTCAGGCAAAGTGTCGGCAACGCGCCACGCCGTCGTCGCGGCGCTTTTGCATGCATAACGCCGATCGTAGAGAGACCTGAATTGTTTTCGAAACGAAAGATTCGCATGCACGCATGCGTGCAGCGCATGCGAAGCCGTTCAGGCCGCCGCCCTGCCCGTCTGCGCTTCGGCCTGCTCGAAAAGCCACCGCGTGAACACGCGCGCGGCCTGGTTCTGTGAGCGGTCGTTCGGCGACACCACATAGTAGCCGCCGCCGTGACTTGCGGATGCGTGGGTGGCGCGCACCAGCAGCCCTTCTTCGAGACATCGGTCGATCATGTGCCGCCAGCCGAGCACGACGCCCTGACCGAGAATCGCCATTTGCACGAGTTGCGGATAGTGATTCACCATGACCGCCTGCGGCGCAACAGGCATTTGCACGCCGTTGATGCGAAACCATTCCGGCCACGACATCCATTGGCGCTGACCGTCTTCCTGAATCAGCAGCGTTTCCTGAGCAAGATCGGCGGGCTCGAGCACGCGGCCTGCGAGATAGGCGGGTGAACAGACCGGGTACACCTCCTCGTCGAAAATGCGGCGGGCGGTGTAATGCGGCTCGGCATGCTGGCGGATGTAGTAGAGGCCCACATCGAATTCGGCGGGCGACATCGAAGCGAGTCCATCGCGCACGATCATTCTGATTTTCACGTTCGGGTAAGCGGTACGAAACGCACCGAGCCGCGGCGTCAGCCACAACACGGCGACGCCCGACGAACACGCGATGGTCAGTTCCTGGTCGCCGTAACGCTTCATCACATCGAGCGTCGCTTCGGAACAGTTCGCAAGCAACCATTGCACGCGCTTTGCGTAACCCTCGCCGGCGATGGTCAGACGCAATGCGCGATGCTCACGGACGAACAGCGACCGGCCGAGGAATTCCTCGAGTTGCTGGATTTGCCGGCTGACCGCGCTTTGCGTCAGATGCAACTCCGCGGCGGCCTTGGTGAAGCTTGCGTGCCGCACGGCCGATTCGAACGCGACCAGACATTGGAGCGGTGGTAAGGGAGCAATGCGCATGATGAAAGGAGCCGAGTCGCGATCGCACCATGATAGCGGGTGCGGCTCAGGCTCAGATCACCGTCGGGCATCGTCTATCAAGCGCCAGACGCAGCTAAAAGGCGCTTGAGTTCCGCTACTTGCGCTTCGAGATCCTTGATGCGCTCGTCACGCTCCTGCAACGCGGCGGCGACGTCCGCAGCCTCGAAACGCTGTGGAATGTGCTGAGGGCAATTGACGTCCCACGCATGCACGCTCATCACGATCACGCGTTCTCCGCGTGCCTTGTAACCTTGCGGCATGAGCTTCGCGAGCAGCGCGGGATCGTCGTCGATCACACGCGCTTCGCCCCATATCTTGATGCGCCGGCGATGCGCATAGTCGACGAGAAAGAGATGCACTTTCGGGTTGTCGGTTAGATTGCCGGACGTAATGTACTGACGATTGCCCGCGAAGTCGGCGAACGCAATGGTGTGGTCGTCGAGCACGTGCAGGAAACCCGCAGGGCCGCCGCGATGCTGGATATAAGGTTGCCCTTCTGCGCTTGCGGTCGCGAAGAACACACTGGTCTGCTGCTCGATGAAACGCGCGACGTCAGGCGTCAGCCGGGTTTGCCAGCCGTGCTCTTCTTCCATCCGGGCATACGCGTCGCGCGATCCGTTGCGGCTCTGCAAGGCCTTGACGGTGGGCGTGAAAGCAATGTCGCTCGGATAACTGTTCGGTTGCGAGTCGAGGCGTGTCATGAAGCGGCTCCTTCGCGGGTCGTTCCGCAAGTAACGCGTCAACCTTAACCGTTAAAGCTTTTCTGGAGAACCCGGACGGATCGAGAACCGGGTTTCCATCAATTGAGAATAGCGCGCCGCTCAGTTGCTCGGCACCAGTTCTTCTTCGCGTTCGAGCGAACGCGTGTTCCTGAGTTCGGGGAAGAGCTTCATCCACAGCAAGGCGACCGTGATCGTTGCGATGCCGCCTACCAGTACGGCCGTTCGTGCGCCCCACCAGCCGGCCGTCACGCCGGACTCGAATTCGCCCAATTGATTCGACGTCCCAATGAAAAGCGAGTTGACGGCGCTCACGCGTCCGAGCATTTCATCCGGCGTGCGAAGCTGCACGAGCGACAGCCGCACGACCACGCTGATGGTGTCCGACGCGCCGAGCGCCATCAACGCAAGCAGCGAAACAATGAACTGATGCGACAGGCCGAACACGAGCGTGGCGATGCCGAACACGACCACGCCGCCGAACATGGCCGCGCCGGGCCGATTACGCAGCGGGAAATGTGCAAGCCAGATGGTCCCGGCGAGCGCGCCGATGGCCGTGCCCGAGCGCAACAGTCCGAGCCCGAGCGGCCCCGTATGCAGGAAGTCCCGCGCGAACACCGGAAGCAACGCGGTCGCACCGCCGAACAGCACCGCGAACAGATCGAGCGACAGCGCGCCCAATATGACCGGCTCCTTGCGAATGAACGCGATGCCGGAGAACACCGATTCGAGCGTGACAGGCGCGCGGCTTGCCGGCTTCGCGCGTAGCGGAATGCCCCACACGGCTGTCGCGGCGGCAGCGAACGACAGCATGCACGCGAGATAAGCGGCGCCCGGCCCGATGCCGTAAAGCAGACCGCCGAGCGCGGGACCGGCGATCTGCGCGGTCTGGTTCGCCGAGGTGGCCCATGCCGTCGCTTTCGGCAACTGCGGGCGCGGCACGACGCCCGGCAGCAGCGAAGCGACCGCCGGCGACTCGAACGCGCGCGCCGCGCCCACGCATGCGGCCAGCGCATAGATGACCGGCGCGCTGATCCACCCGCCAAAGGTGCCGCACGCGAACAGCAATGCGGCGACGCTTTCGAGACTCTGACAAATCGCCGCGATCCGCCGACGATCGTAGCGGTCCGCAAAATGGCCGACCACGAGCGTGAGCAGGAACATTGGCAGGAATTGCGCGAGACCGACGAGGCCGAGCGCGAACGCGCTGTGCGTCAGCGCATAGATGTGCCACCCCATCGCGACCGCGAGCATCTGGAACGACAGCGACGAAAGAATCCGCGTGCACCAGAAGCGTTGAAACGCCGGTTGCTTCGGCAGGCTGACACTCGAGATATCGGTGGAGTCTTTGCGATCGTTGGAATCGGCGGGAACGGGAGGCATCGAGGTCGTCTTGTTTGATTGGGCTGGGCGCGGGCGGCAGCTAGTTTAGAGCAAGCATGCGGGTTCTGCTGACGCGGCGGTCACCGGCGTAGCGCAAGCAGGCCGAGCCAATGCGGCCGCCTCACCGCTCTCCGCCTACCTAAGATTTTCGATGTTTTCATTTGATAACAATTCTCATTTACATTATTCTCTCGCATCATTAATAAAAACTGACGCCGCCGGACATTCCCGACGCGTTGGTGCGGGCGTGCCGCGTCGTCCGAACCATCCATGCGCCTCGTAAAAACTTCTGCAGTACCCGGCCGCTATCGCCGGTCCGGCATCGGCTTGCCGCTTTCGATGATGATGTACATGGTGACCGCGCCAGCCGCGATGGCCGCCGCTTCCTCCGACGCCGCGAGCGTCCAGCCCTCCGCTTCGACGGAATTGCCGGCGGTCGCCGTGCAAGGCACAGCGCTCGCCGACCCGACCGTCGGTTATCGTCCGCGCACGAGCGAAACGGCGAGCGGTATCGCGACGAAGATCAGCGACATTCCGCAATCCGTCGCGGTAGTGAGTTCGAGCGTGATGCAGGACCAGCAGGCGCGCACACTCGACGACGTACTGAGTAACGTAAGCGGGATCACGCAGACCAACACGCTTGGCGGCACGCGCGACGCGTTCATCAAACGCGGCTTCGGTTCGAACGACGACGGCTCGATCCTCGTCGACGGCATCCGCTCGCCGAGCTTGCACAATTATCTGGCGACGATCGACCGTGTCGAAGTTCTCAAAGGCCCCGCCTCGCTGCTCTACGGCATTCAGGAGCCGGGCGGCGTCATCAACCTGATCACGCGCAAACCGGACGACACCTTCCACGGCTCCGTCTCGGCGAATTACACGAGCCATCGCGGCAGCGGTACGGGCTTCGACCTGACCGGGCCCATCGGCCAGCCGGGACAGGTCGCGGGCGGCACGCTCGCCTTTCGCCTGACCGGCGAATACAACACGGCGCGCTACTGGCGCAGCTTCGGACGTCAGCGCGATTCGCTGATCGCACCGTCGCTGTCATGGCACGACGCCAATACATCGATCGACGTGAGCTACCAGTACGTCGATTACACGACGCCCTTCGACCGGGGCACGGTGCTCGTCAACGGCCATCTCGACGATGCACTGCGCTATACGCGCTACGAGGAACCCTGGGCGCAAAGCTCGGGCGAGCAGGAAACGTTGCGGGCGAAGATCGAACATCGCTTCTCGGACGAGTGGCGCGTGCGCGCGACTTACGGATGGAGCCGCGACCGCTACGACCAGTACATCACGCGCGCGACGGCGTTCAACAGCAGGACCGGCATCATGAGCCGCACGTCGGATGCGAATCTGCAGCGCAACGACTCCGACGAGATCGCCACCGTTGGCGCGATCGGCAATCTGAATCTCGCTGGCATGCGTCACGAGGTCTATGTGGGCGGCGAATACGAACGGCAGCGCAGCTTTCGGGGCGACACGATTCGCGGCAAGGCAGTGTCCGGCTTCGATCTGTACGAGCCTGTCTATGGAATGCTCGCTGCGGGCGGCACGCCGAGCGCGGCGCAAAGCGATAGCCTGTCGAAAGTGCACACCTACTCGGTCGTCACGCAGGACACCGTTCATCTGACCGACAGGCTGATCGCTGTAGGCGGCGTGCGCTGGGAGAACTGGCAGCAACTATCGGGCGTGGGCCGTCCGTTCGTGATCGCCGATCACTCGCATGGACAGGTTTGGCTGCCGCAATTCGGCCTCGTGTACCGGCTGACGCCGGCACTTTCCGCGTATGTGAACTTCAGCAAGTCGTTCGTGCCGAACGTCGCCACACAAGTGAACGAGCCGCTCGCGCCGGAGCATGGACGCGTGTTCGAAACCGGGCTGAAGTTCGACTCGCACGGTATCACCGGCACGCTCGCGGTGTATCAGATCGACAAGCAGAACGTCGCAGTAACCGTCGGCGATACGACCGAGACAGTGGGCAGCGCGAGGTCGCGCGGTGTCGAACTAGACGTTGCCGGACGGCTCACGCAGCACGTCAGCGTGATCGGCAGTTATGCGTATACGAACGCGACGGACCGCGACGACGGCACGCGTCTCGTGAATGCGGCGCGTCATACGGGCAGTCTCTTCGCCGTCTACGACACGATGCTGCCCTACCTGCCGGGACAATGGCGCTTTGGCGGCGGTGCGCGGCTCGTAAGCAAGCGGCCGGGCGATACGGCAAATAGCTTCACGCTGCCGGGCTATGTTGTCGCCGACCTGTTCGCCGCGTACGACACGAAGATCGGCAAGATTCCCACGCATGTGCAACTGAACGTGAAGAACGTGTTCGACAAAACTTACTATCCGTCGAGCAACAGCAATCTGATCATCGCCGTCGGCGAGTCGCGGCTCGTGATGCTCAATACGACGTTTTCGTTCTAAGCGGCATTCGACGCGATTCGCGAGGTCGCGCAGATCGCGCGCAGACGTCGCACAAAAAGTCAGGGAGCCATCGGCTCCCTGACTTCGTCCCCGCTTTCAGCAGGATCGGCCCGACTGGACCGATGCTTCAACGACGCAACAGCCACATCAGATAAGGGCCGCCCAGAAGCGTCGCGATCACGCCCGCCGGCATCTGCTGCGGGAAGATCATGTTGCGCCCGAGCCAGTCCGACAGCACCATCAGCAACCCGCCAATGAGCGCCGCGACGAGCATCTGCGAACGCGCGCGCGGAAAGCCGAGCAGCCGCGCGAGATGCGGCGCCATCAGGCCGACGAACGACATCGGGCCGATCACGACCGTTGCTCCCGCCGTGAGGATCGCGGCGACCGCGAGCAGCAGCAGCCGCGCGCGCTGTGCGCCGACGCCCAGTGCATCAGCCACATTGGCGCCGAGCGGCAGGATTTCCAGCCAACGCGCGCCGAGATACGCGACGAGCATGGCGGCGACCGTACACACGCCAACGGCGACGGCCGTCGCGGGCACGATGAGATAGGTCGAGCCGTACTGCAGCGGACGCAGCAGGTTCGCATAAGCACCGCCGCTCGCGGTCGCGAGCATGATGACTGCTTGCGCGAACGCGCTGATCGCGATGCCCGCGAGTAACACGTGCTCGGGCGCGAAACCGCTGCGGCGTCCAAGCGTGACGATCGTCAGCAGGCAAATAAGTGCACCGGCCGCCGATCCGGCGAGCAGCACGGGCGTCGACGGCTCCGTCGCGACGACCGCGGCCACCAGCATGCCGAGCATCGCGCCACCGCTGACGCCGAGCAAGTCGGGGCTCGCCATAGGATTGCCGGTCACGCGCTGCAGGATCGCGCCCGCGAGTGCGACCATCACGCCGGCCCCGAGCGAAGCGGTCAGCCGCGGCACGCGCCAGAACCAGACGTCGCTCCAATGTTGCGCGTCCGTCCATTGCCAGCCGTGTAGCGTCACTGAAAAACACAGCGAGATGACAACCGCGGCAACGAGCAGCCCGCCGAGCAGCAGCACGGGCACACGCAACGCGCGGCGCGGGGCTGCGTGTTCCGCCGATGCTGGACGCGGCGCCTCGACGTGCAAACGGCGCAGCATCCACAGCAGCAGCGGGCCGCCGCAGAGGGCCACCGCAGCGCCGGTCGGCAGCAACTCGCCGAGCACGCCTGGCAAGCTCTGCACGGCCTGGTCGGCAATTGCGAGCAACAGCGCGCCCACGAGCGGCGCCCACAGCAACTGGTCGCGCAGCCGGCGCGCCCCCATCAGTCGCGCGAGCACCGGACCGCCGAGCCCGATGAAGCCGATCACGCCGACCGCGCTCGCGACGAACGCGCTCAGGATCACCGCGATGGCGAGCGCGACGGGCCGCGTCCATGCGAGCGACATACCGAGCTGGCTCGCGCTGCCGTCGTCGAGAGAAAACAGCGTGAGCGGACGCACAAGTAGCGCCGCAGCCGCACCGCAGGCGAGCACGCGCGGCAGTAGCCAGACGACGCCCGCCCAGCCGTTCTGCACAAGCGAGCCGCCGCCCCAGATGAAAACGGATGTGAGCGAACGCTCGAACACGATAGTTAGGAGGACGGACAGTGCACCGCAATACAGGTTCACGATCATTCCGGCCAGCACGATCGACACGGCGGCGAAGCCTTTGCGCCAGGTCATCGCCATGGTTGCGAGCATTGCGAGTGCGGCGCCGGTCAGCGCAACCGTGAAACGCATGTCGGCGACGAGCGCGGGCGCGACGACCGCGGCGATCGTCAGGGCGAGATAGGCGCCCGCTGACACGCCGAGCGTAAGCGGTTCGGCAAGCGGATTGCGTAATACCTGCTGGAACACGACACCGGCGAGCGACAAAGCCGCACCGGCGATCAACGCAATGGCGACGCGCGGCAACCAGCCATAACGCACAACGAGTTGCGGCAGCGTTGCGTCGGCGCCGGACAGCACGACGCCCGGCCATTGCGCGACCGGCAGCCGCGCCGATAGCGTGTGATAAACGAGCCACGCGGCCAGCATCAGCAGCAGCGCGGGCAGTCGCCAGGCGCGAGGGGCGGCGAAGGCGACGGTCGCCGTCGGGCGATTCATGTAGTGACTCCTTGCAGCGCGTTCGCGAGGCTGTCGGCAAAACGCATCGACGCAACGACGCCGCCGAGCGCGGGCAACGGTCCGATGTGTTGCACGCGGTTTTGCCTCACGAACGGCAACGCGCCCCACAGCGGGCTTCGCGCAAGTTGCGCGGCGACGCCGGGCGGCACGCCGATCGTGACGACTTGCGCATCGGTGTGCGCCGCGAGCGCGCCGAGGTCCGCTTCGGACATGCCTTGCGGATCGGCCATGCCCTGCCACGCATTGTCGATTCCGAGCGCGCCGAGCACGCCGCCGAACAGACTGTTCTTGCCGAATACGGTGATATGCCGGTCGTCGATCGGGCGTAGTAGATAGAGCGGGCGTCCGGTCGCGCGGAAGGCCGCGAGACGTGCGGACGCGTCGGCAAGCGCGGCGTCGGCGCGTGCGAACAGCGCATTGGCCGCGGCCTCGCGTCCTAGCGCGCCGGCAAGCTTGCGGGTCGCGGCATGAACCGCCGGATAGACGTCGATGCCGGGTCCGAACAGTTGCACCGTCAACGTCGGCGCGATCCGTTCGAGCAACGCGCGCAGCGGCGCATGCCATGGCGTGATGACGATAAGCTCCGGTTTCAGCGACTCCAGCACTTCGAAATTGGGCTGATACAGCAAGCCCGTGTCGACGACGGAAGACGGCAACGGTGGAACGCCGTCGAGCTTTGCATACCACGTGGGACGCGAAACGCCGGCCGGCACTACGCCGAGCGACAGCACGACTTCTGTCAGCGGCCAGTCGAGCACCACGACGCGCGGGTTCGAAGCGACAGCGGCACCTGCGACCGCACGCGCACCTGAACTCGCATCCGGACGCGCGGCCGCCTCGCGGGCGAACGGAGCGCCCGATGCCGCGAGCGCCGCCGCGCCCAAACCAGCGAGCGCGAGGCGCCGCCTGCCGTTAAAGCGCAGACGTTTCGTCATGACGACGCATGCAGTGAGCCGTCGGCGCCACCCTTCGTCATGGCCATCACCATTGGTAGCGCGCCGTTCCGAGCACCGTACGGCTCGCGCCCCAGTAGCAAACCGACGCGGTCGTGCAGTACGAGATGTACTCGCGGTCGAACACGTTGTTCAGGTTCAGCGACAGACGCCAGTTCTGGATGTCGTAATGCGCACCCAGGTCGACGAGTACGCGCCCCGGCACCGTGAACGTGTTGGCTGCGTCGCCCGCCGAACTGCTCATATAGCGCACGCCCGAGCCGAGGCCGAAGTTGCGCAGCGGTCCGCGGTGGAACGTGTAATCCGCCCACAGCGAAGCGGTGTTACGAGGCGCGATCGTCGGGCGCTTGTTCAGGCTGCTAGCCGTCGTGGTGTTCGTCACTTCCTGATTCAGGTACGTGTACGACGCAATCACCTTCACATCTGCGGTGACATTCGCGTGCGCTTCCAGTTCGACGCCGCGCGAGCGGATCTGACCGGTCTGTATCGTGCTGCCCAGATGGTTCGGATCGCTTACCGACACGTTGTCCTGCGTGAGAGTGAACGCGGCGACCGAGAAGTAGCCGTCGAACCACTTCGGCTGATAACGCACGCCGGCTTCGACCTGCCGGCCCTTGGTCGGCGCGAACGGCGCGCCCGAGTAGGTCGCGCCGAGCACCGGCTGGAACGAACGCGAATAGCTGATGTACGGCGCAATGCCGTTTTCGAACTCGTACGCGAGACCGGCGCGCCAGGTGAACGCGTGATCGTTCGTGTGGTAGGTCGTGCCGGTTCCGGTGGTAAGCAACGTGGTCTGCTGGTTGCCCCCTGTCCAATCCTCACGAACGCCGAACGTCAGCACCCAGTTGCGCCAGCGCGCTTCGTCCTGCGCATAGACGCCGACCGTGCTCAACGAATAGTCGAGGCGCGTGTTCGCTTGCTGTGTCGGCAGCGACGAGAAGTTCGGGTTATACAGATCGACCGTGCCGAGGACGGAATTACCCTCTGTGTCGCCCAGCATCGAGCGCTGATAGTCGAGACCGAACAGCAACGTGTGCTGGACGGCGCCTGTCGTCACCTTGGCCTGCGCGTGCGTGTCGACCTCGAACTGCGTGTAGTGCTCGTTATCGACGTTGCCCCACATCGACACCGTACGCTGATTGCTTCCGAGCGCGCTCGTCACCGACGTCTGGTAATAATGCTGGTCGATGTGCAGATAGCGCAGGTTCTGCGACACGCTGAGTTTGTCGTTGATCGCATGATCGAACTGATAACCGAACCAGTACTGCGTGCGGTGCATGCCGTCGCGATCCGGATCGCCGAAATATTTGTCCGGCCCAAGCTGACCGTTTGGATTACTGAACAATGTCGCGCCTGCCGGAACCGGATTGAACAGTCCACCGTTCGGGTCGCGCTGAAAACTGCCCTGCAGCGTGAACGTGGTGTCGCGGTTCGGGCGGATCGTGACCGACGGCGCGATGGCAAGCCGCTGGTCCTTGATCGCGCTGACTTGCGTCTCGGCGGTGCGGGCGACGCCTGTCAGCCGGTACAGCACGGTGCCATTCTTGTCGACGGGACCGCTAAAATCGAAACCCAACTGATAGTTGTTGTGGTTGCCGATCTGCATCATGAGTTCGTGATACGGCTGCTCCGTCGGCGACTTGCTCACGTAGTTGACCAGACCACCCGGGCTGCCCTGCCCATAGAGCACTGAGGCCGGACCATGGAGCACGTCGATGCGCTCCATGAAATATGGGTCGATGCGCGGCGTCGCGAAACGCGGCGACTGGTACAGATGCAAGCCGTCCAGATACGAGTCGAGCGCAAAACCCCGGCCGTAAAGTTGATCGGCACGAATGTCGGTGCCGTCCTGCGAATACACGCCCGGTGTATAGCGCAACGCCTGATCGACGGTCTGCGCGCCCTGATCGTCCATCTGCTGACGCGTTACGACCGATACGCTCTGCGGATTCGTGAGCAACGCGGAATCCGTCTTGGTTCCCGTCATGGAACGTTTGGCCACGTAGCCGACGCCTGGCCCAAGCGGATCCTCAGCAGAACTGCGCACCTGAACCGCGGGCAATTCCTTCGAGGCCTCCGTGCCCGAGGCCGCGGCCGGCGACCCTTGTGCGTGCGCGCCGAACCCGGCAACGCCCAGCATCAGCGCGACGTATATCGGGCGCAGGTGCGGCAAGCCGCGCTCCCGTTTAGAACCGCTTTTCCCTGCCTGCTCTACCTTCATTCTTCTTGTTTCCCCATTCTTGTATCCCCGAGTCAGGGGCGGCGTCCCGCGCCGCTCCTGGTGCGTGACGATTCTCTCAAGACAAGATGCTAATGTAAACAATAATCGTTCGCATTCAATGTGAATAAATCGTCGCGGCGAAGCGACAACGGCGCTCGTCGGATAGTCCTGCAGGCCGTGCGGCGGACCTTGCAAAACGCCGACTGCTCAGGCGTCGCCGTGCAAGGACGCTGATGGGTCTCCGTTTCGTGGAAGCGGCTGTCCGAACCACTGCGCAAGCTGCGCCGCGAGAAGCGGATGGTGGACGATGCTGGAATGAGTCGCGTCGATGTCGAACTCGTGCAGCCGGCCGCGCGTGCGGTCCGCCCATGACATGCGGCGTCGCGGGTCGGCGACGCGCCGAGCGCGCCACACGTGCAGATCGCAGGCGACGCGCGGCAGTTCATGCCGGGACATCAAGTCCGCGTGCATGGAATCGACGGCAAGCGCTTTGCCGAGCAGCGACGGCTCCGCCCCGTCGAGCGATGCGAGTTCGGGCGCAGCCACGGAGCTTTCGTCGACTATGGGCGCAGCGCCGTCTACGCGATGCGTCGCCGTATCGACGATACCGACGAACGACACGCGCGCGCCGCGCCGCTCGAAGTGATCCGCGATGGCGATCGCAAGCCGCCCGCCGAACGACCATCCGAGCAACGCGTAGTCGCCGTGCGGCTGCAGCGTTTCGATGCGCTGTGCGTAGTGCGCGGCGAGCGCTTCGAAGGTGTCGCCTTCCCATGGCTCGCCACGCAGCGCCGGCGCCTGCATCGCGATCAGGGTCACGCGGCCATTGAGCGCTTGCGCAAGCGTGCGATATTCGCCGACCATGCCGTAGCCCGGATGCAGACAGAACAGCGTGGCGGGCGCACCGAGCGCGTTCAACGGCACGACCGGCGATGACACGGCGCGCGCCCGTGCGTTCGCGTCTTGCGGCCGACGTCGCGCGAACCAGCCAGCGAGCGCGTCGGCGGACGGCACCGGCAGACTGGCCTCATAGACCGCACGCGCAGCCCAGCTTGCAGCGACGGCGTCGCGCCTTGCAAGCGCCTCGATCGACTCCGGAACTGCTTTTAGGGAAGCGGACATCTGCGGCTGCGACGTGGCTGTGCGCAAATGGGCCAGCAGTTCGCCGAGAGCGGACTCGAACGACGCGAAGAGTTCTTCCGCAAGTTCATCGGACAAGAACTGCGGCGCGTAGCCCCAGTTGAACGTCAGCGAGTTGCCTGTAATCCAGCCATTGATATCGAGCGCGCGATCGGGAATCCGCGCATGCGGCGCGATGGCGTCGCCCGACGATTCAGGCGCGAAGCCGAAGCGGCTTTCGCCGTCGAACGTTTGATCGAAGCGGCCCAGGTAGTTAAAGCCGATTTCCGGTGATGGCAGCGCGCGCAGCGCTGACTGGCTGGCTGCGTCGGCGCAACAGGCCAGCAGGCCCCAGCCGAGGCCGCGCAGCGGTACTGCGGCAAGGCGCTCGCGCACGCGCAGCAGCGAATCAGCGGAGTCCATGCCGCGCGGTAACGCGAGCGGATATTGAGTGGTGAACCACCCAACCGTTCGGCTGAGGTCTGCGCCTTCGATCACGTCTTCGCGACCGTGGCCCTCCAGTTCGACCAGCACTTCTTCACGCACGACGGTATCGCCGATAGCGCGAGCGAGCGCGGCAAGCAGCACTTCATCGACACGCATTTTGTAGGCGCGCGGCGCTTCGCGCAGCAACTCGGTGGTCATGTCGGGCGATAGTTTTTTCAGCAGCGTCTTTTGCGGTTGGGGATGCGAAGAAAGCGGCGGGAACAGCGGGCCGGCGCGCAACGCCGGCGCGTCGAGTGACGTTTGCCACCACGCGAGTTCACTGACGCGCTCCGATGATTCGGCATACTGATTGATTGCGCGCACCCAGGAGCGCCATGACATCGACGGCGCCGGAAGTGCGATGGGTTCGTCGCGCTCGGCCTGTTCGTAGGCGGTTTGCAGTTCTTCGAGGAGCACGCGCCAGGAGACGCCGTCCACCGCCAGGTGATGGATCGCGATCAGTACGCGCGTTTCGTCGGGCGTCTCGAAGTGGCCTATGCGCCAGACCGGGCCTTGTTCGATGTTCAGGCTCGACTGGATGCTGTCGCAGGCCGCTGTCAGCCCGGCAAGCGAGGCGAGGTGGTCGTGACGGACCACCGCTGTGCTAGCTGCCTGTGAAGGTTGTGAGGTCTGCAGCGGTTCTGATGTCCGCGACGCCTGTGCTTCCTCTGACGCGTCTGATGCGTGTGATGCTTGCGAAGCATTCGGGGCTCGCTCTGCCTCTGACGTCCCCGCTGCTTTCACCGCCACCTGCTTCCACCCGCCCGCCTCCTTCACAAACCGCAGCCGCAACGCGTCATGCCGCGCCTCCAGCGCCGCCACCGCGCGCTCCAGCGCCACCGGCACGAGTCGCCCTTTCACCTTCAGCAACACCGCCTGGTTCCAGTGCGATTCCCCTTGCGGATAGCGCTCGAAGAAGAGCCGCTGGATCGGCGTCAATGGCAGCGCGGCGCCGTCGTCGATCTCCTGTACTGCGCCCGCGTCCAGCCGCTGTGCGCGTTGCGCGAGGCCGGCGACCGTCGGATGCTCGAACACCTGCCGCGGCGTCAGCCGCCAGCCCGCCTCGCGTGCCCGCGCGATGATCTGCAGGCTCTGGATCGAGTCCCCGCCCGCTTCGAAGAAGTTGTCCGTCACCCCAAGGTCATCGCGCCCGAGCACGGCCGCCCAGATCGACAGCAGCGCCGCTTCGACCTCGTTCGACGGCGCCACCCGTTCGATCGACCCCGCCTGCGGCGCGGGCAGCGACGCCCGGTCGAGCTTGCCGTTGGGCATCCACGGCAACCGTGCGAGCACCGTTATCGATGACGGCACCATATAGCCCGGCAACTTCTGCTCCAGTTCGCGCTGCAGACGCTGCGGGTCGAGCGGCTGCAGGGACGCTGCGTCGGACGGCCCCGCCACATACGCCGCGAGCCGCTGCTTCTGCGCCTCGCCCACCACGATCACCGCGGCCTCGCGCACGCCCTCGCACTGGCGCAGCACCGCCTCGATCTCGCCCAGTTCGATGCGCTGCCCGCGCAGCTTCACCTGCTGGTCCAGCCGCCCGAGGAACTCCACCGTGCCGTCCGCGCGCACCCGGCACAGATCGCCGCTGCGATAGAGGCGCGCCCCCGGCTCCCCGTACGGGTCCGGCACGAACCGCTCGGCCGTCAGCGCCGCCCTTCCCTGGTAGCCGCGCGCCACCGTCGGTCCGCCGATGCACAGCTCGCCGAGCCCGCCCACCGGCGCTTCATCGCCGAACGCGTCGAACACCCGCGCCGTACGCCCCGGATACGGATGCCCGATCGGCACCGTCACCTGCCGTGCGTCGTCGGCCCCGGTGCGGCGGTATAGCGCTGCCACAGTCGTCTCGGTCGGTCCGTACAGGTTGTCCAGCCGGATATCCGAGAGCGGCCCCTCGCGCCAGCGCGTGAGCGCGTCGCCCGGCAGCGCCTCGCCGCCCACCGTCACCTGGCGCAGCGCGAGTTCCGCGCGCGGCGGTGCATGACGCTGCCACTGCTGCCACAGCGCGGTCGGAATCCGCGCGAACGTCACGCGCCGCTTCACCAGCCGCTCGCTCAGGCTTTGCAGATCCCACGGCTGCGCCCCGCGCATCTCCACCGTCGCGCCGCGCAGCAGCGCCGGCAGCGTCTCGTGCAGCGCGACGTCGAAGTTGATCGTCGACGAGTGCAGCACCGTATCCTTGCCGTCGATGCCGTAGGTCGCGAGAAAGTCCTGCAGGTGCGTCCACAGCGCGCCGTGGCTCACGCCGACGCCCTTGGGCCGGCCAGTCGAGCCCGATGTGTAGAGCACGTAGGCGAGCTGGTCGGGATGAAGGGGGGTGTCGAGGAACTGTGGTGCTGCTGTCGCTGTTTCCGCGCTCAAGGCGGCATCGTGCTGAGTCGTCCTCACTTGAACCACCTCACACCCCGCCAGCACCGCCGCCACCTGCTTCGCGCTAGCGCTATCGGCCACCACCTGCACGATGCCCGCGTCGTCGATCATCTGCGCAAGGCGTGCTGACGGATACTCGGGATCGAGCGGCACGAACGCCCCACCCGAGCGGATGATCCCAAGCAGCGCCGCAACCAGCGCCGGGCCGCGTGCCACGCACAGCCCCACGCGTCGCTCGGCGCCAACACCTCGCGCGACGAGCTTCGCAGCCAGCGCCGCCGACCACGCGTCCAGTTCCGCATAGGTGAGCGATTCGTCCTCGCAGCGCAGCGCAATCGCATGCGGCGAGCGCTTCGCCTGCGCCGCAAGCGCCATCCCCAGCGATTCGAACGCATAACGCTGCAACGGCGCTGCTTCGTATCGCCCGGGCAGCGTCAACGATCCAACGCGTCGCGCGACGTCGTCGGCCATCTGCGTCAGAATTGCTTCGTACTGCACCGCAATTCGCTCGACGGTGCTTGCATCGAACACATCCGCCGCATAGTTGAACATCAGGCGCAGGCCGTGCCCGTCGTCCACCACGTTCAGCACAAGATCGAAACGCGCCGTGTCCGTGCCGCCTGCCTCCGGCTCCACGACAAGTCCTGGCATCGCAACGGACGCGCTACTCGTCGCCTGCTCGAGGTTGAACATCACCTGAAACAGCGGCGAGCGCCCGAGATCGCGTTCGATCCGCAGTGCGTCGAGGATGCTGCCAAACGGCGCCGCCTGGTGCGCATGCGCTTCGAGCACACGCTCATGGAGTCCAGCGAGCAGCGTGCCGAACGGCATGCGGCCGTCCACATCGACGTCGATCACGAGCGTGTTGACGAAAAAGCCGATCAGCCCTTCCGTCTCGCTGCGCTGCCGCCCCGCCGACGGCACGCCGATCCGTACGCCTGACTGCCCGTCATAGCGATACAGCAAGGCGGCATACGCGCCAAGCAGTACAGTGAAAAGCGTCGTGCGCTGCGCGCGCGCGACTTCGCGCAAGCGCCCGGCGAGCGCCGGGGCGACGTCGCGCCGCGCGCGTCCGCCTTCGATGCCCCGCACCGCAGCGCGCGGCCGGTCCAATGGTAGTTCGAGCGCGGGGCGATCGGTGCCAAGGCGCTGCTTCCAATACGCTAGATCGTCGACGAGCGCGCCGTCCTGCCATTCACGCTGCCATGCAGCGACGTCGCCGAAATGAATTTCGACGGGCGGCAGCGCGCGAGCCAGCGGCGCATCCTGGCCCGTGAGTGCCGCGCGATACAGCGCCGCGAGTTCGCGAACGAGCAATGACTGCGACCAGCCGTCGGACACGATGTGATGCACGACGATCGAGAGCGCGTGACGCTCTGCCCCGATCGCGATGAGATCGACACGCAGCAGCGGCCCCTTCACCAGATCGAATGGTTCGCGAGAGGCGGCACGCAGCGTGTCGCGCAGTTGCGCGGCGTCTTCAAGCGCGTGTTCGCGCCACAGGTAGTGCGCGCCGTCACCGATGTGCTGGGCCACTACCCCGCGCGTCTCCACGAAGCGCGTACGCAATGCGCCATGGCGTGCGACGAGCGCATCGAATGCACGGCGCAATGCGGGCACGTCGAGACGTCCCGTCAACCGCAGCGCACGCGACAGGTTGTACGCCGGGTTTTGCGGATCGAGTTTCCACAAGAACCACAGGCGCTCCTGCGCGGGCGCAAGGGGGTAAAGCGCGGAGCCGGGCGAAGAAGGAACGCCGTCCTCATCGTTCGCGTTGCCAGCCTCGCGCGACAACGGCACGATCGGCAGACGCGCGGGATCGATGCCCTGCTCGCTCGCCTTCTCGCGAAAACGGCGCCGACGCTCCGGCGACAATGCCGCGTACTTGCGCGAAATCGCGAGCGCGTGGCTCGGCGCGTCGCCGATGGCTGTGGAGGAATCCGGCGCTGCGGCCGGTTCGTTGCGGGTCGTGGTCTGCATGACGTCAGTCTGGTCAGTCTGAATAGGTAAGCGGGCGCGTCGCGCCCGCGCATGGTGTTCGCTTCTCAATCCAGCGCATCGAACAGTCCATCGAGCGCCTGCAACTCATCGCTCGCGGTCTTTCCCGACGACACGTCGACCTGCGTGTTTCCACCCACAACGTCCGTAAGCAGTTGAGCCAACAGCCTCGGTGTGGGACTGTCGAACAGCGCCGCGAGCGCAACCTTTCGTCCGAGCTGTTCCGACAGCCGGGCGATCAATCGCACCGCCGCGAGCGAGTGGCCGCCGAGCGCGAAGAAATCGTCGTCGGCGCCCACACGCGCGAGCCCCAGCACATCGCCAAACAGCCGCGCCGTCAGCACTTCGATCTCGCCCGATGGCTCCGCCCACTGCGCCTCGCTTTGCGGCGACACCTCGAACCGCGCGAGCGCGTTGCGATCGAGCTTGCCGTTGGCGGTGCGAGGCAGCGCATCAATCTGGTAGAGCGCTGCGGGAACCATGTAGCCCGGCAGACGTGTGGCAAGCGCCTGGCGCCAGCCTGCCGGTACCGCGGATGATTGGCCCACCACATAGCCGACGAGCCGCGCTTCGGCGTCACCTGCGCCCGGCACGAGCGCGACTGCAGCGTCGAGCACGCCGTCGTAGTCGCGCAATGCCGCCTCGATTTCGGCCAGTTCGATTCGATAACCGCGCAGCTTGACCTGCTGGTCGATCCGGCCAAGGCATTCGACTTCGCCGTCGGGCCGCTCGCGGCACAGGTCACCTGTGCGGTACATCCGCGCGCCCGGCGGCCCGTACGGATCAGGCACGAAGCGCTCGGCGGTGAGTCCGGCGCGGCCCAGATAACCGCGCGCAAGATTGTCGCCGCCGATGCACAGTTCCCCGACGCCGCCTTGCGGCGTCAACTGGCCGGTCGCGTCGACGATGCGCAGCGCGTTCGCATGCAGCGCGCGACCAATGGTGACCGCTCCGCCTTGAGACACCCGGGCGCAAGTCGACCAGATCGTCGTTTCGGTCGGGCCGTAGAGGTTCCACAAATCGACGCCGCGTTGCGCGAGTTGAACCCCCAGGTCTGCGGGCAACGGCTCGCCGCCGGCGATGCCGGTGAGTCGTCCACGCGACGCCCCGCGCCAACCCGATTCGATCAGAAGACGCCAGCCGCTAGGCGTTGCCTGCATGATGCTCGCGCCGCTTTCATCGATAAGACGCGCGAGTGAAGCGCCGTCCGCGACCGTGGCGGCGTCGGCCATTTCGACGCAAGCGCCTTTCATGAGCGGCAGGCAGAATTCCAGCAGCGAAATGTCGAACGACGGTGTAGTGACTGACAATAGTACGTCATCCTTATCGATGCCCATGATGATATCGACACTCTCGAGCAGCCTCGCCAGCGCGCCATGAGAAACGGCAACGCCCTTGGGTCGCCCTGTCGAACCTGACGTGTAGATCACGTAGGCGAGTTCCGAACCGGTGCATGGCAATACGGGTTGCGGCACTGTTGCCGCCTTGCCGACCACGGCGTCAGGGACACCCGCAGCTCCGACCTCTGCGCCAATCCCACCATTCACCACGACACGACCGTCGAGCGCGCTGCCGAGCCGTGCGCGCCCTTCTTCGTCTGCGATGACCCGCGTTATGCCTGCGTCGTCCAGCATGGCGGCGAGGCGCTCCGCCGGGAACGACGGGTCGAGCGGCACATAAGCCGCGCCGCTGCGCCACACGCCGAGCATGCTGGCAATCAGCGCCGGCGAGCGGCGCATGCAGACGGCTACGCACTCCTCCCGCGCGACGCCGCTCGCACGCAAACGCGCGTCGATCGTCGCGGACCAACGGGCGAGCGTCGCGTAGTCGAACGCTTCGCCGTTTTGCCGGACGGCGATGCGACGCGGCATGCGCGCGGCCTCAGCCGAAAAGCGTTCATGCCACGCGAGCGGCGCAGGTTCTGGCAACGGCTCGGCGTGCGGCGCACCTCGCCGCACCGCAAGTTCGCCGACGAAGCGCGGCGCGTGCTCGCCGTCGTCAGCGAGTTGATCGAGGAGCCCGAGATATTGCCGCTGCAACTGCTCGACCTGAGTACGCGTGAGCCGCCGGCTGTCCCACTGCCATTGCAGTTCGATGCGCGTCGCCGGCAGGATCGTCAGCGTCAGCGGATAGTGTGTGCGTTCGAACAAATCCACGCGCTCCACACGCAGCGCGTCGGTTGCCGTGGACGCCGCGCGGGCCGCAACCGGATAGTTCTCGAACACGATCAGGCTGTCGAACAACGCGTCGCCGCTGCGACCCGCCCACTGCTGCAGCGACGATAGCGGCGTATGCTCGACCTCACGCATTTGCATGTTGCAGGTCTGCAATTCGTCGAGCCATGCCGGTATCGTCACCTCGCCGGGCACCGCTGCAAACACGGGCAAGCTATTGATAAACAGTCCGAACATTTCATCCGACCCAGCGAGAGATGCGGGCCGTCCCGACACCGTGACACCGAAGGCCACCGTCCGCTTGCCGCTCACCCGTGCAAGCAGCACGGCCCACGCGCCCTGCATCAACGTGTTGAGCGTCACGCGATGCCGCTGCGCGGCGCGGCGCACTCGCGCATCGAGCGGCGCGTCCAGTTCGAGCGTGAGCTTGCGTGGCACGCTCGCCGCCTCGCTCGAATCTGTGCCGAGCGGCGCGACAAGGCTAGCTGTGAGCGTGCCGGTATCGTCGGCAGCGGGGAGCCGCTCGCTCCACCAATCCCGTGGATCGGGTTGCACAGCGAGCCACTCGACATAGCGCCGGTACGATGGCGGCATGCCCGCGGCGGCTCGCGCGCCGCCGCGCGGCGAAACGCCCAACGCACGCTCGTAGTCGTCGAATACTTCGACCAGCAGACGTGCGCCGCTCCAGCCGTCGGTCAGCACGTGGTGATGCGTGCGCACGAGGTCGAAGCGGCCATCCGGACGCCGGAACACGTTTACACGCATCAGCGGCGCGTGCGACGCATCGATGCCGACAGCGATGTCCGCCCCGCGCCACGCGGCGAGGCGCGCGTCGTAGTCGTGTGCATCGCGCCAGTCGTGCACCGCAAACGGCAGCACGGCTTCGCGCTGCACGATCTGCAACGCCGCTTCGCCATGACGCCACTCGAAGCGCGCGCGCAACATGTCGTGCCGCGCAATGGCGGCCTGCCAGGCCGCGCGCAAGGCAGCGGCGTCGAGGCGGCCGCCGAGCGTCAGCAGCAACTGGTTCACATACACGCCCTCGCCCTGCTGTAACTCGCTGTGATAGAGCAAGCCCTGCTGCAATGGTGTAGCCGGATAGATATCGGCGACGCCGCCAAGCGGCAGGCGCAGCGCGCGCAACTGTACCTGGTCGAGGCCCGACAACGGGAAATCCGACGCTGTCGCGCCCGGTGGTGCGGCGACGCAGTGCGCGATCAGTGCGTCGACGTGTTGATCGAAGGCCGCGACAATGCGCTCGACGCTTTCACGCGTGATGCGCGCCGGATCGAAGCGCCAGCGTAGCAGCAGCGTGTCGCCGGTGACGATGCCGTTGAGGTCGAGCGCGTAATCGACGCGCGCGCCGGGTCCGTGGCTGCTGCCTGCATCATCGGAGCTGAAGGTGAAGCGCGATGCCGCGTCGAACGACTGGTCGAAGCGCCCGAGATAGTTGAAGCTGATCGCCGGACGCGGCCGCGCGCGGCTCGCGTCGAGCAGCCCCCAGTGCATCCCTTTGTGAGGCACGGCACGCACGCGCTCCTTGACCGCAACGAGCGCATCGCCAGGCGCTGCCGGAGCTCCTGGAAGCGCGACCGGGAAGCGCGTTGTGAACCAGCCGACCGTGCGGCTCAGGTCGACACCGTCGATCACGTCTTCGCGGCCATGGCCTTCCAGTTCGACGGCAATTTCAGCCGCGCCGCTCCACGCGCCCAGCGCCTGCGCAAGCGCGGCGAGCAGCAATTCGTCGACGCGCGTGCGATAGGCGCGCGACGCGTTTTGCAGCAGATCGCGCGTGCGGCTAGCGTCGAGTGTCCAGTCGATTGTTTCGCTTCCGGCGACGCGCGTGCCTGCGGGTGCACGCAACGGAAGTTCCGAAGCCTCATCGAGGACACTCAGCGCGTTCTGCCACCAACTGGCTTCCGACTGAACTGCATCGGAGTGCGAATATTGTTCGAGCGCGCGTACCCAGGCGCGCCATGACATCGACGGCGCCGGCAATGCGATGGGTTCGTCGCGTTCGGCCTGTTCATAGGCGGTTTGCAGTTCTTCGAGGAGCACGCGCCAGGAGACGCCGTCCACCGCCAGGTGATGGATCGCGATCAGTACGCGCGTTTCGTCGGGCGTCTCGAAGTGGCCCACGCGCCAGACCGGACCGTGTTCGATGCTCAGGCTCGACTGGATGCGGTCGCAGGCCGCTGTCAGCCCGGCAAGCGAGGTGAGGTGGTCGTGATGGACTACCGCTGTGCTAGCTGACTGTGATGGTTGTGAGGTCTGCGATGCTTGAGAGGCTTCAGACATTTGCGCGGACATCTCTGACGTCTGCGCGCCCTTCACCGCCACCTGCTTCCACTCCCCCGCCTCCTTCACGAACCGCAGCCGCAACGCGTCATGCCGCGCCTCCAGCGCCGCCACCGCGCGCTCCAGCGCCACCGGCACGAGCCGCCCTTTCACCTTCAGCAACACCGCCTGGTTCCAGTGCGACTCCCCTTGCGGATAGCGCTCGAAGAAGAGCCGCTGGATCGGCGTCAACGGCAGCGCGGCGCCGTCGTCGAATTCCTGTACTGCGCCCGCCTCCAGCCGCTGTGCGCGTTGCGCGAGGCCGGCCACGGTCGGATGCTCGAACACCTGCCGCGGCGTCAGCCGCCAGCCCGCCTCGCGTGCCCGCGCGATGATCTGCAGGCTCTGGATCGAGTCGCCGCCCGCTTCAAAGAAGTTGTCCGTCACGCCGAGATCGTCGCGCCCGAGCACGGCCGCCCAGATCGACAGCAGTGCCGCTTCGACCTCGTTCGACGGCGCCACCCGTTCGATCGCGCCCGCCTGCGGCGCGGGCAGCGACGCCCGGTCGAGCTTGCCGTTGGGCATCCACGGCAGCCGTGCGAGCACCGTTATCGACGACGGCACCATGTAGCCCGGCAACTTCTGCTCCAGTTCGCGTTGCAGACGTTGGGCGTCAACAGTCTGCAGGGACGCTGCGTCAGACGGCCCCGCCACGTACGCCGCGAGCCGCTGCTTCTGCGCCTCGCCCACCACGATCACCGCAGCCTCGCGCACGCCGTCGCACTGGCGCAGCGCCGCCTCGATCTCGCCCAGTTCGATGCGCTGCCCGCGCAGCTTCACCTGCTGGTCCAGCCGCCCGAGGAACTCCACCGTGCCGTCCGCGCGCACCCGGCACAGGTCGCCGCTGCGATAGACGCGCGCCCCCGGCTCGCCGTACGGGTCCGGCACGAACCGCTCGGCCGTCAGCGCTGCCCTTCCCTGGTAGCCGCGCGCCACCGTCGGTCCGCCGATGCACAGCTCGCCGAGCCCGCCCACCGGCGCCTCATCGCCGAATGCGTCGAACACCCGCGCCGTACGCCCCGGATACGGATGCCCGATCGGCACCGTCACCTGCCGTGCGTCGTCGGCTCCGGTGCGGCGGTACAGCGCTGCCACCGTCGTCTCGGTCGGACCGTACAGGTTGTCCAGCCGGATATCCGCGAGCGGCCCCTCGCGCCAGCGCGCGAGCGCGTCGCCCGGCAGCGCCTCGCCGCCCACCGTCACCTGGCGCAGCGCGAGTTGCGCGCGCGGCGGTGCATGACGCTGCCACTGCTGCCACAGCGCGGTCGGAATCCGCGCGAATGTCACGCGCCGCTTCACCAGCCGCTCGCTCAGGCTTTGCAGATCCCACGGCTGCGTCCCGCGCATCTCCACTGTCGCGCCGCGCAGCAGCGCCGGCAGCGTCTCGTGCAGCGCGACGTCGAAGTTGATCGTCGACGAGTGCAGCACCGTATCCTTGCCGTCGATGCCGTAGGTCGCGAGAAAGTCCTGCAGGTGCGTCCACAGCGCGCCGTGGCTCACGCCGACGCCCTTGGGCCGGCCAGTCGAGCCCGATGTGTAGAGCACGTAGGCGAGCTGGTCGGGATGAAGGGGGGCGTCGAGGAAGTGTGTCGCTGCTGTCGCTGTTTCCGCGCTTGCGTCGTCATCCGGCTGAATCGCCAAGACGGCGTCTCCCACCTCAACCACCTCACACCCCGCCAGCACCGCCGCCACCTGCTTCGCGCTAGCGCTATCGGCCACCACCTGCACGATGCCCGCGTCGTCGATCATCTGCGCAAGGCGTGCGGGCGGATACTCAGGATCGAGCGGCACGAACGCCCCACCCGAGCGGATGATCCCAAGCAGTGCCGCAACCAACGCCGGACCGCGTGCCACGCACAGCCCCACGCGCCGCTCGGCGCCAACGCCTCGCGCGACGAGCTTCGCAGCCAGCGTCGCCGACCACGCGTCCAGTTCCGCATAGGTGAGCGACTCATTCTCGCACCGCAAAGCAATCGCATCCGGCGAGCGCTTCGCCTGCGCCGCAAGCGCCATCCCCAGCGATTCGAACGCATAACGCTGCAACGGCGCTGCTTCATAACGGCCAGGCAGCGTCACTGATCCAACGCGTCGCGCGACGTCGTCGGCCATCTGCGTCAGAATCGCTTCGTACTGCAATGCAATTCGTTCGACGGTCTCGCCATCGATCCGCTCGCCGTTCCACGCCCATTCGAGCGAAAGCGTCTTTCCGCGCGGAATGATCGCCAGCGCGAGCGGGTAATGCGTGGGATCGACGGAATCGATCGACTCCACCTTCAGGCTCGCGTCGCCATCGCGCGCGGCATCGACGGGATAGTTTTCAAACACCACTATGCTGTCAAACAGCGCGTCGCCGCTACGTCCACTCCACTGCTGCACGCGCGCGAGCGGCGTGTGCTCGTAGTGGCGCAGTTCCATCAGTTCGCCTTGGAGCTTGTGCAGCCATGCGCCGAGGTCCGCGCTTGCATCGACGTCGATCTGCACCGGCAGCGTATTGATGAAGAGTCCCAGCATGCGTTCGACGCCCGGCAGATGCGCCGGCCGTCCCGACAACGTAGTCCCGTATGAAACCTGTCGCCGATGTCCATAGCGCGCGAGCAGCACTGCCCACGCGCCTTGCATCAGCGTATTGAGCGTGATTTCGTGGCGACGCGCCGTTGCATGCAAACGCGCGACGAGCGCTTCGTCCAGCGCGCAGCGCCGCGCATGGGCGCCCGGTTCTGCTGCGCGCGGCTCGCCAAGACTGGCGGTGAGCGTCGCAGGATCGTCGGCGCGCGCGGCCCATGCGCGCCACCATGCTTCGGTTGCGGGATCGTCGGCCGCTTCACGAATCCACTCGACGTACCCGCGATACGGCGGCGCCTGTTCGAATGTCGCGGCAGCGCCGCTCGTGCGCAGTCGATAGTCGCGCAAGATCTCCGCGAACAACAGCGAAACGCTCCAGCCGTCGAGCAGAAGATGATGATGCGTCCACACGAGGTCTGCGGTGTGCGCGTCGCGAATGAAGAGCGCGATGCGCATGAGCGGCGCCTCATCTGGCGCGATGCCATCGGCGAGATCGCGCGCCCGCCAGTCGGCCAGGCGCGCGTCGTAATCGGGTGCGGCGGACCAGTCATGCGTTTCGAACGGCAACGCAATGCTGCGATGGACAATCTGCATAACCGAGCCGCCGTGCTGCCACGCGAAACCCGTGCGCAATATCGCATGACGCTCGAGCGCGGCCTGCCACGCTGCGTGCATTGCGGCGACGTCGAGCGCGCCCGACAGAGTCGCGCGCATCTGGTTGAGATACGCGCCCTGTTGCGACTCCGCGAGCGTGTGATAAAGCAGACCGCTTTGCAGCGGCGTCGCCGGATAGACATCCTCGACGTGCTCAGGCGTGATGCCGAGCGCACGCCACAGATCGGACGACGCCGACGCGCTGGTTCCAGCCGATGATCCAATGCCCGCGAGCGATGCGGATGCCGATGTCGGCACAGGTCCTGCCGCACGCGCAAGCTGTTGCACAGTCGGCGCTTCGAACACCATGCGCGGCGTCACGTGCAAGCCCGCATCGCGCGCTTTTGCCACGATTTGCAGGCTCAGGATCGAGTCGCCGCCTATCACGAAGAAGTTGTCCGTCACGCCGATATCGTCGCGCCGCAACACGGCACGCCAGACGGCAAGCAACGCGGCCTCGGCGGGCGTCGATGCGGCGACGCCCTGCTTCGCGTTCGCCACCGCCTCCGGCGCAGGCAATGCACGGCGATCGAGCTTGCCGTTCGGCGTCAGCGGAAAGCGCTCAAGCTCCACATACGACGACGGCACCATGTGCCCCGGCAGCCGCTCGGCGAGCCACGTCTGCCAGCGTCCCGCATCGCCTGCATCGGGTCCGCCGCGTGGCACCACGTAGGCAATCAGGCGCCGGTTGTCGTTGGCGTTATTGTCGTTGCCGTGGCCCGACACCAGCACCGCCACATCCTGCACCTCCGGATGCGCCCGCAGCGCCGCCTGGATCTCACCCAGTTCGATACGGAAGCCGCGAATCTTCACCTGATCGTCGTTACGGCCCAGATACTCGAGGTCGCCATCGGGCAGCCGTCGCGCGAGGTCGCCCGAGCGGTACAGCCGCGCACCCGGCGCACCATACGGGTCCGGCACGAAGCGTTGCGCGCTCAGCGCGGCGCGGCCCAGATAGCCGCGCGCAAGACCCGCGCCGCCCACATACAGTTCGCCCACCGCCCCAACCGGCACGCGGTTCAGATCCGCGTCGAGCACGTGCAGCGTGAGGTCATCGAGCGGCGCGCCGATCACGCTGCGCCCGTCGCGCAACGCCCCTTCGTCCAGTGTCCGGTGCGTCACATGCACGGTTGTTTCCGTGATCCCGTACATGTTCACGAGCGCCGGCAATGTTCCCTTGCGGCGCGCGCCCTCCGCCCATCGCGCCAGCGATGCCGGCTCAAGACGCTCGCCGCCAAAAATCACCGCGCGCAGCGAGTCGAGCGTGTTGGCGTCATCGGTCTGGATCAGTTGCACGAAGGCCGACGGCGTCTGGTTCAGCACCGTCACCCGTTCCTTGCGCAAAAGCGCATGGAATGCCGCGGGTTCGCGAGCGATCCAGTGCGGCACGATCACGAGCCGCGCGCCATGCACGAGCGCCCCGAAAATCTCCCACACGGAGAAGTCGAATGCGTAAGAATGGAACAGCGTCCACACGTCCTGCGCGTCGAAGGCAAAGCGCGACTGCGTTGCGTCGAACAGGCGCGCGACGTTCTCATGCGTGATGCCCACGCCTTTCGGTACGCCCGTCGAGCCCGACGTATAGATCACGTAGGCCAGTTGTTGCGGATGCGGGGACGCCTCGGCATCGGCCGTGTCATCGCCCGTGGCATCGGCAGGCGCAGCATCGCGCAGCGCCACCGCATCGACGGTGGGCCGCGAGCCGAACAGCGACGCATGCTGCGCGAGACTCGACGCATCGGTCACGATCAGCCGAAGCTGCGAATCGTCAAGGATATGCGCGAGGCGTCCGGCCGGGTACGACGGATCGAGCGGCACATACGCCGCCCCCGCGCGCAACACGCCGAGCAGCGACGCAACCAGCGCAGCGCTGCGCTGCATTGCGACGCCCACGCGCGTTTCCGCCGTCGCGCCAAGACGCCGCAACTCATCCGCGATCGCGCGCGACCACACATCGAGTTGCGCATACGTCACATGCTCATCGCCATCGATTAGCGCGATCGCTTCGGGCCGCGCGCGCGCCTGCGCGGCAATCCGCGCCGTCACCGGTTCGTAGGCGAACGTGGACGGCAGACGTGGCGACGGTTGATCACCGAGTTCAGGCAGTTCGAACGATGCAATCCGTGCATCGGGAGCCGCGCTCCACTGTTCAAGCAAGCCCGTGAGATTACGCGCTAACCGTTCGATGGTGGACGCGTCGAAGACGTCAGTCGCGTACGTGAACGCCAGGTCGATCGCGCCGTCGGCGGCCTCGGCGATATTGAGCATCAGATCGAATTGCGCCTCGCCGTTGTCGACTTCCTGCACCGTCACGCGCAGTCGCTCGCCGAACGATGCAGCGAGATCATGGCGCTGTTGCTGATTGACGAGCACCTGAAAGAGCGGTGTCTGCGCCAGGTCGCGCTCCGGTTGCACCGCCTTGACGACGCTCGCAAACGGCACATCCTGGTTCGCGTAAGCGCCGAGCAGCCGCTCACGCACATCGTCGATGAGTTGTGCCGCGCGCGTTTCGCCGCGCGGCGCGGTGCGAATCACGACAGTGTTGACGAAGAAGCCCGCGACGTCCGCGGCTCCCAGTAGATCGCGGCCTGCGAGCGGCACGCCGAGGCGAATGTCGGACTGGCCCGAATATCGGTAAAGCAGCGCGTCGACTGCGGCGAGAAGCGTCATGAAGAGCGTCGCGCGACGTGCGCTTGCGAGCGCGCGCAACGCATACGCTGTGCCGGCGGGCACGCGCACGCGATGACGCGCGCCGGGCGCGCAGCGCGAGCCGGAGCGCGTTCGATCGTATGGCAGCGCAAGTGTCGCGGGAGACTCGTCGTCATTCGTGAGCGCTGCGCGCCACCATTCGAGTTGTTGCAACTCGCGCTCGGGCGTCAGTCGAGCCGCGCGCGCCGATATCAGTTCGCGATAAGCGGCGGCCGATGTGGCGGCGACGCGCTCATCGTCGGCGATAGACGCGACAGATGTCACGGACGCAGCAGGACCCGCTGCGCAGTAGTCGCGATACAGGCGCGAGAAATCGGCGAACAGGAGACCGAGCGACCAGTCGTCGCTAACGATGTGATGCAGCACCAGATGCAGCACGTGACCGTCATCCGCCATGCGCACGAGCGTCGCGCGCACGGGCGGCTCGGCGCTCAGGTCGAACGGCGTGCGAACGAGCGCGCCGAGACACGCGGCCAGCGCTTCCTCGCTGGTGTCGTTGTTCGTGTTCGGCAAATCGAGCAGGCGGATCTCGCTGCGGCATGCACCGTCGATGCGCTGGTATGGAACGCCTTCTATCTCGGCGAAACGCATCCGCAGTGCGGGATGCCGCTTGCCCAGCGAGACGAACGCTGCACGCAGCGCATCGACGTCGAGCTGGCCGTCGAAGCGGAGCGCACCGTTCACGTGATATGCCACGCTCTGAGGATCGAGCTTCCACAGGAACCACAAGCTTTGCTGCGACGGTGAAAGCGGCATTGGCGCGGTGACGTCTGCTTGACGGGCGATGTCGGCGGCGGTGACGGCAGCGGTGATGGAGAGCGCAGCGGCATCACCATCAGCAGCAACCGCAACGCCAGACGCCGACGTCAGCGCGCCGTCGTCGGCCCCAGCGGATTGCGCGGCGCTCAGCAGCGTCGCGAAGTCTTCGAGACGCGGATGTTCGAACACTGCTCGCAGCCCGGGCGCGTCGCCGAAGACGGTACGCACGGCCGACAGGACACGCACTGCCAGCAGTGAATGGCCTCCAAGGAGGAAGAAATCGTCGTGTGCGCCGACGCGCTCCACGCCGAGTACCTGTTGCCAGATCGCGGCAAGCTTTATCTGTGTTTCGCCGTGCGGTGCGACATAAGTCGCGCGGCTTGAATTGGCCACCTCCGGCGCAGGCAATGCACGGCGATCGAGCTTGCCGTTCGGCGTCAGCGGAAATCGCTCAAGCTCCACATACGACGACGGCACCATGTGCCCCGGCAGACGCGCGGCGAGCCACGTCTGCCAGCGTCCGGCATCGCCTGCATCGGGTCCGCCGCGTGGCACTACGTAGGCAATCAGGCGCCGGTTGTCGTTGGCGTTGTTGTCGTCGCCCTGGCCCGACACCAGCACCGCCACGTCCTGCACTTCCGGATGCGCCCGCAGCGCCGTCTGAATCTCACCCAGTTCGATACGGAAGCCACGAATCTTCACCTGATCGTCGTTACGGCCCAGATACTCGAGGTCGCCATCGGGCAAGCGTCGCGCGAGGTCGCCCGAACGGTACAGCCGCGCACCCGGCGCACCATACGGGTCCGGCACGAAGCGTTGCGCGCTCAGCGCGGCGCGGCCCAGATAGCCGCGCGCAAGACCCGCGCCGCCCACATACAGTTCGCCCACCGCCCCAACCGGCACGCGGTTCAGATCCGCGTCGAGCACGTGCAGCGTGAGGTCATCGAGCGGTGCGCCGATCACGCTGCGCCCGTCGCGCAACGCCGCTTCGTCCAGTGTCCGGTGCGTCACGTGCACAGTCGTTTCCGTGATCCCGTACATGTTCACGAGCGCCGGCAATGTTCCCTTGCGGCGCGCGCCCTCCGCCCATCGCGCGAGCGAGGACGGCTCAAGACGCTCGCCGCCAAAAATCACCGCGCGCAGCGAGTCGAGCGTGTTGCCGTCATCGGTCTGGATCAGTTGCACGAACGCCGACGGCGTCTGGTTCAGCACCGTCACCCGTTCCTTGCGCAAAAGCGCATGGAATGCCGCGGGTTCGCGAGCGCTCCAGTGCGGCACGATCACGAGCCGCGCGCCATGCACGAGCGCCCCGAAAATCTCCCACACGGAGAAGTCGAATGCGTAAGAATGGAACAACGTCCACACGTCCTGCGCGTCGAAAGCAAAGCGCGACTGCGTTGCGTCGAACAAACGCGCGACGTTCTCATGCGTGATGCCCACGCCCTTCGGTACGCCCGTCGAGCCCGACGTATAGATCACGTAGGCCAGTTGTTGCGGATGCGGGTATGCACCGGCATCGTCCGTGTCATCGCCCGTAGCATCGGCAGGCACCGCATCGCGCAGCGCCACCGCATCCAAAGTTGGCCGCGAGTCGAACAGCGACGCATGCTGCGCGAGGCTCGGCGCATCGGTCACGATCAGCCGAAGCTGCGAGTCGTCAAGGATATGCGTGAGGCGTCCGGCCGGGTACGACGGATCGAGCGGCACATACGCCGCCCCTGCGCGCAGCACGCCGAGCAGCGACGCAACCAGCGCAGCGCCGCGCTGCATTGCGACGCCCACGCGCGTTTCCGCCGTCGCGCCGAGACGCCGCAACTCATGCGCGATCGCGCGCGACCACACATCGAGTTGCGCATACGTCACATGCTCATCGCCATCGATTAGCGCGACCGCTTCGGGCCGCGCACGCGCCTGCGCGGCGATCCGCGCCATCACCGGTTCGTAGGCGAACGTGGATGGCAGACGTGGCGACTTTGCAGATGGAGCGTCGTCGGTCGGCAGATCGCGCAGCCGCACGTGCGGGTCGTCGCCTTCAACGAGCGCGGTCGCGAGGCAGCCCAGCATCCGCTCGAAATACTCCGCGATGCGGGCAACCCCATCCTCGGACACGCTGGCGGCATGCCTGTGCCACTCCAGTCTCAGCGCGTCGCCGCCTCCTACATGACGCGGCGCGACGACCAGCATCAGCGGAAAATGACTGCGGTTATGTGCGTCGACAGCGCGTATGCGCGGCACGTCGCCAAGCGCATCGAGCGCGTCGTCGAGCGGATAATTTTCGAAGACGATCAGGCTATCGAACAGCGCATCGGCGTTCGAGTTCGCCCATTGCTGCAAGCTCGCGAGCGGCGTGTGCTCGACGTCGCGCAACTCCGCGTTTTGCCGCTGCAGCGCGGCGAGCCAGGAGCGCACCGTCGCGTCGGATTTCACATCGACCCACAACGGCAAGCTGTTGATGAACAGACCGACTATCGATTGCGCATTCGGCAGATCGACCGGGCGGCCAGACACCGTCATGCCGAACGTCACTTGCGTGCGCCCGGAGAAACGTGCGAGCGCGAGCGCCCACGCTGCCTGGACAAGCGTATTCAGCGTGACCTGTGCGCGCCGCGCAGCGCGCGTCAGTCGCGCGTGAGACGGGCCGTCGAGCTCGCGGATCAGCGCTTGTGCCGCTACGCCATCGGCGCTCTTCTCGGACGACGCACGCAAAGCACCGCCGAGCGCATCGGCTACGCGCGCCGGTTCATCGCGCGTCGCGAGCCGTGCGCGCCAGAACGGAGCTGTATCGGGTTGGCCGCGCAGCCAGTGGACGTAATCCGCGTACGGCGCCGCCGGCGACGTGTCGGGGACGCCGCTCGCGTCGAGCGCCGCATACGCGCGCGCGACTTCGCTGACGACCTGCGCGGTGCTCCAGCCATCGGTCAACGCGTGATGGTGAGTCCACAGCAGATCGTGCGCGCCGTCGGGGCGCTCGAAGACATCGACGCGCATCAGCGGCGCGACGTTCGGCTCGAAACCGCGCGTGGCAATCGCCTCGCGCGCGGCTTCGTATGCGGCGTCGTACTGTTCTTCCTTCAATGCCGCCGCAGTGAGCGCGGCGATCGGAACCGGCACAACTAGCGCATCACGTGGATGCAATTCGAACGGCATGCGCACGCGCCGCTCGACGATCTGCAACGGCTCGCCGCCGGCCGGCCACACGAAGCGCGTGCGCAAAACCGGGTGACGGGCGATCACAGCGTCCCACGCCGCATGCATAGTGTCGATCTTCAAGCTGTCGATTGTGAGGCGCAATTGCGATACGTACATGCCTGGCTCGCCATCGAGCATGCCGTGAAATAGCAGACCCTGCTGCATCGGCGTGGCTGGATAGACTGCGTCGACGGCGTCGCGCGAAACACCGGCTTCGGCGAACCAGCGATCGTCGTCGGCGACCTGCGTGGTGCGCGGCGGTGTCGCGGCGGCATGTGCCGTTGCGTGACTCGTGCTGGCGTCGGCGCGGGTCCACTCGCCTGTCTTGGTCTGTGTCGTCGTGCCTGCCTGCTCAGTCGAGCCTGCGCTTGTCCGCTGCTTCGCCCCGCCGCTTTTCTCTCCAGCGCTCCCATGGCCGGACGCCACCTTCATCGGGACGGCGACGCGCGCCGCCGCCTCGATCGTCGGGTGGTCGAACATCTGTTTCGGCGTGAGCTTGAGTCCCGCGCCGCGCGCCCTGGCAATGATCTGCAGGCTGAGAATCGAATCCCCGCCGATTTCGAAGTAGTTGTCCGTTACGCCAATGTCATCGCGCTTGAGCACCAGCTTCCAGATTCCGATCAGCGTGCGTTCCGAGTCATTGCGCGGCTCGACACGCGCGGCGCCCGCCGTGTTTTCCTGCAGCGGCGCCGGCAACGCGGCACGGTCGATCTTGCCGTTCGGGGTCAGCGGCAACGCGGCCAGCACCTGAACCGACGACGGCACCATGTAGTCCGGTAGTTCCGCGGCGAGACGGCTGCGGATCGCATCGACGTCGAGCGGTTCTGCGGCACTCAGGTACGCGACGAGGCGAGGCGCGGCGCCGTCGCTATCCGCGTAGGCGATCACCACTGCGTCGCGCACGCCATGCTCGTTGCGCAGGCGCGCGGCGACCTCTTCCGGCTCCACACGAAAGCCGCGGATCTTCACCTGGTCGTCGAGGCGGCCGAGAAACGCGTATTCGCCGTCCGGCAGACGGCGGCTTCTATCGCCCGTCCGGTAGAGTCGCGCGCCGTTACCGTCGGGATCGGGCACGAAGCGCTCCGCCGTCAGCGAAGGTCTGTTCAGATAGCCGTGCGCCACGCTCGCGCCGCCGATGCACAGCTCACCAGTGGCACCTTTAGGCACCGCATTACCGTCGGCATCCACGATGCGAGCCTTCACGTGCGCGAGCGGCTTGCCGAGCGGAAGCGTCCCCGCGCTAGTTTGCGCGCCCGCGCGCGTGAGTACGCCGACCGCGGTCTCGGTCGGCCCATAGTGGTTGATTAACTGGCATTCGGGCCGCAACGTCGCGATGCGCGCGGCCAGACGCGTCGGCGCCGGCTCGCCGCCCAGCACGAGACAGCGGCGCGGCAGCACCCATTCCGCCGATTGCGCTTGCAACAGCGCGTCGAGATGGCTCGGCACGATCTTGAGCAGGTCGACCGAATGCGTGTGCATGTAGGCGGCAAAGGCGTCCGGATCGGCGGCGACGTCGGCGTCGATCAGATGCAGAGTCCAGCCGTGCCACAGCGCGCCGAACAACGAAGTGTGGCCAAGATCGGCGGCGGTGGTCGACAGATACGCTGCGCTTGCAATGCCTTCGGGCAGCCGTTCGGAGACGCCCTGCAAATAGGCGGCGAGCGCCGCATGGCTGAGCACGACGCCCTTCGGCCGGCCGGTCGAGCCCGACGTATAGATCACGTACGCGGGCCAGATGAGGACGCTGTCGTCGCTCGATGGACCAGACATCGCGTGGTGAAAGATTTCGCTGCTTGCGGCGTTAGTTGTGTCGAGCGCCTTGGCCGCAGCGTCGTCGGGGACGCGGAACGCTTGCGGGTCGAGTGTCGTCGCGCCCTCGGGCAGCCAGCTCGGGCCGTCGGTTCTGATTGCGGCGTTGGTTGCATGAGCTGCATCAGCTGCGACACCCTCCACCACCGCATCCAACGCCCCACTTGTCAGCGCGGCGCCCGTCATCACCACGCGCGCGCCGCAGTCCTCGGCCTGCCAGCGCAGCCGCGCTTCCGGAAGCGCCGGGTCGAGCGGCACATAGCATGCGCGCACCCGCCACACCGCGAGAATTGCTGCAACGAACGCCGTGCAGCGCGGTAATGCGAGCACCACGCGATCGCCAGGCCGCACACCTTCGGCGACGAGCGCCGCGGCGAGCCTGCCGGACCACTGCCACAGATCACGCCAGACCAGCGGTCCCGTGCTGTCGACAAGCGCAACGGCATCCGGCCGTTCGATGGCAAACCGCGCGACGCGGGCGGGCAAAAAGTCGGTGTCGAAAGAGATAGCTTGCATGGTGTCCGTGGTGTGATCCAGGTGTCTTGCACCCGCGCCGGCAAGCGCGGGCTCGATGCGTCGATGCGATGTCAGGACGGCGGCCGCATACTCAAAGCGAGTACGCCCCAGCGACTGGCGCAATGCCGTCGACCGCTTCATCGTCGTCGAGATTGAATTCGCCGATCGCGCCCTCCGGCGTGTCGGCGATCTGTTCGAGCAGACCAACGTAGTGCCGCGCGAACTGCGCGATAAAGGCGTCGTCATAAAGCTCGGCGGCGTACGCAAAAACGCAGCGCAGGCCGCGCACGCCCTCGCGAAACACGTCGAGCGCGATTTCGAACCGCGCGTCGCTCGCGTCGGCGTCGAGCAGCGCACAACGCACGCCGCCGAGATCGAGCGCACGTTCGAACTCGTCGTGCAGCACGAACTTGATCTGCGCAAGCGGGCTGACGCCCGCGCGCCGGCCGACCTGCAGCGCGGCCACGACGCGCTCGAACGGCACGTCGGCGTTCGTCTGCGCGTCGATGCTGTCGTCGCGCACCTCACGCAGCAGCGTCGTGAACGACTTCGCGCCTTTCACGGACGCGCGCATCGCGAGCGTGTTGATGAAGAAGCCGATCAGCTCCTCCGTTTCGATCCGGTCGCGGCCGGCGACGGGCACCGCAATCGCCACGTCTTGCGCGCCGCTGTAACGCGACAGCAGCGCGGCTAACGCGGCAAGCAGCACCATGAACAACGTGGCGTTGTGCTCGCGCGCGAGCACCTCCAAACGGCTCGCGAGCACGGCCGGTATATCGGCGCCGACACGCTCGGCACGAGGCTCATAGGGACGGCCGCGCTCATGCAAGGTCGGCAGATCGAGCAGCGCGTCGTAGCCCGCCAGACGGTTGCGCCAGTAATCGAGTTGCGCAGCGAGTTCCACGCCGCCGTCGCCGTCGTCGGAAAATCGCGCGCGTTGCCATGCGGCGTAATCCGCATATTGGACCGCCGGCGCCGGCAAAGCCGGCATGCCGCCGAGCCGCGCCGCGCGATAGGCGGCCGCAAAATCTCGCAGCAGCACATTGATCGACCAGCCATCGCAGACAATGTGATGCATCACGATATGCAGCACATACTGCTCCGGATCGCGGACAAACAGCGCCGCGCGAAAGAGCGGGCCGAGCGTCAGGTCGAAGGGCTCGCGAGCGCGTCGGCGCAACTGCGCGTGGACGTCGCCGGTGGTGAGTTCCAGCGCGTTCACGCATTCCCAGCGCCACGCATCGGTCGTGTCAGCCACCGGACTGACCAGTTGACGCGGCACGCCGTCGACATCCGCAAAGCGCGTGCGCAGCATCTCGTGACGGCGTACCACAGCGTCGAGCGCGGTTCTCGCGGCATGCGGATCGAACGGACCGGTCAGCGAAAGTGCAGCAGAAATGTTGTACGCGGGGCTGTCCGGATCGAGTTGCCACAGCATCCATAAACGCTCCTGCGGCAGAGATAGCGGCGCCTCGCCGCGTTCGCTTTCGGCGCGGCGCGCGAGCGGCACAACCGGAGCGAGCGCGTTCGACGGCGTCGCCCAGCGAGCATCGAGCGCCGCGGCGAGGTTCGCGAGCGTCGGGTGGCTGAACAACAGACCGACTGGCACGTCGCGATCCAACCGCGCGCGCAGCCGCGACGCGACCTTCGCTGCCAGCAGCGAACGGCCGCCGAGCGCAAAGAAATCATCCGATGCACACGGCGCCGGCACGTCGAGAACCTCGCTCCATACTTGTGCGATAGCGTGCGCAGTGGGTGTCAGCATGTCGCCGCAACCGGCAACCGGAATTGCATCCGTCGGTGCTGTGTCCGTTTCGATGCGTGGCGACTGCCCGGACCTGGCGTCGCGCACTGCGAACGGCACGAGCGCGCCGCTTTGCCACGCGGCAACACACGCGCTGCGCTGCAGTTTTCCGCTCGACGTCCGCGGCAAATCGCCCGGTTCGAGTAACAGAATCAACGCTGCTTCATGTTGGAACGCGTCGCCGAGCGCGGCCGCGATCGCGGCGAAGATGGTCTCGGGCGCCACCTGCCGCGCCCTGCCGCGCGGCACTTCGGCGGCGACGCCGATGGCCTCGGCGCCGTCGGCCGCTTCGACGGGGAACGCGGTGACGCGCCCGCGCCTCAGCCATTCGACGCGATCGGCCAGCACGGTTTCGAGATCCTGCGGATAGATGTTTTCGCCACGCAGCACGATCAGGTCCTTGCGGCGTCCGCAGAAGAAAAATTGGCCGCGCTCGACGAAGCCGAGGTCGCCGGTGCGTAGCCAACGTCCCGGAAAACCCGGTGCGTCGTCGAGGAACACCGCAGCGCTCGCTTCGGGATTGCGCCAGTAACCGCGAGTGATGCTCGGGCCGCTGCACCACACTTCGCCAACGTGCCGATCCGGCAAACGCTCGCATGTATTCGGGTCGACGATCGCGAGCGCATGGCCCGACGCGGTCACGCCGCAGCCGACCACGGCCTTGGTGTCGTCGTCGGCCGCGTTATCTTTTTCGCCATGCTTTTCGCTGCCGTTTCCGCGGCCGGCCGGCAACGCGACCGGCACGCGCCGCGCAAGCGCCGATGCAGAGAAGCGCGTCTCGGGTGCGCCCGAGCCGACCTCGACGCCCGTGAAAAACAGTGTTGCCTCGGCGAGGCCGTAGCACGCATACATCGCGTGCGGATCGAGGCCGTGCGTACTGAAACGCGCGGCGAAACCGTCGAGGGTAGTCTGGCGAATAGGCTCCGAACCGCAGAACGCGACACGCAGCGACGACAGGTCGAGCCCGGCGAGTTGCGCATCGCGCACGCGGTCGGTACACAGCCGATACGCGAAGTCCGGGCCGCCCGTCACCGTCGCGCGCTCACGTGCGATGCCCGCGAGCCAGCGCGCCGGGCGTTCCAGAAAATGCAACGGCGAAATCAGCGTGACCTGGAAGCCGCACAAGACCGGCATCAGCACACTGCCGATCAAGCCCATGTCGTGATAAAGCGGCAACCAGGAGAACATCCGGTCGCCGGCACGGCAACCCATGCCTCGCGACATTGCGCTGACGTTCGCGCATATGTTCGCATGACTAACGATCACCCCTTTCGGCGACGATGTAGAGCCGGACGTGTATTGCAAAAACGACACCGCATCGGGCGCCGCGCTGTCGACGCAAAAGCCGTTGCTACTGCCGAGAACATCCGTATCGACGGCGTCGGGCGACAACAACGTCGCGCCATGCAAAGAAAGCTCGTCGCTGATGCTGGCAAACGACTCATGCGATGCCCGATCTAACATCGCGATGTGCGCCACGCAATCGCCGGCGATGCGCCGCAGCCGCGCGAGGTGCGCGCTTTGCGGCGCATCGGGCGGATACGCAGGAACCGCAATCATCCCTGCGTACTGGCACGCGAAGAACGACACGATGTAATCGAGCCCGCTTTGCAGCATCAGCAGCACGCGATCGTTCGGCGCGCCATGGCGGCGGAGCACGGCGGCGAGACGCCGCGCGCGCTGGTCGAGCGCCGCGTACGTGAGTTCGCGTGCGTCGGCGTCGCCGTCAGCGAGAAATCGCACCGCCAATTGATCGGGGCGCTGGCAGACGTGCAACTTCATCACCGAGACGAGGTCGTTTGCTGGCGCTGCGGCCCAGTTCGCGGTGTGGGGCGCCGTGTTGGCCGTTACGGTTCCGGCCGTTGTGCTCGTTGCGCTATCGGCCGCAGAATCGGCAGCCGTAATCGCCGCAATGTCACCTGCGCCACGATCCGCCCTATCTTCTGCCGCGTTCTCCGCGGTGGCCGCACCCGCTGCATGCAGGTTCACGCCATCCTGGCGCGGCGTATTGATAACAGACATCCTCGCCTCCCGAGATTTGCCGCGTGCCGCGCGGTCGTCTTCGCCGTGCACCGCATCAGCGCGGCGCACGCAGACCGTCGCCGACGCATGCTTGCGTCGACAACCTGAATTCGTCATTGCGGGGAAAGCAAGGCGTCTCTTGGGAGCGCCGTTATCTGCTGTCGGTCATGCAATGCCGGCAGCGATGCATCGTGACGATGCGAGAGCCGGCATGCGCATGCCGTTCAATACGCGAAGCTGATTGGCATGCCGCCGCGCGGATGCGCGACCGTGCCCATCGGCACGCCGTAGATCGCGCCGAGCATCTTCTCCTCGATCAGCTCTGGCGCGGTGCCACTTGCTAGCAGGCGGCCGTGCTTCAACGCGATCAGGTCGTCGCAGAAACGCGCGGCCATATTGATGTCGTGCAACACGACGACCACGCCAAGACCGCGCTGCTGACTCAGCGTGCGCACGAGATCGAGCACTTCGATCTGATGCGCGATATCGAGCGCGGAGATCGGCTCGTCGAGCAGCAGGCACTGGCTATCCTGCGCGACCAGCATCGCGATCCATGCGCGTTGCCGCTCGCCGCCCGACAGGCTGTCCACTGCACGATCAGCGAATCGGGTGATGTCGGTCAACTCCATCGCCTCATGAACCTTCTCAGCGTCCACGCCGGTAAAGCGGCCGAGCGCGCCGTGCCATGGATAACGGCCGAGCGCAACCAGTTCGCGCACCGTCATGCCGCTCGCGGCCGGCTGCTGCTGCGGCAAATAGGCCACCTGTCGCGCGAACTCGCGGTTTTCCCACTCGCGCAATGGGCGGCCCGCGAAACGCAGCGTGCCTGCCGTGGGCGACTGCTGACGCGCGAGCAGTTTAAGCAGAGTCGATTTTCCGGAGCCGTTGTGACCGATCAGGCCGCACACGCGACCTCTCGGCAGCGTGAGCGCAAGCGGATGCAACAACACCCGCTCGCCGATGCGGAACGACACGTCATCGAGTTCGTACATCGGTTCGCCGTGCACGGCGCGCGCGGAATCAATGGATAGGTTTGCATTCATGTGCGGAGGCATCCTGATCAGTTATCAACGGACGTGAGGTTCGCCGCATGCGCGGCGCCCGGCCCGTCCTCGACGATCTGGCCGAAGTCGAGTTTGATAAAGCGCTCTGCAAGATGGAAGTAGCGATCGTCATGTGTGATGACCAGTACGGTCTTGCCCTTCGCCTTGAGTTCGGGAAGCAGACGCTTATAGAACACGTCCTTGAAAAGCGGGTCCTGATCCGCCGCCCATTCGTCGAACACATAGAACGGCCGGTCCTCCAGATACGCGACGACAAGCGCGAGCCGCTTGCGCTGCCCCTGCGAAAGATCGAGCGTCGAGAACTTGCCGTCCTTCACGCTCACCTTGTGGTCGAGCTGCAGATCCACGAGCAGTTGCTGCGCGAGCGCGTCGAGTCCTTCGGTATGCATGCCGAGCAGTGTGTCGAACAGGAAGAAGTCGCTGAAGACGACCGAGAAATGCTGGCGGTACGCGTCGCGTCGTGCTTCGTCGACAGGCTCGCCGTTCAGCAACACCCTGCCACTCTCCGGCACGTACAAGCCAACCAGCATCTTTGCGAGCGTGGTCTTGCCGCTGCCGTTGCCGCCGATCAGATAAACGAGCTCGCCGCGCCGGAACGTAAGATCGATCGGCCCGAGCGTGAACACCTCATTCTCCTTCTCGCGGAAGTAACGGTGCGTGGCGCCGTCGAGCGCGATGGTGTCGAACGATGCGGCGACGGGCGGCTCGAGCATGACTTCGCGCGGCAGTTCCGCGTTGACCTGCTCGATTCGTTCGAGCGCGACGCGCGCCGAACTAAGGCTCGGAATAGCAGAAAGCACGGCCTCTATCGGCATGATCATGTAGACGAACACGATCGCATAGCCGGACATGACATGCGGATCGACTTTGATGTAGCGCGCGAACACGAAGAGCGTAAGGCCGATGAACGCGAACAGAATGAAGTTGCCCCAACTGGACGCAGCCGCATACAGCATGTAGCCGCGCGTGCGCTGCACACGCACCTCCTCGACGTTGCTCGCGAGCGTGTCCTCGACGAACGCACGTTTGCGGGCGCGGTGCAGCTTCAGTTCCTTTGCACCGTCGAAGAGTGCGCGGAAGTGCTTGACGAGGTCGTCCTCGCGTTTGCGCGACGCGCGCAGATGGAACATTGCGCGGCTGTGCGCGTAGCGAAAGCCTGCCATGCCCAGCACGATAGTCACGATCGCGACCAGTAAAATCGGCCACGACATGTAGCCGAGATAAGCAAGACAGCCGACTATCACTGCACTTTGCATCGCGAGCGACGGCATGCTCACGAAAAACACCACGATAGTGTCGAGATCCTGCGTGAGCACCGCGAGCGATTTCGCCGCGCCCTGCTTCTCCAGCTGCGCGAACGCAGCGTCGCCGATACGACGAATGGTGCGCATGCGTAGCGTCGCCTTTGCCTGCTGGCCGAGCCACATGAAGAGCGACTGTGCGAGCGCGCGCATCGCCAGAACGCCGAGGCCGATCGCAAGGAACTGCCAGCCGAGGCGCGCGAGTCCCTGCGGCGTCGCGACCAGCGCCTGATTGATCAGGGCGAGCAGCGCCGCATTGCCGAGGCCGCCGAGCACACTTGCGATGAGCGCCGCAGCGATCATCCAGCGTGACTTGCTGACCAGTTGCAAAAGTACGGACATGAATCTCCTTTCGTTGCGGCTTGAGAGCAGGAAGACGGCAGGTCGGCTCGCACTAGCGAATGCAGCAAGCGTCGTGCAGACGTCCTCGTGCACCGGCCGCGTCAGTTATCGGCGCCTCGCGCAGCGTCTTTTTGCGCGAAGCCTCTTTCGTGTTCATTGCGCGCGTCTTGCGGAGCCACCTGACGGCGGGCCTGCATGGACTGCACTTGCGCTGACGCTGCGTCGCGTGCCTGCGCGCGGCGTTTCAGAAACGGACAGCGCTCCTCGATGGGCGCGTTTGCATCGTCGAGAAAGTACTGCTTCCATTCGAGATTGCCCGGGTCGCCATAAAAGCCGAGATCGGGATGCGCGGGAATCTCGTCCCATGTTTCCAGACGCTTGCGCACCTGATTGCGTGCCTCGCGGCCAATGACCTTGTTCGTGATCGTATCGACAAACACCGAGCGCGGTTGAAACAGCAGCACCATGCCCGGCCCCAGGTTGCGGCTATGGCGCGCGCGAAACGACGGGCACGCGCACACCACGAACATCTGCACGCCCGCATATGAGAACTCCCACGCCTCGTCCATCGGGTCCGGCTGCTGGTCGGCCGCCGGATCCGGATCGCCGTCGTGCAGCTGCTGCAGGATGCTCCAGAACAATGTCCGGTACGCATCGTGCGTAAGCGGCTGCGGGTCCGGCTCGAAAAATACCGCGATGTTGTTTCGCCTGTACTCGGGCTGCACGGCGAGCTCCGCGAACGTTTGCATCGTCGCGGGCAGGTCGCGCAAATCGCGCCCGTTGACGAACGAGTAGAACATCTCGCCGCGCCGCTCGGCTATCGTGCCGAAAAAGCACGGATACGCCGGATCGAGCACCTGCTCGCGCAGCGTGGCATACGAAGCGTCCAGCCACGCAGGCGCGGACACCGCCGCGCCCGTCGCCCTGCCGGCAATGATCCGGCTCTTCCAGTCGCTGACCTCGAACCGATCGGCCTCTGCGATAGCACTGTTGCCTGCTTGCATCGTTCGCTCTCTCTTCCTGACCCACTGTTGCGCGCGTCGAACGCGCGAGGCATCCCAGCCTGCGTGGCCGGAACGTCGATATTGCTGTCGTGGGGAAGAGGCGCATTTTTTGTCGATCTCCGCCGTTAGCGCCTGCATGGTGTCGCCGGCTCGTTGCTACCTTGTTACCAGCTTGTTGCCGATCGGTTACGGATGTACCGCGCTATCTGCTGCTGTCATGTCGAAGCCGCCGCCGGTTCGTCAAGCTCGGCCACGAGGGCCTCGACCCAATCGTTCGGAATGATCGGCTGGTGATACGTGCATTCGTTCGATACGACCGTCGAGCCGTGCAGCCTGCCATCCGGAATCAGCACCATGTCGCCTTTGTGCATCGAAAGCTGCATGCCGACGTTGCCCCAGAACAGCATGTCGCCCTCCTCGATCGTGACGAGGCGGTGATCGTTGTGCACGTGCGTCGTCGAGCACATTTCCTGAGGCTCGATGAACGTCTCGCGGTCGATGCCGGGACACTCCGCGTCGATGCGCGAGCTGATGCGATGCGCGAAGTTCACATACTCGCGAATCGACGACAGCCAGCGCAACTGTTCGCCAAGATCCCAACGCCCGCGTTCCGCGAGGCGCTCGCCTGCCACAACGCCTTGCACGCATTGAGCGCGCGCGACATCGCCGAAGCCTTGCGCAACACGCTCCAGCGCACGCGCGCAGCGCTGCTGCAGCGCAGCCCTCAGTGCGTCGGAATCGGCCGGGCCGCGGCCGGCCGGTTGCAGATGCGCGCAAGCCCGTTCGAGCGCGAGCCCGAACGCCAGCCACTCCGCCTCGGCTGCGAACGCCGCGCCGATAAGCCCGAACGCGCGGTCCGGACGGCGACCAAGCGCATAGAGCAGATTGCATTTCGCGATGCTCGTCGGCAGATAAAACTGCCAGTACGCATGTTGCCGGCGCGTAATGCAGCTTGCCTCGGCCACGCGCTCGAACAGTGCGTCGTCAGGCACCTGACCGTGAAGGCTTGGGCGCTCGTCGGGCGCGAGCATGTCGAAGAAGCCGCTTGCGCCGGCACGCGCGAGCGCGCGGCGCTTCGATACCGCAAGGGCCCAGCGCTGCACCATGATGAAACGCAGCCCTTGTTCGAGGTAGTCGTTGCTCATCAACCGCTCGAACGTGGCGCTCCAGAATGCGAGTTCGTCGTCGACGATGCGCGTCAGGCGCGCGCTCACGGCGCCGGTGTTTTCGCGGGTATCGACGTCCTTCGTCAGGTATTCGAACGCATACGCTTCCAGGAACGGCGCAATCTGCGCCCCGAGTTCGCGCGTATCTTCGCGATAGAAATCGGCAAAACGCTGCCAGTCGGCGGGCTCGCTGCCTACCGGCGGGCGCGCGACGTCGAGCTCGTAGATCGACATCAGCGTTCGCCCGGACGCAAGCGCCGGCAGTCGACTGACGTTGTGCTCGCGCACGGGTTTCATGAACTTGAGGAAGTCGAAATCCTCTGGCCGCAACGGGCGTCGATGGAAGTCGTCGTCGAGCAGCAGTTCGTCGACCGTCGCGCTGCGAAACGGCCCGGCCGCCGCAAACTGTTTGATGAGCGCCACATAGCGCTCGCTGTGCCCAACGAACGGCGAGAAATCGAAGATCGGCAGCGAAGCCTGGCTCATGGTCATTCGTTCCTTTTCCGGGTTGCCCCAATACTGCAATTAGTGATTACCGCGTGCGCGAGGTCAGCGATTCGCGCGAGCACTCCGCGCTAAGGGTTCGTCATGCCGCGACGTCTCGCACCGGTTGCGCCAGTTGCGCCGGTTGTCCATGCAGCAAGAGCGCTTTGGCCACGGCTGCGAGTACGGCTTCGCGAGCCGTGTCGATGAAGAAGTGCCCGCCGTCGAACCAGTGGACTGCGCATGGGCCGCGTGTCTCGTTTGCCCAGGCGTCGACGTCCGCGCGGTTTGCCGTGGCGGGATCATCGCGGCCGATGAACACGTCGATCGGACAGTCGAGCATGGCCGATGTGTTCGACGTTCCGGGCAGCATGGCGCGATAAGCATCGGCGCGCGCCGCAATATGCGCCGGATGCACGCCGCACAGGTGGAAATCGGCGCGCAGCACCGGCAGCATGAAGTCGACGAACTCCGCGTCGTCGAGCAGCTCGACGGGTGTGCCGCCGCGCTCCCGCAGGCAAGCAATCATTTCGCTCTGCGAACAGTTCAGCCAATGTGTTTCGTGCTTGCGACGCGCTGGCGAGATGGTTGCTGACGCACCGAGCCAGACAGGAGCGCGTTCTCCGCGCTCCCGCAGCGCGTGCATCAATTCGAGCGCAACGAGCGAGCCCATGCTGTGTCCGAACAGCGCAAACGGAGCGCCGCCGACCAGCGCGAGCAGTTCATCTGCGAGTTGCGCAATGAGCGCGGGCCATTCCGTATGCGGCGATACGGACCGGCGCATGCCGTGGCCGGGCAATTCGAGCATGCGCGCCTGCACGAACCACGGCAACCGTGGCTGCCAGTCCCGGTACAACGCCACGCTGCCGCCTGCATGCGCGAGACACACGAGGATTAGCGGGTCCGACATACGCGGCAGACCATTCGACGAGGTCATCGGCTGGACGCCCGTTGATCACGCATTGGGTACGCTTTCGGCCGCAGCGCTCCCGGCCATGGCCTTGCGCAAGCTCAGCGGACGCATATCGGTCCAGACCTGGTCGATCCATTGCAGGCATTCGTCCTTCTTGCCCGACTTGCCGGCTTCACGCCAGCCGGCTGGAATCGCCTTGTAGTCAGGCCAGATCGAATACTGCTCTTCGTGATTTACAACGACAACGAAGTTGGTGTTTTCGTCACCCCAGCTCATCGCGGCTCCTGAATGAAGTTGTACGTCGGTTTGCGGCCGAACATGCCGGGCAGCCCTCGCAAAAGCGCGGCAGATTGCCCGTCAGACTTTTGAATCACTACGCATTAAATGCGAATCATTTGCATTTAAATTTACTCGTTGCCCTCGATGCGTGTCAAGGTCCATCCCTCACCCTGTTGGTCTTTGGGCAATGAGGACACAGCTTAAAACAAAATCATTCGTCAGACAAGCAAATAGGAATCATTTGCATTACCGTGCGATTGTCGTCATCATCCATCCGACAGAAAACTCAATCACACCGCCATGGATACCTCTCAGATCCGTCAGATCGACGACACCGTTTCGCCGCGACAACAAGCGTTCTTCGAAACGCTGCTCTCGCGCCAGTCGCACTGGCCGCTCGCCGAGCCGGGACCCGGTGACACCGAGCTAAGTCTGATCTTCGACGCCGCCATGCGGGCGCCGGACCATGGTGCGCTGCGCCCCTGGCGCTTCGCGCTGATTCGCGACGACGCGCGCGCCGATTTCGGCGAAGTGCTCGTCGATGTCGCGGCGCGACGCGAGCCGGCAACGCCTCGCGCCGATCACGAGCAACGCCGGCAACTCGCGTACACGGCGCCGCTCGTGATCGTCATAGCCGCGGCGCCGATTCCCAGTTCGCACATTCCGGAATCGGAGCAACTGCTCGCGGTCGGCGCGGCGGTCATGAACATGCTCAACGCAATTCACGCGCTCGGTTACGGCGGTTTCTGGGCGACGGGCGTCGATGCGTACGACCCCAATCTCCAGGCCGCGCTCGACTTCGAGCCGGCCGAGCGTGTGCTGGGTTTTTTATTTGTTGGCACACCGAAATCTCGTGAACATTCGGCGGTGAGGCCGCCGCATTCGCCGTACGTGCGTGAGTGGTTGGGACGTGCATCGGTTTGAAGATGTCGACAGCGATTGAACCGACCACCCCGCTTCAGTAAAAGCTCCGCGAGACGCGACCTCAAATCCAATTCTAAGCACGCGTTGAAACACGCGGCGCGGTCAGTCATGCGTCACCCCGCACTAATCGGACAAGCGCATAACGTGCGCCGTGAATTTCCGCCCGCATGGGCGCAGCCGACTAACGTTGGTCGAATTTAGACAGCCGGCCCTGTACTAAAGTGGAAACGCGAAACGACTTTGCAGAGGTGTCCCTATGTTCTCAGACGAATCCAAACGTCTCGAAACGCGGGACCAGGACGAAACTTTGTTCGGCGCGGTGTACATCAGCAATGTCGCGTCGGGCGTAGGCATATCGGACGTGGAATCGATTGTGTCGGTGTCTCGCGTGCTCAATCGCGCCGATGCACTAACCGGTTTTCTCGTGCACGCGGGCCGTAATTTTGTCCAGTACCTCGAAGGTGATCCGGTAGCAGTGAGGGAATGCTTGCGCCGCATCGGCAATGACAGCCGTCACTACGACATGCGGATTGTCGCGATCGGTTCGCTGGAAAACAGGCACTTTGCCGAGTGGTCGATGGGGTATTTCACCGGTGACATTCACGGCTCCGAGCGCATCGAAAATGTGCTGACGAGCTGGTCGGGTACAGACCGCTCGCTTCTGGAGGAAGTCTGGCGCATCACGCAAGCTGCCAAAACGCTGCCGGAAGTGAGCGAATCGCATCTCGTAGCAGGCCGGTTCGACGTTCTGCTGCGACGAAGCGTGAAGTGAACGGCGCCTTGTCGCGTCGGTGATGATCCCGTCACTGCCGTCGCTATGCCGGATCTTCTTCACTCGAGCCGGAAGGAACATCCATGCGCGCGCAGTTCCTGCCCATTCCGACCTTTATGTTGCCCCCTGGCATCGTCTATGCAAAGTACCGACAAGCGCCGTCATTGCATTTTCCATAGCATGGCTGCGATCGTGCCCTCGTCCTGAAACACGGTCAGCACGTCGGGAATCCCGGTGATCGGCACGTTGTTAACCGTCAGGAAGAATACGATGCGGCGGCCGCTCTTCGCATCGATATAGCCGGCGAGCGCCTGCCCTTTCAGCAGCGGCATGCCCGGCGCGGCCGGATTTTCGGCGACGTACGTGCCCGTCTTCGCGTGCACCTGGCCTCTCGCTCCCGCTAATGTAGAGTCAGCTTCGAAGTTTGTGACTGTGGCGAGCGATCCGTCCACGCCGAGCACCGGCATCGAATTGAAGTACGGTGTAAAAGCAGGTTTCGCGCTCATACCGCGCAGCATCGCAATGACGGCTTTGCCGTTGGCCGTGGTTTCGCCGCCGCCGCTGCCGTCGATGAAATGATATTGAGCCGGCGAAATGTTGAACACGGTGGACAGTTCGCTCTGTTCCGCGGCAAGCGAACCGGCCATGGTGGTCGATCCGTTGTGCGCGAGTCCGAACTGCATCAGCGTCACGTCAGCCCCAATGTTGTAGCTGATTTTGTTGACGTATCGGACATGCTGCGCATACGTCGCCGATGTCAGTTGCGCCACCTGTTGCGCGCTCGAATACGAGCCCTTCGCGGGCAGCAACTGCACAGGATTGGCCGCGACGGGCGCGGCCGTTACCGTTACGCCCGAGCGCGCGAGTGCTTCGATAAAGATCGTGCGCGCGTAGTTCGACGGCTCGCTCACGCGGAACGTGCGGATCAGCGGATATGCGTTGGTCAGAATGGGCACGTAACCCGCCGGCACGGTCCCGCTAACAGTGGCCACACAATTAGGCGCGCCGATGCACTGCGGTGGCTCGGGGTCGAGCCCGATCGCGAGCGTCGACGTCGCGCTGCCGGTCTTCAGCGTCGATTGCACGGAGAAAGCCGCCGACTTCGGCCGCCAGTCGAATGGAACAGCGGCGCCTTCGGCGCTCTGCGATAGCGTGACGTCGACGAGGTCGTCATTGACGAAGATCGGCCGCACGTCGAACTCACCGCGGAAGTTGAACGGTTCGAAAAGACGGTCGTCGATCACGACATTGCCGTTGATCGTGGTAATGCCGGCGGCCGCCACCTGCGCCGCCAGCGCGTTGTATCCCGCGAGCGGGTCCGGCGCCGACAGCACGGCATTGCCGAGCGAGTTCGCTTCGTTATGGTCGAAGTCGGTGAGCGCTATCGTTCCATCGGGATTGGCGCGCCCGCCCATCGTCAGATCTCCGCTTGCAACCAGGATCAGATTGCCGTTGAGCGTGCCGTTCGAAGCAACGCTGCCCTGCCGATAGACTGGTGTGACGAACTTGTGTTGTCCACCGAGCGCGTTGAGCGCATTTCCGGTCGAGAAAACTTTACGCACCGAGGCAATGAACATCTGCGAGTTGGAGTCGAGGTCGTAGATAACTTGCCCGGACTCGAGATCGACCACCAGCATGGACCAGCTCGCACTCTTATAGGCGGGCTTCTGCATTACCTGCATGATGGATGCAGGCACGGCTGTATTCGAATCGATAGACCCGCCGCACGAGGCCAGCAAAAATGCACCTGCAATCACGGTCCAGCGTTTGCACGCTCCACGGATTGTCGTCATTGTTGCGATCGTCGCGTTCATCGCAGGCCTCCAGATTCGATCTGTCTTTGCAAACTGAATGGCTCGGGTCGACGCATTGCGCGCCGATGACCGCGATTATTCGCGCCGACAGACCCAAAACCCTGCCCACTATATTCCGCCGATTGCGGGGGCGATCGTCTTTTTGCAGCCAAAATCCAGAAAACCTGCCATGCCCTGCGTGAGTCGCTGCCGCTTATGCGCGAACTGCGAAGCCAGGCAGCGCATCGCGCAAAAGTGACGCACCGCAATAAGGACCCGCGCTGCGCCACTACGGAAGGCTCGCACCCGCCACGCAAACGCCCGACGGGACTACCCCTGCGGCGCTTCCCACCCAATGCCAAGGCTCTTCTGCAGCGACACGAAGTCCTTCAGCAACTCCGCCTGCCCTGCCACGACATTCTGCTGCGCGCTGAATTCCTGGCGCTGCGTGTCGAGCAAATCGATCAACGTCGCGACACCCGCCGTGTAGCGCTGCCGCATCAGCGCGGCAGAGTGGGTCGCAGACGTCTCCACTTTCAGCAACGTCACGACATGCTCCCGCTGATGTCCATAGCGCGATAGCGAAGAGTTCGCGTCCTGAAGCGCGCCGAGAACAGCCTTCGTATAACGAGCCTCGGCTTCGTCTCGCGACGCCTCAGCCGCATGTACGCTGCCTAGCGTGCGTCCAAAATCGAATGCATTCCATTGCAGATAGGGTGCAGTAATCCAGCTGAAGTTGCTCTTGCGTATGAGATGGCCCGGATCGCTCGCGCTGAAGCCGATGTCGCCGAACAACGTCACTTTCGGGAAAAAGTCCGCCACGTGTTCGCCGATTTGCGCGTTGCTCGACGCCAGCCGCCGCTCAGCGGCTCGAATGTCCGGACGGCGCTGCAACATCGCGGAGGGATCGCCAATGGGCACCGTCGCGGGCATAGGCGGCAGCGGCCGGGCAGACGCCAGTTGTTGATCCAGCGCGCCGGGTGCGCGCCCGGTCAACACCGCGAGGCGGTCGAGCGAATCGCTCATTTGCGCGTCGAGCGGAATCAGCGTCGAGCGCGTGTTTTCGACCTGCGTGGTCAGACGTTCGACATCGATATCCGCAGCCGTGCCGCGCTCACGCCGCTGCCGCGTCAGCGTCAACATTTTCTGTTCGATGTCCGCCTGGCGCCGCGCGAGTTCAAGCCGCGTTTGCTGGTCGCGCAGATCGATGTACGTTTGCGCCACTTCCGCGGCAAGCGAGACCTGAGTGTCCGCGAGATCAGCGTCGACTGCTTCCGCATTGGCCGATGCGGCTTCGATCGCGCGCCGGGTGCCACCGAACAGGTCGATTTCCCATGAGGCGTCGAAACCCACCGTGTAAAGCTGCAGCGGCCCCCTTCCCGACGACGCCGAACTGCCACCGGACGAACCCGCCGAACTGAGCGCGCTCAGATCGGGCTCGCGCGTGCGCAGCGCAGCCGCGTTGACCGAAAGCTTCGGCAAAGCGTCCGCGCGCTGCGACTGCAGCTGCGCGCGCGACTCACGCAGGCGCGCCTGCGCAATATGCACGTCCGGGCTATGTGCGAGCGCGGCGGCAATCAGATCGTTCAGTTGCGGGTCGTTCAGTGCGAGCCACCACTCGCGAGGCGCCGGTGCCGCGGTCGTGCCGGCCGCCGGCGTGCGCACGAACGCTGCGCCGCGAGCATCCTGCGCAACGGGCGGTGCACCGTGATAGTCGGGACCGACTGTACAGCCCGGCAAGACAGACAGCGAAGACAGAAGCGCCGCGGCGGCGAGAGCGAAACTCGAAGGACGGTTGAACATCATGTGAGATCAGAAAACATTAGTGTCCAGCGGACGGAGGCGCCGGCGCATTCCTGCGCGGCGTCTTCAGAAGCAACGCAAGAGGAATGCAGGCGACGAGCGCGATGGCGAGCAGATAGAAAGTTTCCGAATAGGTCATCACGATCGCCTGCTGCTGGATCTGCGCGCCGAGCTGGCCGAGCGCTCGCATTCGCGAGTACGCCATGTCGCCGGTGTGGGTGAACCAGTTCGCCGCATTGGCGGCAATGCTGTCCTGACCGATCAGCGAATTCGCGCTCACCGATTCACGGATCATTGCCGTATGAAACGTCGTGCGCCGGTCGATCACGGTGCCGATGATCGCAAGGCCGATCGAGCCGCCGAGATTGCGCGCCATGTTGTAGAGTCCCGCGGCATCGCCGGAATCTTCGCGCGACACCGCAGCCATGGAGGCCTGATTGAGCGGCATCATTGCGAGCATCTGTGCGGTGCCGCGTATCAGCTGCGACCAGACGAAATCGTGCCCGACGCTTTGCGCCGTCAGGCTGATGTCGAGCATGCAACTGAGCGCGTACAACACGAGCCCGGTGATGACCAGAAGACGGAAATCGAACTTGCCAAGCAGCCGCGGCAGCACCGGCATGATCAGAAATGCCGGCAGCCCCGACAGCAGCATGATCGCGCCCGACTGCTCCGCGTTATAGCCCGCCACCACGCCGAGAAACTGCGGCAACAGATACGACACGCCATAAAGCGCAGCGCCGACCGCCGACACGATCACGATCACGCTCGCATAGTTAGGATTACGCATCAGGCCGAGGCGCACGATCGGCTTCTTTGCCGTCATTTGCGAAGCTGCGATCAGGAGCATGCCGAAAACCGATACACAGGCGAGCAGGACGATTGTCGACGACTCGAACCAGCGTTCGCGCTGCCCTTCTTCGAGCACCACCGTGAGCGAACTGAGCCCGATCGCGAGTCCGACGATGCCGAGCCAGTCCGCCTTGAAGAAAGCTTCCCAGTGGGGCTTGTCCGACGGCAGCCCTACTATCAGCAGCGTCATCAGCGCAAGACAGATCGGCAGGTTCATGAAGAAGCACCAGCTCCAGCTGACGTTCTCCGCGAGCCAGCCACCGACCACCGGCCCCAGCAGCGGCCCGAGCAGCACGATCAGGCCGAACATCGTCATGCCGACCGGCAACTGCGAAAGCGGCAGCCGCGTGCGGATGATGGTCTGCGCGGTAGGAATCAGCGCGCCGCCAGTAAAGCCCTGGCCGATACGGCCGGCGATCATCATGGGCAGCGTGTGCGACCAGCCGCACATCATCGAAAATGCAATGAAGAGCGCCGAGTTGGTGAGCAGGAAGTTGCGCAGGCCGAAGACGCGTGTGAGCCATGCCGCGAGCGGAATCATCACGATCTCGGACATCAGGTAGCCGGTGGAAATCCACGTACCCTCCGTTCCCGTCGCGCCGATTTCGCCCTGAATCTGCGGCAGCGCGGAGTTCGTGATCGAGATGTCGAGCGTCGCCATCAACGCGCCGAGCGCGCCCGCGGCGACGGCGATCCAGTCGCCGACACTCGCCCGCTCTTCCCCGTGTGGTGCGGCAGGCGCCGCAGTCGCCGCGGTCGCGTCAGCCACGACGGTTCTCGGCGTCGATACGCGCATCGCGCTCACGCGCAGACCGCGTGTCGACATCGACCGTGACGGACAGGCCTGGCAACAATACGCTGCGCGTCTCGGCCCCCGTATCGATACGAATCCGCACGGGCACACGCTGCACAATCTTCGTGAAGTTGCCGGTCGCATTCTCCGGCGGCAGCAATGCGAACTGCGAGCCGGTGCCCGGCGAGAAACTGTCGATCACACCGTGCAGCGTATGGCCAGGCAACGCGTCGACATGCATTTCGACGGGCTGGCCGACCCGCATGCGACCCACCTGCGTTTCCTTGAAATTGGCCAGCAAATAGGTACTTCGTACGGGAACGACCGTCAGCATCCGCGTGCCGGGCTGCACGTATTGACCGACACGCACGGTGCGGTCCCCTACCTTGCCGCCGAGCGCACTGCGCACCATGGTGTTCTCGAGATCGAGCCGCGACTGTTGTGCGCTTGCCTCGGCGGCTTCGAGTTGCGCGCGCGCCTGTGCAAGCTGCGCGGTGGCAGAGCCGGTCTGCGAACGTGCGGCGTCGACCGCGGCTGCGTTTGCGGCAAGCGTGGCATTCGCCTGGTCGCGCGTGCTGGTCAGCTCGGCCATGCGTTCACTGCTTTCAGCGCCGGTCGCGATGAGCGGCGCGTAACGCCGCACTTCGTCGCTCGCATGCTGTGCACTCACGCGGGCCACCCGCTCTTGCGCCTGTGCCTGCGCAATATTGGACTGCTGCTGTTTGATGTCGGCCTGCGCGCGTTCTATGTCCGCCTTGCGTGCGTCGATGGTCGCGAGCGCCTGGTCGAGCGCAACCTGGTACTGGCGCGCGTCGAGATGCACGAGAGGATCGCCCGGCTTCACCATCTGATTGTCCGCGACATAAACTTCCGTCACATAGCCGGACACCTTGGGGGCGACCGTGACGCTGTCGGCCTGCAGATAGGCGTCGTCGGTACTCTCGATAAAGCGCCCTACGGTCCACCAACGCGCGAGCCAGATACCTCCGGCAATGAGCGCGACAACGCCGAGCGCGATCAACACCGTGCGCCGGCTCGGACGGCGCACGCCTGATGGCGGCGACTCTTCGGCGGGTCGGGGACGGGACGGGGAATCTGCGGTCGTTGACATCTCAATGGTCCAATTATTTCCAGTTGGCAGAATTATTCCAGTCGATAGAATTGTGTCAAGTGATATATTTGTGTGGAAGTAATGGAGAGAAATGCATGAACCCCGCACAGAAAGTGCGTCGGTCGCCCGAAGGCGGCTACGCTCGCGGTGACGAGACGCGTCAGCGAATAATCGAAGCAGCGATCCAGCTGTTTGGCGAACACGGATTCGAAGGCGCGTCGACCCGCGAGATCGCGGCTTGCGCCGGCGTCAACGCGCCCGCGCTGCAGTACTACTTCGAGAACAAGGAGGGGGTGTATCGCGCGTGCGTCGAAGCGCTGGCCGACGATGCATGGAGAACCTTCGGCCCGGCCATCGAACACGCACAGGCCGTGGTGCGCGAAAACGCCGGGACCGAAGTGTTGATCGACGCTTTCATCCGGATTCAGGAAGCCATGGCAGACGGCGCGTTCGCGAAAGCGAGCAAGCCGGGCCGGCGGATGTTCTTTGCACGCGAGCAGGCCGGCTACGAACCCGAGAGCGCCACGCAGATTCTCGCGTGCCGGATCCGTCAGCCTTTGAACGAAGCGAGCGCCGCGCTAGTCGCGCGTATCTGCGGACTAGCCTCCGACGACCCCGTCACGCAGATTCGCACATTCAGTCTGCATGGACAGCTGGTGGTCTTTCACCTCGCGCATCGCTCGACGCTGTCGGTTCTCGGCTGGAAAAGCATGGATGCAGAGAAGGCCGAGCAGTTGAAGTCCACGGTACGCGATCAGACGCGAATACTGCTCGAACACTGGAGCCGGGAACGCGACGCGCGGCACTTGAAAGATGCGAAAGGTGCGAAAGCCGCGAGCAAACCGCCGCGTTCGCGCAAGCAGGCCCGAGGCGATAACGACGGCAACTGAAGCACGGCCCGCGTATCGGCGGGGCCGGCCTGGGAGCCGGCCTAGGGACCGGCCAATCACGTGGCGAGCGCCGCGAGTGCTCTGTAAACCGAGGCCGAGGCTTCAGCGCCAGAAACCAAGGTTGAATCGCGACGCGCGCTGTCGCCAGCGCATGCGTTTCAATCCATAGCCGAAAGGTAATCCGCCAGACGGGCGAGCATTGCATCGCAATCGCTCAGTTGCTCGCTGGTCAGAAATTCATCTGGCTTATGCCCCTGATCCATACTGCCCGGTCCGCAGACCACGGTGGGAATGCCCGCCTGCTCGAAGAGCCCGCCTTCGGTGCCGAATGCCACGGTGCCAAACTCATTTGAACCGGTCAGCAACGTTAGAAGACGCGCCGCTTCGCTATCGGGCGATGTAGCCAGTCCCGGATAAGCCGAGAGCGACTGGAAGCGGATATCGGCGTCGGACTTCACGGCACGCATTCTGGGAAGCAGCTCGGCTTCGGCGTACGTTTGCAACTCGTCGGCTACCTGACCGGCGTCGAAACCCGGCAGCGCCCGGACTTCGAAATCGAACTCACATTCTGCCGGTACGATGTTCAGCGCACGGCCGCCTTTGATCACTCCCGTCTGCACGGTCGAGAACGGCGGATCAAACCGTTCGTCGCGATACTCGGGCTGCGCGAGATGATCGCCGATCTCTTCCAGACGGCTGATCATGCGCGCCGCGTACTGAATGGCGTTGACACCATATGGCGCGTAGGCCGAATGGCACGGCGCACCCTTGACCTGACAACGCATCGCCAGTTTGCCCTTGTGTCCGAGCACCGGCTTGAGTTCGGTCGGCTCGCCGATCAGACACAGCACCGGCTTGTGCGGACGCCGTTCGAGTTCAGCGAGCATAGGCCGCACGCCAAGGCACCCGACTTCCTCGTCGTATGAAAAGGCGAGATGCACCGGGAGCTTCAAATCGCGTTCGACGAAGCCCGGCACCGCCGCGAGCACCGATGCGATGAAGCCCTTCATGTCGGCCGTCCCGCGACCGTACAGCCGGCCGTCACGTTCGGTGAGACGGAATGCGTCGACGCTCCACGCCTGTCCTTCGACCGGCACCACGTCGGTATGGCCAGACAGCACAATGCCGCCCCGCTCGTACCGACCGATCGTCGCAAACAGGTTCGCTTTGGTACGCTCGGCGTTGTAGAAGAGTTCGCTCTTCACACCCAGTTCGTCCAGGTAATCTCGAATGAACCCGATCATGTCCAGATTCGACTCGCGGCTGACCGTGGCAAAGCCGATCAACGTGGCGAGCAGCGCGCGGCTGGACCTGTCACTCATTGCCTGGCACCCCGTAGCTCGGCGCGGCGGTCGGATTCAAAGCGCGCGTCAGATAGTCCTGCATTTGCGGCTGATATGCGCGCCACAAACCATCGAGTTGGCCGATGGGATCGTCGTCCGCCCAATCGACACGCAAGTCGACGATCGGCCAGCTCACATCGCCCACGATTCTGAGCGCCGCCGAATGCACGGGCCCCGCCTCGCCGCCCGCGGCCATCGCCGCATGCATAGCCGCGAGGAGCCGGTCGGCAAGCAGGCCTGCGGTCTGCTCGAACGCAGGGACCATTGCCTCGATCACTTCGACGCCGGCGAGCATATTGCCCGCTGCCACGCATTGCTCGCCCGCGACGGCGTGATACGTGCCCAACGCTTCCTTGCCGCTGAAGAACGCGGTGCGGCCCTGGCTATCGACCACCGTCACCTGACGATATTCGCTCCAGTCGCTTGCGCCTAGCACTCGATCCAACGCGGCGGCGGGATCGAATTGCCCGCTTTCGAGAAGATCGAGAATCTGCGGGCCCAGTGCCGGCAGCGTGACGTTTTGCGTCGCGACCACGCCGACGCCTGCACGCACCCAGGGACAACGGGCGCCTACTGCAATGCTCGACGAACTGATTGCAACCCCAAGCTGCCCCGACTGCGCGCAGCGTCCGACAATGGAGAATGTCATGTCCCGCTCCTCAGGCTTGCGGCCGCGTCCATCCGTCTGGAATGACGGCGATCACGTCGATCTCCATCAGCCACTGCGGCTGACCGAGCGCAACCACGACGAGCCCGGTGGAAATCGGAAATACGCCCTTCAGCCACTTGCCGACTTCCTGATACACAGGCTCGCGATAACGGACGTCGGTCAGATACGTCGTTGTCTTGACGACGTGAGACAAGTCGCTGCCGGCCTCTTCGAGCGATTGCTTGAGGTTCTTCATGGCCTGCTCGGCCTGGGCGCGCGGATCGCCCAAGCCGACCAGACGGCCTTCGAAATCGGTCCCCACCTGGCCGCGTACATAAACCGTATTGCCTGCGCGCACGGCCTGACAGAGGTCGTTGTCGAGCGTCTGGTTCGGATATGTGTCCTTCGTGTTGAACATGCGAATTCGGGTATGCGTAGGTTGGCTCATGAGTGCACCATTTATATGGGGAGAAAGATGGGGAGACGCGTGAATCAGTTCACGCCCATTTCGCTTACTTTATGAACCTTTGAACCGGCGGACGAGCCGTCGGCGGCGTCAGTACCTGCTGGGCTTTCGTCGCGACTCGCTACGTCGGGTTGCGGTCCATCGTAATACGCCAGATATTTGCGCTGGGTGACGATGTGATCGGCGACGTGCTTCGCGTCGTGCCACACGCCCCAGATAAACGCAGAGCCGCGACGCGACAACCACGGCAGTCCGAGAAAATAAATGCCCGGCTCCTTCGATACGCCGCGCTGATGCGACGGCTTACCTTTTTCGTCGAACGCGTTCACGTCCAACCAGCCGAAATCGACTGCATAACCGGTTGCCCACACAATCGACGTCACGCCGGCTTCTGCCAGATCGAGTTCGCGAAGCGGATGCGTGACGCACTCGGGGTCGGCGGGAATGGCGCGCGCCTCCGGTTCTTGCGGAAGATCGAGACCGTTGCGCTCGGCATACGCGTCGGCCGCGTCCAGCAGCGACAGATAGTTCTCGTCGCCGCGCGCGATGTTCGCCGCCAGATCGTCTTCGAAGACAGCGACGCCATTGTCGAAAGACTTCGTGAGACCCACGAGCGTAATGCCCTGATGCGCGAGACGCCGGAAGTCCACCGTATGACCGCCGCGTGACCCGCTTACTGCGATCGTCACGTGTTCCCTGCCCGGCTTCATGACCTCCGCGTCCCATTCGCCGAGCACGCCGAGCCACCAGCAAAAATCGCGACCGCGATAAGCGCGCGGCGGACGGTCGTGCGCACCGACCGACAGATAAACGCGCCTGCCTGCACGCTGCAACTCGTCCGCGATCTGCACGCCGGACGATCCCGCGCCCACCACGAGCACGCTTCCTTCAGGCAATTGCCCCGGGTTGCGATAGTCGGCGGAATGAATTTGCGTGAGACGCGTGTCTTGCGGCGCAATCGGCGGAATGACAGGACGCTGGAAAGGTCCAGTCGCGACGACCACGCGATTAGCCTCGATCGTGCCCTCCGACGTTTCGACCGTAAAGCCCGGACGTCCGGCATTGCGCACGACGTGCTTCACCTCCACACCAGTGCGGATCGGCGCATCGAACTTCTTTGCGTATGCGACGAAATATTCCGCGACCTGTTCCTTCGGCGCAAAAGCGTCCGGGTGGACGTCGGCGAACTCCAGGTTGGGGAAACGATCGTGCCATGCGGGACCGTTCGCAACCAGCGAATCCCAGCGCCCGGTACGCCAGCGCTCGGCAATCCGGGCGCGCTCCAGTACGAGGTGCGGCACCCCGAGCCTCGTCAGGTGTTCGCTCATCGCGACGCCGGCCTGGCCGGCGCCGACCACCAGCGTATCGATGGACGTTGTTTCGAGTGTCATGACTGTGTCCTTCAGAAGAGGCTATAGCGAATCATGCTTGCAGACGGCGTGTGCCGCCCCGGCCGTTCGTCTCCCGTCAAAATCTACCCGCCCGTTCCGAATCCGAAAAACATATTAAAAAAATGCAGCGCATCGGTTTTTCCTATGCAGCGCTTTTTGACCGCCTCACAATGCCGCTCGTTGAAGACCTTGAAGACGGAGCGTCGTCGATGGAAAGTCACCCGTTGCGCTATTCGTTGCGCCAGTTGCGCTATTTCGTCGTCACGGCGGAAGCGCTGTCTTTCACAGCGGCGGCAAAGCGCCTGCATATTTCGCAACCGTCGATCTCGACGGCGCTTGCGGATCTCGAAGTCTCGTTCGGCGTGCAACTCTTCATACGACATCACGCGAGCGGTCTTTCGCTCACGCAGGCCGGACGCGATCTGCTCGGCCAGGCGCGCAATCTGCTGAAGATCGCGGAGGAATTGCAAACGACCGCGAAGGAAATGGACGGCGGCATGACGGGCGCGATTGCACTCGGCTGCCTCGTCTCGCTCGCGCCGCCGCTCATGCCGCGGTTGATCAGCCGCTTCACGGGCGAGCACGCAGGCATTTCATTTCGCACCGTCGAGGCGCATCAGGACGGCCTTTTACGCGGCCTGCACGACGGCTCGCTCGACATTGCCCTCACCTACAGCCTCGACCTGACCGAGGACATCGCCTTCACGCCGCTGCTTTCGCTGCCGCCTTATGCGATCCTGCCGCGCACGCATCGGCTCGCCCGCGCGCGCAAGGTATCGCTCGCTGACCTTTTGCCCGAGCCTTATGTGATGCTCGACTTGCCGCACAGCCGCGAGTACTTCGCCGCGCTCTTCGACGCAGTGGGCAGCCGGCCGGTGCCGGCATTTCGCTCGTCGCAGCCCGAGGTCGTGCGCGGCATGGTGGCCAACGGACTTGGTTATAGCCTGCTTAACTTTCCACTCAAGTCGACTCGCACGGTGGATGGCGAAGAGTTCGTCATTAAACGCTTCAAAGACAACGTCAACGCAACGATGCTAGGCATCGCACAATCGCGCACGATGAAGCCTCGCCAGGTCGTGCATCGTTTTGCGTCGTTCTGCGAGAACTACATCCGGCGACTGCATATAGACGAATGAGTCATCGTGGTTGGTCGACTGCTTTCAGATTGCGTTCGCTGCATAGACAAAACCTTTGCTTTGTATCTGAAAACAATATTTTGGCTTGCAAATTGGCTTGATAGATTGGTGGCCATGTTGAGCGCTACGCCGCGAGGCTTTACGCCGGCTCGCTCTGACCGTCACGAATCGAGGGGGACGCATGACCGACCTGCCAACGACGACTGCAGTGCATGCACTGGTTGAAAAGCTGCAGACGGGTTGCGAACGGCCATTCGGCGATGCGCGTTCAATGCCGCCCGGTGTCTACACGTCGCCCGAATTTCTGGCGCTGGAAGAGCGCGTGATCTTCTCGCGGGAATGGCAATGCGTCGGCCGCGCTAGCGCGCTGAAAGCCCCCGGTGATTACCTGAGCGCGCGCATCGGCGCGCAACCCGTTGTGGTTCTGCGCGACGAACAGATGCAACTCAGGGCCATGTCAAACGTGTGCCTGCATCGCATGTCGGTATTGCTCGAAGGACGCGGAAACGTGCGCCGCATCGTCTGCCCGTATCACGCGTGGAATTATTCACTGGACGGCGCATTACACGGCGCGCCGCTCATGGACCGGCAACAGGGCTTCTGCAAGGAAAGCTACCGGCTGCCCGCAGTGCGTTGCGAAGAATGGCAAGGCTGGCTCTATGTGACGCTCGACGAAAACACGCCGCCCGTGCGCGAGCAGCTTGCCGATCTGGGCGAACTGATCGGCGCATACGGCATGTCGGACTACATTGAAACGTTCTATGAAGAGCACGTGTGGGACACGAACTGGAAGATCCTCGCGGAAAACTTCATGGAAAGCTATCACCTGCCCATGTTGCATCGCGCGACGGTCGGACCGCATTCGCGGCTCGAAGAAATGGAATGCCCGCCGGGTTATCCCGCGTTCAACTATCACTGGATCACGAAGGAAGCGTCTTTGCCGATCGGCAACGCGCATCCGGAGAACACGCGACTTACCGGGCATTGGCGCAAGACCACCGCGTTGCTCGCGATTTACCCGACGCATCTGGTCACGCTTACCCCAGGTTACTTCTGGTATCTCGTGCTGCAACCTCAGGGCGTAGGGCGCGTGCACATCCGCTTCGGCGGAGGGCTTGCGCCGGAGTTCATCGCGGACCCCGAAGCGAACGCGCACATGGCGACGCTGAAGAAACTGCTGGACGACGTGAACGTCGAAGATAAACGCGGCGTGGAAGCGGTCTTTCGCGGCGTGCACGCGCCGCTCGCGAAACCGGGCCATTTGAGCCATCTCGAACGCCCCAACTATGACTTCGCGCGCTACCTAGCCAGCAAGATCGCCGCGACGCAGCCCGGTACACATTGATTACGACGCACCATCGACAGGACGCGATCACGATGTCAAACCCTTCCTTCATTTCGCTCTCGCGCGTGAGCAAATCGTATGACGGCGCCCAATATGTCGTCGATGACTTGAATCTCGAGGTGGGCAAGGGAGAATTCCTGTCGCTGCTCGGTCCCTCCGGCTCGGGCAAGACAACCACGCTGATGATGCTCGCGGGATTCGAAACGCCCACTCACGGCGAAATTCGCCTCGACGGCCGCCGCCTCGACGACAAGCCGCCGCATCAGCGCGACATCGGCATGGTGTTTCAGAACTACGCGCTTTTTCCGCATCTGACGATCGCGGAGAACGTCGCCTTTCCGCTTTCCGTGCGGCACGTGAGCCGCGCCGAGCAGAAGGTGCGTGTGAAGCGTGCGCTCGACATGATCGAACTTCCGCATCTGGCGAACCGGCGTCCTGCGCAACTCTCCGGCGGCCAGCAGCAGCGCGTCGCGCTCGCGCGTGCGCTCGTGTTCGAGCCGAGTGTCGTGCTGATGGACGAGCCGCTCGGCGCGCTCGACAAGCGCCTGCGCGAAACGATGCAATACGAAATCATGCGCCTGCATCGCGAACTGTCGCTCACGATCGTCTACGTGACGCACGATCAGGCGGAGGCACTGACCATGTCGAACCGCGTGGCCGTGTTTTCCGATGGCCGCATCCAGCAGGCCGCCACACCGAGCGAGCTTTACGAAAATGCGCAGAACGCGTTCGTCGCCAACTTCGTCGGCGAGAACAATGGACTGACCGGACGCGTGGCGAATACAAGCGACGGCTCGGCAACGCTCGCGCTTTCGGACGGCAGCATGATTCGCGGCCGTTGCGAAGAAGGCCTGCGCGCCGGCGACGAAGCTATGCTCGCGCTGCGCCCCGAACGCGCGCATATCCCGAGCGCGGAAGGCACGCTCGCCGCCGAACACGACAACGTAGTGCGTGCGCGCGTCGACGAACTGGTGTATTGCGGCGATCATCACCGTGTACATCTGACGCTCGGCTCGCGCGATTCGATCGTTGTGAAAGTGCCCAACACCCAGCGCCATGCGCTGCCCTCGCCCGGCAGCACCATCGACGTCGCGTGGCGCCACGACGACTGCAAGATTCTCGCCGCACCTGCGCCCCGAAGCACGCCCGCAATCAACGTAACCACACCGCCCTCACCTTCCATAATCACGACCGCACCAGCAGGAGCCAACTGACATGCGCACCCTCATCAAAGCACAATGCGCTGCACTCGCCGTAGCCGCATTCGCCACCGTGACCACCCAGGCAGCGGAGACGCTCTCCGTCGTGACCTTCGGCGGCGCGTACGAAGCGGCGGCCAAGAAGGCCTACTTCGAACCGTTTACGCAGGCCACGGGGATCGGCTTCTCGACCGAATCGTACGACGGCGGGCTCGCCAAGCTTTCCGCGATGGAGCAGGCCAAAAACACCACGTGGGACCTGATCGACCTCGAAACCAACGATGAGATCACCGCCTGCGAGGAAGGCCTCCTGCAGAAGTTCGACAAGAAGACGATCGGCAAGACGAGCGACTTCATTCCCGGCTCGATCAGCGATTGCGCGGTCGCGAGCATGGTGTGGTCGACGGTCTATGCGTACGACGCGAGCAAGCTCAAGACCGCGCCGACCACCGTCAACGACTTCTTCGACCTGCAGAAATACCCGGGCAAGCGCGGCTTGCGCAAGTCGCCGAAAGTGTCGATGGAATGGGCGTTGATCGCGGACGGCGTCGATCCTAAAGATGTCTACAAGGTGCTCGGAACGCCCGCCGGCGTGGATCGCGCGTTCAAGAAGCTCGACACGATCAAGAAGAGCATTGTGTGGTGGGAGTCGGGCGCGCAGGCGCCGCAGTTGCTCGCCGACGGCGCGGTCGTCATGACGCAGGCCTACAACGGCCGCATCTCCGATGCCGCGAAGAAGGACAACAAGCCGTTCAAGGCGGTCTGGGACGCGCAGGTCTACGACTTCGACTGGTGGGCCGTGCCGACCGGCGCGAAGCACGCCGACGCCGCGGCGAAATTCATCGTCTCGGCTTCGCAACCCAAGGCTTACGCGGATCTGTCGAAGTACATCGCGTACGCGCCGCCGCGCAAGGACGCGATTGCGCTCATCGACAAGCAGCGTCTTGCCGATCTGCCGACCGCACCCGAGAACTTCAAGCGCGCGCTGCAGATCAACGCGAACTTCTGGGCCGACAACGCGGACCAGATCAACAAGCGCTTCCAGGTGTGGCTGACGCAGTAACGCCACCGTTCGACGAGAGCCCAACTTGACTACCAGCATGCCCGCTTCCGCCCAAGGCACGGTCCCGGGCTCTCCGACGAGAGCCGAAGGCCGCGCGTCGTTCCAGAATGCGCGCCGCCGCGCATCGTTGCGGGCGTTGCTGCTTGCGCTGCCGTTGCTCGTGTTTCTGCTGTCGACGTTCATTGCGCCGATCATGCTGCTGCTCGCGCGCAGCGTCGAGAACCGCGAAGTGCCGGACAGCATGCCTGCACTTACGCGTGCGCTCGATGCATGGGACGGTCGCGGCGTGCCGGACGAAGCCACGTTCGCGCTGCTGGCTGCGGGGCTCAAGGAGGCGCAGCAAAGCGGACAGCTCGGCACCGTCGCGCGGCGGCTGAATTTCGCGCAGCCGGAGTTTCGCAGCCTGCTCATGCGCACAGCGCGCCAGTTGTCGGGCGATGCGCCGCCGGCATGGAAGCCGGCGCTCGTCGAACTGGATGAACGCTGGAACTCGCCGGAGACCTGGCGCTTGCTGAAGCGAGCCGCCGTGTCGCCGACGCCGGACTATCTGCTCGCCGCAGTCGATGCGCAGGTGACGCCGCAAGGCAAGCTCGCGTTCGTCGCGGATAACGCTTCGGTGTACCGGCAAGCATTCGTGCGGACCATCTCGATCAGCGCGACGGTCACGCTGCTGTGCCTCGTGCTCGGCTACCCTGTCGCGTGGCTGCTTGCGAACCTGCCCGCGAAAAGCAGCAACCGGTTGATGCTTCTCGTGATCGTGCCGTTCTGGACTTCGTTGCTCGTGCGCACGACGGCGTGGTACGTGTTGCTGCAACCGGGCGGCGTCATCAATAGTCTCGTGACGGGTCTCGGCCTCACCACTCACCCGCTGCCGCTCATCTTCAATCGGACAGGCGTTCTGATCGGCATGACACACGTGCTGCTGCCGTACATGATTCTCGCGATCTATTCGGTCATGAAAAGCGTGTCGCCGGTTTATATGCGCGCCGCGCAATCGCTCGGCGCGCATCCGTTCACCGCGTTCGTGCGGATTTACGTGCCGCAGACGTTGCCGGGCGTCGGTGCCGGCTGCTTCCTCGTATTCGTGCTCGCGCTCGGCTACTACATCACGCCTGCGCTGCTCGGTGGCGCCGGCGACGAGATGATCAGCCAACTCATTGCGATGCAGACGAACACGCAACTCAACTGGGGCCTCGCCGGTGCGCTCTCGGCCTATCTCGTGATCTTTACGGCGATCTTCTATTTTCTCTTTAACCGGATCGTAGGCATTGACCGCTTGCGGTTTGGATAAGCACCGTTCGAACGCACACGCGACGACGACGAAGGGACACGACGGAGGAACGATATGCAAGATCAACGCAACAAGATGCTGACCGAACGCGTCGCCGCGCGCTGGGTGCGGCTGCATACCGCACTCGTGCTGTTCTTCCTGATTGCGCCGATTCTCGCGATCATCCCGCTCTCGTTTAATTCGGGATCCTACTTTTCGTACCCGATGCAAGGATTTTCGCTGCGCTGGTATGAGCAGGCGCTGACGAGCGCGGACTGGCAACGCTCGCTGCTCAATAGCCTCGGCATCGGCGCGGCTTCGACGGTGATTGCCACGTGTCTCGGCACGCTCGCCGCATTGGGGCTGTCGCGCTCGCAGTTTCCGCTGCGCTCGCTGATCATGCCGCTCATCATTTCGCCGATGATCGTACCCATCGTCGTGGTCGCAGCGGGCTTCTATCTGATCTTCGCGCCGCTCGGACTCGTGAACTCGTATCCCGGTGTGGTGCTTGCGCATGCGGCGCTCGGCACGCCATTCGTCGTGATTACCGTGACCGCGTCGTTGCTTTCGTTCGACCATAGCCTGCTGCGTGCCGCTTCAGGGCTCGGCGCGCCGCCGTGGGTGACATTCAGGCGCGTGACGTTGCCGCTCATCATGCCGGCGATCGCCACGGGCAGCGTCTTCGCGTTCGCGACGTCATTCGACGAGGTGATTGTCATTCTGTTCATCGGCGGCCCGGACCAGACAACCGTGCCGCGGCAGATGTGGAGTGGGATACGCGACTCGATCGACCCGTCGATCCTCGCCGTAGCGACAATGCTGATCGTGTTCGCAGTGCTGCTCTTTGCGAGCATCACGTGGCTGCGCGGGCGGGCGGCGGCTGCTAGTAATGCGCTGGTTTGATGAAGGGAGGCTGTTGCCGGCCCGATGCCAACGTTCATGCTTAACCCAAGAACCGGAAAGCGTACCAGGAAAAATATGCGCAGCCAGTGGCTAGTGTTAGAGCGGAGAGCGTCACTGTCCATCGTGTGAATGACCAGCGTTTCCCAATCCCAATAAAGGCAACGCCGCCATAGACGAGTGCCGGACCAAAAAACCACGAAATGAAGACGGCCAACAGCCACCAGGGTACATCGCAATGGTCGATCTCATAGCACCCGTGGATAGCGCCTTTTCCACGCGGCCAATCGATGTGACTCGTCACGTAACCAAAGAACCATGCCACGAGAAGCCCAAGACCCATTGCTGAAATGACACCCGACAGTCGTTTCATTTCAGTGCCCAAAAGAGAATGTGCTTCGACTTACCCAAATCTGAATAGCCCGGTCCGAGTGCCTTGCCCGCCGGCACCGAACACGTGATTCGGAGCGGCCGCGTCTAAAAGCGACGCCTTAGGCTCTGCTTCCGAACTAGAGCGGCACGCCGGTGACGAAGCTGCCTCATGTATCGGTGTCTGAGACGCCACTCATGTAACACCTCGGTTCTTACTGTCGGATCGCTGCTGTTTGAAGCTGTTCGCTAACGAAAGCCGCCGCGGCTTTCTCCAAGGCGAGCGTTTTCAACTGCGCACGGATCGCATCCTTTGCTTGGTCGAACGTCGGCACATTGGTGGGACGCTTCGCGTCGAGTTTCACAATCACGCGTGCATCGGCGGTCACAATCGGCGTCGGTGTGATGCCGCCAACTGGCAACTGGATGATCGCCTGCGCGAGCGCAATAGGCAGCCCTTGAGTCTTACCTTCTGTCACAGGCGCCTTGAAACTCACCCACGGCAGCTCGCCGCCGGCCGACCTTGTGGGTGCCACACTATATTGGCGGGCCACGGCGTCAAACGCCGCGCCCGCTTTGAGCTGAGCGATGACTGTGTTGGCCGTCGCATCATCGGCGACAGCAATCACCCGTGGCTTATATTCCTCCTTGCCGAGTGATCCGACAATTTCGTCATAGCGAGTTCGGATCTGCGCCTCGGTCACGGCTTCCGGATGAAGGTTGTCCCTCAGATAGGCTTGCGTCTCGGCGCTGACCTTCGCGACATTAATCGCCTGCTGCACCTCCGGCTTGGAATCGTAATGCTGCTTCTCGGCGTTCTGCCTGAAAAGTTCGCGCGCAATGAGTTGCTGCTTGATAAGCTGGCGCAAGCGCGTTGTGTCTGGCTGATGGGACTCTTGTACTGCCGCATCCAACTCCATTTGCGAGATCGGGATCCCATTGACAAGTGCCACGACACCCGCTGGCAAGTCTGCCGCAGCCGCCTGTGCAGAAACGTTAAAGGCAGCGCCCAGACAAAAAGCGCTCGCTGCGACGAAGGACAACGGGGAGTATTTTTTCACGACTAGTAATTCCAGTTAATTGTTGCAAGCGCCAAAGTTGCCTTGGGGCCAAGCGCAGCCGGTTGAGTCAGCGCACGGCCAACGAGCGCTTCTGCCGACAGCATCTGTCGATGCCACAACCATTGCGCGCGCAATCCCGCGCCTGCTCCCGCGAGTGTTGGAAAACCCGGCACGGCGACGAGACTTGCCTTGCCGGCATCGCAGAATATGTAAGGCTCCACACGTCCGTCATGCCATGCCGGAACGTTCAGCCACGCGATCTCATTGCGCGAATACAAGCCTCTATCGCCGGCAATCTCGCCCGAACGAAAGCCGCGAACGGTATCCATTCCGCCGAGGTACAACTGTTCGGAACCGTAGAGCGCGACATTGGTGAATTGTCCGCTCAAGGTTCCGCGGTAGGCGAGCGCCACCCGACCGAGCTTCGGCAACGGAACTGTGAAAGAAGCCGTGGCATCGAGCTTCGTGAACTGACTGTGTGCATCGTCACGGCCGATTCCGTGCGGATCATGATCTGCCTCCAGCCACGGCAACCCCTCGGCAATGCCTGCATCGAAAGTGATGTTGCCTGCGGCGTCGTTCACGACGAATTTCCGCAGCCAGTTTGCACCAACACGTAAAACAGCGATGTGCTGCGGGTTTAGTTCGATATTGTTGATTTCGCGATCCGTGCGCCGCCACGATAGGGTCGCGTCCAGGTTGGTAATGCCGGCCTGACTGCGATCGAGTGTGTAGTTCCATCCAAGAATATGGCTCAGCGTGCGTCCATACATTAGCGCACTCGTGCCTATCACCTGTTGGTATTCTGAATCCGAGAACGTGTAGCTGAATGTGTGACGGCCATATGGCATCGCGAACGAACCAACGAATGCATTGCTGTCCTCGCTATCGAGAAAATTGAGACTGATCGACTCCTGCAAGCCGATCAGGTTGTCAGCTTCGACGCCCGCGCGATAGCGCGTCACCCCAGTCGAGGCGCTGCCGTAATTGTCGACGCCTAGCGTGTAGTAAAGTCGGTCGCCGAGGCGATTGCTGATCGCTACAACCGAGTCGCCCGGAGATTGGCCAGGGAGAATCTGGATTTCGGCCTGATTGCGCCGCAGACGGTTGATCTGTGAGACGCCTTGGTCAATATCGGGCAACCTGAGCGGGTCGCCAGGTGCTGCCGGGAATGCCCACTCGGACCCCGCGTCCGTCAGCAGGCCACCGCCAGCAGACTTTTCATCCTTCTTGAGCCGTTTTCCCAGCGGCTTCCCGTTCAGCGTGTACTCTGAAATGCGACCGACCTGGACTCGGATCGTCAGCACGCCAGACTCAAGATTTTGCGGTCCGAGAAACGCACGCGTCGTAATGTAACCGGACGACACGAACGCATCGGTAAGCCGCTTGAGCAATACGTTCAGACGATGTGAGCCAAGCGCGTGGCCGACGAACGGCGTCACAATCGCGTCAACACCCGTTTGAGGCAGAACCGTATTGCCTTCAACCGTGATGCGGGTGATCGGAAACGCGGGCCCGGGCTCATGAATCTGGTCAACCGGTGTATCTAGCGGAACGTCTAGCGAAGCTTGCGACGCAGACTCCGGCAAGGTGATCGACGGTGGTGCCTGATTTAGCTGTCTCTGTGCCGCCTGCTCGCGCTGCTGGTCGATGATCAGCTGCGCGGGATCCTGCACCGGGCGAGCTAGTGGTAGCGACTGGAGCGGAATAGGCGGAACCGGCGGCGTTTGTGCGAGAACAGCTGCACTCGGCGCGAAGACGAGCGGCAACACTCGAAATATCAGCGAGCGCTTCGCACGTGACTTACTCGATACTGACTGCATCAATGCCACCACCACGTTGTCATGCCCAGGTGCTGGCCAAGCTGCACCGGAGTCGACGCAGGAGCACGAACCGTCGTTATGCGGCCACTTGCGGAAACGCCTTTGCCGCCGACGATGTAACCGCCATCGATAGTAGCGCTGCCTTCCAGTGATACTGATCCGTTGGCCGTAAAGCCACCGCCTACATCGGTCGCGATAATTTGCGCCCATGTGCTGCCAAAAAATGCCTTGAATCCGCGGCCTTGATTTATCGCCGAATAACCGGTGACGCCTTGTGCGTAGGTCATGGGAGCGGACACGGCAATATCACCACCGGCGAAAACGTTCCCACCGATGTTACGTGCGACGGTCCCTGCGGAAATCGCGATGTTTCCACCGGACTGGATCGTGCCACCGTGAGGCATCACATTGCTTGACGCGCTTGCATGACAGAAAACCCAGCAACTGCGCGCATAGCTGGCCTGCCCAGAAAATACCGCTTCGTTAGTGAACGCCTGCTGGGCGGTGATTGAAATGTCGCCCTCGTTGGACTGGATGAGGCCGCCCGAGTTGATGACGTTTCGCCCCGAAACCTTGACCGATCCCGCAGTCGATGCAATGTATGCAAGCTGTCCCGGTTGGGCGACGGTACCGTAATCGACGTCAAAGCCGCTCGTACCGTGAGTGAAAAACAGGAAACTGCCGCCTGTATGCGAGTAGGCGACAGGCTGTCCACTGTTTGTTCCGTCGGTATGATCGATGATGTTGGATATGTCGCCTTGCGCGATTACACTGGATTTTCCATTTGCCAGTACGCGACCGTTCTCATTGGTGATGTTGCCTTGCGCGTTCAGCGACGTCTGGCCGTTTGCCGCAAAGACAATGCCAAGATTGGCCGCACTCGATCGATTCAGGATGCTACCGGTGGCGTTCAACGTCACATCGCCGCCGACGGTAACGCCACCCGAGGTGGTCCCGCCTGACTGGATCAAACTGCCCGTGTTGGAAATGTCGCCGGTACTGGTCAGTTGAACAGCGCCGTTTTGTGCGGTAAGCGTAGAGGCACTTGCAGCGTCATCGACAAGCGTAATGCCGTTCGCATTTACCGTCGCCCCATTGGCGGCAGACGTCTGTGCTCCACGCAACAGGAACGCGCCTGACGTTGTGACCTCAATATTGTTTTCTGCCTTGATCGATCCGCCGATTACGCTCACGTCACCAAGCGCGGATACAACGACATCACCAGCGCTTGCGTAGATCGAACCGAGATTACGCACGCCCGCACCCTTGTCCGTGACCATGAGTTGCACGCGACCGCCAGTCAACCCTCCGAGCGACGTGATGTCGACAGCCAACGCCGAATTCGTCGAGCCGGGAGATGTTGAACTGACGAGCCAGTCGTGGTTGTTATCACTGGGCGACAGGCTCGTGTCAAACGTGTTGGTGCTGTCTCCGATAGTTGCTCGCACTCCGCCCGTCGACGTCGTGAAGTTGTTAGTCACAGGACCGTTCACTAATAACTGCTTAGCAATCAGATCGAGATTGACAAGGGTGCCACTGAGTCCGCCGGGACCGATGGTGATCGCGCCGCGATTCGTGGTTAGAACGACATTTCGTTGCATGACACCTGGTGCCGGCGCGAGATCGTTAAAGCTCACCTGACCTGTCGACAGAACAACGTGGCCGGCGTTGACGAAGCTGCCGCCGTCGATAGTGATGCCGTTTGGATTCGCAAGGATGACATTCGCGCGTGGCCCGAGCACGGTGATGTCGCCCTGGATCAGGGACGGGTTTGTGCTGGTCACCTGATTCACAATCGTGCGGGCGTTGATGCCGACGTTGTTCAGATTGGCGCCGGCATTCGATACGTTGAATGAGTTGTACGTATTGTTGGAAACTCCGCCGATTGCCGGGGCGATATTTACGGTTTGACGCCCACCCGGTGAGGTGGCGACAGTTGTCGCCGTGCTGCCGTCGACCACAATGCCCGCGGCGTAACCGGCGCTCGACGCGGTTGCTGCTCCCAAGGCAACAAACAAGAATAAATTGAATGAACGCTGGCGCGTCGTCCGTCGACTGCTGGTCTTCAAGTGCTTCCCCGATCTCACGTGCAACCTGGTTGGATTGTTTGACTTTTGCGACGCTCCGAAGTCGCTCAGCTAAACTCTAATCGTCCTCGTTTCAAGCGCTCTGGTTGGTCTACCGATTGCTTTGCCGCAAAGAACCTTTGGAGTTGAACACCCGAATGTACGTGCTTCCAGGAGCACTGGCGTGTTTTCAAGCGGTTGAAGGTTCAGCGGCACTTTGGGCCTAAATATCGCCGTGTTTTGCGGCAACAAACTTAGCACCCAGTCGCAGGCGGCCACGTCAGTGCATCATTGAATCTTCCATGCAGCGTACGTACACGCGTAATCAAATCTGGCGGCAGGTTCCCCGCGGCCAACAGATTCGCTAGCCGCGCCCTCGTCATCATAAAAATCTCAGTCCCTGTTTCCTCTTCCTCCATCGCGAGCGAGATTTCAGAACCGTCACCGGGAAAGCCGGCATTTTTAAGCGCTTCGGCGAGGGCTTTTGCTTCACCGTAATAGTCATATGCATTCATAGATGGTCAGTGCCTGTTGAACGATTTCATTTGTACACCGCCCGATGGGACCACAATCTCAATCCCCCTCCCGGGTTCGCTCCCACTGCAGGCGCGGGACGCGTTACGAACACCGTACCCGGCTTAAGAGTGGCTGTCTCGACGAAATTCGTATTCGAGACGTTCTCCGCAGGTATGCCCGTAGCGTGCCGCATAGCCCGGCGACGATGGATTTTCGAGAGACGAGAACTGCGGTTCGGCTGCCTGGCTCTTTCCCATCGTTCCGATCCGGTGCAGCGTAGCGCCCTGTTCAACCTGCGTACGTGCGCCGAGCGCAGCGGCATGATTGCTTTGCAGCGCATCGCCGTACGGTGTGGCCACAACACGAGGAATGCTGTCTGCGGCAACTCGCCCAGTGCGGCACTACATACGACTCGCCTCGCTCGCGACTTTGTAAAAGAGATCGGCGGCACTTTCGTCCAGCGGCTCCACTTCCCTTGCGGTCAACACACCGACCGTAATTTCCCGCAATCTGCTCACGTCCTGAATTACTCCATTTTCAGATCGATAAGAAACTCGATTTGCTTGCTGATAGACAGGAGTGCCCGACTATCGGGGTACTGCATGAGCAGCTCGCGGCATCTTTCCAGCCCCTGCTCAAAAGTGAGTAATCGATCTTGTTTCATTTTCCGGGAATAGGAACCATCGTTGATTTATTGGGGACGAACAACTGCGTACCCCGCCGTTCGCTACGAACGGCTGACCGGGAACCGTCCACGTATCCGTCACACTGGCCGCGGTGCTCTTCAATGCGGAAGTCGAGCCAGACGGGGTAAAGAGGCCGGGATTCGGTTCGCCGGATTGATGCCGAGATTCGTCGCCTGCGTCCCAACCGCAGCGAAGTAGTTTCCGACATTACCGTTCAACACTTACTGAACGTCGTTTGCACGCGGCGTGACCTGCGTCACCGATACCGGCTACGTGAATCAATTCCCTGCAAATGGCCGAGCGCTCTGTCCACGTTAAACCCTGCTTCCTAAGTATAGAAATTGTACGCAGTCTCCCAGCTCGCCAGTTGACCGAATTGAGACGACGCGTTCCCAGCTTGGGTAGTCGCGATATTGTTCAGGACTTTGGTTTGGATCGCGTTGCTGTTTGTGGCAACTACTTTCCCTCGTAGAGGCGCCCAAGTCCTACGCTCCCGCTAGAGCATTCTCAATGCGAGCGCGATCCTTCTCATCGAACACAACTTGTAAAGCATGGGCCTCCCCCGGTTTCCAGTCAGTGACTGCATCCCTCAATACCTCGAGATAGATCTTCATCTCGGATGGTGCAAGGGCTGGCACGTCATCGTGAACGATTAGAACCATTCGCTCATTAATCCAATGGAAATCGCGGAGACAATCGAAGAGCGCATTCCAATTGAAGCCAAAGTAGCCGGGCAGTGTGAGCACCCGATAGAGCAAATCAAAGAGCTGCTGTGAAGTGCGAATATCGCCCCCAACTCTTGCGACAAGTGCATCGCTTGTCACAAATGCCCGCACATCTGGCACGAAAGTAAATGTATTGGAAGCAACCATTGGTATCCGCTCACTTCTTCACAGGAATGAATGACTGGTAGTGATCCGAAGTGTAGTAGATTTCCCCACCTTGGCCCGTAACAATCCGCTGTGGCCCCGGCCCATTGATGCCCTGCGTCGGGACCACATATTCAGTGTAATAGCCTGGAGGCTGCGCAGGCAGCAGTTGTACTCCGTTCACGGGGCGATTTTCGAAAGCGGTCCCGTCATTCTTCGAGAGCGAAGGTCCACTACTTGCTATCCGGTCCAGCGTTGGTTGAAGGTCAACGGTGCCTTGGTAGACAGTGCCTGTCCGCTGATCAACGACCTTTACCCCATTGATCAATGTTGCTGAGCCGGAAGGCGTGTTTGTGGCGCCCCCCAATCCACCGATCGCATTTGAGCCAGTCTTATAGGTTACGCCATCGTCCCGGGTGACCGTTGTGGATTCGCCCAGTAACTGCTTTTCTTTCTCAAGCCGCGCGCGTTGTTCATCGAATTCCTTCTGCGATTCGGATCTGCCGTCCCCGATGTGGGTAGCCGAGTTGTTCAACGCCTCGTTCTGCGCCGCCGTGGCCGCGCCTTGTACGTTCGCCCCACCTAAGGCCGCCAACGCACCACCGGCCAGCGTCGCAAATCCCGCGAGCGCGGCCATCTGCCCGGCGTCGAGCGGTACGCCGGCCGCGTCTATTCCCTTTATGAAGTCAGGCGAGAGTGCCGCGCTCGCGGCCCCGCCAATCGCGCCTCCAGCACATCCGGTTCCCTCCGCCGCCGATGCGGCGCATCCTAATGCCGCATGGGCCAGCCAGTAGCCCGGAGTGTCAGCCGCAACCAGTGAGCCGGATGTGAGTGACGCGTTCCCGATCGCATAGGCCCCGGCAGCCGCAACGTCACTTACCGCGCTATTGCGCAGGTTGGTCAGAAAGCTTCCACCACCGATAGCGGTCTGGACGCCGGCCTGGACCGTCGCTTCCGCCGCGATCGCCGCCCCTTGCGTAAGAACGGTGCTTGCCGTAACAGAACCCGCCTGCGGCACCAACGCCCCGCCGACACTCTGCACGCCGGCCAACGAGGCAAGACTGTTGTGCGACGCGGTCCAGGTCCATCCCAGACTCCCATCGCTTACTGTGATTCCGTTCGTAAGCCCCGCAGTCAACATTGCGGTAGCGCCTGCCTGGAACATGGCGCTCATGCTAAATGTGCCGTTCGCAGCCTGGCCCAGTGCGCTGCTGGTCATGCCCGCGACGCCAGCGGACAACGCAATGTTGCCTAGTCCTGCTGACACGGCCGGCATCGCAACGCCTTCCGCCGTCGTCGTAGCAGCCGTGCCTGCCGCAAACGTGCTGCCGACAGTCGCACCGGAACCAATCATGGCCGACGCCGCTCCAGCGGTAATGACCGATGCGACTACCATCACTGCCAGCATGCCAATTGTCTGGAACGCGCCCTCGCTTTCAGCAAGGGACGTCACGCTCGTATGCAGATCGTTCTGGACTGTGCTCTGCGTAAAGCTGTTACCCAACTGCGCCTTCAACGCCGCAAGCTGCTGCTGTGTGCCCTCGGTATCGATCGTCCCGTCCGCATTCAGCTTCTGCAGTGCACCTCCGATCTGGTTCACCGCATCGACATTCAACTGGTAGTTCCCAGCCGACATGAAACCGCCCTGCTGGGCCACCGTCCCCGTAGTCGTGATCAGCGTGTAAAGATCGGGAATGAAAGTGCTCTGGGTTCCAATATCCGTTGAACGCTGCTGGTTGGTCAGCGAACCAGCGTTGACTGTCAGCGTGTCCGTCGCTGTGATGGAGCCGGTATTCGTGATCGTCCCGCCGTTCGACGCCGTAAGCGTGACGTTCTGCCCGCTGATCGTGCCGTCGTGCTGAACCACGGCATAGTTTTGCGGCAGATATACCTGTGGCATCAGCGCATCAACGGTCGGGCAGGTCGCCGTTCCAGTCGCGGTACATCCCGGCTCAGGCACGGTCTCTTCCACGTACCAAAGCATAGGTTTGTCGAGCGCGGCGATCTGATCCTGTGTCAGCGCTGTGCCGAGCGCAATGTTGTTCGCCTCGGCGTACTGGATGGCGTTACCGTAGAGCGCTTTTTTTTCCTGATCGGTGATGGACGACTGCTTCGTGTTGTCATACGACAGCCCGCTGACAAAGCTCGCCTGCCCTGTCTGCGTCAAGGCTGCCTGCTGCAGCAGCTGATCTTCGGTGAACGGATCGTAGTAAAACTGTGTGGTGTTGGGCTGAAGGCTCGTCGGCAGATTCGCAAGCAACTGCCCCGGCCCAATGTTGCCGATCACCAGCGAGGCCGGACTGTTGACCAGATAGCTGATGCTCGGAGCGCCACTGGCAGCAGACGCTCCCGTCGCTACCGACACGCCTGGCGACGCCGGCGTCGACGAAGAAGCGACGCTTACGATCGGGGCGCTGATTGTCCCGGCTGCACTGCCTGGCGCGGTGACGGGTGCCGACGTGCCGCCCGCAGTGTTCAACGACCCGCTTGACCCAGCCGCAATGCCGCCCGCGATACCTGAGGCACCCGCAAGGCCCGCGCCGATGGCCACCATATTGGCGGTGAGGTTCGCTGCGTTTGACGCAACGACCGGCACCCCAACAGGACCCAATGCGATGACCTGATTCGAGCCTGTGGGCTGTGGCGTGTAGACAGCGGGCGATGTGAGACCATTGACGAGCGTCGCACCCGTCAGCGCAACCTGCTGTCCTAACACATTGCCTGAGTTCTGCAACTGACCACCGGCCGTCACTAACAAGGAGGGGGCCTGGATCGTGCCAGAAAGGCTCTTGTACGGTGTCGGCGGCTGAACGCTGTCGCTCGCGTGATACGCACTGCCGAAAAGCGTCGAGCAGTTTGCTGCCGTTCCGCAGCCGAAGTTATCAGGCGGCTTCGACCCGCCGACTACGGTAGCCCAGCGGCCGTCGTGCCAATAAGCGTTGAGGGTCTGGTCCTCGTTGGTAACAGTCGACGCAGCCGCGATCGAGACTTGATTACCCGCCGTGATCAGACTGCCTGTGTTGACCAGCGTGCCCAAGCTGAACGACAGGTTGCGATTCGCGGTAATTGTCGACGCATTGCCTGACTGCTGATCCGTAAAGGCGTCGCAGTAGTGGACATCGGCACCGCTACAGCCGAATTGCGCCGTCTTACCATAGTTCTGGTACACCTGCACCGCCGCGGACAGAGTATTCGTCAACGAAGCTGTACTCAGCGCGATATCCCGCGCCGCCTGAATGTTGCCCGATGTATTTGTGACGACCGAGCCCTGCGTAAGATTCGTTTGCGGGTTGTTGGGATCGGTGTTGCTGCGCGCCGTTCCCGCGCCGCCGATCACGACATCCCGGCCCGCGAGCAAATTGCCGTATGTATTACTCACCGTCGGCGCCGCGATGATCAGGTCCCGTCCGGCGAACACAGTATTGTTTGTCTGTGTATAGCTGTACGTCTGGGTAACCGTTTGATCCCCGTAGATGGTTGCTGCGTCGTTATTCGGCCCATACGTCGCATAGTTGTGCAGCAGTTCTTGGGCGGTTACAGCGTTCGTCTGCGCGTCCGTGAAATCCTGCCCGGGACGCTGATAAGTGATCATCGAATTCGGGTAGTTAACGACTGTCCCGAAATAGCCGCAGTTTCCTGCCGAGACGCCGGCGGCGCATCCAGTATTCGAAGTCAGGCTGTCGGTGTGATAGCCCTGATTAGTAAAACTGTTTGCTGTGATGCGCAAATCCTGCACGGCATACAGACTGCCTGCATTCGTCACGCTCCCACCAGTCCCTGTTAAAGACAGATCGTTACCCGCGACGATCTGCCCGGCGCTCTGATTTGTATAGACAGTGATAGTGGACGTTGGCGCAGGGGGCGGAGCGCTAGTCGTCATCACGTTCGCAGTCGGCATCATCGCGTCGCCGGTCAGACTCCCTACGCCATCGATGACGGGAAGCATCGGCACAAGGGTGCCCGCCGCATATGCCGTCTTGAGTTGCGTAAGGAAGGCCGCATACGACGCCGCATCAATGCTGTCAGTGATCGTCGTGGCAGCAGCATCGCCGCCATTGTCGAGCGACGCGACGTTCAGCGTAACGTTGTTCCCCGCAGAGATCGTGCTGCCGTGATTGTTCAAGGCCCCGGTGCTAATGGACAGATCATGTCCCGCGGCGATGACCCCGCTTGGCCCGGCAGGTTGCGTCGTCGTAGTCGTCCGGGTGACCGTGGGCAGCGCAATGCCGTTGAACGTGCCGCCGCTCAGATCTGCAGCCGTCGCGGTTGTCGCCGTGGACGGCTGGAAATCGCCCACCCGACCGGTGATACTTGTCGTGAATGTCTGAGAATCGGTGACGCTGCCATCGGCGTATGCCAATTCAGTCATGCTTAGCGTGAGCGATCCGGTAGGGGCGGACAGGAACGCCGACCCCATGCCTGCAGCAGCGATGGTCGTGGCCGTGGTCGTCGTGGTCGTCGTGCTCGCGCCGGCCCTGCTGTTATTCACGTCCGCAGCAGTGATCGTGACGTCGTTTTGCGCGCTGATCTTTCCGCCCACGTTCGTCAGGACGCCCGCCAGGTTCGCATTCAGATTGCGGCTCGCCGCCGTCGTTGCCCCGGTATTGTCGTAACTGCTGCCACCAAGGTTGACGTCGCGCACCGCGCTGACCGTCCCCTGATTGGTCATGGCGCCGGTGAGGTTGACGTCCTCGTTCGCGTGGATGGTCCCGCTTCCCTGATTGACGATCGTGCCGGACAGATTGACGTCGTTGCCCGCGCTGATCGTGCCGCTATTGATCAACGTGCCGTTGGTCGACAGCGTGATGTCGCCTGCCTTGCTGATAATGCCGCTGTTGCTGACGCCTTGCGTTGCGATGATCGACACGCTGTTGCCCGGCATGGCCCACGTACCGGAATTATTCAATTGCAGGGTATTGATCGTCAGTGCATTGCCGAGATTGAACGTGCCGCTCGAGACAGCCGAAGGGTCGAACGCCTGGTTCTGCAAATTCAATGTGAGGTTGTGCTGCGCGAGAATCTGGCCGCCAGCGTTATTGAACGTGCCGTTGCCGCCCGTCACCGTGACCGTCGCATCACCCGGTGTACTCGGGCTCGCGGCACTCGTGCTACCGGCGAAGATGACGCCGTTATTGTTGCCAGCCAGATTCGCAGTCGTGACGTTCAGCGAATTCGTACCGATGATCGCGCCGCCGTTATTCGTGAGAGCGCCGACCGCCGTGACCGCTGTCGTCAACCCGGCAATCGATCCCTGGTTATTCAGGTTCGTTGCATTAACGGTCGTCGTCGCCGTGGAAATCAGGCTTGCGTTCGATGAATTCGTCACGTTCGCGCCAGTCACCGTCAGCGCACCGCCCGCAAGCACGCTACCCGTGTTCACGACTGCGTTCTGGCCAGATAATGTGGCGAAGCCTTGGACGAGGGTCTGGGCACCCGCCGTCGTCAACTGGTTCGACGCGTTCGCGCTTAAATTCCCGCCGATCAACGCGTTCCCGGTTCTCACATTGGTACCGGAGAGGGTCGCGTTCTTGACAACATTCAGTTGTCCCGCAGACAGGTCGAGACTGTTCTGTGCGGTCGCCGCAAGACTGCCTGAAACGGTAGTCGTGCCGCCCGTACTGATGTTTGTACCTGTCAGGATCGCGTCTCCGCCCACCTGCGTCGTGCCTGTCACTGCGACGTTTCCCGCTGCAGCCAGGCTTGCGTCGCCGGCGGAGTTCACGTCGCCCTGCGCGATGAGATTTCCGCCTTGGGCCGTGAGAGCCGTTTTTCCAAGACTCGTCACACTGCCGGTCACGATGAGACTGCCAGTCGCCTGAGCGTTGAGGTCTCCACCACTCAGGACCGCGCCGTTGATCGTTGCGTCGCCGCCGTTCGCCCGGAGCCGGGCGTTGCCCACCGCGGTCGCGGCACCCATCGTCAGGCTCGTACCCGCACTCGCATTCAGATTGCCGCCCGTTTGCAATGCTCCGGACAGGTTGATCGCCTGCCCTGCGCTCAAGGCCGCGTCTGAGCCAAAGCCTGCCGTGCCACCGCCTGACAGATTGCGTCCTGCACTCAGAGTCCCCGAGCCGTTACCAGTGATCGAGCCAGAGACAACCGCGTCCGTAGCAGCGGTCACCACCGTGTTGCCACCGGTAGCGAGCGCACCATCGATCGTCACGGCACCGTTCGTCGCGATCAGAGTCGAGTTGCCCACCACGCCCGCGCCGCCTACGGTCGCGTTGTTGCCAGCGGTGACGGAGAAATTTCCGCCGGTTTGTACGGCGCCGGCAAGGTCCACGTTGCGTCCCGCATTGACGATCGCGTCCTGCCCAAACGTCACGGTCCCGCTCGACGAGACATCACGACCAGCACTCAGGTTGCCAGCTTTGTTACCCGCAATGCTGCCTGAAACGGCCACGTCCGTTGCAGCGGATATGGCAGTGTTGCCGCCACTCACGATCGCACCGTTAACCGTTGCAGCACCGCGGCTAGCAGTCAGCGTTGTGTCGCCTGCCGCGGTGGCGGAAGCCACGGTCAGACTATTGCCTGCGGTGACATGCAAGTTCGCTCCCGCCGTCACGGCGCCTGGCAGCTTGACGTCATGACCGGCAGCAAGCGTCGCATTTTGACCAAAGGTGACCGCACCGTTCGTCGTGAGATTGCCACCCGCCCCCAACAGACCATTGCCATTGCCCGCCAGGGTGCCGGAAACATTGAGATCGTCACCTGCGTTCAGTGTCGTGCTGCCGTTTGCCGCAACGTTGCCGCCAAGCGCCATTGTCTGGCCCGCGGTGGCGTTCAGGTTGCCGTTGGTCTGCACGTCCCCTGCAGTCGTTACGTTGCCTGTTTGCCCGACTAGCGTGAGATCGCCAGACGACGCTACGCGACCATTAACCGTCGCGCTGCGCTGCGCGAGAACCTGCACCGTAGCGCCACCGGTAAGCGCGCCGCTCACCGTCGCATCTCGAGCGGCATTCAATGCGATTGCGCCAGGCGCAGACACAGCGCCTCCAACGGTTATGTCGCCATTGCCTGTACTTCCGGTCGTCGTCATCGACAGGTTGTTGCCTGTCTGCACCGATCCCACCGTCATGTCCGCGCCAGCCCGAAGATCGACACTTCCATTGGACTGCGCGGTGGCAACATTGAGGCCGCCGCCCGCGGTCATATTGAGGTCTTGCACCGACTGCACGGATGCACCCGCAGCGGCTATGTCCCCTCCCGCGCTGACCGTGTATTGATTGGCGAGATTGCCGCCGGCCATCGACACCTGGCCAACACCCGTAAGACTGGCCGTCTGTTGCGCGTACGTGGTGTTGACTGCGATGTCGCCGTTCGACGTGACGGTGAGATTGCCTGCCGTCGCCGTCAACGCGCCCTGCGTATTCACGCCCATCCCCGCCGCCGTCGAGACGATATAAATCTGTCCGCTCGTCACCGACCCGTACTTGCTTGCATCAATTGCTACCGCGTTGTTGCCGATCGCAGTCGCCGTATTGGCCGCCCCATTGGATGCCGTGCCATAGTTCGTACCCGACGCATCCGTGGTCGTTGGAGTTACGAGCTGATTGCCCGCAATAAGATTGATGCGTTGGTCAGCGCGTAACGGCGCATTCAGACTGATGGTCTGCGCGATTACATCGATGTTGCCAACGGTGCCCTCGATGCCTGCTCCAGGTCCGTTGACGCCTGCCGGCCCGCTGATAGAAACGTTGCCCGACCTGACATCGTAGGCCAAGGAACCCGCGTTGGCGAAGTCTGTCGGTGTCCCGCCAACGCCAGTCAAAAATTGCGGTGTCCCGGTGGTTAGGACGAGACCTGTCGCGTTGGTCAGGGAAAGTCCATTAACCGACACGCCATTTGGATTGCTGATAATGACCGACGCCGGACTGCCAAACACTTCGAGCGGACCGAGCAGGGTCGATGCGGGCCCTGTAGTCGTTACCTGATTGACAATTACACTCGCTGTACGACCAGCGAGATTCGGGTTGGCGGCAAGAGAACCGCCAAGAAGAGGTGTCCCCGACGTCAGGCTGTTGTTCAGCACCAGTCCGTTGCTATCTACATTGAACGACTGGTAACTGTTGACGCTAATGCCATTGGCATTGGGCGCAGCTATATTGACCGCCGGCACACCAGTTGTGGTCTGGGTGATAGTCGGTTGAAACGGAATCGGGGCGCGCGGATCGACAATCGGCGCAGCATGGGCGACCTCATCGAGGATGAGCACACCAGGCAGCAAGTAGGTCACCGCCGCCATGATGCAAGCGATGAATTTCATCCATAGCGATCGAGTCTGCTCCGCTATGCCGCTTGCCGCCTTGAATGAATTTGCCTGCCGCGCCGCCTCTCTCTGGACGAGTCGCAGCATGCTCTTACGAGCACCCCGTAGCATGGTCTGTATATCCGAATATTATTTTCGGATCGAATATTACCGAAACTTCCGCGAGAACAATGTCATAAAATGATGCAATGTCTGATTAACGACACAGATTCGCGTATGTTAATTCAAGGCGCATAACCTTACCGTTAGATTCACGAGGCCACCATTTAGTACGGCGCTGACCACTCGGGCAATGGGGCAATGGGCTGTATTGCTCGATTATTGGATACCCCGAAGGAGGCGCAACCTTGCTCGAGGGCGTTGGCAGTCCCTTGGTTCCTCCTTTCTCAGGCTGCGGCATTTATTCAGTGCTTCAATCCAGCATTGCTTCTACTTTCGTAATCCGACCGCGTGGGTCAGCTTTTGCTTATTTAGAAGTGTTCTAGGGATATTTGGGACGACATCCATTTGCGGGCGAAGTTCGGCTCGACAAAGAAGGCGCGAACGCGCCGCGTCGAGAATTGGGAGATTGTCGAATGCCTTGCGATCGACTCCGGGTGCAAGGTTGGCAGTGTTCTCGCCGTGCCGGCGTATCTGCGAATCATGCTTTTGACAGGCGTCCGCGGCGACGACCTTCTGCGCCTGAACATGTTGAAGCTGCAAGAGGACGGCTTCCAAATCACGCCGGGCAAGACGGAAGACACGACCGGGAAGAAGCTTATCTATCTATGGACCGACGAGCTGCGCGAATACGTCGCAATGGCAAAGGCTGTTCGACCGGTGTCTATTTCGCCATGGCTTTTTTGCAACCGACTCGGCGAATGCTATTTCAACGAGCAGACCGGCCGCGCCGGCGGATGGGACACGATGTGGCGCAATTTCATGACCCGCGTGCTGAAGGAAACCAACGTGAAAGAGCCCTTCACCGAACACGACATGCGGGCCAAATGTGCAAGCGATGCGGAGACGCTCGAGCATGCTCAGGCTCTACTCGCGCACGCGGACAGCAAGATCACGGAACGGGTTTACCGGCGCAAACCGGAGCGCGTAATGCCGCTTCGATAGACCCGCTAGGGGTACAACTGGCTTTTAGGGGTACAGCGGCAGTTTTTGACCGGCCGCAAACCCTTGATAGGCGGGTGGCGGAGAGACGGGGATTCGAACCCCGGATAGGCTATTAACCTATACACGCTTTCCAGGCGTGCGACTTAAACCGCTCATCCATCTCTCCGGCGGGGAGCCGAATTATAGCAAACTTCGAGCCGTCCGCTACACCCTCGAGCAAACCGCTCTACGGATGACGGATATAGTCCACCAGCGCCGTCGTATAAGCATCCGGCTTGCGGTCGAAAAGGCTTACGCCGATCGCCACCAGAAAGCCCGCCGGCACGCCGAACACGCCCGAACTGATCGGTTCGATGCCGAACCACCGCGGCCCGGCAAAGCCCGTCATCTGCGCGAAGAAGGGATAGGTCGAAACAATGTAGTAGATGCACACGAGTAGCCCCGCCAGCATGCCGGCCACCGCGCCGAGCCGCGTCGTGCGCTTCCAGAACACGCCCAGCACCAGCACCGGAAACAGGCTCGACGCCGCCAGTGAAAATGCCGCGCCGACCAGAAACAGAATGTTGCCCGTGTTGAGCGACGCCACATACGACGCAAACAGCGCCACTCCGAGCAGCAGAATCTTCGAAATGGTCACGCGCCGCTGACTCGACGCGCCCGGGTCGACCATGTGGTAATACACGTCGTGCGATAGCGCATTCGCAATCGTGAGCAGCAGACCGTCAGCTGTCGAAAGCGCCGCGGCCAATGCGCCCGCCGCGATCAGGCCAGACATCACATACGGCAATCCCGCGATCTCCGGCGCGGCAAGCACCACCATGTCGGGCTGCATCTGAATCTCGCTCCATCGCACGATGCCGTCGCCATTGGTGTCCGCGAGCGTGATCAGGCTCGGCTCCACCTTGCGCCATTGCGTGAGCCATTGCGGCAGATCGGAAAAGTGATGACCGACGAGGTTCGTCAACATCTCGTACTTGATCAGTACCGCAAGCACCGGCACGGTCACATAAAACAGCGCGACGAAAAAGAGCGTCCAGCCGACCGAGCGTCGCGCGGAAGCTACCGACGTCGTCGTGTTATAGCGCGTCAGAATATGCGGCAAGCTCGCCGTGCCGAGCGACAGGCACAGCAGAAGCGAAAGAAAGTTGCGCTCGTGCATGCGACGGTCGTCATCGCTAGCCGCGGGGAACGGCTCGTGCATCGGCAGCGGCGCGGCAGCACGCATCAGCATCTCATCTCGCTGCTGGCTCCAAACGATCTGCGCGGCAGCGGCATCGCGCGGAAACTGCTCGAGCGCTTTCTCGCGCTCCTTGATCTCGCGCAGCGGACCATTGCGGCGGCGCAGATCCGCCACCTCCTGTGTGAGCTTCAGCTTCTGCGCGACGAATGAATGCGGCAGCATGTCGAGCCGCTGCTGCATCAGCGCGGCCCGGCGGCGATAATCGTCGCGCACGGTCTGCTCGAGCGGCTCCTCGCGCACCTGCTTCTCGAGGCTCTCCATACGCTCCATCAAACGGCCGTAACTTAATTGCGGCACCCAGCCGAGGCCGTCCTTATGCGCGATCATCGAAACGGGAATCAGGATCGCCGAAATCAGAATGATGTATTGCGCAACCTGTGTCCACGTCACCGCGCGCATGCCGCCGAGAAACGAACACACGAGAATCCCCGCGAGTCCGCAGAAAATGCCCACAGCAAAGTCGACACCAATGAAGCGTGTCGCAATCAGGCCGACGCCCTGAATCTGCGCAACCAGATAAACGAACGAACACAGAATCGCCGACAACGCCGCGAGGCCGCGCACGGCGTTGCTCGAAAAACGTGTGCCGAGGAAATCGGGAATCGTGTAGCGCGCGAGCTTGCGCACGTATGGCGCGAGCAAAAACGCAACGAGGCAATAGCCGCCCGTCCAGCCCATCAGATAGGCCAGGCCGTCGTAGCCGGTTGCGTAGATCGACCCGGCGAGGCCGATGAACGAAGCCGCCGAAAGCCAGTCCGCCGCCGTCGCCATGCCGTTGAACGCGGACGGCACGCGCCGTCCCGCCACGTAGTATTCGACGAGATCCGACGTGCGCGACAGCAAGCCGATCACCGCGTACACGGCAATCGGCACGAACAGGAACACGTAGCCGATCCACATGCCCGGCCCGGTCGTGCGCTCGATGCGCCACATCACATAGATGAACAGCAGGAAGCCAAGCGTGTAAAACGCATATGAGCGAACCAGCCTGTTCGTCAGCTTCATCGGATCAGGTTCCCGCGCACGCCGGCATCGGCGGCATCGGCGGCGGTCGGGCTTGCGGCCACACCAGCGCCTGAAGCGGCACCGGTGTCGGCAGCAGTATGAGCGTCGGCCTCGAACGCGCGTTGCAAGTTGCGGTCGGCGCGCTGCATGGACACGATATACACGATGATCAGCGCGAGATACATCAGGATCGCGCCTTGTGCGCCGAAGTAAAACGGCAATCTGAAACCGGCAAAACGCAGATGCGCGAGAGCGGGTGCCGCGAGCGGCAACAGGAACGATACGGCGAAGCCCACCGACATCAACGCCGCGATGAGCGCGAGATTGAAGCGCCAGTACTTCTGATGTGCGCGAGCAAGCGCCGCCGACACCGCCGGCGGTTCGGGTGCGGGGTTCTGCGTAGCGTGAGAAGAGTGGTGAGGCGCGGCCATGCGCCTATGTATCAAAAAGGCACCGCTCAGGCAATCGGGATTGTCCGCCCGAGGGCTGATCAGGCATTCGGCGAGGAGCGCATCGTCCGATACGCCCCTGCCTTTTCATCTGCAACGTGCCGGCAGACGCATGCTTTTTTAAAGCGACTCGCCGAGCTGATCGAGGATCGCCGGGTTCTCCAGCGTCGATACGTCTTGCGTGATTTCCTCGCCCTTTGCAAGCGAACGCAACAGACGGCGCATGATCTTGCCTGAACGCGTCTTCGGCAGATTTTCGCCGAAGCGGATGTCCTTCGGCTTCGCGATCGGACCGATTTCCTTGCCGACCCAGTTGCGCAATTCGTTGGCGAGCTTGACCGCCTCCTCGCCTTCCGGACGCGCGCGCTTCAACACGACGAACGCGCATACCGCCTCGCCGGTCGTTGCATCTGGCCGGCCGACCACGGCGGCCTCCGCGACGATCGGGTTCGACACCAGCGCCGATTCGATCTCCATCGTGCCTAGACGGTGACCCGACACATTGAGCACATCGTCGATGCGGCCCATGATCGTGAAGTAGCCGGTGTCCTTGTCGCGCACCGCGCCGTCGCCGGCGAGATACAGCTTGCCGCCGAGTTCCTCGGGGAAATAGCTCTTCTTGTAACGGTCCGGATCGCCCCACACGTTACGCAACATGGAAGGCCAAGGCCGCTTCACCACCAGAATGCCGCCCTGCCCGTTCGGCACGTCCTGGCCGGTTTCGTCGACGACCGCCGCCATGATGCCCGGCAAAGGTAGCGTGCACGAGCCCGGCACGAGCGGCGTTGCGCCCGGTAGCGGCGTGATCATGTGGCCGCCGGTTTCCGTTTGCCACCACGTATCGACAATCGGGCAGCGTCCGCCGCCGACGTTCTCGTAATACCACACCCACGCTTCCGGATTGATCGGCTCGCCGACCGTACCGATGATGCGCAGCGTCGACAGGTCGTAGCTCTTGGGATGCACTTTCGCATCGGCTTCCGCGGCCTTGATCAGCGAGCGGATCGCGGTCGGCGCCGTATAGAACAGCGTGACCTTGTGCTTCGCGATCATGTCCCAGAAGCGGCCGGCGTTCGGATAGGTCGGCACACCTTCGAACACGACCTGGGTGCCGCCGAGCGTCAGCGGACCATAAGTGATGTAGCTGTGACCCGTGATCCAGCCGATGTCCGCGGTACACCAGAACACGTCGCTGGACTTCCAGTCGAAGGTCCATTTCATGGTCTGCGCGGCCCACAGCAGATAGCCGCCCGTGCTGTGCTGAACGCCCTTCGGCTTGCCGGTCGAACCCGATGTATAGAGAATGAAAAGCGGATGCTCGGCACCGACCCACTCGGGCGCGCATTGATCCGACTCGGCTTGCGAGATCTCATGCATCCACAGATCGCGGCTTTCGTTCCACGCAATCTTGCCGCCGGTGCGCTGGTAGACGATCACGCTCTTGACGGCTTCGCAGCCGCCCATTGCGAGCGCTTCGTCGGCGATGTTCTTCAACGGCAGCGCCTTGCCGCCGCGCATCTGTTCGTCGGACGTGACGAGTGCGACCGCGCCCACGTCGACGAGCCGTTCGTTGAGCGACTTCGACGAGAAGCCGCCGAACACCACCGAGTGCGTCGCACCGATCCGCGCGCATGCCTGCATCGCGACAATGCCTTCAATCGACATCGGCATATAGATCACCACGCGGTCGCCCTTCTTCACGCCGCGCGTTTTCAGCGCGTTCGCAAAGCGCGACACACGTTGCAGCAGATCCTGATACGTAACGTTGGTGACGGCGCCGTCGTCGGCTTCGAAAACGATCGCGACGCGCTCGCCGTTGCCCGCTTCCACGTGACGGTCGATGCTGTTGTACGACGCATTCAGCTGGCCGTCCTCGAACCACGTGTAGAACGGCGCTTTCGATTCGTCGAGCACCTTCGTGAAGGGCTTGTTCCAGCTTAGCGTCTCGCGAGCGAGGCGCCCCCAGAAGCCTTCGTAATCTCGTTCCGCCTCGGCGGTCAGCGCATGGTAAGCGTCCATGCCGGAGATCGTGGCGCCGGCCGCTGCTTCGGCGGAGGGCGGGAAAACACGGCGTTCCTGAAGAACCGATTCAATCGCAGACATCGACAACCCCTTGGTGAAGATGAAACGTAAAACCTGTGCCGGCGCACCGTTCGCGCGCCGTGTCATGTGGACGCCGCAATCAGACGCGATTGCAGGCGCGTGTCTCCCGCCTCACGCATTGACATTGTGATGTCGCTGCGCCGCGGACCGTTTCCGTCAGCCTGCTTCATGCCGCAACGCAACATAAACGCAGGCGGGACGACGTCCGCTCTCGTGTTCAACCATAAGCGGTGCAACTTACCGGCCACTTACGCGAGCGGCATCGGTTTGCCCGCACAAACCCTAACGCGATTCGTACGACGCTTTCAACGAGCCTCGCATGCTGCGCCATTCGCGCACGCCATGCAGGTTGCCTTCGTTAAGCCGACTTCCCTCACGCTGCGTTGCGGGCCCTAATACAATGCTAACTGAACTAGCTGCCCGGATTCCAGTTTGAATCGCTACGCCCTGCTCCTTATCAGTTCGATGCTGCTCGTCGGCAGCAATGTCGGCATCGGTAAATCGATTGTCCAATTCGTCCCCGTTCCGCTGTTCGCGCTGCTGCGCTTCGTGATCGCTATGGCCGTGCTGTGGCCGCTTCTGCGCATCGCGAAACTGCGTCACGTAAAGCGCGATGAATGGCTCAATCTGTTTCTGCAGGCGCTCTTCGGCACCTTCGGGTTTACGCTACTCATGCTCAATGGCGTGCAGCGCACGAGTGCGGTGGCGGCGGGCGTCATCACGAGCACCATTCCGGCCGTCGTCGCGCTGCTGTCGTGGCTTATTCTCAAGGAGCGCCCCAATGGACGCGCGCTTGCATCGATTGCATTGGCCATTGCGGGCGTGGTGGTCATCAATCTCGCGCATGTCGATGCGGGCGCGCACGGCGAGACTTCGTTCACGGGCAACCTGATGGTGCTCGGCGCAGTGTGCTGCGAGTCGCTCTACATCATCCTGTCGCGGCGCCTCACGCAAACGCTCGCACCTATCGACATCTGTGCATACACGCATCTGTTCGGCCTGCTGTTGATGCTGCCGTTCGGCGCGACAGCGCTCGTCGATTTCGACTATCGCGCGGTGCCGCCTGGCGTGTGGACGTTGGTGCTGTGGTACGGACTATCCGCAAGCATCTTTTCGTTCTGGCTCTGGATGAAAGGCATCCGGCATGTGCCCGGCAGTCTTGCGGGCGTGTTCAGTGCCGTACTGCCGGTTGCCGCGGCCATCTACGGCATTGCGTTTCTCGGCGAGCGTCCGACGCTGGCGCACGGCGTCGCGCTTGCGTGCGTGATTGCGGGCATTGGACTCGCGAGTCTGAAAGTGAAGCGCGTACCGCCGGTTGCATCCTAAGCGTTGGACCTCGACCGTGCCCGCCGCGCCGCAGCAAATTCGCCCAACGCTGTACAATAGCGCGCGCTGATGCCAGCGTTGCCGGGCCGCTGCCGGCCCAGAATGGGCTTGCCTCGCGCCCGTACCGCGCCTTGCGCACTTCGCTTTCCGTGCCGATTCGCGCGCGTGATTCGCACGCTGTCGGGCTCATTTGCTCCACGTTCCGTCACCTGCGTTCGATCCGATTTCTGTCTATGTCCGCTTCGCGAATCAATTCCCCGCGCCAACGCCGACCCATGCGCCCGCTGCCCGTCGTCATCTTCATGAGCCGCTGGCTGCAGGTGCCGCTGTATCTCGGGTTGATCGTCGCGCAGGCCGTGTACGTCGTGCTGTTCCTGAAGGAAGTCTGGCATCTCGTTACAGCGTCGATGACGCTCGACGAAACCAACATCATGCTGGTCGTGCTCGGTCTGATCGACGTGGTCATGATTTCGAACCTGCTGATCATGGTGATCATCGGCGGGTATGAAACGTTCGTGTCGCGCCTCGGTGTGGAAGGCCATCCCGACGAGCCGGAATGGCTCGACCACGTGAACGCCGGCGTGCTGAAAGTGAAGCTCGCCATGGCGCTCATCAGCATCTCGTCGATCCATCTGCTGAAAACGTTTATCAGCCCGGACCAGAACTCGACGCACACCATCATGTGGCAGGTCATCATCCACGTCGCGTTCCTCGTCTCGGCACTGATCATGGCCCTGGTCGACCGGCTGACCACGCACACGCATCCGACTCATTTTCAGGAACCCGCGGATCTGCAGCCGCTGGGTTCCAGCGGTTCCACTCCCCTGAAAGCGCACGACTGACCGCACAGCCTGCGAACAGAAAAAAGCGCTACCGTCCCCACCGAGCTTAGCCATGACCGTCATCAAACAGGAAGATCTGATTCAGAGCATTGCTGATTCGTTGCAATACATCAGCTACTACCATCCGCTCGACTACATCCAGGCCCTGGGCCGCGCGTACGAACTCGAACAGAGCCCGGCCGCGAAAGATGCGATTGCGCAGATTCTCACCAACAGCCGCATGTGCGCCGAAGGCAAGCGTCCGATCTGTCAGGACACGGGCATCGTCACAGTGTTCGTGAAGGTCGGCATGGACGTGCGTTGGGACGGTGCGACGATGGGCGTCACCGACATGATCAACGAAGGCGTGCGCCGCGGTTACCTGAACCCGGACAATGTGCTGCGTGCATCGATCGTGAGCCCGCCCGAAGGTGCGCGCAAGAACACGAAAGACAACACGCCGGCCGTGATTCACTACGAGATCGTGCCGGGCGATAAGGTAGACGTGCAAGTTGCGGCCAAGGGCGGCGGCTCGGAAAACAAGTCGAAGTTCGCGATGCTGAATCCGTCGGACTCCATCGTCGACTGGATTCTTAAGACGGTGCCGACCATGGGCGCGGGTTGGTGCCCGCCGGGCATGCTCGGCATCGGCATCGGCGGCACGGCTGAGAAAGCCATGGTGATGGCGAAAGAATCGCTGATGGACCCGATCGACATTCAGGACGTAATCGCACGCGGCCCGAAAGACTGGATCGAGGAACTGCGCGTCGAACTGCACGAGAAGGTCAATGCGCTCGGCATCGGCGCGCAAGGCCTGGGCGGCCTTGCCACAGTGCTCGACGTGAAGATCATGGCCGCCCCGACGCACGCCGCGTCCAAGCCGGTTGCTATCATCCCGAACTGTGCGGCCACGCGTCACGCGCACTTCACGCTCGACGGCTCGGGCGTCGCCAAGCTCGAAGCGCCGTCGCTCGATGCATGGCCGAAGGTGCAATGGGAACCGAACACGGAGACGAGCAAGCGCGTCGATCTGAACACGCTGACGCCGGAAGAAGTCGCTTCGTGGAAGCCGGGCCAGACGCTGCTGCTGTCGGGCAAGATGCTGACGGGCCGCGACGCCGCGCACAAGCGCATCGCGGACATGCTGGCCAAGGGAGAGAAGCTGCCGGTCGACTTCACGAACCGCGTGATCTACTACGTGGGTCCGGTTGATCCGGTGCGCGACGAAGCTGTCGGCCCCGCAGGCCCGACCACGGCAACCCGCATGGACAAGTTCACCGAGACCATGCTGTCGCAGACGGGTCTCATCTCGATGATCGGCAAGGCCGAACGCGGCCCGGTCGCGATCGAGGCAATCAGGAAGCACAAGGCCGCGTATCTGATGGCCGTGGGCGGCGCGGCTTACCTGGTGTCGAAGGCGATTCGCAGCGCAAAGGTGCTCGCATTCGAAGACCTCGGCATGGAAGCAATCTACGAGTTCGACGTGCAGGACATGCCGGTCACAGTGGCAGTCGATTCGAGCGGCACCTCGGTGCACCAGACCGGCCCGAAGGAATGGCAGGCAAAGATCGGCAAGATTCCCGTCGCAACCGTCTGATTCGCCGCCGACGCGCATAGCGTGTCTTGAGAAGCCGGGGCCACGGTCCCGGCTTTTTTCATGGATGCCCCGTATTACGCGCATGCCGGGACCGACGTCGAAAGATGTTCTGTTCTCTTGGCTTTTTAAGGCATGGCGTTTATTGTTGTTGGAAAATTGAAGTCCCCCGAAAAAGGAAAGATCATGCAAGGCGACACGAAAGTTATCGAGTATCTCAACGCGCAGTTGAAAAACGAGCTGACCGCGATCAACCAGTATTTCCTGCACGCGCGGATGTATAAGCATTGGGGCCTCGAGAAACTCGGCAAGCATGAATACGATGAGTCGATCGGCGAAATGAAGCATGCCGACTGGCTGATCGAACGCGTTTTCATGCTCGACGGTCTGCCGAACCTGCAAGATCTGCACAAACTGCTGATCGGCGAGGAAACGAAAGAAATTCTCGAATGCGATTTGAAGCTGGAGCAGATCTCGCAGAGCACCTGCAAGGAAGCCATTGCGTATTGCGAATCGGTTCGCGATTTCATCTCGCGTGAAATCTTCGTGAAGATTCTCGACGACACAGAAGAGCACATCGACTGGCTCGAAACACAACTCGACCTGATCGACAAGGTCGGCATTCAGAACTACCAGCAAACCGCCATGGGTTCGGTGGAGTCCTGATCGGATCGCGCGGGTCCGCTGGGTACGCTCAAGCGCTGGCGCAGGTCCCGGCTCATACGGGATAGCATGCGCCGCGTTGGCGATATACTTGCTCGCTTCGCTTTTTCCCTGCTTTCCCCTGCTTTTCCTGAACGCCGCGCCGGCCGCCCCGATCGCTTATGCCCGAACAATCGTCGTCTACGAACGCATCAATTGGCTCCCTGAGCGCGGATTCACGGGCGCCCGTCGGCATTTTCGACTCGGGCCTCGGCGGGCTGTCGGTGTTGCGAGCGGTTCGGGCACAGTTGCCTGACGAGGCGTTGCTCTACGTCGCCGATTCGCTTTATGCGCCGTATGGCGAGCGCGACGACGACTTCATCGCCGACCGCACGCTGGCTATCGGCGAGTGGCTCGTCAAACAGGGCGCGAAAGCGCTCGTCGTGGCCTGCAATACGGCGACCGCGCAGTCCATCGCGCTGGTTCGCGAGAAACTGTCCATTCCGCTCGTCGGTGTCGAGCCGGGCATCAAGCCCGCCGCGTTGCAATCGAAAACTCGGGTTGCCGGCGTGCTCGCCACGCAAGTCACGTTGCGCAGCGCGCGCTTTCAGGCGCTGCTGGAACGCTACGCCGCGGATTGCCGCTTTCTGTGCCAGCCCGGTCACGGGCTCGTGCAGGCGGTCGAGCGCTGCGACGTCGGTTCAGCGGAATTGCGCGCGCTCCTGCGCGGCTATCTTCAGCCGATGCTGGACGCGGGCGCCGACACGCTGGTGCTTGGCTGCACGCACTATCCATTCTTCGACGCCGCGATTCGCGACATCGTCGGCGACCGGCTCGCGCTTATCGACACCAGCGTGGCTATTGCTCGCCAGCTGGAGCGCGTGCTCGAACAACACGGCGTGCGCGCAGCGCCGCAAACGGCGGACGCCGCGCTGCCGCGCTTCTATTCCACCGGCGACGGCACGCATCTGCGGCAACTTGTCGCCAAGCTGCTGGAAATCGACGCGCAGGTCGAGCGCGTACTCATTCCTTCGCGCCGTACCGCAGCCTCCTCGCAACCTGCCTGAAAGCCTCCCCGGGCGCCCGTTCCAGAGACTTTCTGGCGGCTTTATGCCTGCCTTGAATGCGTGTTCGCCGAGGCCGGACGCACCTCCCTGGCCGCCATCCGCATAGTCGAAACCCTTCTAAGAGTCTGGTTTTGTTACAAAAAACCGCGTGGGACGCTTGCCAAACGGCTCAAACATAATGATAATAATTCGCATTAACGTTAGCTATGACGCCCTGCCATGATTGTCTGTGTCTGCAAGTCTGTTTCTGACCGAAAGATCCGTGCCTCGATCGCGGAAGGCGTCGATTCGTTCGACGAGCTGCAATTCGAGCTCGGCGTTGCGTCCTGCTGCGGCAAGTGCGCGGATTCGGTGCGCGACGTGATGATGCAAAGCGGCGTGTGCGCAAGCCGCTGCGGCTTCGAGCATCAACCGCAAGCTGTGCCCATGATGTTTTACGAGCGCAAGGCGGCGTAACGTACCGTTCGAAACCTGGCGCGAGGACGTGAGGCACATATGAGTGCCTGCTCCGTATCGTTAGCCGCTGCTCCCTTTTTTCTGGTGCCGATTCAACGCTTTTCAGTTAATCGCACTGCCGTCAGCAAGCCAGTATCCCTGCCAGCCAGCTACCCGCTCACCCATTAATGGAGTTCGAGATGGAATTGCTGATTGGTTTCGTGACCACAATGTGTATTTCGCTGGTGATCTTCCGAACATGACGATGTTTTGTCAGCCGCGCTCCCTCGACAGCGCGCCGCCACGCTAACATGCAGGCTTCGCATACCGCTTTAGCCGGTGCCGCACCGGCTTCGTCCCCCCGAATGAATTCCCGCGTCCTGACGGCGACCGCCATGGTAGCGGCGGTTCACGTCGCGCTGCTGGCCGTCGTCCTGACGCTGCGTCACGATCCGGTCGAGGCAACCATCGAGTCGCGCGTGATGACTGCGCAGTTGCTGCCGCCGGCGCCGGTTGCCGCGCCGGTCGCGATGCAATCGGTCGCGCCGCCCCCGCCCACGCCGGCGCCGCCGGTTCGCAGCAAGCCGAAGGTGCAGCCCAAGCCGACGCCGACGAAGCCAACGCCAGCGCCGCTGCACGAGGCGCCCGCGCCGTCGCCAACGCCCGTAGCGGCCGCCGAACCGACGCCGGCCGCACCGCCCGCTCCGGCGGCGCCCCCGGCACCGGCTGCTCCGGCAATCGGCCGTCAGACAATGGAAATCACCGCGCCGAAAAACGTCTCGCACCTCGACTGCAACATTGCGAAGCCGGACTACCCGGCCCTCTCGCGCCGCCGCGGGGAAAGCGGCACCGCGTACGTCAAGTTCGTGGTGGGCCTGACCGGCAAGCTCGAGAACATCGAGTTGAAGAAAAGCAGCGGCTTCAGCCGGCTCGACGACGCCGCGCTAGCCGCCGCGCATTCGAGCGCGTGCAAACCCTATCTCGAAGACGGCCAACCCGTTCGGGCCGCGTACACCCAGCCTTACAACTTCAATCTCGAAGATTGAAGCGGATTTCAAAAAAAAGGAATTGCAATGCAAAACTACGGATTGGCGCACGTGTGGGCGCAAGGGGATTTCGTCACGCGCGGCATCGCGCTCGCGCTGCTGGTGATGTCGGTGATGTCGTGGAGCGTGATCGTCATCAAAGGCTGGAACGTGATGCGTTTGAACCGCCTCACGAAGAACGCCGAGCAGGCATTCTGGCATTCCGACGATCTCGCTGACGGCGTGAAAAAGCTTGGCGCCGGATCGTCGACGCCCCATGACAATCCGTTCCTCGCGCTCGCGTTGTCGGGCCAGGAAGCGGCCGATCATCATCACCAGACGCAGCCGCATCTGCACGACCGCATGGACGTGTCCGATTGGGTCACGCGCTGTTTGAAGGACACGATGGACGAAAGCGTTGCGCGCATGCAGAGCGGACTCGCAATTCTTGCGTCGATCGGCAGCACGGCGCCGTTCGTGGGTCTCTTCGGCACGGTGTGGGGCATTTATCATGCGCTGCTGGCAATCGGCGCGAGCGGCCAGTCATCGATCGACCAGGTGGCGGGCCCGGTCGGCGAAGCGCTGATCATGACCGCATTCGGTCTCTTCGTTGCAATTCCGGCCGTGCTGGGCTACAACGCACTGACGCGTGCCAACAAGGCGATCGTCGCCAAGCTGAGCCGTTTCGCGCATGGCTTGCACGCATTCTTCGTGACGGGCGCACGCCTGTCGTCGTCCAAGCGCGGCGACGGCCTGCGTCTCGCGACTCGCGCCAACTGAAGCGCCAACTGAACGACGAGGCATACAGATGGCAATGAGCCCCTTCGCCGGCGATGATGACGACGGCCTGATGAACGAAATCAACATGACGCCGCTCGTCGACGTGATGTTGGTTCTCCTGATCGTTTTCATGGTGACGATTCCGGTGATCCGTCATGCGGTGAAAATCGATCTGCCGCATGCAAGCAGTCAGAAGGAAGAGACCAAGCCCGCGCAGGTCACGGTCGCAGTCGACGCTGACGGTAACGTGTTGTGGAACGACAAAAAAGTGGACGAGGCCGAACTGAGCGCGAAAATTGCAGAGGCCGCGCAGGCGAATCCGCAACCCGAATTGCATCTCGATGCAGATCGTAAAGTGCCTTACGAAAAGGTCGCGCAGGTAATGTCTGCAGCGCAGGCCGGTGGCCTGACGAAAATCGGTTTCGTCACGCAGCCTAAAGGCAAGTGACCTCGCCGGATTCGGTGGGGCGCAGTACCCGGAAGTGAAGAAAAGCCCATGAAACAAGGGCTGAAAAGTAAAAGGCCTTCATCAAACGATGAAGGCCTTTTTTTGTGCGCGCTTGGCGCCTTCGGGCGGCGGGATCATTTGCCATCAGCCGAAGACTGTTGGCTCGAATCACCGCATGCGACAGCCGTGCTCGACACGGACAGCGCGGTCAGCCCTATCAGGCCGGCTACGATAGCGGCCATGAGTTTTCGCATAAGAGACTCCTTAGCGAAGGGATTTCAATATAGCCCCATGAGCTCGCGCACACAAGCAAATGGCCATTGAAAGTACTCATGACAGCCCGCGCTTCAATGCTAAAAGCGATGCCGCGAAGCTCGCGATCCGCTAGGACGCGATAGCGGCCGTCGCGCGCACGGGTACGGGCTGCTGGCGCGTTTCGGACGCCGGGCATTCGCCCATGATGTGCTTGCCTTCATCGGGATCGAGCATCTCGACCAGATAGTCGACGAAAGCGCGCACGGCCGGCACCATTCCCTGGCGCGACACGAAAACGGCGTACAACTGCGGCATCGGAAAAGTCCAGCCAGGCATAACCGGCGACAACTGGCCCGCGCGCAACGCGGCGCCGTACATCATCTCCGGCAATGCGGCGATACCTACCCCACGGAGTACGGCTTCGCGAATCGTCAACAGATCGGCGGTGACGAGACGCGGCTCGTGTTCATGTACGTGACGCGTGCCGTCCGGCGCGATCAGGTTGTAGACGTGCCGTCCGTCGCCCGTGGGTACGTCGAGCGTTTCGAAGCGCGACAGATCTCCCGGTTGCAGCGGCGGCGCATTCTGCTGCAACAGACTCGGCGCGCCGACCAGCATCTGCTGCGTGCGCCATAGAGGACGCACGACGATATTGGCGTTTTCCGGAGGATCGGAGCGCACGCGTAATGCGACGTCGATCGAATCTTCGAACAGATCGACCACGCGGTTGGTCACGCGCATGACGACGCGCACTTCCGGATAGCGATGCATGAATTCCGGCAGGATGGTCGACAGTATTGTCTGCGAAATCGTGACCGGCACGCTGACGCGCACCGTGCCGCGCGGCGACGAACGCAGTTGCTGCACGACGTTCACGGCGGCCTGCGCCTCGCTCAACATCGCCTGGCAATGCTGGTAGAAAAGTTGGCCCGCCTCTGTGAGCGCGAGCTTGCGTGTCGAGCGCTGCAACAGCCTCACGCCGAGCGACGCCTCGAGCTCCGTCAAGCGGCGCGACAGCCGCGACTTGGAGATACCCAGCACGCGTTCGGCGGCGGAGAAACCGCCATGTTCGACGACCTGCGAGAAATACATCAGGTCATTCAGATTGTGTGAATCGATCTTCATCTCATCGTTCCATTAATAGAACAATCCATTGCGTGACGGCGGCTGGCACCCGAAAAAACGGTCCCTATAATAGCTCCATGTTTCAAAAATAACGCTATTCCCCATTTTTCGAGGTGACATTGATGACCGCGACACGCACGATCGAACGCACTTATCCTGCCGTTCGCACGACCGAAGGTGGCGGTTTCGTCGTCTACCGCCCGTTTCCCACGCGCATGCTGATGGACTTCGATCCGTTCCTGCTGCTCGACGAAATGGGACCGGTCGATTACGCGCCCGGCGAGGCCAAAGGCGCGCCCGACCATCCGCATCGCGGATTTGAAACGGTCACCTATGTGCTCGAAGGCCAGTTCGGCCACAAGGATTCGGCGGGCCACTCCGGCACCCTGCATGCCGGCGACGTGCAATGGATGACTGCGGGCGCTGGCGTCGTGCATAGCGAGATGCCCGACCCGTCGTTCGTGCGGACAGGCGGACGCGTGCATGGCTTGCAACTGTGGGTGAATCTGCCGCGCCGCGACAAGATGATCGCGCCGCGTTATCAGGAAATGCCGTCGTCGGAAATTCCGGTGGCGACCTCGGCGGACGGCAAGGTTCGCGTGAAGGTGATCGCCGGCGAGGCGCTCGGCGTGAAAGCCGCAGTCGAAACACGCACGCCGATTCTGTACCAGCACTTTTCGTTGCAACCCGGCGCGACGATCCGGCAGCCGGTGCCGGCTGACTATCGCGTATTTGCATACGGCTTGTCGGGCAAAGGCTTTTACGGCGAAGACGACGCACGCCAGGAAATCGACCCGCGCAAGATGGTCGTGTTCAACAACGACGGCGACTCGGTCATGCTCACGGCCGGCGCCGAGCCGCTCGAGGTGCTGCTGCTCGGCGGCGTGCCGTTGAAGGAACCCGTCGTGCGCTATGGTCCGTTCGTCATGAATACAGAAGACGAAATCCGTCAGGCGGTCGTCGATTATCAGGCCGGCCGTATGGGTTCGATCACCCACTGAGCAACTTGCCGAGCGCGCGCGCCGGGGCGCAGATATTTGCCAAACCGCGCGCGATCCCAGGTTGCCGCCGCCCGCGTGCCCGCGCGCACTCGCGGCGCAAATGCCGCCGACTTCGTTCACAATAGCAATTCCTGCCGCGCCCCGGACTTGACGCCGTCGAGCCGCCGCGCGCGGCGTTTTCCGTCCTGCTCAGGAGCCCGCATGGCAGAAGCCACCGTCACCGCGCATATCGGTTCGACAAATTACCAGGTCCGTCTCGACGACGGCAAGCACACGTGGCTCGCCGACGAACCCGAATCGCTCGGCGGCGGCGATCGCGGCCCCACTCCGGTTTCGCTGCTGCTGTCGAGCCTCGGCGCATGCACGTCGGTCACGCTCAAGATGTACGCGCAGCGCAAGGACTGGCCGCTCGAAGAGGTGCATGTGACGCTCGGTATCGAACAGGGCGACGAGGGCTCGACCATCGACCGCAAAATCACGCTGCTCGGCCAGTTGTCCGATGAACAGCGGGAACGTCTCTTGCAAATTGCCAATGCATGCCCAGTTCACAAGATTCTCACGCGCTCCATCACGATCCGATCGGGTCTGACTGTCGCGTGACGCTGCGAACGGCCCGGCAGCGCGTGCGCGAAGCTGTCCGGCCGCGTTACTGCAACGCTTGCAACGCTTTCATAGGATGCCGTCGTCTTGAATTTCGAACACCTTATCCAGATCAACGACCCGTTGAATCCGTTTGTCGACTCCATGACCCGCGAGCAGTTGTGGGAAGGCCTCGTTCTGCGCGCCGAACAGCCGCAACTGTTCGTGATCGGACTCGACAGCTGCACGATCCTCTCGCGCGAAGGCAATACGATCGAGCGGGAACTGCACTATGGCCAGGCCACCGTGCGCGATCGCGTGACGCTCCATGAGAGCCAGGCCGTGCGCTACGACATCCTGCCGACAGCGGACTATGTCGGCGGCTCGCTGACGATGACCATCGAACAGCCGGATGAACTGCAACTGTTCCTGCGCTTCGAATACGCGACCACGCTGCCCGTTTCCGACGACCAGGACGCCGTGCAGACGCAGGAGATCGTCAAGTCGGCTTACCGCGAGAACGACATCGATACGGTGCGGCTGATTCGTCAGTATGTGCAGGCGAAACAGGAGCCGGGCTCGCTGCATTGAGCGACCTGCCTCTGGTCTACCATCCCATCGCCGCCCGGATGAATCACCTGTCCGGGGCGGCGCCGGAGCGCGCTGCGCAACACCGTGCGCCCTCGCCCCCGCCACGCCTTTAGGCTCGATCCCGCTGCGCCTATCGAAAGTCTCAACCGATGAATTTCTGCCTCTTGTAAATAGGAATGGTTATCATTTAGAATTCATCCATCGAATCAAACAACAGCGACGACGAATGACCGATACCACTCGCACCAGCACGCTCACCCTGCGCCGCCCGGCCGCCGCGCTGACCAGCCGTCCGAAGGCTTCAGCAGCGACGGCAACGGCCGCCGCCAAGCCTGCTGCCGAGCGTGCGAACGGTTCCGGCGAAACGGCCGAACGGATGGTGCGTAGCGACGCTTTGCTGCAAGGACATAGTCACATCAGCATTTTGCATAACGGGGAAACGTATCAACTGCGCGCCACCCGTTTGGGCAAGCTGATCCTGACCAAGTAACGACGAACGAGATTTCAGTACCGGGTATTGTGGGGACCACCTCCCAGAGAGGTGTTAGGCATTAGCCAGCCACGACGGCTTGCACGTGAGAACTAGACCCCTTCGTGCAGACACCAAGCCAGCCGTCGCAGCCAGCCAGGCCGCTTTTTTGGTTCCCGCCCATGCGGACACGAGCTACCGTGTACCGTCATGCCAATGAAAAAGCCGTGAAGACAATGTCGCGATGTCGCGAGATCGTCTTCACGGCTTCTGTTTTTTGTGTCGGGCGGCTTGGGCACGCGAATGCTCAGCACAGTAGCCGCCCGATCCCACCTACTTCGAGGCCCAGCCCCAGAACATCAGCCACCAGGCGCTGTCGACCACGGCAAGCGCAGCGGCAAACCACAGCATTGCCAGGCCGCGTTGAACGAAGCGCTCGCTGTAGCGCCGCGTGACGAGCCACGCGAGCCATGCGCTCCACAGATTGGCGATCGCCAGAATCGCGATGCGCAGGTCCGATGCCCACCACAGCGGCACATGCTCGGCACGCAACAGCGACAACGTGGTGGCCGACAAACCAAGGAACACGCCCGCGCCTGCGATCGGAATCAGCCCTTGCGTCAGGTGATGCAGACGCACGGCGCTAAAGCGCCCGAGCATGCGCGTCGCGCCCGTCATCAGAACGAGCAGCGCAGTGCCGTAGACGAGCGCCGTCGCGAGGATGTAACCGATCACCATCGTGCCATCGAGCCACGAGAACACGTCGTTCTGTTCTGGGTAATGCGTGAACAGGAACCACGGCGCGTTCGTATCGAGCGGCCAAGTAATGTCGTGATCGACGAGCCACGTGGCGAAGAACATCTTCAGGTCGACGAACCAGCGCGAAGCCGTCCAGTGGAATGCGCCAATTGCAATACCGAGCAGGCCGTACAGGATCAGCGCGGTGTCCCACACATTCGCCTGCTTGTCGCCGAGCTGCACGACTTCCGACGACGGCGCGCGCCACGTGAGCGCAATCGCGTCGCGGTGGCCGCTGCAACGTCCGCACATATGGCAGTCGGACGCGCCCTTCATATTGCGCAACGGCACGAGTGGCGCGCAATTGATCGGAATCACGCGATGCCCGTGTTCGCCGTTCTTGTACGAGCGGCGCCATGCATCTTCATCGACTTTGTAGTGGAACGGCGCGAGGCGCGCCAGAAGCGAAAAAACCCCGTTGACGGGGCACAGGTATTTGCACCAGACGCGCTTCTCTCGCCCATACAGCAGGCCGATGACAATGGCCGCCAACGTCGAGCCGCCGAGCACCAGCAGCACCGCCTTCGGGTACTGATAGACGCTCACCATCTGACCGTAGATGGTTGTAATGCCGAACGCGACGAAAGGCCAGCCGCCCCAGCGCATCCAGTGCGGAATCGCTTTGCCGCGACCGTGCTTGCTGGCGAATTCCGCGAGAGCGCCTTCGGGACACAGCACGCCACACCAGACGCGGCCGAGCATGACCATCGACAGCAGAACGAACGGCCACCAGATGCCCCAGAACACGAATTGGGCCGCAAGCGTCAGGTTGTTCCACAAATGCGCGCTGTCGTCCGGCAACGGCATCACAGCCGGAACGAGGATCAGCAACGCGTACACCGTGACCACGACCCACTGGATGCCGCGGATTGCGGAACCGTGACGCTGCATCCACTGCCCGGCCGCGGCGAGACGCCCCGGGCGGGTCATGACGGTACTCATGCTGCACGCCCTGCCGCTTGTTGCGCCGGCTTGCGGTTGGCACGGCGCAGCAGCAGATAGACGACCCCCCAGTACACCGCGTACGCGATCAGATTCATCAGCGCGGGATGCGCGCGATAACCGGTGAGCGTCGCGACAAGCGAGCCGAAGGTGCTCGAATCATCGAGCACAGCCGACGTGTTCCACATCTGGTCGACGATGGTCGGCAGGAATTCCTTGTCGATCAGCTTATCGACGCCCGTTTGAAAGAGCCCCGCGCCGAGGAACAGCAGCATGATTTCCGTCACGCGGAAAAAGAGCCGCCACGAGAAGAACTTGCCGCCCAGTTGCAGCACGTAGAACGTGAGCAATGCGAGACCGAGGCCGATCACGACCGCGAGCATCTGGTTGGTGTCCACGTGACCGGACTGACCGAAGCCGAGGCCGTACAGGAAAATCACGGTCTCGCTGCCTTCGCGCGCGATCGCGAGAGCCACGAGCAGCGCCACGCCCCACCAGTTGGAGTCGCGCTGGCTTTGTTGCAGCGAGCGTTCCATGTCGCGTTTCAGCGAGCGGCCGTGCTGCTTCATCCACAGAACCATTTGCACGATCAGCACGCAGGCAACCAGCACCATCGCGGTCTGGAAATAATCCTGCGCGTCGCCGGAGAGCACCTCGGTGAAGCCGACGAGCGCCGCGCCAAGCGCCACCGCTGCGATCAGGCCCGCCACGACGCCGCCCCACAGGTACGGCAGACCGCGGCGCGCATCGTCGTCGCCATTTTTCAGCCACGCGTACAGGATACCGACGACCAGCAATGCCTCGACACTTTCCCGCCACACGATGAATAGAATCTGACCCATCAAGGACTCCCTTCTGCTCTGCAACTGCTCTTGCGAGCGCAGCGGCCCTAAGCCTTCGCGCTCGCCTCAAAAACCACTGCTACTTCGCGACGATCACGCCCTGCGCCTGCTGGTGGAAATCGTCGAAAAACTTGTACTCGCCGGGTTCCAGCGGAGCGATCACGACGAAAGAATCCGCGCCCGGCGCGAGGACTTTTTCCTTGCGCAACTGGACGCTTTCGAACTCGGCGGCGCCCTTGCCGGTATTGCGCACCTCGATCTTGATACGCTGCCCCGCCGGCACTTCGATGCGGGCCGGATTCAGCTTGCCGTCGTTCATTTCGAGCTTGAACGTGGGCAGATCGGCTGCATGCGCCGCGCCCGCCAGCAAAATCGACGAGGCAAGCACAGCGATCTTTCGGTTGATTCTCATTGGCGTTTCCAGAAAACGCGGCGCGAGGCGTGGAGTCCGCGCGCCGCCTGCTGCATTCATTCACCTGTCACAGCGTGCTCGCATACTGCCAGGTGACGAGTTGCGACGATCGTGGAGATCAGTACCCGCCCTTCTTGCCGATGCCGGCGAACGTAAAGTCGTATTCAAGCGTGATCGGCTTGAACCACGGACCTACGCCGGTTTCCTTGTCGACGTGGCGACCAAACGCCATGTGGCCGGTTTGCATCGGCGCTTCGACGATCATCTTCAGGTGATACTTGCCGGGGCCTTGCAGCTTCACGTTGTCGCCGTAGTGCGGGCCGTCGTTGGCGACCATCGCCATCATGTCGCCCTTCTGCGTCTCTTTCGAACCGGCTTTCGTCAGTTCGTAGCGCACCTGCAGATACGGCATCCAGTCGCCTTCCGCGAAGCCTGTCGGATTGTTCTTGACTGCGTGGATGTCCGCTTCGAGGTGGATGTCCGAATCCGACGCCTTGCGCATCATGCCTTCCGGCTCCATCGTGATCGGCTGCAGATACACCGCGCCAATTTCCATGCCGCCCTGAATCTGCTGCTTGCCGATCGGATATTCGGCGGCCGTTGCCGAAAGAGCCGCCACCGCCGCAGCCGTGGCAACGCCGCCACGCACAAATGAAGAAATCCGCATTGAAACTCCTTGTTTTTATCAGACTCGATTTGATCCCATTGGAACAGTGCGTCGGGCGACGAACCGAAGCAGATCGCATAATTGAACGTTAATGCGAACCATTCTCAATATTGGTCGAGTTTATCATCTCTCGCCTGCTGGAACAAATCCGGACGCACGCCGAGCCTTATGCCAGCAGGGGCTTAAGGATGTCTTAAGAAACAGGGTGTGGGCGTGAAGCGGCGGGCAATTCCATTGACGGTCTTGTCCGCGTACCGGCAAAAAGAAGCGCGGCACATTGCCGCGCCCTTTGCGCTAGAACCACGCTGCTTCGTCGCTGCATGGTCCTGCCGATTTAGTCGACGCCCGAGACGTGGTCGCCGACATTCGCCCCGAACACGCGCTGACGCAGCAACGCCAGCTGGTCGCGCGTTTGCGCGGCCTTCTCGAACTCGAGGTTTTTCGCGTGCTCCATCATCTGCTTTTCGAGGCGTTTGAGTTCCTTGGCCAGCTGCTTCTCGGACATGTCCTCGAATTTAGCGCGAGTCTGCTGTTCCTTCAGCTCGGCGCGGGCGTCGTCGACGTTGTACACGCCGTCGATAATGTCGCGGATGCGCTTCACCACGCCGCGCGGCGTAATACCGCGTTCGAGGTTGAACGCAATCTGCTTGGCGCGCCGCCGCTCGGTCTCGTCAATGGCGCGGCGCATTGAATCGGTCACCTTGTCCGCATACAGGATGGCCTTGCCGTTCACGTTGCGCGCCGCCCGGCCGATGGTCTGAATCAGCGAGCGCTCGGCGCGCAGAAAGCCTTCCTTGTCCGCGTCGAGAATCGCGACGAGCGACACCTCGGGAATATCCAGACCTTCGCGCAGCAGGTTGATCCCGACGAGCACGTCGAAAGTGCCGAGCCGCAAGTCGCGGATGATCTCGACGCGCTCCACCGTGTCGATGTCGCTATGCAGATAGCGCACCTTGACACCATGGTCGCTGAGAAACTCCGTCAATTGCTCGGCCATGCGCTTGGTCAGTACGGTCACCAGCACGCGATCGCCCGCCTTGACGCGCTCGTTGATCTCGGCGAGCACGTCGTCGACCTGGCTGCGCGCGGGCCGCACCTCGATTTCCGGATCGACGAGGCCGGTCGGACGCACGAGCTGCTCCGCAACCTGGCCCGAGGTCTTCTTTTCGTAATCTGCCGGCGTGGCCGACACGAACACGACCTGGCGCATCTTGCGCTCGAACTCGTTGAATTTCAGCGGCCGGTTGTCGAGCGCGGAAGGCAGACGGAACCCGTAGTCCACCAGGTTTTCCTTGCGCGCCCGGTCGCCGTTGTACATGCCGTTCAACTGGCCGATCAGCACATGCGATTCGTCGAGCAGCATGATGGCGTCCGACGGCAGGTAATCGACCAGCGTGGGCGGCGGCTCGCCAGGCGCCGCGCCCGAAAAGTGCCGCGAATAATTCTCGATGCCCTTGCAGAAACCGAGCTCCTGCAGCATCTCCAGGTCGAACCGCGTGCGCTGTTCGAGCCGTTGTGCTTCGACCAGCTTGCCTTCGCTATAGAAGAATTCCAGCCGCTCGCGCAGTTCGGCCTTGATCGTTTCGACCGCGCGCACGACGGTGTCGCGCGGCGTCACGTAATGCGACGACGGATAGACGGTAAAACGCGGAATTTTCTGACGCACCCGTCCGGTGAGCGGGTCGAAGAGTTGCAACGTTTCGACTTCGTCGTCGAATAATTCCACGCGCACCGCCATTTCCGCGTGTTCGGCCGGGAAGATGTCGATGGTGTCGCCTCGGACGCGGAACGAGCCGCGCTGGAAGTCCGCCTCGTTGCGGTTGTACTGCATCGCGATGAGCCGCGCGATGATGTCGCGCTGGCCGAGCTTGTCGCCCGTGCGCAGCGTGAGAATCATCTGGTGGTATTCGGACGGATTACCGATGCCGTAAATAGCCGACACGGTCGCGACAATCACCACGTCGCGCCGCTCCATCAGGCTTTTCGTGGCCGACAGGCGCATCTGCTCGATGTGTTCGTTGATCGACGAGTCTTTCTCGATGAACAGGTCGCGCTGCGGCACGTAGGCTTCCGGCTGATAGTAGTCGTAGTACGAAACGAAGTACTCGACCGCATTGCGCGGAAAGAACTCGCGGAATTCCGAGTAAAGCTGTGCAGCGAGCGTCTTGTTCGGTGCGAACACGATGGCCGGACGGCCGAGCCGCGCGATCGTGTTGGCCATCGTGAAGGTCTTGCCCGACCCCGTCACGCCGAGCAGCGTCTGGAACGAAAGGCCGTCCTCGACGCCTTCGACGAGCGTCTCGATCGCCGTTGGCTGGTCGCCGGCGGGCGGATAGGGCTGATAAAGCTGGAACGGCGAGCCTTCGAAGCGGACGAATCGGGATTCGTCGAGCGCGTCGTCGACTTCGGTCAAATGTTGTTCGGACATGGGGGCGGCAGCGGCCTTGGGCAAAAAACTATTCTAACGGGTTGCATCGAGATGGACCGGCGACGGACCAAGCGGATCTGCGTAGGCTGGCAGCGCTGAGTGATGCGGCCGGTTTTAGACATTTAGCGACGGCCTGCCCGTTTTTCAAGCAAATAAGTCCGCCAAGGGGCGTTCTCGTCCGAAAAACGTTCGTAGATTCGTTACAATGCGAAGTTGCGCTCGCTTGCGGCTGTCCGCGTTCTGCATCATCCGGCGTTTGCGTTTTGCATGAAACGCAGTCGGCACGGTCGCGCATGCTCGTAGCTGCCCTCTTTTCACTACTGCTGCCCACCCACCATGTCTCTGTTCTCCGCCGTCGAACTTGCTCCCCGCGACCCGATTCTGGGCCTGAACGAAGCCTTCAACGCCGACACGCGCCCCACCAAAGTCAACCTCGGCGTTGGCGTGTATTTCAACGAAGAAGGCAAGATCCCGCTGCTGCGCGCCGTGCGCGACGCGGAAAAGGCACGTGTCGAAGCCGCGTTGCCGCGCGGCTATCTGCCTATCGAAGGCATTGCCGCCTACGACGCAGCCGTGCAAAAGCTGCTGCTCGGCAACGATTCGCCGCTGATCGCCGCGGGCCGCGTCGTGACGGCGCAGGCACTGGGCGGCACGGGCGCGCTGAAGATCGGCGCGGACTTCCTGAAGCGTCTGAACCCCAGCGCCAAGGTCGCGATCAGCGACCCGAGCTGGGAAAACCACCGCGCACTGTTCGAAGCCGCGGGCTTCGAAGTCGTGTCGTATCCGTATTACGACGCGCACACTCACGGCGTCAATTTCGACGGCATGCTTAGCGCGCTGAACAGCTACGCAGCGGGCACGGTTGTCGTGTTGCACGCATGCTGCCATAACCCGACGGGCGTGGACCTGACCGTCGATCAATGGAAACAGATCGTCGAGGTCGTCAAGGCGCGCAATCTGATGCCGTTTCTCGACATCGCCTATCAGGGCTTTGGCGACAACATCGAAGCCGACGCAGCGGCCGTGCGACTCTTCGCGGCCTCCGAACTGAATGTGTTCGTCTCGTCGTCGTTCTCCAAGTCGTTCTCGCTGTACGGGGAGCGTATCGGCGCGCTGTCCATCATCACGGGCAGCAAGGAAGAAGCTACTCGCGTGCTGTCGCAACTCAAGCGCGTGATCCGAACGAACTACTCGAACCCGCCGACGCATGGCGGCTCGGTGGTCGCCGCGGTGCTCGCGTCGCCGGAACTGCGTGCCACGTGGGAAACGGAACTCGCGGGGATGCGTGACCGGATTCGAGCAATGCGCAATGGCCTCGTCGAACGCCTGAAGGCAAACGGCGTGGATCGCGACTTCAGCTTCGTGAATGCGCAGCGCGGCATGTTCTCGTACTCAGGCCTGACCGCGCCGCAAGTGGATCGTCTGCGCGAAGAGTTCGGCATTTACGCTGTCAGCACGGGCCGCATCTGCGTTGCTGCATTGAATACGCGCAACCTCGACGTGGTAGCCAACGCGATTGCCCACGTGTTGAAGTAAAGCCTTTTCCAAGGCGCGCGATGCCGCGCGCTCTGGTTGATTCGGCTGAAGCCGAATGTGAGAACGGCGCCCCTTTGAGGGCGCCGTTCTCGTTTGTGGACTCTGTGTTGGCGGATGATGTCAGCGCGAGTCGCGATGAATGTCGTGCGTGACGAAGCCCGCGTCGTTATCCGGCATGGCAAGCCATTCCGGCTGCGAGAGCGAATGGCGGATGTCTGCCAGTCCGCTTTCCCAGTGCTCCCGCATGGTCGAGAGGCCAAACTGGAAGTCCTTGTAGTGCCCTTCGTATTCCTTCTGCCTGTAGATGAGATGAATCACGTTGTAGCGCTTCGAGCACGACAGGTCTTCAGCCAGCTTGCACCATGGATCGTCGCGCTGGTCCGGCGAGACCCGGTCCAGCACCTCACGCAACACGTGCCGGAAACGCTGTGAGCGTTGCAGCATGTCGGTCACAAGACGCGTGCGGCTGGAATATTGAATGTCTTTCATGCGCCCCTGCACGTCGGTGATGTTGTCGGGCACCGGCCCGATCGCGCTCCACAGATCGACCTGGAACGCCAGCGTGTCGCGCCGCGGCGTGGTTTGAATCACCTCGTAGAGCGGCGTGTTCGACATCAAGCCGCCGTCCCAGTAATACTGGCCGTCGATTTCCACAGCAGCGAAGCCGGGCGGCAGAGCACCGGATGCCATGAAGTGCTCAGCCCTCAGCGTGGTCTGCGTGTTGTCGAAGTACGCAAAATTTCCCGTGCCGCAATTGACGGCGCCCACGGACACGCGCATTTCCCGTGAGTTGATGCGGTCGAAGTCGCACAGATTTTCCAACGTCGCTTTGAGCGGCGCGGTGTCGTAGTAGCTGGCCGCTTGCGGCGGTCCCGACACGGTCGGCAAAGGCGGCGGAAAGCGCGGCACGAAGAAGCCCTTCTGCCCTTCCACGAGCGCGCCAATGGCCTGTGTTGCCGTGAAAGCTTTACGCACTGCGTCGCTTGAATTGAAAAACGCGTGCTCGATGAACGCGGGCAACGGCAGACCGAATGCGGGCTGGCAGATGGTTTCCCAGAATTGCAGCAGCCGTTCGACCCGCTTTTCCGGCGGATTGCCGGCGATGATCGCCGTATTCAACGCGCCGATAGAAATGCCTGCCAGCCAGTTCGGCTCGACGCCTGCTTCATGAAGCCCCTGAAAAACGCCGGCCTGATATGCACCCAGCGCGCCGCCACCCTGCAGTGTGAGCGCGATGGTTTCATAGGCCGGCACTTGCACGCGCTTGCCGCGAGTCGACGCAGACGCCGCGCTGGCGCCTGCGCCTTCCTCATTACCGGCCGCGCCGACGCGCGCCCGTTTGAGATTGCGTTGCGCCATGCGCACCTCCTTATTGCATGTACCAGCCGTGACTTACGATAAACGATTGGCCCGTCAGTGCAGCGGTGGGGAAAGTCGACAGGAACAGGACGGTTTGCGCGACGTCTTCCACCGTGGTGAAAATGCCGTCGACCGTACCGCCCAGCATGACGCGCTTGACCACTTCTTCTTCGCTGATGTTCAGTTCCTTGGCCTGCTCCGGAATCTGCTTGTCGACGAGCGGCGTACGCACGAAACCCGGACACACGACATGGGAGCGCACATTGTGTTTTGCGCCTTCCTTGGCGAGCACGCGAGCGAGACCGAGCAGCGCATGCTTGGCCGTCACGTAGGCGGACTTGAGCGGCGACGCCTCATGCGAGTGAACCGAGCCCATGTAGATCACGATGCCGCCGCGATCGTCCTTGTACATGTGCTTGAGCGCCGCCTTCGTGGTCAGGAACGCCCCGTCCACGTGAATGGCTTGCATCTTCTTCCAGTCGGAAAACGAGTAGTTTTCAATCGGATTGACGATCTGAATGCCGGCATTGGAAATGAGGATGTCGACCGAACCGAGCTCCGCCGCCACTTTGTCGATGCCCTGGTTCACCGCGTCTTCGTTGGTGACGTCCATGGCGATGCCGATTGCCTTGCCCCCGCCCTTCGTAATTTCTTCAGCGACGGCATTCGCGCCGTCCTGGTTCAGGTCGGCAATTGCGACAGCCGCGCCCGCAGCCGAAAGGGTCAACGCAATCTGCTTGCCGATGCCGCTCGCCGCGCCGGTGACGACCGCGACCTTGCCATTCAGATTTGTGTTCAGTGACGACATCCAGAACCTCCATGCAGTTGATGAGCAATGAGACCACGAGCCGCGCGCAGCGAGAAGTAGACCGAATGGCATAGGCGCGCATAGGCACTGTCCTATACCGTTCGGCCGATGTTGCACTGCGGCCAATGCTGCTATTGTGCATGAACCGTGTGGAATCGATCGGTAAAAAGCACGCCCCGGCTTATCTATTTAAACTAGGCGTTCTGGCAGGATTCCGGTCGCTTCACTATCGAGGAGAATTGCATGAATTATCGGCGTCTAGGCCGCTCGGGCCTGCAGGTCAGCGAGTTGTCCATCGGCTCGTGGGTTACGTACGGCAATCAGGTCGACCATCGCGCGGCGCGTGAATCGCTCGCTGCCGCGCGCGATGCGGGGGTCAATTTCTTCGACAACGCGGAGGTGTACGCAGGCGGCAAGTCGGAAGAAATCATGGGCCAGGCGCTCAAGGAACTGGCATGGCCACGCGTGAGCTACGTCGTGTCGACGAAATTCTTCTGGGGCCTGGAAGAAGCGCCCAATCAGTACCACACGCTGAACCGCAAATATCTGCTGAACGCAATCGACTCGTCGCTCAAGCGTCTGCAACTCGACTATGTCGATCTGGTCTTCTGCCATCGGCCAGACCCGAACACGCCCGTCGAGGAAACCGTATGGGCAATGAGCGACATGATCACGCGCGGCAAAGCCTTGTACTGGGGCACGTCCGAGTGGAGCGCCGACGAAATCCGCGCCGCTTATGACATCGCGGAGCGGCACCATCTGCACAAGCCGGTCATGGAACAGCCGCAGTACAACCTGTTTCACCGCAAGCGCGTCGAACAGGAATACAAGCGTCTCTACGAAGATATCGGTCTCGGTCTGACTACCTGGAGCCCGCTCGCGTCCGGCCTGCTCACCGGCAAGTATCGCAACGGCGTGCCTGCCGACAGCCGCGCCCAGTTGCAGGGCTACGACTGGCTGCGCAAACAGGTTACCGACGCGGGCAAAAACAACGTGGTCGGCAAGCTCGGCGAAGTGGCCGACGAACTGGGCTGCACCGTCGGCCAGCTTGCGATTGCATGGATTCTCAAGAATCCGCATGTCAGCACGGTGATTACAGGCGCATCGCGCGTCGAGCAGATTAGCGAGAACATGAAATCCGCTGAGGTCGCCGAGCAGATCACGCCGGAGATCAAAGAGAGAATCGAAGGTATCTTCGGAGACGTGTACGACTAACGTCGCTCTGTCGGACGTCTGGTTACGGCCGCGGCAAGATTGTGGCCGTGGTCCCAGTCGTGGTGGTAGTCGCGCAGGGTACCGCGCAATCCGACAACGCGTACGGTAGCACCGCCGCAAGTCACTGCGCCGCGCGCGGCGTCGCGTACAATACGCGACCGCGCGGCACATCGGCGTTCTGTGCCGGCGTGCCGCCGCAATGCATCCGCATCGTCGACTCCAGCCTGGAACGGCGCGCCCTCTTTCTGCATCTCCTCATCATGCTCAGCTATCGCCACGCCTTTCATGCAGGCAACCACGCCGACGTTCTCAAACACGCGGTCTTGTTGCAGCTATTGCGCTACCTCGGTCAGAAGGACAAGGCCTACTGGTATATCGACACGCATGCCGGCGCGGGCGTCTATTCGCTGCAGGAAGGCTATGCGGTCAAGACCGGTGAGTTTCAGACAGGCATCGCCAGGCTGTGGGAGCGCAACGATCTCCCGTCGCTCTTCTCCGACTATGTCGATGAAGTCGCCGCGCTCAATCCCGACGGCCAGTTGCGCTTCTACCCCGGCTCGCCGTATATCGCCTGGCGCCAGATGCGCGAGCAGGACCGTATGCGTTTATTCGAGTTGCACACCACTGAGATCGACGTGCTGCGTCACAACTTTCGCGATGCGGGCCGTCGCGCGATGCTGTACGCGGGCGACGGTTTCGACGGCATTCTCGCACTGCTCCCGCCGGCGCCGCGTCGTGCGCTGATACTGCTCGATCCTTCGTATGAGGACAAGCGCGACTACACGCGCACGCTGCGGTGCGTCGAAGAGAGCCTGAAGCGCTTCCCCACCGGTACCTACGCGGTCTGGTATCCGCAAGTGAAGCGCCTCGAATCGCAACGCTTTCCCGACCAGCTGAAAAAGCTGCAGGAGCGCAACTGGCTGCACGTCAGCCTCACGGTGAGCAATCCGCCCACGGACGGATTCGGGCTTTATGGCAGCGGCATGTTTATCCTGAATCCGCCGTACACGCTGCCGAAGCTGCTGAAGGACCAGATGCCCTGGCTGGTCAAAGCGCTCGGTGAGGACAAGGCCGCGCAGTTCAAGGTCGAATATCGCGGCGATTGACGCCGGGCGAGGCCGCGCATAGTCGAATAGCGCCCCCCTCGCCGCGCTGTCACTTGAGTTGTGCCGCGGCCTTGCGGGCGAAGTCGTTGGTATAGGTCGCGTTCAGGTCGATCTTTTTCGGATCGAGCCGGTTATCGAACGACGCCAGTGCGCGCAACGAAGTCTCCGGGCCGTCGGCGGGCATCAGGCCGTCTGGCGAATAAGCGTCGCGCACATTGTGGAACGCCTCGACATAGAGCGAGGAATCATTGAGCAGATAGGCCGGCGGCACCATCTTCAGCAGATCGGCATCGCTCGCGGTCTGCAGCCAGTGATCCGCACGCACGATGGCATTGGCGAGCGCCTGCGTCGTCTTCGGGTATTTCTGAATGAAACTCTCCGGCGCATAGAGTGTGGCCGCCGGCATCGTTCCGCCGAACACTTCCTGCGTTCCTTTGACGGTGCGCGTATCCACCAGCACCTTGATTGAGCCGCCGCGTGTGAGCTTTGTCATCATCGGATCGACGTTGGATAACGCGTCGATCTGACCGTTGCTCACCGCCGCGAGCACGGTTGCGCCGCTGCCTACACCGATCGCCGCAATGTCGCTTCTCTGCACGCCGGCCTTGCGCAAGGCGACAGTCAGCACGAGATCGGTCGATGACCCCGGCGCGCTCACGCCGACCTTTGCGCCTTTGAAATCGGCAAGCGTCTTGATCTTGTCTGCCTTCGACGTCAATACGGCAACGACGATCTGCGGCGCGCGGCCCATCAACGCAAAAGCCCGGTAGCGTTGCCCCTTCGCCTGCATGAATAGTGTGTGCTCGAATGCCCCGGCGCCGATATCCGCGCTGCCGCCCACTACTGCTTCGAGTGCTTTGGAACCGCCCGCGAAGTCTTCGAGCGTGACCTCGAGACCCTCGTCCTTGAAATAGCCCAACTGCTGAGCCGTGAGCACCGGCAAGTAGTAAAGACCCGGCAGACCGCCAACGGCCATTGTCAAAGCCGGCTTTTCGGGGACGTCTTTCGCGGACGCCACGCCGTGAAGTGCGGCAACGGCGAACAACGTGGCGCAAACGGCGGCACGCCGCATCCAGTGATTGGGCATTTGACGTCTCCTTTTTGTATGTTCTCGTTCAATCTGGTTGCCGGGCCGCCCGTGTGGGCGCTACCGGCGCGACTTTGCGGCACAGACCGCTTGAGGATTGTCGTCGCCCGACTGGTGGCGCGCCATGCGCCCAAACCCGAATGGCCAGGCGCGGGCGCGCAAATTCGCTGCGCCGCGTCTCGCGCGGACGTCTGGGCAGCAATCTACGGGCAGGATCGGCGCGAGTCGGCTATTGCGGACGCGGAGCCGGCCGAGGCACGGGATAAGGTTGAGGATACGGTTGAGGTTGTGGTGCGACACCACCGCCGCCGACGGGCAACTGGATATACGGTGCGACGACGATCGGCACGGACGAATTCGGCGCCAGTTCGGTAGGCGTAGCGATAGGTTGTGCTTCGACGATGGGCTGCCGCGACAGCGGCGCTGTCTGCAGGACGGTTCCGCTCTGCCCGTCGCTGATTCCATTCTGCGAGTCGAGGATTACAGGCTTGCGGCTATTGCTGGACGCAGCAGACGCGCTCGACACGGCGCAAGCCGTGGCAAACAAAACTGCAATGGCGGTCAGAGAGAATTTGAACGAATGGGTCGAAGACATGGGGCGGACCGGTTGAGCCGCGAAGGCCGGATTGCGCTGAAAAACGCTTTACCTTACCGCGACGCGGACTTCGCCGCTAGTCGATATTCGCCATCTCGAGCTTTGAGACGCCTTGAGGACAACGCGGCGCCCAGAAGTGACAAAGCCCCGCAAAAGACGGGGCTCACACTTAACAGCTACTTCTGAACTACTGTGGCGGCAAAAGACGCTCGCCTAAAAACTTACAGCGAATAGCCGTTGGCTTCGAGCGAGCGGATGCGCTGTTCGAGCTGGACGATATCCGACGACGAAGCCAGATACGCTTCACGGCGGTCGCGCTCTGCAGTTTCAAACCAGGTGCTCAGTTTTTCAAGGACGTATGCAAACATGATGTTCTCCAAGGATCAGATTGAATCCCCGGTGGATCGGGCATCAGGGATTTCCCGTAAAAGGGTTAACCCGGATTATAGGCTGATGGTGCAACCGCGCCAGTGAAATGCTCGCATGATGTGCATTCCAAAATGGAATGACGCACTCCCTAGGTGCATAAAGCACGTTGATTTGATTGAAAGGCAGAAACGCCCGTAGACCAAAAAGTATGAGATAGACTCATTTGATGCACACATTAGGTGCATAAAGCAACAAATCGCCTTCCTGCATCGCTACGCGTTAACGTCCGCCTTCGAAAGCCCCTTGCAACCGTTCCCGCTCTCCGCCGAAACCATGCCGACGTCCGCAAGCCCCTCGATAATCGGACATTCCGGACGGTCGTCGCCGTGACAATGGTTGGCAAGATGCGCCAGCGTGTCGCGCATATCGGTCAGTTCGGCGATGCGTCGATCAAGTTCGGCCACGTGGTCCAGCGCGATTGCCTTCACTTCGGCACTCGCGCGCGTGCGGTCGTGCCACAGCGCGAGCAGCCGCCGGATGTCTTCCACAAGAAAGCCCAGTCGACGCGCCCGGCGAATGAAGCGCAGTGAATGCACCTCTTGCGGACCGTAGACACGATAGCCGGCAGTCGTTCGGGATTTCGCCGCGAGCAAGCCGACGCTTTCGTAGTAGCGAATCATTTTCGCCGTGACGCCCGATGCGCGGGCCGCTTCACCAATGTTCATCACTGTTTCCCCACTCAATGCGTCGATCGTACACCTTCCCATGATGGGAAGGTCAGCCACTTAATTTGGTCAGGAAGGCATAATTCAATCATCGCAACCGACATTTCCCCGAGGCAATTCCGATGAAAACCGAATTCCAGGTTGAAGGCATGAGCTGCCAGCATTGTGTCGCGGCAGTCACCAACGCGATTCGCGAGCACGACGAAGCCGCGCAAGTGCAGGTAGATCTCGCGGCGGGCCGGGTCGCGGTCGAGTCGACGCAATCGGTCGACGCTTTGAAAGCCGCGATCGACGAGGCCGGCTACACGGTCAAAGGCGTGTCGCCCGGCGCGGCGAGCTAAGGGGAACGCGGATCATGTTCAAGGTCGCAGTCATAGGAGCGTCTGGCCTGCTCGGTCGCGCTGTCGTCGACGAACTGGCGGCTCAGCCGGCCTGGCAAGTCGTCGGCACCGCCTTCAGCCGGCCAATGCCGAACACCGTCACGCTCGATGTCCGGGATCCGCGGGCAGTCGAGCAGTTTGTCGAGCGCGAAGCGCCGGATGCGCTCGTGATTGCCGCCGCCGAGCGTCGACCGGATGTGTGCGAGCGTCAGCCGGAAGTGGCCCGCGCGCTCAATGTGGATGCCGTGCGCGCGATCGCCGCCGCCGCGCATCGCCGCGGCGCGTGGACGCTGTCCATTTCCACCGATTACGTTTTCGACGGCACTCATCCGCCCTATCGGCCGGATTCCACACCGGCGCCGCTCAATGCATATGGGCGCAGCAAGCTGGACGGCGAGCAGGCGTTGACCGACACGACCGACCTGGGCTGCGTGCTGCGCTTGCCGCTGCTGTACGGGCCGATTGTCGATTGGGCGGAATCCGCCGTGACGAGTCTCGTGCCGGCCATTGCCGCGTCGGCATCGGCGCAGGGCCAGGCGGCCAACATGGACGCATGGGCGATCCGCTATCCGACCTTCACGCCGGACGTCGCGTTTGTGATCCGGCAGATGCTCGAGCGTCACGCCGCGGGTGACGCGATTCGCGGCATCGTGCAATGGTCGGGCGACGAACCGATGACCAAGTACGAGATCGCCATGCGCCTCGCGCAAGCGCTGCAACTCGACGCGCGGCTCGTGCCGCAACACACGCCGGCCGATGCGACGCCGCGTCCGCATAATTGCCACCTGGCGTCGGACCGGCTGGAGCAACTCGGGATCGGCCGCCGCACGCCGTTCGATACGGCGATACGCGAGGTGTTGGCCGCCTTTCCGTGGCGCGGCGATACATCCGCCTGAACCGAATAGCGCGATTTTTGCTCTGCAGGCATGCGCTGAACGTTGACGACCTCGCGAAGCGCACCAACGTCTCAGCAAAAATTCCTGCTAACGGAATGCAGCCCGCCCAGCAGATGCGACATATCGACGAGCCGTTGTGCGACCAGATGCCGGACCTCGCCCTGGCATTGCCATACTCCATACACAGCCAGCAGCGACGCACTGAGCGCTTCCTTGCGTTGCTTCTCGAGCAGGCTTGGCCACACGATGACGTTCACGTTGCCCGTTTCGTCTTCGATCGTCACGAACACCACGCCTTTCGCGGTGCCGGGACGCTGCCGCACGGTGACGAGACCGCAGCCTCGCGCAAGCCGGCCGTCGCGATAAGTGCGCAGCGTCGCAGCCGGCATCAACCGGTTTGCAAGCAACTGCGGGCGTAACAGTTCCAGCGGATGGCGCCCGAGCGTCAGACCCACTGAGCGGTAATCCGCCACGATGTCGTGTGCTTCGGAGGGCGCGCCGAGTTCGGGCGTTTCGTCCTCGACGGCCGCGATTGCAAGCATGTCCTTGTCCGGCACGGCAGCGACCGACTGCCAGAGCGCCTCGCGCCGGTTGCCGGCAAGCGAGACCAGCGCATTGGCGTCCGCCAGGATATGCAGGTCCCGGCGATCGAGCGCCGCGCGACGCGCGAGGTCTTTCGCGCTTGCGAACGGGCGCACCGCACGCGCATTCTCAATCCGCTCGGCTGTGCCTTCCTTCATGCCACGTAGCAGCGACAGGCCCAGACGCACCGCAGGCCGTGCGGCATCCGCAATACGCTCAAGAGACGAGTTCCACCCACTGATAGTCACATCGACTGGCAGTACGCTGACACCATGCCGTTGCGCGTCCTGCACGAGTTGCGATGGCGAGTAGAAGCCCATAGGCTGGCTGTTGAGCATGGCGGCCAGAAATGCCTCGGGCTCATGGCATTTGAGCCAGCTGCTCGCATACACGAGCAGCGCGAAACTCGCGGCATGACTCTCCGGAAAACCATATTCGCCAAAACCTTTTATCTGTTCGAAGATGGCTTCCGCAAACGCAAGGTCATAGCCCCGCTCCTGCATGCCGAGCACAATGCGGTCATAGTATTTGCCGAGACCACCCTTGCGTTTCCACGCCGCCATTGCGCGCCGCAACTGGTCGGCCTCGCCCGCCGTAAAGCCCGCGGCGAGAATCGCGACCTGCATCACCTGCTCCTGAAAAATCGGCACGCCGAGCGTGCGGCCCAGCGCGGTCTCCAAATCCTTGCTTGGATAGGTGACCGGCTCAAAGCCCTGGCGACGGCGCAGATAAGGATGAACCGCACCACCCTGAATCGGACCCGGCCGCACGATGGCCACTTCTATCACCAGGTCGTAGAACGTTCGAGGCCGCATGCGCGGCAGCATCGACATCTGTGCGCGCGACTCGATCTGGAAGACCCCCACCGTGTCGGCGGCGGAAATCATGTCGTAGGTCGCATCGTCTTCTGAGGGAATGTCCTGCATCTCGAAGCGCTCGCCGCGCTGCTCCGACACGAGGTCGAGCGTGCGCCGAATGGCCGACAGCATGCCGAGCGCAAGCACGTCGATCTTGAGCAGCCCCAGCGATTCGAGGTCGTCCTTGTCCCATTGGATGACGCTGCGCTCTGCCATCGCGGCGTTCTCAACGGGAACGAGGCGCGTGAGCTTGCCCCGGCTGATGACGAACCCGCCCGAGTGCTGCGACAGATGCCGCGGAAAACCATACAGTTGCGCGGCGAGCGTGGCCCACGCGCGGATGAGCGGCGTTTGCGGGTTCAGCCCGCATTCCTCGAAGCGCTTCAGCAGGTCCGCGCTGTTATCGAACCAGTGATGCGACTTGGCGACCGCATCGACTATCTGCATATCGACACCGAGCGCCTTCCCCGTTTCGCGCAAGACGCCACGCGCACGATACGTCGAGACCGCAGCGGCAATCGCCGCGCGGTCGCGACCGTACTTGCGATAGATGTACTGAATCACTTCTTCGCGCCGCTGATGCTCGAAGTCGACGTCGATGTCAGGCGGCTCCCCACGCTCTTTCGAGATGAAGCGCTCGAAAAGCATGTTGCCGCGCGCGGGGTCGACTTCCGTCACGCCGAGGCAATAGCAGACAGCCGAATTGGCCGCCGATCCGCGTCCCTGACACAGAATGTGCTGACTGCGCGCAAAGCGGACCAGGTCGTAGACCGTCAGGAAGTACGGTTCATATTGCAGGTCGGCAATCAGTTCAAGCTCGTGCTCGATCTGCTCCTGCACCTGGTGCGGAATGCCCGACGGAAAGCGCCGTTGCGCGCCGATGTACGTCTCCTGCCGGAGATAGGCAGTCGGCGTAAAGCCGGGCGGTATCAGTTCGTCGGGATACTCGTAGCGCAGTTCGTCGAGCGAGAAGGTGCAGCGCGCGGCGATGTCGACGGTCGCGGCAAGTGCCTCCGGCGAATACAGATTGGCCAGCCGCAGCCGCGAGCGCAGGTGCTGCTCCGCATTCGGCGCAAGCTCGTATCCGCATTCATGAACCGGCTTGCCGACGCGAATGGCGGTTATCGTGTCCTGCAGCGGTTTTCTTGAACGCACGTGCATGACCACTTCGCCGAGTGCGACCACCGGCACGTCCCGATTGCGCGCGACGAATTCGACCGCGCCGCGGTGAATGTCGTCCATCGCCCGCTGATGAAGCACGAGGCCCACCCACGCGCGTGCGGGAAAGGTCTCGTCCAGCCATTCGACCTGGGCATCGAGTACATCTTCTTTTGCCGGGAAGGTCGGCACGAGAATGGCCAGGCAGTCCGGCAGGCCCAGCAGGTGCCGGTATTCCTTCTCCGGTCGCGACAGGTCCTGCGGCGTGAGCCGGTATTCGCCCTTCGGCGCGCGCGTACGCGCCAGCGTGATGAGTTCGGACAGATTGCCGTAGCCCTCGCGATTTTTCGCCAGCAGGATGAGTCCGAATGCCGGCGAGCCGTCGGCGTTCACCAGACGAAAGTAGGAGCCGACGATAAACGGCAGCTTCGCTTCTTTCGCCGCGACGTGCGCGCGCACCACACCGGCAAGCGAGCACTCGTCGGTAATGGCAAGCGCCGAGTAGCCCAGTTGCGCGGCGCGCTCAGCGAGTTCCTCGGCGTGCGACGCGCCACGCAGAAACGAAAAATTGGAGAGGCAGAAAAGCTCGGCATACGCCGGCAGCATGCTGAAGGTGGCATCCATGGCGCGTCATCCGAAAAGGCCATGAAGGAACCACCGCTGGTCTTCTTCGGCGTCGCGGCTGCTGACACGTTCGCGGTAAATCCAGTAGCAGCTCTGGTCGTCGGCCTGAGCGACGAAGTAGTCACGTGTCACGAGTTCGCCGTCGAACCAGCCCGCCTCGATACGCTCCCCCGGCGACACCATGCGCAGCGGCGAGCCATAGAACGGACGATGCTGGCGCATTATCAAGCGCACCGGCGTATCGAGCATCCACGTGGGCCTCGGCAAGCCTTCCGGTATGACTGCGGGCTTCACCGGTTGCGTCACCGGCACCCAGCAGTTGGCGACTTCCGGCCGATGGTCGGGACTCGGCGCGGGCCGCAGCACGTTCTCGTCACCCAGCCGCGCGACCAGCAGTTCGAGTAGCCGTGCATGATCTTCCTTTGAGCCGCCGGGCTCGGGAAAAAGCGTATCCGAAGCCGGCGCAGCGGACTCCACTTTCGAGGCGTCCAGACGCAATGCGATAACCGGCGCGGTGAGCTCGATGCGATGCAAGCGCTCCTTCAGCAGCCTCACCAGGTGTTCTTCACGCCACGTTGGCTCGCCGAGGGCAATGTCGATGGTGGTGGGTTCGATGGCGTCGCGCCCCCGCTCGTGCTCCAGCAACAAACGTATTGCGGTGACCGCCAACTGCTTTGCGCAGAGCCAGCCGCACAACTGCACGATCAGCCGATGCGCGCCGAACACGGCGCCGTCCGCATGTTCGAGCCGGTCGGGCATTTCGATGCGCGCGGAAAACGTGGGCGGCAGTTCGAGCCAGTCGAAGAGTTCCGGCGCGGTGCCAAAGGCGCGGTCGAGCGAATCGAGCAGGTGTTCGCCGCAGCGCCGCTGCAACCCGGAGCGCGGTAGCCGGCGAATGTCGGCGATGGTTTCGCAGCCGAGCCCCGCGAACCAGTCGGCAAACTCGCGCACCTCGGGGACCGCGACCATGGGCAACGCGGCGAGACGCTGCTCGAGCGTGGACAGCTTCAGCACGCGCCGCGCGCCCCGCCCCTTCGCATATCGCGCCAGTAGCCACGCGCCTTGGCCGGTCGGCGCGGCGCTCACGCGCGCGGTGAGACCGAGCGTGGCAAGCAGCGCCTTCGCCTCGCGGCACAGCGCAAGCAGTCCGCCAAAGAGGCGCAGGCTCGCGCCTATTTCCACGACGACGGTCGCTTCATCGAGCAGCGCGACTTCGGGCGAAAAGCGCATTAGCGCCACGCCGACCTCGCGTTGTGCGGACTGCTCGCGGGCGAAGTCGCGTTCGTGCATGTCCGTCTCGGGCGACAGCGTGAGCACGCCCCCGCGTTTCATGCCGAGCCTCACTCCGGCCGCGCGCGCGACGCTGTCCGCAATCACGACCTTGTCCTTCTCGAGCACGACACTGCCGTGAGCGGGCTCAGGCGACCACTTCGGCCTGAAAACTTCGAGCGGCAACTTCGGCAGGTGAACGGCGAGGAAGACGCGCATGTCGTGACAGCAGAACAGGAGTGGGTTGAAGGGGAATCGACAGGGGCTCCGCGCGCGAGGGCCCTCGTCGTTTCACGATGTCGACGGTCAGGCCGTCGGCAGATGGTTTGAGCGCCAGCCGCAATAGCGCCGGCGACGCGTCCTGAGCACTCGCGAGCGGCCGCACCATGACGAAAAGCGTCTCCGACGACTGCGCCGCCAGATGCAGGCGCCGAAGCGACGAAGCCTGCGCATACTGCGCCCAGAAAATCAGCGCACCGCAACTGCCGGCACGCAGAATCTGTTCTGCCGACCACAGCGCGTCCGCCGTTTTCTGCGCCTTGACGCGCAGCACCTGCTCAAGCGACAAGCCGATGTAGCTGAGCCCGAGGCCGTCCGGTGTATGCGGGGGCTGGACGAACGCAATGGGCCGGTTGCCCGCTGCACTGAGCGCCGGACGTAGCAGCCGCAGTTCGCCTACACCCGGCTGCTGCACGAGCAGGTCGACCAGTGCGCCCACTGGCCAGCCGCCACCGGGCAGTTCAGCCGATAGCGCCGGGTAGCCGGTGTCGACCACCTGCCCCCGGCCGCGCGCAAGCTGGGACGCCCGCCACAGGGACGGGTGTATCGCTTCGGGCGGTGGAGAAGAGGCAGTCATGGACGAAAAAACCTGTATGGATGTACAGTATCCTACACGGATTTTCGCGACGGGGAACAGGCACTTTTTTTGGGAGCGAATAGAGGAACAGGTATGTGCCCAAACTCATGGGGCATCCATTCCAGAGAAAACGCCATACAGCAGGCACTTCCCGACGCACACCGCCATTGCGGCGATGTGCGGTCTGAATCTCAATGAACGGGCTGAAGCGCTGGGATCAAACCCGATCCAGATTCGCCGAAGCAAACGCCCAGTTCAAATGACGCGACACGGTCGCGACCAGGTAATCCGGCCGGCGATTCTGATAATCGAGGTAATAGGCGTGCTCCCACACATCCACCGTCAACAGCGGCGCCTGACCGCGCGTGAACGGGGTTTCCGCATTGCTCGTCTTCACCACCGCGAGTTCGCCTCGATCGACCACCAGCCATCCCCAGCCGCTGCCGAATTGCGACGCCGAAGTGGCCACCAATGCTTTGGTCAACGCTTCCGTGGAGCCGAACTTGCGCTGGATCGCCGCCTGCAGCTTCTCGCTCGGCGCACTCGCATCCGGACTGAGCGAGTTCCAGTAGAAATTGTGATTCCACGCCTGCGCTGCGTTGTTGAACACGTCGACGAGCGCCGGCTGATCGTGCGACTGCATGATCAGCTCTTCGAGCGACGCATTGGCGAGCGGCGTGCCGGCCAGCAGCTTGTGCAGATTGTCGAAGTACGCACGATGATGTTTGCCGTAGTGAATCCCGATCGTACGCGCCGAGATAACCGGTTCGAGCGCGTTGTCCGCCCACGGCAACGGCGGCAGAGTTTGCGGCGACGCGCCGAGATACGCCGGCACCCCACGCGAGCTTGCAGCCGTTGTAGCGGCCTGCGTGCTCGCGCCGAATGACATCTTCGAAAGCAGCACACCGACTGACGCCAGCGATCCGGTTGCCATCAGACGACGGCGCGACAAAGACGATTTGAGCATGTTTGAAATCCCCAGTAATGTGGCGCGGCGCTCATGATGTCCGCCGCACTCACACAACATTCCACGCTATCTGGCTATTCCATCGAGGCGGGGAATTATTTGCCCGCTTCTAACGGGACGATTGGGACGATCCGGAGCCTTGCGGCGCGTCGCTCTGCTGCTTCGCTTGGGTCTTCTGCTTCGCTTCGGTCTGCTGCTTCGTGTCGATCTCCTTCGTGTCGGTCTTCTGCTTCATGACGCGCTTCTGCTTCGCATGGACCTTCTGCTTCGCAGCGAGCTTCTGCTCGAAGAGCGGCTTGCCGAATTCGAACGCCTTCGTGTAATCCGCCGTGTCCGGTTCGTCGTCTGTCGGCGAGCGCGGGATGTTGTCGGTTCTGCCACTCGTTACCGGACGTATGTCGAGCTTCAGACCGGACACCTGGCGCTTGACGGTGTCCGCGACCTCGCCGATGACAGCAGGCGTCACAGCACCCATCGGCTCGACCCCGTGTGCTGCGAACTGCGTGCGCAAGCCACTATCGGGCGTGAGAAACAGCGGACCTGCCGGGACCTTTTGCTCTTCGTCCTGATATTCCGTCAGCTCGTCGCGGTCGTTGAACCACAAGACGCAACCAAGGCACGGCGGCTTGGAACCCGCGGCGCGACCTTCCTTCAACATCTCGGGATAGTCCTTTTCGATCGTCAGCCTCACACTGATCTCGGCGTGGTGCCGGGACGGGTTGTCGGTCACGGTCAGGACGACATCGGGATTTTCGCCGAGCCAGTTGAACAGCTTCTGCGCGCGGCGCAGCTTGTCGTCTGTATTGAGCGACGGCGAAGCGCCGCTTTGCGGCGCAGTACGAAGTTTTTCGGCAATGAATTCGCCGAGGTGGTCCCTGAGCCTGGCTGCATCGCCGTAACGCCTCTGGAGCTTCTCGTTCGCTTCGCCATTGTTCATCGACATCACAATGCGATTGCTCGCACGGGACGCAACGGCCTGCAACTCGGTTCCGTGCAACTTCGGATTCCCGTCCAGAATGAAGCCCGCGAGTCGCGTCGAAGTCCGTTGACTATCGGAGTCATTCCTCGAGTATTTCCACTGCTCCGCAACGTCTTCTGGCGCGACCTTCGGGGCGCCGCCCTGGGTCTGCAAGCTCCACGCACGAAGTCCACCGGACTTCACAGCGCCGGTTATCTGCTCGTGGAGCAACTGCGCGTTGTCGTCGGGCTCGATGCGCGGCCCGGACTTCGACGCCCGTACTTTAAGCGGCCCAGGTGACCCGTTGCTTTTATCCGGCAAATTTGCCAGCGCCGCCGACGGCTCGCGCGCACTGCGCGGCTTCGTTCCTGACGACTGCGCAAGCGGTCTGTCACCGGCCGCTTTATCCGTCACCTCACCGGTCGCATTAGCGTTCGCATTAGCGGTCGCACTAGTGGCCGCACTACTGTTCGCCCGCCCGTCGGGCACCCTGTGATCCAAGGGGATCCCTTTCAGCATCGTCTTTCTCCAATCGGCGTGATCTCGCGGTGCATCGCTTTATCAGGCCGCGCCCGGAAGATTCAAATCGTCCTTGTGATCGTCGTACTCGGTTCCGGCAACTTCCTTCGCGCCGTCCTTGGCGATCTGCTTACCCGCTTCCTTCGCGGCCGTTTTGTTGATCACACCTTTGTTGGCCTGATACGCCGCGTTCAGTGCGGCCGACTCCGCGCCCTTGAGCGCCGTGCCCGCACCCGGCACGGTCAGCGCGCCGAGGGCCGCGCCGCCCACATCGAAGCCGGCCTTGATGCCGGCCTGCTTCATGTCGCCGCCTTCGAGCGCGGTGTCGGCAAGTTCGTAGCCGCTCGAAAGCGCCTGCGCGCCAACCGAGCCCGCTGCCGCCAGCTGGCTGATAAGCGGAATCTTGAGATCGGCGATCACGCCGAGCACCTTCGACACAACACCCTCGATCTTCGAGGCGATCGTGAGAAGTCCGTGCAGGAAGTCCTGGAACTGGCCGCCCTTCTTTGCTTTCGTGTCCGGCTGGTCGGCTTCGCCGTCCTGCATCGCGGCGACCGCGCTCGCGTCCTCAGCGCTCGACGGCGCCTGAGTCGCGTAGGTCGGCGCGGGCGTTTTGTTCATCGTCGAGGTGAATTTGTCGAAGTCCTTTTTCGAAATCTTGCCGTCGTCGGCGGCGTGGAAAAACGAGCCGCTGTTGCCGTGCAGCGCGTTGTCCATCATGCCGAACAGCATCGGATCGTTGAGCAGCTGCTTCGCGGCTTTCGCGACGTCGGGGTTCGGATCGTTCGACAAGGTCTTGAGCTTGTCCCGCGTCAGGTTCCCGTCCTTGAAGAACGCGTCGGAATTCGCCTGCATTGTTTTCACGGTGGCGGTTTCATCTGCGTTCAATTCGACGTTCGAAGAAATCGCGTCTTCCAGCTTGCCGCGTTTGACCTTGCCGTCGGCGTTGCCTGCGAGCTTCTGCCAGTCGTCCGGATGATCGAGGTAATACTGGGCGGCCGCGATCACTTGCGGCGGGCGCTTGCCCTCGCTGCCCGTTCCGTCGACGATCTGCTGCAACGAGTCCTTCGTCACCGGGTCGGGCAGGTTGTCGGAATAGCGATACAGCTCGCGCTCGGCGTCGTTAGCGGTCATGGGGCGGCCCTGCTTCGCGCCGCTGGTGTCGTCCGACGGAATGTAGTTCTTCTCGAACGAACTGGCCTGCTTCTGGTTCATCGCGATCAACGTGGGCGAGTTCGAAAGCGCTTTCACGTCGCCGCCACTGAACTTGCCGTCCGTCTTGCCGTTCTTGCCCGAGTCCAGCATGTGCTGCAAGCCGGGATCGTTCTTTACCGTTTGCAATGCCGCCTTCAGATCGGGCGGCGTTTTCGGATCGTTGATCTTCTTGTCGAGATCGGAGAACTTGAGCGTGCCGAGTTCGCCCTCGTGACGCTGCAACACGTTGAGCGCGTTTGCACGATCCGGCGACGCGGCCAGTTGCTGGTCCGCGAGCGTGCGCTTTATGTCGCCAGCGATGAACTTGCCGTCTGACTTGCCGTTCAACGCGCCGTCGAGTTGCTTCTGCAAGTCGGGATCGTTCTTCAGCGATTGCAGCGCCTGCTTCAGGTCGGGCGGCGTCTTCGGATCGTCGATCTTCTTGTCGAGATCGGAGAAGCTCATCGTGCCCAGTTCCTTCGAGTGCGCGTCGAGCACGCTCAACGTGTTCGAGCGCTGTTGGGCGAGTTGCTGAGCCTGCTGTTCTTCAGGCGTGGGTGCGGGCGATGCCGGGGACGCGCTCGCGTCGGCATCGGCCGCCGCTGTATTGGCGGGCTCGGGCTGCGCGGCGACCGGCGCGGCCGCGCCGCTGTCTTCGCCGGCAGCGTCGGCGCGCTGACCGTCCGCCGGTTGCATCGTGTTGCGCAACATGGGTCCGCTCGCATTCGGCTGAGCGCCGCTCGCTTGCGCGAGATTGCGCAGCACGAGTCCGCGCGGCACGGTCTGGCCGTCAGGGGCGCCCGGCGCCTTGCCTCCAGCCGACGACGCATGCTTCAAACCCGTCAGCATCGCGCTGAACAATGCCTGCATTTCCGCCGAACCAGCGTCCTGCGTGTCGGCCGGCGCGCCGTTTCTCAGCGCCGCCGCTTCGGGCGTGCCGACATCGCTCGCGGTGTTGGTCTGCAGCGGCGTGGTCTGCGTCAGTACGCGCATATTCATTGTTAGCTTTCCTTGATGATTTCGGGTTATTGGCCGGACTTGCCCGCACCGCGAACAAGCAGTTCGATTCGCCGCGCGACGTTCGCGGACATTGGCGGCAGATGCTGGCGTGCAAAAGCCGCCTGCAACGCTTCATACTGTCTTCGCAGCGCCGCCGCCCGCGCCTGAAGCGCGGGGCGCAGTTGCAGCGTGGTTTCGAACGCGTACGAAGCGTCCGCGGACAATTGGCCGTCCAGATAAGACATCAGCAGCAACTCACTTGCATACATAGCGCCGTTCCAGGTCGGACCGAAATAGCGGGATTGACAGGCGCCGGCCGTTCAGCCCCGCTGCCGTCCCGACTGCGTTGCCGCGCGGCGAGACCGTTACGCCAGAATCGTCGACAAATTCGCAAGCCGCGACGCCATCTGCGGATCGCTTGGATGCTCGAACGCGTCGGAAAACGCCTCGGTCGCGGCTTGCGGCGTCTTCGCGTTCTTCACCGCGTCGATCGCGCCGCGTTGTGTCGTTTCCAGTTCCTGCTTGAGGAAGCCGTAGTTGGCGGCCTGGCTCGACGGATCGAGCGGCGGCTTCTGGCTTGCCGCGAAGTCGAGCAGACCTTGCTTGCGCGAGCCGCCCCACTGCGCGATTCCGTAGCCGTTGGCGTTGTCGTCGGCCATGTTGCCGCTCGGCTTGCCGATCGCGCCGCCCTGGTTGATGCCGGAGTTCATACCCCCGCTCTCATGCCACAGATTCGCGACGACGCCGGCCGCCTGGTCCTTCGTCAGCCCGAAGTCTTTCTGCAAATTGGCCATGTAGGCGTCCGCAACCTGCTTGCTTTGTGCAGGCGTGTTTGCAGTGGTTTGCGGCGCAGTGCTGAGACCGGTGCTGCCGCCATTCGACGATGCACCCGCTGCACCTGCTGCGCTCGCGGCGGAATCAGCGGCAGGCGCAGCAGACGACGCACCGCCGGAAGCCGCGGGCGCTGAAGCCCCGGCCTGGCCCGCTCCGCCTCCATGCGCAGCGCCAAGCCCCGCCAACACATAATGCCCGCCGTGATGCCCGCCGGTCCCCGTCATGCCCGAACCCTGATCCTGAGCGTCGTCGCTTTGCTTGAGCAATGCGAGCAGATCCTGCATGAATTTCGCGACGTCGTTGACCTGGCCATCCCGGCCCGCGCCGTTGCTGCCCGCACTGCTCGCAGAATTGCCGCCGTCGAGCAGGTTGGCGATATCGCGCAGCAGATTGCTGACGTCCGAGCCGTGCGAACGATCGTTGTCGGCATTAGGTAATCTGTTTGTCGACGTGCCGACGAAGTAATTACCGCTCGCTGTAGATATGGGATTCATGGCGTTCTCTTCTCTCGATGAGTGACAGACGCGTGACGCTCGACAGCGCCGCGTTTGCATCAAGATAGATTTCCCTCGCACGCTGTTGCGTAGCGCGTGCGAAGCCGCATGCAGTGCGCCGAACCTGCGCGCCCGCAATCTGAAAATCGCCTGCTTCGAGACGGCCCGAGGCGCTCCTAAGCGACTTGCGACGCGCGCTTCGCGCTGCCGTGGTGCCGCTTCGCGTTACGTCATGCGCGAACGCTGGCAATGGGTATGGTGGAGTTCTCCATGTGAATCGCTCATCTTGAGCAACGCTGTCATGTTCATTCGCCGATCTTGTGTTTTTTGTGCCGTCCATTGCGCTTTGTTGTTCACCGGCGCAGCCCTCTTGATGACGTTTTCTGTTTCGACGCAAGCAGCCGCCGGGTTCGTGCGTGTCGATGCACAGTACGACGCCGTGGCGGAGCGGCATCGCGAGGAACGGTTGCTCGAGGAGCGGTTGTGGGAACAACGTCAGCAGGACGCGCGCCGTCAGCAGGCAATTCACGACGACTATCGCCAACGCAGTGAACGCGCGCAGCGCGCTCACGCTGCAAGCGAACGCGGACAACTGGATTGACGCCGCCCATGTGCCTTCTAAAACCGCGCATTGCCGGCGCCGCCGTTTGTTCGCTCGTCATGTTTGCAGCGGCGCCCGCGTATGCCGATTGTTTCGACGAAGCCGCCGCGTATCAGTACGTCAATCCGACTATCCTGCGTGCAATCGCCTGGCAGGAATCACACTATCGTGCGGACGCGGTTCGCAAGAACGCAAACGGCTCGATCGACTACGGTCTCATGCAGATCAATTCGATCCACCTGAGCGCGTTAGCGCGCTACGGAATCGGTCAGGAAGCGTTGATGACGCCGTGCAAGAACGTCTACATCGCCGCATGGCAATTGCGCCGGCAGGTCGTCAAATACGGCAATACGTGGGCCGCTGTTGGCGCGTATCACTCGGCGACGCCCGCATTGCGCGACGACTACGCGCGTCGTATCGCCGCTATCGTCGAACGCTGGGGCATGGGATCGGCATCGGCATCGGTATCGGCACCGACATCGGGAATGCCGGCGCCTTGACGTGCCGTCATGCGTCGAGCATGCGCTAAAGCCGCGGTTGCACATGGCCCACTTCGTGGCAAAGCACGACGCTTCGCGCGATCCGCTTGTCGCAGCGGGCCGCGTCGCACAATGCAAATGAACGCACCACGCGAATCGTTTGTTCCTTCTTCTCTGTGAAACCAGCATGCCGACCATTCAATGCAGCGCCACCGTACTCGACGCTTTCCTATCCGTATTTTCGGGCGGCATGCGCATCGGAGCGCAGGCCGATCTCGACGACATGTTGCTCGCGTTGCGAACGTGGCAGCCCGATTCGCCGCTCGCCGACGTACTCGAAGCGCGTCTGCATATCAGCCGCACGGACTGGCGAGAAGCGGCACAACTGCTGCGTCAGGTGAGCGACCGGCACGCGGGTTTGCCGATCGTATCGGCGTTGCACGGCTTGTGTCTCTTCATGCTGCGCGACGACGAATGGCGGCGTCTCGGCGCGCAGGTGCTGGAGAGCGGCAATCAGACAGCGATCGCTATCGTCGGGCGGTTTCTCGGCGTGACGATCGAGCCGGGCGCGCACCCGTCGGTTCTCGCCGAGCGTGTGACTGAAGCCGTGCACGCCTGAAGCACCGGGAAAATGCCGGTGTGACGCATATCGCGCACAACCGGCATTCAGCGTTTCGTTCCTGCATCTGTTACCAGAACTCGGTCAGAACTCGGTCAGGACTCGATCAGAACTCGATCACGCGCGGCGAAAGCAATACCAACCGTTCCATATGGCTATTCTGTTTCTGCCGATAGCGAAACAGTCCGCCCAGAAACGGTATCTTCGACAGGACCGGCACGCCCGATTCGCCATTGGTCTGGTTATCGATCCGATATCCGGCAATCAGCAGACTTTGCCCTTCCGTCACAACGGCTTCCGTGTTGATTTCGCTCGTGGCGATCTGAGGAATCTGGTCGGTGGTTTGTCCGGGCACGATCTGTCCGTCCTCGACATGCACCTGCAACTTGATTTGCGTCTTGCCTTCGTCGTCGGTGACCATTGGCAGCACCCGCAGCGTATTGCCGACCGACACGCTGAACAGATCGCTCGACGTGAACCCCGCTACCTTCACGAAGAAGCGCGTTTTGTTGTCCATGACCGCCTCGACGTTATCCAGCGTCGCGACCTTCGGGCTTGCGTCGACGCGCGCGAGATCGTCCTGTTCGAGCGCATTGACGCGCGCGAGCAGATAACGCCCCGCATCGCCCACCACCGCTGTCAGCGACAAGCCCGCCGGCGTCACGTTGGCAATCGTGTTGCCGTTCGCGTCGGTTCCCGTGAACGTCGGATTCAACTGGCCGTTAAAGCTGTTCGCACTCGTCACGCCGTTGCCCGTCTGAAAGTCGACGTGGCTGTTGTGAGCGCGCCAGTCCACGCCGATCTGCTTGAGCGCGTTGTCGTTGATCTGAATGATGTTCGCCTCGATCTCGATCATGCGGCGCTTCACGTCGAGCCGGTCGATGAGCGGCTTGTACTGATCGACACGTTGCGGCAGATCCCGCACCAGCACCGAGTTCGTGCGCGGGTCCGCAATGATGACCGGCAACGAGCCTGCGCCGTCGGGTAGCGCGGCCGTGGACGGCGCGCCTCGTCCGCTCGCGTCGTTGCCGTTGTGCGCGCCTTGCGAAGGCGCGCCGACGGGCCCCGCCGCGCTCGGCAACGGCGCGCCGAACAGACCCGGCAACGGCGGATTGACGCCCGCGTTGTCGGGATACGGCGAGCCGCCGGAGGTTCCGCCCCGCACGTCCGCCATCGCGTCGACGGGTCGCACCGAAGGCGTCACATCCGGCGTCGCGCCACGCGAGTTGCCTTTCTTGTCGCTATCGTTTTGCGGGTGATACAGGCTCGACAGCACGCTCGCCACGCCAGGCACGATCACGGTCTTGCCGTCGATCACCACTTTATGATCGTCGGCCCAACCGTTTTTCAGCGGATACACGCGGACCTCGCTGCCGGTGCGTCGATTCGCGTTCTGATCGATGCGCGCCGCCACGTCGCTTACGAGTGACAAGAGCCGGCTCGGCCCGGTCACCAGGGCAACGCCCTGAACCGGGTCGTACACGATCGGAAAGCGGTCGGTTTCGAGGCCGATCTGCTTGAGCGTCTGACGCAGATTTTCCGTCCCGGCGAAGTCGAGGTTGATGACTCGCGTGGAGACGTCGTTGGCCGCGCTGATCGACAGCACGCTGCCGTCGTAGAACCACACAAAACCGAAGGTCGCGGCCATCGTGTCGATGAACTTGCGCGGCGGCAGGTTGAAGCGGCCCGACACCGTGCCCTGGATATTTGGCGCAATGGAAATGATGATGCCCTGGCTCGCCGCGAAATCGCTCAGTACATCCTTCACGTCCTTGCTTTCCACAGAGATCTGCACGAGCCCCGGCCGCCATTTGATCGGCGCAGCGTGAGCGGTAGTGAGACAGAGAAGCAAAGCCGCGCCGATTGCACAGCGACCTAGTTTTGATTTCATGATGTTGTGGAAAGTCGGTGATTGAGATGACGTGCAGGCGTGACGCACAATTTCAGCGATTGAGCGTGTCGGAAGGTGCTTCGTTGAATTGACGCCGATATCCGTTGACGAGGGTCGAGCGGTTACTCACACCCCACTTGCTGGCGGCTTCCAGAATGCCGCGCTCGCTGCCGCTCGCGGCTTGCAGTTCCGCGCGAATGCGCTGCATGCGTAACTGCCGGATGATTTCGCTCGGCGTCGAGCCGAGGCTGTTCTTGAAGGTGCTTTGCAACGCCCGATCGGTGACACCGATCTCCAGCGCGATTTCGCGTATCGACAGATCCTTGCGTTCGAGATTCGCGACGAGAAAGCGATACGCGCGCCGGTATTTCGCCGGCAGGCGAGCGGCGATGTCGTCCAGTTGTTCCGGCGGACGCGCGGTGCGCTGCGTGTATTGCGCAAGCGCGCCGGCCTCGTCGCGCACGCAACGCAGCGCGTTCACCGCATAACGCGCGTAGAGCGTGAGCGACTCGCCGTTGCGGCCCTGCAAATGCCGCAGCTTTGCGAGCCCGTACAGATATTCCAGTTGACGATGCCCTTGCCAGCCGCGGCTCTCCGCACTGAGCAGATTGATGATCGACTCCGCGAGTTGCGGCACGCCGCCTGCGAGACTCGCGAGCATCATCTCGAGACGCGCTGCGCGCTGATACGACGTCAACCCTTGCGCCGCGGCCCAGTTCAGATGCTCGTTGAGCGTGCGCTCCGCGTCGCGGCCGCCCTCGGCCAACGCATGCAATTGCTCGAGAAACTCAATGCGTCCACGCAGCAGCGGCGCTTCAACGCCCGCTGCGGCACGCCGCATCAGCGCGGCGGGCACCGACACCACCGAGCATTGCGCGTCGCCCGCGAACCCCGGTTGCCAGTAGCCGTGGTCGGCAAGCTCGGCGTGCGAGCGCAGTTCGCTTTGCGTCGTCAGATCGAAGCGCACGGTGTCGATCAGATCGTGCCAGCCGGCCACGTTGTGAAACTGCGCGGCGTCGCTAGTGAGAAGGTTTTCGAGTTCGTCGAGTGCGAGACCCGCTTCGCGCAAACGGCCCAGATCGAACAACACGCAGAAGGTGCCGAACAAACCTTCGAGACGCAGCGCAGCGTCGCCGCCCGTATCTTCGACCACGCGTGTGAAGCACGCCATCGCCGTACCGAGCCGATGACGGAACAACGCCTGCCAGCCCGCATTTCGGCACGACGCTGCTCGCATCTGCGAGCGCGATGCACGCATTTTCTTCTGTGCCTGGCGAAACGATTCGTCGGCGTCGAGTTCCATGCCGAAGGTCATGTTCAGGTCGCCCTGCAATTGCAGCCATGCGGGCAGAATGTCTTCGTCGCACGCTTCGACGTGGCGCGAGATCTGTGTCGACGCCGCCAGAATCCGGCCCCCGGCGATCATGTCATAGAGACCCGCCGGCGCCGCCGACGACGCGAGAACGGATACGAGAGGAAAGTAAAAGGTTGAAAACATGGCTTGCTCCGTAACAGGTTTTCAAGCGGACGTCGCGGCATAGAAATGCTTAGGCATCTTGAATGTCTGCGTGCCGGACTTCGGCGGCATCGTCAGCGCCTTGCGACAACGGAGGTCAATTTAACAAAGCTGGATTCGCCAATTCTCAATAATCAGAGGAAAACGGTGATTATTAAAAATAGTTGAGAATTGGCATGTCGCCGCGAGCGCGGCTTTACCGCAGCGGCCGTGAAGGTACGGTGGCGGGCGCATCCGCAGATGCCTTCGGCTCGCTGCGAGCGAGCGCTTCGAGGCTGGTTTTCAACAGACGCAGGTCGAGCTGATCTCGCACTTGCGTAACGAAGATGCCGGCGAACACGGCCATCATCAGCACGGCCACTGCGCCTTTGATCGGCTGGCTGAGCGCGCTGAGTTCGAGTTTCTGCGCCGATTTCGACGCGAGGTTCACGCCCATGTCGATCAGCAGCAGCACGAGCAGCATCGGCGCCGCAAGTTTGGCAACTGTTTGCATCAGCGTGTCGGTCTGGTGCATCACGAATGCATCGAGCACATTGACGGACGCCGGAATGGACGCCGAAACCGGCCACCACTTATACGACGCATACAACGCTTCCAGCAGAAACTGCATGCCGCCGAGCGACCAGAACGCGACCGTCGCAACCTGGCCGAGCAGCGTGGCTGAAGGCGTGGATTGCTGCGATAGCATCGGGTTCTGCAACTGCGCGCTGTTAAAGCCGGTGAGATTGTCGAGATAGCTGCCCGCGCCTTCCGCGACCCAGAACACCGTCGACGCCGCAAAGCCCATCACGATGCCGATAAAGGTTTCGCGCAGACCGATTGTCAGCAGAGTCAGGCCAGTGAGCGACGCGCCAAACGAGTCCGGCTGACCCGCCGCGACGAACATGCTGAAACTGAGCGCGACGCCGTTGCGCACGACGCCTTGCAGCACGCCGTTGGAGGTGGGCGGAAACAGCGTCATCAGCGCGAACAGACGCAGCGAACACACGCCCCACACCGCCAGATACTGCGAGAATTGCAAACCGTGTTCGAGCAGATACGCGTTCATTTGCGGCCCAGTCGCGCAAGCGCCATTTCTTCGGTCTCTTCGTCCTCGGCGTCGGCGGCAATGCCATCCAGCACCGCTTCGAGCTTTTTCACGCGCTGCTCGCACATGTCGATGCGACCGCGATTCTGCGCGATGTCGCGACGCGCGGCGGCGATCTCTTCATCTTTCGCGGCGATTGCGGCGCGCGCTTCGTTCAGTTCCGACTGCGCGTGCGCGAGCCGTTCCTCGACCGTTTCCGTATAACGGCGGATCGACGTGAAGTTGTCGATCGAGAACGGCTCGGCGCCGGTCATCATCGCCGCGATGCGCTGACGATACATGCGCACCACGGCGTCGAGCTCCGCGTGCCGTTGCGCGGCCGCGTCGGCTTGCGCGCAACACGCGGCGCGCTCGTTCTGCCGCTGGGCGAGCGCGCTACGCAAGCCTTCGTCCAACCGTTTTCGCCGCGCGCCCGACCGCTTGAGTGCCGTGATCTGCCGCTGCGCGCTCATACCGCCTGCCCTTGCGCGAGTTCGTGCAACGCTGCTTCCGTTGCGGCGGGATCGGCGTAGGAATCCGTCGCTTGCGAGAGAAACGCTTTCAGTGCGTCGATCTTTTCGATCGCTTCGTCCGCAAGCGCATTCGTGCCGGGCTGGTATTCGCCGATCTGCAACAGCATCTCGACCTCGCGGTGTTTCGCCAGCAGCTTGCGCAACCGTGACGACGACGCCACGAATTCGCGCGACACGACCTGCGGCATCACACGTGACAAACTGCCGAGCACGTCGATGGCGGGATAGCGATTCTGCGCGGCGATCTCGCGCGACAGAATCAGATGGCCGTCGAGCACGCCGCGCACTTCCTCGGCAATCGGGTCGCTGCCGGAGTCGTCCTCGGCAAGCACCGTGTAGAGCGCCGTGATCGAGCCGGTCTCGCCCATACCTGCGCGCTCCAGCAAGCGCGGCAGCTCGGCGAAAATCGACGGCGGAAAGCCGCGCCGCGCGGGCGGCTCGCCGGCCGCGAGCCCGATTTCCCGGCCGGCTCGCGCAAAACGCGTGAGCGAGTCCATCATGAGCAGCACACGCTTGCCTTCGTCGCGAAAGTGTTCGGCGATCGCGGTCGCCACATAAGCCGCCTTCGATCTTTCGATCGACGAACGGTCCGACGTCGCGCACACCACGACCGAGCGCGCCATGCCTTCGGGGCCAAGAATCAACTCGACGAATTCGCGCACCTCGCGGCCACGTTCGCCGATCAGCGCGATCACGTTGATGTCGCATTGCGCGCCGCGCGCGAGCATGCCGAGCAAAGTGCTTTTGCCGACGCCGGCCGGCGCGAAAATGCCCATGCGCTGACCTTCGGCGAGCGTCGTCATGGCGTCGATCACGCGCACGCCGGTTGCCATCGACGCCTCGATCATGCGGCGATTCATCGGGCTCGGCGGGTCCGCGAAAATCGGCCGGTAACGGTCGATGTCGATCGGCCCGAGTCCGTCGATCGGCTCGCCGAGCGCGTCGATCACACGGCCGAGCAGTTTGTCGCCCACCTTGATCGACAGCGGCCGGCCGAGGCCGACCACCTGTGTCGAGCGCGACACATCGGACAGGCGCGAGAACGGCGAGACGAGCGCGTAGTCGCGCGTGAAGCCGATCACTTCACCGTGCTGCATCAGCTGGCCGCCCGGCGCGCGCAATTCGCACAGTTCACCGAGCTTCAGATCGATGCCCGCGACCTTGATCAGCGTGCCGATCACTTCCACGACCTTGCCGACCTGGCGGATCGACACGCTCGCGAGAATTTCCCGTTCGATCGCGTCGCTCAGTTGCCGCAAACCCGCGCCGCCCAGCAGGCCGTCGTGCGTGGCCGCGGCTTTGTCGCGCGCAGGTGTTTCGAGTTCGATCATGCGCTCTAGCTCTCTTCAACCGTTAAGCCTTGTGCGGGCGCCGCAACGGATTCATCCACCGACGCCCGCAACGCCCGTTCGACCGCCGCGCGCAGCGTGTCCAGTTGCGTCGACAAGCCGGCATCGACAATGCCGACATCGGACTCGCATGTGCAGCTGCCGGGCGCGAGCCGCTTGTCGCCGAGTACGCTCAACGCGACGGGACGGCCCAGCTCGCGCCAACGGCGCTCCAGATCGCCGAACGCCCCGCGCGCGGCGTCGAGATCGCCAGGATGCACGCTCACGCGCAGATAGGTCGAGCCTTCGACAATCCGGTCCACTGCACCCAGCGCCTGCGCGAACAATGCCTGCGCACCCTGCCCGCCGACGATCTGCTCGACCGCCAGCATCACGATTTCGGCCATGCGCTTGCTGAGTTGACGCTGTAGACGGTGAGCGTCGTTGCTGACATTCGCGACCTGCTCGAGCCAGTCGGCGAGCCCTTGCGCCATGCCGTCGCGATAACCCGCCTCGGCCGCGTCGGCGCGTTCCCGCGCCGCTTCGGCCACGAGCGCGGCGGCTTCCGCGCGAGCAGCCTGCAATAGCTGCTCGCGTTCAACCTGCGCGGCGGCAAGAATCGCCTGGCGCTCGGCTTCGGCGCGCCCATAGACATCGTCAACGCTCGCCAGCATGCCGAACGTCTCACGCGCGACGATGTCCTCGTTCACGCCATAACGTGTCTCGCCGAGCGCGTCGGTTGCATCCGCGATACGTGGATGACTCAGCCAGATAACCATGGATACTCCGGCGAAAACTCCGCAAGCCGCGCGTGCAGAACACCTGTTCCGCTTTCGTCGAGCGCGGCGGGCACGGCATCGAGCCACGCCGCGTGCTGCGCGTCGTACGGCAATGCGAAGCGCAGCAGCGCGCAGGGCACGTCGCCCGCTTGCGGCTCGCGCGCGAGCAATGCGTAGCCCTCCAGCGCGAGTTGCGCATGTTCGAGCGACTCCAGCGACGGCACCGCCGCCGCGCCCAGCACGCGCGTCAAATCGGGCGCTGCAAGCGTGTCCGCAGCGGTCGAGCCGGTAATGCAGTCGAGCGGACATCCGGCCCATTGCGCGAGCCGCACACGCGTGTTTCTATCGATCAGACGACGCACCTGCGCGCGCCGCAGCAGCAGCGCGCGGATGCACAGCGCGGCAAGACCTTGCTCGATCGGCAGTGCATCGAGCCGCGCCGCCGGCACGCCGATCAGCCGTTCGAGCGAGGGCGGCGCAAACGGCAACGCGCGCATCAGCGCAAGCGATACGTCTTCGCACGGACCGTGTTGCAGCCGTTCACGCAACGCAAGCGCGTCAGCTTCGCCAAGACCCAATGCGCGCGTCAGCCAGGAACCGTGGACCCAGCGAATCGCCATGCGCAAGTTCTGCTCATAGCTAGCAAGCATGCCCGCCAGATGTTCGGCATTCGGTCCGAGACGAACGTGGCCGCGATGGCCGCCGTGCAATAAGCCGGCGCGGGGCGCGAGATGGGAGGCGACGCGGGAAGCGACGTGGGGGGCGACATACGAAGCCGGCATGTTCATGCGGAGCGCCGATCCTTGCGGCCGAGTCGCTGCGACAAAGCACCGGTCAAATTCGACAGCGGCCCGAAGCGCCGCTGCAACTCGTCGCGGAACGCGAAGCCGAGCGCGAGACCCACCAGCACGACTACGAGCAGCCCCGCGCCAACCCACGGCCAGACCGAACCATGCGCGTCGCTGCGGCGGCTCAGATCGACCTGATCGGCCGCCACGCCGGTCACGCTGACCTGTTCGTACGACAAGCCTTCCACACTATGCACGACCAGATTCTTGATCTGCGGCACGAGCGAGTTGAGCGCGAGACCCGGCCGGTACTTGATGAACACCGACGCCGACGACGGCTTCACTTGCTGCGCGAGCGGATCGTTGTTCGGAATCACGATCTGCACACGCGCCACCAGTACGCCGTCGATCCGGGACAAAGTGCCTGACAGTTCCTGCGACAAGCCGTAAATGAACCGCACGCGCTCTTCGGTCGGCGTGGAAACGAGACCGTCCTTCTTGAACAGGTTGCCCAGATCGTCGAACTTGCTGTGCGGCAGGCCGTTGTCGCGCAGTACTTCCATTGCGCGAACCATGTCGTCGTCGCTCACTTGCAGTGAATAGGTCTTGCCGCCGTCCGCGGTGGTCTTCTCCGCGCTTACGCCGCGCTCCAGAAGCGCGACCGTCATTTCGTTCACGTCCTGCTCGCTCAGATTGCCGTACAGCTCCTTCTTGCAACCCGCGAGCAACGCACATGCAACGCACAATACGACCATCGCCGCGCGGCGCCAGCGCGCGTAGTGCCATGATCCGAATGCTTCAGCCGTGAACATGGTCATTGGTTCTTCATCAAGGTTTCCGCCGACGACTTGGACGACGTCACCACGGCCATCTTCGCCTGAAAGTCGAACTGCACCATCGACAGATTCAGCGCGACTTCGGATGCTTTAGCGATTGCCTCCGTGGGCGTCATCGAACTCGATTGCTGGCCGAACTGCGCGACTTCCTTGAGCGCGGCTTCCATCTGGCCGTCCTCGTGCGAGATCGCTTCGACGAGCTTGTCGTTTGCGGCATGCGCGCCGCCTTGATCCGGCGCGACGCGCTCCTGCTGCATCAACGCCTGGAACTTCGCGGCCGAGTCAGCGCCGGGCGTCTCGGCGCCATTGCCGGTCTTGAACGCTTCCGAAATCGCCTTGGCAACCGAGTCGTTGCTGATGGACAGGCTCATGTGAATACTCCCGCGTGAACTGTGAGCGAAGTGAAACGACGCGCGCGCCGCAAATCAGGCACGCAGAAAACCCATCTGCTGGAATTGCGCAGCGTTCTCACGCGCAGGCTGCACGGCCGACCTGGCGTGTTCGGCGGCGGCTTTGGCTTCCTGCTCCTCCGCCAGCTCGCGATACGACTGCGGCAACACAAACTCGCCGCCGCGATAGCTTGCGCGCGCGGCCAGCAGGTCTGCGCGCACTTCCAGCGCGCGAATCAGCGAACGCGTTTCGGGCGTCGTGTCGCCCGCGAGCGCCTCATCGGCCCATTGACGCCAGTTCGGATCGCCCTTCGACGCGAGGCAGTAAGCGAACATCGCCTTCGCGTAGGAAAAGGACGGCGCCGCCTGAATCACGTCGCGCAGCACCTGCACCGCGTCGTCCCAACGGCCATGCACGATGTACAGCACGCCTTGCAACGACTCGATCTCGCTCACTTTCGGACGCAGCGCGCGCAACGCATCCAGCACGAGTTCGATGTCGGTCGTATCGCCGCGCACCGTCGGGAAATGGCTGAAGAGCCCGACCGACACCGTTTCGATGAGCGCGGAAATCACGTCCTGACTGCACTTCAGATAGTCGGCCTGGCTGACCGACTGAGAGAGCTGGGCCGACTTGGGCTGGTTTGCGAGCATGGTGTTTGACTCCGTGTGTTCGGTGATGCTTCCAGTGAGCGAAAGGTAGCAGCGCAAAACGCGGTGCCTCACGCCGCGAGCGAAGCGACCAGCAGCATTGCGAAACGGCGCGCAATACAGGCACAACGCGGGCCGCTACATCGGGCACGACACGGCACGCTCACATGGCGGTCGCTTCGCGCGCCGACGTCCTGCTTCGTATCGCGCCAATAGCGCGAGACATGTGCTGCATAGAATTGAGCCGCGCTATGGCTGCATGAACACGCCGTACGTTCGGGCTCGCCCGCCTCCCCTTCACTGGACCTCTGCGATGAGCGACGACAAAACCGAAGAGCCAACCGAAAAGAAGCTACGCAAGGCGCGAGAGGAAGGCGACGTCGCGAAAAGCGCCGACGTCGCGGACGGCGTGATTCTCGCGGCCGGCGTACTGGTGCTCGCGGCAGCAGGCGATTCGATGGTCGACGCGATGCGCGCAGGCGTGCAAGACGCGCTCCGCTTCGTGAGCGGGCCGCGCGACATGGATACGCTTTACGTGACGTTGCACGTGATCGGCTCACACGTGATCGGCGCGATTTTGCCGAGCATCGGTGCGGCGGTGCTCGCCGCGATCGTCGCCGTAGGCGCGCAGGTGGGCGTCGTGATTTCGATGAAGGCCGTGTCGTTCAAGTTCGACGCAATCAGTCCCGCCGCCGGCGTGAAAAAGATCTTCTCGCTGAAATCGCTGCTCGAACTGCTGAAGATGATCGTCAAGGGCGCGGTACTCATGATCGTCATGTGGAAAACGATCGAAGGTTTGCTGCCGCTCGTGATCGGCTCGCTGTTTCAGTCGGTGCCGCAACTGTCGCGGCTCGCGAGCGGGCTGATGCTCAAGATTCTGGGCACCGCCGCCGCGCTGTTCGTGATGTTCGGCGGCGTCGACTTCAAGCTGCAAAAGTTTCTCTACATTCGCGGCAAAAAGATGAGCAAGGACGAGATCAAGCGCGAATTCAAGCAGGACGAAGGCGATCCTGTGATCAAGGGCGAACGCAAGCGACTCGCGCGCGAACTCGCCACCTCCGCGCCGCCGCGCAAGGTGTCGGCCGCCAGCATCATGGTGGTGAATCCGACGCACTACGCCGTCGCAGTGCGCTACGCACCCGACGAATTTCCGCTGCCGGTCGTGATCGCGAAGGGTATGGACGAAGCCGCGGCGCAATTGCGCCGCGAGGCGCAGATATACAACGTGCCGATTGTCGGCAATCCGCCGGTTGCGCGTGCGCTTTACAAGGTGGAGATCGACGAGCCGATTCCCGACGAACTGTTCGAAGCCGTCGCGGCCATCCTGCGCTGGGTCGACTCGATCGGTCTCGCGAAGCAAAGCCAAAGTATGCAGACACCCGCCGCGTAAGCACTGTTCGCGGCTCTTGCCGGACTCACCACATTCACCATGCTCAAGACGCTAAAACTTCCTGTGGGCGGCGAGATCGGGATGCTGTTCCTGATCATCGCGATCCTCTCGCTGATGATCCTGCCGCTGCCGACCTTCATGATCGATATTCTGGTCGGACTCAATATCGCGGCAAGCGTAACGCTGCTCATGATCACGCTCTACGTTCCGAGCGTCGTGTCGCTGTCCGCGTTCCCGTCGCTGCTTCTTTTCACCACGTTGTACCGCCTTTCGTTGAGCATTGCATCGACCAAATCCATTCTGCTGCACGCCGAGGCGGGCGAAATCATCGACAGCTTCGGCAAGCTCGTGGTGGGCGGCAACCTGGTGGTGGGCATGGTCGTGTTCATCATCATCACGCTGGTGCAGTTCATCGTGATCGCCAAGGGCTCCGAACGCGTCGCCGAAGTGGGCGCGCGGTTCACTCTCGACGCGATGCCCGGCAAGCAGATGAGCATCGACGCCGATCTGCGCGCCAATCTGCTGACCTCCGACGAAGCGCGTCACAAGCGCGCGACGCTCGCGCTCGAAAGTGCGCTGCACGGCGGCATGGACGGCGCGATGAAGTTCGTCAAGGGCGACGCCGTGGCAGGACTCATCATCACGGTCATCAACATCGTGGCGGGACTCGCGGTGGGCGTCGCGTATCACGGCATGACGGCGGCGGAAGCGGCGAACCGCTTCTCGATTCTGTCGGTCGGCGACGCGATGGTCGCGCAGGTGCCGGCGCTGCTGCTCTCCGTCGCGGCCGGCGTGATGATCACGCGTGTCGCCGACGATCGCGATGAAACGCAACGCTCGCTCGGCGCGGATATTGGCCGGCAGTTGATCACGAGCCCGCCCGCCCTGTTTTTCGCGGCGGTGCTGCTGCTTGCTTTTGCCGCGGTGCCGGGCTTTCCGTGGCTGCTGTTCATTCTGCTGTCCGGCGTGCTGGCGTTCGCCGCATACCGGTTGCAAAAGAGCAAGCCGTCGCGCCAGTTGCACGACGGCGAATCCGTGCGTTCCATGCAACGTGTCGGCGCGAAAATCGAAACGCCCGCCATCGCGACGCATCCGCCCGCGTTCACCTGCGCGCTCGGCGTGCGGATCGCGCCGGATCTGGTCGCGCGTCTAAGTCTCGCGGGACTCAACACGTCGTTCGAAGCGGAGCGCGAGGTATTGCAGGAAGAGTTGGGATTGCCGTTTCCCGGCATCACGATGTGGACGTCCGACCGCCTCGCCGCGTCCACGTGCGAGTTCCTGATGCACGATGTGCCTTATCTGACCGTAGAAATTCCGCCTGGAAAAGTGGTGTTGCCGACGCTGCCGCTCGCGCTCGCGCGCGAGGCGAGCGGCATTGGCGAAGACCGGCCTGGCGACGCCGAATTGCGCGCGCTCGCACCCAATTGCGAGCAACGCGCGCCGCTCGACGGCAGCAGTCAGCCGAGTTACTGGCACGACGAAAAAGGCTTGCCCGCAAAGACCGAAGCGTGGCGCGCGGAACAGGTGATCGCGCATGTTTCGGTGCGGCTCTTGCGGCGGCACGCGTCGCTCTTTCTCGGCGTGCAGGAAGTGCAGTGGATTCAGGAGCAACTCGGCATCGACTATCCGGGTCTGCTCGCGGAAGTGCAAAAGGTGCTGCCGCCGCAGCGTATCGCCGACGTGCTGCGCCGTCTGCTCGAAGAACAGATTCCGATCCGCAACGTTCGCAACATCATGGAAAGCCTGATCGCGTGGGGACCGAAAGAGAAGGACATGCTGATGCTGACCGAGTATGTGCGCGGCGACCTCGCACGCTTTCTCGCTCATCGCGCGACCCAGGGTGCGAAGGTGCTGCCCGCCGTGCTGCTCGACGGACCGGTCGAGCAGCATATCCGCCAGGCGATCAAGCAGACGCCGACCGGCAACTACCTCGCGCTGCCGCCCGACGAGGTGACCTTCCTGCTCGACAGCATCGAAGCGTACGCAGGAACGATTGCGCGCGATGACATCGCGCTCGTCACGTCGATGGATATTCGCCGCTATGTGAGGCGCATGCTCGAAGGCAAGCTCGACTGGCTCAACGTGTATTCGTACCAGGAGCTTGGCGGGCTCGTGGAATTGCAGCCGATCGGCCGCGTGACGGCATGACGCGGTGACGGCATGAGGGCAGCCTGAATGTCGACATTTTCACGCTCCATGCGACGCCCCGCGCGCGTCATCGCACCCGATTCGACGGAATCGGGCGGCGTGTCCGGTTCGGGTTTCGCGCCGGGGTCCACTACTTCGAGCGAACGCACGCGGCGCGCGCGCGGCTTCGACTATGCGGCGCTCGTTCGACGCGAGAGCGTTCCGGAACACGGCGCACTGTCCGACAGCAACGCGAATCCCTTCGCACTCGAAGACGAAGAACGCGACGCCGATCAGCACCGCACACCGGACCGGACGACCGTCGCGGGCCGCGTCGGCGCCGGCAGCGCCCCGGTGATCGAAGCGGTCTACATGCAGCAGCAAGGCTTTATCGAACTGGCGGCTTCGATCGCGCGCGAGGTCGCGCGACTATCGGCGAATCGCTTCGTCGCCGAATCGGGCAGTTGGGATCTGACGATGCGGCTCGACCCAAACCTGCTCGCCGACACCGTGCTCAATCTCACGCTTTCGCCCGCCGGCCTGTCGCTTCGCTTCGACGTGCAGGACGCCGAGGCAAAGCAATTACTCTTACTCCATAGCGGCATGCTCGAACGGCAACTGAAGGCGCTGCTCGACAGCTGGAGCGAACCGCGTTCGCTGACGCTGACCATCTGGTAAGTCCCGCCCTCCCTACTCATGGCTTCACGCTGACTTCCGCAATGCTCGAAACCCGGCCTCGCTCTCTCGCCGGCCTACTGCCGGCCATCCCGCCCGCCGACGCCTGCGCCGCGCGCCTGCTTTGCGACGCGCGCAACGTCGACGCATTGCGCCGGCTCGGCCGGCTCGATGCCGTGCATGTCTCGCACGTGGATGCGCGCGACGCCGCGAGCGCCGAACCGTTAGAGGATGCCGGCCGTATCGTCCTTGCACATCTGTCTGGGCAACTCGCGCTTCATGTCGATCTCGCGCGTTACCCGTCGCTGCAGATACTCGCCACGCCCGCCGAGGCGGATCACAGCGGCACGCAGCAGAGCCTGCGCAATGCGATTGCGAACGCGGTGCTTGCGCCGCTCGTCGACAGCTTCAATGCGAGCGGCGCAGGCACGTGGCGCGTGGCATCCGTGCAGCGCGCGACGAAGGAATCGGCCACATTCGAGTCCGACAACACAGCGCGTCTGCGCATCGCACTGATGCGCGAGGGCGTCGCATACGAAACACTGTTCGATATCGCACTGCCCACGCTCCGGCTGATCGAAACGCGGCTCGCGTCGTTCGGCAATCAGCAGCGGCGCTGCGATCCTGACGCCTTCACGACGCTCGGCGTACCGGGGCGCATTGCGCTCGGCGCGCGGCGTGTGTCGATCCGCGCGCTTCAAAAACTACGTCCCGGCGATGTGCTGTTACGCACGTTCAGCCGCGCCACCGTGCTCGGCTTGCGCGGCCACGGCCCCTTGCACCTGCGCGCCGCGTGGGGCACGCCGGGCCTACGCTGCATGCTGGCCACGGTCGCGCTCGACGGCGCCCTTCTCACCCTCAACGACGACCCCATCATGAGTGAAGAAACCCTGCAGGTCGAAGGCGACGAGTTGCCGCGAATCGACTATGGCGACCCTCCGCTGGACGATGTTCCGCACGAAGCGGCTATCGCGACAGGCACCGAGGCGCCGACGATGTCCGACACCGAAGAGGAAGCCGAAGCGGAGGCCGCACCGTTCACCCAAACTTCGCCTCTCGACATCGGCGAACTCGATCTGCCTGTGCAGTTCGAGATCGACACGCTGGCGTTGCCGCTGTCGCAAGTCGCAGCGCTGCGGCGTGGTTATGTGATCGAGCTCGACACGCCTGTGACGGACGCCCGCATCAAACTCGTCGCGCACGGTCAGACGATCGGCCACGGCGAACTGGTGAGCGTGGGCGAACACCTTGGAATCCGCATCACGGGGATGGCCTATGCCAGCGACACAGACCGGTGACATCACCGGATTGCTGATCGTCGTTCTGGCGATCAGCATCATTCCGTTCGTGGCGATGGTCGTCACCTCGTACATGAAGATCGTTGTCGTGCTCGGGCTCCTGCGCAACGCGCTCGGCGTCCAGCAGGTGCCGCCGAACATGGTGCTGAACGGCATCGCGATCATCGTCTCGGTGTACATCATGGCGCCGATCGCGTTCACCGCCGCCGGCGCGATGCAAGGCAGCAGCGGAGCGAACACGAGCGGCAGCACGGTCACGCAGACGGTGACGCAAGGCATCGCCGCCGCGCGCGAACCGTTTCGCAACTTCTTGAAGGCTCATGCGCAACCGCGCGAGCGGCAGTTCTTCCTGCGCTCGGCGAGCGCGATCTGGCCAAAGGAACAGGCGAAGGCGCTCAAAGACACCGACATCATCGTGCTCGCGCCCGCCTTCACGCTGACCGAACTCACGGATGCCTTCAAGATCGGCTTCCTGCTGTACATCGCGTTCATCGTGGTGGACCTGATCATCGCCAACGTGCTGATGGCAATGGGTCTGAGCCAGGTGCAACCGACCAGTGTCGCGATTCCGTTCAAGCTGCTGCTGTTCGTCGCGATGGACGGCTGGTCGACGCTGATTCACGGCCTCATTCTCGGCTATCGCTAGGAGTTCTCATGAACATCGACGCGCTGATCGGCCTCGCGACGCAGGGGCTTCTGCTGTGTCTTTACGTGTCGCTGCCGATCGTGGTGATCGCGGCCGGCTTGGGCCTCGTCGTTTCATTCCTGCAGGCCGTCACTTCGCTGCAGGATCAGACGCTGTCGTTCGGCGTCAAGCTGGTGGCAGTCGTCGTCGCGCTCGTCGTGGCCGCGCCCATTTCGGCCGCCGCCGTGCTGCGCTTCGCCAACCAGGTGTTGCAGGCCGCGACCTCGCAATGACGACGGTCTCCGCCCAGACGCGCGCGGCGCAAGCCGGCGCGTCCACCGAAACGTCAGCAGCGAACCGCGCGAACCACGACGCATCGCATACACAGGCCGTGCGCTTTTCTGCCGTCTACAAGAACAACGTGACGTTTGCGCACGCGCATCACTCGCATCATCTTGCGCAAGCGAACAGCGCGAAGGCACGCCAACTTGCGGCCGCGTTGCGCAAGCGTCAGGCGGCTGCGCGAGCCGCAGGCAAACGCTTCGCGCCCTCCCAACGCGCTGCGTCGACTGCCCACGGTGCGCTCAAAGGCGCTCACGCGACCGGCGCAAAAACGGCGCGGAGCAAGGTGCAAGCCGATCGCGTCACACGCGACGGCGGCCGGCAAGGCGGCGGCGGTGGCGGCCAGCCGCAGCAGGAAAGCGGCCAACAGAACGGCAGGCAACGCGACGATCCGCACGATCACGATCATGACAGCCGCGGCGATCATGACAGCGCGTCCGGCGGGGTCTTTGCAGCCACTGCCATTGAAGGCGTCAGCGCGGTCGCACCGCCGCGCTCCGGTGCCGCGCGCGGCGCCGAAATACGCGCTGCCATCGGCGAAGCGCTGCTCAAGTTGCGCGACGATATCGCGGCGGGAAGCGTGCCGTCAGCCGATCGCGCATTGCAATCGCTGATGCAGCGCATCCACATGTTGCGCGCCGCCGAAGGCGCGCTTGCGCCCAGCACGTCGGCGGCGAGGCGCGAACTGCTCACCACAGTTTCACAGCGTCTCGCGCAAACGGCACTGGACGCAACGCGTACGGCCGGCTCAAAGCAACAGCTCGATGCGCGAGGCGCACCAAGCGCCCACGGTTCGACCGCAGGTCTTGCTCAGCGCGTGAATCTGCTGGCGAACCTCGTCCTGCTCGTACTTGAACGCCCGAACACGCCGGATCAGGCCGAACGCGGGCGTCATCTGAACGCGGCCCTGCTCAGCGCGATCGAAGCGCGGCTGCGCGCCGCGTCGCGTGCCTGAGTGGCGTTTCGTGCGGCCGTGGACGGCTTCGCAAACGCGGGCACGTTGCACGCGGATATCGCTAATCTGGATTGCGTGGCGTGTCGATCCGATGCGCCGAACGATCTTCGCGTAAGTCTGAAACCATGAAACTGCTGCGCATCCTGACAGGTAACCATGCCGGCGCGGAAGCCCGCCTCAGCACGGGCGCTCACCGGGTCCACTCCGACGACGATGCCGACATCCGCATCACCGACTGGAGCGGCGCGGCAGTCGTGCTGAACGTCGACGAAACCGGTGTAGTGACGGTTACGCGTACCGAGCCCGCGCCAGTCAACGCAGTAGCAATGGACTCGACGGACTCCGCCGCCGCTCACACCGACGAAGGCGCGCTCCCGGATGCGCTCGACCCCGGCGTCGTGCTGATGACCGACTTCGTGCCGATGCAGTTCGACCAGACGGTTCTATGCATCGGTCCCGACGACGCCGTGTGGCCGAGCGATCTCGCCCTCCTCTCGACACTGCTGGTCAAGCCCGAAAGCGCCGACGATCCCGCGCACGAAACCGCCGCCGGAAGCGGTCAATGGATCATCAAGCGCAAGCTGGTGACAGCCGTGGGCGCCGCGTGCGTGATGCTGGCGATTGGGTCGGGCGTGGTGTCGATGGCGTTGAGCACGCGTGCCAAGGCATCGTTGCCGCCGCCCGACGTCGCCGCCGCCGAACAGGCCAATCGCGATCTCGCGGGCGCGCGTCTGACCGATCTGCATGCGACGCTCGACGGCCACGGCGGCGTGCTGGTGACAGGGCTTGTCTCCAGTGCCGGCGACGATCTGGTCGCGCAGCGTCTGCTCGAACACATCCCGGGTGCGCGAGTGACCCGCCAATACGGCAACGCCGAGGACACGGCGCGCGGCATCAAGGAAGCGATCGGCATGGCGAACGTCGACGTGCATTACGCGGGCAAAGGCGTGTTCGCGATCACGGGTACGGGTGTCGACATCGACGGCGTGCAGCAGGCCGTGCAGCGCGTACGCGCGGATCTCGACGCGAACGTGAAGGAACTGCGCATCGACGCGACGGGCAGCGACGCGACGCCCACCGCCGAGGCCGACGGTCAGTACACGACCGTGGTGTCGTCCGATCGCGTGCGCTATGCGCAGACACCGGATGGCGTGAAGCACATCTTCATCCTCGCCGACGACCCCGCCGATGCGCCCATGTCCGCGAGCGACACCGCAGCGAACGGCGACAGCGATGGCGAACGAAGTCACGGACTGAGCGGCGCGGCACCCGAAGCCGCCACGCAAGCGGGCACACAAGCCACCGCACAGGCCGCCGCACAGGCCGCCATGCAACCACCTCAATTGGCAGCCGTCCCGGCAGCCGGACCTTCTGTCACGGAGAAATCTCATGTATCAGGCAATTGAACGTCATGCGGCTAAGTTCAACGATCTGCAAGGACTCGTGCGCGCGCCCGATGCCGATGCGCAAGTCGCCGTGTTGCGCCGCGCGCTCGAAGAAAGCGCGGAGGAACTCAATAGCCGCACCGACGGCTCGCCGGAAGACCGCAATGCACGCGCAAAGATCTATCGCGGGTTGCTTGCGGCGAGCCGGATCATCGCTCAACTGCGCGAAGACGCGCTCAATGGCTGAGTTTCGACGCAACTGCGTCGAAACGTTTGTCCCCGCACTACGCGGGATTCCGATGCCGCGGCCACTCCGGTCCGGCCGTTCATTTCAAGGAGTGTCAATCATGGGTTCAATCACGAGTGCAGCGAGTTCCCTCGGAGCAGGCGCAGGCACTGCGGCGCAGGCCACCGCGGCCGGCAAGGCTGAAGATCTGTCGTCGTCCGCCGGCACTGATTCCGCGGTCAACCAGATCAACGCCAACGCACAGGATCAACTGAAGATCGCGCAGGCTCAGTCGAACGCGAGTGTGCTGCAAGCCGTGGGCGAAGCGCTGAAGTCGGGCGCATCGAGCCTGACGAAGGCCGCGCAGGCAAGCTGACGCCCGGCTGGGGACGCGCTTCACGTACGTTGCAGCAGGCTCTTTCTGGCGCGTTCGCCCCGGCGACACGCGCCTTTTCAATTCCGGCGTCGAGCACGCCGGGTTTCAACATCAACCAGAGTCGGACACGCCGTGGACATCGATTACTACACGCCGCTGATCGAAGATCTATGCACGACGGTCGGCCTGCCCGACGCCGGCCATGTGCTCGACACACGCTCGATCGAAGTAGAAGGTTTCGACGTCCGGCTCGATCATTTCGATAACGACACCGGTCTTTACATCGTGTTCGAGTTCGGAACAGTCGCGCCGGAACGCGTGCTTGGTGTTTATCGGTTGATGCTGGAAGCCAACCTGCTCGTCTATGCGCAGGACCAGGCGCAACTGGGCGTGGACAGCGACACCGGCAGCTCCGTGCTGGTCGTGCGCGCGGAACTGTCCCAGCTGAACGGCGAAACGCTCGCCGACCTGCTTGCCCACTATGCGGAACACGGCCGCTACTGGCAGCAGAACATACTTCAAGCCACCGACGAGCAGTATCAGGCCGTCGCGTCAGGCGCCTTCATGTGGATTCGCGCGTAATGCGCATATCTTCTTCGCGTGCGGAAGCCGCCGTCCCACCGGCGTTTCGGCGATCGAAAAACTAAATGGAATAGGACTCGACTATCGCGTGTTGTGTGATCAGGAGCGTGAGACGAAAGCCGCGCCGCCAGAACGAAAAACATGTCTGGCGCGCGCCTCGGTCAGACATTCTCATCTTGGAACGATCATGCAAATCGCCTTGCTAACGCGCAACGACTCGACCTTTCGACGGATCAAGAATGCTTTCGAAGCGGACGGCATGCCCGACTGTGTTCGCTATACCGATGAACTCGGCCTGATTCGCTCACTCGAGCGCAGTCCGCCGGATCTCGTCATCATCGAATCGGAGACGGAGTTCTCCACCAGCAATCTCGTGCTCGCGTGGCGGGCGTGTCATTTCAGACAGGACCTGCCGGTCATGATGATCGGCCAATGGTGGGACTCGGTAAGCATGACGAACGCACTGCACGCGGGCGTCGACGAAATCGTCGTGGGCGAGTTTCGCCTCGAGGAAATAGTGGCGCGCGGCCGTCACGCGGTGGAGCGCCGGCGCGGCGAGCGCACGGCGCAGAGCATTATCACGCTCGGCTCTTCGACGCTGTACCGGGCGACACGCGAGTTCGTCACACTCGACAAACGCGTGCGGCTCACGGCGCGTGAATTCAGCATAGCGTGGCTGTTCTTTTCGCATCCCGGTGCGCTCATCACGCGCAAGGAACTGGCGCACGCGGTGTGGGGAAAGGAGCTCGATATTGCTGGGCGTTCGCTCGAACAGCATATCTACAAACTGCGCGCCAAACTGGAACTGGACGAACACAGCGGCCTCACACTGCGCACCGTGTATTCGCTCGGCTACATGCTCGAACAGATCGAAGCGCCGCATCACCGGGATATCTGCACGACGCGTGTGCCCCGCGCGCGAATGGCCGAAGCGGTGTCGTGACACTTGCCGGCCATTGCGCGTAACGCAGCAGGGAACACGGCCTTTTGGCGACCCGCAGCGCGGGTCGCCATCTCGACGTTCAGCGTCAGTTGGCCAGATCGATACGGCCATACACGCCTGCAACTTTCTTGTTCGGGCCTGCAGCATAGAACAGCGTCGTTTTGGGCTGATTCAATACGCCGTTGCCGAACGAGAGCCCCCACAAGCCGGTCTGCTGGAACGCCGTGCCGTCTTGCAGCGTGAGCTTGCCGAGCGGCTTGAGCGAGACCGGATCGAACGCGTTGATGTTACCGTCGCCGAAATTGCCGATCAGAATGTCGTTGCTCAGCGTGCCGAAACCGGCGGGCGCCTCTGCGACTGCCCACGGCGCGTTGAGCACGCCACCCGCTGGAATCTGTTGCAGCAGATTGCCGTTCAGATCGAATACGTCGACCACGCCGAGGCCCGCGCCGGTCACCTGAACCTTGCGGCTCGCGTCCTGCTGCGCATATGTCACGAAGATTTTCGAACCGACTGCCTGAATGCCGAACGGAGCAAAACCCGCCGGTACAGATGGGTCCTTGAACGTGCCAGGCAGCGCGATTTTGTTGAACGCCGCATCGAACACGTCGACCTTTGCGTTATGAAAGTCGGTTGCGTACAGCAGATTGCGGCCGCCGTTGCTGGCGAGCGTCAGGCCTTTGTAGATGGCGCCACCGGCCGCGTCGTCGAACGCGGTGACGGCTGCGGTCGGCAACACTTTCGGCGACCACGCGGCGATCGTGCCCGCTTCCGTCGCAAACATGAACACGGCGTTGCTCTTCGTAGAGCCGTCCGGCGTCGCGATCATGAAGTCCGTAGCCGTGCCGTTGAAGACGATGCCGGTCGGCCCCGCCACGCCGTTGGTGCCCGGCGGAATCGTCACGATCAGCGATTGCGGCACGCCGTTGCCGTCGAACAGCACGGACTTTTGCGAGCCGTTGCCCGAGACCCACGCGGCGCCGGCCGGATTGAACGCGATGCCCCAGCCGTTCTTCAGATCGGGCGCGGTGTTGGGCGCGGCGACGCTGCCGTCGGACACCAGCACCATGGACTTGAATACGCTTGCGCTGGCCGTCTTGCCGTTGTCGACATGATCGCCGCCGCCACAGGCGGTGAGCGTCAATGCGGTAAGTAGAGCGGCTGCTGTCTCGAGTAACGCGGGTTTATATTTCATTCGAATCTACCGTCTGCAAAGTTGAAGGGATGGGTTGCGACGAGGGCGGCCGGCCAGGAATCGTCGTATTGCAGAATAGAGTTCGAGTGAGCCGCGTTTGGCGGCGATGCCGAAGGTCTGCGCGGTTTGGCGAAGGAGTGCATTGCATCCGGGCAGTCCGCGCGCAGCTAGTTCGCTGGCGCGCTTATGACTTCGCGCGATCGAGGGGCGCTCATACGTTAGCGGCTACCGTTGTCTGCATGAATGCGACCGGAGAGCCTCCAGATGATGCGTGTCAATGGAATGCCCGCAGCGCCTGATTCAGCGACGCCAGCCGCGCAGGACGACAAGTCCGCGAGCGGCCCGACGCCGAATGCTCCGGCGCGTGCGCCGGTTCCGGCGCAACTTGCTCCATACAAGCCAAAGCGCGAACCCGTTCAGCCCGGTGCCTACCGCGATCAACTTCTGAAGGGGCCAATGGGCGCGATCGGCAAGCTCGCGTCGCCGCCCAACCCGCAGCCCGCAGTCGACGACATTCACAATTTCGTGCCGCCGAAGGGCAGCGCCGGCAAGGGCGTGTTCAACGCGATCAGGCAAGCTTTGGGCAGCGGACAGAAAGGCTTCACGCCGCTCAACCTTGCTTCCAAAAAACCGCTCACCGGCGTGCTCGGCGCGAATTCGCGCGCGGCCGGCGGCAGCTTCGTGTACGACGCCCACACCGCACACGAGATTCCCGGCATGATCGCGAGCGGCGCATCGGCCGTGGTCGCACATCAAACCACCAAACGCTATGAGCAGAAGCTCGCGGCGATGCTGCGCGAAGATGTGCTTGCCTTCGACGCGTTGCCCCAACCCGCGCCAAAGGGCATTCCGATGAAGGGTATTTCATCGTCCCAGCACGGCGGGGTCGCGGCGACCCATGACGAAACGCAAGCCCAAACGCAAGCGCCGACGGAAGACTTGATGGCTACGACTGAGCCCGTCCGCACGAACGCACCCGAATCAGCCGCACACAAAACCAACAGATATCTGCCGACCACACCGGAGAACATGATCGTCACGCGCCAGCGCGGCGAATGGCAATACGACAAGGCGAAACTGCTGCGTGCCGCGAACGATCCGGCTCATCCGCAGCATCAACGTGCGCGCGATGTGCTCACGACCATGTCCATCGCGGAAAATCAGGGCAAGCGGCGCAGAGGCGCGCTCTACGAGAGCGCGACATCGGCGACGGCGGCAGCGGCCGGCGCGGTGCTCGCCGCAGGCACGCATGGCGCGGCCACGCCGCTGATCGTCGCTGGGCAATCGCTCAATGCGGTGAAGGACGCGTTGGACATAAGGAAATTCGCGCTGGAAACGCGGCAAAACCTGCGCGACGAGAAAGCCGACGACGTACAGCGTCATGTCACGCAATCTGCCAGCAAGAGCGAGGCCTTCGACCACGCGCCGCTCGAAGCGCAGGCCGGCGTCTACGCGAATATGTACGACAACGCCCGCCGCAAAACGGCGCAGCAGCATAATTTCGGTTATCGGCTGCCCGGCTCGTTGATCGACGATCGCAAGGCTGGCGTCTACAAAACCGCGGCAACCGATGTGGTGAGCGCGCACATCGCGGAGATCGCGCAAAACGCAATGCGCCGTGCGCAGCCCGAGAACCTGGGTCAGTTGCACGAGGCCAGCAGCGAGCCGAACCTTACGCGCTCAGCGCGCGAAAAAGCTGCGCTGGAAGAGATCGAAAACGATCCGCAATTGCGCGCCACGCTCACGCTCCTCACCGACGCCGGCATGCCGCGAGCCGACGCGGTCAGAGCGATGATGCGCCTCGCCGCCGACGCGTTGAAACCCGCCGAAGAGAAATCGGCGAAAGCAGAAGCGCAAGACCCGAGTGCAATGTCCAGTGATGAAAAGCTCGAGAAGATCGCGGGCATGATCGGCGAGCCGGGTCTTAAACCGGCTGACGCCGCGAAGGAGTCGAAGGATGCGATCAAGGGCGCGTTGCGGCTGCGCTCATAAGGCGTCGGCGCGAACGGATGTGAGGGTGTTCGGGCATCTTTGAGAACGCTGGGTGCTCTCACACGCAATATAGACCACTGCACATGAAGCTCCAGCTACGACACGCGAGCCCGCTCGCTTATTCCGCGAGTTCGCGTGGAGCTTTTCTATCGAGCGCTGTTTGATGCTCACGCTACCGCGAGAGGCAGCGTCAATCTTGCTTCGAGTCCGCCGTTACGGCGGTTTTCCAGTTGCAGTTCGCCGCGCATCGCGAGCGTAAGACGTCGCGCGAGCGTGAGGCCCAAGCCGGATTCCGGCGCGCGCGCTGTCGTGCGCGGCGCGCGATACCAGGGCGCGAATACGGTCTCCATTTCGGCCGGCACGATACCCGGTCCGGAATCGACCACGGCCAGCACCACCCGCCGTGCATCGACGCGCACGCACAACCGCACGGCGCTGTCATTGCGCAACGCGTTGTCGATCAGATTGACGAGCACGCAGCGCAGCGCATGCGGGCACGTTACGACCGGACACCCTACCTCGCCTTCGAGCTCGACCGAGCGGCCGGCGTCCCTGTAGTTATCGACGAGCGCACCGATCAGTCCGTCCGCATCGAAGCATCGCAACGGTTGTCCGGCCCAGCATTGCATTCGCGCGCAAGCGAGGCTTGCCTCGACCAGTTCGCCCATCTCGGCGAGATCGTGCTCGATCGCGTCGCGCACATCGCCATCGTCGAGCCGCTCACAGCGCAACGCCATACGTGTCAGCGGCGTGCGCAGGTCGTGCGCATAAGCTGCGAGCACGTCGAGCACCTGGGCGATGCGCTCGGCGTCGTAGCGCTGCGCGCCGTTGATCGCGCGTACCAGGCGCGCGACCGTGGGCGGCCCGAACTCGGCCAACGCTTGCGGCAACGTGTCCGTGCTGCTGCGCTGCTCGATTGCGGCGGCGAGGCGCGCGATGCACGAACGCTGCTCGTACGCATATACCCACAGCGCCGCCGCGAGCAGCCCGAAACCGATCGCGACGAGGCAGACGACCGGCAGCAGGTTGCTGTCGGCGCGGCACGGCCGCGTGTAGAGCATCGCCGCGTTGGCAGCAGGTGCGCTTATCGTGACGAGTAGCGCAACGAGCAGCACGAACATCGCGATTGCGCTGATCCGCTGCGATTGCACGCCCGTGCGAATGGCGCGAACGGTGCGAACCGCACGAGCGGCGCTCGCCGCGGGACTGGGCGGATTCGCGCGAGCCATCCTAAACGAGGAGTGTCTTGCCGCGTGAGTGCAGATTCGCAACACGGATTCCTGCAAGGCCTCGCGCGGCACGGTCGAATGGATGAAGGTCATCGTCGTTCTCCTGGCGCCGCCACGTCGGACGGCATAGGAGACATGAGAGCATGCGGCATGGCGTTCGCACCATCAAACGAGAGGTCGCCCACCCCCTACGAAGGTTTGCCCTCGCCATGCACTGGTGTCGCTGGTGTCGCTGGTGTCGCTGGTGTCGCTGGTGTCGCTGGTGTCGCTTTTGCTAGCCGTGTCCCAGCGCGCGGCGAATCCACGACTCCAATTCGCTCGCGTCGATGGGCTTCTCGATCACGCATAAAGCGGAGCTGGCCCCTACCCGCGCGCGCGTGCGCGCGGAGGCCAGGGCCGTGATGAATAAGGTGGGAACGCGCATGCCGTCGGCTTCGAGCTTGTCGAGGAGTTCTATCCCGCCCATGCCGGTCATCTGGATATCGCAGATCAGGCAATCGGTTTGCGAGAGTACATCCGACGCCAGAAACGCTGCCGCGCTCGCGAACTCGCGCGCCTCCCAGCCGAACGAACGCACGAGGCTGCTGGCGGCGGCGAGCACGAAGGGGTCATCGTCGACAATGACGACGAGTTCGGTGGATGAAAGCGACAAAGCGATACCTGCCTGAGGCCAGGCAAACGGATGGGCCCATCCCACCGCTCACCGGTAACCCAGCATAACGCCGCGCATGGGTACCGCCATCATATGTAGGTATGGGTACACCCGCGCCGCTTGCCGGAACACGATGGGTACAGCTTCGCGCGCGCGAACGGTACGGTACGGTACGGTACGGTACGGTACGGTACGGTACGGTACGGTATAAAGCGTACGCTTACTGCTCCGCGGCGCCTATTCCGCCAAGTTTGGCGATACCGAGCGCTTGCATCTTGCGCACCAGTTCCGCCACCGAGCGCGTGTTCATCTTGCGCATCGCCTGCCCGCGATGAATTTTGGCCGTGATCTCCGCGATTCCCATTTTGGCCGCGATCTGCTTGTTCATCAGCCCCGCGGCCACGTGTTCGAGCACCTCGCGTTCGCGTGGCGTCAGCGATTCCCAGCAGGCGCGCACCTCGTGCAGCGAGCGGTCGGCCTCCAGCCGCTTCGCGTCGCTGTCGAGCGCGGCGACTACCGCATCGATCATGTCCTGATCGCGAAACGGCTTGGAGAGGAAATCCATCGCACCGGCCTTCATCGCCTTCACGGTCATCGCTATGTCGCCGTGGCCCGTCATGAAGACGATGGGCATGTGCGGCTGGCCGGTCTCCGACAGCGATTTCTGGAACGCAATGCCGCTCTGCCCGCGCAGCCGCACGTCGAGCACGAGGCACGACGGATTCGCGCTTTTGGGCGCGGCGAGAAATTCCTCGGTCGAGGCGAACGCGTGCACTTCGAGGTCGATCGAGCGCAACAGGCCGACCAGCGCGCCACGCACGAGGTCGTCGTCATCGACGATGTAGACGACGCGGGACTCACGGCCCGTGGATGAAGCGGCTGTACGGAAGGTTCGGGAATCGGACATTGCGGCGTTCGCAGAGCTCTCGTTAAAGGCCGCGAGGCGGCCCGGTGGTTAGACGAATCCAAAGCGCAGGCGCCGGTTCACACAGGCTTCGTGCGAACCGCACGGCGGCGCGCTGCTTATGTTCCTTCCGCGTCAAGCCGCGGCAACACGAACCGGGCGCGCGTGCCGGTCACTTCGCGCGGCGCGAGAGTCAGCGTGCCGCCATGGGCATCGACGATCGAATGCGAAATGGCGAGGCCCATGCCCATGCCGTTGTCTTTCGTGGTGAAGAGCGGTTCGAGCAGCCGGTCCGCGACTTCGGGCGCGATGCCGCTGCCGAGATCGTCCACCGTCACCTGCACCGTGCCGTCCGCGCCCATCGTGCACGCGAGCACGAGCAGCCGCCCGGTGTCGAGCGCAGCCATCGACTCGGCGCCGTTCGTCAGCAGATTGATCGCTACCTGCTGCAACTGAACGCGGTCGCCATGCACGTAGACGGGTTCGTTCAGGCCGCGCAATTCCAGCGTGACGTTCAGCGTGTCCAGTTGCGCGGCCACGAGAGCCGCGGCCTCGCGCAGCGCTTCGGACAGGTCGATCCTCGTGAACTGCGGCTCGGCCTTGCGGGCCTTTGCGCGGAGCGCCTCGATGATGCTTTTCGCGCGCGTCGCGCTGCGGCTGATGTGCGTGAGCATCTGCTGCGCTTCGCCGATCTCCGGAGGACTGCGGCTCAACCAGCGCAACGCGGCGCTCGCGGAGGTATCCACGGCGGCGAGCGGCTGCCCGACTTCGTGCACGATCGAAGCGACCAGTTCGCCCATCGCCTTCAGACGCGTTGCGCGCGCGAGGTCGGTGAGCGCGGCGCGCAGCTGTTCCTCAGCCCGCGCGCGCTGCTCGTTCTGCTCGACGAGATCGTCGTAGAGCCGCGCGTTTTCCAGCGCGAAGGCCGCCTGCGACGCGATCACTTCGAGCACCGCCGCCTTGGCCGCCGTGAACACCTTCGCGGCCAGATCGTTCTCGAGATACAGCACGCCCACCAGCGTCGAATAACGCATCAACGGCACGCATAACACCGAACGCGGACGCTTGCGGCGGATGTAGACGTCCTGCGCATAGACCGGCGAGTCGTGCGGGTCGTCGGCTACCACGCCTTCCTGAGTACGCGCGACGGCCTGCACGAGCGAGACCGGCAGCACGTCGGACGTGAACGGCACCGCCTCCTGCGTGACGGCGATCCCGCCGTTGACCACCTGCGCGCGCGCCGGCACCTGCCATACGCCGCGGCGCAGCAAAACGAGTGCGCCCTGCCCGGCGCCGGCGCTTTCGAGCGCCGTGCGCAACAGCGTTTCGACGAGCCGCGCCGGAACAATGTCGCTTGCGAGCGCATTCGAAATGCGCAGCACCGCTTGCACGTCGAGTTCCTGAAGACGGCTTGCGGCCGGTGCATCCATGTCGGCGTCGAACAGTTCGGGATGACCGGTCTGCAACTGCCGCGCCTTCGCCATCGCGCCCCAGCGCTGCCACGCCCCGCGCGCGTGACGCAGGTACGCCTGCGCGCTCACCTCTTCGCCACGCGCAGCGTGGAACGACGACGCAAGCTCGGCCGCAAGCGCTTCGACCTGCGTGAAGCCGTGACGACGCGCGTGCGCGACGGCCCTCGCATACGCTTCCAGCGCGTCGAGCGCGCGGCCTTCGACACGCGCCATCTCAGCATGCACCAGCTCGCATCGTCCGACGAAATTCTCCGGGCAGGCTCGCGCCCAGATCGCGAGTTGTCCGGCGTGGCGCTGCAACGCAGCCTCTTGCGCCGCATCGCGCTCTGGCAATGCGAGCAGCGCGAGCGCCCCGTAGAATGGCAACTCGCCGCTCTCGGCGAATGAACGCGATGCGTTCGCGCAGGCTTCGGCACGTTGACGCGATTCCAGCGCATCCGCGAGGTCGCCGAACAGCAGCGCGCGCTGCAAACGGTACACCCAGTAAGAGAAGTCCACGAGCGTGGTCGGCCTGCCGTCCACGGGCACCGGCGGCATCTCGACGCGGCCGTCGGGCTCGCCTTCCTGCAAGTGCGTGAGGAGCGCCCATTGCGACAGCAGCGCGTCGATCACCAGCTGGAAGTTGGCGTCGCGCGCGCTCGCCAGTGCGCGCGCCACCGTCTCGCGCACGTCGGCCAGCAACTCGCCTGCGAACAGCATGCCGGTGGCTTCGTTGCGGCCGCAATACAGCGCAAAGGTGTGATCGCTGCTTTCTATGGCGACGTTGTAGGCGCGGCGCACATAATCGCGCGCGCTTCGTGCCGGCAAGGTCCAAGGTACGACGAAGGTGCCGAATACCATATAGACACGCGCGCGATACCGTACGAGCCCGCGTTCGTCGACCAGGTGCAGCGCGAACTGGCCGAACGGAAGCGAAAAGCTGTAGTCGCCGTAACGCACGCCGAAGATCTGGTTCATGCACGTGTACACGTTCGCGGCCGCGTCCGAATGGCCGTGCTCGATCGCGAGGTTGACCGAGCGCAGCAGCATGAAGTCGACGAGATTCTGGTCGGTGTAGAGCGCGGGCGGGATGAGGTCCGAGATGATGTCGGTGATGGCACGGCGCAGCGGGTCCGCGATGATCGGCAACTCGCGCAGCCCGGCAATGCCGTGCTGGTCCAGCCAACTGCGCAGACGCGCGTATTCGCGGTCCACGTCGGCATCGACGGGATGCATGGGCACCTCGATACCCGCGCGATGCAAAAACGCGAGACCCACGCCGAGCGCGAGATCATAGCGGCCGAGCGTCGTGTAGAGCGCGGCACGCAGCCGCGCAAGATCGGCGCCGAAGATGCCGTCGCCCGCCTCGGCTTCCAGCGCCGACAGGCGCGCCTCGGCAACCTCCAGCGCGCCGGTCATGAACTCGGCCTCGCCGCACAGCTTGCGGGCGAGCAGGCCGTCTTCGCTCGCCGCCTGGTCGCCCAGCAAGTCGAGCGCCGCGCGGAAGAAGCCAAGCGACGAATCGTGCGCCGTTGCGGCTTTCGCCTCGCGCCCGGCGTCCAGATTGAGGCGCGCGAAGACGCGCCGTTCGTCGGAATCGTCGAGCGCCGGGCGCGCGAGGTTGGCTTGCGCCGCGAGCGCGAACACATCCGTCTCGCCGCCCCGGTTCCCCAACTGGCGACGGGCAATCTGCAAATGAAGCTCGGCGCGCTCGGCTGCCGGCATCGACGCGTAAGTCGCCTCGCGAATCCGGTCGTGCCAGAACACCCAGTCGCCGTTCTCGCGATACACCGTGCCGGCTTCGAGCGCGGGTTGCAGATGCCGGGTTGCATCGAGTTCGGACAACCCGGCCGCCACCGCGAGCGTTGAAGTGGACGCGCGCTGCCCGAGGCAGGCCAGCACCCGCAGCATGAATTGCGCGGCGGCGGGCAATTGTCCGAGCTTTCGAGCGAGCAGTTCGACGACGTTATCGACGCCGCGCTGTGCCGTCATCTGTTCGAGACTCCAGCGCCACGCGGACGACTTCACGTCGTATTCGAGGAGGCCGTCGTCCGCGAGCAGGCGCAGCAGATGGTGCGCGAAAAACGGATTGCGCCCGGTCTTGCGGCCGATCATCTCCACGAGCGGTCCGAGCGAATCCGCGTCCTGATGTAGCGCACGCGCAATCAATTCACGCAGCGCGCCTTCGTTCAGCGGCCCGAGTTGCACATGCCGCGCGGCGGCCACGTCGGCCAGTTTGCCCGCGCGCAGCGGGTGATCCGCAGCTACTTCATTGTCGCGGAACGCGCCGATCAGCAGCAGCGCTGCATCGCTATGCTGATGCAGCAGCCGCTCCAGCACCTGCAAGGTGCCGGTGTCCGCCCACTGGAGGTCATCGAGCACGAGCACGAGCGGACGCGCGCCGTTCGCAAAGCACGCGATCAACCGCGCGATCCCCTGAAGCACGCGCTCGCGTTCGAGCGCCGGCGCGGCGTCCGGCGGGTCGAGCGCTTCGGGCTGCGGCCCGAGTACGGCACCGAGCGCGGGCAGAAATGCGCTCAGCGTGCGGCCGACGGGCGCCGTGGCCGTGGCGATGCGCTCACGCCAGATCGCAAACTCGCCGTCGGGGCAGCCGAGCACGAAGCGCAGCAACTGCTCGAGCGCCTGGCCGAGAATCGCGTACGGCTTGCCGCGATGACCTTCCTCGCTCTTGCTGACGGCGAGAAGCGGCGGGCTCACACGCTGCATCCGCGCAACGGCTTCTTGCAGCAGCGTCGACTTGCCGATCCCGGAACTGCCCGACACCCACGCGACACGCGCTTGCCGTCCGTCTACGACCGCACGGAACTGCGCGAGCAGCGCCTCGATTTCGTCGTCGCGGCCGAGCACCCGGTCGGCCTGCTGCAGGCGTTGCAGCGCCGCATGGGTGTCGAGCGTAAAAGGCGCGATCTCGCCGTGACGCCGTTGCAGGTCCTCACATCGATGCAGGTCCGCAAGCAGCCCCGCCGCGTCGGCGTAACGTTGCTCGGGCGCTTTCTCGAGCAGCTTCATCACGATCCGCGAGATTTGCGGCTGCACGTCGGCGGCGAGCTCGTATGGCGGACGCGGCCGGTGGGTCGCGTGCGCATGCACACGCGCGGCGGTGTCGGCGGCCTCGAACGGCGGCATGCCTGTCAGCAACTGATAGAAGATGCAGCCAAGCGAATAGAGATCGGCGCGTTCGTCAACCGGCACGTTCATACGCGCGCCGAGTTCGGGCGCCATGTAGATGAAGCTGCCGTCGTTCCATTCGAGGTCGGCGTCTGGCGAAGCAGTGGTGTCGCCGGGACGGGTGGCGGAGCCAAAGCCGGTGAGAAACGCCTGGCCTTCGTCGTTCACGAGAAAGCGGGTCGGCGACAGCGCACGATGCACGATGCCCGCCGCGTGCATGGCGCCGACGGCCCTCGCAAGGCCGATGGCGATCTTCAGGAAGGCTGCGGTGTCGGCCTGGCGTGAGCCGCTGCAGCAGCGCAACGGCTCGCCGCCCGGATCGGCGAGCAAGAGAAGCGCGCCTTCGCCGTGCGGCACGAGCGCCTGCGGAACCGCCGACCACGTTTCATGCAGCGCGGCGCGCAACGCGTATTCGCGCTGCAGCGCCGCCAGCACGGCCGGCGCACCGCTCCCGCGGCCGGCGACGAGCACCGACGACGCGCCGTCGGCAACCGCTCGTTGCAGACGCGGTGAACCATTGCCCAGTTCGATAAAGCTTCGGTTCGACAGTTCGATCATGCGAAGACGGTATGGACGCAGCGACGCGCGCGAGCAGTTCAGGGAAGGTGCGCACAGCACCCTTGCAGACGATTGCACACTCCTTCACCCTCCAGTTCTACGGGCAGTCCAATGGCCTCTACCTAAGGTGTGCGCCGAAAATCATACCCACTCCCAGTTCATTTCGGGTCAGGTAGTGAAAACAAAATAGACATTGCAGAATCTGTACGATCGTACGTATCAAAGCACGACAACTGCACCCTCTCAATGATTAGAACTGTCCTGATTCCGAAGCAGTACTGTTCACGTTATAACGGCCTGAAACAGGCCGTTGCGGACTTGCCTTCGGAAAAAGCACGCCCTATTATGGACCAACTGATCCATAATTAACAATCGTCCGCTGCAGCCGATCAGCCGCAGCCAACTTCGGGGAAAACAATGACCTTCGATTTTTCGAAAGTGAATAGCGTCGCCGGTACATCCGCGACTTCGGGCTCGACGTCGGTTGGCGCGAGCAGCAGCAATAAGCCGTCGTTCCAGTCGCTATTGGCTGAACTCACCGATTATGTGAAAGGCACGCCAGGCGAGCGCATGGAAAAGATGATTCTCGCGAAGCTGGGAGTCACCGAAGAAGAACTGAAGAAGATGTCGCCGGAAGAGCGCGAGAAGATCTTGGCGAAAGTCCGGGAAATGCTGAAGAAAGAGATGGAGGCACAGCGAGAGATGCAACAACAGAAAGCTTCCGGACAACAGATTAACGTGTCGGTTTGAACAACGGATTATTCGCCCGCTCACGTGCGTGTGCGGGCGAATAATCGATGAAGCTCGCAGCGAGGCTGCTGCTGTTTTGCCGCTTACTACCGCCTATTGCAGCTCATTGCGCAGCCTTTGCCGCGGCGATGATCGTGTCGGCAACGAGCTTCGGCTGGCTGACCATCGCGACGTGGCTTGCATTCGCCAACGTCACGTGCGCGCCGATGTTCTTCGCCATTGTCTGTTGCAGACCCGGATCGATCATGCGGTCCCGTTCGGTCACCACGAAGTACGACGGCTTGTCATGCCACGCTGCTTTCGTGACCTTCTCGCCGATACATGCCGAAGCCCACGGACCTTGCGTTGCCGCGATCACACGGCGCTGCGGCAAAGGCACGTCTTGCGCGAAATCTTCTAGCACCGCTTTGGTCGACAGCGTCAGATTGCCGGCCGAGTCTTTCTGCAATTCACTCGCCCACACGGGCGCCGGCTTGCCCTTCGTGATGTCTTCGATCGATTGACCGCTATCCGGCGCGAATGCCGCCACGTAGACCAGGTTTTTCACCTTGTCTTCGTTGCCCGCCTCGCTGATCACCACGCCTGCCCACGAATGGCCGACCAGAACCACAGGTCCGTTTTGCTGCTCGATCACGCGTTTCGTCGCGGCAACGTCGTCGGCCAGCGAGCTCAATGGATTTTGCACTGCGACCACATGTGCCCCGCGCGCTTCGAGCAGCGGAATCACTTTCTCCCAACTTGAACCGTCGGCGAATGCGCCGTGCACCAGCACGATGTTCTTGCCCTTCAGGTCCTGCGGCGGCGCCGCGTGCGATGCTTGCAGCGCGAACAGTCCGCCGAGCAGCAACGCGGAACCGACGAATTTCTTGAGAAGCCTGGTCATTGATTTTCTTCCGGCAGAATGGAGTTGACGTTGATTGAACTATTGCGCAGACGACGCGCGGCGAACACGCGCCGCCGCGTGTATCACGAGTGCGCGTAGATCGGACCGAGACCGACCACGCCCTGCTGCGGCGCCGATGCGCCGGTCGTCTGTGCACGCGAGCCTGCTGCTGAACGGCTTTGCACGACGCCGCCATATGCCGCGGCGGCCGAGGCGTTCTGCGCGGCAACGCGCGCTTCAGCGGCTTCGATGTTCTTCGGATATTGGGTGGTGTCGCTGGCGGGGTTGTAGCCGGCCTTCTGCAACTGAACGAGTTCCGCACGCACTTCAGCACGCGTCACCGTGTGACTCGACTGGGCGAATGAAACAGCGGGGACGGCAACGAGTGCGGCAACGAGAAGGGATTGAACGAGTTTCATGAGCTTTCTCCAGAAAACGACGGCATTCAAAGGTCAGAAGTTCGGCTGAAACACTCTGCAGCCCATATCTACGAGCTAGCGTGTCACCCGAATCGGGCGCAGTGTTGCGAATCAACCTTGCGTGACGACATTTGAACCCGCCGACGTATCTGGAATGTTTTCGCGAACCCGTTTAATGCAAGCGTGTTTATCGAGGCACGGCCTGGATACACTGCGATACAAAACCGCAGTGAAGCCAATCAGCCCGCTACCGTATTGAAATCACTGAACGACGGACCGAGTGGCCGCACTCGCATTTCCGGATCGAGATGCGTCCACGGCAGATCAGCAGGATCGGCGGCCATGGGGCCCGGCGCTTTGGCGACGAGAATCGCCTCTGCGATCGCTTCGAAATCTGCGCGAAAATGGACAGAACTCTTGTTGACCAGAATCTTCATTCGCTCGGGTTCAATGCCCGCCACGCGGAACAGATTGCGGTCGAAGACCTGCATTTTCACGGAGCTCACCGCGATCCGCACGCCTTCGATTCGCAGGCATGCGACCGGACCCAACTCGCCTTCCATGCCGTTGAGCATCGGCCCGTCGAAACGGAAGCGTCCGTCCGACAGGTGCTCGACCTCGAACTCGGCTTCGAGCGGCGCATCGCCCTCCACGCCCGCACCGCCTCCGAGCCGCAGCGCAATGCGCGCCCCGACGCCCGCGCGATGTGCCGCGGCCGCCGCCTGTGCGTCCCAGATCACGCCGACTGCCGCATCCTTTGCGCCGTTGCGCAACAGCGCGCGCACCATGCCCATGGTGTTCGAGTCGCCGCCCACGCCCGGGTTGTCCTGCGTGTCCGCGATGATGACCGGGCGCGATGCGGACGCGCTCACGCGAATCGCTTCGAGCGCGGCTTCGTCGGGTGAGAGAAACGGCACGTCCCAGCGCGCTTCCTCGCCGACGATCCTGGCAAACAACGCGTCGGCGGCCTGCGTCGCCGCGTCTTCGTCGAACGAATAGGCCCAGATTGTCGGACCGCATTCAGGAAAATCTGCCGCAGGGAAGCCGGGCGCGAACGATACCGATACGACCGGGCGCTTCTCGAGATCGGCGAGCATGCGGTACATGTCGTTCGCCGGCTCGACCAACGTGCACATGCCGTTTACCGGAATCAGGAAAGGAACCCGGCGTACCGCGCGATGCAACGGGCGTTTCTCCCACATCAGATCTTCGAGAATACGCGCGGCGCGCTCGCCGGTTTCCGCCATGTCGACGTGCGGATACGTGCGGTACGCAACGAGCGCACTCGCATGAGCGAACATGCGGGCCGTGACGTTCGCATGCAGATCGAGCGATACGACCACGGGCATGCGATCGCCGACGATCCGCCGCACGCGTTCGAGCAACTCGCCCTCGCCGTCGTCGTGCTGCTCGGTCACCATTGCGCCGTGCAGGTCCAGATAGATCGCGTCGAAGCCGCCTTGCTCGACGGCCGCGATGATCTCGCCGCCGATCCGCTCGAACGCATCCGTGGTGACATGTGCCGACGCGCTCGCGCCAGCCCAGATCACCGGCTTCAGTTCGCGGCCGTTCGCTTCCATGACTTTGATGAAGCCGCCGATCGGCACGTTGACGTCTCGCAGGTTGAACACGTCTGCGCCGCGAACCATCGGCGGGAAGCCTTCGCCCTGGACGAAGCTCTCATAAGACGCCTTGGTCGGCGCGAACGTATTGGTTTCATGCTGGAAACCGGCGATCAGGATTTTCATGTGGTCCACCTTGATGTGTTTCACCGCTGCGCGAAAGCACGACGCAGCAGTGACGAATTAATTCGGATACCTATCTGTCATGCCGCGATACAGATCTGCGGAGCCGCTTTGAAGGGCTATTGCTGCTTCATCGTCAACTTGCCCTTCAGGATCAGAATGGCGGCCAGCGCGGCGGCGCACGCCATGACGAGAAGCCCCGCATGCATGCTGCCGGTCCCCGCCTTGGTCCAGCCGACCACCGCCGGCCCCCAGAATCCGCCGGACAGTCCAACGGTATTGATGAGCGCGATGCCGCCCGCCGCCGCCGTCCCTTCAACGAGTTGCGACGGGATCGCCCAGAACACCGTGTAGGCCATCCACAAGCACGCGGTGCCCAACGTCAGTGCGAGAAGCGTGAGCGGGAGATTGCCGTCCGCAAAGACCGTGGCGACCAGACAGACCGCGGCGCCCAGCGCGGGAATCGCGCAGTGATAGCGGCGCTCGCCGAAACGGTCGGAACTGCGGCCCGCGAGATACATGCAGACGGCAGCCGCCACGTACGGAATCGCCGTGTACCAGCCAAGGCGCACCGTATCGGTCACGCCTTGCTCCTTGAGCAACGTGGGCAACCAGAAACTGATCGCGTAGATCGGAAAGATGACGCTGAAGTAAGCGAGCGCGAGCACATAAACTCGCGGGCTTTTCAGCACCGCCTTGAAGGAATCCGCGCGATGCTGGGTCGGCGCGGTTTCGCCTTCGAGCAGTGCTTTTTCGCCGTCATCGAGCCAGCGCGCGTCGGCGGGTCGGTCGGATATCACGCGCAGCGTCAGCAAGCCCAGCACGATGCACGGCAGACCCTCGACGAGGAACATCCATTGCCAGCCGGCGAGGCCGCCGACGCCGGCGAGGCTCGTCATCAGCCACGCCGACACCGGTCCGCCGACAATGCCGCCCAGCGGTCCCGCAACGAACACCAGCGCAATGGCGCGTGCCATGCGCGCCGGGCCGTACCAGCACGACAGGTAATAGATCATGCCCGGCGCAAAGCCCGCTTCGAAGACGCCCAGCAAAAAGCGCATCGCGTAAAACGCCGGCACGCTTCGCACGAACAGCATGCACGCCGACGTGATACCCCACAGCACCAGAATGCGGCTGAACGTCTTGCGAGCGCCGACTTTCGGCAGCATCAGATTGCTCGGCAATTCGAACAACACATAGCCGATGAAGAAAATGCCCGCGCCCACGCCGTATGCGGCGTCGGAGAAACCGAGGTCGGACTGCATCTGCAATTTCGCGAAACCGACGTTGACGCGGTCGAGATAGGCGAACATGTAGCAGGCCACAAGGAACGGCAGCAGCCGCCAGTTAAGCTTGCTGTAGAGCGCGGCGGCGGGATCGCCGGCGGCCGAGGGATGGATTGCTGACATGGTTGTCTCCGTATGCCTTGCTGGCCCGTTGCAGGGGTTGAGTCGATGGTGGCAGCGCAAAAACGGACTAGCAAGAGCAACTAAGTTCACATATCGTTGTCTTATAGGCAACAGACACCAATCCTGCGGTGAGCGGGGGTCCGGCGGTCGGAGCGATCAAATGCGAGAAATCAACCAGCAGCGGCTACGCTATTTCCACGAGGTGCTCAGTCACGGCACGATTCGCGGCGCGGCCGAACACATCAATACGTCGCCGTCGGTCATCACGCGGCAGATCAAACTGCTCGAAGACGAGCTGGGTGCCGTACTGTTCGAGCGTCAGGCGCGCGGCGTCAAGCCGACCGAAGCGGCCATGCATCTGCTCGAGTTCTGGCGCGGCTACCGCTCGCAACAGGAGAAGCTCGAAGACCAGTTGCACGCGCTGAGGGGTCTGCGCACCGGGCAAATTCAACTGGCGGTCAGCGAAGGTTTCGTCGATACCTTCGTCGACGACGTGCTGGCGCCGTTCTGCACGTGCTATCCCGGTCTGGAAGTCAGCATGACTATGCTGGCGGTAGACGCGATCCTCGACGAGGTCGCGGAGAATCGCGCCCACATCGGTCTCGCCTATAATCCACCGCCGCACGCGCGCATCGCGTATCGGGCGAGTTCCGCGCAGCCGGTTGTGCTGCTGCTGAGAAAGGACCATCCTCTGGTCAAACGTGGCGGCCCGGCGCGTCTCGAGGATCTGCAGGCCTATCCGCTCGCACTCATGCCGTCTACGTTCGGCATCGGTCATGTCGTGTCGATGGCACAGGTGGCCGCGAACGTGTCGATCCGTGCAACTTTGACCACCAACTCGTTGAGCGCCCTCAAGCGCTTCGTCACGGCGGAGAACTTCATGACGCTGATTGGAGAATTCGCCGCATACCGCGAACTCGCCAGCGACGAGTTCACCACCGTTCCGGTCGCCCATCCGCTCTTTGAAAGCGCACAGGCGAGAGTGCTGGTCAAAGCCGACCGGCCGCTCGCCGCCGGGCCGCTCGAACTGTTGAAATGGATCGAGGAACGCATGCCGATGTTCGCGCGCGGAAACGCACAGAGACACAAACCGGAAAAACGGGCATCCAGCCGCGCAAGCGGCAGCTAGCCGCGGCATATACGGCGAATCTTTTTTATTGATTGTTCAGTCCACAACTACCAGGCTGAAGATATGGTGAGACCACGTGAATTCGATCGGGACGAAGCGCTGGATCGCGCCATGCGCGTGTTCTGGTCCAAGGGTTACTCGGCGACGTCCACGGACGACCTGCTCGCGGCCATGGAAATTGGCCGGCAGAGTCTGTACAACGCATTCGGCGACAAGCGCAAGCTCTACCTGGAAGCGCTCGACCGTTATCAGCAGCACAGCATCGCGGCGCACGTCGAGCGGCTCACACGCGGCGCGTCGGCGCTAGCCGGCATCAAGGCGATGTTGCTGGGCGCGATTGCGGCGGACGCCGCCGAGCGCGCAGACGGTTGCATGGGCGTGAACAGTGCCGCCGAGTTCGGCGCGAGCGATGCCGATATCGTCGCGATCCGCGCAGCAGGCGCAAAGCGCCTGAAGCAGCACTTGCTGGCTCGCATCGAACAGGCGCAGCGCGACGGCGAGATCGATCCGCAAATGAACGCGGAAGAAGTGGCGCTGTTCATCGGCAGCACCATGCAAAGCATTCAGTTGAATGCACGCGCGGGCATGACGCCGGCTGCGCTGCGACGCCTTGCGAAATTCGCCGTCGAGCGGCTGGTCGTGCGTTCATAGCGGAGCGAAGAACGCCGTAACGTTCGAACGGGCTGCAGCGATATTCACATCGCTGCGGCCCGCCCTTCTGAAACACTCACACGTACCCGGTGCGCGCGCCGCCTCGGCTACGGCGCAAATCGCGTGAACACATAATCGCGATCCTTCACCTTCGCCGCGTGACACGCGAAGCACGTCTGGTGCTGCGCGGCATCAACGGGCTGCCCGTTGATGAAACGCCCGAAACCCCAGCCTCCCGTCGACGCATAACGGCGCGAGTCCTTGACCATCACCTGAACGGTAGTGGGCTCTCCGGGGATGGTCGCCGTCGCGAACTCGGGCGACTGCTTGCGCTTGTACGCAAGCTTGACCAGGATGGTGCCGTCGGGATACGGCAACGTCGACTTCTCGATTGCCTTGATCGCGGCGGGATTGCCCAGCACCACGCGCAGTTCGTCGAGCGGCGCGGCCTCTTCCGCAGGCGCGATCATCTGCCACTTGCGGTAGCCATCGGGAATCGTCACCCCGTAGATTGGCGAGGGCGCCGACTTCGCGGGCTCCGCCAGCGCATGATGTCCCACCGTGCCAAGCAGGAGCGCCGCATTCAGCGCAACCTGTGCAAGCCGGATTTTTCGCATTGCGTGTCTCCCGTTCGTCCGCTCAGAAACGGGCGACGTCGATGACGGCGTCGGCGAAAGCTTTCGGTGCTTCTTGCGGCAGGTTATGCCCCACGCCGCCGCCGATGTTGCGATGCGCGTACTTGCCTGTGAACTTCTTCGCGTAGGCCGACGGCTCCGGATGCGGTGCGCCGTTGGCGTCGCCTTCCATCGTGATGGTCGGCACGGAGATGGTCGGGCCCATTGCCAGGCGCTTCTCCAGGTCGTCGTATTTCGGCTCGCCGGACGCGAGGCCGAGACGCCAGCGGTAGTTGTGAATCACGATCGCGACGTGATCGGGATTGACGAATGATGCCGCCGTGCGTTCGTACGTCGCGTCGTCGAAATTCCATTTCGGCGAGGCCGTATGCCAGATCAGCTTGTTGAACTCGTGACGGTTCGCGTCGTAGCCGGCTACGCCGCGCTCGGTCGCGAAGTAGAACTGATACCACCAGGCAAGTTCCGCTTTCGGCGGCAACGGCGCTTTGTTGGCTTCCTGGCTGCCAATCAGATAACCGCTGACCGACACCATCGCCTTGCAGCGCTCCGGCCACAGTGCCGCAATGATGTTCACGGTGCGCGCGCCCCAGTCGAAGCCGCCGAAAATGGCCTTGTCGATCTTCAGCGCGTCCATCAGGTTGATGATGTCGACCGCGATAACCGCCTGCTGGCCGTTGCGCGGCGTATCCGCCGAAAGAATGCGCGTCGAGCCGTAGCCGCGCAGGTACGGCACGATCACGCGGTAGCCGGCGGCGGCCAGCAGCGGCGCGACTTCCACGTAGCTATAGATGTCGTACGGCCAACCGTGCACCAGAATGACGACGGGGCCATTTTGCGGACCTGTTTCCGCGTAACCGATGTTCAGCGTGCCGGCGTTGATCTGCCGTAAGTTCTCGAACGACGTGGCGCCGGATCCGGATTTCGTGCCGCTCGACTGCGCGTGCGCGAGTCCGCTCAAACCGAGTTCCATCAGGCTGATGCCTGCGACCGTCGTGCCCAGCAGACGGCGCCGCCGCGTATTGACCTGTTCAGACATGGCTATTTCCTCTTCTTGTACGAAAACCTGGTAGGACCTGCATGCACTCGCGGAAAAAAACTTTTAACGAGTCCGCACGCGATCAACGGCGCACGAACAGGTCGATCGTCGAAATGAATACAGGCAGTGGGATAAATGAACGGTGTGTTTCGTTAAGGCTTGGCGTAGATCGGGCCGAGGCCGATGACATCCGACTCGGACGAATGCGGCGAACCGGAAGCCGAGCTGCCGTAAGTAGACGATCCATACGATGACGCGAGCACATTCTTCTGTGCGTCGATACGTGCCTCTGCGGCCTGGATGTTCTTCGGGTACTGCGTTTGATCGCTTGCGGGGTTATAGCCGGCGTTCTGCAATTCGACCAGTTGCGCGCGGACTTCCGCGCGGGTCAGCGGCTGGTTCGACTGCGCGAACGATACAGACGGCAGTGCAACGGCAGCGGCGACGGAAGCGACGGCAATCAGCGATTGAATGACTTTCATGATATCCACCTCGAGAGAATGTCTTTCGACGCAAACGCCCGTTTGCGTTTTCGGGTTCTGCAAGCGCCAGTGCGGCTGGCATGGAATCATTAGACGCTCTCCAGGTATCTGGCGTATGTCGGCGATCCGCGCCGGTGCAACGTTATGTAACGCCCCGGCACGCAGACACATTGGGATACAAAACGAAGACGGCTCGCATTGACCTTCCACCGCATGGACAGCATTCGCTGTGGCAGGTGGAATAAGACAAGCCTGCCGGGTGTTATCGGTTGCAACCGGCGTAGCCGTCCGTCCACCGACTTACTGGAACACCCCGCACGATGAATTTCGCGACCTTCTCGTCTCCCGCCTTCTTTACCGATCCCTATCCGATGTACGAAAAGCTGCGGGAGGCAGGTCCGCTGCTGCCTGTCGGGCCCAACGCGCTGGTCACGGGCCGCTTCGAGATCATCGACGCGCTGTTGCGCGACCGGCGCATGGGCAAGACCTATCTGCAAAGTGTACGCGCACGTTACGGCGACGCGGCCACTGAACAACCGGTATTTCAGGCACTCAGCCGCACCTTTCTGATGATGAACCCGCCGGCGCACACCAAGCTCCGGACGCTGCTGATGAAAGCGTTCAACGCGCGACAAGTCGAAAAGCAGAAAGAGATAGTCGAAGCGACCAGTCGCGAACTTCTGGATCGCATCGGCTCCGCGGCCCAATTCGACCTGGTCAGCGAGTACGCGTTGCCATTGCCGGTCGAGATCATCTGCCGGCTGCTCGATATCCCCTCTTCTGATGGCACTGAACTCGGTGTGGCCGCGAGCCGCCTCGTCGCCGCATTCGATCTCGCGCCGCTCGATGAGGCTGCGCTCGCCGATGCGAATGAAGCCGCGCTCACGCTAGAACGCTATTTCCGCACGGTCATCGAGCAGCGCCGTGCACGGCCCGGCGACGACATCGTTTCGTCGCTGGTTCATGTCGAGGACGAGGGCACGACCTTAAGCGATGATGAAATCGTCTCGAACGTCATACTGTTATTCATTGCAGGCCATGAAACCACGTCGAACATGATCGGCAATGCAATGGCCGCGCTATTTCGTCATCCGGCGCGGCTCGAAGCGCTCAGGCGCGAGCCGGCAATAATTGCAAAGGCGGTTGCCGAGTGCATGCGCTTCGACAGTTCTGTGCAAATGGTGGTACGCACCGCGCTGGAGGAAGTGGTGTTTCAAGGCGTGACGCTCAAGCCCGGCACGATCGTCTTCATGCTGACCGGCGCAGCGAACCGGGATCCCGCGGTGTTCTCGCATCCCGACCAACTCGACTTCGACCGTGGTCCAAATGCCCCTTCCCTCGCATTCGGCGGCGGCATTCACTATTGCCTCGGCGCAAGGCTCGCATTGCTCGAAATGGAAGTGGCGCTGCGAGATCTTCTCGCGCGTTTTCCGCAGATGCAGCCCGAAGATCTCGACCAGCTTAACTGGCACCGCCGTAATAATCTGCGCGGCGTGCAGTCGTTGCGGATACATATCTGAGCGATTGCATACGACGCGGTGCGTCGGCTTCTTCTAATTGCGTTTGTCGCGCTATTTATTCGCGCCGATGACGTTGCAGTTCATAGAACGCGGTATAGCCAACCGCTACTTTCCTGCAACGTCTTTCCCGCCTTTCGTGACACGTCTTTCCCCGCTGATATTCGCGATTCAATCAAAGCGCTATTGCAAATGAACAGACAGTTTTGTTTCTCAATGTGTATGAGATTCGAACTGATACACGGCATTGCAATAGCCAGCTCTCGTGACACACACCAGATACCTCGTGTGGCTTTAATGCATTCCAACGACGGAATCTGAACAACGCGACGCGGCGGACCTCACTGTTCCCGGCCGACTTTCAGATGCCCGTACGGATGCTTTCCACCCGATCTGTTTCAGGAGCACAACATGAAAGTTTCGATCATAGGTTTCGCCTTTGCTGCTTTAGCCGCTTCCGCAATGAGTGCTTCCGCTTTTGCGGCGACGTCCGCCGGCGTTAACGCCAATGCCAACACCTTTGACGCTCAGCAAGCGGCTAGCTGGGCACCGGCCCAGACCGCATTGAAATCGAAGACCCGTGCCGAAGTTCGCCAGGAACTGGTGCGCGCCGAGAAAGACGGTCAGCTTGCAGCACTCAGCAAGCTCTATCAAGGCAGCTAGGTTAGCCGCCCCATTTCAGCCACACAGAACATTTGCTGTCAATTCATTCATTGGAGGTTCCATCATGATCAAGCGCCTTGTTATCGCCGCGGTTCTCTGCGCAAGTGCCGCAGTTGCCGCGCCGGTTTTCGCCAGCAGCGGTTACGGTCCGGCGCCTCACTACAACCCGCACATCGGCGCGCCGTCCTCGCAACGCGGCCAGAGCGAGCAGACCGTGCGCGCCGAACAGGCCGAGTCGATGGCCAGCGCGGACGACACCGCGCAGTCTTACGGCGGCATGCCCGACACGACTTCGCAAGCAGGCTCGCGCGCAATGTCCGGCGTTTCCATCGCGCCGTATTCACATCACTGATTACACATCACTGATGTCTGCATCGTTCACCCATACGACGTGTCGCTATTCGCCCCGATGCCCGGCAACGTCGTTATCACTGTGATCTGAGTCCGCTGCTGTCTGACTCGCGCTCCATACCGTTTGCTCATCGACAGGCTCGGCGGTGGAGCGCTCTCTTCGTGAACTTTCCGGTTCGCCGCGAACGGCTCGCCGGCTTCTTATAGCGTCAGGAAATCAAACATGTCTTCAACACCGTTTTCTCCCGCTCGACGTCACGTTCTTGCCGCCTCTGTCGCAGTCGGCGCCATGGGGCTGATCCCCGGCTCCGTGTTCGCCGCGACAGGCGACAGCAAGGTTCGTCCGTTCAAAGTCAACGTACCGGAAGCCGATATCGCCGATATGCGCCGACGCATCGCTGCCACGCGCTGGCCATGCAAGGAAACCGTCGCCGATGAATCGCAAGGCGTGCGGCTCGTCAGAATGCAGGCGCTAGCGCAGTATTGGGGCACTGATTACGACTGGCGTAAAGGCGAAGCGAAACTGAACGCGCTGCCCATGTTCATGACGGAAATAGACGGGCTCGACATCCAGTTCATTCATGTACGTTCGCGCCACAAGAATGCTTTGCCGCTCATCATGACGCACGGCTGGCCGGGCTCGATTTTCGAACTCATCAAGGTCATCGGGCCGCTCACCGACCCCACCGCTTATGGCGGAAGCGCCGACGACGCGTTTCACATCGTCGTGCCGTCACTGCCGGGTTTCGGTTTCTCCGGACAACCGAAGACAACCGGCTGGGGCTCGGACCATATCGCTCGCGCGTGGGGCGAGCTGATGGCGCGTCTCGGCTATACGCGTTTCGTTTCGCAAGGCGGCGATTGCGGATCGGTCATCTCGCACCGCATGGCGATGCAAAAAGTGAAAGGCTTGATCGGCATTCACGTCAACATGCCTGCAACCGTCCCTCCGGATCTCGCTACCTTGCTCCTGCTTGGAGAACCGGCGCCGGCCGATCTGTCGCCGAAAGAGAAAGCCGCCTATAACTCGCTGAATGTTTTCTATCGCGACAATTGCGGTTATGCATCGATGATGGTGACCCGCCCGCAAACCGTAGGTTATGCACTTGCGGATTCGCCTGTGGGCCAGGCCGCCTGGATGTACGACAAGATTTCGCAATGGACGTTTAGCGGCGGCGTGCCGGAACGCTCGCTCACGCGCGACGAAATTCTCGACGACATCTCGCTCTACTGGCTGACGGACAGCGCGACTTCCGCCGCGCAGATCTATTGGGAAGATCATTCCAACAACTTCAATGCCGTCGATATCTCGTTGCCCGCCGCGGTGACGGTCTTTCCCGGTGAGATCTATCAGGCGCCGCGTAGCTGGACCGAGCGCGCCTATCACAATCTGATCTATTTCAACGAAGTCGACAAAGGCGGTCACTTCGCCGCGTGGGAACAGCCGCAACTGTTCGCAACCGAAGTTCGCGCCGCGTTCCGCACGCTGCGTTAAGAAGAGCGGTAAGTCACGGCGAGCGCCTCGCGCTGTCGCCGTGACGTTTCGCATGCCAACGTCGGCAGCGAGTGCCACAACGCCAGGAATTCCATGCCTGAATCCACGAATACAAAGAAAGCGGCCGCGGTCATTGCCCTTCTGATACTTTCGGTCGCGCTGCGTCCGCCAATCGTTTCGATCGGCCCGGTACTCGATTCGATACAGAGGAGTTTCAGCCTGAGCTACACGCAGGCTTCGTTGCTCACTGCGATTCCCGACATCTGCATGGGGGTGTTTGCGCTGGTCGCGCCGGGTGTCGCGCGCCGGTTCGGCACGGACAACGCGGTGGTCGCCGCGCTCGCTCTGCTTTGCATTGCGATGATTGCCCGCGCACTGGCAGGCTCGGCGGCCGTGCTGCTCGTTTGCACCGTGTTCGCGGGAATCGGCATCGCAATCTCCGGCTCCCTGATTGGCGGGTGGGTCAAAAAGCACTTTGCGCGCGACGCGTCGTACTTCATGGGCATCTATAGCGCGGGACTCAGCGTGGGCGCAACGGTGGCCGCAAGCTCGTCGGGTTATATCGCGCACAGCCTAGGCGGCTGGCGCGTGGCCGTGGCGTTATGGAGCGCGCTTTGCATTACTGCCATTGTGAGCTGGCGCAAACTCGCTCACCGCTTCCAGCAACCGGAGACCGGTGAACGTGAACAACGCCAAGCTGCGAAAGCTGCGGCGGCAGCCGGACTTCCGTGGACGAGAATTGACGCATGGCGCGTTGCCATCTACTTCGGCGCGAGTCAGTTCATTGTCTATGCCTGCTTCGCGTGGCTTGCTTCGTCGAGTGCGGAGATGAATATCGCTGTGCTTTCACCCGGCCTCGTTCTCGGCCTCTTCACTTGCGTGTTCGCGTTGAGCAGCTTTGGTATGGGCATGAAAGCGGGCCATTCGAGCGACCGGCGCGGCTGGTTGGGACTCGCGTCGGCTATCACGGCGCTTGGACTCGGCGGCCTTGCTTTCGCCCCTACGGCTTTTCCCGTGCCGTGCATCGTATTGATCGCCATCGGCCAAGGCATGTGTTTTACGCTTGCGATGACCTTGCCGCTCGACAACACCCATACGCCGGCCGAGACCAATGCATGGAGCGTATTCATGCTATTCGTCGGCTATCTGGTGGCGGCGCTCGGGCCGTTGAGCTTCGGCTTTCTGCGAGATCGCACGGACGGCTATTTCGCCTCGTATCTGATGCTCTTCCTGGTAGCTGTCGCGATTACGTCGATGGTGCCGCTATTAAGACCCTTGTCGCAATCGGGAAGCAAAGCGATGCCCGCGATGTCCGAGCCGCGTTAATTGACATCTGGCCGCGCGCTTTCAACGACGCATCTGGCGATGACAACCCGTTTTGCCAAAAACACCGTGCCATTGGAATAAAGCCGGAGGCTCAGGTGTTCTTGACTGATACAACGCTCGAATACGCGCCAGCAGGCATCTCTGCGCCATTGCTTCGCCTGCATCGCGTCTTCATCCAACAGCCCCATAGTCATGAAAAGATCAGAAATTCTCGAATCCAACGACCAGTACGTGTCAATGTGGAAAGTACTGGCCGGCGACCGCAAGGGCGCCGATCTGCGCGATAAAGCGGGGCTCTCGGTGTGCTGGGCGCACAGCCCGTTTCCGTTCTGGAACGCGCTATTCATCAACGAGAACATTTCGGATCGCGATCTGCTGCGCGTTCGCCTGAGAATGTCGCGTACTTATATGCTGGCAAAACAGCACAGCGGCCTCGTGTACGTCTGCGAAGATCTGCTGAGCGGTGCGGCGCGTGAAGAACTCGACGCAATCGCCGCGAGCGAGAATCTGACTTTCGCGCTCGATATCACCGGTATGGCCGGCGATATCCTGCCGGTCGAAGCGGGCTTGCCGCATCCGGTGCTGGACTTTGCGCGCGTCGACAGCGAAACGGCATTGCAGGCCTATGCCGACATCAATAGCGAAGGATACGGTTTTCCGCTCGAAGCAGGACGCGCGGGCCTTGCGGGCTCGACGTTCTGGAAGAAAACTGCTTTCGCGTACATCGGTTATCTGAACGGTCAGCCGGTCTCGACAGCAGCAGCGATCGTCAACGACGGCGCCATCTATCTCGCGCTCGTGGCGACGCGGCCCGACGCGCAACGCAACGGCTTCGGCGAGGCCACCGTCCGCTATGCGCTCAATGCGGCCTACCATGCAACGGCGATCAGGCGGACCATCCTGCACGCTACCGACGCGGGCCTGCCCGTTTACACGAGAGTCGGCTACCATCGCACGACGGTATTCAAGACTTATCGGCCGGCCTGAGGCCGTAAGCTGACGCGCATATCCGCGTTGCTAGCTGTGCTGCTAAGCCGCGTTGTAAAGCCGCGGCGCAGAGCAAACAATAGCCTTTACATATTTCCGGAAGTTCTAATGGCCGCATTGCCATGGATTGCCATTTTTATCGCCGCTTCCACGGCAATTTTTCGAGCGCCCCGCCGACTGACATTAGTCCTTCTCGCTATCGGCTACGGGCTCGCGTTCGCACTTGGACAATTGCATGTACTCGCAATACTTCCGATTGCCTTACTGCTGTGCACCGGCATTCTGTTGCAGTGGAACCCTTCGCCGCTCGGCAAACTGCTGTGCAATGTCGTTTTCGTAATCGTGGCGCTCTGCCTCTTTCAGCACTGGCTACCGGGCTTTCAGAATGTGAAGGTGATCGATGCCGCGCGTTTCACGCCCGACGCCGCGCCTTATACGATGTACCTGAACTTCGATAAGCCGTTACTCGGCTTCTGGCTGGTACTCACCTATCCGTGGGTTCAGCCGAAGAAATCATTCCCGGTCGTGGCCGTATCTGCGCTCGGCGCGTGTGCGCTCACGTCGGCGGTCTGCCTTTTTATTGCGTTTGAAGCCGGCTCGATTGCATGGGCGCCGAAGTGGCCGCATCTCGCATGGCTCTGGATGCTCAACAATTCCCTATTCGTTGCGTTCGCCGAAGAAGCATTTTTCCGCGGCTATATTCAGGCAGGAATAGCGCGCATGATGAAAGCGCGGCCGCAAGCCTGCTGGTTCGGACTGATCGTCGCGGCCGTTCTCTTCGGTCTCGCGCACTATCAGGGTGGCACGGCTCTGGTTGTGCTGGCGGGACTATCGGGGCTCGGCTACGGCCTGGCGTATCGTGCCGGCGGACTGCAGGCCGCGATGCTTACGCACTTCGGACTCAATCTGGTGCAATTCGGCTTGTTTACCTATCCATTCATCGCCCGGTCATAAAAAGCCCAAATGCGCCGGGTAAGTGCGATACGGCAATTTGCGTTATGTTTCAGCCCTGATGGAATAATAATTCGATCGGGTTGTTTACGTGTTGATGGATTGCCTGCCCAATTTCGCCTGAACCCATGGATACTCGTCAGATACCGCAACCGGTCCTCAAGCGTCGACGTTCGAGTCAGACGCGGACCCTGCCGCACGAATCAACCCGACAGCGGTGCTCCTGTCATATCGGAGAGCACTTATTCGCCGAGCCGGCGCACGCCGGCAGTGCCGTATCGGACGAGGACTCGTGCCAATGACCGCCGCCGACCTGTCCGCCATGCTTCCGCCGCTGCTGCCGCGTCTGTGGGCATTCGCGCTGCGTATTTCGGGAGATCAGCACGATGCCGAAGATCTCGTGCAGCGTGCCTGCGTGCGCGCACTAGAACGCGCGCATCAGTTGCAACCGGGCACCGCGCCGCTCAGCTGGATGTTTTCGATCGTGCAATCCACGTGGATCAACGAACTGCGCGCGCGCAGCGTGCGCGGGCGCTCGGGCATGGATTGGGACGACGACTTCCTGGAAACCGTCGCCGACCCGGCCGCCCGCACCCCGGAACAGAACGTCATGGATGGCCAGATCGTCAAGGCGGTGCAGCGGTTGCCCGAAGCACAGCGCGTCGTTATGCTGCTGGTAGGCGTGGAGGGCCTTTCCTACAAGGAAGCGGCCGAGGCGCTGGGCGTGCCGATCGGCACGATAATGAGCCGGCTTTCGCGGGCTCGCCAGGCCATCGGCGCCCTCTTTAGTGACCTAAAAGAAGAACGCGTAAACAGCGCGGCGATTAGTAAGGACCAAGGGGCATGAAAATGGACGACATCCTGCTCATGGCATATGTGGATGGCGAACTAACGCCACAGGAGCGCGAGGAAGTCGAGAAGGCAATTCGCACCTCGGCCGATGTCGCCGAACGCGTTGCGTTACTCGAAGCGTCGGTGCTGCCGTATCGGCGCGCGTTCCAGCAACAGGCATTGCCGCCGGTTCCGGAAAGCCTCACTCGCAAAATCGCCGAGCTCGCGCAAGCGTACGCGACACCCGCGGCGGCGTCGCCGGTGGGCGGCAACCATCGCGCGCCTGCCCCCGACTCGCAGCCCGATCCTCTCGCAGGCCCTTCCCTGCCGGTACGCTCGCGCTTACGCACCGCGGCACCGTGGCTCGCGGTCGCGTTCGTCGCCGGCGCTTTCTGCTGCGGCGTGGTGCTGCGTTTCGCGCCTGGTGCTGCGCAGGGCGGCTTCGCGCAATCGGCCGCACAGGTGGCCGGGCAAAACAATACGCACGACGGCACACAGGCCGGCGCGTCGCCGTGGGTCATGGCGGCAGTCAGTTATCAGCGCCTTTACACGCGTGATACCGTCGCATTGGATTCGTCCAATATGGCCGCGGCCGCGCACGTTGTCGATAACATCCGTCACGACGACGGACTGCCCATCCGCGTGCCCGACCTGCATTCAGCCGGACTGACATTCAAACGCATACAGCGGCTGCGTTATAACAACAAGCCGCTGGTGCAGATCGTTTATTTACCCGAAAAAGGCTTGCCTGTTGCACTGTGCGTGATGAAGGACGAAAAAGCCGACTCGGCGCTCGCGCAACAACAGGTGGACAGCATGGACGTCGTCACGTGGCGGCGCGACAAACTGAGCTATGCGCTGATCGCCACGCCCGGCGATACCGATCTCGGTGCGCTCGGAAAGCGGATTTCCGAAAGCAATGTCGAGGAACTCATCGGCCAGTTGTCTAAAGCCGAACGCCCATTCGCGAGTTGAGTAACAGCATTTCAACAACTGCCCACGCGTCGCAACTCGGGCAGCTTTGAGTACTTGCGTCAGCACTGTCTGCACGAACATCGGCGATCCGAAGGCGACTGGCTGCAGCGCCGCCTGAAGATTGCGTTATAGCTATCACGCCGGCACACGCGCGGCATCCGCCCTTCCTTCTCGCGATCCTCAGGCGAGCGGCACTGGGATGATTGCCGCTGTCACGCGTCGCCTGGCAAGTCAGCACCTGTCACCCGAAATGCGTTTAATCAGTGCGCCAGCGATAACGCGCGCCTGTATGTGCGGAAGCACCGACTTGGCATCCTGCAGCAACGCTTCCTGGTTGCAACGCCATTCACCCTTCTCGGCATGTCGTGTGTAACGGGCAGCACTCCCAACACATACTTCCCAAATACGCCCTCCATTCTTTTTGCAATGTATCCATTTGTGCGACTGCTACACAACATTGCAGAACTCCACTTCGCCGACATACGCCAGATACCTTGAGGCGTTCCAATCGTTGTACGGCTTCGTTATTCGAGTCGTTAATGCGCGTCGCAGAGAAGGGATAGTCGTCGCCTGGACAACATGTCCGATGCATTGTCAGAGGTGTAAGGACGTCTTCAGCAGGATTCTCTGTAACGCGTGGTCCGCCTGCGTCAGTTGATGAATGCGTTCGACCGGTTTAGAGCACTTCGCCCGGCCACGCGACATACACGGCATATAAGGCAGAGGGGTGGCATTTCTTATCAGCGTTACATGGGCAATGAAGCAAACCGATCTCTCACTTCTGCTCCCCGACATGCTCCCGCGGCTCTGGTCGTTCGCATTCCGTCTTTCACGGAATCGCTACGACGCGGAAGAGCTGGTGCAAAGAGCATGCATACGGGGTTTGGAGCGAGCGCATCAATTGCGCGCCGGTACCTCGGCATTGAACTGGATGTTCTCGATTGTCCATTCAACATGGCTCAACGATCTGAAGCAGCGCGATCAGCGCAGCCAGTTGCAGGCCGAATGGAGCGACACGTTTTCGGAGACAGTCGCCGATCCGGGCTCCGCGTCGGAAGCGGGTGCGCTGGCCCAGCAGATCATCGCGGCAGTCGAGCGGCTGCCTGAAGCGCAGCGTGTCGTCCTGTTGCTGGTGAGCGTGGAGGGCTTCGGCTATCAGGAGGCGGCCGACGCGTTGCAGATACCTGTGGGCACCGTGATGAGCCGGCTGTCGCGCGCGCGGCGGACCATCGGCGCGCTGTTCGATGACGACTGCAAAACGGCGAGATAGCGCCGGCTCCGTCAAGCGGGAATAAACGTGCACGGTGGCGTGTTGTTGTGTCAGCACCGCCCCTCATGCCCTACTTGCGATGGACACACATGTCATCTCTTTTCAGAATGCTGCTCGTGTACGACGGCACCGCCGAGTCCCAAGCCGCGTTGTCGCGTTGCTCGCAACTCTCGCTGGCGTTGTCGGCCGCAGTCGATGTGGTGTCGGTCGTCGACCCGGCAGGCGCAAATGCGCACTCTGCGGGCATGCTGAGCGACCTCGCCTACAGCCGCCTCGAAGAATTCGCGCGCCATACGTTGCAAACCGCCATTGGCAAACTCGCGGACAGCGGCGTCACCGCGCACGGCTACCTTACTTTCGGACGCACGGCGGACGCCGTCTCGCGACACGCGGCCAACTTCAATTCGGATATCGTGGTGGTCGGCCACCGAGCGCAGAGAGGGTTCTTGCGCTGGCTGGGCGAGCGGCCGGTTCATCTGGATCTGGCCGAACGCCTGCGGGGATCAACTATCGTCACCGTCACGCTGCCGTCGGCATAGCGTCGGATAGTCCGCACCATGAAGTTGCGTTACGCGCACAACAGGTGGTTCGCGACCCCAAGTGCTTCACAGCGCGGACCTTCACATACTTAGCAATCCGGATCGACAGGCGACGCGGGTGTACCACGCGCTTCGATCGCTTCGCCGGCGAGCAGGCACAGGTCTTCACGAAAGTGCGCCGCGACGATCTGAACGCCGACCGGCACGCCGTCGACGAGTTGCGTCGTTACCGCCAGACCCGGCAAACCCATCGCAGGCAAAGCGCGCATCGTCAGTTGTGCTTCCCACACGCGGTCGAAGCCCGCTGCGCCCTGCATGTCGAGGTCGTCGGGGAACGGGAGTTCCGACGAAACCGGCATCAGCACGACCGCGTACTGGTCGAGAAACAGCCGCCATTGACGCAGCAACGTCGTGCGCCTGACGAGCGAACGGCTGATCACATCGGCAGGCAGGTCCTTCACTTTGAGACGCGCGGCAGCAACCACCGCGTGCGCGCCAGGATCGCCGTCGCTCGCCACCATGTCGGCGAGCGCCCCGAAGCCGTCGCCGAGCCACAGCCGTTCCTGCAATTGCGCGGCTTCGCGAATCGCCGGCACATCGTCGATTTCCTCGACGGTCCAACCGGCGTCGACCAAACGGCGCGCGGCGTCGAGCAAGGCGTCCTCTACTTCCTTCGCGATCTGCAAGCCGCCCGGCCGCAGACAGATGGCCGCGTGCAACGGCACCGCGCGTCCTTCGAGCGGCATCGGCATATACCAGGGATCGCGCAGATCAGCCGCGGCGAGCGCGGCGAGACCGAGGCGCAGGTCCTGCACAGTTCGCGCGATGGGTCCGGTTGCGGACATGAGTTGCGCACCGATTGCGCGTTCAGGCGACGAAGCGTTGAAGGCCGGCACGCGACCAAAGGTCGGCCGCAGCCCGTGTACGCCGCATGCGTAGGCGGGATAGCGCAACGAGCCGCCGATGTCGGTGCCGAGCGCAAGCTGGCCGATGCCCGCCGTAACCGCTGCCGCCCCACCGCCAGTCGAGCCGCCCGGCGTCAGTTTCGCGTTGCGCGGATTCAGCGTGCGGCCGTGCACCTGATTCGAGGTGAACCAGCGCAGCGCGAAGGTCGGCGAATTGCTCCGGCCAAGCAGCACCGCACCGGCTTTCGTCAGATTGTCGACGGCGGGACTATTGGTTTGCGCCACGAGGTTTTCCTGCAACCTCGTACCGTTGGTGGTTGCGAAACCGGCGTGGTCAGTGTTGATCTTCGTCGTGACCGGCACGCCGGCAAGCGGCCCCGGATCTTCGCCGCGCGCTATCGCGCGATCCACGTTATCCGCTTGCTCGAGTACCAGCTCGGGCCGATGCGCGACCACTGCATTGACTTTCGGATTCACCGCATCGAGCCGCTCCAGCGCGGAGAGCGCCGCTTCGCGCGCAGATACGTTGCGGGTCTTGACCAGCCCGGCAAGCTCGGCCGCGGACAAACGCCATAGTTCACTCATGTTGCCTCCAATAAGAATTCTTATTTGAACGGCTCAACGTATCCGCCGTATTTCCAACTGATGCCGCTTTGCAAGCCACTTTTTCCAGAAGCGCCGCAGATACATTGCGCTACGAAAGTCAGCACGCTTGGTGCACCTGAACGGCGATGCAGCAACGGCAAGAAGGAGGCGCGCGACGTCGCGTCGTTCACGCGACGATCAACGGCAACATGAGCCGCGCTTCGAGGCCTCCCGTCAGGCGGTTTTCCAGACAAAGCTCGCCGTGCATCGCATGGGTGAGTCGCCGCGCGATCGCGAGACCGAGGCCCGAACCTGGCGCGCGCGCGGCAGTGCGCGGCGCGCGATACCACGGCGCGAATACTGCTTCCATCTGCGACGGTTCAATGCCTGGTCCGTTATCCAGCACGGCAAACACCACGGCCTGCGCTTCGGCTCGCAAATGCAAACGCACGTCGCTGCCGTAACGCAATGCGTTGTCGATCAGATTGACGAGGACGCGACGAAGCGCATGCGGGCATGTCTCGATCGAATAACCGACCTCGCCTTCGAGTTCGATGCAATGCCCCGCATCGCGATAGTCGTCGATCAGGCCGCTGAGCAGTGCGTCGACAGACACTCGGGTTGGCGGCTCTTCGACGTTGCACTGCATTCTCGCGCAAGCCATGCTTGCCTCGACTAGCTGCTTCATTTCGGCGAGGTCGCGCGTCAGCGAACGCCGCAACGCGAGATCGTCGAGCGTCTCGCAGCGAACGTCCATGCGTTTAAGCGGTACCTGCAGGTCGTGTGCGTAAGCGGCCTGACTATCGAGCAATTCCGCGAGGCGAGCCGCATGACGGCCGCGTGTGAAACCGATTGCGCGGGTCAACCGCAACACCGCAGATGGACCGCGCTCGGGGAGCGGCGCACGATCGTCGCTTGCACTGTGCAATTCGATCGCCTTTGTCACATGCTCGATGCTCACACGCAGATATCGCACATACATCCACAATGCGGCGGCGAGCAGCAACAACGAGACGGCCACGCCCGCGGCGATCGCCACTGAACCAGTTCCGGCGAAACAGCGAGTCACGAACAGCGTGATCGCCCGGCCACCCAGGTCGAAGAGCGGCACGAACAATGCGCACGCAGCGATTGCCACTGTGTTGCGGATCCGGCGAGTCACAAGCAGGCGACGAAATCCAACGGCCGGCTGCAACGCCGAGTCTTCGGCATCTGCTCGAACCAGAGCAGGCGATCGGCGAGTGGAATCGGATGGCATCAACGCAATCATCGTCATGGAGATTCTCCTATCGCCGCCGCGATGCGCGCACATCGATACTCGCGTTCAAATCGCACGAGCGTTTCGACGTTCTTCGCAGCAGGCATCTGGTCGCCGTGTGAAGGCGGCTTGTTCATTCGAGCATGTCGGATGAAAGGAAGTCGCTTGCCGTCATCGCCCGTGATAGAAGCATATCGTTCGAGGCGCGGAGTGCCATCATATGTAGGTATGAGCGAAGGCCGTCGAATATGGTCAGTCGAGCTTAGGAACCGGGCCCGAAGACCTTCTGCCGGTGGACGGTCCATGTCTGCGCGGGCATACCTTCGTTTGTCTTGACCGTCGCTGTGGCCGGCGGCATGATTGCCTGCCCGCCGATCCGCGCCGCGCGCTAGGCGACGCGCGGCCGGCGCGCAAGGAAAGGTATCCGATGAACCACGATCGAAGCAGCAAACACACATCGGCGCCGCGCCTTCCCGCATCGCTCGGTGCGCCGCGCGATCACCTCTATCCGCGTTTCAGCGAAACCGACATCGGCAAAATGCTGCGCTTCGGCACGCTCGAACATTGGAACGCGGGCGATGTGATGTTTCGCACGGGACAGCCGGGCCTCGGCATGCGCGTACTGCTTAGTGGACAAGCCCGGCTTACGCGGCGCGACGGCCTCGGCCGTTCGCAGGTCATCGCCGAATTGAACGCCGGCCAGTTCCTCGGCGAAGTCGCGCAGTTGAGCGGCAAACCCGCCCTCGCGGACGGGCTCGCGCTCACCGACGTCGAAGCGTTGATGATTCCGCCCGAACAGATTCGCGCGATGCTGGTCGCCGACGCGCACATCGGCGAGACGATCATGCGCTCGGTGATTCTGCGCCGCTTCGGTCTCGTGCATGAAGGTTGCGGGCCGGTGCTTATCGGCCCCGCGGGCAACATGAATCTGGTCGCGCTCGAAGGCTTGCTGCATCGGCTGGATCATCCGTATTCGGTCGCCGATCCCGACACCGATCCCGCCGTGCGCGAACTGTTCGCAAGTCTGGGCGGCGGTGAAAACGATTATCCCGTGGTGATGCTCGCGGACGGCACGTTATTGCGCAACCCCGACGCACGCGAGTTGTGCGCGAAGCTCGGCCTTCTGCTCGACGTCGACGCGGCCCGCACCTATGACGTCGCCGTGGTCGGTGCAGGGCCGGCGGGTCTCGCCGCGGCGGTATATGCCGCGTCGGAGGGTCTGTCGGTAATCGTGTTCGACGGCCATGGTCCGGGCGGCCAGGCCGGCGCGAGCGCACGCATCGAAAACTATCTCGGCTTCCCCACCGGCGTGTCGGGTCACGAACTGGCCGCGAACGCGTTCGTTCAGGCCGTTAAGTTCGGCGCGGAAATCGTAATGCCCGCGAGAGTGGAGACGCTCGATTGCGCACAAACGCCGCTGCAGCTCACGCTCGAAGACGGACAGCGGATCGCATCGCGCACGGTCGTCATCGCAACGGGAGCGGCATACCGGCAACCCGTGATTGCCGGGCTCGACGCGGTGAACGGACGCGGCGTCTACTACTGGGCGTCGTCCGTCGAAGGGCGTTTGTGCCGGGGCGCCGAGGTCGTGCTGATTGGCGGCGGCAATTCGGCGGGTCAGGCGGCGGTATTCCTCGCTTCGCATGCGAGCCGCGTCCATATGTTGATTCGCGGCGACGATCTTGCGAAAAGCATGTCGCGTTACCTGATCGATCGCATCGCGTCGCTTGGCAATATCGTGCTGCATACGAACACGGTGGTATCGGCGGTCACGAGCGATCAGTGGGGACTCGAATCGGTCGTCTGTGATACGCCTGACGGGCCGCATTGTGTCGCCACGCGCCACCTGTTCCTGTTCACCGGCGCGGATCCCAACACACGCTGGCTGCGCGATTGCAGCGTCGAGATCGACGAACGCGGCTTCGTCAAAACGGGCTATACCGCAGGAGTGCGGCCGGAAACGGCCTGTTTCGCTTTGCAGACGAACGTGCCGGGCGTGTTCGCGATCGGCGATGCGCGGGCGGCTTCGGCCAAACGCGTTGCCGCCGCAGTGGGCGACGGCGCGGCGGTTGTCTCCGAAATTCACCAGTTCCTGAGCTCTGTTTCGCCTACCGCTTGATGCGCGCCCGGCGCGGCTGACCTGCTGGCGATTCGAAGTCATCGCAGCAGGCGCGCAGCGCGTGTTCTGTTAGAAGAGTTTGATGATCGCGGGCACGCTCAGCACGGCGGCGTAATAGCCCATGAACTGGACGCCCGCATTGAACGCAAACAGACGCGACAGCAATCCGCCAAACAGCCCGACCGTGAGGATCACGGCAAGCCCCAGCAATTGCCCTTCCCAAAGACCGATCACCACGATCAGCCCGGAGAACGTCGCGATAATCGCCTCGTGACTCAGCTTGCGCGCGACGAAAGAAGCGGCGCGGTGTGCATAGTTCATCGCGAGCGGATAAGCGATCAACGCGGCCAGCGCAATGGACAACAGACCGAAGACGAGAAACTGCCAGGTCGTCATCAGCGTGTGAAGGTTGTCGATGTGGCCGGTCGCCGTGTTCACGGTGAAACGCGGCGGCGCATTGAAGAGCGGCGCGGCAGGACCCGCGGCCACTGGACTGAGCGGCAGTCCGAACGCGATCAACGGGATCAGCGCTTCCGCAATGTAAGTGGCTTCGGTCACGCCGTTACGCACGGCAATGACCGTCGTCAAACGATGGTACGCATGACGGATTCGCGCGCCGACTATCTCGCCCATCAGTACCGTCATCGCGACCGGACTGAACACGAAGGTCGCGCTCGATACCGCCGCCGTCGCGACCGTGTATGCCGTCTGTTGCCGGTCGAGTACTTTCAGCGGATTCGGAAAGTAACCGCTCCAGCCTTTGAGGTCCGGCGCGAGCGCAAAGTTCGACACGTGGTCGCGACGCATGCGTCGCCGTTCGACCGGTGAGAGTATCGAGAACAGGTCGGCAATCAGCGGGCCAATTGCAATGCCGAGAAAATAGCTGACGCTAAGATTGACGCCGTGACTGCGCGTGAGCGTTTGCAATCCGACTATCAGCAACACGAACGGAATCAGTAGAAGCACCGAAGCCCACCGTCCCGCCGAAAAGTACGCGATGCAAACCGCCGCGAACAGAAACACCCACGGCGCGGCGCGCGTGATCAGACTGCCGAAAGGCGCGAGCATGACGGCGAACAGCACGGCGAAGGGCAATGCAACGAATGCCGCCACGATCGCGCCGGAGATCATCTTGCGCAACGCGATATGAGGCACACCAAGCGAGCGCAGCATCGCGGCTTGCTGGAGAAGCGGCGCGGCCATCGTGTCGCCGGGAATGCCTAGCAATGCGGTGGGAATGGCGTGGGTCATGTGCTTGGCAACCGCGCCCGCCATGAAGAACGTGAATACGCCGGCCGGCGGCACGCCGAGCAATGCGACCAGCAAGGTCAACGGTGCGATCGTGGTCGTTTCGTCGGTGCCGGAAACAAGGCCGATCGCCGCGAAGACGACAGCGCCGAGCAGTCCCATTGCCAAGGCCATCGGAAACTGTTGGATCAGCGAGTCCATCAGCGTTCTCCCTTTGCTTGCGCGGCTTGCTCGGATAACTCGTATGCGGCGAACAGGTCGTAGAGTCCCAACTCTTTTAATTCGGCCGCAGCGTTTGGCGGAAGATCGGCGATCGATCCGATGCCGCCTCCTTCTTCAGCGAGTTGCTTCAACACATGCTGGCGGTCCGATTCGCCAACCGTGTGGTCGGTCACCACGCGCTTGGGCTTGAAGAAGAACGCACTGAGCGCGCCCGCCGCGAGGCATCCGCCCAGGCCGATCAGCATTGCGTAGGCACGCACGATGGCCGCGTCGCTGACAGCCGACGACAGCACCGCTTTGCCCGCCTCGAACGCGGCGACGCTAATTGCTACGCCTAACGCCACCGACCACGCCAGATGGCGGAGATCGACGGTATCGCCCCATACTTCGGCAAGCTTCAAGGTGGACGCGTCGACGTGCGCGTGAATGCCCGACCCGTCGCCGGCGGCCGTCGCTGCACTGGCACTGGATGATTTCAATGTCTGTCTCCTGACCAAGATGTTTTATTCTGGGAGTGCGCCTCGCGACGCCTCATGCACGGCGAGAACATCGCCGTGGGCCTTCGAGTTGCGGTTAGGTTCCGTCTAATTTAATCAGCGAAGATGTCACGCACGATGTGCGCTGCTCAAGCAAGCGCAGCTCACACGCAACAGCGAAAGCTCAGTCATATAGCGGGAAAGTACTCCGCGTGGTTGCGAATCGGCGCGCGTTTGCGCGTTCACTATTGGCGCGATGTTCGCGGCGCGCCGGTACAACGGAATAGCCGGTGCCGGCAGAGCGCCGTCTCGCTTTGCGAGGACCGTCGATTGCGGCCCCGGCAAACTCGTATCCGCGCAGATGTCATGCATCTCGCGGACGCTGTAGAACTTCTATTGCGAAGTCAGTGCGGAAGTCCGCCGAACTTATCATTTGCTTGACTACCCAGTCAACATCGTCACCCGTTGCGCCCGCACCTAAAGCGATATTGCGTGCATGCAAGGTCATATGGCCGCGTTGAATGCCCTCTGTTGCGAGCGCGCGCAAAGCACCCATGTTCTGCGCAAGGCCAACGGCGACTGCAATCTCGCCGAGTTCCTGTGCCGACTTCACGTCCATGATCTTGAGTGCGAGACGCGCGAGCGGATGCGTCTTCGTAGCGCCGCCGACGAGTCCGACCGGCATCGGCATCTCGATCGTGCCGACGAGGTCGCCGTTCTGCGCCTTTTCCCACGTTGTGAGCGACGTATAACGGCCGCCGCGCGACGCATACGCATGAGCGCCCGCTTCCACTGCGCGCCAGTCATTGCCGGTCGCGACGATCACCGGATCGATGCCGTTCATGATGCCCTTGTTATGCGTCGCCGCGCGATAAGGGTCGATCGCGGCGAAGAGATACGCGTCGATCACACCGTCGATCACCTCCTCGCCGGAATAGTCTTTGGTAGCGAGCGTGTCCGCCGAATAGCGTACGGAAGCACGCGCGAGCCGCAAGTCGGCGAGATTGGACAGAATGCGTAGACGCACCTTACCGCCGGCTATCTGCTCCACGCGTTCCGCGATGGACTCGGCCATCGTATTGACGGTGTTCGCGCCCATCGCATCGCGCACGTCGACGATCAGATGCGCGACTATCATCGGACCGCGCGGCGTGTCCGGAAACACGTGCACTTCGATGTCGCGACAACCGCCACCCAAGCCGATGAGTACTTTGTCGCGGCTATTCGCAAGGCCGATCAATTCGTCTTTGTGTTTCAAGATCGCCAGTCTCGCGCCATAGGGATCGCTCACGCCGACCACCTGAACCTGTGCGCGCATCAGCGGTCCGGTGCTCGACGTCTGAAAACCGCCGCTTACTCGCGCAAGTTTCGCCATGAACGAAGCCGCCGCGACGATGGACGGCTCTTCCACTGCCATGGGCACGATGACGTCTTTGCCGTTGATCTGGAAGTAGCCGGCCACCGCCATCGGCAATTCGAAAGTACCGATCACGTTCTCGATCATTCCATTCGCCGTTTCGAGCGGCAACGCGCCGGGCTTTGCCAATTGCGAATATTGCGCGTCATCCAGACCGACCGCTTTGCAGATATGAGCGAGACGCTCCTGCGGGTTGAGTGAACGGAAATTCGGCAGCGTCGAATCAATAGCCATTACTGTCCTCGGGGTTACGGTCGCCGCGTTCATTCGTGCTTGCGACTATGAATTAAAGGATCAATAATAGGCGGACCGTACCCCTTTAAAAGGTACAGTTGGTGCTTACAGTTGAACCGCTGTACCAGTGACACTTTCATATCCCGCCGGAGTCGCGTTAATGAGCTTGCGTAGAAGTGCGAGTCTGTCGAGTTCCATGGCAGACAATCTCGCCAAACAGATTGAAGAAGGCGTGATTCCGGCGGGCGCCAAACTTCCTTCGATCAGGGAATATGCTGATGCGTCCGGTTGTTCGAAGAACACAGTGATCAGCGCATTCGAAATGCTTACCGCGAGCGGACTGATCGAGCCTCGGCGGGGCTCCGGTTTTTATGTCGCGCAAAGAGCAAGAGCCGCGACTGAAGCAGAAGAAAGCGGCGTGCTCGATCGCGCGATGGATACCGTCTGGTTAATGCGGGAGCAATTACAGGTCAAGCCCGACGTTCTCAATCTGGGCGAAGGCTTTCCGCCTATCGAATGGCTCGAAGCGACTCGACTCGATCAGTACCATCAGCGGGTTGTGCGCACCGGCGTCGCGTCGCTATTTCGCTATGGCAGCCGCTACGGTTATCTGCCGCTGCGCCAGTCGCTGCAACAAAAGCTCTCCGGCTATGAGATCGAGGCCGCGCCTTCACAGATCGTTCTCACGCATGGCGCCAATCAGGCCATGGATCTCGTATTGCGTTATTTTGTGCGGCCCGGCGACACCGTACTCGTGGACGACCCTGGCTACTACCCGCTGTTCGGCAAACTGAAATTGAGCGGCGCGAATATCATCGGCGTGCCGCGCGAAGTAGACGGACCGAATCTCGCCGAACTCGAGCGCTGCATGATCGAGTACCGGCCGAAGCTGTTCTTCACGCAATCGGTCGGACATAATCCAACGGCCACGGACACGAGCGCCGCGAAGGCGTATCGCATTCTGCAACTTGCCGAAACACACGACACGGTCATCGTTGAAGACGACGCTTTCGCCGACCTGCGGCCGCGATCATTGACACGTATCGCCACACTCGATCAACTGCGCCGCACCATTTATGTGGGCAGCTTTTCGAAGTCCGTGTCGGCGGCATTGCGCGTCGGCTTTCTCGCGTGCAATGCGGCGCTCGCGAGCGATCTCGCCGATGTAAAAATGCTCATTCACGTAAGCAGTTCGGAATACAGCGAGCGGACGCTCGCGGCCATTGTCAGCGACGGCCATTTCCTTCGGCATACGAATCAACTTCAGGAAAAATTGAAGCGCGCGACCGCGACGGCAAAAACCGCGCTTAAAAAGCTGGGCGCGGAGATCTTCAAGGAAAGCGAGCAAAGCATGTACTTGTGGGCGTCGTTGCCCGAATGGACCGACTCGATGAAACTCGCGAAGGCAATGCTGGAGCGCGGCGTGATTCTCGCGCCGGGCGCCGTTTTCTCGCCCGCGTCGGAACGCGTCTCGGCATACTCGCGGTTCAACGTCGCTTATCTCGCCGACGAACGATTCGTCAATGCGTTGCGCGCGCTTGCGCCTTAACGCGGCGCACTCGCAACCCGTGGCTATTCAAGCCCCAGCAAATGGCCCAATGCTGTGCCTGTCATGCTTGTCACGCATGATCGCGAGCATGAGCGCCGCGAGGCCACATATCGCGATCAGCGCAATCAAAGCGATCTTGCCCAGATGAACGAGCACCCAGCCGCCGATCGCCGGAAAGCCAAACGTGCCGACAAAGTACGCGACGACGAACCACGTCAACGCGGCCGGCCGGTGCATCGCGGCGGAGTCGTTGACCGCCTGCGCCTGAATGGTCGGATAGACGAGACCGTAACCGGTCCCGAGCAACACGGCGCTCGCGGCATGGAACCCGGTGTAGTACGGCACCGCGGACATCGCTGCGATGCCGAGCACCATGATGCCGAGCAGCAGCTTCGTCGCGACTGCGCGATGTAGCCGGATCACGACGCGCGTCAGCAGCCAGCGGGCGGCCACGACGGTCACTGCATACAGGCTGAAAAAGGTACCCGCCTGTGCATGCGTGCCTTGCACGAAAGACATCTGGAACGTCATCAAGCCTGAGAAAACGCAGGCGCACAGCGAGATCATCACAATCGGATAAGCCGCACGCGTTCGGCTGATAGCGCCTATCTGACGCAGCCAGCGCTCCTGCACGGGTGACGCCGACGAATGCGGCGAGATCCGGCCGAAAACTTCGAGCATCAGCGCGGCGAGCGCGCACAGACCACCGACGAGATAGAGCACACTGGTAAGCGGCCAATGCCATGAACGAATGGCGAACGCGGCAGCGGCAGGACATCCGCCGATGCCGGCCATCTGGATCGTGCCGAAACGCATGAACCAGAAGCCGCGGTCCGTATCGCTCGTGCGTTCCGCGAGCGCCATCGGCGCAGCAAGACAGAACGCGCCCCAGCCGAATCCCACGAGAAAGCCTGGAAATACGCTCAGACCGCTCATGCGGTCGATCAACGCAAACCCCGCCACGCCCAAACCGATGCACAACGCCGCAAGAGCGGTCGTGCGAGCGGCGCCGATGCGCTGAGCGAACCAGCCCACCAGCGGCACGCCGACGAGCGTGCCAACTGTCGCTTCCGCAAGCGCCAGTCCGGTGTCGAGGTCGTTCCCTCCCATCGAGCGGAAATGCATCGAGAGGAAAAACGTTGCTCCGTACCCGCTCGCTGCTAGCAAGGTGCCGATGAGCACGAAAAAGGCGCTGAATGGGCGCATTGGGAGAATCCGCATGACTGGTCGAACCGAAGCTCGTTCTGCTGCGCTCACGAAGACGCGAGCCACGAGCGTCGAGCGTCAAAAACCAGTAGTGTCACGTTCCCGCGATTGCCAGGTCGGCGCGATGACCGATAGTCGCGGCAAGAATCATCTGATGGCGATTCGGCGGCACACGCACTTCACGTGTGCGTGGACGAAACACCTGATCGCCGCGATGGATCGCGCGGCCCGTCAGCGCACAGACGGCGGCGACGTGAGCGAGACCGCTGCACCAGATCTGTTCGGTGTAGCGGCCGGAACACGCGTCGCTCCACGAGACGCTGATCGTGCACGCCGACAGGCGCTCGACCACTACGATGTTGGCTGGCCGTCCCACCACGCGGCGATGGTCGTCGGCGGCGGGCGCACATGCATTGACGCCGCGCTTCTTGAGCTTCACGAACGGTTTTTTCGCGCACGCGTCGAGCTGCTCGGCGGACGGATCGAGCACGTTCAGCAGCGCGCGAACCACGATATGGTCTTTGGAAGGTACGGTCATCGATCCATCTCCAGTAGCGTGCGTGGACATAGTGCGAAACGGCCCGAGGCTTGCCGGTGACGACACGTGCGGCGCAGTTATCCGTTCAGACGCTGCGCCATGTGTCGCCCTGGTGTATCAGCCTCCGCCTTGCTCGCGCAGCGTCAGCTTGCTGCTGACCGAGGTCACGCCCGGCACCTTCTTTGCAGCGTTGACCGCGATACTTTCCTGGTCCTCGCTTTCGATCTGACCGGACAGCGTTACATGCCCCGTCTTTGCATCGCCGAAAACGGCGATCGTCGACTGTTCGAGACCTTTGGTCTTGAAGATCGCCTTATGGACCGTCTTGGAGAAGGCACGATTAGCTGCCCGAACCGACTTCTTGGTCGGCGCCGGTTTGCTGGTCGCTGCGGTGCTGTCCGACGCGGCAGCTGCCGCGTCCGCCGCGAAGGCCGGCGTGTATGCGAAAGCGGCGACGGCAATCGCGAGGCCGCTGCTCACGACGAGATGTCGAAGTTTCATGATTTGATCCTTTGAAGTATGAGAGAGAATCGTTTGAGTTATCGAACTGTCACTGCAAGAACCATCACTGCAACTACGATGTGCCTGGGCACGTATTGCGTCGAGTGCTTTCTCGACCTTGCAAACCTCGCGCCATGTGTCCATTAGAAGCGCGAAATGTATCCCGGATGTGTCGGCCCGGTATCGGAAAGTATCCGGTGACGCACCGTTGGAACGTGTCTCCGAAGAACGTGAGAGGTGCGTGTGCGAACCGGGGTTCGCGGTGTACCTGTTCCGGGTGTCGATTGAGTATGCAAGCCCTGCCTGCAGAAACGAAGGGGCGATTTTTATGCCAGGTTATTCAGGCGGTCGCGAGTGGCAAGGTGAGCCGCGCTTCGAGGCCGCCTGCGCAGCGGTTTTCCAGTTGCAGTTCGCCGCGCATCGCGAGCGTCAAACGCCGTGCGATCGCGAGCCCCAGTCCTGAACCCGGCGCACGCGCGGATGTCTCCGGAGACCTGTACCAAGGCGCAAACACTGCGTCCATTTGCGCAGGCAGAATGCCGGGCCCGGAGTCCACTACGGCCAGCACAAGCTGGCGAGCTTCGACGCGGACACACAGGCGCGCGTCGCCACCGTACCGGAGCGCGTTGTCGATGAGGTTCATCAGCACACGGCGCAGCGCATGCGGACAGGTGACGAGCGGACGCCCCACGCTCCCCTCCAATGCCACGGTGCGCCCGGCGTCGCGGTAATCGCCGACCAGTGTGCCCAGCAGATTGTCCGCGTCGACCCGCTGTGTCCGCTCGCCGACGCTGCATTGCATCTTCGCGCAAGACACGCTGGCTTCGACCAGTTGGGCCATCTCCGCGAGATCGCGCTGCAATGCGTCGCGTACCCCTGGGTCTTCGAGCAGTTCACAGCGCATGCCCATGCGTGTCAGCGGCGTGCGCTGATCGTGCGCATAGGCGGCGAGCACTTGCAGCAGCTCGGCCTGACGACCGGCGCGATAGCGGGCGGCCGCGTTGATTGCGCGAGCCAGTCTGGCGATCGCCGGCGGTCCGTCCTCGGACAACATGGCCTCTGTACCTTCGCCGGTGTCTGCTTCTATCGCGCCAGAGAGCTGCCGCAGTGTGCTCAACAGTTCGGCGGCCTTAAGAGTCGCCCCGACGGCAAGGCTTATTCCGACGACGGCGGCTGCGAAGAGCGGCAAGCTGGCGCCTTTCAGCGAGGACCATGCAACCGCTTCCCCCAGGTGCGCACAATAGACAGTGAGGCCCGCCAACAGAAGCACCGCGCCCACGCGACCTGCCCGGCCTGCCCGCCCTCTCAACCGCCGCGGATGTCGAACCGAATGCGTACGATCCCGCGTCGGCCGTTCGAGCAGCGCGTTACCTGACTGAGTCGGATACGCAATCATCGTCGTTCTCCAGTTGCTCTCATTCTGTTTGGAAGCGGATGCGCGAATGATAGGTGTTTTGTACCCTTTTAAAAGGTACAGATGTGGACTACAGACAGCCAACTGTACCTGCTACAGTTTGAAGGTTTGCGATGCAGCAGAGATGAACCTGGATGCTGGGAAAATGCCTGTCCGCAAAGCTCGGGCTATGCTTGCGGACAGGCGTGAGGTAGATATGCAGTGCCGGACGCAGCGTTTTTGCGCGCTGTTTTTTGCACTGCGTTCCAGAAAGGTTGCGCGACGGCGCGCAACTGTTCGAAGAGCGGCGACTCCCAAACACGGTAATTGCGGAGGCGCCGCGAGGACATGCGGTGTGACCTGTTCCGCCTCACTACGTCGAGACGATGGACTTCGGCTCCAGAAATGCCTCCAGACCAAACACGCCAAACTCCCGCCCCAATCCGGACTGCTTCAGCCCACCGAACGGCGCGAGAAGTTCGGGCTTGATGCGGTTGATGAGCACCGTGCCTGCTTCCAGTTGCGACGCGACGCGCTCCGCCCTCCCGGTCTGCGATGAGAACACGTACGCCTGAAGACCGTAGACCGAGTCGTTCGCGATCCGGATGGCGTCCTTCTCGTTTTCGTACTCCAGAATCGACAACACTGGACCGAAGATTTCTTCACGCGCGATGTCCATGTCGTTGCGTACGCCCGCGAACACCGTCGGGTTCACGAAATAGCCCTTGTCGAGTCCTGCCGGCCGGCCCTCGCCTCCCGTCACCAGCAGAGCGCCTTGCTCGATTCCTCGGCGGATGAAATGCTGCACGCGATCGTACTGGGCCCGGTTGACGAGCGGCCCCACGACCGTGGATGGGTCGCGCGGATCGCCCACGCGCATGGTTGCGACCGCTGCCTTGACCTGTTCGATCACCTCGTCGAGGCGGGATCGCGGTACCAGAAGCCGCGTACCGGCCACGCACGCCTGGCCGTTGTTCATGAAGGCGGCGTTCAATGCGAGCGGAATTGCACTGCTGAGATCCGCGTCGTCCAGTAAGACAGAGGCTGACTTGCCGGTCAGCGACAGACTGACTCGCTTCATCGTTTCGAGCCCGGCACGGGCGATGAGCTTACCGGTCGGCGTCGAGCCGGTGAACGAAATCTTCGCTACGCCGGGATTGGTGCTGATTTCGTCGCCGACGTCCGCGCCCCGCCCCAACAGAATATTGAAGACGCCCGGAGGCAAGCCGGCGTCGTGCAGTGCTTCGGCGACCACCATAGTCTGGATGGGACTCAACTCGCTAGGCTTGATGACCGAGGCGCAGCCGGCCGCGATCGCCGACGCCAGCTTGCTGCAAATCGTGCCGGCCGTGCTGTTCCAGGGCGCGATAAGGCCAGCCACGCCGACCGGCGCCATGAACACGGTGGCGTCTCCCACACGGCGTGTCAGCGGGTAATCATCGAGCGCTTTCGCTGTATTGGCGAAGCACTGCGACGCATATTCACTGACCCATTGAGCGCGCGCGACAGGACCGCCGTATTCGTCGATCGTGGCGTCACGAATGCGCTCGGTACTTGCAAGAACGGCGGTCTGCAGTCTCATCAGCATATCGATGCGCTCGGCTTTACCGGTGCGCGCGAGCGTCTGCTGAGCGCGTTGGGCGGCTGCGATTGCGCACCTGGCGTCGTCACGGTTAGCCAGCGTTGCGGTGCCGATGACCTGCTCCGTCGATGGGTTGGTCGTCTCAATCACTTCGTCGCCGTGCACGGGGACGAACTTTCCGTCGATGTACGCCTTGTCGATGTTCCACATATTGATTCCCCAAAAGCGCCGGCGGTCGCCGGGATACAGATAGTCTAGGGGCGCGGCATTGATTTGATAATATGGGCAGTCAGGGATGACTTATCGCGGAAACCAGAACAATGAACAGAAGCGGTTTGACCGAACTCGAGGTTGTGCTGGCGGTGGCGAGACGGCGAGGTTTCCGATCGGCCGCAGTTGATCTCGACATGTCGACATCGGCCGTGAGTAACGCGGTGGCGGGCCTGGAGGCAAGACTGGGCGTGCGCCTGTTTCACCGTACGACGCGCAGCGTCTCCCTGACAGAGGCTGGTCAGCGATTCGTGGATCAGATCCGACCTGCGGTAGCGCACATCCAGGATGCAATGGCAGCGGTGAGCGAGCGCGAGGACAAGCTGACGGGAACCATTCGGATCAACAGTTCGCTTGGCGCGGCGCTCATGACGTTCCAGCCCGTGATGATCGGATTTCTGCACCGCTACCCCGGCATCACCATCGATCTCGTTACCGAAGGACGGATGGTGGACATCATCGCGGAAGGGTTCGACGCCGGACTGCGCTCGAGTTCGCGCGTTCCAGGCGACATGATCCGCGTGCCTATAACGGCCGATACACCTGTGGCCATAGTGGGATCGGCTGACTATTTCGTCAGGCATCCTAAGCCTATGACGCCGGCAGATCTACTGCAGCATTCGTGCATTCGCGCCCGGCTGCCAAGCGGGGTGCCGTCGCCTTGGGAATTCGACCGGGGAACCGAGAGGTTCAACATGGACGTGCCGGGTACATTGGTACTCGATGCGCCTATTTTGATGCGCGAGGCCGTACGACAAGGCGTGGGGCTGGCGCAGCTCGCCGAGTGGTATGTGGCGGACGACCTGGCCGAGGGCCGTCTTGTGCGCGTGCTGAATGACTGGGTGAGACCCGTGCCGGGCTTATGCCTCTACTATTCCGGTCACCGGCATTTGCCGCCGGCGCTGCGTGCGCTTATTGACTTCATTCATGAGGTGGGCGATTTCAGATAGGTTGCGAACGACCTGGTTTTGCGGGGATGGATGGGGCTTTTTGGGCCGTGGTGGAGTGTGATCGCTTCTCTTTGCTCGCTGAGCGAGGCATTGCCCCGCCGGATCAGCCAAGGGCAGCAATGTGCTGTAGTGGAGGCGCCGCGATACAACCATTGGGGAACGATCGTTCCGGGGTCCGGGTCCGCGGAAGGACTGTTGAGCCGGAGTTGCTCTGAGGGTCATCCCGTTTTTGTGGGCCGATCGCGGTTTCCAAGTCTTCTCGCGAGCGTTTCGCCACGACGGGCGGCAATGATCGTTTGAATCGGTTAGGTTGCCCGCCAAGCGGTCTTTTTGGCGGCCGCTGCGAATCGCTTTATATGCAGCGTCTCTTCTCGCGAGAATTCGCAGCGTGCCGCAGAGAAACCACATGGCGCTCGCCGCGCACGAACACGTCGTACCCGGTGTCGATGTCGGTGTCGGTGCGAACCGGTGCGCTGACATGGCAGCTCGATCCGCTGATGGACGACCAGGAACTGGACTCGCGACAGTCTACCGGCGCGGTGTACTGGGAGGGCGCGGTGCGCGTGAGCCGCGATGGCGCGGATCTCGGGCGGGCCTATCTGGAGCTGACGGGTTATGCGAACGCACTGCGGATCGGCAGGCAGTGAGGCTGTGAGGTGGCCTCGCTGTTATACCGCCGCGTTTTACCGCCGCGTAAACGCAGAAACCCCACCTTTTGTGGGGTGGGGTTTCTGTTGCTGCTGGGGAGCCTGACGATTACCTACTTTCACACGGGCAATCCGCACTATCATCGGCGTGGAGTCGTTTCACGGTCCTGTTCGGGATGGGAAGGGGTGGGACCGACTCGCTATGGTCATCAGGC